>Ga0233429_1000034_pt1 | contig 262884 bp, 252 predicted proteins | sample SI_118_April2016_3_FD_179879 | JGI IMG/M metagenome (GOLD analysis project Ga0233429, IMG submission 179879) | Seawater microbial communities from Saanich Inlet, British Columbia, Canada - SI_118_April2016_135_MG | ecosystem: Environmental > Aquatic > Marine > Inlet | place: Canada: British...
GTATGGTTCATTTGGCGTTTCAACGCAGCCCTTATGCACATGCCAATATCGTTTCCATCGACAGCGAAGACGCTCGCGCCGTGCCGGGCGTGGTCGGCATCTTCACCATGGATGACCTGAAGGACACCATGACCCCGTGGGTCGGTGTCCTCGACCACTTAAAGGGAATCAAATCGGCTGAACAATGGCCGCTGGCCAATGGCAAGGTGTTCTGGCAAGGCGAACCGGTTGTCGCGGTTGCGGCAACCTCGCGCGCCATCGCCGAAGACGCCGCCGATCAGGTGTTCGTTGAATACGAAGAACTGACCCCGGTCACCGATATGACGACGGCGCTGGACCCCGATACACCGGTCATTCACCCTGAACTGGATGACAACCTGTGCTTCCAACGCACCGTCGATGCAGGTGATGTGGACGCAGCCTTTGCTGACGCCGCCTGCGTTGTCGAAGATACCTTCCATTTCAATCGCCACACCGGCGTGACCTTGGAACCACGCGCCATTATCTGTGACTACAATCCGGCCGATGAAGACCTGACCTTGTATATGGCGGTCCAATGTCCGCATATGTCGAAGAACCTGTACGCCAAGCATCTGGGACTGTCCGAAGACAAGGTCCGTATTATCTGCAAGGACGTCGGCGGATCATTCGGCATTAAAATTCATACCTATTCCGATGAAATGGCTGCCGGAGCCATCGCCGTGAAAATGGCCCGCCCGGTCAAGTTCATCGCCGACCGGCTGGAAAGCTTCGTCACCGATATCCATGCCCGCGATCATATCGTCAAGGCCCGCGCCGCCTTCAATGCCGATGGCGAATTGCTGGCCGTCGACATGGATGACCTGACCGGGATCGGTCCGTATTCTGTTTATCCGCGGACCAGCGGCATCGAGCTCAATCAGGTGCTTAACCTGACCTGCGGGCCGTACAAGCACCCCAACTATCGCGTCGATGGCAGGGTTGTGTTCCAGAACAAGAACGTCATGTGTCAGTACCGCGGTGTTGGCCACCCCATCGCCATTGCCGTCGGCGAGCACCTGATGGACATGGGTGCAAAGAAACTGGGGCTGGACCCCGTCGATGTTCGTCTGAACAGTTTTATCCCCGACGATGCCTATCCCTACACGGCACCATCGGGCGCGATCTACGAAAAGCAATCCCATCACCAGTGTCTGGACAAGCTGGTTGATAACATCGGCTATGCCGGTCTGCGCAGCGAGCAAAAGCAATTGCGCGACAAGAAAGTCTTTCGGGGTATCGGTTTCGCCAGTCTGATCGAAGTCACCAACCCAAGCCCCGCGTTTTACGGTGTCGGCGGTGCGCGCATCGCATCACAGGATGGCTGCACAATTCGTCTTGACCCGACCGGTGGCATTACCGCCATTACCGGCGTTACTGAACAGGGGCAGGGCACCGAAACGATCATTGCACAAGTCGCCGCGACCGCTGTTGGCGTGCCGATTGAAAACGTTCGCGTTCTGACCGGCGACACGGAAGTCGTCCCTTATGGCGGCGGCACCTGGGCGTCGCGTGGTGCTGGCATCGGCGGCGAGGCTACCCTGCAAGCCGGCAAGGCGCTAAAGGACAATATTCTGGATCTTGCCGCGACAATTCTACAGGCCAAGGCCAAAGACCTGGATATCCGTGATGGACTGGTCGTTGATGCTGACAGCGGCACGGAACGTCTGCCGCTTTCCGAGTTAGGCCGTATCGCCTATTTCCGGGGCGACACGCTGCCCCAGGACGTGCAGCCCGAACTGGTCGTCACGCGACACTATACGCAGCGGGGGTACCCATTTGTGTTCACCAATGCGGCCCATGCCTGTCATGTTGAAGTGGACGTTGAAACCGGCATGGTTAAGTTGCTGAATTATTGGGTGGTCGAAGATTGCGGCCGGGTGATCAACCCGAAACTGGTAGCCGAACAAACCCGTGGCGGTGTCGTCCAGGGTCTGGGCCCTGCGCTTTATGAAGAATGTCTGTACAGCCCGGAAGGCCAATTGCTGAACGGGTCGATGGCGGATTATCTGGTGCCGATGGCATCGGAAATGCCCGACATCCATGTCGACCATATCGAAACGCCGACCGGCACATCGGAATTGGGTGCCAAGGGTGTCGGTGAAGTGCGGCCTCGACATGGCCGAAGCAACCAAAGGGCTGGACAACGGATGGGAAGTTCGGGTTGGCGTTCATGCCGGACCGGTGGTTGCCGGTATCGTCGGCGACGAGAAGTATCAGTTCGATGTTTGGGGCAACACCGTCAACACGGCGGCCCGCATGACCGGCCCCGGTGATCCCGGAAAAGTCGTTATGACGTATGATTCATGGCTACAGGTTCAAGACGAATGCGAGGGCCGTTCGCTGGGTCAGGTCGACGTTAAAGGCAAGGGTCAGGTCGAAATTGTCGAGTGTTACGGATTGCAGTAATCCCCTCCACAGCGGTTTATATCATTACCAGCTATTGTTATAATATGGACAGTGATGGTTGTCGCACCTTCTTGTGAAGCGAACATTCAGAAAGTTCCCAGAAATAAATATCAACCGAAGGGCCTAGACGGCATCCATCCACCAGCTTTGTAAGGCGCTTTCGTCAAACGTCAAGACGGTCCCGGTTCCTCCGGTCCGCTTGGTCCATTCATCAAGATTTGTTTCCGGTACAGCGACCAGAAACGGAACGCCCGACGCGATACCGTTTAGAATTTCGTCGCACAATCCGCCACCGTTTTTTTCCTCATCGCCAAACTTTTCAACAACGATCAGATCGACTTTGTCGGTGACGGCACTGCGAAGTATTTCAGTTGTTTGCGTAAGCACGGTCGTGTCCAGAGAGCATTCCCGGTTTTCCCAACTGTCCCGTGTAGGCTTGTTCAGGGAATGTTGCTGCCCGGTTCTGATATCCACGGCCATGACTTCCGACATTTCGCCTTTGCCCATGGGCTTTTTTTTCTGAATGATACCCGCGACATTGACACCCTGCTGCTTGAGTGTTTCGACGAAACGGTGCAAGGATTTTCTGTCACCGGTCTTTGGCGTATAGACCGTGGCGGCGAATAAAACCTGGACGGCTGATTTATCATTCATTTTTAAATTCCATTGTTCGTTCTTATGGCTAGTTCAGTCAGGCTGCATAATGTGTATCGAGTCCGCAGCAAGTGAAACGGAAATTTCTGCACCTTGTGAAAGATTATTGCGATTGGCGACGCGGCTAGAAAGCTGAAAGATGATCCTGGTTTCAGCACGATCATCGACATCAAGGCTGACCCGGACCGTATCGCCTATTCTCAACAGGTTGGAAACGTGTCCGCGCAGCGGGTTTTCACGGTCGCCATTAGAGGGCCTGTCCTGGCGGTGCAAGATCACGCCAGACCCGGGGACAACCCAATCAACTTCCTTGCCGACAGGAATGTCCGACGCGCTTTTAACTTCTATCACATGGTCGCCCCACTGGATGCGATAAGGATCATCAGGTGTCGCCCTGTCAAGAAACGTGCCCCGAAACAGGTTTCGCATATCAATCAATCTGGCGACCAGCGCGCTGGCCGGACGCGCCATAACATCGGTAACGCTTCCTTCTTGCAATGTGCGGCCATGGTGAAGGATGCACAGTTTATCAGCCAAAAGAGTTGCCTCTTCCAGATTGTGTGTGACCAGGATGATCGGCGTCTCTACCCGTTGTCGAAGCTCGCTCAGCTCCCTGTACAACTTGTTGCGTGTCACCTGATCGACGGCCGAGAAAGGTTCATCGAGCAGCAAAACGGACGGGTCTCTGGCCAGGGCGCGAGCCAGGGAAACACGTTGTTTCTGACCACCAGATAATTCCTTTGGGTATCGATCTTCGAGCCCACCTAAATGTACCCGGCTAAGTATTTCCGATGCCCGTTCATGACGCAGCGGTCCGGGAATGTGTTCCATCGCCGCTAAAACGTTTTGCAAGGCGCTCATATGCGGGAACAGGGCATAGTCCTGAAAGACAAGTCCGGTCCGCCGCTGCTGTGGAGACAGGAAAACACCAGCGGTCGAATCCTGCCAGATATCACCACGACAACTGATGATGCTTTTACCGTCCTGACCTTCAAGACCGGCAATGGTTCTCAATAGAGTTGTCTTGCCACTGCCCGACGGGCCGACCAACGCCAGCAGTTCGTTTTGAGCGCACGAAAAGGTCGCCTCGAGTGCGATGCCATTTTGTCGATGAATATCGACATGGATGCCGGAGGTATCGGTAATTGTCACCGCCATTTCCCAGCCCGACTTCCAAGGCCCTGAACGACGACGATGGCGATAAACGAGAAAATCAGCAAAAACGCTGACATCGTGGCGGCTGTTGAATCGTCGAAGGCCTGCACCCGATCATATATATTTATGGCAAGTGTCTTTGTTTCGCCGGGGATATTACCGCCGACCATCAATACCACCCCGAATTCACCAAGCGTATGGGCAAAAGTAAGCACGATTGATGAAAGGGCGCCGGGCCAGGCAAGGGGTAATTCTATGCGCCAGAAAGTTTGCCAGGCCGAGAGTCCACTGCACCAGCTTGCCTCGCGAAGATCTCCGGAAATGGATTCAAATGACCGTTGCAAGGGTTGCACTGCGAAGGGCAGGTTGAAAATTAATGAGGCAATCAGAATTCCTTCGAATGAAAACACCAGAGGTTGTCCGATTATCTGTTCATAAAATTGACCAACAACGCTGTCGCCGCCAAGCATGATCAACAGATAAAAACCCAACACCGTTGGCGGCAGAACCAGGGGCAGGGCGACTAGCGCCTCGATGACGGACTTGCCGGCAAACTGTCGCCACGCAAGGGCGCGACTCAGATACACCGAAACCGGAAACAGAATGACTGTGGTCCATACAGCGAGCTGCAGAGAAACATTCAGAGATTGCCAGTCCATCGGTTATTCACCCTTGTTGTTCTGGAACAGCATAACCGTAACGAAGAAAAACGGAACGCGCGTTGTTTGAACGCAAGAAGTCATAAAAGAGTCTTGCAGCGGAACTGGCCCGATCCAGCAGGGCCATTCGTTGGTGCAGGGGGGCGTGCATGTCTGCGGGCACGATCACGGTATTTCCCGAAAAGACGCTTTCAGGCAGAACCGTTAGGGAATGCGGAACAAGACCGCCATCTGTTGAGGCTGATGCGGCAAATCGGGCTGCTTGATTGGCGTTTTCACCCATCACCAATGTCGTCTTGGCCAAGTCCCAAATTCCAAGTTTTACAAGCACATCGCGAGCAGCACGTCCATAAGGGGCATGTTCGGGATTGGCGATGGCGAATTTCCGGATTTTTCCGAGTTCATAGAAAGACGTCAGGATGGATATATCTTGTGATATGGGACTTGCTCCATTTAGAAACAGGGCCAGACGGCCGGTCGCATAATCTTCGTCGGCCAGAATTCCCACACCTTGCGAGGAAAGAATTTCTATATGCCAACGGTCGGCGGAAAGCAGAATTTCAAAAGGTGCGCCGCGCATTATTTGCCGGGAAAGCACCCCCGATGCGCCGTAACTGACCTTGACCTGTTCTCCTGTCTGCTCTTCAAATTGAACGATAATTTCATCCAGCGGCGCCATGATGTTTGATGCAGCCGCGATCAGAACATCGGCTCGTGCAGTAAAACATGACAACGCCAGATAGATAGCGATACAGATTGTCGGCACCCGCAAAGTCATTTTATTTCACTCGTGCTGTGCATTTTCTTTTTCTGATCTGGTGCCAGTACCGGGCGTAGGGGCAAGATGTTGGAACCCGGACGGCTCTTAAATTAATAATGGAAATCAATATTTACCTTGCCATTGGGCCCAACGGTTACAGAATTTTGCTTCTCTCCCAAGGTTCCGTGCCAAGTTCTAATCGTATAGGTGCCCGATGGGATATTGTCGATTAAGAAAGTTCCATCGCCGTTGACAACAGCGTAATAGGGATTGCGGGCAACGAAAACATAACCGCGCATGAAATCATGAGCATCGCACATGACCCTTAGGCTAATGCCTCTTTTCAACACGACGCGTTTGGTGACGATGTCCCCCCGTTGGGGTTGGGAAACACTGAAATTGGAATAATTAATGGGCCCGACCATTTCATAAGAATGGATGTTGTGCAGAGTTGTGTCGGAATTGATGATTTCCATCTCGCCTGCGTTGGCCATCACAGATAAATGTGGAATGAACCGGCAGCCAAGCTGGTTGATGGTTATCTTTTTTGCCGCGGCCGGAAAGGGCTTGCCCGATGAAACCTTGTCAAGATAGACAACGGCGTTTAGCAGACCATCGCCGTTCGCTTGAACCAGCGGGATGTCTCGGTGCTCTTTGCCGCATATTCCCTGATTCTTGAAAATGGGTAAGCGTTTAACCAGTGGAATGGCGCTACCGATATGAACCCTTCCGCGAACACTGCCAGCACCATCGACTTTCTTCACTTCGTAAGCGACGGCAGTCGGTGTTCCTGTACCAATGAGGATAAGGGCCGACAATAGCACGATATGAATTTTGCCGACACATCGGCAAATCCCGTCAGATATTTTGACGGTATAGTGTTTTAAGCAATCGTTGCTGTGCGACCTGTTGTTGTTAATATTATTCATAGTACTGTCACAGCCCATAAGCGGGGACTCCATTGCAGATGATTAAACGAAGTTACAGGCTACGAACTACGAACATCCAGATGATACAGGCCGCTGGCTGGATAACAAAGACATGAAGGTCGGCGCATGACTTCATGGCCGGGAATATTGTCACTCGGTATCCGTGGGCGCCTGACGATGTGGTTTGCGCTTGGTGCTGTCGGCATTCTTGTTGTCGCCGCGATCGTTGTCTACATGACGGGTATGGTATCGATTCAGGGCACTCTCGGACAGACCTATTGCCAGATTGCCAGTCGGGTTACCGAACAGTTTGAGAATCATTTCACGCAGAAAACAGCCTTGATACGCAACGTCGCCCTTGATGTGCTAACGACTGAAGCGGTGATGGAGAACAATTCCCTGTATCGCGAACGCGACGATCAATGGAACAAGGTTCGTCTAGAACGGCTTCGTCGGGAGTGGCAGGAAAAATCCGGTGATAAAAAAGAACAACGCAAGAAATTCTATCACCCCCAGCTTTCACAGCGCCTTTCAATTCTGGCAGGACTTGATGGACATATAATAAAAAACCTGACGGTTTATGATCAATATGGAGTGCTTGTCGGCTCATCGGTGTTAACGGGAGACAGAGTTGTTAGTGACAAGGGGTGGTTTCAAAAGGCGATAATTAAAGAAACCCACTTCACCTATCTTGATATCGACGTCGCCAATAATATTTTGAAAGTGGTGATGCCGGTCTGGGGTGGAGTCGATATTGCCGGATTTGTCTACGCTGAACTGGATTCTCAAATTTTTACCCAGGATCTTGTGGCTGTTCGTTTCGGCCAAACTGGTGAAGCCATTGCCGTCGATTACGCGGGCGTTCCCCTGCAAGGCGAACCGCACTCCTTTCTGATATCTGCGTTGTCTGTCAAAAAGCCGTCACACATAGTTCCCATTGAAGATTCCAAACCAGGTCTCGAACCTTATTGGGTGTCAATTCCCGCCACTGACGGTGCCAGTTTCTGGGATCGTCTTGTCTGCGTTGCGCCAATGTCCTCTATAAATGTGATGCGGGAGATTTTTTCTCTGCCGCCATGGTCGGTCGTGGTTACCCAGTCGCCGGATGAAAGCTACGCGGCGTTAAGAAAATCCCTGGAATCATTTGCTGTTGCTGGTTTTTTCAGCGTTATTCTGATTGGCTTCGCCGGTGGCGGACTGGCCTGGACAATGACACAGCCACTGAGGGACTTGCGTGAGGGTGTACGCCATTTTGCCAGGGGCGACAGGGATCATCCGGTCAAGGTTTCAAGTTCAGATGAAATCGGCGGTCTGGCCGAGGAATTCAACAAGATGGTCAGGCGGGTTAATGAGTCTGAAAATGAACTTAGGGCCTTTGCCCAAGCCGTCGAGGATGCGGCTGATGCGATTATCCTGACGGACCCGAAAAGCAAAATCTATTACGTTAATCCGTCATTTAGCCGAATTACCGGCTACACGGCAAAGGAAGCCATTGGCCAGAGCCCTTCGATCGTCAAGTCGTCGCAAACGCTACCGGAAACTCACCAGCAAATGTATCAATCGGTTTCCAATGGGCAGTCATGGCGGGGTGAAGTTTGGAACAAACGAAAAAACGGTGATGTCTATCCTGCAGACCTGACCATCAGTCCGATTCATGATGATGATGGCAAGATCGTTTCGTTTCTTGGAATTCAGCGTGATATTTCCCTTGCCCAGGCTTATCAGGAAGAACTTGAAAAAGAGGTCGAAGCGAGAACCAGGGAAATCACAGATACACGTTCCTTGACCGTTGTGGGTCGTATGGCAAGCATGATCGCGCATGACCTTAGAAATGGACTGTCGACCATCAAGATGAATCTGCAAATTCTTAACAGAAAGCACGACAGGCCAAATGATGCGGAATATGAACACTGCCAGATTGGTCTGGATCAGATTCGCTACATGGAAGATTTTCTGAGTGATATGCTGAGTTATGCGCGACCAGAGAAGTTGCAGTCAGACTGGTACGACATTAAGCGGATTATTGATGAGGCTCTGACGGCTGTATCTCATACCCATGAAGGTAATGCTGTCGAGGTAGAGTGCAAGATTGAAAAGGACTTGCCTGAAATTTACTGCGATTACTTTAAGATCATGGCCGTTGTGCGAAATCTGATAGAAAATGCCATTCAGTCGCTGGACAATGACGGTGCCGTGAAAATTGCAGCCTGGTTTCAGGAATCTCCTTTAGAACCGTGCGTTCGTATTGAAATATCTGATACCGGTTGTGGCATTGCGAAAGATATCATTACCGATGTTATGGAACCTTTTTTCACTACCCGTACCAAGGGGACAGGGTTGGGTTTGGCGATTGTCAAAGGAATCGTAGAGCGCCATGGTGGTGTTATTTCCCTGACGTCACGGGTCGGAGAGGGTACGCAGGTCTCGTTTACCCTGCCGACGTCACAAAGCGATGCATAAAGGTTGGCGTAGATGACACGGATTCTTGTAATTGACGACGAACAGGCGAGTTGCCGAACGCTGAAGCTGCATTTTGAAGGTCGCGGTTTCCAGGTAGAAACCGCAGGTGCCGCAGAAGAGGGCCTGGCTTTGATATTGGCGGAGCCATACGATTTGGTAATCAGCGACATCCGCATGCCCGGACGCGATGGTTTATCGCTGCTGAAAGACATCCAGGATCAGATACCAGAGCTTCCAGTCATCATGATCACCGCTTTTCAGGATTTGGACAGCACGGTTGCTGCCATGCACGGAGGCGCTGTCGATTACGTTTCAAAGCCAATTGATCTTGAAGTTCTGGAAGCCGCCGTCGACAAGGTGGTGACGAGTAGTCCCGATCAATTGAGTGACGACATTATTCTGTCTTTGAACGATAAGTCAGAAGCCATCGTTGGGCGGTCATCGGGAATGCAGGAAGTTTTCAAGCAGATAGGGATCGCATCTCGAAATCGCGTAAATGTGTTTATCGATGGAGAACCCGGGACAGGCAAAACGGCGGTCGCCAAAGCCATTCACAATGCCAGATTCCATTCAGACCAGCCGTTCGTCACCATCAACTGTTCATCATCGACGGAAGTGTTTCTGGAACGTGAATTGTTCGGGCACGAGGAAGACAATCATTCCGGCGCCGAGGAAGAACGGTTAGGTAAGGTTGGATTAGCCGGGGAAGGAACTTTGTTTATAGACAAAGTGAACTCGCTTTCTCCACGCCTTCAGGACAAGCTTATGCGGTTGTTGAGGGAAAATGAATATACCCCGCTTGGCGCAACCCGACCGTTACAGACCGGATGCAGATTCGTCCTGGCATCCGATATCGATCTGGTCGATGAGGTTGCTGCAGGACGTTTCAGCAAGGATCTTTTTTATTCTCTCGGTGTGTTCTCCATCTTTATCCCGCCGCTCAGGGACAGGAAAGAGGACATTCCGCTGCTTGTCGAACGACTGATCACCAAAATTAACAAGGAGGCGTGCAAGAATATCACGCGCATCCAGTCAGACTGCATGGGACTCCTCGTTGATTATGACTGGACGGGTAATGTGCGCCAGCTTGAGAACGCCCTGATGAAAGCCGTCGTCGTCGCGCCGGGAGACGTCTTGAATGTCTCTTTATTGCCTGAAGAAATCACGGGAGGCGGAAAAGTCCCATTTTCAGATTCCGAACTCGCCCTTGGCAAGACATTGAAGGACCTGGAATGTGAGCATATTCATGCCGTTCTGACCGCAACCGGCTGGCACAAGGGTAAGGCGTGCGAAATTCTTGGTATCAGTCGTCCCCGGCTGGATCGTCGGATTGCAGAGTTTGGTTTTGTCCGCGATTGATAATACAGCTTCTCCGGGTATTCTTTTACAAGTGGATTCCTGCCTTACAATCGATAACATTCCGAAAAACGCATTTTGATTTCGTATGAATGGCCGATGTTTGTTTGAACGAAATGTTTAAATTCGTTTTTCCTTATGTAACGATTGTTTTAATTCGCAACTCAAGTGCTTGTTACAAAGACAAGAAAAAAGCTGTCTTGCCTTCTGAAAAATTCAAAAACAAAAGAACAATTTAGCGAATTGATCTTGAAATTGTTGAGGCTCAGAATTCCCAACCTAATAGCAATTGTGGGTCCGTCTTTTGCTGAAAAAGTTGACGGAAGGACCTGTGGACTATTGAGAAGTTTTCAGTACTAAAGAAAACGCCTCGAACGGGAGGGAAAGGCTAATGACGCGACGCTTTCCAGAATTAGTGAGCCTTGGTGGAGTTCTGAATATCGGAATGGCCATGGCAATTATTGTATCTTTTGTTTTTTATTCCAGCGATGCGCCGGCTCATGAATCGGGCCCGGTAAAAGCGATAAAGGTTGATGCCAAAAAGGCAGCCTTGGGAAAACGCCTGTTCTTTGACAAGCGAATTTCCGGCGATTCATCAATCAGTTGCGCGTCGTGTCACATACCTGAAAAGGGTTTCAGTGATGGTATGGCACTTTCCAAGGCCTATCCAGGCTCGGAAGGTTTCCGAAATACGCCGACACTGATTAATACAGCGCATAAGGCAGCCTGGTTCCATGACGGACGCCTTGGCACCAATCTTAACGACGTCACTCGGGAACAATTGACCGAGGATTACGTTATGAACATGGACATGCGGATCATGCAGGAACGAGCAAAGCAGGATCCTGTCTATGTACAGATGTTCAAGGATGCCGGATATGGCGAACCATCGAACGGTTCAATCCGCAAAGCCATTCCAGAATACCTGAAGACTCTGACCTCGCGCGGTGCGCCCTTTGATAAGGGCACCATGTCAGACGCCGCCAAGCGCGGTGCCAAGGTATTCCACGAAAAAAGATGTGGCAGCTGTCATGCCGGTACTCGCTTTTCAGATGACAAGCCGCACAATACAGCTGTTCCCAACAATCCGGATATTTGGTCCGACCCAATGCGTCATCACACATATGTGGCGTTCGGCCTGTTTATGGGAATCGAAAATATCTACAACATCCGCCGTGATGTTGGCGCGCATGTGCGCACCCACAAGGTCAATGGTACCGATGTTGGCAAGTTCATGACGCCGACCCTTCGCGAGTTGAAGTACACGGCGCCTTATATGCATAACGGCACCATGAAAACACTGGCTGAAGTCGTCGCCTTTTACAACAAGGGTGGCGGATCCGATGTCAACAAAAGCAGGGCTATGCGACCGCTTGGCATGTCGGGTGAACAACAGGCTGATTTGGTGGCCTATCTGGAAGCCTTGAGCGGCGATCCACTGACCGGCGCGGAACATGTCTGGAAAGACGCCATTCCGGCTAACTACACGGCCATCTCAGATTGGCTCAAGACCCCGAACTAGGAGCAGGATGATGACAACTTTCAAAACGAAAACGATCACCATTGGGCTCGCGCTCGGGGTTGCCGTAGTTACCCTGACCGGTCCTGTACAGGCTGATGTGAATGCGCCTTTGGCCGCTCTTGGGCCACCGCCAATTCCATTGGATAACAAGCAGACACCTGAAAAAATCGAGCTCGGCAAACTGCTGTTCTTCGATACGCGTCTCAGCGGCGATGCTTCGGTAGCGTGCTCGACGTGTCACGAACCAAAACAGGGCTGGGGATTCTCGGGTGATATTTCACGCGGCTATCCCGGAACCATTCACTGGCGTAACAGCCAGACGGTGGTTAACTCTGCCTATTACGGCAAACTATTCTGGGCCGGTTCAGCCAAATCGCTGGAAGGTCAGGCTCCGAGTGCCGCCAGAGGCGGCGTCGCCGGTAACCTTGAAAGGGATATCGGTACGGCGCGGTTGGCCTTCATTCCAGAATACCGCAAACGGTTCAAGGATGTTTTCGGTGATGAGTGGCCGAAAATTAAAAATGCCTGGCGGGCGATTGCAGCCTTTGAACGCACCATGGTGCAGACAGATACTCCTTTTGACAAATATATGAAGGGGGACAAGTCGGCGCTGTCTGAAGAGGCCGTTCGAGGTAAGGGTATTTTTGAAGGTAAGGCCAATTGTATCGAATGCCATAACGGTGCCTTGTTCAGCGATCAGCAGTATTACAATCTTGGCGTACCGCGCGCTGAAACCTGGCTTGATAATGGTTTGGCGCAAATTACCTTCCGCTTCGAGCAGTACGCAAAAGGTGTGACTCAGAAGATGTACCGCTCGATCAAGGATGATGCGGGCTTCTATTACCGCACCAAGCAAGTGGATGATAAAGGCAAGTTCCGCACACCAAGCCTGCGCTACACACTGTATACGGCGCCTTATATGCATAACGGCACTTTCTTCGATTTGCAGGAAGTCGTTGAGTTCTACAACGAAGGCGGCGGGACGAATGAGTTTTCGGCAAACAAGACCGATCTGATCAAGCCCTTGAATTTATCCGAGGATGAAATCACCGATCTGGTGGCGTTCCTGGAATCACTTTCAGGGGACGAGATCAAAATGAGCTCGCCGAAGCTTCCGCCCTATGCACCTTTACCCAACCCGGTCAAATAAGGGGGATATGAAAATGACTATAGAGAAAATTCTCGAAACCCACGAAGCCGGGACTGACTTCCCAGAAGGCCGTGCACTGGCAAACAGTGAAATGGCCAAAAGTAAAGGAAAGGGAGGCAAGTGCCTTGTTAACCGACGCGAGTTCCTGCTGACAGCAGGGGCAACAGTATCGGTTGTCATGTTGAGTGGTTGTGCTGGCGTTGCTGCCAGAACACCAGCCTTGGTTTCTACCTATCCACGCAAGTTGATCGCCAAACTAAGCGACCTGAAACAGGATGAACCTGTCGATTTCAGTTATCCTGATGAAGGTGCTTTTTCAGAATCGATCATCGTTAAAATGGGTGTCGAAGGCGGCGGTGGCGTTGGTCCTAACCGCGATGTCGTGGCATTCAATAATACTTGCACCCATCAAGGCGGTCCCCTTTCGGGTACCTACAAGGGCGACACCAAGTCACTTGGCGCATGCCCTCTGCATTTAACGACCTACGATCTGACCCGTCACGGAATTCTGATATCGGGTCAGGCATACCAGAGTCTGCCGCAGGTACTGTTAGAACTCGATGGTGATAATATTTACGCAGTTGGCGTATTCGGCCTGATCTTCGGCCGTCACGACAACATGCAAGGTTAGGGAGGAATTTACCGTGACTACACCTTATTATGTTCCCAAGACCGATGTCCCGCTTCCGCCGAAGAATGCGGAAGTACTGACCACGGCCTGTGACTATTGCATTGTCGCCTGTGGCTACAAGATCTTTCGTTGGCCCGTAGCGCGGGGCACCGATGGTGGCCCGATGGCTGACCAGAATGCGTTTGGGGAAGATTTCCCTGTGGCAGCATTGGGCTCGTGGGTTGCCCCCACTCAGCACAATATCGTCATGCATGATGGCAGGCCGCACAATATTGTTATTCTCCCTGACAAGGACGCAACATCGGTCAATGTCAACGGTGACTCCTCGATCCGTGGCGGTGGTATTGCAGAAAAATGCTATAACCCGCACACCCCGACGCGTGACCGCTTGAAAACGCCGCTGATGAGAATCTACGGCATTTTGCAGCCGGTTAGCTGGGAATTTGCGCTTGATGTCGCTGCTGAAGTTAGCCGCCATGTCATCGCCAAGCACGGCGAGAATTCATATGGTGTAAAGACGTACTCGTATCAGTATATCGAAAATACATACGCCATTTCCAAGTATGCATTGCGCCATATCAATACGGCCAACTTCACGTTCCACGACACTCCGTCCGATGTGTCGTCGACACCGGGGTTCCGTGATGCCGGGTTCGATAACTTCGGCCCGGCGTATCAGGATTGGCACGATGCCGATACGCTGATGATATGTGGCACAGATCCTTACGAGACCAAGACCATTCTTTGGACTCAGTGGATCATGCCTGCAATCCAGGCCGGTCAGAAGACCATTATGATGGGACCTCGTCGTTCCGCTGGTATTGCGTACGCCGAAAAGAACGGCGGCCTGTGGCTGGATGTTACTCCCGGCACCGATCTGTTGGTTGTTAATGCCATTGCGCGCATTATCGCCGAGAACGGTTGGCAAGATGCTGACTGGATCAAAAAATGGGTCAACGACAAGTGGGGCTCCAGTTCAGGCTTTGGTCAGGGCACGCGTAATACGCCTTGGCAGTGGCGCACAACTTGGGGCAAGTTCCAGACCAAAGGCTATGAAGACTGGAAGAAGTGGGTTGTCTCCCAAGACGAGTTCACGGTTGAAAATGCTTCCAAGGTTTCTGGCGTTGATGCTGACAAGATTCGTATGGCGGCCGAATGGCTTGCCAAGCCAGTCGGCGGCAAACGTCCGAAGAGCTCTTTCATGATCGAGAAGGGGTTCTATTGGTCTAATAACGTCGGCAACACCCAGGCTATCTCAGCTTTGGGCATCATCTGTGGTGCTGGTGGTCGTCCGGGTCAGGTTATCGGACGCGCCGGAGGTCACCAACGTGGTGGTCAGCGTGGTGGCAAGTATCCGCGTAATAAATCGCCGATGAAGGTGCCAGGACGTCGTCGCAGGGCTCTCGATACCGATACCTGGACTATGTCGGGGCATACACGTATCGCTCACGTCATTGGTACGACCTGGATTCAGTCAATGTGTGGCTCTCAGCAACTGGCCAAGAGTTTCCACGAACTGACACGGGCGAATCCACATCAGGTGCGTTCGTATGACAAGCAGGAAATTATCGAAAGCCTGAAGAAAAGGGCAGATTCGGGCGGCATGGTTGTATTCAACCAGGATATTTATCTGGTTGATCCGATCGGTGCCCAGTTTGCTGACATCGTCTTCCCCGCCGCAACTTGGGGCGAAGAAGACTTCATGCGGGCCAATGGCGAAAGACGTCTAAGGCTGTACAGCAAGTTTTATGATGCACCGGGCGAAGCTAAGCCTGATTGGTGGATCATTGCACAGCTTGGAAAACGCATGGGCTTCGACGGCTTTGATTGGAAAAATTCCAATGATGTTGCTGAAGAGTCTGCACGCTTCTCGCGCGGCAGCCGCAAAGATTTCAACATGATCAAGGTGGCGGCCCATAGAGAAGGTAAGACCCTGCATGAAAAAATGCGGGATCTTGGAACCAACGGCATTCAGGGACCGGTTCTTATGAACGAAGATGGTACCCTGGAAGGCTCCGTCAGGTTGCATGACACCACGCGCAAATTGCCGGCTACCGGCGCAAAGGGTGGGAACGTGTTCAATAAGAAGTTGACGCATTTCAACTCTCAAACCGGACGATGCAATATCCAGAAATCGCCGTGGTCTCTGTTCTCGGATTATTGGGAATGGTTGAAGCCAAAGGGCGATGAACTGTGGAGCACATCGGGGCGGACCAACGAACGCTGGCAGTCTGGATTTGACGATGACAGACGTCCTTATATCCATCAGCGCTGGCCGGAGAACTACGTCGAGATCAATACCGAAGATGCCAAGGCACGCGGCATTGAAAGTGGTGATTTGGTGATGGTCTATTCAAACCGGGTTCCCAGTTTGAAGGAAACCACGCTTGCTGTGGAAAGCAGTGACTATTCGTTCTCGGGTCAAATGAAGAACGGAAACGTTGTTCTGACCAAAGCTGCGGTTACCGGTGTCGCAATTGTTACGCGCGCCTTGAAGAAGGGGGTCCTGTATATGGATTTCCTGCATAAATCGCAGCCGGCAAATGCGCTGGAAGGCCGGGTTGTCGACTGGATTAGCGGTAACTACAACTACAAGATGGGTGTGGCGAAGGTGAAGAAAATCGGAGAGTCTCAGTACAAGCACTCCTTCCGGTCTATGTCATTCGCGCCACGTGACATTACCTGATTAATTACTAGCGTACGTGGCCCGGAGTGCGAGCTCCGGGCCATATTTTTGACTATTTCAGGAACCTAATTAAACATGATCCTTACAAATAATTTTAACAAATGGATCGGATTGGAACAGTTGCGATGGAACATGGTACGATCGTCAAATCATCACCGGAGATAGTTTTACAAGCAGGTGATCAGGACAATGTGTGCAATGCCCTCTGTGACACACTTCTTACTGGCGTAGATATACATCGGACCCTTGCGGCCCAGGCGCTGGGGCAGATTGGCGGCGATCAGGCGGTTGACGCCCTGATCAAAGGGCTTCTGGACGAAGACGGAGATGTCCGGACCGATGCAGCGACAGCGTTGGCCAGACTCGCCGATCCAAAAGCAGACAAACAACTACTTGAAAATCTGATTGGCGATCCGTGCCCGGAAGTAAAGCTGGCTGCGATGGATGCGCTGGCCGCGACTGCTAACGACGAGGTCAAACCGTGGCTGTTGCGAATTCTTGCTGGCCGCGACGAAGAGATCGTATGGGACGAAGATGAATTTTATGCCACAGGCTGGGATGACTGGGTCGACATGCAGGTCCGGTCAATGCAAGCGTTGGCCGACCTTGGTGTCGAAGATGCAATCACCGGTATCACCGCTGCGATAAACGATGATGAAGCACTCGATATTACCGAGACCGCTATGAAATCACTGGCCCGCATCGGCGATTCAGGAATCAAGGCACTGGCCGATTATATGGATGACAGCGACGAACGCCGTCGCCGCCGTGCCGCTTCTGTGCTGTCGCACTGTGACGGACCGGTGGCCGCAAACGCCGTTAACAGGGCTCTTCAGGATGCGTCCAGCGCAGTCCGTCTTGCTGTTGCCAAAGGCCTGGCGGAGAAAGCCCCCACAGACGAACGACTTGCCGTCCTGCTTGTCGACGAGTCACCGGAAATTCGCGCCGAGGCCGTCGTTCTGTGCGGAGCACAGCACGAAGAGCGTCTCGACCTGTTGCTCGACGACAAGGATATAGATGTTCGTTTGGCGGTTCTTGATCTTTTGTCGAAGCATCCAGAATTGACCAATACCCCGATGCTTGGCGAACGGTTGCGGGACTTTCTGCAGTCGCCATCGGCGTCAATTGCAGCTTCTGCTGCCGCAGCCTTTGCCGCCGTCGATCCCAAAGGTGCGATTCCAGAATTGAAGCAAAAGCTGGATCAGGAAGAAACGACGCCTGACATTCGGCGAGGCATCATTCGTGCCCTGCGCATTGTTGGCGACGACGATGCGTTGCAGATACTGACCGGCTTTGTCGATAACGAAGACAGGCAGGTGCGGCTGGAAGCCATGTCGACCATTGCCGTACTTGCCGGCGAAGGCGACTGGCCGAATGCGGCAGGCAATATCCTTCTCGATGCACTTTCCGGCGAACTTGTTCCCGAGCCCGAGGCTGAACCGGAAGAACAACAAGGTGGAATAAAAGAGGATGATGTAGCGACTGCCGAGCTCGACGGTGATGCTGAAGACCAAGATGAGGCACCAGACGAGGCCCCAGAAGCAAACCCATTCCCGACCTCGACCCTTGATGCCATTACAGGGGCAGTTGAATCCGAAGATACTCTTCCCCTTCCTGACAATGTGGAAATGACGCAGGATGATATTGAATTTCTGGGCCTGACTGGTGGTGACAAGAAGGGCAGGCGCACGATTGCCGTGGTTCCCGACGTTCTTGTGCATGAAGACGTATGCTTGTTTGCAGCGCGGCTGCTTGGTGACTTTTCCCACCCAGAGGTCACCGTTGCGCTTCTTGAACCTTTATCTTCCAACGACAATGAATTGAAACAGACCGCTGCGGATTCACTGGCACATATATGCGCCACAATTTCAGAATTACCTGCTGAAACGTTAGATGCCTTGCATGCAAAAGCCAAATCCCAGAACCGGGACATGCGCCTGCAAGCTGTTCGTGCTTTGGGCTGTGCTGACGATGGATCGACAGTGATGATTTTGATCAACAAACTTGATGACGAAGACAGTTTCGTGCGTACCGAAGCCATTCGCTCACTTGGCCGCCTTGGTCAGGCCGGTCCCGGAGTCGGCCGTTTGCTGGAAGACCCGGACGCGTCTGTCCGCCTGGCTGCTGCGAAGGCGCTGGCGCAAACAAATGCGCCCGGAGTTGTCGAAACACTTGTCGACTTCGCGACTTCGTTCGAGGGTTATCACACACTTGAGGCTGCCAAATTGCTTGCTGATATTGATAAGCCGGCGGCGAACACCTTATTCGTGAATTTGCTGCATGACGATGACAGGATACGCTATTGGAAAGTAGCCATTGAATCGCTTGGGGAAATCAATCGTGCCCAGCCCCAGGTGCATGTTTAAATGATGAAGGAAGAAATGGAGGGTTACCCCATGAAAACAAAAGTGTTTTTGACTAGCGTTGCCGTCGTTGCCGCAATGATGATGACAGTTCCTTTTGCGGCCGATGCGGCTAAAAAAGCAAAATATAAGGTAATGGATGTTGCCAACGGCGCCACAATATCGGGCAAGGTAAAGTTCGAGGGAAATTTACCGGCTGATGCCGTTGAGCAGATCCTCATTACCAAAGATCAAAAGGTGTGCGGCAATGGTGATCGCGAAGTCGTCTGGGTTGACGTCAAGGACGGCGCCCTGCGCGGTTCGTTCGTGTTCATTGACAAGATCAAGGCAGGAAAAGACTGGGGCGCGCCAAAGGGCGGCGCCTATCTGATTGATCAGAAGGGATGCCGGTTCCAGCCTTGGGCGCAGGTCGTCAAACCCGGCATGATTACGATCCGCAACAGTGATCCTGGTGTGCTGCACAACATCAACACCCGCGAGATGATCGGCGTTGAAAAAGGTCGGGTCGTCAAGAAAGGAATTTTCAATTTCGGACAACCCGATCCTGGTGATTTGGTGCAGGAACTGAAAACCCGGCGCGGTCCTTATATCGGCATCAACTGCGAAGCCCATAATTTCATGTTCGGCTTCATGATGGCACCCAGTCATCCGTATGCAGTCGTAGTCGGTGATGATGGTTCGTATTCCATCGATGGTATCCCGCCGGGCAAATACACCGTAAAGGCATGGCATCCGCGTTATGGCATCCAGAAGACCAAAATTAAGGTCGAAGCCGGTGGATCGCTTGAGCACAGTTTCACGTTCAAGGATAAAAGCTGACATTCGCAGGACAGTCATAAGGAAGTGAATCGGAGCAGGGGAAATTGTGGATATGAAACAGGTGTTTAACCGCCTAGCAAGGCCGGGTATTGCTGTTATTACCCTTTTGGCTCTTGTCCTGTTCGCTTCTCAGGCTGTCGCCCAAGACGCCAACGAATACCGTCAATTCCTTGGTATGGATTCACGGCGCTTTGTTTGGTTTCTTGCGCAAATGCATCTCTATTTTGGCGCTTTTGTTCTGGGCGTGCCGTTATTCGCGCTGGTCATCGAACTTGTTGGATGGCGCACCGGTGACGAAAAGTACGATAAACTGGCCTACGAGTTCACCAGTCTGCTGAGTGTCGCCTATGCGACCACTGCGGCTCTGGGCGGGCTGATGGCGTTTGCGTTAATCACCCTTTACCCGACTTTCTGGGGATTCATGGCCGGTGTCTTCAAAGACATTATGTTCATGTACGCCCTGATGTTCTTCTTCGAGACGTTCTTCCTGTATCTGTATTATTACGGCTGGAAAGCGATGAAGGGTGGAAAGGAATTCGGGCGTCCCCTGCAACTGGTGTTGAAAGCAATGGGCGGCATCACAATTTTGTTGGGTGTTGCCTTTACCTTTGGTGCTTTCGATCCTGAAACCGGCATGCGTACCGACACTCGCATCTGGTTTGTGGTTTTCTACTTTGTTCCCATCAGCATCAGTTTCCTGATGATTAAAAACCTGAAGACCACACACATCGCCATTGGCATCATGCTCAATGTTGCTGGCACTCTGATCATGCAACTCGCCAACAGTTGGGCCGGTTATATGATGAGCCCGGTCGGCGTAAACGAAGCGCTCGAGGTCGTTGGCTCCACATGGCAGGCGTTTGAAAATATCCTGGCGACACCGATCGCTATTCATCGCATGCTCGGCAACCTTGCCTTCGGCGGTTTGGTCGCGGGTTCGTATGCCGCCGTCAAGTTTATCGGTTCTAAAACGGCTGAGGAAAAAGCACATTACGACTGGATGGGATATGTCGCCAACATGGTCGCGGTCGCTGCCCTGATTCCACTGCCGTTCGCGGGGTATTATCTTGGCCGAGAAATTTATTCGACCAGTGCGGTCATGGGCAACAACATGATGGGTGGCGATTTTTCGTGGACCTTTATCATTCAGGCAATGCTGGTCGGGTCGTTGTTCCTGATTTCCAATTACTATCTGTGGAGCGGTATGACCCGCATCCCCGGATCAGAACGGTTTTACCGCTATATCAAGTTCATCCTGTTTGCGCTGATCTTGTCTTTCGCCATCTGGCTGACCCCGCACAACCTGCCGCTGTCGGCTGTTGAGGTTGGGGAAATGGGTGGTAGCCAATATCACCCGATACTTAAATTCTTGGGGCTCATGCCGGCCAAAAATGCGGTCGTAAACCTGATCATCCTGTCGACGTTCTTCAGTTTCCTGCTCTACCGACGCGGAAATAAAGTCGATCCGGTATCCATACGTGAGCAGGGGAAAACGGCCAAGATGGTCATCATCGGTGCCGCTATCGCCGCCATTCTGCTGGTCGGCCAATACGCAGTGACAATGCTGACCATGGATCCGGCGGCGCTCGACCTGCCCTCCGACACTGCCTACTACATGCGGGTCATCGGTTATCTGCTGATCTTTGAATGCGCGGTGGCGGTGCTGGCCACTTGGCTTGCGTTGAATGATCGTGGAAAGCTGGCACAGGGGATATATCTTTCTGTGACCGCCTTCAATGTCGCCATATTCCTTGGCGTCTGGGGTTTCGTCGTCATGGAGAAGGCGTCTCCGATACTCCGTAATGTCGCCGTTTCGCAGTTCCTGCAACTGATCAGCTGCCTTATTTTGGTTACTGCCATTGATCTGTTCCTGTGGAAGGGCTCGAAGGAAGTCGGGCCATTGAAGTGGGGCAAGATGACGGTGCGAAGTCAGTATGCGCTTTTGTTGCTAACGATCATCATCACGATGAACATGGGCTTGATGGGCTTCATCCGTTCCGGTCTGCGTGGCGATTGGCACATATTCGGCATTATGCGAGACACATCAGAGTGGGCTTCTACACCAACAAACTTCGTTATGACGCAACAAGTTGGCGCGGCTGTTTTGATCTTCCTGGTCGCCTGCGCTTTCATGTTCTGGCTTGGAAACCTTGTTACCAAGGTTGCCGCCAAGGTTGATTCCCCAACGGATACAGGGGAGGCGACAGAGTGAAAAACCCGCTTGTCAATGTCTTTGGATTCCTGGTCCTGACGATCCTTGTCTATAACTGGATCGGCTATGTCATTACCGACCTTTCCGGTGGTGGCAAGGATGTATCGGCCGCCACCGACATTAGCCCGGAAGGCGGCGAGAGCCTGTATTGGGGCAAGGGGCGGTGTTACACATGCCACAGCCTTGGCGGACAAGGTAGTGCCGTGCGTGGCCCGAATCATGGACAGTTTGGCGAAAAATTCCCACTGCCGATGGGCTCACGTGCCGTCGAGCGTGCTGCAGAACGTACCGAAAAGACAGGTCAGACTTTTAGCGCTGTCGATTACATCATCGAGAGCATGGCTGAACCTGGTGCTTATGTCGTCAAGGGTTACAAAAACGAAATGGCGGTAGTCTATGCGCCCCCCATTTCACTCAATCTGAACGAGATCAAGGCTATTGTCTCTTACATGATGGTTCAGGGTGGGGATCTTGACATGGAAGCGATTGATACTGCCCCGTCAGAAATTTCGGCGAAGTTTTATTCCAAGATTAATGCGGCGCAAGCCGCTGGTGGAGGTGACCCAGGTGCTGGCGAGGTTGTCTTCGAGGATAATTGCGAGGAATGCCATTCACTGGAAGGCGAGGTAGTCGTCGGGCCTGACCTTTCGACCATCGGCGACAAGGGCATCAAGCATATTTCGGAAAGTATCCTCAACCCGGCCAAGTCGATCGCATCCGGGTTCGAGACCTATGAGGTTGAGACCAAGGACGGTACAAAAATTATTGGTCTTAAGACCCGCGACGAAGGCGGTGAAACCGATATCACCAAAAAGAACGGTGAAGTCGTCACTCTCGCCAAATCCGACATCAAGAAAATAACCGTCGATCAGAACGCGTCCGTGATGCCCGAAGACCTGAGCGAAGCAATGACGGTCAAGGACTTCCAGGATATTCAGGCATTCCTGATTATGCAGAAGGCCGAAAAGAAGGACGGGGAATAATACGATGAAGTCAAAAATCAATAGTTTTTGGACCGTCGTCCTTACGATCATCATCACATATCTGATCGTTAAATTCGCCATTCCGGCTCTTTCCAGAGAGCTTACCGGAATGCCGTTTCCTTTGCCGGTTCCGAGTGCGCTTATTTTTATCTATATGGTGTTGACGCTGATCGCCATGTTTCTGCTGGTTACTTTCGACGACAAGCCGCTGAACGATTTTATGAACCCCATAAAGCGCTTCTTGCGGGGCGACTTCAGCAAGCCTGTACGGGCCATTGGTATAGTCCTCGTTTCAACCACTGTTGGCTGGTACGTCTATGACATAACTGTGCCGAAAGTTGCCGCCCCGGTTGCCTTGCGCATTCAGCATCCGTCTTCCAACTTCCCTAATAAGATGGAGGACCTGCAGAATCCGATGACATCACCGACTGAAGAACAGGTCACATCCTTCATAGAGCAGGCGAAGGCGGGTGAAATTCAGTTTATCGAACAGGTCGTGCCGGATTTCGAGGCGTGGATGGATGAAACCGGCGAAGAAGATCCTCTGCTCGCCATCAACACTCCGGCAATCAAGACGTTCCGCGCCGCCCTTGAAGCCGACAATGTTAGTGCTGAAACGGCACGCGCCGCTTTGCTGGAGGTGCGCATGTTTATGGGCCGCGCCCTGTACGCAATGAATTGTCGGGCTTGTCATGGCGATAGCGTCGCCGGTGACGGTCCCATGGCTGATGGTTTCAAGCTTAGGCCAATCAACTTTACCGACAATGGCACCATTGAAACCATTGTCGAGGGGTACACCTTCTGGCGTGTTCAAAATGGCGGTCCCGGACTGCCGCTTGAAGCGACGCCATGGGATTCAGCAATGCCAGAGTGGAAAGTCAGCCTGACTGAGGAAGAGCGTTGGCTGATCATCATGGCTGAATACGATTTGGCCGAGAAGACGCCGCGCATCCCGGAAAAACATTGAGCCGTGGGAATTTATAACATGAACAGGAAAATTCGCATGACCCTCGGAAACCTCGGCACGGCTGTGGCGCTTGTGGCGTTGCTGGTTCCCGGCATGGCCGAAGCCAAAACGACGCCTGACGGGACAATGCCGGAGGCGAGTGAGGAGTTTGTTGAAACGGGTCGCCAGACTTACATAAAGCGCTGCAGTTTCTGTCATGGGCTGCTTGGTGATGGCAACGGACCGGCAGCCGATTATCTTGATCCACGGCCACGGGATTTCACCCTTGGCACCTATAAGTTCAGGACCACAAATTCCGGAGAACTGCCGACCGATAACGATATGTTCCGTACCGTCAGTCGGGGCTTGCCCGGAACTGCTATGCAGGCTTTCGACAATGATACAATTAAGAACGGTCTTTCGGAAGAAGAACGCTGGCAGGTCATCTCGTATATCAAGACCTTTGCCATAGAATTCGATGACCCCGAACTGGATCCTGTCAAGACCGGCAAAACGCTTTCGCTTCCGGCCAATCGCGCGCCCTATAGCCCTGAATTGGTCGCCAAGGGCAAGGAAGTATTCGAAAAAGCAAAATGCTGGAGCTGCCATGGCAAGACAGGGCGCGGTGATGGCAACAAGGAATTCCGCAAGGATGACTGGGGTTTCCCGATCAGAATTCGCAATGTCACCCACCCATGGAAGATTAAGGGCGGCGGAGAGGCTGAAGAAATCTTCATGCGATTTACGTCGGGCATTAACGGCACACCAATGCCGTCGTTCGTAAAGACTTTATCAGAGGATGATCGCTGGGCCCTGGCCAATTTTATCAAGTCATTGCAGCACGATCTGACCAAGCATCAAGTGCTGGCGGCGCTGACAGTCGAGGGAGCCGTGCCGGATGATCCCGCCGATGAGGCATGGAAGAACGCCGCCCCGATGGACGTACGACTGACCGGACAGGTCATTGCGCCCCCACGTTGGCAGAACCCGAGCATTGAGATGGCGACCGTACAAGCCATTGTTAATGACAAGGAAATCGCCTTTAAGATGACCTGGGACGATCCATTCAAGGATATTAAACACGACCCGGCGAAAGAAATGAATGCCACTGAAATTCAGAAGGTCGGGCTGTATAGTTCGTACGTTGCTGCCAATGACATGATTGCACGCGACCTTGAAACCTTCCGTGATTCAATCGCCCTGCAGTTTCCGGTCAAGACACCGTCTGGAACCAAAAAACCGCATTTCTTCCGTGGTGAGTCGTCCAGTCAGGTTAATCTGTGGATATGGAACGCCGACCTGGCCGAACAGGGCGAAGAAGCCACCGTCGAGGCTAATGCGCGTGGCTGGCGTCAAGCCCCCAAGCCGCAGAAGGATGATCAACGTCAGGTGATTTCCAAGGCTGCATGGGATCAGGGACAGTGGACAGTAATCATGAAGCGTCCGCTCGTCACGGACGACAAAAACGATGTTCAGTTTGAAGCAGGTAAATTCATCCCTGTTGCGATGAATGCCTGGGATGGCTCGAACGGCGAGCATGGATTGGTGATGAGCCTGTCGTCCTGGCACTATGTGTTTATTGACGCGGGCATCCCGGCCAGCGTTTACATCTTTACGGCCCTTGGCTTTATTCTTACCGGCGGTTTGTTGGTATGGTTTGCAAGAAAAGCCGAGTCGACGCCACAAACCGATGCATCAGAACAGACTTAATGGAGAATGCAGACATGAAAATAATTATTTCGTTGGTTGCGGGGTTAGCCATAAGCGGGCTTTCGTCCGGGACTGCTGAGGCCGATGCTGCCGCCGGAAAGGCTGCCTTTGAAGCCAACAAGTGCACGCAATGTCATTACACCGACGGTCCGGCAAAAGAAAAAACCATTGACGATGTTCTGGCCAAGAAGGGCCCGGAACTCTGGTATGCGGGCTCAAAGTTCAACGGTGACTGGTTGGCGGGATGGCTGGCCGATCCGAAAAATATCCGCCTGCTTGAATACAACTCCCTTTCCAAACCCAACCCCGGCAATCATCCCAAGCTGTCGGCGGCCGATGCCGCCTCGGTCAAGGATTTCCTGATGAGCCTGACATCGGATGTTGTAGAGGCCGGAAAGGTAAAGCCCAAGAAGAACCCGAAGGGCAAGTTGATATTCACCAAAAAAATGCCTTGCTCTGGGTGTCATCAATACGCCGATAAGAAAAAAGGCGTTAAGGGCGGCAAAAGTGGACCGTCTTTGGTCGACGCTGGTGTCCGCCTGAATCCAGACTGGATACTCGCCTATCTGAAAAACCCGAAAGTCTTCAAGCCGGTCAAGGATATGCCCAATTTTGTCGGCATCCTCAGCGACAAGGATATGAAGAACGTTTCGCGCCATATCGCCAGTTTCAAGCCTAAGAAATAAGGACAAGATGAAAATGACTTTGAAAAAAATTATTCCCGCCGTTCTTCTCGTCCTTGCCACAATGATTGGTGCGGCCCCGGCCGGCGCTGAAGATGTGGAAAAGGTATTCAAGTTTTATTGCGCGCAATGTCACGGACTTACTGGTGACGGCAAGGGCATCAATGTTACCGAGGATTTTCCGGTGACCCCACGTGCCTTCAACAATGCCGCCGAAATGAACAAGCTTACCGATGCCGATCTTCGAAACGTCATTCGTGAAGGCGGCCCCATTGCCAGCAAATCTGAAATGATGCCGCCCTGGAGCAAGACATTGACGGATGTGGAAATCGACGACCTGGTCAAGAAACTTCGTGACCTATGTCAATGCAAAGGCAAGCAGGGCTAGTTAAAAGACGTAATAGAAGAGGATCAGGGCGATAACGACGATGTTGATCGCCATACCGAAAAGGATAAAGCCGTTTGCAAGGCGTGATTTTTTATAAGGGTCCATGGCAATGGAAACTACGTTCCAAAGGCGGCCCGGTCAACATCAAGAAGGATGTCATCGCGAATTTTAATGAACGGAAGAACCATGAACCAGGAAGCCGATAATAAATATCCATGGGCTGGGCCAGCGCTTTTCACTGTCGTTGCCTGTGCTTGTTTGGCTTTTTTCATTTGGCTCCTTTGATCGACAGGATTGTTTGAGCCCTTAAACACTTGAGGAAAACCGTGACCAACCCATTCGCCGCATTCATCGCCGCCGCCGTCGCATTCGGTGCTCTTTTCTTTGCCCTTGATTATGCGTTGATGAACGCTCAGGGGCTGACCCTGTTTTTCCATGGCTAAACTGAACATCCCGACAGCGTTAAGAGGAACGAAAATGAGGCCGAGATCATTCAATAAGCTGGGAGGGATGTTGGTTCTGTTATTCGGTCTCCTCTTTGTTCCCCCTGAGGTGGCGGGGCTGGATTTGATCGGGCTGGATGGAGGCGTAGCCTTCGCTGCCGAAGACGCTGCCACTGAGGCTGCCGCGCAAGCAGACGTCGCTTCACCTTACCAACCAGCGCCGCAACTGACTGAGAAGGATTACCCTACATTCCTCGGCTTTAACGGGCGCATCTTTGTGTGGATCGCGGCCCAACTTCATCTTTGGTTCGCCGCGTTCGTTCTTGCAGTTCCAATTTTCGTTTTCATTATCGAAGCCATCGGCATGAAGACCCGTGACAAACGTTACGATGACATGGCTTACGAGTTCATCAAGGTCAGCCTGACAGCTTATTCACTGACCGCGATCGTCGGTGGATTAACGCTCCTTGGTTTGTTGGTCTTCTATCCTCATGTGATGACTTACATGACATCGATTTTCAAGGAATCGATGATCTTCTACGCTCTGATATTCTTTGCCGAAAGCGCCTGTCTGTACGTTTATTATTATGGCTGGCACTGGTTGCAGGGACCATTCAAGAAGTGGGTGCACCTGACCATTGGGCTGCTGCTCAATGCGGTCGGCACGCTATTGATGCTGCTCGCCAATTCGTGGCTGACTTTCATGATGAGCCCGGCAGGGGTTGATGCTGGCGGCGTCTTCAACGGCGAGATATGGGACGCCATGCATAACTTCCTGTGGAACCCGATCAATCTACATCGGTTCGTTGCCAACATTGCTTATGGAGGCTCCATCATCGGTGCCTATGCAGCTTACAAATTCCTCAGCGCACGCACGCCGCAGGAAAAGGCTCATTATGACTGGATGGGTTACAACGCCAATTTCGTCGCTATTGCAGGCCTGCTGCCGCTGCCGTTTGCCGGATATTACCTGGTCGCAGAAATCTACGCCTACAGCCAGCAGATGGGTATCACTCTGATGGGCGGCATCTTTGCCTGGCTGTTTATTATTCAGGCGGTGTTGATCGGAACATTGTTCCTGTCGGCTAATTATTATCTGTGGTGCGGCCTTGGACGCAGCGAGGGCGGGGTTCGATATTACAAATATATGAAGTATCTGGCCGTCGTCATTGTCGCCGCCTTTCTGGTCTGGTTCACGCCGCACACTCTGGTGCTGAGCAATGAAGAGCTAAAGGCACTGGGTGGGCCCTATCACAAGTATTTGGGTCCGTTGGGCATTATGCCGGCGAAAAATACGGCAGTGAACATCATGATATTGATGACCTACCTGAGCTTCCTCTACTACAGGCGGGCCAACAAAATAGCTGTCGTTACGTGGGTGAAGGCTGGCAACGCCGCACAAATCGCTTTGTTCGTGATGGCGTGTGCCAACATATTCTTCCTTGGCATTTATCATGGCTATTTCACCAACACCGTATACAAAGTGGCTGCATCCATACCGCAAGTGTTGACGACTCTGCTGGTCATCGTTATCGCGACCGTCATTGACTCGATGATTTACAAGAATGCGAAAGAGGTTGCGCCACAGCGATGGGGGCGGGTTCCACCCCGGTCACAGTACGCCTTGTTCCTGCTGGCGGTATCGTTCACATGGTTGATGGGCTTGATGGGTTATATCCGCTCTGGCATTCGCCAGCACTGGCATGTGGTCGATGTCTTCCGCGATAATTCTCCCGATGCCTTCACGCCGTCGCTTGGTTATGCAACGAACGTCATATCGGTAGCGACGATCCTGTTTATGGCAATGGTCATTTTCGTATTCTGGCTAGCGCAGATCAGCGGCCAGAAATCGGAAACCCCCGGGTTCTGGAAGGAACCAGGGCAATGAAGCAGTTTCTTGCCGTCATCGGATTTTCATTGCTCACCATTGCCGCTTTTACCGGGTACTCTAACTTCGGTATTCCACGCATCGAACCTGCGCCGCCACCGAAGCAGGAGAAAATTGACCTTAGCTCGATGACGATGGACCAGTTTATCGCTCTGGGCGACAGGGTGCTGAACGGCAAGGGGACATGCAAGCTGTGTCACAATGATCTTGGTCGCGCGCCAATGATCAAACAGATTGTCCCCAATGCCGAGAAACACCTGACGGATTCCAGATACAAGGGCGAAGCGAAAGATCTGGCCGAGTACCTTATGGAATCCATGGTCAATCCATCGGCCTTTGTTGTCGCCGGTTTCGGCAAGGCTGGCAGTAACGATACGGTCAGCCCGATGCCTGATGTGTCCGGTGGCTCCATCGGCCTTTCAGAACCAGAGCTTTTGGCAATTATCGCCTATTTGCAGGATTCCGCTGGTGCTGATGTCACCGTTGAAATTCCAACTGATGCCGGCGATGTAGCTGAAGAAGAGGAAGCTGAAGAACGCGAACCCCTTGAGGACCCGCTTGAAATAGCGGCCGAATTTGGGTGTGGAACCTGTCACAAAATTGGCGAGGAGGAGGGCGATCTGGCCCCCGATTTGAGAACCATCGGTGCCACCCGGGATCGAGAATTCTTGCGCCGGTCGATCCTTTATCCGAATGCGGAAATCACGGAAGGTTTTGAAGAGGGCATGATGCCCGACGATCTGGGCGATCAGATGTTCGCCGTAGAAGTCGAACGTATGACCGATTATCTGGCCGGGCTTAAATAGGAGGAGAATGCTGTGAAAATACCCAGATTACTGCAAGCCATTCTCGTCTTGGGCGGAGTCTACGGCGGATTTGTCCTGGTCTTCGATGTCATCCTGGAACAGGTAATTCCGTCAAGCCTGTTGAACATGTACATGTTCTTCGTCGTTGCGGGCACCTATATGGTGTTCACTTTCAGCGAGGAAAGCACGGAACAGATTGTCTCTCCGATTAAGGCGCTGGTCGAAGACCCGTCTAAAAAGATGCTGCGCAACGTCGTCTTCGTGCTGTTGCCGTTGTTCTTCGGCTGGTTTACCTATCAACAAATAAAGCCCAGCTTCGAAGCGCCCCTTGAATTACGCACCATTCATCCCGCACCACCAGCGGCGGTCAAGGTATTTGGCAAGCGCTATAACCTGTTGACTCTGGAAAACCCATTCCGAAAGTTTGAAAAAGAAGACCCGGAAAAGTTCGCCAGCTTGGTCAGGGAAGGGGGCGATGTGTATGTCAAAAATTGTCAGTACTGTCATGGCGACAAGCTTGACGGCCAGGGTCCATACGCCCAGGGCCTTAACCCTGTACCTTTGAACTTCCAGGATGTCGGCACAATCGCCCAGCTTCAGGAAGGCTATTTGTTCTGGCGCATTGCCACCGGCGGCCCGGGTCTGCCCAAGGAGGCGACGCCCTGGCTATCGGCGATGCCCGTCTGGGAGGACTTCCTGACGGAAGATGAAATCTGGAAGGTCATTCTGTTCCTCTATGACTACACCGGCTATCAGCCCCGGTCATGGGAGCACGAATAATGACTGTTAATAATCTCAGGGTGTTGGCTTTTGCGGTGTTGACGGCGGGTGTTTTCACTGCCGGTTCTCTATCGGCTGCACCAGGCAATCTCGAAAATGGTGAAAAAATCTACATGAAGCGTTGTGTCTGGTGTCACGGCGAGGAAGGTGATGGGGATAGCCCTGCTGGAGATTTGTTAAACCCGCCGCCGCGTGATTTCACTTCCGGAATGTACAAGATCAAGTCGTCTCCCTTTGAAGAGGACTTCCCCAATGATGCAGATATTTTCAGGATGATTTCCGACGGCATGCCGGGAACGGATATGCCGGGTTGGAAGGACGTTCTGAAAGATGAACAGGACCGTTGGGATCTAGTGGCCTATCTGAAAGAATTTGCCGAACTAGAAGAAGAACCCGGCAAGACGATTGATTATGGAACTCAGGTCGCGAGTTCTGAAGACAGCATCGCCAAAGGCAATAAACTGTTCCATGACGGCGAGCGCTGTTCGGAGTGTCACGGCAAGGACGGCAAGGGAGACGGCATCAAGAAGCTGAAGGGTGATAACGGCGAACGCACATGGCCGAGAAACCTGACAAAACCCTGGACGTTCCGGGGATCGAACGACCCAAAAGATATTTTCGCCCGCGTTTCGACAGGTATTCCCGGAACCCAGATGCCGGCGTTCGCCAACCCGAAGAGTCTGGTCAAGCTTTCCATTGAAGAACGCTGGCACGTAGCCAATTACGTCCAGTCACTGGTCAAGACCGATAGAACGGTGCGCGCCGAAAATACCGTGATCAAAGCTAATCGAGTCGAAGGTGAGGTTCCGTCCGACCCGAACGATCCGGTCTGGGATGCTGCCGAGTTGACCTCGTTCATGCTTGTACCGCAGATTTTCGAGAAAGATCGTGTATTTACATATTCCAACGACACCATAACACTCGGAGCCTTTTACAACGAAAGTGAACTGGCCCTGTTGCTGGAATGGGATGACCGCACCAAGAGCATTCCGGGTGACCCCAACATCGACAAGGTTGCCGACAAAAATCCTTTCGAGGATATGGTTACTGTTCAACTGCCCGTGAAAATTCCGGAAGGCACCCAAAAGCCGTATTTCATTAACGGCGACACCTCTAACCCGGTCAATCTGCTTTCCTGGCGAAGCGGCAGCGTCAAGACACAGGAAACGGCATTCGCCGCCAACGCCACCGGCTCGGAAAATATTGTGCAGAGAGATGCTGCAGATATCGGTTTGACCACCATGAGCAGCTATAAGGACGGAACCTGGCGTGTGGTCATGAAAAGACCGCTGACGACCTCGGATGTGGAAAACGACCTGCAACTGGAAGAGGGTCGCTTTATCCCCATCGCATTCGCCAACTGGGACGGCTCCAACAGTGAAACCGGAAGCAAACACACGCGCACGACATGGTACTGGCTGCTCTTGAAACCTGCTGACAGTGCCAAGCCCTATATTTTTGCGTTGCTCGTTGCCGCTATCATCTTTGGCGGTCTTATCTGGTGGGCACGCAGCGCGGGACATCGCGAGGATAATGGAACGGCATGACTGATAATTCCTCGCCAAAAGGTGTGAAGTCCAAGCTGTTCGGCGTATCCCTGATCATTCTGGCGTCACTTAATCTGATGGTTTCCTGGCGCGGAAGTCTGGACGTCAGTTTATGGCAAGTACTGATATTGGGAATCGGCATCGCCGTATTCGCATTCGGTGCCGTAAAACAGAGTGACAAGCCTCGTGACAAAAATTTGAATATTAATTTGTAAATTGTCGACATAAGCCCACCAAAACACAGGATTACACAACATGAGCATGCCATCGATTGGAAAACAGACGACGCAAATCAATGTTGAAGCTGAAGGAGGCGCCGTCTCTCTGGCACGAATTCTGGTTGCCCTGGATGCGTCAGAATATTCCGATCGGGCGCTGGAAGAAGCCGTCAGGTTATCCAATACCGCCGATGGCGAAATCACCGGCATTCACGCCTATGCGGCCCTTTTACACGATCGCCGATTTAAACAGATGGAAGGTGGACTGCCTGAGCGGTATCTCGAAGAAGAAGAGATGATGTATCAGCGCGATGTCCACGACGATTTGATTGGCCGCGGTCTGAATATCATTTCCGACAGTTATCACGACGTCGCAGCCGTCGTCTGCGAAAAATCCAAACGCCCATACCATCGCCTGAGCCCGGAAGGTAAAAATTACGCACGTCTTGTCGAAGCGACCGAGACCGACGATTTTGATGTTCTGGTCCTGGGTGCATTGGGACTGGGCGCCGTGCCGGGAAGCCAGATCGGCACCGTGTGCGAACGTGTCGTCCGGCGCAGTCCTATCGACACGCTGGTCATCAAGGATACAAAGCGAGCTATCGGTGATGGCCCTATCGTCGTTGGAATCGATGGTTCGGAAATTTCAAACGGAGCGCTGATGACGGCTTTGGACATTGGCCAGCGTTTGGGGGTGGAGGTCCATGCGGTTGCCGCCTATGACCCTTATTACCACTACGTCGCCTTCAACAAGATTGCCGGCGTCCTGAGTGAGGAAGCGGGCAAGGTGTTCCGCTTCAAGGAACAGGAACAACTGCACGAGGAGTTGATAGACGACGGTATCGCCAAGATTTATCAGTCACATCTGGAAATCGCCGAGCGCACGGCATCCGATGCAGGCGTCAAGATCACAACAAAGCTGCTGGACGGCAAGGCGTTCAAGGCCGTGCTGTCATATTTGAATGACGTCAATGCAAGCTTGTTGGTCATTGGCAAGACCGGCGTCCATGCCGACAAAGGCCTGGATATAGGAGGCAACGCCGAAAACCTGATGCGCCAGTCGCCCTGTCATGTCTGGTTGGGACAGACTGTCTACACGCCGCCTATCGAAGTGATTGCCGAGGAAACCATTTCGTGGAGCAACGAAGCCCATGAATATCTTTCCAAAGCCCCGGAATTCGCCCGCGGCATGGCCCGCAAGGCGGTTATCCGCCACGCCCAGAAAAATGGGCACACCTTCATAACCAGGGATATTGTCGAGGAAGTCGCCCAGCAATTAATGCCGGGCGGTTGTCCGTCGAAACGCGCCAAGCTGAACGACGAGGAACCCCTGGCATGGACGGATGCAGCGATGAAGCTGGTTAATGATCTGGGCAACACCACTATCGCCAGCGGCATCATGCTGAGGTCGGAGAAAAAAGCCCGCCGCGACGGGGCGAAGATAATCGATGTTGAACATGTTCAACCCTTCCTCGATAGCGATGCCGCCGGTGGTTACGGACAAGCACAAGCGTCGTCGGATACACCTGAACTGAATTGGGGCGCATCGGCACTGGCACGTATTTCTCAGGTGCCGGAAATGATGCGGGATGCGACCCGCGACCGCATTGAAGCCGTCGCCATCGAGAGGGGTGAAACAGAAATTACTATGGATATCGTTGAGGCTGGACTTGAAAAATCCCGCCAAGCCATGCAGGAGGCAATGCATGACGGCGGCCACAAGAACCCCGGAGAGGATTGAAAAAGGTGACGACAGTTGAAGCCCCGTTCCTGGTCGCGTTAAACCTGACACGGCGCTGCAATCTCAGATGTTCCCATTGTTATCTGGATGCCGGAATGCGCCGGGACGGGGATGGTAGCGAGTTGTCGACCGACGAGGTCAAGAAAACCATCGACGATATTGCAGCTTTAAGCGACGAAACCATGATCGTATTAACCGGCGGCGAACCTTTGTTGCGCCGCGATCTGGATGAACTGGCATCATACGTCACCGGTTTGGGACTGATGGCGGTTGTCGGCACGAACGCAACGACTCTCGACGACAAGCGCGCCAAACGCCTGAAAGATGCGGGGGTGCAGGGGGTTGGTATTAGCATCGATTCTCTTGATCCCGGATATCATGACAATTTCAGGGGGATGCCAGGCGCATGGGAAAAGGCTATGCGGGGCATTGATGCCTGCCGCAACAACGATCTTCGCTTCCAGATTCATTTTTCCGTTACTGATGACAACGCCCATGAACTTGATGACGTAATTGCCTTTGCAAGGGCATCAAAGGCGTTCGTACTTAACATCTTCTTTTTGGTCTGCACGGGGCGTGGTGAAAAGGTAACTAACATTTCCGTCAAGACCTATGAGCAGGTTCTGGAAAAAATTACCCTGGCCGCTCGTCAAGAGGACGGCTTGATCATCCGCGCCAAATGCGCACCACATTTCAAGCGCATGGCGCTGGAACTGGATTCATCATGGCCAGTGACTTCAGCACATGGATATGAGGCCGGAGGATGCCTGGCCGGAACCCGCTATGCCCGGGTCACGCCGGACGGCGACGTAACGCCATGTCCATACATGGAAACATCTGTCGGCAACATACGAGATACATCTTTCGCCGAGTTATGGACCGATGCCCCGGTATTCAAACAACTGCGAGCCCCCGTGCTGGAGGGACGTTGCGGGGCGTGTGAATATTCCAAACTGTGTGGCGGGTGTCGGGCGCGTCCTCTGGCCCGCGATGACAACATGATGGGCGAGGATTTCCTCTGCGATTACCAGCCCGGCGGTGGTGCAGTAATCGAGCCGCTGGGTATTGAAGAAAGCACGATGACATGGACGCCAGGGGCGGAAGAATGGCTTGGGCGAATTCCGTCATTTGTTCGCCGCTTCGTAAGGGTCCGGGCCGAAAAATTCGTCCGCGATCAAGGTGGCAATGAAGTTACGGCTGAAGTTATGGGCATGCTGGCGCGGAAAAAATTCAAAGGCCGCGGTAAACCGCCATCATTTCCCTCCAAGCCCCCCCAGGATTCTGCAAAGAACCGGTTGGGGATCAAGTAATGACATTTGATGTTGCTATCATCGGCAGTGGTGTTTCCGGTCTCAGTGCTGCCTATGAATTAACCGGCATGGGCTACAAGGTTGTCGTTCTTGAACGCCAGGTAAACCCCGGCGGAAATGCAGTATCGGAACGTATCGACGGCTTTTTGATGGAACATGGCCCCAGTTCGGTCAATGCGCAGGCGATGGAGGCTGTTGGTCTGTCTGAAGACCTTGGACTCGATTGTGTGCGCACGGAACTGGGGGAAGACGTAAAATCGCGCTATCTGGTCGGTGATGGCCGCTTGCAGGGAATCTCGACCCATCCTTTGGGATTCTTGATGTCAGGCTACCTGTCGCCCATGGCGCGGCTTCGATTAGTATCGGAAATGGCCGTACCACGGTGTCAAAAGACCGGGGAAGAAAGCGTCGCCGAATTCTGGTCTCGACGTTTCGGACGTGAATTTACTGAAAAGGTTATAGATCCGTTGGTTGCCGGCCTGTATGCGGGCAAGGCAGAAAATCTGTCTGTCGATGCCGTCTTTCCGGCCATCGTTGAAATGGAACACAAGTACGGTTCAATTTCACGGGCAATCCTGAGCAAACGCTTTGCCAATGGCAAAATGCCGGGGCGACGATTGTTCTCGTGGGCTGATGGCATCGGAACCCTGTCGTCATCACTTGCCGAACAGCTTGGAAGTACCATCAGGACAGGCGTTACGGTTACTTCTCTGAATCACAATGCCAATGGATTTACCGTTAAAACCGCCAATTCAGGGAACCTGAACGCGCGCGCCGTCATAATAGCAACCCAGCCACATGTCTCGTCGGCTCTGCTGGAGACGATAGATGCCAAGGCGGCCGAAGCGATTTCGGAAATAGTCGCGCCACCAATAGCCGTCGCCTATCTGGGCTATCGGCGCGATCAGGTCGATCATCCACTTGATGGAGTAGGGTATCTTTCCCCGGCGAATGAAAAACGCATGCTGAGTGGTGCCCTGTTTCCCTCGACAATGTTTAAGGGGCGGGCGCCCGAAGGCCATGTTGCGCTGTCAGGCTACATTGGTGGAGCCCGAGCGCCCGATAGGGCGAAGATGAGCGCAGATGATATTATCGCCATGGCCCAAGACGAATTTCGTGATCTTCTGGGTACCAGGGGTGATCCGGTCATTTCGCGCGTGCGCCATTGGCCACAAGGGTTGCCACAGCTTACAAAGGGTCATTCGGAACGATTGAAGCAAATTCATATTGCCGAACGGAACTATCCCGGCTTGTTCGTGACTGGAAACTATTTTACAGGCCCTGCGATTGCCAGTTGTCTGAAGCAGTCGTTCGAGACATGCACACGAATTGACAAGTATTTTGACAGCCAGCACGGAAGCGGAAAAACTGAGCAGACAGAGATGCAGGAAGCGTCATACACTTGTGCCTGAAAATGAAAAAATCTCCTTTATTGATAATCTGTTTCGTCGTCGTGGTTGCCATTTCAATGATGACCCCGGCTTATTCGAGCGGCGACGAAGATTCAAAACTGGCTCTTTATGGTCAATATGGTGGGCCATTCAGCCTTGTTGACCATCATGGAAAGACCGTCACCGACCGGGATTTCCTCGGTCAGTATGTCTTGATGTTTTTTGGTTACACCTATTGCCCGGATGTCTGTCCAACTTCCATGCAAGTGATCAGTGACGTTCTTGATATTCTCGGCGAGGAGGGCAAGAACATCCAGCCAGTCTTCATCAGCGTCGATCCGGACCGTGATACGCCAGAGGCGTTGGGCAGCTTTATCAGCAACTTCCATCCCCGCATGATTGCCCTGACCGGACCGAAAGAACAGATTGTTCCCGTTGCCGATGATTTCGGCGTAACCTACTTCAAGGTATTCACCCCTCCGTCCATTGGCGAGTCAGGCGATAGCGATGACGACACAGATCAAACCGCTAACGATGATTACCTAATCAGTCACTCGGCTGCTGCTTATTTGATGGGGACAGATGGAAAATTTATCACCATTTTTCCGTTCGGAATGCCGCCTGAAATCATCGCATCGGGGATTAGAAGTATCTTCAGCGCAAGTATCAAGGCGACTGGAAAAAGCGGGTCATGAAAGATGCCGAACGGCCCAAGTAATATCCGCAGATAATACCGGTCGAAACAAGAATCCAGGTTATAAACCCTTCGTCGGCGCGCAATTCAGGAGAGACTGACAGCTGCCGACCGATATAGAAGCGGGTGGCAATAAAAACCAGAATTATTGCCAGTGTGATCCATGTTCCCGGCAATTCGATCATTCCCGTTTCCCGTTTGATTTGGATTGGTGTCTTTTCCGCCATTCGCCAACTGGCAACACCGGCCACAATGGTCGCTGCTATCCATGACAACAGGGCGGCGGTACTGAACGCATATGCACTGAATAACTGGTTTGCAGAAACGGCCAGAAAGACACTCGGCAGGATATAAAGTTGCCGGTAGCGAATAGCTCTTGGTTTGATGGCCCTTACGCCAATCCAGATAAGGAATAAAATCAGGATATTCGCCAGAAGTGGCCTGTCTATAATGGCATCAAACATTGATCTGTGGCGGTCCTGAAGAAGTTAAATACTACAATAAATACAGTTGGTTAGGTGCTGGTAGCATTGTTTCCTGCTCAACACAATAATCAGCTTCGACATTATTGGTAACGGTTTTTCTTCAGGCTGTTTATGACGCTTGGCACCTGCAATGCCAATGCACAGCAAAGCAAAGCGTGCTGCAGTGTTTCAAAATTGTCCCAAGGCATGTGAGGAGGGGCCGCGATTTACACCTCAGTCCGTGCCGGAAAGCAGGGCAACGCCAGACCTGCAGACATCATTTGATGTCACCCGCATTACGCATTTGCTTTTCTTGGTCTGGCGTCATTCCCAGGGTTCGCCCTTCAGCAATAGAATAGTCGAGTGACCCACCCATGGAGATCCTGTATGCCGCCCACATCCCCCCTAGCAGGGCGGGTGTCGGTGCGTATACCAAGGATGGTTTGGCACTGAAGGACACGATCACATCGCCGAACAAAGCCGTCTGTTCGGGTGTCGGCATGTAGTCCTTTATGGGAATGTTAAAATACGCCATTCCCGCAGCTTCCGTTTCCTGACGGTGGTCATCCAATGCGTGAGGAGGGGGGCCGAGATCAATAACCGCGTCAAATCCGAATGGCACTAAATCTTTGATGCGGGAGATCGGTCGGCCATGGGTCATGGTCATGTAAGGTGCCGCCCGGCCGGGGTCGGGAACGGCGATTCCATAGCCGCGGTTATCCGGTAGTCTGGCCATGTTAGGGGTATAGGAATGGGCGGCGGCGCCAAAATCTCTTTTCTGGTCCCGGTTCATTTCGCCATCGCCCCACCAGCCGCATGCGTTTGCGCTGGCCGCTGGCAATAACAATGAGAAAAGCAGAAAATTCCGGATAGCAACCATGGAATTTTATCACAGTCTGAGAGAATTCAAGCGGAAAGCCGGTCTCTTTCTTCCACTTCGGTGATGAGGGTTTGCAGGGTCTCTTTTTCGAAGTCCATGAACCCCTTGGTGACCTCGGAAAATTGCCGATAAAAAATATGACTGGCCAATTCCGCAACAGTGTCACAGAAATCTGACACCCAGTGCGACAGGTGTTCATCATAAAATTTATTTTCTATATTCAAAATATTGCGGCCCAGATCGTCCTGTTCATTGATCCACGCATTGGCTTCTTTAAGCAGCAACTGTTGCATGAATTCAAACTCGGCGCTGATGTGATCGGGCATGCCGCCGAAGGAATCATCGACTTCAAGTCCGACCGTCTGCATAAATTTTTTCACTTCAACTGTTCGATCACCCCAAAGGGCTTTCTTCTCTCCAAACCGGGCTTCTGTATGCATGGATTCATGTGGAGAAATATGATTGGTTGGCCCGATGAACAGTCTTGTAAATTCAACGGCAAGGTCATCAACAAGCTGTACGTAAGGTGTGTTTTCAAACATCTCGTCCAGAGATAGATTGAGGGCGTGGAAGGAGCCGGAAAATTCCGGCTCCCCAAGATTGATCAGGAAAGCCTCTGATGGCTCCTCCCGGAAAACATCGGCCAAAAGACCATATACATTGGCTCGCGCCATTGCCATTTCGGCCATGTTGTTCCGGGATTCCACCATTATCTTCTCTCCTTGCGGTTTAAGCCTGTTAGGCTTTCGATACTTTGACAACCGTATCCATCCAGCGCTGGGTTCCGCTAATCGGATCAGAACTGTTCGGAATAACGGCATTCGGATGAACACCATGCGTCTTCCACGTCATGTTCTTGACGTCAGGATCGGACGATCCACCGGCATTCATCGGGTTATTTTTCCCCGATCCATAGATGCCGGAAAACTTCCTGCCAAAGTGATGCGATATGGCGATGATACCGGGGACGATGCCTTCTGTGACGTAGGCCGTCGTCGTGATTTCACCGACATCACTCTTCACTTTGATCTTGTCACCATCCTTGATGCCACGTTCTGTAGCGGTCTTGGTGTTGATCCAGCCCGGGTTGTCGTGCTTGATCTCGGACAGCCATTTGCATTGGGTGGTCCGGGAATGCGTGTGCACGGCGACCTTGTAGGTGGTCAGGATGATATCGTCCTTGCCCATGGCCTCATGCTCAGGCGTCGGTGTATAAGTCGGGAACGCCGGTAGACCTTTCTTGACAAAGTTGTCGGAGTAGAAATCCAACAGACCTGATTTGACGAACTTCGTGTTCGGCGGATATGCCTTACGCGGCGTTCCCTCGATGTCCTGGGCGACATAAGCGCTTTTGGCACCACTGACCCCCAGATAGCCTTTGCTCTTGGCTTCGGCGGCACTGACACCAGCCTTTTTATGGTTCCAGTAAACGCCAGTCTTTTTGTCCAGGATCACACCATCACCTGAAACATCGACTTTCGCTTCATAGAAGCCATAGTTGGGCTTGGCGTTCTTGTCGTGCCAGACGCCGTGTTTGACCATGTAATCAAAACCACCGGCTTCCTTGACGCCAGGCGTCATGTCGCAGGTCTGTTTGACGAAGTCCTTCTTGCTCGAATAAACGAGATCGAAGCCAAGTCTCTTCGCCAGTTCCGGCCATACATCACCCTGGCATCTCGATTCGCCCAGGGGCTTGACCAGCGGTTGACGAATGTAGTTTTCGCCAATTTGACTGGCATCGACCATATCTTCCCAATCCCAACGTTCCAGATAGGTAACGTCTGGCAGGATGATGTCCGCATACTGTGATGACTCGTCGTATGCGATGGTCGTGGTGATCAGGAACGGGAAGATGGTCTCGTCCTGGAAGGCCTTGGCGGCCTCTTTGTTGTTGCCGTTGATGTAAGTCGGATTGTAACAGCTCCACCAGTAGACGCTTGGCCGACCGTGACTGCCATCAATGATCATCGGAATGATCGATTGGCTGACATGGTGGGTCGGATAGGCTGCTTCGCCAGGGAAACCGTCCTTGATGTGCAACCCTTTGCTTACCTTCGCCGGTTTTGACGAAGGAGCATTCCAGCTGCCGCCGACACCCATGACACGACCACCGGCGGTATCAAGGTTGTTGGTAATAGCAGCAAGCAACATCGCGGCCCGTTCTTGATCGGCACCGTGGTAGTGCATGACGGTTCCACGATAGGTCACCAGACAGGCCGACTTGGCCTTGGCAAATCCACGCGCAATCTCCTTGATCTTGGAGGCTGGAACACCGCTTTTCTTGGCGGCGAATTCAGGTGTGAACTTGGCCACCTGTTTCTTGACCGCCGCGATTTTCTGGGCCGTTGTCGCATGATGATCGGGTGTAACCCGCATGTACTTGAAGTGGTCCTTGCGGAACAGTCCTTCGTTCATAATGACGTTGATCATCGACAACATTACCAATCCATCATAACCAGGATTGATAGGAACCCACTCAGTCGACTTCGCCGCAGTATTCGAAAGCCTGACATCGAACGTGTAAAGCGGCACCCCACGATCGACCACGGCCCGGATCAAACGCTGTGACGTCGGGATATGGTTGGTATGGGTCTCGAAGTTGTTGGAACCGAAATTGACCACGAAGTCGGTTTTATCGTAGTCCCAATTGTCATACATACCACCCCACAGGCTTTCCTGACCAACCCACTTGGCGGCTTCACACACGGAGGTGTGGTTACCGATGGTCTTGGTGCCGTAGGCCGCAAGAAAATCACCGGTGACGGCCCATTGGGAAGCTTTGTGACGACCGTAGGCATACATGAACTGTTCAGGCGTACCTGCATCACGAAGCGGTTTCAGCTTGCTGGCAATGATATCCAGGGCTTCGTCCCAGGAAATCCTTTTCCACTTATGCTCACCGCGTTTGCCGACGCGCTGTAACGGGTAAAGAATGCGATCCGGGAAGTAGACCTGATTAATTCCGGCCTGACCCTTGGCGCACAATTTGCCGAGGGTACGGATCGATTCTGGGTGCCCCTCCAGCTTTTTCAGCCTGCCGTCTTCGACGTAACCGATCATTGAGTCACGGGTCACACATCCCCAACACGCGGTTGGAATGGCTTTACGTTCCTTGCCGGTTATTGGCGAGAAGTCACGGCCACCGTTTTTAAATGTAACGGTTCCGGCCAGGGCTTTCCTGGGCTTGCCGACGCCTGCCGCAATAGCGGCACCACTGGCACCAGCAAGTGTCATGAAGTTTCGACGATTTAACTTTTTCATTTTCATCTTCCTTATCTGGTTGCTGGGCCTAAGGGATCAGGTCCACGTAGTGGTCCAATTTGCCTTTTTCACGCTTCTTGTAGAGTTCCGCCAACATGTTATCGGGGTCGATATAGAAAACATGCGGATCGGTCCCTTCCTTCGGAAGCAGGACGTTTTTGGCAAGATCGTGTTCCTTGACCAGTTTTGCGACTTCGCTGTTCGAGTCGTTGAGATCGCCAAAGATGCGGGCACGACCCTGACAAGTATTGACACAAGACGGGTCAATACCATTGGCAACCCTTTCCTTGCACATGTCGCACTTGTCGGCGGCTTGCTTTTCAGGTTTCTTGCCGGCCTTGACGAACGGGTTGAATGAACGAACGCCATAGGGGCAGGCGTCGATGCACTTGCCGCAACCGATACACAGTTCAGAATCAATCAACACCAAACCATCGGGGCGTTTGTAGGTGGCACCACCGCGATAGCGGATCTTGGAACCATCCGGCGTGACGAAGGTCATGCGCTTGCCTGGGTATTCCGGACATTCCTTGACGCATGGCGGGACACCATCTTTTTTGTTGCCCTCGCAATGGTTACACATGATTGGCAGGAAGCCTTTTTTGACTTTCGGGAAAGTGCCATAAGTCTTTTCCTGCACAACAGTTCTAAAACGCCCAAGCGAGACATCGTTTTCAGCTTTGCACGCAACCGTGCAGGCCCTGCAGCCGATACATTTGCGCAGGTCCATAACCATGACCCAACGCGGGGCCTTGGCCGCAGCTTCTGCTCTGGTGACGGGCGTCGTCATTGCCGCCGCCCCGGCGACTGTTACACCGGCGCTCTTGAGAACATCGCGTCTGCCAATGTCCGGTTTGTCGATTTTATTCATGTCCAAATCTCCCTATTGTCATTTTGACCTCCTAAATTTCCACATAATCCAAACACGGGGTGTTGACCCTCTGTTCGTTCATCCGCCCTCGGCAAGCAAGTCGATGGCGTCTTCTAAATATCCGTAGACTTCGTCGATAATGGTGATTGCGTATTTCTTGTTGTGAACGCCGTTGCCGATACGCACGACATCCAGCAATTCGATGCCCGAGGTGATCATTTGATCAACCTTGGAAAGGGTCTCTGCATTGACGCCCGCCAGTTTGGCATTCGCTCTGGCCTGCTGGGCTTCAAGCAATACTTCCTCGGCGCCGGTGATTTCCGTGCCGACTTGTTTGCGCCAGTCGGACAGCATTTTCTTGTGTTCCGGCGTATGGCATGCGGCGCAGGTTTCCGGTGCGCCGGTCCTAACGGTATGGCCTTTGCTCAATGATTTTTTGAGGTGACAGCCCATGCAATTCGTATTGACACTGAACATCAGATGCGGCGTCGCGCGAATACCCTCAGTGACAGGAATGCCGGCGAGCAGGTACTTCTGATATTTGTGCTGATCCTGATGACAGAGCGTGCAGTCTTCGCGCACGAAGTCGAGATGATCGGTACGGTTCTTGTGCTCGATAACACCATGACAGTCGAAGCAGTCGGCGCGGGGCTTGGCGATGTGCTCGTCGTGCATCAATTTGCCGTTCGCAGCAGTCGACAACAGTTCGTCGCTGCGGTTGTGGCATTTCAAGCAGCCGTTAGAGACGACATTGCCGGTGTTGATTTCGCCATGTCCCTTGACGACCTCGAAATGGCAGCCTTCGCACGCCACGCCTGCTTCCTTTATGGACTGGTGGGTGATTGCCTTGACCTTGGAGTCATCCGCGCTCAGTTGCCCTTGCAGGGATTTTGTCGGAATGATGTGACAGATGTCGCACTTGGATGCGCCCTGATTGAAGTCGATTGTCGGCCGTTGCCGGAAGCTGATTTCTTCGACGGATTTTTCACCGATGGTTACCTTTTCAACCTCGGCAACTTCCAGCGTCTGTTTGCCGAGTTTCAGGTGGCACAGGAAGCAGACATCCTTGGGCACTTCAAAATGTTTGTCTTCCGTGACCTTGAAATGGCAGGTATCGCAGGTCAGCTTCTGGCCTTTCAGGGCCTTGTCGCCAAAATGCGGCTTGTGTTTGAAGCGCACCTTCTCGGTGAATTTCAGTTCCTTGTCCTGAAGTTTTTCGACCGAATGGCAGCCCGATTGCAAACAAGCCCCGTCTTTGATGACAGGACGAATTGGCAGTGGCGCTTCCGGGTCGTACAGATAGGCGGCGAGATGCCGCAGCCCTTCCATTTTGGCTTTGAATCCGTGTTTCTCGCCGGGCAGGAAGTGACAGTCGACGCATTCAGCCTGCGTTCCCTCGGCGCTTTTCGAAGCGTGGTGCTTGCTGCTTTTCCATCCTTCGTACTGTTCGGTCATGGTGTGGCATGAACCACCACAGAAAGACGATTGCGAGGTATAGGCCTCTTGGGCGAACCAGGCACCGGACAACAAAACGACGCCAACAACGGTTGCCACCGCTGCCGAGGTCCATGTCAATGTAAACCGAAGACTCAAGTCGTCTCCCCCAACCCTGTCTTTTTTCGTCGCCATCGACTGGTCTGTAAATAAAACCAGGCATATGACCATCTTTTTTATAGGGAATTAAAAGCATATTCCGTGCCAGACTCCTTAACCATCTGTACTTGCAGGAAGTTTTGACCGTCCGTGGGGGGCGTCCTGTGGATAACTAGCCGTTGGTGTTACCAATCGGTAATGCCGGGGCCAGCAAGGTAACGAAGACGGTATTTGCAAACGGATACATGAGGTTGGTGGTGTTTTTAGGGAATTGGATGTTACCCGAGGGTAACATCTTGCCGTCGACACGACCGTCAGCAACCCGAGCGAAAGACGATGCGAAGACATCAGGGGTTTGCGAAAATCTATTTTAGGGCGGATAATTCTCTGGTCGTTGAAACATAAAAGTGAATAACAGAATGTTCGACGCCATGTGACGCGATGGGAAGACACGGGGAGTGAGGCTAGGAGCCTCTTCAAAAACAACACGATCCTTCCGTAAGGAGGAACATGTGGGTAAACGCTGGGCCGCAAATCTGTTTTTGGTCGTTTTTTTGTATTTCGGCGGCGCCACCCATGGGCGCGCCGATCATGTGGAAATAGCGCAGTCTGCCGAGCCCATTCGTTTTGGCCTGACCGCCGTGGTCGTTCGCGAGAACCTTCGCTTCCTGGACCGGTGGGCCCACTACCTGAGCGAAAAAATGGGGCAGCCCGTTAAGTTCATTCGCCGCCGGTCATACCGCGAAGTGATGGATATGCTAGAGACAGGCAGTCTGGATTTTGCCTGGATTTGTGGATTTCCATATGTCCAGAAACGCGATCCGGAATTCATCAAGTTGCTTTCCGTACCAGTCTATAAAGGTAAACCGCTTTATCAGTCCTTCATCATCGTCCACAAGGACAGCCCCTATAAGTCCCTGGAAGACCTGAAGGGAAAAACCTTTGCGTTCTCTGATCCGGAATCCAATTCCGGCTATTTGTATCCGCAATATCTTCTGTTCGATAAAGGGACCAACAAGGAAGCTTTCTTCCGCCAGACCTTTTTTACCTACAACCATGCAGAAACCATTGAAGCCGTTGCCGAACAGTTCGCCAATGGTGGCGCCGTCGATTCTTATATCTGGGATTACCTGAAAGAATTCAGCCCCGAACTGGCAAACAAGACCCGGGTTATCAAGAAGTCCCCGGAATTCGGTTTCCCCCCCATCGTCGCCCGCGTTGGTGTCGACCTTGAAGTCGTCTGGCGAATGAAAAAAGCCATGAAGGAAATGGAAGCCGACCCACGCGGGCGCAAGTTTCTGGATGGCCTGAAGCTGGATAGTTTCGGCGATTTCCCGGCCAGCCTTTTTGAAAACATTCGTGAAATGGTTCTGAAAACACGGACCCTTCAACCAGAGGCAAGGTCTGCGACACCCGGTGAAAGTGTCAGCATGGTTCGTATGGAATGACGAAGCTGAACTTTTTCCATAAAGGTCTGTCCTTTAAATTCGCCCTGACCATTACAGCCGTCGTTGCAGGCGTGGCATTTACCATTGGCGCGGTCATCGTGACGATGGACTGGAAACGTTTTCAGCGTGAACTGGAAGACAGAGCCCTGCTGCTGGCTCATTCCATTGCCGTGACAGCGCCTGAAGACATCCTGCGAAGCGATTACTGGTCGCTCTACAAAAGTCTTAAGAACATGGCCAATCAGGCCCCCGGGGGAATGCGCGATACGCGGATTCTGACGGGCATGGTGCTTGACCCTGGCGGCGCAATTCTTGCCCACCTAAGACCCAATGAAAACCCCTTGGGATTGCGCCCGAAACATTCCGGGGAACTGGAAACACGCATGTTTAATTCGGCAATATCCGCCAGCGTACCGACCATCATAAGAGGCGGCATCGGCGAGGACGGATTTCTGGAAGGGGTCGTGCCGATTTATTCCGATGAAAAGCTGCTTGGTGTTGTCCGCATCAGGCTGTCGTACAACGAACTCTACCTAAAAGCCCAACGTTCCGCATTTGTCATTATCGGACTGACGCTTGCTCTTGTCTTTCTTGGCAGCCTGCTCGGTGCCTTAATCTCCAGGCGCATCACCAAGCCCCTGACCGCCATGACAGAAGGCATGGAAGCGGTTAGCCGCGGCGATCTGATCAACATCTCCCATGTTCCGGCAACGAACGATGATGAACTCGGCAGGTTGGCCACGACCTTCAACAAAATGGCTGTCGAACTTTCCGACAAGAAGATGCTTGAAGAGCAAATGGCAGTCAGTGAAAAGTTGGTGGCGCTTGGCCGTATCACCGCCGGCGTCGCCCACGAGGTTAATACGCCGCTGGCCGGCATGATGAACTGTGTCGACACCCTGAAGAAACACCCTGATGACCATCAATTGCTGGAACGATACCTGCCGTTGCTTGACAAGGGGCTTCACCGCATCCGCTTGATTGTCAAAAGCCTGTTGGTCGAGCTGCGCGTCGAAGATGCCACCGAGACTTGCGACCCGTCATGCCTTGACGAGGTGAAAGAACTGGTCGAGGCCGAAATCAATGGCAAAGGAATCAATTTCATCTGGGAAAACCATCTGGATGGAGATTTGCAAGTCAGCAGCAATCAGATTCAACAAATCGTCCATAACCTGTTGCGTAACGCCGTTCAGGTGCTGCCCGAAGGGGGAACCGTCAGCTTCCGTTCCTTTAAGGATGACAACTGCATGGTTTTCGAGATCGATGATGATGGGCCGGGCATACCGGCCGATCATAAAAATCAGTTGTTTGACCCTTTCTTCACGACCCGCTTGAACGGTACCGGTTTGGGCCTTTGGATCGTTTACAGGCTTGTTGAAAGCATGCGCGGCATGATCGACGTTGAAAGTGAAGTCGGTCACGGCACCCGTTTTCAGGTCACCTTGCCGGCAACCGATGGAAGCGCATAAGGAATGAAACAGCCCATATCATCAGCGGCCGATCCTCAAGATTATTCCGGCCTGTGCGTACTTATTGTCGAAGATGACGAGATCATTCGCCTGTCGCTCGAGGACCGCCTGCGGCTCGAAGGTATCCCCGTCAGATCCGCACAGGACGTCGCCGAAGCCAGTCAACAATTGCAAAAAGGCGATGTCGATCTGGTCATTTCCGACATCCGTCTTCCCGACGGCTCTGGTGCAGATTTATTCGATGATATATCGCAACACTATCCAGGAACGCCTGTGATCTTGATGACGGCCTATGGAGAGATCACGGATGCCGTAAACTTGGTGAAGGCCGGTGCCGCAGATTACCTGACCAAGCCCTTCAAAATGGATGACTTTGTTGAAAAAATTCATCGTCATTTATCGCGACTTAACGACACATATCTTTCGGCCGGGTTTCTGCGCAGCGACGATGAATCCTTTCGCCCGGGCAGCGGCGTCCTCGGAAGAAGCTCTTCCATGCGCCGCATCGAGCGCCTTGTTGGCCGCCTGTCTGATGCTGATAGTTCGGTCTTGATTTCGGGCGAGTCCGGTGTTGGCAAGGAAGTCGTTGCGACATTAATTCACCACAACAGCCCCCGGGTGTCCGGTCCTTTGATAACGGTGAATTGCGCCGCTTTGCCGCCCAATCTTATTGAAAGCGAACTGTTCGGACATGAAAAGGGAGCTTTCACCGGGGCCACCAATCGCCGCATCGGTCGCTTCGAGCAGGCCCAGAAGGGAACTATTTTTCTCGATGAGATCGCTGAGATTCCTACCGAAATACAAGTCAAGCTACTGCGTGTTATTCAGGAGCGTGAAATCGAAAGAGTTGGGGGTGAAAAGTCCATTCCCCTCGACGTGCGCATCATTGCCGCAACCCAGGTCGACCTGGATGAAGCTGTTAAGGTCGGGACTTTCCGAACAGACCTATACTGGCGACTGAATGTCATTCGCATTCATATTCCATCGCTTCGCGATCGACAGGAAGATGTGCTTTATCTGTCGCGCCTGTTCGTCGAGGAGCAGGCATTGAAATTCGGTGTGCCGGTTAACGGTCTTAGCGCCGATGCAGAAGCCCGTCTGATGTCGATGACATTTCCCGGAAACGTCCGCGAGCTGAAAAACATCCTGGAACGGGCCGTCGTGCTTTGCGATGGCCCCCGCGTGACGGAACACGACTTGCTGCCATTGGATGACGATCTTATGGACGATGCGGCCAAGCATAATACGTTGAAGGAATCCATTGCTTCGGCGGAACGTCAGGCCATTTTCCACGCGCTGGTCGAAAGTGGGTGGGTGATCGGCGAAGCGGCCCAGTTGCTGGGTATTTCGCGAAAGAACCTGTGGGAAAAAATGAAGCGATATGGGATCGAGAAAGAAAATTGAGCTGTGTGGGCAGGGGAGGCTGAGTGCCCACAAGGCCAATGCACCCAAGTTCACACAAATGCATGGCAAATCAGGTTTCAGTGTCCCAAAATTGTCCCAAAGAGGGGTGAAATAGAGGGTGCTTTGAAATGTCTGCTTTGCATCGCAAACCAGTCGTCATTCTAAAGCTACATATATGTCCGCTATTAGCCAAAAACAGACATCCGCATCTACAGGTGTCAAATTTGAGACAATTTGAATTTTAAAGAAGTTTCCGTAATGTTTTCTTGGAGATAACGCCAAGGGTTAGCGATATTGTTACTCTCTGTTGTGTATAATAGTATTCTGCGTAATTTGACTCCTCCCCCTGTGTCTCCCTAAACTACATAATTAGCTAATTTATAGTCTTCAAATATACTGGTTAGGAATAAAGTTATCAGCAGGGGGTAGCTTGTTGGTTAAAGAGGCCAAAACTGAAGAGCCATGGCGCGTTGGCGTCCTTTTTTCTCATAGCGGCTTTATGGCCGTTATTGAGGATACACAGTTGCGTGGAACCCTTACGGCAATTGATGAAATTAATGATAACGGTGGCATCAATGGTCGCCCGATAGAACCCGTCATTTATGATCCTGGCTCTGAAACGGCAGCCTTTGGTCGCCACGCCAACCGGATGATGGTTGAAGATGGCATTTCAACCATTTTTGGCTGCTATACCTCTTCAAGTAGAAAATCGGTCTTGCCTGTCGTTGAGCGCTTAAATGGTCTTTTGTGGTATCCAACTCTTTATGAAGGCTTCGAGTTCTCTCCGAACATCATTTATACGGGCGCGGGGCCGAACCAGAATAGTGTCGAGTTGTGCAGATACTTGATGGAGCATTACGGTAAACGGTTCTATTTTATCGGCTCTGACTATGTTTATCCCAGAATGTCCAACAAGATAATGTGGGAATTCGTTCGCACAAACGGTGGTGAGGTTGTTGGCGAGCAGTACCTGAACCTGAGAGCCAAGCCGAAAGACTTTATCCCGGTAATGAAGGACATCAAGGAAACTCAACCGGACGTTATTTTCTCAACTGTTGTCGGTGAGGCAACCTCAACACTCTATCAAGCGTACATGGACTGTGGGTTTGACCCAAAAGTTATGCCAATTGCCAGCCTGACAACGACGGAAGCCGAAATTAGTGACATGGGCTTTGATGTTGGCGAGGGGCACATAACGGCGGCTCCGTATTTTGATGGCCTTGAAAGTGAGGCCAACTCCACCTTTTCTGCACGTTATAAAAAACGCTATGGCGCAGACGAGCCAACGAACATGTGTCTGGAAGCGGCTTATTTTCAGGTTCATATGTTTGCCAAGGCGTTGGAAGAAACAAATTCTCTTGATACCGACCTTCTTCGCCCAACGATTCTTGGTTCGGAATTCGAGGCGCCCCAGGGGAAAATTTCAATTAATCAGGGCTGCTCACATGCGGATCTATGGACTCGCATCGGCAAGGTTAATCGTGGTGGGCGCTTTGATATTATGTACGAATCCAAATCAAGGGTTTCCGCAGATCCATATTTGATTGGTTATAGTCGTAGCATCGCATTCTAACGGGGCTTTTTAATTTAATGTCAGAACACAAAAACACAGCCCCTGGTTCTAAATCAGTGGGCGGCAGTCCTAAAAAATTTCACGATTTATCTGTCGCGGTTATCACAAAGCGCGATGATCATGGCGAGAACTTAATTCGCGAGATCCAGAAAACTCGCGCAAAAGTTCAACATATTTGGCCCATTCCCGAAGAAATCCCGACGGACTTTGATATCGTTTTTTGTGAATTGGTTGATGACCTTCCGTCCCGCTTCAAGGGTGTTCCGGGAAGTGCTCATGTTACCTTTATCGTTGTTATCCCAGCCAATGGAACGATGAACCAGAAAGTCCTGGAAAACAGTGTGCCGCATGCAGTAATCCACCTTCCTTGCATAGCTGATGAGGTGCTTTCAGCCATGATTGTGGCGCGCAGCCATTTCCAATATGAAAGGCGCTTGCGACAGCGAATTGAGAAACTGGATGATAATTTACGTTCAATGAAAACGATTGAACGCGCCAAGGTTATAATGATGCAGACCAAGAACCTTAATGAAGAAGAAGCTTACAAGCAGTTGCGCCGCCGAGCTATGCAACGCAGGGTTACAATTGGTGCTTTGGCGTCATCAATCGTTGACTCACAGGAACTTCTTGGGTAGCGTTTTGCATGCTCTATCTTAAGAGCTTGAGACAAGATTGACGACAGCGGCAATGGTGCCGCTTAAAATTAAATCCAGGCAATGTTGCCCGTAAATGATCGTATTCGTGCGATGTTTTGCGGGTTTTTTTGTGCCTAAATTGGGAGGGCAGGATGAAGATAAATAGAAGGTCATTTGTTAAGGGGTCGATTGCTGCTGGTGCTTTTACAGCCGGATTTCCCCATATTTGGATAAAAGATTCCTCGCTTGCATATGCTGCAGGCGGCGAAATCAAAGTTGGTGTTCTTTTCTCGTTAACGGGTACGACGGGTATTATTGAAGAATCTCTCAACAAAGCCACGATCATGGCTATCGAAGAAGTAAATGCGGCAGGTGGCATTAACGGGATGAAGATTGTTCCTGTTGTTGAAGATCCAGCATCTGACCCAGCCACTTTCGCTGAAAAAGCTCGTAAACTGGTGCTTGGTGATAAGTGTGTCAGTGTCTTTGGCTCCTACACATCGGCCAGTCGTAAAGCGGTTCTGCCAGTGTTTGAAAAACGCAATAACCTTTACTGGTATCCGACCCTTTATGAAGGTCGCGAATGCTCTAAAAACGTTATCTATACGGGTGCCGTTCCCAACCAGCAGCAGGATGAATTTGTGCCGTGGCTGGTCAAGAAATTTGGTAAGCGCTGGTCTTTGATCGGCTCGAACTACATCTATCCCAAGGAAGAAAACAACTACTGCAAAAAACTTCTGGCCGGTCTTGGCTGTGAAGTTATTCGGGAAGAATATGTACCGCTTGGCCATTCCGAATTTTCTTCGGTGGTGAACAAGTTCCGCAGTGAAAAACCTGACGTAATCTTCTCAACGGTTGTTGGTGACTCAGTTGTCGCCCTGCATCGCCAGTATCGCGCTGCCGGACTTAATCCTGATACAATGCCGATGGCCAGTCTGACGACCTCGGAAAATGAAGTTGCCGCCATGGGTGGTGACGCCGCTGCCGGTCACTTTACGTCAGCACCGTACTTCCAAGTTTGGGACTCTCCTGAAAACCATAAGTTCGTTGATGCGTATCGTAGTCGTTGGGGAGCTGACAAGGTGACTCACTTTGTTTCCGAGCCTTGTTACTTCCAGGTCAAGATGTTTGCCGAAGCCTGCTCCAAGCTGGCAGCAAGCGACATCAATCCGAATAACATTCGCGAAGCGGTCAAGGGCGTTGAAATGATGGCTCCTCAGGGCAAGGTTCGCCTGGATGGACCCACCCTTCACACCTACTTGTGGCCAAAAATCGGCGTATGTAAATCGGATGGTCAGTTTGAAATTCTCAAGCAGTCTCCGACCTGGTTGGCACCTGTCCCTTATAAGGCTTATGAAAACCAGATCTGCACAGAGCAAGGCTTACAGGAAAGCTGAGCTTTATATAAAGCAAGAACTAAGTACGAAATGTTGTGGTGGGGGGCAAATGCCTCCCACCCTTCATGTCGACGAAAGGCCTTTTCAGGCATGAGTGAAATTATTATTTCACAGGTAATTACCGGATTGAGCATTGGCTCAATCCTTCTTCTGGTCGCCCTTGGCCTAGCCATCATTTATGGCACGACTGGCGTTATCAATCTGGCGCACGGGGAGTTTGTTATGCTTGGGGCTTATAGCGCCTGGGCGTTACAAAAATATCTAAACGTCGGGTTGTTCGAGGGATTAATTTTAATTTTTATTATTGTGGCATTCATTGGATTCATTGTTGAACGAGTGGTCATTCGACATTTATATGACAGACCCTTGGATACTATTTTGGCGACTTGGGGCGTCGGCATCATGGCGCAGCAGATTATCCGCCTAACTGCCGGTGGTGAATTGCGTTACGTCCAAATGCCACCATCGCTTGGCAGCAGTATATCTGTTCTTGGAGTTGAAACATCGGCCTTCAGGATGTTTGTCCTAGTCGTTACCGCTGCCTTGTTCGGGGTGACGTGGTATTTGATGTACAGAACAAATATCGGCATGAAACTGCGGGCCATTACCCAGAATCGGGAAATGGCCAGCAGCTTCGGCATTAACAGTAATAAAATTTATTCACTGACATTCGCCTATGGCTGTGGTCTCGCAGGCTTGGCCGGCGCGTTGGTTTCACCATTAAAAAGCGTTTCACCGGAAATGGGCACCACCTATGTGGTTGACGCCTTCATGGTTGTTGTCCTGGGTGGGGTGGAAAGTCTTTTAGGCACCGTTGCCAGTTCGATTATTCTGGGTGAATTGAATGGCTTTCTGGCTTTCTTCAGCAATGACACCATGGCCAAGGCAATTGTTTTCCTAGCCATCGTTGTGCTGATCAGGTTCCGACCGCAAGGGCTGTTTTCGTCGAAAATTAGAGGTTGACCAAGCCAGGCTAAGAAACTGGTGCTTGCCATTAAGGAGGCCAAGAAAACGTGACAAGAAAAACGGCCATGCAAATCGGGACCTACGGGGCGGTGTGCGTTGCGATATTGCTGGTTCCAAGCTTCATGGACGATGCCTTTATCCTGAACAAGTACGCCCGCTATCTTGTGTTGGGAATCCTGGCTATGTCTTTAAGCCTGTCCTGGGGGTACACGGGTATCCTTAACCTGGGCCAGGCTGTCAGCTTTGGCCTTGGTTCCTATTGCATGGCGATGTCATTAAAACTAAAAACCGTGCCGGTTCATACAGGTAAAGCGGGGCTTCCTGACTTTATGGTCTGGAATAATGTGACGGAACTTCCGTTGCTTTGGCAGCCGTTTCATTCCCTGACGTTTGGAATAATAGCCGGCATAATGGTTCCGGCGTTGCTTGCCGCCTTTCTTGGCTGGTTTATGTTCAAGGGCCGTATCACCGGCGTGTACGTAGCGATAATTACCCTGGCCTGGCTGGTTGTCGTCAACCTGTTGATTATCGATCAGCAGATGTATACCGGTGGATTCAACGGCATTACTGATCTCGCCCAGCTGGAAATTCTTGGTTTCACTTTTGATGCCTATGACAGTTCGCTTTATTACCTGATTGGAATTTGCCTTACCGTCAGTTTATTTATCGCCCTGGCTATAACTAAAAGTAAGACTGGGTTAATCCTTCAGGCCATTCGCGACCATGAAGACCGGGTTCGCTATTTTGGCTACGACGTCGCCTATTTCAAAATTTTTGCCTACTGTGTTTCAGCTGGCATCGCCGGGCTGGCCGGGATGCTTTACACGATCGTTATGGAATTCGCATCACCGACCTTCCTCGGCGTACCGCTGAGTCTTGGTATCGTCATCTGGTGCGCCGTCGGCGGACGCTCAAGCCTTCTGGGGGCAATGTTGGGCGCGATACTAGTCACGGGGATGCAGGGCGCCTTGTCTGAATCCGAATTATTCCTTGAGACATGGACCCTGATTATGGGGTTCCTTTTTGTTGTTATCGTCCTGTTCATGCCAAAGGGACTGGCGGGAGCAGCGGAGCAACTGATGGGGCGTTTTTATTCATCAGGAAACGAAAAAACGGTCAACCATGGCTCTCGAAAAGAGGAGACTGGTTGATTATGAAAAAAGATAAAGGCCATCTCGAGTTAAAAGATGTCGTTGTTGAATTCAACGGTTTCAAGGCAATCGATGACTTTAGTTTCTCCGTCAAAAAAGGCGAACTCAGGTGCCTGATTGGTCCTAACGGTGCTGGAAAAACAACAGCGCTTGATCTTATTTGCGGAAAGATCAGGCCCAAGTCCGGTGAGGTCACGTTCGAAGGTTTATGGATTGACGACATGGAAGAGCATGAAATCGCATGGGCGGGAATCGGCAGAAAATTTCAGATCCCCAGCGTCTTCCAGGAATTAACGGTTCGCGAAAATCTTGAAGTGGCGCACAGCAAAAATAATGGTGTGCTGGCCAATGTTTTACAATTCGGTCGCGGTGAGGAAACCGATGGCCTGGAAAAACTTGTCGAACTTGTCGGACTTCAGGATGAACTGAAAACAACAGCCGGGCATCTATCGCACGGCCAGACCCAATGGCTCGAAATTTCCCTGCTTTTGGCCCAGGCCCCCCAACTTATCTTGATGGATGAACCAACAGCGGGGATGACCGTTCAGGAAACCAAAAAAACGGCCGAGTTATTTAACAGGCTTAAAGGGCGCCATACTCTCGTTGTCGTTGAGCATGACATGGGATTTGTTAAAGAAATCGGGGAAGATATTTCGGTCATGCACCAAGGAACGATGCTGGCTGAAGGCTCGGTAAATGAGATTGAACAAAACCAGGCTGTCAGAGACGCCTACCTAGGATCGGGAGGGATTTCCGGTGCTTGAAATGAAAAACGTCAATGCCTACTACGGCAACTCTCACAGCCTGCAAGATGTTTCCATGCGGGTTGAAACAGGTGATTTTGTTAGTGTTCTTGGCCGAAACGGTGTTGGCAAGACAACGCTCATGCGGACGATCATGGGTTTGATGGATCGCTCGAGCGGAAGCATCACCCTTGATGATATGGAAATTAACAACAAGAGACCTGATGAAAGAGCGATTGCCGGCATTGGCTACGTTCCGCAAGGTCGGGGAATTCTTCCTAAATTTACAGTTCGGGAAAACCTCAAGCTGGGCACGTTTGCCAACAATGCAGGACACACCGATATCAACGAATGGATTTTTGAACTTTTCCCCATTCTCAAGGAATTTCTTGATCGTGAAGGCGGAAATCTTTCAGGCGGCCAGCAACAACAACTGGCTATTGGTCGGGCCCTTCTTACAAATCCAAAAATCATTCTTCTTGATGAACCGACAGAGGGCATCCAGCCTAATATTGTCGAGCAGATCGAGAAAGTCCTTATAGACCTCAATGAAAAGCACGGCATGACAGTCGTGCTTGTCGAACAGAATGTAGAATTTGCCAGGCGTGCCTCGCAGCACTTTGTTGTGCTGGACAGAGGTAGCGTTGCGGCGAATGGGTCAGTCGAAGAACTGACGGAAGAACTCGTTCATCAACATATGACGGTATAGTTGAGCGGGCTGGACGCCGAAGAACAGTTAATCAACGATTGGGAGGAAACAATGTTTCACGGAGATATATCTAGCAGTAACGACACAGCCGGTGTGGCAGTCGTCAACTACAAAATGCCTCGGATGCACACCAAAGAAGAAGTTTTGGAAAATTGCCATAAAATTGCCGAAATGATCAAAGGCATGAAGGTTGGCCTGCCGGGAATGGACCTTGTTATTTTTCCCGAGTATAGCACCCACGGCATTATGTACGACGAAAAGGAAATGTATGAAACTGCCTCGGAATGTCCCGGCGCGGAAACTGAAATCTTTGCCGAAGCCTGTCGTGAAGCTGGTGTCTGGGGTGTTTTCTCGTTGACCGGGGAACGTCATGAGGAACATCCAAACAAGGCACCTTATAACACCTTGATTCTGATGAACGATAAGGGTGAAATTGTTCAGAAATATCGCAAGATCATGCCTTGGGTTCCCATTGAAGGCTGGTATCCGGGCAACTGCACATACGTTGCCGAAGGTCCAAAGGGATTGAAGGTCAGCCTGATCATTTGTGATGATGGTAACTATCCTGAAATCTGGCGAGATTGTGCCATGAAGGGTGCCGAATTGATTGTTCGTTGCCAAGGTTACATGTACCCGGCCAAGGAACAGCAGGTCACTATGGCTAAAGCTATGGCATGGTCAAACAACTGTTATGTTGCGGTTGCCAATGCAACAGGCTTTGACGGGGTTTATTCTTACTTCGGTTATTCTGCAATTATCGGTTTCGATGGCAGAACACTAGGGTCATGCGCCGAAGAAGAAATGGGTATTCAGTACGCTCAGCTTTCAGTTTCGGCCATTCGCGATGCCCGTAAAAATGGTCAGTCGCAGAACCATTTGTTCAAACTTCTGCATCGTGGCTACACAGGTAAAATCAATTCCGGTGAAGGTGATATTGGCGTTGCCGAGTGTCCGTTCGATTTCTACAAGAAATGGGTCACCGATCCAGAAGGTACCCGCAAGGAAGTCGAAGCGATTACCCGTGAAACTGTTGGCACGGAAGAGTGCCCGATGGAAGGTATCCCGAACGAGAAGACGGGTTCTCACCGCTAATCCCTGGTGGCTGGTGAAGAGAGGAGGGGATTTCCCTCCTCTCTGCTGGCCTTTTTTTTGTGCTTGTAATTGGTTTATTTCGTGATGCCACTTAGTGATTATTTGATTGACGATGAACCCTACTATCATGCTGTTGGTAAGGAAGTAGGGCATTTTGAAGCCGCTTATGCGGATCGCATGCCGATCATGCTTAAAGGCCCGACCGGTTGTGGCAAAACCCGTTTTGTCGAACATATGGCATGGAAGTTGAAAAAACCGTTGGTTACGGTTTCCTGCCACGAAGATATGACGGCATCAGATCTGGTTGGGCGCTTTCTATTAGATGCCGAAGGTACTGTTTGGCATGACGGTCCCTTGACGTTGGCAGTCCGCCACGGAGCGATTTGTTACCTGGACGAAATTGTCGAAGCCCGACAGGACACAACCGTTGTTATCCATTCCCTGACCGATGACAGGCGTATTTTGCCACTGGAGAAAAAGAACGAGGTGTTGAGCGCGCATCCCGATTTCCAACTTGTTATTTCCTATAACCCCGGATACCAGAGTGTCCTCAAGGATTTAAAAGAATCGACGAAACAGCGCTTCGGTGCGATTGATTTCAACTACCCATCTGCCGATGTTGAAGCCGAAATTATCGCCCATGAATCCGGTGTCGATGGTGAAATTGCCGCGACACTGGTCAAGATCGCAGAACGCTCTCGCAATCTTAAAGGCCACGGACTGGAAGAAGGGGCATCAACGCGTATGCTTATTCATGTTGGCCAATTAATCAATCGGGGGCTTCCCTTGGGCGAGGCTTGTGAGATCGCTTTGGTTCTGCCGATTACAGATGACCCTGATATTCGCAGTGCGCTGGGATCAGCCATAGCGGCGTGCGCATAGCACCAGCAAGGGGATGGGCAAATTATGACAGGCCCCGGCATAAAGGATTTCCTGAAAGTCATTTCTGATAATGGCGTGCGAAGCGATGACAGCTATTTGACAGAAGCTGCCATGGAAATTTTTCCAGACACATATGCGCCACGATGGCTCAGGGCCTGTAGAAAGCTTGAAAATGCTGGCTATGGCGCCCCTGTGTTGAATGCCTACGTGCGCTATTCTTTGGATGTTGCACAATTGGTTGGCCCAGACAGGGCCATTGCCCTGGCTGATGTTGTTTCATCAGTCGCCATTAAAGCCGGACGCGCAGCTGCCGAGAGTTTATCTTTTGCAGCACTTAAAGCAGCAGAGCGGCTTGATAAGGATCAGCAACGGTTTCGTTCCTGGATGGGCCTGATGGAGCGCTTTGCTGACTTGGCACCTGAATCTGTCGGCTTGGTTCTCGACAAAATGGACGAGCTTCTTACCAAGCTTAATGTATCGCGACTTGAAGCCTGGATACTAGCAGGGGTACGTTCTGCCGGAACGGATGCGGAAAGACGGCTGGCGTTTTTTTCGTTCGAGGATACCGAGGCTGACCGTTGGTTAGACCATGAAGCCGGCGCAGTTGTTCTTTCGGAAATGAGTCGTGAATTAAAGGCCTACATGGGCGCCTTGTGGAATATTCGTATTCCTTTACGCGAACCGGCAGCAAATGCCCCTGACCATGGGCGGCGCAGGGCAAGTTTCGGCCCTGGAATTGTCCGTGTGCCTTCCGCATTCCCAGGCTTCAGGGGCCAGCAGGCAGAAGACCTGTTTCGAGCCGTCGTCGCCCATATTGGCGCGCACATGTTGTATTCTGGCCCGCAGTTCCCCGTTGCCGAGCTCAAACCCGTACAAGTGGTCTTGATTTCTCTTATTGAAGACGCACGGGTTGAACAATTGGCCATGCGTGATTTCCCCGGACTTCGCCGCTTATGGGTGCCCTTTCATATTGCACAGGCGACAGGATCAATGACGGCGCCAAGCCTGATGGCCAGGTTATCCCGTGCCCTGATTGATCCGGATTTCAAAGATGTTGATGGCTGGATCACAAGAGCCCGTAAAATGTTTTACGAGCGCAAGGATGAGTGGGAAGACCCTTTGATCAGTCGACAAATCGGTGGTCTGATCGGTAACGACATGGGGCAGATGCGCGTTCAGTTCAACGCAAAATCCTACGTCATAGAACCGCCATATCGCGACGATAATTTGGGCCTTTGGGATTTTGGCGAACAGGAATCACCAGAGACACAGGAAGCAGAACAGCTTTTTGATTCAGTCAACATTGAAGAGCAACAAGATGATGACGACGCCCCGCCGGACAGAGAGCGCGATGAACTTGAAGAAAACGAGGAAGATGATACCAACAGAATGAACATCGATTTTGTTGAAGAAGATGGTGTACCAGTTGCCCGTTATCCGGAATATGACTACGTCACCGGACGTTCAAGACCGGAATGGACGACCATCGTCGAATATGCGCCAACGCCCGGCCCGGCCCATATGATCGACGATATCCTCGAAGAACAGGCTTATGTAGTGAACCGCATCAAGTCTTTGATTACGCAGGCAAAAGTAAGCCAGCCCCAGAAAATTCAACGGCAGGCTGAAGGCGATTTTCTCGATCTCAATGCCAGCATTGAAGCCATGATTAGCCGCCGCGTGGGAGAAGAGCCCGATCCAAACGTATATGGGCGATCCGAACGGCGGAACCGTGATTTATCCGTTCATGTTCTGCTCGATATATCTGAATCAACCAAGGACAAGGTTGTGGGTTCAAACAACAGTGTTCTGGACCTTGAGCGTCAAGCAACGGCACTCCTGGCGCATGCGATGTCGGGCCTGGGAGATCCCTTCGCCATCGCTGCTTTCAGTTCCAACCGGCGCGAAGAAGTTCGTTACCACAGGATTAAAGATTTTGGCTCCCCGTATGGGGCCGTATCAAAATCCTGGCTTGCCGGATTACAAGGTGGGTTTTCAACCCGTCTTGGTGCAGCCATGCGTCATGCATCCGAAGATTTAAAGAAACAACTGACCCACCGAAAGCTTCTTCTTGTTGTTACTGACGGCGAACCCTCGGATGTTGATGTATCCGATAAGAATTATCTAGTCGAGGATGCCCGTCACGTTATCCATGATCTGGCTATGGACGGTGTTGACGTATTTTGCGTCGGCTTGGATTCTGGCGGGGACAGTTATTTGACGCGAATTTTTGGGCGGCGCAATGTGGTTCAGATTGACAGGCTTGAACGACTTCCCGAAAGGCTCCCCATGCTATACTTCAGATTGACCGCCTGACGGACTGTTTGATGAATAGCCCTGCCAATTCCCTGACCCAGATCCCCCGCGATGTGCTCACCGGAATTGCGCAGATCATGCTGCAACCGTCCCCTCTTGTCGGGTTGGCCTTTCTGATAGGATCCTTTCTCAATTCACCCATGCTTGCGCTTTTTGGCGTCGTGGGGTGCCTAGCCAGCACCATGATGGCGTGGCTCTGCAAGTTTCCCTCTGAAGAACGCTCTCAAGGCCTGTATGGCTTTAACGGGGGACTTATTGGACTGGGCGTCGGCTATTTTTACGCTGTTTCTCTGCCGCTTCTTGTTCCTGTGGTTCTGGGCGCCATGGTTTCATCACTCGTTATGTACAAGATGATGCAAATTGGCTTACGTCCCTTTACCTTTCCTTTTGTCATCGTAACCTGGGTCATCATGTTGATCCTATCAGTGACTGGATTGGCATCCATAAGTGGCTGGTCCACACCTAATCCAACCTCTATCGATGTGCTGGAAAGCCTTTCCAGGGGATATGGACAGGTATTATTTCAGGAAAATATTTTAACAGGCCTGATCTTTATCGGCGCGATCCTGATACGGGATTGGGTGCAAGGTCTGTATGCTTCCATGGCAACGGTTATGGGGCTGCTTTGTGGCTATTTGGCCGGCTTTCCCATTGATGCGGTCAACCTTGGATTGTTCGGATACAGCGCAGTGCTTTGCGGAATTCTTTTTGCGGGGCGTACAGGAAGGGATTTCATCAATGCCGTGATAGCAATCCTTCTTTCCATTGCAATCGTACGCCTATTTCACATGGCTGGCATTCCACCCTTTACCTTTCCATTCGTGCTTGCATCGTGGGTGGTTCTATGGGGCTGCTCTAAATTTCAATCATAGATTTTTTATTCTTCTTCAATGTCCGCTTTGGGGCAGAAGCGGAAGTCAGTAACAGCTTGTACAGATCCGCTAGCCGATGCAAAGCAAACCAGGTTTCAGTGTCCCAAAATTGTCCCAAGGCAGGTGAGGAGTGGGTGTAGGAAGGTCTGCTTACAGTCTTAAACAGAACCTCTTGGTATGCTGTGTAAGACTTCAGCTAATAGCCAAGAAGAGACATTAGGGCGCCTGATCTGAGTCAAGTCATTTGAACATACCAATATATATATTAATATTGCTGGTTCACTGAATTTGGCACTTTAATCATCAATAGATCTGAAGCTGTGAGTGCGTGTGTTGCCCCGGGAAATTGACCGCGAGACACAAACGATGAGAAAAGTTTGTCTGGATGAGGAATCATCCGGTAAGACGCTAATTCTCATGCGTGTCTTCTGTTTATTTACCTTGTTGATGGCTGGAATTTTGACCCAGTTTAACGCATTGGCGGCGCCCCCCCCCTCACGTATTACCGTTACATATTGTGAAGAATGTGTTCCGTTCCAATTCACCAATGCGGATGGAAAAGCCGATGGCCAGATCATTGATTACTGGAAACTGTGGTCGAAGAAAACAGGCGTTGCCGTCCAGTTCGTGCCAGCAACCTGGAACCAAACATTAACAAACGTCCGTGACGGCAAAGTGGACGCCCACGCTGGCCTGTTTTTCAGTGACGAGCGGAACACATATCTAGACTACGGATCGACGCTATCCGGGTCGGCGAAGCCGACATCCATATGGGAATGTTCAAGACCGAAGACCGGGAAAAGTGGCTGGCTTTCTCCAACCCCATACAAGTCATCAAGACGGGCCTGTTTTTAAAATCGGATTCAACCGAAGGCGATTCCATGGTCGCGCTGAAAGGAAAGCGCGTGGCTGCCGTCGCCGGGAGCTATCAGGCGCGCTATATCGAAGATAAATATCCCGAGGTCAGCCTTCACGCCGTTGCCGATCGTACGGAGTACCTGATGGCCATGATGCGGGGCGACGTTGTCGCGATTGTCGAGGAGGTCCCGACAATTAATGCCGCGCTAGCCAAGTTCGGGCTGACAGGCATGGTTTCCCGCAGGGCTGAGCTGTTTGAAAACCAAATCTTTGCCAGTGTGCGCAAGGACAACACAGCCATGCTTGAACTTGTGAAGTCAGGCTTGGCCAGTATTCCACGGGAACGTCTGGCCGAAATCGAAGCGCGCTGGGTCATCAACCCCGAGGATCGATTTTTCAGTGATACCCAAGGCGTCGCCCGCCTGAACAACGCCGAGAAGCAATGGATCGCGCAACGTCCGTTGTTGCGATTCGCTGTCACCGATTTCATTCGCCCCATCGATATCGTCGACAAAGAGGGAAACTACACCGGGCTAAATGCCGACCTTATCGCGTTGCTGAACAAGAGACTGGGCACCAACATCGTGCCCGAGTTTTTCAAATCATGGAGCGCCGTGGTCAAAGCAGCGACGGATGGAAAGGTGGACGGCGCCTTCAGCGTCTCGCGTACGCCCGAACGGCAACGCTCGCTGAACTTCACGCAGCCCTACGCCTATGACCCGATTATTGTCGTGGCTCGAGACGACGAAAAAAACGTCACCAACTGGGATTCCCTTAAAGGGCAAAAAGTGGTGGCGATCGAAAAGACCGCAATTATTGACGAATTGCGCGCCCAGGTCGCCGACGGGATGCTGATCGAATCCGGGAGCGATGCCGAAGCCATCAAACTTCTCGCCGATGGAAGTGTTGATGCCTACGTCGGTTCTTTGATCACCTTTGGCAACGCGCAAAAGAAGAACTACGTACCCGGTTTGAGCATTGTCGAAAAACGCAACATCGAGAGCGGCTCCCTGCGTATTGGCATGCACAAAAACCAACCCGTGCTGGCGTCGATCATGACCAAGGGCGTCAATGCGCTGACCCGGGAAGAACTGGCGAGGCTGCACGAACGCTGGCTGGCGGCCAAGCCCCCGTCCAGTCTGGTGGGCAGCCTGCGCGCCAGTCTTACACGCGAGCAGCGGGTCTGGCTGGACGCCCATCCGAAGTTACGGCTGGGTGACGACTTCGCATGGCCGCCTTTCAGCTTTATGGACAAGAACGATGCTTTCTCCGGCATCGCCTCGGGCTATGCCGAGGCCTTGGGCAAGAGGCTGGGGATCGAGTTACTGCCGGTTCTGGGCCTGTCGTGGCCCGAGGTTATAAAACGCATTAAATTGGGAAAGGTCGATGTTCTGCCCGCCGTGTCCCGCACGCCCGAGCGTGAGCAATTCCTGAACTTCACAAAGCCCTATATTTCCTTTCCCGTCGTCATCGCCACCCGCAAGGACGCACCCTTCGTCGATGACCTGGGAAACCTTGGCGACCTGAAGGTGGGCGTTGTCGAAGACTACGTCACCGATGAACTGCTGACGAAAAGTTACCCGCAACTGGATATCGTTCGGGTCAAGAACGTCAGTAACGGTCTTCGTGACCTGGAAAACGGGGATATTCAGGCGTTCGTCGATAATCTGGCCGTCATCACCTATGAAATCAAACGATCCGAGCTTCAAAACGTCAAAATCGCCGCCCCTACTGAGCACCGTTTCGAATTATCATTCGGCGTACGCAAGGACTGGCCCGGTTTGATCGCGCTTCTGGACAAGGCACTAGACACCATCGATGAAAAGGAGCGGAACTCCATCAAGAACACCTGGATGGCCGTTGAGGTTAAGTTCGGTCTGGATCTGAGAACCATCCTGATCTGGGCGGTTCCAATCGGCGGTAGCGCCCTTTTGGTCATTGCCTTTATCGTTGTGTGGAACCGCAAGCTGGGCGTGGAAATCGAGCAACGAAAAAAGGCGGAAGCAGAGATCCGGACTAGCGAAGTGCGAACACGTGCGATTATCGACAATGCGAACGATGGGATCATCGTTATAGGCTCGGATGGCATTGTCCAAGACTTTAGCCCTGCTGCGGAAAATATTTTCGGTCACACGTCAGCCGAAGTTATCGGCAGGAACGTAAGCATGCTGATGCCTGAACCGATGCGTAGTCAACACGACGCCGAATTAAAACACTACCTGGATGGTGCCGAGGCACGAGTGGTTGGAATTACACGCGAGGTTATTGGTCTTCGCAAAAACGGAACTACCTTTCCCATGGATCTCTCGGTTGGAGAGGCAAATCTGGGTGATGAGGTTATTTTTACCGGCACGGTTCGCGATATCACCGAACGAAAAGAAGCGGAACGTGTGTTAGCGCATAAAGAAGCCCAGCTTCGTTTGGCGATGGATAACATGCCCGGCGGCATGCTCTTGATTGATAGTGAACAAAATTTCTTACTCTTTAATCGCCAGTATTCGGAACTGTTCGATTTCCCGGATGATCTCATTGCGGAAGATAGGCCGGCGCTTGATATGATTAGTTTCCAGGCTCAGCGAGGGGACTATGGAAGTGGTCGATATGTCAAAATCGTCAACGAAATGATGAGCACCCTTAGAAGTGAAGAACACCAGCAATATGAACGAACCCTCACAAATGGTCGCACACTGGAGGTAAGCCTTGCTCCAACGCCGGATGGTGGTGCCGTTATCGTTGCTACCAACATCACCGAACGCAAAATAGCTGAGGAAAAACTTTCCTTCACCCAATATGCGGTCGACAACACAGTAGACCCCGTATTCTGGGTTAACCCGGTCGACGCCAGTCTGGAATATGTCAACGATTCAGCCTGTGAGATGTTGGGGTATTCCCGCGAAGAGCTTTTGAAAATGCACTTGCCGGATGTAGACAAGAACTTCTCCAAGCAAAAAATTGAGGAGATCGGCGCTGCGTTGCAAGTTCAGAGTTCCATGAGCTTCGAAACTAGCCAGCAAACAATGGACGGTCACGACGTCAATGTATTGGTGTCGGTTTATTTAGCCAACTATCTTGGCCGAAAGTTGCTGATTGCCAATGTCAAAGACATTAGCGAACTTAAGCAGGCCCAAGAGGAATTGCGTATCGCCCGAGACCTGGCGGAAGAAGCCACTAAGGCCAAGGCAACATTCCTGGCTACCATGAGCCACGAGATCCGCACCCCTATGGGGGGTGTCATCGGCATGGTCGATCTTCTGCAGCATTCAAAAATGACGGACGATCAGCGGCAAATGATTAATACGGTGGGCCAATCAGCCCAATCGTTGCTGACCATCATCAACGATATTCTGGATTTCTCGAAAATCGAGGCCGGTAAACTGGATCTTGAGGAAATCCCCATCTCCATCCGCGATGTTGTCGAGGGTGCGGGCGAGGCATTGGCAATCAGCGCCAGAAATAAAAACCTTGGACTCAGTGTTTATGTCGATCCCAGTATTCCCGATGCTCTCGTCGGCGATCAGGTGCGTCTGCGGCAGGTTCTCTTCAACTTCGGCACCAACGCCATCAAGTTCACCGAGAAGGGAAAGGTCTTCCTGCGCGCCGACAGGGTTGCGTCCAAGGGCAAGGGAAAGACCACGGTACGTTTCCAGGTGATCGACGAAGGCATCGGTATCCCTGAGGAAGCCCAGGCGAAGCTCTTTCAGGCTTTCTCCCAGGTTGATGCCTCGACGACGCGCAAGTTCGGCGGAACCGGACTGGGGCTGACCATTTGCCAGCGCCTGATAGAAATCATGAAAGGCGAGGTCGGCGTCGAAAGCGTAGAAGGGGAAGGCTCTACCTTCAGTGCCACGGTGACGTTCCCTGTTGCCGAAGAGCACACCATCAAAAGCGACGGCCATGACTTGGCCGGATTGAACATCCTGCTGGCCCACCAAGACGATGAAATGCGGGCGCTGGATTCTCGTTATCTCGAGCACTGGAAGGCAGCCGTGGCCGCCACTGGGGAAATCGACACGGTGAAATCATTGGCCTTGGATGCCACCGAAGATGGGAGACCCTTCGATGTTATCTGCCTGGGTTCCAGCTGGACAATCGACGAACAGGTTGATGCCGTTCGCTCCCTGCAGGCGGAGAAGGCGCTATCTTCAACCGGCTATGTCGTCGCCTGCCGTGGCCGTGTCAGGGCAGACCGGCCCGAGATCGACAACACGGTCTATGTGGATGCCGGCCCGCTAAGAAGAACGGCTTTCATCAAGAGCGTCGCCGTCGCCGCCGGACGCGCCAGTCCCGAGGTGGACGACGATGACAGCGAGACGACCCTCGCAACCGGAAAGGCACCAACCGTAGAAGAAGCCGAGGCTGCGGGGCAATTGATCCTTCTGGCCGAGGACAACGCCACCAATCAGGATGTCATTCGCCGCCAGTTGAACATGCTTGGGTACGCACTGGAGATCGCCAACGACGGCAAGGAAGCTCTCGAACTACTGAAATCCAGAAATTTCGCGATCCTGTTGACCGACTGCCACATGCCCAACATGGACGGGTTTGAACTAACCGAAACCATCAGGAAGTCAGAGAAAGGGGAGGACGGGCGCTTCCCGATCATTGCGGTTACGGCGAGCGTCATGAAGGAGGAGATCGATCAGTGTTTCGCCGCCGGCATGGATGATTTCCTTGCCAAGCCGATGGAGATGAAAAAGCTCAAGGAAATGCTGCACAAGTGGATGCCTGTTGCGGACGATGTTGCCGTTGATGAGGCGGCTCAACCCGTTGCTGGGGACACAGCTGTCGAGGCGGAAACAAATGACGACCCTGATAACAACGATGGCGTCGTCGATGAACGGGCGTTGAAGGATATTTTCGGCGACGACGACGATACGTTTAAGGAAATCCTCGGTGACTTTATCGATCCGTCGAAAGCGATCGTTGAGGAAATTAATGACGCTTATGAAGCCCATGACGCCAAGGCTATCGGCGCTGCCGGTCATAAACTGAAATCGGCGTCGCGTTCCATCGGCGCCAACGAATTGGCAGATCTGTGTCAGGGTCTCGAATCAGCCGGCAATGATGAAGACTGGGATGAAATTGACAAGGCAGCACCGCGTCTCGCGAGCACCTTCCAAAAGGTCGTCGAATATATCGACAACCTGTGATCCCTCATGTCCGCTTTGGGGCAGAAGCGGAAGTCAGTAACAGCTTGTACATATCCGCTAGCCGATGCAAAGCGGACGTGAACACCTGGAACGTTCTTTGAAATAAGTTATGGCGGATGGGGTGTCCGCCAAGAATCGCAGAAAACTAGTCTTTATTTTAAGAAAAATACATTTGCCTACACTATAGCCTACACTTACGACACCAGATAACGTTGTTTAAACATAGGCACTGAGTCTTAACGGGCCATTAGTAGATAGACACATTCCGAGCCTGAACAGCCAGGCCCGGTCAAAAAACCAACAACAACGAGAAATTAAGATAAGCTATAAAAAAGAACGAGGCCGGCGCCCGAAGGCCCGGCCCCTAATCTTTGTCTACAGGGGCAAGGGATGAACCCAAGACGATCCCCATAGCTCACGAACACATTATACAACCAGCGAATCCTAATATGCAATTAACATTTTCATGCACACCATCGGCACTAAAGAACATAGAGGGAACAATATCGCCAGCACGCTTAGGTCGATACGCGGGCAGTGCCGGTGTCGACAAACAAAAAGCCCTCCAACTTTATGTATGGAATGCAAGACTGTGTGAGGCGTTCTATTTGCCGATTCAGCTTTGCGAGGTGGCGATTAGGAACGCCATTCACGGCGCATTAGAAAACAAGCACGGTGACAATTGGTATGAACGCGGAAGTTTCTTGTGCACACTCCCAAAGCGGCTGCGCGAGGAACTTGATGGTGTGATTAAGGACGAACGATCCGTTTATGGGGCGGGAATGACACTAAATCATATCGTGTCTGGCCTTTCGTTGGGTTTCTGGTTGCACCTTCTCACAAAGAACTATGAAGGCGTCTTGTGGCCGAACTCTTTCGCAACGACATTTCCGAATAAACCGGGTCATATCGACCGTGACAGCCTATACAACATGGTCAACAGTTTACGGATACACAGAAATAGAATTGCACACCATAAACCGGTGTTCGACCGTCAACCGACGGCGGAATTGCAAAATTTGATGACATTAATAAAATGGGTTTGCGACGATACGTTCTGGTTCACAAAAACAATATCTACCGTTCAGCAAACAATTAACCAGCGTCCATAGTAACCTCGGTCCAGCCGAGAGACTTGCACGCATCAAGCCATCGTTCGCACTACTTGCAGATAAATTTATGGGCGTGGACGCCCAACTGCCCTTGATAGCTTGCCTTCTTGCCGTAACTCGCACAGTGCGTTTGTGCGACTTCCCCAGCCCTACCTACACTGCTTGGGATGCCTTGAACCACGATTTCATCTGGGGTTTCGCTAACAATTCTTGGAGGCCCCAAACAACCAGCCAGTAAAAAAACAACCCCGACTAAAATTGAGAATTTCATATCACTCTCCTCTCCCACGGCAGCTTAGTTCACCGGAGTGCCGTTTGGCATTTCCTCGGACAACAACTCATTCACCGCCCGGACAATCCGCTTCCAGGTAGAGGCTCCGTCCATATCGCCAGCCTCTAGCAGTTCATCATTGAGCAATGGCGGAAACACTACAACACGAAGCGGCCACATTAAGCATTGGGATACCGGCCACCGGCACCGGAAACCATCGTCACGATAGACCAGAGCGTGGTCATGCACTAACATTCATACCGGACCAGTTGATGGGGGCAGGTCAATGTTCTTGCATCCTTTTACTTGAACACAATGAATGGGTGTGCTTACATTTTTACACTCAGGGAGTGGATTATGTTTCAGAAACTCACACTTGCAGCCGCCCTTATCGCTCTCACCGCCTGCCAAACAACGGGCAGCACCCCCGAGCGCAGCGTCCAAGAGGAACAGGAGTATCTACTCGTTCAAGTCTGCTACGGAAGAATGTTGGGCGTAGCCGAAAGCGTGCAGATGGCAAAAAACATGCGCCTGACATCAAAAGACTGCCAAGATATCTTCGCTAAATGGGACGCCAAACACGAAAAAGGCCCGGAGGGCACGTTCTACTGCTACAACGACAAGATCGGCCACGTTTACGGCGCCAAAGAATCAGAAGAAGACGAGTGTCGCGACGGTTACCACCCCGTCACCTACGGGACGTTCAAGCGGGTGCGGGGTATTTAATCATCAACTATCAATACAACCATCGTCAGCGCCTTCGCCTTCGCGGCAGTTATGATGGCTTTATTAAGTTGTGCCATTTCAACAAGACCAAGCAGACCCTCAACCGGCGACGCTAACAAATCAAGAACACTACCCTTTACAATTCGTCTGCAAGGCGGTTGCTTTCTCGGATCAGTTCCCGGACATAACGCCGCCCCTTTATCGCTTGAGCCGTGTAGTGACCGTGCTTCAATGCGTTCTGATTCCCAAGTGGCGCGCCCGGTGATTTTCCGCCGTGCATCCGGCAGCGCCCATTAGGCATGGCTGGGGACTGGCAAGGCGCTCCATGTCTGGTCTTTGCCCCGCACCGGGGGCTTTTATGCATCGGTAGCTTTTGCACGGGGTTGTTCTCCTGTTTTTTGTTCACCCCCACCCCCCTGTACGTTGCCGACAATGGCCTGTCCGCCTTCGTGAACGTGGACGTGTTCAACTGTCATCTTCTGCTGGCCCTTGCCACGGTATCGGTTGAGGGCTTCCATCTGGGCTGTAAATGTCCGCGCCAGCTTGTTGAAGGCGCGCTCTGCGCTGTTTTGCTGGTCGATGGTTTCAACATGATTCAGACGCTGGGCGAAGTTCATTATCTGCATATGAACGGTTGCCATTTGTGAGGCAAGCATGGCTTCCATTTGGTCTTGCGGTCTAATGTCGGCGACAACCGAAAGCATGAAATTAAGAACCCTTTCGTCAATTTTATCACCACCCGAAGCGGCACTAGCTAGCTGGCCTATGACCCCTTTGATAAAATCCATATTAGGAGTCCCCAGCGCCTCCATGAGAAGGCAGAAACCGGTATCTCGATCAGGGTGATCAATGTCTAATTGGTTAACGTTGCCGTCGAACCCATATTTCAGCGATGGTATTGAAGGAGTCTCGTTTTGTCGCTTTTGATGGGCATCCAAAACAGTTCGCTCCCCCTCCGTTGGTTCATAGGGCTTGGCAACCACCACAGCCTTCTTGGCGGGGTGTTTCTTCGTCGTTTTTTTCGCGGGTCGTTGTGGTTTTTTCGTCATGCGGTTTCTCCTATTTCCCACACTGTGACGCGGCCCGGCGATTGTTCGTCAGTGCGTCTGAATATTCTTTGGTGACTACCGGAAGGTGTTTGAATAGTGACGCTATCGGCGCTAACGGCGACGATATCAGCCCCATCAATGCAGGGAACCAGCCCTTTAAGGTCTATACGGGCGTCAGGCGCGTCAGGATGGACTCCGAACACTTCTGGGGCTGTCCAGCCCATTGCAGCCACCTGGACGGCCCAAGAGTCCAGAAACCGCCCTGAGTCGTCTATAAGGCGCTGCCAGCGTTCCTCCGTGTAGTCCGGGTGCATGGGCATGATGCAGAGCACCGCGTAGCCCTCAGCCCACTCACGGGGCACTGCGGCATCGAACTCCACTATTGCTGCGTGTTCCTCGAAATCCGCACCGCGGTTCGCATTACCTTGTCCCAAGGGAACAGCCTTCCCAGGGGGGCCGTGGGACAGGCTTGTCCCAGTGTTGTCCCACTGGCTGTCCCGGTCTAAAACCTTTTGTGCCAATGACTTAAGGCTCATTGTCCCACCTCCTGTCCCAAGTCTGTCCCGCTTTCAGGGTGCTTGTCCCAGTGTCCCACGGCTAAGGGATGGGACAGTGGGACAGAGGACGTTATGAGGGGGTTCATGACAGCATTCCCTCGGCTTTAGCCTTCTTTTGAAGGCGGTTAACGCGGGACTTCGAGATGCCGGTTTCATCCGCTATATCCCGGACTGTCAGGCCCTCGATGGTGAGATCAACGACCCGTGACAGGTTGGCGTCCTCGATGTCGCGGAATGTCCATCCAGTAGCCCCAAGGGTTGCCTCAAACGGGCGGGCGTCTGCACCGAACAGGTGGCGGCCCTTGTCGTAGTGAACCTCAAAACAGGCTCCCTGGTCCGGTCTGTAGTCATGGGGATGCTCAAGGCGAACAATCGTGTCCAGCACGTCTTCACGCTTGCTGGTGCCCCGCTGCACACCGCTCTTTGCTGCATGATGGACAAACACAACAGATATTCCGCGCCGACGGAGATCAAGCGCCCATCCTTGGACGGGCAACCATCCCTCGGACTCGTTTTCCTTGCCGGAGCGGACAAGGGTTGAGAGGTTGTCCACGATCACCAATTCCACACCGTCGATGAGTGGGTCAATAGTGGCCTGTCCTTTCTCAGTGCTGATGTCGGGCATTGGACCGTCTTGCAGGTCAGGTGTAACTAACCTCAGAAAATCTGGAGAAGGGGGCTCAGTCTCAGACCGTTGAACCATCTCAGCCATCCGAGACTGCATGGTCCCAGCGGGCATTTCACCGTCCAAGTATAAAACTCTCTTAGGTTTCGGGGCTTGCCACTTAAGAAATGCCCCACCAGAAGCAACGGCGTACGCTATACCCAAGGCGACGTGTGTCTTGCCCACGCCACGGCTGGCAAAGAGCATTGTTAATGACTGCGTTGTCAGCACCGGCTCCAGGATAAATTCACGGGGTGGGATTTCCATTTGCAGAAATTCCCCTATGGAAACAGCGACGACTGTTTTGTCTGGTTTACGTTTCAAATCTTCCGGTTTAACCAAGGCATAATTGTTCATGCGGCCAGCTCCTGAACCCTGACAAATGATTCAGGCAAATCCACAGGACGGCACATTAGTTGCTGCGCCTTTTTATGGTGCCCAACATCTTCAAATGTCAGTGGTGCTTGTATATTCACGAGGTCGGCATATGCCCCCCGTGTCAGTGGGACACACCCGTCGCAGGCGTTGCGAAGCCAATCCAACGGGGTGCTAAACACATGCAGCGGATCGTCGGCACGACACGGCGACATCAGCGCAGGCGGCTCGATATTGACGGGTGCCGTGACCATGCGGCGTCCGAGTTCCCATTCCCCGAGCCATCGAGCGGCCCCCTTACGGAACCACCATTCATCAGGAGCGGAAGGACGAAAGGCCAGAAGGTCTTCAAGTCCCCCGCCGGCAACAATCGCCGTGACCATGATAATGGCTCCCTGGCCAGTCTCTGACGGCTGATACAGGCTGCCGTTGGTTTCTATGCGAGCGACGCCAAGGGTCGCCCCTGGAACGCGGAACCCAGCAGTCGACGGCACACTGTAGCGAGACGCCAAGGCATCGCGGCTGTCTTTACGAAAGTTCCGAACAGCTGCTGTGAACTCCAAGTCCAACGAGACGACCATCTAAGCCGCCTCCGTGCTCAAGGAAGCCAGAAATCTCTCGCGCTCCAATCTGGGAATGTAGGTACGGCTGCCAATTTTGACTGTGGAGAGTCGCTTCTCTTTTAGAAGTTCATAGAATGTGGTTCGAGAAATACCCCCGACCCGCCGGCAGAACTCATCTACCGTGTCCAGGTCGCGGTCGGGGATGTGTGAAGATTTGATCTTTGGTTGGGAAATCATAATGTAACTCCTTGTTCTCTGACGGCAGCCCGTATGGCTAACCGTTTGTATGAACAAGGTTGTGACTGATCGGGCCCTTGTGCTTCAAACCACAAATATTAAAAAGCACACTTTTTATTAGCCGTATTTCCCGCCACGTTTTGTTTTGTTTTGAGACCGTTGGCGAACTATCAATTCCCCAGTTTTGATATTTTCAAAAACATCAAGTCCGCCCTCTAAATACCTGTTGTAAACTTCTCGTAGACGTTGTGCGCGCCTGTCCTCATTCTTTGATGTCACTTTGTCGCGCCAGAAAGGAGTGCCCGCTAGAGCGTAACAAGCTGTCTCCACAGCCAAGTCTTGTTCCCTCATTAATTCATGAATTTCGGATAGAAGTCTCAGTTTCAATTCTGGCGTCCATTTCTTTATTCTGGGTGCGCGCTCCCTTGGTGGGGGAGACAACTCATTTAACAGACAAAGCGCCAAAGACGCATAGTCGACCTTTTTTCTGCCGTCGATATTATGGCGCTCGAAGGCTTGCTCAAGGCGCTTAAGGTCAATTGGCTTCACAACACACCTCCGCTTGGTGTCCGCATCAGGTCAGCAGGAAAAGCCGGTGCGGTTCCGGCCTTGTCGGGGGCAACCCTATCCCTGCCGATTTTTCATAGTCACGACGTTGTTGCCGCCATTAACGCTTGGTTTGGAACAATATTTCGCCCAGTCAGCCATCATGCGGGACCGCTTATCAAACAGATCGCCGCGCCGATAAGCCGCTTCAACCCTGTCACCAACGGCGTGAGACAACGCCATTTCACTTAATTCGTTGGGGTAGGCCGTTATTTCGGAGGCCCAGTCCTTGAACGTCGAGCGGAAACCGTGAACTGTTATGTCTTTCCTCCCCATACGTTTGAGCGTCTGCAACATGCTCATATTCGATAGCGGGGACTTGGGCCGTAAACCTGGAAAAACGTATTCGTTTTGTGCCAGTTTCTCCATCTGCACCAGCACGTCCAGTGCCGGTTCTGACAACGGCACACGGTGTTCTCTACTGCCCTTCATCCTGGATGCCGGGATAGTCCAGACCTTTTCACTGGTGCCGATTTCCTCCCAACGTGCCTGTGTAGACTCCACCGTTCGTGAGGCAGTTAATATAGTAAATTCAAGGCATAAAGCGGATATACTAGTTTCTTCTCTTAAGGTCTTCACGAAGTCACCGACAACCTTGTAGGGCAGGGCGGGGTGGTGCTTGACCTTCCTGACCTTTGACGGGGCAGGGAGCAGCTTATCCAGATGTCCCTTCCATCTGGCAGGGTTCTCGCCTTCACGGTATTTCCGGGCAGATGCCCAATCCAATATGGCCTCTATCCGGCCCCGAACACGGCTGGCAGTCTCGGTTTTCTCACGCCAGATCGACTCCAGGACATCTATGACCAGTGCCGTATCAACGCTCTGGACGGGCAGATCACCAAAAACCGGGTAGACATATGTCTTTAGCGTGTTCTCCCATTGGCTGGCGTGTTTGACGTTCTTCCATCCGGCGCTATGGGAACTAATGTATTTGTCGGCACAGTGCTTAAATGTCTTTGAGCGCAGGTCCTCAACCTGGCGCTGGGCGCGACCGGCCTTCCTACGCTCGATGGGGTCTATACCGTCACGGAGTAACTGGCGACATTCACCGGCCTTTTCTCGTGCTTTGGATAATGAGACAGCGTTGATTGAGCCTAATCCCATTGAGCGGGGCCTCTTGTTCAGCTTAAAGCGAAACATCCAGCCCTTTGTCCCGGATTGGCTAACTCTCAAATACAGCCCACCGCCGTCGGCGTAGAGCCCCTTTTTCTTTAGAGACGCCACCTTGCGGGATGAAAGTTGGTTAATTTTTCTCGACATGTCACTGGGAATTGAACAATTGCCTACACTCCAGCCTACACCCTAACATATGTTGTAGACAAACACCAGCGAACACCCACAAACAGGATACGATGTAAAGGCGTTGGTATTGCTTGTTTTCAGGGGACGGCTACGGATAGGAGAAAACGCTCACAAACAAGGAGTTGGCGGATGGGGTGGGATTCGAACCCACGAAGAGCTTTCACCCTTGCTGGTTTTCAAGACCAGTGCCTTCAACCACTCGGCCACCCATCCGTTGGCGATGGTTTACCCCAATCACACGCATCGTGAAAGAGGATTAAGCGAACAGGGACGGGCGCGGTGTGATTTAACGAAAAGCGTTCGGCGGAAACCGGACAATAACTTCGGCCGGATGATCGACGCGATAGCCGAAAGTACGAGCCAATGAACGCGAAAAACGGGACAGAGCCATGGTAAGTGCAGTCATGATGTTTCCCTTTCTAGGTCATCTTCAACATGTTGCGTGTCGGCCCAAGTTCTCCGGGCACTGATTCACGCAACATATAATTTGAGTCAAATAGGTTAAGAAAGCCTCAACGGCGTGACCGTCGCATGCCAAGCCATGAATTGAATCCGACCGCAACGATAACAACGGCGCCCCCGATCAAAGACAGCGTTGCCGGTTCTTCACCGACGCCGATCCATGCCCAAAGCGGCCCCAACACGGTTTCGATCAATGCTAAAAGACCGACTTCTGCGGCCGGAGCATGTCGAGCACCGTTCAAGAACAACCCCAATGCCAGCGGTGCAATGACCAGACCGAGTATGGACAAGACCGCAAGGTCATGGCCGGTGATGGTCAGTGGTTCAGCCATCGGCAAGACAACCAGTCCGGCGAGAAACCCCGATAGGCAGAGTGCAGGCAACAGAATATCGCGTTCCTTTGCCTTGCGAATAACGACCAGGTTCAAGCCTTGCAGAAATGCCGTTCCGGCGGCCAGCAAGTCGCCGACCCAATAGCCGCCGCCAATTGATCCGGAAAAGATAATGCCGATACCGACAATGGCGCACAGAATGGAAACCCACGTGCGCGGAGTGACCGCTTCGCCGATGATAAACCAGCCAAGGACAGCGCCAAACAGGGGTAATGTCGCCAGAATGACCAGCACATTGGCGACCGAGGTGTTGAAAATAGCCCCGACAAACCCCAGGTTCGCCGTCGCCAGCAGGATCATCGACAAAACCCCGGCGCGCCCCATGTGCCTGAAATATTGCACCAGCTTGCTGCGATGCAGGAATGCCAGATAAAGGCAAAGGGACAGCCCCATAAACGTCGTTCGATAGAAGATGACCGTCCATATGCTGGCGTCTTCGACCAGGCGCAGCAACAATCCGTCCGGGCTCAGGATGACCATCCCCAGAGCTGCGATAAGAATGCCTCGCTTGTATGATTCGACGTGTGCCATGGCGCTAGGGTTCAGACTCATTTATTTCATGGCTATCACTAAGAGCCATTTCTTTGTCGGACCAGACGCGAGGACCGATGTGATGCCGTCATCACAAGAGACTCGCGATGACGTCAGGCGAAAAAAAGAGCCCCATTCAGATATGGATTTGGCATATATATCGCGAGATGTCGTCATTTTATCCTTGAATATGTTCTACATGTCCTTCGGCCACATTCCTAATCTCGTGTTATTTTTACTCAAACCAAAGCTCATATAATAAGTGAGTCTGGACCCTGGCTTATTCACCATCTGTGTCGTTGCAATTGATTGTTTGTCGCAGTGGCCATATTATTGCGTGATGAATAATCGAATTCAGCATGGAACCTCGGTATTTGCGGCCACAATGCTGTTGTTTTGCGCGGTTTCCCTCCTCTCCATCGTCGATGCCAAGGCCCACGACCCGGCCCAATCCATGTGCTCGGACGTCCATGCCGCCGCCTATCTGGACGAACCGGGTGAGATGAAAGCGCTGATCGAGCAGGGTGCCAACCTGAATTGCCTCGATTCGTTGAATCAAACACCGCTGATTACGGCCACCGACGGAGCCAGCCTTGATATCGTCGTCATGTTATTGGCCCAAGGTGTTGACCTGAACCGTCGTGACGAAATTGGGGAAACGGCTTTGATTAAGGCACAACGCAAGGAAAGCTCGTTTCAGGGGCAGGGCGGACAAACCTATCGGGATATATTCGCGCGTATCAGCAGTATGCTCCTGAAGGCTGGTGCCATCGAATATGCCGAAATTAAAAATTCGAAACCCGCTGGCGCTCCTTCAAAGCCTTAATGTTCTTTTATCTGTCCAAAATTCTGTGGTTTTTGGCTGATCCCGGCAATCTGCTGTTGATTGCCATAAGTCTGGCAACACTGCTGTTGTATGCAGGGCGCGGGGACCGATTGTCCCGCTGGCCGCGGTTGGGCAGGGGGTTACTTACCACAACAACCATTATTGCCCTTGGTATTTCCATCCTGCCCATCGGCAAGGCCATGTCGCTGGTACTCGAAGACCGTTTTCCCGTTGTTCATACACCGCCGCAAAAGGTCGATGGGGTGATTGTACTTGGTGGCATCGTTAACGAGGTTATTACTCAATCGCGGGGAAAAATCTCCATCGGTGGCGGCGTTGAAAGACTCACCGAACTGGCCTTGCTTTCAAAACGATATCCCCAAGCAAAGTTAGTATTTACAGGTGGTTCTGGAAAACTACTGACTCAAAACATCAAGGAGGCTGATGTGGTCGGCCCGCTTCTCGAAAGCCTAGGGATTTCGTCGGAACGGATGATTTACGAAAATCGTTCCCGCAATACCTATGAAAATGCCGTTTACAGCCGCGAATTGGTAGAGCCGAAACCCGGAGAAACGTGGATTCTGATCACGTCTGCCTTTCATACGCCGCGTGCGGTGGGAAGTTTCCGCAAGGCTGGATGGCCCGTCGTCCCCTGGCCTGTGGATTTCAACATGACAGCGGACGAATCCCTGCGTCTGGGATTCTCTCTCAGGGGTGGTTTTGGCAGCCTTTCATCGGGCCTACACGAGTGGCTAGGGCTGATTTTTTACCGTCTAACAGGCAAAACAGACTCGTTTTTCCCAGCTCCGTCCTAATTCCATTGCCCCCTTAAAGGGGCTGTGGCAGAAGGGATATACATTATGGAACCCCGATAGACGGAAAATATCAATGATCTTCAAGAACGCCCTGTTGGCCATAGCCATTGTCGCATTTGTCGCGATACCTGTTCACACTGAGGCAAAATCGACGAAAGCCCCACCAGCCGCTGCATCGCAGGACTTCAAGGACTGGCTGGTCAAGCTTCGGGCCGAGGCCGCATCGAAGGGAATTCGCGAGGAAATTCTAAAGTCCGCCCTGGATAACATCAAACCCATCAACCGGGTTGTTGAGCTGGACCGTAAACAGCCGGAATTCACCCTGACGTTCAATCAGTATCTGACCCGTGTCGTGCCCAACGGGCGGGTTAATAAGGGTAAGAAAAAACTGGCGGAAAACCGGAAGTTACTGGAGACCATCGGCAAAAAATACGGGATTCAGCCACGCTTTATTGTTGCCTTTTGGGGGATCGAGACGGATTTCGGGCGTATCACCGGCGGTTTTCCGCTGATCCCGGCACTGGCGACGCTGGCCCATGACGGTCGACGCAGCGCCTACTTTCGCAAGGAACTACTGAACGCCCTGACCATTCTCAATCAGAATCACATTAAGCCGAAGGACATGGTCGGTTCGTGGGCCGGCGCCATGGGACAGTGTCAGTTCATGCCGTCTTCGTTCCTGAACTTCGCCGTCGATTACACCGGCGACGGTCGCAAGGATATCTGGACGACACCGGGCGACGTTTTTGCCTCGGCCGCCAATTACCTGTCTAAATCAGGCTGGAAGGGCGATCAGACCTGGGGCCGTGCGGTTACCCTGCCAAAGGGGTTTGATACCAGCGTTGCCAGCCTGAAGGTGAAGAAAGCCCTGTCAGAGTGGCAGGCGCTTGGCGTTCGTCGCACTGACGGCAGCAATCTTCCCGAACGTGACCTCAAGGCATCGCTGGTGATTGCCGATAAAAAGGGGAAATCACCGTATCTCGTTTACAACAACTATCGCACGATCCTGAAATGGAACCGCTCGACGTACTTCGCCGTCGCCGTTGGCACGCTCGCCGATCGCATCGGAAATTAGCGTCGTAACACTATCTTCATCATGTCAGGGCACGGTGTTTTGTGTAATATATTGGCGGATTCTCTAGCCAGGGGCATACGTTAGCCGTGAACTTGAAGCTCAAACATCTTGGAACCCTTCGTTTCGGGCGATTGCTAGGCCATTTTGCGGTCTTGTTGACTGCGGCATCCGTGCTGTCTGCTTGCGCCGAAACCCAGTTTCTGGCCTCGACCTTCAAGCGGGTCGGTAAAAGCAACCAGGGCACCATTGGTAATTACAAGATCGGCAACCCTTATCAAATCAAGGGCGTCTGGTATTACCCGTCCGAAGATTTCGATTATGACGAAACCGGTATTGCCTCGTGGTACGGATCAAAATTTCATGGCCGCAAGACGGCGAACGGCGAAACCTATGATATGAACGGGGTCAGCGCCGCTCACAAAACCCTGCCGCTGCCGACCATTGTGCGTGTCACCAATCTTGAAAATGGTCGCTCGTTGAAACTGCGCATTAATGATCGTGGACCCTATGCGCACGGTCGTATCATTGATCTGTCGCGTCGGGCTTCTCAGTTATTGGGATTCCAGAAACAGGGGACGGCCCGTGTTCGGGTGGCCGTGTTGTCCGATGAAAGCCGCACATTGGCGGCGCGCATGAAAGGCCAGACCGAGCTTGCCAATCTGGGCTCGCCGATCACCGTCAATAAGTTGCCTAAACCCAAGGTCAGCGCCGAAACACTGCCTACTATTGAAGGGGCTAAGAACACCTCGTCGGTGTCCTATTCCATGCCCAACGACAAGAACGAAACGAAAAAGGGCGAGCCGCAACTTGCATCTGTACCGGCGGAGATATCTGAAACGGTCAGCATTCAGCCGGTTTCAGACACTAAAATCTTCGTTCAGGCCGGGGCTTTTTCGTATTTCGACAATGCCAATCGGGTACGTGCCCGGTTAAGTGAATTGGGGAATGTGACGATTTCATCGGTACTTGTCGGTGATCGTGACCTGTTTAGGGTCCGTGTCGGGCCCATGACCAACATTACCGATGCCGACCAGATGCTTGAGCAAGTCATCGGTGCCGGGTATACAAATGCCAGAACAATCATCGACTGACCTTGATTGATCTTAAACCCGTCATTATTTGGCCTGATTGCGTCGCTACACATGCTTTGAGAATTCTTTGATTTAATAACGAAGCTTTGCCCTGAAATGATTTCATACCAGATCTTGCAGATTCCCTTTCGCCGACTAGGCTGTGCAGCAGTTCTGGCATTGTCTGTTGTTGCTTTTGCAACCCCGGCCAAAGCCATCGAAACCATTGCCAAGGAAGCAATCCTGATTGACGCCGAAACCGGCGCGGTGTTGTTCGATAAAAACGCCTCCACGCCGATGGCACCGGCATCCATGAGCAAGCTAATGACCATTTACATGGTGCTGGAGCGCCTGCGCGATGGTCGCCTGTCGCTGGATGACACCTTCAAGGTCAGTGAGAACGCCTGGCGCAAGGGTGGGGCGAAAAGTGGTTCGTCGACCATGTTCCTGGAACCAGGCAAGCGTGTCCGCGTTGAAGATTTGCTGCGCGGTATCATTATTCAGTCTGGCAACGATGCCTGCATCGTTATCGCCGAAGGCCTGTCGGGCAGTGAAGGGGCCTTTGCCGATGAAATGAACGAACGCGCACAGCAGATGGGGATGTATGAATCGACCTTCATCAACGCCACCGGCTGGCCCGACCCGGATCACAAAATGTCGCCGAAGGATTTGGCACTCCTTGCAAAGCGGACAATTCTGGATTTCCCGGAATTCTATTCCTATTACTCTGAAACCAGCTTTACCTATAACGGCATCAAGCAAAACAACCGCAACCCGCTGCTTTACAAAGGCATGGGGGCCGATGGCCTGAAAACGGGCCATACGAATTCTTCCGGCTATGGACTCGTAGCCTCGGCAACCCGCGGTGACCGTCGCCTGATTTTGGTGGTCAATGGCTTGCCGACGAAAAAAGATCGTGCCCGGGTTCCGGAACGTCTGATCGAGTGGGGCTTTCGCGAATTCAACAATTACGACCTTCTGAAAGCCGGTGAGGTTATCGAAGAAGCGCAGGTCTGGTTGGGCGATAAACCGACGGTGCCGTTGATTGTTGTCGATGATTTGACGCTTACTTTGCCGAAGAAATCCCGGCGTGGCATGAAGGTCAAAGTCACCTATGACGGCCCCATTCCGGCACCGATTAAAAAGGGTGACCGGCTGGCGACCTTGAGCATTATTACCGCCGACAAAGACCCCGTCGATATCCCGCTGATTGCTGCTGATGATGTCAATCAACTGGGACTTCTTGGTCGCCTTGGCGCGGCGTTCCAGTATATTCTTCTAGGTGGTTCTATATAACCGTATCGAACAAGAGGCTGAAGGCTCCTTGGCGTAAGCATCTATCGCGCTCAACCTTTCAAGGGAATTGCGTTGTCTAAATTCATTACGTTCGAAGGCGGCGAGGGCACTGGCAAGTCGACGCAGGTCAAACTGTTGGCCGAGGCACTGACCAAGGCCGATATCGATAGTGTTTCGACCCGCGAGCCGGGCGGCGCGCCGGGTGCCGAAGATATCCGCAATTTACTGGTCAATGGTGATGTCGACCGCTGGTCACCGATGAGCGAGGCGTTGCTGAATTATGCGGCGCGGGCAGAACATCTGGAACACACTGTGGTTCCGGCGCTGGAGTCAGGGAAATGGGTGATATCGGATCGCTTTGTCGATTCAACCACCGCCTATCAAGGCTATGGACATGGTCTCGACCTGGATATTCTCGCCGAATTGAACCAGGTCGTGCTGGGCGGATTCAAACCTGACCTGACGCTGGTTTTTGACCTTGATCTGAAAGTCGGCCTCGATCGCGCCAGTTCCCGTGGTGACGGCGAAGACCGATACGAGCGCATGGGCCATGACTTCCATGAACGCCTTCGTCAGGGATTCCTTGATATCGCCGCAGGCGACCCGGAACGGTGCGTCGTGATCGATGCCTCGGTTGATATCGACACCATCGCCACAGCCGTTCGCAAGGCCGTTTCCGATCATTTCGGGGTCTCCTTGTCATGAGCCCCGCAAAATCCTCGATTGTCGAAGACGAAGACGGCCCGTTGCCGGCGCGCGCCAATCCTGATTTACAAGGCCATGACGCGGCTGAGAAGTCCCTGTTGGATGCATTCAATAGCGGCAAGCTCGCCCACGCATGGCTGCTGACCGGGCCTAAGGGTATCGGCAAGGCGACACTGGCCTATCGGTTTGCCCGCCATGTTCTCAGCACAGGAGATGGGGAAGGGGGCTTGTTTGGTGATGCCGCCCCGGTTGATTCAATGTACGTCTCGCCCGACGATCCGGTTTTCTTGCGTATATCTGCCGGGGGTCACGCCGACCTGAAAGTCATCGAGCGTGCTTACGACGAAAAAAGGGGCAAGTGGCGCACGGAAATCGTCGTCGACGATGTTCGCTCACTCGGCCGTTTCCTGTCGCTGACATCTGCCGAAGGCGGCTGGCGGGTGGTAGTTATCGACAGTGCCGACGAAATGAACCGCAATGCCGCCAATGCCGTTCTTAAAGTTCTGGAAGAACCGCCGAAAAGGGCATTGTTGCTACTGGTCAGCCACAATCCGGGCCGTCTGTTGCCGACCATTCGGTCGCGCTGCCGCAAGCTGACGTTAAAGCCGTTGGCTGAGAGCGCCGTTGTCAAATTGTTGCTGGGTGAAAACCCTGAAATGCCGATGTCTGATGCAGAAGAACTGGCGCGACTATCAGATGGCAGTATCGGGCGCGCACTGAATTTGGAACAAGTCGGCGGATTGGCGCTTTATCACGAGATGACGGCTATTCTCGAACGACTGCCTGTACTGGATATCGGGGCCGTTCATGCATTGGCCGGAAAACTTGGCAAGGCCGGGGCGGATGATGCTTTTCATACATTTACCGAATTGTTGACCAGCTGGATCAGCAAGCATATTCGCGATCTGTCGACAAGGGCTGCTAATGGCGATCTTGAAAGCTGGCTTCAGGTGTGGGACAAGGTCAACCACCTGCTGGAAAGAACCGACGCCGTCAACCTGGACCGCAGGCAAACACTGATCACCATCTTTACCATTCTGGAAACTGCTTAAGTGCCCAAAACACCTTATTACCTGACGACGCCGATTTATTACGTCAACGACGCGCCCCATATTGGCCATGCATATACGTCGCTGGCCTGTGATGTGCTGGCGCGTTTCAAGCGGCTGGATGGTTTCGATGTTAAGTTCCTGACCGGCACAGATGAACATGGTCAAAAGGTCGAAAAATCGGCTCAGGCAAAGGGCATCGATGCCCAGGCCTTTACCGACGAAGTGTCGCAAAAGTTCCGTGATCTGGCCGATCACATGAATTTCAGTCACGACGACTTCATCCGCACCACCGAAGAACGTCACAAGCTGTCTTGCACTGACCTGTGGAAGCGGATCGTTGATCGTGGAGACATCTATCTGGACAGTTACGGCGGCTGGTATGCAATCCGCGACGAAGCCTTTTATGGGGAAGGCGAGCTTATCGACGGTCCCGACGGTAAAAAGGTTGCCCCCAGTGGTGCCGAGGTCGAATGGGTCGAAGAGCCGAGTTATTTCTTCAAATTGTCGGAGTGGGGCGATCGCCTGCTCGAATTCTATGAGAAAAACCCGGACTTCATCGCGCCGAAAAGCCGCCTGAATGAGGTTGTCAGCTTCGTGAAGGGCGGATTGCACGATTTGTCTGTATCGAGAACCACTTTCAACTGGGGCATTCCGGTGCCCGACGATGACGAGCACATCATGTACGTGTGGCTCGATGCGTTGACCAACTACATCACCGCCCTTGGATTCCCGGAAACCGAAACCGGCGAATTCGCCACCTATTGGCCCGCCGACTTGCACATGGTCGGCAAGGACATCCTGCGTTTTCACACAGTCTATTGGCCGGCGTTCCTGATGGCCGCCGGTATCGAACCGCCAAAAAGGGTATTTGCTCACGGCTGGTGGACCAACGAAGGCGAGAAGATTTCAAAGTCGCTGGGCAACGTTATCGACCCGATCGACCTTGTCGAAACCTACGGGCTTGATCAGGTCCGGTATTTCCTGCTGCGCGAAGTGCCATTTGGCAACGACGGTGATTTTTCCCGCCACGCCATGGTCAACCGCATGAATGGTGAGTTGGCAAACGACCTGGGCAATCTGGCCCAGCGGGTGCTTTCCATGGTCGCCAAAAACTGCGCCGCCGCTGTCCCCGTGCACGGTGAATTTACGGATGACGACAAGGCAATGCTGGATCAGGCGTCCGTGCTGGTCAATGGCTTGCGTAAATCCATGGATGAACAGGCTTTCCACGAAGGGCTGGAAACGGTGTGGAAGGCCATCCGCGCCGCCAATGGCTATGTCGATGCCCAGGCGCCGTGGACCCTTAAAAAGGAAGACCCGCCGCGCATGGCGACCGTACTTTACGTATTGTCGGAAACCATCCGCCAGATTGCCATTGTATTACAGCCGTTCATGCCCGACAGCATGGCGAACATGCTCGACCAGTTGGCCGTCAGTCCGGAACATCGGGATTTCTCGTTTCTGGGCCAGGGTCATCAACTGACTCCCGGAACAATTCTGCCAGCCCCCCAAGGGGTGTTTCCGCGCTTCGTCGAGGCGGATGCAGACGATTGATTTAATTAATTTTTTGGTGACTTAACGGCAGTCAAATATCTTTTAGCCGGTGTCTGATAGCATTACGCCGATTATTACTTTTGTGTCCATTTTGGGCACGAAAAGGACAGTTGTGATGCGTGTCATGACATTTGGAAACAGGGGAAGTGAAATGACCATACGTAAAACGTTATCGATATTCCTGACTTCTGGCATATCGCTTGCTATCGCCTTGGCGTTTGTCGCCGGGACAGTCAGCATTTCCACGTCACCGGCCTGGGCAGAAGACGATGCCTCGATAGCCAGGGGCGGGAAGCTATATGACAAGTGGTATAAGGTTATCAAGGCCGATGGGCCAAAGGAAAACCATCCGGCATGGCCTGCATCCAATACCAAGAAAAAAGGCGGTGTTACACATCGCTGCAAATCCTGCCACGGCTGGGATGGGCTAGGTAAAGACGGTGCCTATGCGTCCGGATCTTACAAAACTGGAATCAAGGGTGTTAACGGCATGATCGGTGCCGATACGGCCAAGATTATCGCCGTTATGAAAGACAAGACCCACGGCTATGCCGGCAAAATGGATGACAAAGACTACATGGACCTGGCGATGTTTGTCTCCAAGGGTCAGGTCGATATGAAAAAGTATATCGACTATGGGGCAAAAAAATCAAAAGGTAACGCTGCCAAGGGCGCGGCTTACTACAATACTATCTGCGCTGGTTGCCACGGCATGAAGGGCGAATTGCCGAAAGACATGCCCAAACCCCTCGGTGGGATTGGCAACCCTCAGGAGTTCATCCACAAGATCCTGAATGGACAACCCGGCGAACCGATGCCTGCTCTTCTTGCGCTTGATGTGAGCATTACGGCTGACATCCTCGCCCATATCGACACGTTGCCGAAGGAAAAGTAAAAGCCGGAAAATAAGACCTGATTGAAACGGTTGCCGCCTCTATACAATGAAAAAAGTATGGGGGCGGTTGCTTTTGGCCCCATTTGATTGAATAGTCTCGGCCATATGCCTGAGAATCTTTCAAACACTGAACCGACGATGCTGGTCGACAGCCACTGCCATCTGGATTTCCCCGATTTCAACGATGATTTGGGGGCGGTGATGGACCGCGCCGCTGCCGCCGGGGTCGGTCATATGATGACCATCTGCACCCATATCAGTAAATTCGAGCAAGTTAAGGCTGTCGTCGAGGGCTACGACAACGTTTTCTGCACCGTCGGCATTCATCCGCATAACGTTGAAAAAGAAGAAAAAATTACACCTGAGCGGCTGATTGAACTGGCGGGGCATGAAAAAGTCGTCGGTTTTGGTGAAACCGGGCTGGATTATTACTACGAGCATGCACCGCGCGACATTCAACAAGCCCAGTTCCGCGCCCATATCGCTGCGGCCCGGCAAACCGGACTGCCGCTGATCATTCATACCCGCGACGCCGATGACGATATGGCTGAAATCCTGCGAGACGAGGCGGGGAAGGGTGCATTCCCCGGCTTGTTGCACTGTTTCAGCAGTTCCAGAAACCTGGCCGAAACGGCGCTGGAGCTGGGGTTATACATCTCGATTTCCGGCATTGTGACCTTCAAAAATGCCGAGGATTTACGCGATACGGTCCGCGATTTGCCTCTGGACCGGTTGCTGGTCGAGACCGATGCGCCCTATTTGGCACCGGTTCCCTATCGCGGCAAAAGAAACGAGCCCGCCTTCACCGCCGATACAGCGGCAAAAGTGGCTGAAATCAAGGGTATTTCGGCCTCTGAACTGGCACAGGTGACGACCAATAACTTCTTTACTCTGTTCACCAAGGCGGTTCGCACATGAAAGTCACCATCCTTGGCTGTGGCGGTTCCAGCGGCACTCCGGCCGTCGGTTATGGCTGGGGTGGATGCAACCCGGAAAACCCTAAAAACAGACGTTTACGACCGTCAATTCTGGTTGAACATGGCGATACGACCATCCTTGTCGATACATCGCCGGATTTACGCCAGCAACTGCTGAACGCCGATATTTCCAGGCTGGACGCTGTGTTGCTGACGCACTTTCATGCCGATCATCTGCACGGGATTGATGATTTGCGGCCCATTAACCGGGCGATGAACGCGACGCTAGACCTGTATGCCGACGTCGCCACCATAGAGGCCGTCAATCAGCGCTTTGGCTATGTGTTCGAGCCCTTGGCCGAAAACGCCACCATGTATTACAAACCAACCCTGGTTCCGGAAACGATCGGTGATGGTGATCGGCTGTCCATTGGCGGCATCGATATCGATGTGTTCGTTCAGGAACATGGTTATTGCCAGACTCTGGGCTTCCGATTTGGTGACATTGCTTACAGCACCGACGTCGTCGAATTACCCGATCATGCATTTCAGGTGCTGGACGGGGTCCATACTTGGATTATCGGAACACTTGTTGATAAGCCCCATGAAACACATGCCCATGTCGACAAGGCGCTCCAATGGATAGAACGTGTCCGGCCGAAGAGGGCAGTGCTCACCCATCTTGGACTTGGGCTGGATTACGATGAATTGTCGGAGCGCCTGCCTGACAGCGTTGAAGCCGCATACGACGGGCTTATCCTCGCAACCTGATCCACGGCCTTCCTTGCGGCTTTGGTAGCGCTTTCCTTGTCCCTTATATTGAACCACTCTATATATCTAATGTATTGATATATAAATATAACATTTAATTTTCCATAATATACATTATGCGGTTTTTAATGTTACGAATACTTGGGGCACGGTAAAAATAATTATGAAATGATAGTAACAATCATCCTCCCCTGACCCGTTCATTGACGTATGATACAAGACATTTAAAACCAAGGACTCGATCCATCATGACAAAACAAATCGATTATTTCTTCTCGCTGGTCTCGCCGTGGACATATCTGGGCGACGCACAACTGGGCAATCTCGCCGCCAAACATGAAGCCAAGGTCATCTACAAGCCAATGCAACTTGGCAAAGTGTTTCCGGCGACCGGCGGACTGCCCCTGCCAAAACGTTCGCAACAACGACAGGACTATCGACTTGTCGAACTGGAACGATACAGCAAGCGGTTGAACCTCCCTTTGAACCTGCACCCGGCCCATTTTCCGGCCGATGAAAGCAAGGCTGCGGGCATGGTCCTGACCTCCATCAAATTGGGGATCGAGCCTTGTGTGCTGGTCAACACCATTCTGACGGCCGTCTGGGCACGTGATTTGGACATATCCGATGACACCACCCTGCTCTCGCTGGCCAAGGAAATCGGCATGAACGGCGAAGAATTGCTGGCCGGGGCCGCCGATCCTGACACAATGGCCGTCTGGGACGCCAACTCTGACGAAGCCATCGAGCGTGGAGTCTTCGGATCCCCCTTCTATTTCGTCGATGACGAGCCGTTCTGGGGGCAAGACCGCCTTGATCTGGTGGAAGACGCACTCGCCTGATGGACACCTCCAAGCCTGGCAATATCGAGCACCTGATAGAAATCATGGCACTGCTGCGTGACCCGGAAAAGGGCTGTCCGTGGGACGTTGAGCAGACTTTTGCTTCCATCGCCCCGCATACCATCGAAGAAGCCTACGAAGTCGCAGATGCCATCGAACAGAACGATATGGCGGCCCTTACCGACGAGCTGGGCGATTTACTGCTGCAAGTGGTGTTTCACGCCCGCATGGCCGAAGAAGACGGCATTTTCAGCTTCGATGATGTCGCCGGTGCCATCTGTGACAAGCTTGTCCGCCGCCACCCGCATGTATTTTCCGATACCGAGATCAAGACCGCCGAGGCCCAGACATCGGCCTGGGAAGAGCAGAAAGCCCAGGAACGTCAGGCCAAAAGCGGTAATGACACCCCGCCCAGCGCGCTGGATGGCGTCACCATTGGCCTGCCCGCCCTGATGCGCGCCCTGAAATTGCAGAAACGTGCGGCGCGGGTCGGTTTTGACTGGCACGAAGCCGCAGATGTGCTGGATAAATTTGCCGAAGAAATTGCGGAAATGGAGGACGAAATGGAAAACAACGGTTCGCCAGAGCGACTTGAAGACGAGCTTGGTGACCTGTTGTTCACATGCGTCAATCTGGCCCGCAAACTAGGCATCGATCCGGAAGTCGCCCTGCGCAAGGGTAACGCCAAGTTTGAACGCCGTTTCAAGGGCGTCGAAGCCCTGCTGGCAAAGGATGGCAAGACACCGGTTGAGTCTGATCTCGAAGAAATGGATGCGCTGTGGGCAATAGCCAAGAAGCAAGTCTAGTAAGGCCCCTTCCCCGTCGTTTAAGATACCCGCCATGATGTATGCCCGTTTGAAATCCCTGTTGTTGATTATCGTGCTCGCCGCCGGTGTTAGTGGATGCTACATCCCGGCCAGCTTCGATGCCGAAATCAATATTGATCGCGGTGGATACTACAAATTCAAGTTCGACGGATACCTGGCCCACGTCACCCTGTTCAATCAGGTTCAAAGCGGCAAGATGACGGCAGAGGAAGAAGCCAAAAAGGCGAAAGTTCTGGAGAAGGATTTCCTGCGTGATTCATCGACCAAAGAATTCAAATACTTCAAGCAGGGTCACTTCAAGGTGGTCTGGGAAAAAGAAGGCGACTTGCTGAAATCACGTATGGTTTCATTCGCCCGGCGCAACGAGAACATGTTCTCGCTGGGCTATAACAAGAACAGCAGTGTCGTCAGTGTGATGGGAACCCCCATATCCAAGATCAACGCCAAACGCCTGCTTGATGCAGGTCTTCGCGTGCAGGGGCAAGTCCGGGTGATCACCAACGCCAACGTCAAAAGCCACAATGCGCAAACGATCAAAAAAGGCAAAGGCCGCGAAAAGACCTACATCTGGAATATCAAATCGCCCATGGATGATTCTCCTAAACTCCAGTTCATATTGCGCTGAAACAACGAGCGTCACCCAAAGGGTGCACAAGCAAAATGGCGATTACTTTTTAAGTAATCGCAGCAAGCTTGACGTATCCCAGCGGCCACCGCCCATTTCCGATACCTGATCGTAGAAACCGGCCACAGTTTCGGTAACTGGCAACTTGGCGCCGTTGTTTTTTGATTCAGCTATGCAGATGCCCAAATCCTTGCGCATCCAATCAACGGCGAAACCGAATTCGAATTCATCTTTGACCATGGTGTAGCCACGGTTTTCCATCTGCCACGACTGGGCCGCGCCCTTGGAGATCACATCGACGACCAGTTTGGCGTCCAGACCGGCGGCCTCGGCAAAGTTCAGGCCTTCGGACAGGCCCTGAACAAGACCTGCAATGCAAATCTGGTTGACCATTTTAGTGAGCTGCCCGGCCCCGGCGTCGCCCATCAGGGTGACTGCCTTGCCATAAATTTCCATGACTGGTGCGGTCTCGTCGAATTTTTCCTTATCGCCGCCCAGCATGATCGTCAGTTGGGCGTTTTCGGCCCCGGCTTGACCACCCGATACCGGGCCATCGAGGAAACCCTTGTCCTGGGATTTGGCGGCGGCATAAATTTCTCGTGCTACATCAGCCGATGCCGTCGTGTGATCGACAAAAACAGCGCCTTCGTCCATACCTGCCAGAATGCCGTCATCACCGAAAGTCACACTGCGCAGATCATCATCATTGCCGACACAGGCAAAGATAATATCGGCACCGGCGGATGCCTTGGCCGGTGTGTCGGCAAAGTTGCCGCCATGTTCCTTGGCCCAGGCTTCAGCCTTGGCGGTGGTGCGGTTATAGACGGTGACTTCGTGCCCGGCTTTTGCCAGATGTCCAGCCATGGGATAACCCATGACACCGAGTCCGATGAAGGCGAGTTTTTGCTTAGACATGATGATATTAGCTCCTTGAAAATAGGTGGGTATTATGTCCCCTGGACGAGCGTCCGAAAACCGGTTTTTCGTATCATGAGATCAGGTATCGGCGAGCATCGAAGTTATTGTTTCCCATGATGCCCTCCCCGGGGCCATCAAAAGGATTTCATTGGTTTTCATGGTTTCATCAGGGGTCAAGCCCGGCGTATATGCGGCGTCACTTTTGACCAGTCGCGAATAGCCTCCGGCCTCTGAATGGATCAGCACACCGGCGGCGTGATCCCACGGTTTCAGCCGAAAGGCGAAACGTGCGTAGTGTAAGCCTCCCAACGACAGGTCCATGTAATCTCGACCGACACAGTTGACGCGTCTTATCGCCCCTACCTTTTGGGATGCAAGCCTTTGGGCGACGCGCGGGCTAAGCGATCCAACCATTTCTTCAATTGGTGGCGGGGCTGGCAACGTCAGTCTGCGATCACCTGACCATGCCCCCTTGCCCAATTCTGCGTGGATCGTCTCGCCGGTGATCGGGTCATGAATCCAGCCGGTTTTCGTTACCCCGCCTTCAACATAGGCAACAATAACCACGAACGGGGCTTGGCCCCGACTGAAGTTGCCGGTGCCGTCCACCGGGTCGATGATCCACACCGGGGCGTCGCCCTGAATTTGCTTGATAACATCGGGGTCGGCATCTGCGTTTTCTTCGCCGACAACGCAGGATCCGGGCACCAGTTCAAGCAGGTGTTCGCTTAAATATCGCTCAGCATTCAGGTCGGCGATGGTGACCAGATCGCCGGGACCTTTTTCGCGAATATCATCACCGCTGAGATGCTGAAACCGGGGCATGATTTCATCAACTGCGGCCGCCTCGATAATGTCGATGACCCGTTTGTTATCAGGAAAGCTATTCATTGATTGATTGTTCTTTCGTCTCTTCCTGAACAGTGAGATAACCATGATAAACCATAGACAGGAGAAAAAGCTTGAGACATTTGAAGACCGTTGTTGCACTGGCTCTTGTGATTGCTTTCGCCCCCCCAGCCCTTGCAGAAGAACCGCCGTTGAAAGTCGTTCCCGTCGCCAAGGATGTCTATGCCCTGGTCGGCGAAGCGCTGCAACGTTCGCCCAAAAACCTTGGCAACAACGCCACATTCGGCGTCGTCGTTACACCGGCGGGTGTTGTACTGGTTGATCCGGGCGGCAGCCTTAAGGGTGCGAAAATGATCGCCGCTGCCATCAAGACCGTTACCGATAAACCGGTGGTGGCCGTAATCAATACCGGCGGTCAGGATCATCGCTGGTTCGGCAATGATTACTTCATGAAACGCGGCGCCAAGGTCTATGCGGCCAATAACGCTGTCGAAGATCAGAAAGAACGGGTGTCGGACCAATTAACCGGCCTGGAAGCGCTGATCGGCGCAGACAATGTTGTCGGAACAGTTCCTGTCCATGCCGACAATACCTTCGATGACAGTATGGAACTGGATGTCGGTGGCGTTCATTTCCTCATTGCAAACCCTGCGACTGCCCATTCAGCCGGTGACAGCTACGTCTGGCTGGCCGATCGCAAGGTCGTTTTCAGCGGCGATATCGCCTATGTCGACCGGATGCTGGTAATCAATCCTGAATCCAGCCTGTTGGGATGGATCGAGGCATTCGAGGCGGTTGCTGCCCTGAAACCAAAGGTTCTGGTTCCCGGTCATGGCAGGCCGGACGATATCAAACGCGCCCAATTCGAGACTTATGAGTATCTCGTCAATCTGCGCGACCGTACGCAGGAATACATCGATGGCGGCGGCGATGCCCAAGGCTCGGTCGATATTGATCAGGAACGCTTCAAGGTCATTCCGCTGTTCGATCAAGCTGGCCGACGCAATGCGCAGGCGGCATACGTTGAGATGGAGTTTTAGAGAAAACTCCATCTCTTGCCCCTCAAGCGCCGGGCGGGGCTACTCGCCCCTTGGCTTATTGGGCTTCTGGAAGTCAAAACACGATTGGTGAACTGAGACGGGAGTAGAAAAAATTAGTTCCTGTTTCCTTTTGGAACGTGGCTTCCAGAGTCCGCACCGCCCACAGGGCGCGCTTACGAGACCAGATTTTTCATAAATCTGGCGGCGTTGATGTCGTCGAGCCTGACCTTCAGGTGAATTCCCTGTTCGTCGTCGGTGCGCTCGATAACCTCGCCGTGATTGTACAACCAGCTTAAGCCCGCACCGTCATCGGATGACAATTCAACATCGTGGATTGTCATATTTGCCGACAACAGCTGATCGAGCGCCTCCAGCAGGGCATCGCATCCCTCCCCTGTTTCCGCCGACAGGGCAACGGTCAGATCATTGGCGTTCTTTGATCGCTGGACCAGGGCCAGACGATCCCCATCATCCAGCAAATCAATCTTGTTCATCGCCTCGAGGGTATTGGTGCGCACATCGTCATCAATGTCCAATTGCGACATTACCGTTTCGACGTCTGATTTCTGTGCCCCGCAGTCTGGATGCGAGCTGTCGCGCACATGCACAATGATATTGGCCTCGGTCACTTCTTCCAGTGTGGCGTGAAAGGCGTTGACCAGTTCATGCGGCAGATCAGAGATAAAGCCGACCGTATCGGACAATATTACCGAACGACCGCTGGCCAGTTCAATGCCACGCATGGTCGGGTCCAGGGTCGCGAATAACTGATCGCGCGCCGCAACCTTGGCCTTGGTCAGCCTGTTAAACAGTGTTGATTTACCGGCGTTGGTATACCCGACAAGCGCGATGATCGGATACGGCACTTTGCGCCGCGCCTTACGATGCAATTCGCGGGTTCGTTTGACGTCTTTAAGCTGGCGTCGAAGATGAGTAATGCGCTGGTCGATTTGTCGCCGGTCAGTCTCGATCTGGGTTTCACCGGGACCGCCCATAAAACCTGCACCGCCCCGTTGACGTTCCAGGTGGGTCCAGCTTCGGACCAATCGCGACCGCAGATACGTCTGGGCCGCAAGATCAACCTGCAGGCGGCCTTCACGGGTCCGCGCCCGGGCACCGAAAATCTCAAGGATAAGCCCGGTTCGGTCGATCACCTTGCAGCCCAGTTCAGTCTCAAGATTACGCTGCTGAATGGGGCTAAGCGCCGTGTCGACAACAACAACATCAATACCGGCCGAGCCGTTGTTTCCCGATATCAAGCCGGCAAAGCTATCGAGCACACCCTTGCCAAGAAACGTCGCCGGGCGCACCCGGTTGACGGTGGAAATGACACCCTCGACAACGTCGACGCCAATGGACGTCGCCAAGGCGGTGATTTCCTCGAGACGTGCTTCAGGCTCGCGAATGCCGCGAATGCCGGTTTTCAGATGTGGGTGGATAACCAGACAACGTTCGACTTCGTCGCCTTCGTTGTCAGTTCTCAAACCCGGTTCTCCGGATTACTCTTCAGCGTCATCCTTTTCCGGCTCGAATAACTGAACCGGCTCTCCTGGCATGATCGTAGAGATGGCATGTTTATAGACAAGCTGCGTGTGCCCATCCCGGCGCAACAGCACCGAGAAATTATCGAACCAGGTAACGATGCCTTGTAATTTAACGCCATTGACGAGAAAGACCGTTACGGCCGTTTTGTTCTTTCGTATGTGATTCAGCAATACGTCCTGAACGCTCTGTGTTTTATCGGGCGACATATTATCCCCCCCGTTGTCATTGGAACCCATTTTCAGGTTCGGTTTTGTTTCCCTGTTGTACTATTTCCAGTCTGACGCCCCTTTGCCAGCGGAAACAATAATCCTACAACTGTTTTACCAACTTGCATAGTGCCCGACAATCGGCGACATGATGAACCGGCGGATGATCCGCGAATTCCCCCGGCGCCGGAGCCTCCCGGCGCAGCAAAACCCCCGTCAGCCCTGCGTTACAGGCACATTCCATATCAATATCGGCATCGCCGACAAACAACACATCGGTGTTTGCATCAATGCCACTGTCCGACAACGCCATTTCAACAGGTAACACAGACGGTTTATCTGTCTTGGCATCCAGCGCCCCGACCAATTTGCCAAAATGGCGATCCCAGCCCAAATGAGTTGATTCACGGCGCAGGTATTCACCCCGTTTGTTGCTGACGACGCCCATATAAATACCGTGTCCTGATAACTCGTCGAGCATTTCAGCGACGCCTTCAATGGGTGTCAGTTTCTTTATGTGAATATCATCGAAGCGCCCGTAGAACGTATCGGCGGCCTTGTTCCAGTCATCGCCAAAGATACCGGGGAAACTGTCACGCAGGGATTTGCGTACCCTGGTCCGGGTTTCATCAATACTCCACAGGGGCTTGTCAAATGCCTCGAAGGTAAAGTTCAGGGCCTCGTGAATAACAAGCCAACTGTCGATCAGGGTGTTGTCCCAATCGAACAGGATCGCCTTCGGATGGCTCATACGGCTGCCTGATCGTTCATGTGTTCGGCGTAATAGTCGAGCAACCGGGCGACCAGTGGGCCGGGCTTCCCGCCGCTGACTTTATCGCCATCAATCCGCGCCACCGGTTTGACAAATGACGTGGTCGACGTGATGAAGGCTTCGGCAGCAGCTTTGGCGTCTTCAACGGAAAATGCCTTTTCAACGAAATCGATGCCTTGCTCGTCGGCAATTTTCAACACCGTCTTGCGGGTGATGCCGTTAAGAATGGCGTTATCGGCATGGCGCGTCATCAAGGTGCCGTCAGCAGCAACGATCCAGGCATTCGACGATGTGCCTTCGGTAATCAGGCCATCATCATCAACGAACCACGCTTCGTATGCTCCGGCCTGGACCGCCTGTTCCTTGCCAAGACAGTTGGCGAGCAACGATATGGATTTAATATCGCGGCGTTTCCAACGGATTTCCGGAATGGTGATCACATCGACGCCCTTGCTCGCCTGTGCGGCATCGAAAGGCGGCATGGACCGGGCGGTCAGAATCAGTGAACTTTCTGAATATGCCGGAAACGCGTGATTTCTGGGGGCAACGCCACGGGAAATCTGCAAATAGATAATGCCGTCGTTGATCCGGTTGCGCCCGATGACCTGTCGCATGACGATGGACAGGCAACGCGCCGACATCGGCCAGTCGATTTCAAGCTCGCTTAAGGAACGCTCGAGCCGTTCCATGTGGGCTGCTTCATCAACCAGACTGCCGCGATGAATGGCGATGACTTCGTAAACGCCATCAGAAAACTGATAACCCCTGTCTTCGATATGAACAGCAGCGGCATTGTGCGGCAGATAGCTACCGTTGACGTATGCGATACGGGACAAGGGTCCAAACTCACTCATTCTGCGGCTTTAGCGGGAGCCATTATTTTGCCGGACAAGGAGCGAAGTCCGCCGTGATGCCATCATCACAAGGGTTTCGGGACAACGTCCGGTGAAATAAGAGCCCCGTCCCGAAGGGATTTGGCATAAATACCGCGATCTTGCGTCATTATGCCCTTGAATATGTCTACATGTCCTTCGGTCAAATTCCTAATATCGCGGTATTTCTGCTCAAACCAAAGCTCACAAAATGAGTGAGTTTGGACCCTAACCCTAGAAATACTCAAGCTGCACGGAAAACATTTTTTCGACCTTCGACACTGCCTCGGCGGCAGCGAACAGGACGATACGGTCCCCGGCCTCGACGATTGTATTGCCGCGCGGAACGATAATCTCGGTGCCGCGCACGATGGCACCCAACAGCACACCCGTCGGCAAGTTGACTTCTTTTAGCGGCGTGTTGATCAACGGCGATGTTTCCAGCGCTTCCGCTTCGATCAATTCGCCGAAGCCTTCTCGCAAGGTATGAACCGAGTGAATGCGTCCGCGTCGGACATGCTGCAGAATGGTCGAAACCGTTATGTTTCGGGGGCTGACAACGACATCAATTCCCAAGGGCGCGACCAGCGACTGGTAAGACGCCTTGTTCATCAGGGTAATGGCGCGCCCGGAGCCATGCGACTTGGCCAACAATGATGACAAGATGTTGGTTTCATCATCGTTGGTAACGGCGACCACCGTTTCGGTGGCGGCCACGTTGGCTTCTTCAAGGATTTCCGGGTCCAGCACATCACCGTTAAGAACGATGGTGTTGTCGAGAATACCGGCGATCTCTTCGGCCCGCTCTTTGTTGCCTTCGATGATCTTGGTTTTCACCCAGGGGTGTTCCGCCTCTACCTGTTGGGCCAGGAACAGGCCGATGTTACCGCCGCCGAAGATCAGCAGACGACGGGCTTCTGTTTCTTCATGGCCGAATGCTGCCATGGCACGGGGCAGATGTTCGGTATCGACGACGAAATAGACCTCGTCACCGGGAATCATATGGTCGTTGCCGGTCGGAACGATGGCCTCGCCGTCTCGCAACAGCCCGACGATGACGATATTCAGGTCCGGGAACAGTTGCGTCAGTTGGCGCAATGGTGTGTGAACCAACGGACAATCATCGCCACAACGCACGCCCAGCAGCCGCACCTTGTCCTCGACCAGCGGGATCATCTCGAATGCTCCCGGCACCTGCAAACGACGGGTGACGGCACGCGCTATCTCGATCTCTGGTGAAATAATGACATCGATGGGCATGTGTTCGCGCGAGAACAGGTTTGCCCAGATCGGCTGCAAATAACTTTGATGGCGAATGCGTGCAATTTTGGTCGGCACCCCAAACAGCGAATGGGCGATCTGACAGGCCACCATGTTGACCTCATCGGTATAGGTAACAGCGATGATCATGTCAGCGTCGGCAATGCCGGCTTGCTCCAGAATATCGGGTCTGGATGCATGGCCAACGATACCGCGGACATCAATGGAGTCGCTGATCTGACGGATCAGGTCATTGGATTTATCGACGATAGTGACGTCATTGCTTTCCATCGACAAATGACGGGCGATGTTGGAGCCGACCTGTCCGGCACCACAGATTATAACCTTCATGAGCCCTCACCCTTATGCGCTTCAATCATCCATCGCATCCTCTTTTATACGGCCACTCGACTGAATGCCTAATGACTTCAGTTTCCTGTGCAAGGCAGACCGCTCCATACCGACAAAGGCTGCCGTTCGCGAGATATTGCCACCAAACCGGGTGACCTGTGAATGCAAGTATTCACGTTCAAATACCTGACGCGCTTTTTTCAGAGGTAACCCCATGATTTCACTGGAATTTACGCTTCCTTCAACATCACCCCCGGCACTGCCGTCAATGTCGCCTGGCAGCATTTCCGGGCCAATCGGGTCACCGGCGTCGCCGGGCGCCATAATCAATACGCGCTCGATAATATTTTTCAGTTCCCGCACATTGCCGGGCCAGCCATAAGATTGCAGGGCTGCAATAGCAGCAGGCGTCAATCCCCGTGTCGCGCGTCCAGAGGCTATGGCGGCGTGCTTGATAAACATATCGACCAAGTCCGGAATGTCATCAATACGGTCTTTCAACGGAGGAATATCAATGGGCACGACACTCAAACGGTAGAATAGGTCTTCGCGGAAATTTCCGGCACTGATTTCATCGTTCAGATCCCGGCTGGAAGACGCAACCACCCTGACATCGACTTCGATCCTGGTCGTTCCCCCTACCCGCTCGAAAATCTGTTCTTGCAAGACACGTACGATCTTGCCCTGGGTTTCCATCGGCATGTCGGCAATTTCATCGAGAAACAGTGTTCCCTTATGAGCCATCTCGAAGGTGCCCGTTTTCATCGCATCGCCAGACGCGTCATCGTTTTCCGTGCCGAATAATTCGATCTCTACCCGGTCAGGCTCAAGCGAAGCGCAATTCAAAACCACGAACGGACCCGACGAACGATCGGACAAATTGTGCATCATGCGGGCCGCGACTTCCTTGCCGGAACCGGCCGGGCCTGAAATCAGAACACGGGAATTCGATGGTGCGACCTTGTCAATGGCCTGACGAACCTGATTGATAGCTGACGACTTGCCGACAAGATCATTACCGGTACCGGTTCTGGCCCTAAGGTCTTCGTTTTCACGGCGGAGCCGGGAATCTTCATGTGCCAGCTTAACAACCAGCAACAGCCGGTCTGAATTAAAAGGCTTCTCGATAAAGTCATAGGCACCCAGATTAATCGCCGTGACGGCGGTCTCGACAGTGCCGTGGCCGCTCATCATGACAACCGGTGTCCCGGTGTAATCAGACTGGATTTTTTCCAGTATCTGCATGCCGTCCAGTTCGCTGTCATGCAACCAGATATCGAGCAGCACCAGACTGGGCCGATGGGTAGCGATCTGGGCCAGTGCCTCGTCGCTGTTGGCGGCTTCAAGGGTTCGATAGCCTTCATCGCCAAGCACACCGGCGACCAGCGCGCGGATATCGGCCTCGTCATCAACGATCAGAATTTCAAGAGCCATGAATCAATTCCTCGCCGATGTTTTCTTCTGGCAAATCAACAAGATGGAAGACCAGCGTAATGATTGCTCCGCCTTTACCCCTGTCATCCATGATAATTTCGCCATTGTGGTCTTCCATGATTTTTTTGACGATAGCCAGCCCCAGTCCGGTGCCGCCTTCACGGCTTGTCACATAGGGCTCTGTCAGTCTGTTTCGCTGCTCGTCTGGCAGGCCAATACCGTTGTCTTCGATTACGATACGAATTACAGCACCGCCATCGGATTGCACCTCTTCGGACAAGCTGCACGTAATGGACCCTTTGAATGATGAACTATCCGCATGCTGCATGCGGGCGGTTACGGACTCCGCAGCATTCTTCATCAGATTGGTCAGGGCCTGACTGATTTGCCGGTTGTCACAGTTCATCCGGATATCGCTTTCGGGCAATGTTGTTGCGTATTCGATATCCGGCTGGCGATGGCGTTCCATCATCACCGCTTTCATACAGATATCTGACAGATTTTCATCTTCCAGAGATGCCTGGGGCATCCGTGCGAAGGATGAGAACTCATCGACCATACGGCCGATATCCTCGACCTGGCGAACAATGGTCTCGGTACAGGCGGCGAAGGTTTCCGGGTCATCCGTAATCTGTTTCAGGTACTTGCGTTTCAGCCGTTCTGCCGACAACTGAATGGGGGTCAACGGGTTCTTGATTTCATGGGCAATGCGCCGGGCAACATCGGCCCAGGCAGCCTTGCGTTGAGCCGACAAAAGCTCGGTGACATCATCGAAAGTCACTACGAAGCCGAGAATTTCATCGGCCATTCTTTCGGCGGCAATGTTTACATGCAACGTGTGCGGCTGTCCGGAACGGGTGATCTGGATTTCATCGGAATGCAGACGATCGGGGCGGGCGACACATTTATCAAGCAATGCCGCCATTTCCGGCACGACAATGCCCAGATACTCGCCGGCAGATTTTTCAAGATCATGACCAAGGAATTCCGAGGCGGTCCTGTTTGGCAAGTGAATCTTGCCCGTATCATCAAGGCCGATAACACCCGCTGAAACACCGCTGAGAACCGTTTCTGTAAAGCGACGGCGTTCATCGATCAGGCGGTTGGCTTCCATCAGGCCCAGTTGCTGCTCTTCCATGGTGCTGGTCATGCGGTTAAAGGCACGGCCCAGCATCCCCAGCTCGTCAGTACCGGTGGTTTCACCAACACGTACCCCCAAATCACCCTTGCGAACCCGTTCCGAAGCGGTAATCAGGCCACTGATTGGGCGCGACAATTGTCCTGCCAGGGTTAGGCCGATCCACATGGCGGCGAGCAAAAGCAGTAAAGCGACAACGCCGTAAATCATTACGAACGTCACCTGAAGACCGCCTTGTTCCTTCTCGAGTTGCTTATATTTCAACACCGCGCCGCGGGTATTATCAATATGATCTAGGACTTGCGGGTCAACGAAGCGTCCAATCAGCAAATAGGCATCAACGAAACGGTTCAGTCGAACAACGGCACGCACCCTGTCATCGGTTTCCGTGGTCATGACAACGACCTTGCCAAGCGAAGCCTCGGTCAAGATTTCAGGCGGCACCAGCTCGAACTCCAATGACTGGCTAAAAGGTGTGCGGGCAAGAACCTTGCCGGTGCTGTCGATCACAAGTGCTTCCAGGAAGGACCTGATCCCTGCCTGTTTGGATAAGTAGTTGTTAAACCCGCGCGGGTTTTTCGTTAATTCCGAGGCCACGGCGTTCAAATCGTTGGCCGTCGCCAATGCATCGGCACGGATATTTTGCTGATGCTCGTGAAGATATGATACGGCAACCGCGTTGGATGCTTCCAGGGCCGTGCGGACACGTTCACTAAACCATGTCTGAATGCCAAAATTCAGGAACAGGACAGAAAATACGGCGACCAGAATTGCCGGCGTCGCCGCAACCAGTGCGAACATCACCACCAGGCGCGTATGCAGGCCCGACCCGGCCTGCCCACGCCGGCGTTCGCTCCAGATCATCACCAGACGACGGGCGACGACGACGACCAGCATCAACAGTAATATGGCATCAAGGTACAAGAGTATCAGCACCGTATCGGGGTCCGGATCCGGTGTACCCTGCCATCCGGTCATAGTCGAAACGGTTGCAATGCCTGACAAAACGGCAGCACCGGCCAATGCGAAAGCGAACTTTCGGCCAACACTGTTGCGCCGCCACCATAGTCTGAGGTTGAGAAGCAAGGAATCGCGAGCAGGCATTTCAGCCATTATTTAGCCCCCCTGATCACCGGAATATCCAAATCACGGATCTTCTTGCGCAAGGTATTGCGATTGAGCCCCAGAACATCGGCCGCCTTGACCTGATTGCCCCGGGTCGCCTGCAACGTCAAGGCTATCAACGGTTTTTCGATTTCCCTCAATATTCTGTCATACAGGCCGCTTGCTGGCAGGCTGTCGCCGTGTGCTGAAAAATATGTGTTCAGGTGCTGCTCAATACTTCCCGACAAGCTTTCCCCGCCGCCGCCATCACCGGATGATGGCATGGTCGTGTCGGCCAATTCTGCTTCGATAACATCGATACCGATCAGCTCTTCTGAATACAGTGCGGACAGACGCTGCACCATATTTTCCAGCTCGCGCACGTTGCCCGGCCAGCGATAGGCCTTGATCCGCTCCATTGCAGCGGGATCGATGGATTTTCGCGGCAACCCCCGAGACGTCGCCTGATTGAGGAAATGCCGAACCAGTTCGGGGATATCTTCCGAACGGGCGCGCAGCGGTGGCAGTCGGATCGGCACCACGTTCAAGCGGAAATAAAGATCCTCGCGAAACAGTCCCTGCCTGATTAGTTGCGTCAGGTCGTGGTGGGTCGCAGTGATAATGCGCACATTGGTCTTGATCGGCGTGCGCCCGCCAACGGTTGTGTATTCGCCTTCCTGCAGGACACGCAACAAACGGGTCTGAGCTTCCGGCGGCATATCGCCAATTTCATCAAGGAACAGCGTGCCGCCCTCGGCTTGCTCGAACCGCCCCGTGCTGCGCTGAATGGCACCGGTAAAGGCTCCTTTTTCGTGGCCAAACAGCTCACTTTCAATCAGATCGCGCGGTATTGCCGCCATATTGATGGCGACGAACGGGTTGTTACGGTACTTGCCGTAATCATGCAGGGCGCGCGCGACAAGCTCCTTGCCGGTTCCCGATTCACCGGTAATCAGCACCGACAGGTCCGTTCCCATCAAACGCGCCAGTGTCCGGTAAATTTCCTGCATCGCCTGTGAACGGCCAATTAATGGCAGATTTTCGGCGTCTTCGGCATCACTGGCAGCGGCTTCATCACCAGCCGGACTGCCAGAAGATTCCAGCGCCCTTTCAATGATCCGCAATAATTCATTCAAATCGAAGGGTTTGGGCAAATACTCAAAAGCGCCCCGTTCCGTCGCCTTGACAGCCGTCAGCAAGGTGCTTTGGGCGCTCATGACAATAATTTTCAGTTCCGGGCGGATCTTGCGAATGCGGGGAATTAAATCAAGGCCGCTTTCATCGGGCATCACCACATCGGTAAGAACCAGATCCCCCTGCCCGTCGCTGACCCATCCCCACAGGGTCGAGGCATTGGCCGCAGCCCGGACTTCATACCCGGCGCGGCCTAGGGCCTGCACCAAAACGGTGCGAATGGCGGCATCATCATCGGCGACCAGAACGGTGCGTCCGCTCATCAGCTATCATCCTTTTCATTGTTGTCGTGCACCAGTTCCGTGGCCTCTGTCGCCATCGGCAGCATGACATTGAATACGGTGCGCCCTTGCAGGTTCTCACATTCGATAATGCCGCCATGATCGCCAATGATCTTGGCAACTAATGCCAACCCCAACCCAGAGCCCTTCGGTTTGGTGCTAACGAACGGATCGAACAAAAAATTGCTAATGTCTTCGGGAATTCCCTCGCCATTGTCCTGAACGCAGACCATCAATGGCAGATGAACGCGGGAGTCACTGCCCGGCAGGGCGAAACGGACACCATGACGATAGGTCGTCGACAAGACAATCTCGCCGCCTTTGTCGGGGCATGCCTCGGCGGCATTCTTGACCAGATTGAGAAACACCTGCACCAACTGGTCGCGCTCGCCATACACGGGCGGCAGGGATGGGTCGAAATTATCGACGATACGAACATGCCGAGCGAAGCCGTTTTCGGCCAGTTTGCGGACCCGGTCCAGCACCTGATGGATATTGACAGGGCCACGTTGCAGCGGGCCGCTGTCAGAAAAGATGTCCATTCGGTCGACCAGGGCGACGATACGGTCGGCTTCATCGCGGATCAGGCGGGTCAGTTCCTTGTCCCCGGCATCGGCATTGGCTTCCAGAAGCTGGGCAGCACCGCGAATGCCGGATAACGGGTTTTTGACCTCGTGGGCCAGCATCGCCGCCATTGCCGATACGGACCGCGCCGCGCCCCGGTGGGTCAATTGGCGGTCGATGGTGTCGGCAATGGATCTTTCCTGCATGGCCAGAACCACAGCGCCGGGATCATCGGGCAAGGGATTGGCGTGAATATTGACGAAATGAGACCCAAGCCGCGGGGTCAGCAAAGACACGCCGTATTCAGACACCGGCGTTCCATCTTTGCGAACCTGATCGATCAGCGACAATATCGGGCTATCGGACGGGATCAGCTTGTTGATCGACAAACCGTTCAGGTACGCAGCACTTCCTTTGAGGAACTGTTCGCCAGAATTGTTGACGTGAATGATGTCATTTTCGGCGTTAACGACGACCACAGCAGTGGCCAGCGCATTGAGAATTTGCTCCGTATCCATGGGCAATGGCATGTTCGGTGCGGGCATATTCATCAGGCCGCCCTTTGGTCGATCAGCGGTTGATAGAAATCACGGATCAGCGCCATCACAGTGGACCCTTCTTCGCACGCATTTACTTCAGCCCGAAACTCAGCAGAACCGTGTAAGCCTTTGGAATACCACCCAATATGTTTGCGCGCGATGCGGACTCCGGCGTGCTCTCCGTAATGCGTCAAAATGCCGTCATAATGCTCGAGCAGGATGGCCAATTGCTCCGATAATAGCGGATCAGGAAGCCGTTCGCCGGTCTTCAGATACTCAATAACCTGACCCGGGAACCAGGGCCTGCCATAGGTCCCGCGCCCGATCATGACGCCATCGGCACCGGAATCGGCAATCAACTGGCTGGCGTCCTCGATGCTGGTGACATCGCCATTGCCGATAACGGGAATGGATACGGCGCGTTTGACCTCGCCAATGAAGGCCCAGTCGGCTTTGCCCTTGTAGAACTGGTTGCGCGTACGGCCATGCACGGTGACGGCCTGAATACCGCAATCTTCGGCGATTTGTGCAAGTTTCGGGGCGTTCCGGTTGTCCATATCCCATCCGGTCCTCATTTTCAGGGTAACCGGCAGATCGACGGCCTTGACCACCGCCGCCATTATCTTCCCGGCCTTCACTTCGTCGCGCATCAAGGCGGACCCGGCGTCGTCCTTGACCACCTTTTTCACCGGACAGCCCATATTGATGTCGATCAGGGCGGCGCCCCGGTCCTGGTTAAGCTTTGCCGCCTCGGCAATATCGCCCGCGTCACATCCCGCCAATTGCACCGACAACGGGTGCTCTTCGGCGCAACTGGTAGACATTTTCATGGTCTTCTTGGCGGCCCGGATCATCGCCTTGCTGGCAATCATTTCCGATACCACAAGCCCTGCCCCGCAACGCTTGACCAGCCGACGAAACGGCATGTCGCTGACCCCGGACATGGGAGCCAGAATGACAGGATCATCAAGGGTTATATCGCCGATGCGAATACTCATGAGGGGGCCGAGCTTATCAATTATCGTGGAAAAGTTGCCTATTTATTGGGCAAACGTGTCCCGAATGCAACACTTTTTCCAATAGTCGCTTAATTTCAGGGCGTTAGCTCATCAACACATCGGTGACGAACTTCACCCCCGGATAGCCAAGCGACAACAACAGATAGGCCACCAGAACGAAGCGCGTGACCATTCGCCCGCGCACTCCGCTTTTGAAATGAGCGGCCAGCAGTACCGCGACGACGGCAAAGGTCGTCAATGACAGAATCGTTTTATGGTCCCAATGCAACAAGGTCCCGGTTTCCTGCTGTTGGGTCGCCATACCGGTGGCCAGCCCCAGCGCCAGCACGATTTCACCAATGACCAGCAGGCGCACCATCAGGCTCTCACTTTCCACCACCGAAGGTAATGAACGGCTGAGGGTCGTCGGGCGCTTGGTTTTCAGGGCGCGTTCCTGCAGGAATGCCGCCAGTGCGGCGACGGCGGCCAAAGTAATCAGGGCATAGGTCGCCACCGAAACGGCAATATGCGCTTCGATCCAGCCTTCGGGGGCACCTTCGGTCAATGGCCGCACCGAAGGTGCCTGTTGCCAGAAAATGGCGAACACCGCCAGCAAGGCCATGTAGGGTGTAACAAGTGGCGTCAGTCGCCAGGCACCGTCATTAAGCAAGACGACAATGGCAAAGCCGAGCATGGTGGCGGCGATGGTCACCCACAACGTCATCGACAGACCGGTCTGCCAGGTGCCTGATAATTGCACGGCGACCCAACTGCACGGCCCGGCTACTGCGACGGCCAGCGCCATCCAGAAAATACCATCGCGGGATTTATCGGCGTTGCGACCGACCCCGGCGATAAACACCGATGGCAACAGGGCGGCAAAGGCTGACAGGCCAAAAAGGAGTTCTTGCTTCATTGTATGCGTAGAGCCTTGTTATAAGTACAGCATAGCAAACTTAAGCGATTTGCCGGGGGAATGAAATGAGCGGATGCATCGCTCTTGTTGTTGGGGCAGGACGGGGACACAGGTTCGGCGGAGAACTGCCGAAACAGTATGCCCGTGTCGGCGGAAAATCGGTAATTGGCTTGTCTTTACAAGCCTTTGCCGGTCATCCGGGCATTGATGCCGTGCGCGCCGTCATTCACCCAGACGACCGGCACCTCTATGATGAAGCCACTCAAAGTGTGTCCGATGGGCTGCTTGAGCCGGTCAACGGCGGTGCCAGCAGACAAGAATCCGTGCGTTTGGGACTGGAAAGTCTGTCCGATAGTTCTCCTGACATGGTCCTGATTCACGATGCGGCGCGCCCCTTTGTCGACTCTGACGTCATCGACAGGGTTATTGCCTCGCTGCAAACGGCGAACGGCGCCATTCCCGCCCTGCCCGTTAACGACACCTTGAAGCGCGGGGCTAAGCGCACCATTACCACGACCGTCGACCGGGCCGATTTATGGCGGGCGCAAACGCCGCAGGGTTTCCGGTATTCGGAAATTCTGAAAGCGCATGGCGATAGCGCCAGCCTGGAACTGACCGATGATGCTTCTGTTGCCGAACACGCCGGGATAGCCGTCGAACTGGTCGATGGTAGTGAAAACAACGTCAAGTTGACGACCCAGGACGATTTGGTCCGGGCCGAACGCCTGCTTGGCGGAGGAGAAACCCGGACCGGCTTCGGGTTTGATGTACATCGGTTTACCGATGGCGACTCTGTCACGCTGTGTGGCGTCAATATTCCCCACAGCGCTTCACTGGATGGTCATTCCGACGCCGATGTCGGGCTGCATGCACTGACCGACGCTCTGCTCGGTTGCGTCGGCGAAGGCGATATCGGCAGCCACTTCCCGCCCAGCGAGGCTGAATGGCGTGGGGCATCATCCGATGTGTTCCTGAAAAAGGCCGTCGATATTGTCGCCTCGAAGGGCGGCGTGATCGTCAATGTCGACGTCACGCTGATTTGTGAAGAACCCAAGGTCGGTCCCCACAGGTCGGCCATGCGCGACAGCATCGCCGCCATACTTGGGGTCGAAGTGGGCAGAGTCAGCGTTAAGGCGACGACCACCGAACGGCTTGGCTTTACCGGACGCAAAGAAGGTATCGCCGCTCAATCTGTTGCCACGGTTCGAGTATAAGCACATGAAAAAAATCAATTTATCCCGCATCAACGTTTTACTTTGCGACCCAGACCACGCTTATCGATCATCCATCTACGGGATGCTCAGGGGTATTGAAATAGAAAACATTAGCCAGGTTGCCAACCTGACAGAAGTCCAGCAAAAAATGGCAATCAGCATGCCTGATTTATTGATTACGGAAAGTAATATTCCCAATGGCGATGTCTGTAAATTCATCCATCGGCTGCGCCATAACAATGAAGACGCAGACCCGTTCCTGCCGATCATTACATTAACCGCCGAACCGACGCCCGAGATTGTCCGCGCCATCGTTAATTCCGGTTCCGATGATTTATTGACCAAGCCCATGTCGGCGGCACAATTAAGCGAGCGCATCATAGGCATCATCCAGGCCCGCAAACCGTTTGTCGTCACCAGCGATTATATTGGCCCGACACGGCGCAAAAGTTCGGACCGGGAAAGCAACGTGCCGTTGATCGATGTCCCCAACAACCTTCAGGACAAGGCCACTGGTGTCAGCTCCGGCAAGAATTACCAACAGGCCGTTGACGATATGGTCAACGAGATCAATTTACAAAAACTGGACCGTTATGCTTTTCAGATTGGGTATCTGACGGAACGCATTGTCCCTGCCCTGCGGGTCAACGAGGTCACCGACGAGATACGCGACCATGTAAAACGCATGGGTTACGTCGCCTCTGACGCCATGCGGCGTCTTGGCGGCACTAAATACGATCATGTCTCGAACCTGTGTCAGGCGTTGATCAAGGTTACGACGGACATCCATCGTGATCTGGAAAATACTTCTGAAAAGAATATCAGCCTGCTCGAGCAGGTGTCGGCAGCCATTCAGATCGGTTTCGAGAGTGGAACGGCGCAAACTGCGCAAAAGATCGTCGACTCCCTGGGCGGCTCCGACAACGCGTAAACCTTTCCCGGTTCCTTGCCATTTTTACGCATTTTACCGTAGCATGGTCTCAGGAGTATTATGGGCATGCCTACTAAAGCAAAATCATCGGCGTCATCGGTACAAATTCGTTGGCTACAGCGCGGAACCACTCAGCCTGGTGGCAAGCTGCCTTTGTTCGATGACAAGGGCCGCAAGATCAGTGAACGCACCGTTCAGAGCTGTATCGACAAAGGTTGGGCCGAGCCCTGGTTCAACAATCCGCTAAAGCCCGACTGGCGTGTTTGCAAAATCACAGATGCAGGTCGGGAGATTATCAACGGCGCCTAACTACGATTGCAGTAAATAGTTCTGGCAGCGTATCGAATTTCAATTGATCAACTTCGTTCGCTTAAACTTGATCGTCGCGCCGACACTAAATTGACTGGTACAGGATAAAAATTTGAAGCACGAAATTTCAGAAGATGACGGTTGTATCATCGTCTCATTATCCGGCGATATCGATTTGGAGTTTTCAGGCGACGTCCGCGCCCTGCTACTCGAAAATCTTGTCAAAGCCCGTTGTATGATCGTTGACTTAAGCGGTGTCCACCTGATCGACAGTTCCGGCATTGCCAGCCTTCTTGAGGCATTTCAAACGGCCCACAAAAGGGGCAAGGGCTTTATTGTTGCTGCCGTCAGAGACGAGGTCATGCGGGTCTTCAAATTGGCCCGGCTGGAAACCGTGTTCGAACTTGTCGACAGTGTCGATGCTGCAAAGAAAAACTGCCCTTCATAATCGCTAAATATCTCAACCCCCTTTGATGGGCGGAAAGACCGTTAATACGTCACCGTCCTTGATGATGCATTCGCCCCGTTCTGCCATCGGGACAGATGCCTCACCCAACAGCGTCAGATAAGCCTCGGCATCACCGATATTCAAATTGTTCAGGGCATCTGCAACGCTTGCGCCGTCATCAAGGGTCAGCGTCCGTTCGCTGTTTCCCGATGCCCCGATCGCAAACAGACGGACCTTGATGTCCATTATTCGCTATCCAGCCCTAACCGTTGCAGGGTTTCTGCACTGGGCGCGCCAGTATCTGTCCAGCCGCGCAGGAGATAATATTCAGGCAGCATTTTATCCAGTTCGGCGACGCGTCCCTTGCCGGCACCACTCGCGGCGGGCTCCTTGAGCATCCGTTCGGGCAGTGTGTCATCGGCCATGCCAAGATTGGCGGACATATTGAATTGCCGCTCAAGATTCCAGATGCGCTCGCCCATCACCGACAGGCCTTCGGCCGTCCAGTCCCCCTCACAGGCAGCCGATAGCAACTCGGCGATATCATCAAGCTCATAGCCGGGGAACAGGCACAAGCCGCTGGAATCAACAGCGGCGATTTTGTCTTGAGAGTCCTTGACGACGGCAGCCTTTCCATCAGGACGAACATGTTCGAAATCATCACCATAGGGACTGGCCCTGAGGTGGCACGCGCCCCGATTGGATGTCGCATACGCCAGCCCCATCCCCTGCATGGCGCGACCGTCATAACCGGGTATTTCCTGGCCCTTTACGGTCATCGAGAATTCCGGATGTCCGTACTTTTCACACAACAGTTTCGAGCCCAACCCCAGTTCCACGCCGAAGCCTTCACCTATGGCCGTCAAGTTGACCATGCTGACCAGCGCCTCGGCAGAGCCAAAAGCCAATTCAATGCCGTCGGTATCGTCCGTGCTTATCGCTCCGACATCGAATAATTCCATTGCTGCCGACAGGGTCGCACCGAACGAAATGGGATCCATGCCGTGTTCGTTACAAACATAATTGGCATATGTCGCAGCCTCCATATCATCGACGCCAACCATGGGCCCAAGGGCATAGCCGGATTCATACTCCAGCCCGCCAGAGACCAGCGGGAAATCCTTTTTATCGGCAACACTGAAATGGTTCGGATCCATTTGTGAAACCCGTCCACAGCCAATAGTGCAGGCAAAACACGCCTTGTTGCCCTTCAGATTGGGTTTGCCGTCACTCATTCGACGGGCCTGCTGGGCGGCGACGTTGATGCCGTCGATACCATCAAACGAGACGATGCGGTTATTGTTCGTCGGTAAACTTCCGTAAGCGTTGGTGACATCCATCATCGGCATTGTGCCATTACGCCCCATACGCCCGGCAGACGGGCTTTCGGTGACGCGCTTGTTGCTAACGGCAACGACTTTACTGAATGCATCTGCATCCCTGACCTTGACCCCGCCGGTTCCGTGAACGGCGACAGCTTTGAGGTTTTTCGATCCCATCACCGCACCGACACCGGAACGCCCGGCAGCACGGTCCAGGTCATTAACAACGGCGGCGTATCGCACCATATTTTCTCCGGCCTTGCCGATACTGGCGATACGCAGGTTCGGGTTCTGTATCGCTGAGCGGATCGCCGGTTCTGTCTGCCACACAGACATTCCCCACAATTCAGCAGCATCAATCAGGCGTGCAGTATCGTCTTCAATCAACAGATAAACCGGGGTGTCGGCCCGACCGGTGACAATAATCATGTCCCAACCGGCATTTTTCAGTTCCGCACCGAAGAAACCGCCGGAATTTGAGCACGCAATCGCCCCGGTCAGCGCCCCCTTGGTAATGACCGAATAACGCCCGCCGGTCGAGGCCGACGTCCCAGTCAAGGGGCCAGTGGCAAATATCAGGTTGTTTTCAGGTGACAGAGCGTCGGCGTCAGGCGCACCTTCCGCCATTAAATATTTCATGGCGAGACCGCGCTGCCCCAGATAGTCGGCAGCCCAGTCCATATTCAGTTTATCGGATTTGCATTTGCCAGCTGACAGGTCGACACGCAGAATTTTCCGTTGCCAGGCCATTGCGCTTAAGCCCCCTAGTCCAGCTTCCCTGGAGCCAGAGTCTGATTGAACTCGGCGAGTTGATCATCGAGTTCATTAACATTGGCGGCTTCGCTCATTTCGTAAACACGTGCCGCCAGTTCCATGCTGGATGCATTTTCAGTCGCCGCCTTCAATGTTGCCTGCATGTGTGTCTGCACCTCGTTGAATTTGCCCTTCATTTGCTGCAACTGGGCCATTGCCTTTTCCTGGCTCATGGCAAGCGCTTCTTCGAGCTTCCAGATCTGCTCGGTCAGCTGAACCATCTGTTCAGCCTCTACCATCTGAGCATCCATATTGTCCTGGTAAGCCTTTACCATTTCCTGATTTTCCTGATGCAGCTGTTCAATCGTCTGCTCGGCAATTTTCAGGGTGGCTTTCAATTCATCGTTAGAATCATTCATCTTTTCAACGCACCGTTAATTTTTACGCTAGATAACACATATGAATACTATGCGAACTACAGATAGGTTGCGAGTCCTCTTGAACAAGAGATCATAGTAATAATGCTAACCCATTCCATTCTGCCGTATTAAGTACAGCAGGCCTCCTCATACTAGCCCCCGGAAGACTTATTACCCTGATGAAGCGTCGGCATCAAATCGAAATAGGGTCGGATTTTAGATGATTCTGATTGCTTGAATTCATCCAGCGAGCCGTCGAAGAAAACCTTGCCTTCGTGCATCATCACGGTACGAGGGCGAAGTCGACTAAGTAGGTCCTTGTCATGGGTGATAATCAGCGTTGTCCGGCTGTGACCGGCATCCCTTAATTCATCGTGAGTGGCGACGATCAGGTCATGCACCTGGGCGGCGCTGGTCGGGTCCAGCCCGGTGGTTGGCTCGTCATAAAAGATGACTTTCGGATTCATAGCCAACGCCCTAGCCAGCCCCAGCCGCTTGGCCATTCCGCCTGACATGTTGTGGACGTCAAGGTTCAGGAAATCACCGTCGGATGGCAAGGCAACCGCATCCAGAACCTTGCGGGCAATCGGTTCGATCTCGTCGTCTTCAAGGTTCTTCACTTCGCTTAGCCACAGCGCAATATTGTCGTAGACGCTGCCTGAAAACAGGGCGTTGTTCTGAAACACCACGCCCCAATGCATATGAATATGGGCCAGTTGGTTATCATCCAAATCCGCCAAATCGACAAGGGGTTGGCCTTTCTGGTCGTGGTCGGCGACCCTGACGCATCCCCGGTCTGGGTCCAAAAGCCCCAAAATATGATTGAGCAACACCGTTTTGCCGCAACCGGAACCGCCGACAATGGCGACGATGGCGTTGCACTTTATCTCAAGGTCGACACCATTCAAGACATGGTTGTCGTTGAAGGATTTATGCAGCCCTTCGATGAAGATTTCTGTGGATGAGGCTTTCGCGTTCATGCATTTACATTACAGGAATGCACTCTCCATCGGTAGGAGAACCCAAGAAATGAAAGAGTCAGGAAACGATATCTATATCCGACGTGATGTTTGACGTTACGACCGTTGAATCTATTGTCGCGATATAGGTCAGTTCATTCGCACTGACGTTATTCAATGTTGTGCCGTTTTCCTCGAACAGAAAAACACCGCCGCCATACCCGGAACCTGCATTCGTGGTGCTGTAAGCAATAAGTCCATCGGACTCAGCATCCGTAGAAATACCAATTCCGTTGATAAAGTTTGCAATGATCGTGGGAACGCCGCTTTGCGCCATCAGGCCTGCGAAATTTGACACGCCGTCGGTTATGAACAGGGCCTCGTGCGTGTCGTTTGTGAAATCGGCTATGCCGTTCGTTGCCGCCCAGGTTATGGTTCCGTCCGCCGCCCCGCCGCTGTCATCAATGATGGCAGCAAGGCTGCCAGCGATGCCAATGCTGTCCTGGCCCTCTGTGTATCCATAAATCATGTCGCGGCCCGTAAGACTGTCCGTCACAGTCGCACCATCAAATTTCGTTGCATATCGAAGAGTCTGCCCGGCAGATGTTCCGGCCAGATAAAAATTATCGCCGCTCGTACCACCGGTTATTGTCGCAGATGTTGTCCCGTTAATTGTGATGCTGTCACTGTCGGCTCCGCCGGTAATCGTTTCGGTATTGGAAACCGTTACAGAATTGGGACCGTCGGTCAGTTTCAGGGTATCCGTCCCGTCACCCAAATCGACACTATCGCCTGACAGCGCCGTCGTCGTCGTAACAGTATCGTTGCCCGTACCACCGGTAATGGTTTCCGTGTTCGATACGGCAATAAAATTGGTGGCGTCGGCAAGGGTCAGGCTGTCGGTGCCACCGCCAAGGTCTACATGCGTTGACGTGGCTTTATCTGACAGCGTAACGTCTTCGTTGGCCACAGTACCGGTCAGGGTTGTTGTGCCAGTAGCGTTGCCATCAGCGTCGAAACGCTGGGCATAGACCCCTGACAGATTTCCGTCCTGAAGATCTGATTGCCATGTTGTAATGAAGCCGCCGTCTTCAGTGACGGTTACATCGGGCCATGTTTGATCATTGGCCAGATATGAGTTGATCCTGAATTCGGTACCGACCTTGCCCCCGGTACTGTCGAAGATTTGCGCCGTGTTATCGAAATCGTTCCCGTTGACGCCATCGTGCCAGGTCGCAATAAAACCACCATTTTCCAGTGCCGCCATGCGTGGCGCTCCCTGCTCGCCGTAGGTCGCTGTACTAAGCTGGAACTCAACACCAACAAAGGCACCGGCTTCTGTCATGATTTGCCCATAGACACCGCCCTGATTTCCATCCTGACTAACAGATTGCCAAGCGACGACAATGTTGTCGTTCGATAGCTGAATAACGTTTGGAAAGTGCTGACTGCTGGTTACATAGGTATTAACCTGGAATTCTCCGCCGATCTTGCTTGCCGTGCTGTTATAAATCTGGCCAATGATTTCGGCCGTCCCGTTGCCGCCCGTTTGTCCGTCACTGGTCCAGAAAGAAGCGAAGCCACCATTGTCCAAAGCAACCAGGGTTGGTTGGTATTGGGTGCTTGCAGTGGTCGTGCTGATATGGAATTCACTGCCAATTTTTTCCCCGGCGACATTCATGCGCTGACCATAAATGCCATAAGTTGCGGCTGCGTCCTGTCCCAGAGACTGCCATGCATAGACCAGGTCGCCGCTGGTCAGCTGAATGATCGTCACATGTGCCTGTTCGCTGGCAGTGTAGGTGTTGAGTACAATTTCGTCGGTCACTGCCGTACCGTTTGCATCAAAAAAACGGGTCATAGCAGCCCAGCCGCCATCGGATACATCTTGTTGATAGGAATGCCAGCCAACGGCGAAACCACCGTCGGCCAGTGCGATTGTATTATCGCTATTGTAGTATGTATTACTCTGGATGCCGGTTGTTTCGGAGTTGATCTGGAATTCCAATCCCAACGGATTGCCTGCGCTATCGTAGAGTTTGCCTAATATTCCAGAGGAATCAGCATCTACGCCTCTGTAAGTGATCAAGAACCCACCGTCTGCAAGGGACAGTGCCTGCGGAAATTCCTGCTCGCCGTTGGTCACCGTATTGACCAGAAACTCTCCGTCTCCGCGCGACAGGGTCAGGGTGGTGTCGTCGAATTCCAGCTTCTCAACATTTACTAAGGTATCAACACCGTCATCGCCGCTGGTTGCGGGCGCCGTGTCGATGACGGTTGCGCCACCGACAACCGGGTCAAGCGCCAGGCTATAGCCCGCAAGATTTCCTGCGAACACGACCGTATCCGTTCCGGCACCCCCATCAATGATGTCGTTATCGGACGTCGACACAAGCACATCGTCAGCTGAAGTGCCAATAATGGAATTTACACCAGTTTCTGGTGGTTCTGTCTTTGGTGGTGTCGGGGGTGGCTCATCATCATCGTCATCTTTCGGGTCGGAACGCTTGTTTGGATCGGTGCTGAAATCGTAGGGGTTGCCCTCTGTTTCTGGATCATTAAAACCGCCATCATCGGGGCCGCCAAACAAATCATCACCGGGTCCACCGAACAAACCGTCATCACCGTCACCGTCGCTGCCGAAGAACGTGTTGCCGTCTTCGCCGACTCCGAACAGCCCGCCGCCGTCATCGGGGCCACCATCAGGGCTGCCATCTGGCCCAGCATCAGGACCGCCGTCCGGGCCACCATCCGGTGGGCCGCCCTGCTCACCCTCTCCGGGTGCCGGACCGCCGTCCGGACCACCAAAAGAACCAAAAGCTTGTGTCTGGGCGGCAAGATCATTGGCTGCTGCCTGCGCTTGTTGTTGTGCCGCCTGGGCTTCGGCTTGCGCCGTTTCGGCTACGGCTTGTGCCGCTTCGGCTTCGGCGGCTTGTGCTTGTGCTTCGACTGCGGCAGCCTCGGCCTCGGCTGCTGCTGCCTCAGCCGCCGCTGCGGCTTCTTCGGCAGCGGCGATGGCTTCCGGCGTTCCTTCGGCTTCGGCTGCTGCTGCTGCTGCTTCGGCTGCAGCGGCGGCGGCTTCTGCCTCGGCGGCTGCGGCGGCGGCTTCTGCCTCGGCTGCTTCGGCCTCGGCTGTTGCCGCTTCGGCCTCGGCTTCCGCCTCGTCGGCTTTTTCGGCGTCTTCCGCGGCTTTTTCCGTCGCCCGGCTGGACGCTGCTGTGGACAGGGTGGTCAGGGTCGCACCGAAATTCTCTTGAATTTGTTGCTCGTTAAACACCACCGGTGGCGGCGGTGCCTGAAGAGAACTGGTCATCTGCACCGTCGCGCCGACCTGACTGAGGGTTACCGTGCCGCCCTGATTGGTGACTGCCAACTGGCCGACGAAGGAATTGCCAAAGGCATCGATTTCCGGCAGCAGCGAAATGGTGTTTTCGGCGCCTTCCTGCGCCGCGCGTCCGGCGACCTTGGTGCCGCGAATACCGATGGTGGCGACCGGTGTCGTCACGGTCATGGAATCGGGTCCGGTCTTGGCGATCTGGCCGCTGACGAACGAAAACACGCCCTGTACCAGATTGGCGTTAAACGCTCCTTCCTGGGTGCCCGGATCATAAACCATCTCGTCGATGACCATGCGGCCGTCTTCGCCCAGCGAGAAGGTTGTTTCATCGACGAAGGTAATGCCGATGGCGGCGCCCTTGCCGGTCTCAATCGTGTCGCCTTCGAAAATGCTGTCGCCCTTGCTCAAGGTTACACGGGTGCCGTCGGTGTGGATTGCTTCGACCAGCCCGTCGGTGGCCTCGACCTTGCCGATGGGCTCGTTGCCGGTTTCCGTCTGGGCGATCTGAACGGGGCCACCCATATTTTGTGCAACAACGCCCGGCGCAATCGGACCGGCGAGCTTTTGCGCCAGTTCAGCTGAAATCACCGCGCCTTGGTCGGTCATCAGATCGGGCGGGTTTTCCAGGGTGTAAAAGTCGCGGATCAGAATTTGCGTGCCGTCTGCACCGGTCAGCAACAGGTCGGGGCCTTGGGGCGAGAAATCGGCTTTCAGCAGCCATGCATCGCCAGGCACCACAAGCGCCGCACCATCGACGGCCTGAAGGACCAGAACGGAGCTTTGCTCGTTGCCTTGCGGGCCTTCAAACGACTGGCGAAACGCTGCCTGCTCCAAATTAATTCCCCTGATTTAACATAAAAAGAACCCTAATCATTTTTCAGATTCCCACAGACCTCTAAACAATTGGTAACCAAAGGTAGCTGTGAATCAATTCTGCAGCAAGCAAGCCCTTTGAAGGCCTTAGCGACTCAATATTTAATTTGAACGATTAAAAAGGGGGAAGAGACTACGGATTTTTCTATAGGATAAAACAATGCAAATCGAGATATCTATAGTTAATGCCTATAGTACGATAGAGAAATATTCTTAGTATCGCATATGGTCTTATGCCTACTGTTGATCAGGCAGTTCATAAATTTTGTATAAATTTTTATGTGTGAGGAGGCTAGATCGTGACGTCACATGACACACCGAAGCAGCCACTGGATGTGCCAGCACCGGATACATTTAATCACGACCGATTCAAGAAATCGATGCGTATCGTCCACGACCTGGGTGGCCAGGATGGCGGGCCGATTACGCAGGAGGAAAGAACCTCGGAACAGTGGGAGGTCAACACATTTGCGATCTGCGAGTGTCTTTCCTGGCGCGGTGTCTGGACCAACGTGGAGAAACTTCGCCGAGCCACCGACCTGGGGGAAAAGTACCTCGCGGTGCCTTACTCCGGACGCTGGCTGCTCGCCGCTACGCGGGCGCTAGTTGACAGACAGCACATCACACTGACCGAGTTGACTGAAAAGACCGAAGAGGTGAAAAAACGCTATGAGCAAAAGTCGCCACGCTGAGTTAGACGACGCAGGTTTGGGCAAGGCGGCCGGTTCGCCGATGTTCAATCATCCGCGGATTGCCGAAATCGCCAAGGGCGTGGGTGATCCGCAGTGCTACCAGGGTATGGCTGGCACACCCAGATTCAAGGAGGGGGACCACCTACGAGTCAAGGACAGCCCCGACCTCTTTTATAACCAGACCCCTGGATACCTGCGTGGGGTCGCTGGAACCGTTATGGAGCTGGTCTACGAAAGTCCCGCTCCTGAGGACGAAGCCTGGGGACATATCGACAAGGTCGAGTGGTTCTACGCCTTGTGTTTTCGCCATGAAGACATCTGGGATGATGATTCGTCCGACGGGAATCCTGATGACACGATACATGCCCAGGTTTCCGAACGTTGGCTGGAACCTGTGTAGGGTCCGGTTGTTCAGCGCGCTAGAGAAGCTAAGGACGGAATGGACAGGCAAACGGCAGAACCACGGTAATCGAAATTGTTATTACGGGAGTGTCATATAATGGCGCGACAAATCGCAGATATCCCCTTGGTCTTCAGCTGCTCGGGTTGTTCCAGCGCTGCCCAAACGACCAACACGCTGGCCTTGCTCCTGGATCGGGACGGTGAAGCACAAATGTCCTGCATCGCCGGCGTGGGCGGCGATATACCCAAATTTGTACGTGAGGTCACCTCTGGTCGGCCGATCCTTGGACTGGATGGCTGTCCGTTGACCTGTGTCCACAACACCCTAAAACGACATGGTGTCGAGCCTGATCGCTACGTGCAATTGCAGAGCCACGGGATAAAAAAGCGTTACGGACAGGACGCCGAAGCCGAAGACGTGGAGCGGCTCTATCCTAAGATCGTTGAACTGGCCCGGGAGCTTCGCTCGGATACGCTCTCGCCGCAAGGTGACGACCCAGAGGCTGTCCATGATAATCAATTGAGAAATTCTTCCTTGGAGGATCAAAAGCTATCCGTCAGGGGAATCCGATGAAATCCGCTACAGCAGAACAGCAGGATGTTGTTTCCGTCGAAGGAGAGCTCGGCGACCATCCGCGTAGGATGAAGGGCCAGGAATTCCTGGCGGAGTTACTGCGCCAATCGGGTACGAAGGCGATATTCTTCGTGCCGACATTCCTTTACCCGACGCTCGTAGAGTTGGCGGAAGATTCCATCAAGCGCGTGCTGTGCCACTCGGAGAAGGCGGCGGCCTATATGGCCGACGGTTACGCGCAGGCGTCGGGCAAACCGGCAGTCGTGACCACACAGGGCGGTCCCGGTGCGACGAACCTGTACGCCGGCCTGGTTGATGCATGGCAGAGCAACACGCCGGTGCTGGCAGTGACGCCGGCTCTTCCCAGTTCGCGCTACCATGGCAATTCCTATCAGGAGGCTTATGTAGACTTCCGGCCGGTGACCAAGTACGACGCCGAGGTACGGTCGATCGACAGGATGGCGGAGTTCTTCGGCAAGGCCTACCGAGAGATGACCACAGGGGCACCGCGGCCGGTGCATTTGTATCTCGATGGTGCGTTGGAATCTGCGGAGGCGGAGTTCGACTTCCGGTACTTGGATAAGCGTTACTTTTCCTATCCCGCATTCCGTCCACGAGCCGATGACGAACTGGTGGAGCAGGCTGTTCGGGAGCTTCACCAAGCTCAGAGCCCGGTGATAGTCTGCGGTCGCGGTACAGTCGTTTCAGGCGCCTGGGAAGAGATCACGGCACTGGCCGAGCGGCTGGACGTGCCGGTCACCACGACCTTGGGCGGAAAAGGCAGTATCGACGAGCGGCATTCCCTGGCGCTGGGCGTGACGGGGGCCTACCGGCGACCGACGACCGACCATGTACTCGAAAAAGCCGATCTGGTGCTCAATGTAGGCGGCCATCAGGGCGGGGCGACGACGAACATGAAGAAGCTGCCAAAGCCAGGGGTACGCGTCATCCATATTGATATCAATCCGGCTCAACCCGGCGCGAACTATCCCAATGTCCTGCCGCTGGTAGGTGATGCGCGCACAGTGCTGCGACAGATGCTGGACGTCGCGCAATTGGAAGAACAAGGTACGCACAGCGCTTGGGTGGCCGAAGCCCATGACGGGTTGCGTGCGTGGCGCGAAAGCGAGCGCGTGCATATAGAGGGAAATGCGGTCCCGATCCGACCGGAACAGTTGATGAGTGACCTGGTGAAAGCGTGTCCGGAGAATACCCTTTACGTCACGGACACGGGCTACGCCGGGACCTGGGCCGGTGCCTTCATGGATCTTCCGGCGGGGAAAAACTTCCTGCACTGCGAGGGCAGTCTGGGCTGGGCGTTCCCGGCAGCCATGGGGGCCAAGACGGCGGTGCCCGAGCGGACGGTGGTAACAATTACGGGCGACGGTGGATTTTTCTACCACCTCACAGAGCTAGAGACCGCAGTGCGCAACGGAATCAATCTGGTTACGGTGGTCCTGAACAATCAGGCTATGGCGTTTCAGACACACCTGCTGCGTTCCCTCTGGGCGGGGTCTCGCGATCTGGACAAGCTATCGGAGTTCGGCATGACGAATTTCGCCGATGTTGCCCGGGGGATGGGTGCATGGGGCGTCCAGGTTACTAACCCCAAAGACATCGCAGAAGCCGTGCGCCAAGCGATTGAACTGGACGTGCCGGCCGTAGTGGATGTGCTCATCGATCCGTCTGCTGTGGCGCCCGTGGCGGTCATGGCTGGTCAGGGAAGTCGCAGTAATGTGCGCCCTGCATCAGCCAAGTAGAAACGCCTTTGCAAACCAATTTCACCCCATAACCACTGGCTGCCAAACGCTTACTATTAAAAAAAGGGCTCTCCGGTTAAGGAAAGCCCTTCTTTATATGGTCGGAGCGGCGGGATTCGAACCCACGACCCCTACACCCCCAGTGTAGTGCGCTACCAGACTGCGCTACGCTCCGATAGGTCAGTTTCGGGTATACCGAATTACCTTTGGTAATTCGTCAGCCCGGTAAAACTGCCCGACTTTAAATATCGATTGGATTTACAGAATTTCTCAAAATTCACAAAAGAAGGTTTGAGAAATTCTGATCCAATCTAGATTTGGCCGCACTATAGGCGACGGGAAAAGTTATTCAAGCCTTGAGAATATCGCGCAGGTCTTGAAGTTCCCGGGCGATTGACGTCAGCTCCTTGCGCTGTTTTTCATCCATTCCCGAGGCCTCGGGTTGTGCCGCCTCGACAGGTTTGGGCAGGTCATCGGCGCTGCCTTCTCGCAGCAGCTTTTGTGCACCCTTGATGGTGTAGCCATTGTCGTGCAGCAGGCTTTGAATACGGCGAATCAAATCGATATCTTCGGGGCGATAATAACGTCGCCCGCCGCCGCGCTTCATCGGCTTGATATCGGGAAACTTGGTTTCCCAGAATCGCAATACATGTTGTGGAAGGTCGAGGTCTTTGGCGACTTCGCTGATGGTTCTAAAGGCCGAGGCAGACTTTTCAGTCATGGTCTTGGGACCGCGCTATTCTGATGAGCCGGGAATTCGCTTTTCGTTAATGCTGTTTTTCAGAACCTGTGAAGGACGAAAGACCAGCACCTTGCGCGGCAGAATAGGAACTTCCTCGCCGGTTTTGGGATTACGGCCAATACGTTCGCCCTTTTGACGAATGGAAAAACTGCCGAAGGAAGAAATCTTCACGGTCTGACCGCTGGCCAGAGCATCCGACATGTGTGTCAGAACCGATTCCAGCAAATCAGTTGATTCACTGCGCGACAAACCGACTCCCTGATAAACGGATTCACCCAGTTGTGCTCTCGTTACAGTCCGTCCAGCCATGTTCTGATCACCCCTTATATAAGCAATGAATGAAGCGTATCGCCCTCAAAGAAATCCGTCAATATCAAAGGTTTAGAATCGACTTCTTACATACGAACCAGAGCCGAGCCCCAGGTGAAGCCGCCGCCCATGGCTTCCATCAGAATCAGCTGTCCAGGTTTGATGCGGCCATCCTTGACGGCAACATCCAGAGCCAGAGGAATGGAGGCCGCAGATGTGTTGGCGTGGCGGTCAACGGTAATAACGACGCGGTCTTCGCCAAGTTTTAGTTTACGCGCCGTGCCCGACAGGATACGTAGATTCGCCTGATGCGGGACCAGCCAGTCGATATCGTCACGGCTCAAATTATTCGCCGCCAGCGCTTCATCAGCCACCGCCGCCAGATTGACAACGGCATGGCGGAAAACCTCTTTTCCCGACATGCGTATGTTACCGACGGTGCCGGTCGTCGACGGGCCGCCATCAACGTATAGCAAATCGTTATAGCGCCCATCGGAATGCAGATGGGTCGACAGAATGACTGACGTATCATCGATGGCGCGATCCAAAAGAACCGCAGCACCGCCATCGCCGAACAACACGCAAGTTCCCCGGTCTTCCCAATCCAGAATGCGTGAGAAAATTTCAGCGCCAATCACCAGCACTTTTTCGGCCTGTCCGGTGCGAATGAAATTATCACCGACGGCGAGCGCATAGATAAATCCGGAACAGACCGCCTGAACATCGAAGGCCGCGCCCTTCTCCATTCCCAGCATGGCTTGCACTTTCGTCGCGGTCGACGGAAAGGTCTGGTCTGGCGTCGTCGTCGCCAGCACGATCATATCGATATCTGATACTTCAGCCCCGGCATGCTTCAGGGCATCAAGGGCGGCCTTGTAGGCAATATCGGAAGTATATTCTCCGTCCGCCGCAATATGACGCTGGCGGATGCCGGTACGCTCGACAATCCATTCATCGGTAGTATCGACAATGGTTGATAACTCCGCGTTGGTCATCACGCGTTCGGGCAACCAAGACCCGCAACCAACGATCCGTGAACGAATGCTCATGATGTTTTGTTTGCACCAGGCTCTTCAGTATCAAGGTGCGACAGGTCTTCCTTGATAACGTCATTCAGGCCGTCATTGACCAATTCAGCAGCAACACCAAGGGCATTGGAAAATCCCAGGGCATCCGTGCCACCGTGACTTTTCACGCAAATACCGTTGAGGCCTAAGAACATGGCGCCGTTGTAACGGCTCGGGTCAAGACGCATGCGAAGTTTATTCAATGCCGGTTTCGCCAACAAGCCACCGGCCATCGATATCGGCGTGCTGTGCAGGGCATCCTTCAAGAACGAGCCGAACATACGGGCCGTTCCTTCGGCCGTTTTCAGCGCGATATTACCGGTGAAGCCATCGGTCACAATCACATCGACGGTACCCTTGGCGATATCATCGCCTTCAACGAAGCCATGAAAGCGGATTGGAAGGTCAATGTTTTGCAGGATATTAAAGGTCTGCTTGACGGAATCGTGTCCTTTGAGTTCTTCCGAACCAATATTCAGAATACCGATGGACGGCTGTTTGATATGGAAGACGTTTCTCGCGAAGACTTCGCCCATGACGGCGAATTGTACCAGGTTATCTGAATTGCAAACGACGTTGGCGCCCAGGTCGAGCATCAGGCTTTCGCCGCGCATCGTCGGGAAGAAACTGGCAATGGCCGGACGGTCAATGCCGGGCAGTGTCTTCAGCACGAATTTGGCCATCGCCATCAGCGCACCGGTGTTCCCTGCCGATACAACCCCGGCGGCCTCGCCCTGGCCAACGGCATTAATGGCCAGACGCATGCTTGAATTGCGGCCCGAACGAAGAGCGATACCGGGTTTTTCGTCGTTACTGACGACGTCATCTGTATGACGGATTTCACAAACCTTGCGCGCCGTCCCGTGTTTATCAAGCAGCGGCTTCAGAATTTGTTCATTGCCGTACAGCAGATAATCGACCTGCGGCAGTTTATCGCGCGCCAGCACGATCCCTTCAATGACGACTTCGGGCGCGTTGTCGCCACCCATGGCGTCTACTGATAACGTCAAGCGCGTATTCAAGGAATGATGTGTCCTTAGCTGCGGAAAGCCTGGCGGACAGGCGTCCTAGGCGGCGTCGTCAGCTTCCACGACATCACGGCCGTTGTACTGTCCACAGGACGCACAAACGTGGTGAGGGCGTTTCAGTTCGCCACATGCCGAACATTCTTCATACGAAGCTGCAGCCAACGAATCATGGGAACGGCGCATGCCGCGGCGCGACTTGGAAATTTTCTTTTTAGGAACAGCCATTTTTCAAATCTTTCTATCTCAAAGTTCCCCCTCGGGAAGCGTGCTTGATAAACAATAAAACCCTCGGGGGCAAGGTTATTAGGGTTTATTTTTTCAATGTTTCAAGGACCGCGAACGGGCTTTCAGGACCATCATCGTCATCGTCATCATTTTTACTGCCTTCAAACTCGGCTCCGGCAACGCGCGGAAACGGGTTCATCTCCAAAGATAGCTGCTCAGCCACGACCTCGCCGACGTCCAGACACCCCTCGATTAGCGGCTCTGGAGGCTCTTTTTGCATGCCAGCGCCGTCTTCGTCCGGCTCGCTCTCGCTGCCATACCATGCCTCTGTCTTTTCGCTAAATATACGCTCGAATGTCGCCTCAATCTGACTTTCAACGGGCTTTAAGGTCACCACGCAAGCCTGCGTTAATTGGGCTTTGAATGAGCCTGAAAGCCTTATTTGCCCCTTTTTCGAAGGACTAATGACGGCATCGACGGTCAATTCGCTCAAATCCAGCAGGTCAAATCGTTTCGCCAAAGCCGCCCTTTCATCCATGTTGGCCTCGGTCTGCATGGTGAAATCAACGGTGCCGAGCCGTTCGCAATCGAACAAACGGCTGAATTCTCGCGTTTCAGACATGGTTTCAGACATGGTTTCCGTCATGTTTCTTCTCCGGGGATAGCGGCAAGATCGACCTCGCCTGCCAGCAGTCGTGAAATATCCATGGCATCAATCGCTTGCCAGGATTGGCGCATGTAATTTGCCATGCGCGTCAGTTTGGCGGCCTCGATCTGCTCGCCATTATCAAGGTTGCGCTGCAGGGCAGCAATCAAGTCGCTGTCGTTATCTTCTGACATGGCCTCGTCATAGGCTTTTACCCTGCCATAAAAGGCACCGATCATTTTCTTGATGCGGCGGCTGATCCCCATATCACCAACGCCCATTTCACGCAGATTCATATCGATATCGGCGAACATATGGTCGAACAGCGCCTGACTAAGCGCGCGGGCGGCCTCTGATTCGTCCTTCAGTCGCCGCATGACCAGAACCGCATGCACCGTGATCATGTCGAGGCGTCCCTCGGTAGTGTCAGCAACACCGCAATGCAGGTAAAATGCCGGGTCGCGGGACCTTAAAACCAGCCGTTTATACAAACCGGCGACGGCTTTTTGTTCCTGGGTAGAGCCGAAAAATTTCGAAAAAATCATTTTTTTGGTCCGCAAAAACAGCGAATGGGGTACAAGCAGCGACGTCGTGATACTATATCACGTCTACACATTGTTAATTTTTGGTCGGCTAGTAATCATGTCGAGGGTCATGCAATCAAGCGTTTTCTTAAAACGGACGGCCACAGTCCTGGGCATTGCTGTCCTTGGCGGGGCTTTACTTGCCTGCGCGCCCCGGCTGGACTCACGCGGCAACAAGCCAGACCCTGATCGGCTGGCTGAAATTGTCCCCGGCGAAGTATCGCGCGAGGAAGTCTCGGAAATTCTTGGCTCCCCTTCCAGTGTCGCGGTTTTCGACCAGGAAACATGGTTTTATATCAGCCAGCGTACCGAAACCCTGGCGTTTCTGGAGCCTGAACTGAAAGAACGGGAAATCATCATCCTGCGCTTCGATGACAAGGGTATCCTAGCTGCTGTCGAAACCCGCTCGGCGGAAGATGGAAAAGATGTCCTGCCGGTCGATCGCAAAACCCCAACCGCCGGTAACGAAATCAACTTCTTCGAGCAAATCTTCGGCAACCTGGGAAGATTTAATAAATAGCTCTTGATTAGCGCACCCTTCCGATGGCGCATTCTCTGGAAGTCCGACTTTAAAAAGGAAACAGGAGCCAGGCTTTGAAAAACCTGACTCCTGTCACCAAACTAGTTTTGACTTTCAGAGGCCCCAAAAAGCCATGAGGCGAAGAGCCTCGTCCGGCGATTGAGGGGCAATAATCCTAAGCCATGATTGCCAGTAGCAAGATCGCCATGATGTTGATGATCTTAATCATCGGGTTGATGGCGGGGCCAGCGGTGTCCTTGTAAGGATCGCCGACCGTATCACCGGTCACCGCGGCCTTGTGGGCATCAGAGCCCTTGCCGCCATGATTGCCGTCTTCGATGTACTTTTTGGCGTTGTCCCAGGCACCACCACCCGATGTCATCGACAGTGCGACGAACAACCCGGTAACGATGGTTCCCAGAAGCATCGCGCCCAGCGTCGAGAACGCGGCTTCCTGTCCGGCAATCGGCGAGATGACAAAATACACAATCCACGGAGCCAGAACCGGCAGCAATGACGGCAGGATCATTTCACGGATCGCGGTTTTCGTCAGCATATCGACACAGGTGCCGTATTCGGGCTTGCCGGTGCCTTCCATGATGCCGGGGATTTCCTTGAACTGACGACGGATCTCGACAACCAGTTCACCACCGGCGCGGCCGACAGCCATCATCCCCATGGACCCGAACAGGAACGGCAGCATGCCGCCGATGAACAGGCCAACGACCACAAACGGGTCTTGCAGGGTGAAGGTGACGTTAAGGTCCGGGAAATAGTGCCCGAGGTCTTCCGTGTAGGCAGCAAACAGAACCAGAGCGGCAAGACCAGCTGACCCAATGGCATAGCCCTTGGTCACGGCCTTGGTGGTGTTGCCGACGGCGTCCAACGCATCGGTCGTGTTGCGTACATCTTCCGGCAATTCCGCCATTTCGGCGATGCCACCGGCGTTATCGGTCACCGGACCAAAAGCATCCAGTGCCACGACGATACCGGTCAGGGCCAGCATGGTGGTTGCTGCAATGGCCAGACCGAACAAACCGGCAGTCATATAAGAAACCAGAATGCCCGCACAGATAACAATCACCGGCATTGCCGTTGCTTCCATGGAGATGGCCAGACCCTGAATGATGTTGGTCGCATCACCGGTGATCGAAGCCTTGGCAAGACTTTGCACAGGACGGTGTTCGGTGCCGGTGTAGTATTCGGTGATCCAAACGATCAGGCCGGTCACGACCAAACCGGTCACGGCACACACAAACAGGTCCATGCCGGTAAATGTTACGTCACGGGTTGTTGTGAAGCTGGCATCGAAGCCAAACATCTGGCTGATGACGACGGCGATCAAAACCGCCGAAATTACGGCTGATGCAATCAGTCCCTTGTACAGGGCCCCCATGATGTTGTTGCTGGCACCCAGCTTGACGAACCATGTGGAAACGACAGAGCCCAGAATACAGACCGCGCCAATGACCAGCGGAAACGCCATCATCGCTTCCTGGGTATGCCCGGTGAAGAATATCGCGGCCAGAATCATCGTTGCCACGATGGTCACCGCATAGGTTTCAAATAAATCGGCTGCCATACCGGCACAGTCGCCAACGTTGTCGCCGACGTTATCGGCGATGACGCCCGGGTTGCGGGGATCGTCTTCGGGGATACCGGCTTCGATCTTGCCAACCAGGTCAGCGCCGACATCGGCACCCTTGGTGAAAATACCACCGCCCAGACGGGCGAAGATGGAAATCAGGGAAGCACCAAAGCCCAAGGCAACGAGCGCTTCAAGCAAGTGACGCATGCCGTCGGGGGTGTCGGCAAGGCCAACAGAGCGCAGATACACGTAGTACATGGAGATACCGAGCAACGACAAACCGACAACCAACATGCCGGTAATGGCCCCCGATTTAAAAGCGATGTCCAGACCACCGGCCAGACCGACCGAACGGGCGGCTTCGGCGGTGCGCACATTGGCGCGGACAGAAACATTCATGCCGATATATCCAGCAATACCTGACAGGATTGCACCGATGAAGTAGCCAACGGCAACATCAAGCCCAAGCTTCATGCCCAACAGAATGCCAATAACGACGCCAACCACGGCGATTGCTGTGTATTGACGATTAAGATAGGCACGAGCCCCTTCCTGAATGGCAGCGGCGATTTCCTGCATCCGATCGTTTCCGGCCGGAGCCGCCAAAACGGCACGAATGGCATAGACACCATAAAGCAGTGCGATCACACCACCTGCAATAACCAGCATGTACAAATTCGACATAATGTTTGGAAACCCCCTATGTGAGACTCAAATTTTCTCGATAGTGCAAAGGAATTGGACGACGAGAATCGCCCGAAGATGACAGAAATCTAATATAAAAGCAATGTTGGATGAGCAACCGTTTTCATCAGATTTTCGAAGCGGACCGGGATTATTGTTCATTCATGGATTCGACCACAACCTTGTGAAGAATATCGGGTCCGGCAATCTTGTCGCCGATCAATTTCATGCGTCCACTGAGTATTTCTGCGTTTAACTTGCGTTGCTTGCTGATGACCCTCGGGATAAAGGCATACAAATCACGCAGGAATCCATCGCTCAGGCGCGGCAGAATTTTGGTTATCTTTTCCTCGTTTTCCGTGCCCTTAACCTGCAACTTGACGCCAATAACCACAGTGGCGATGACCTCGTTTCCAGAGAAAACAGGAATGATCAGCGAATCCAGAGGAATGTCGATGGGCGGGACTTCTGGCTCCGCTTCTTTTTCTGCTTCCGCCGTTTCATCGACAGGAGCAAAGGGCCCGACCTCCATCCATTTCATGACACTGATGGTGCCACCTGACAGCATCAGCAGAACGGCGAAGGCAATAACGATTTTTTTAATGTCCATGGATTAATCACGGCTCCAACATGACAGACGATTAATTACAGGGACTGTATCGCGTCAGCGGCTCGGGCGGAATTAAAAATGCCGGAAACCGGAAATCCCGTCGGCAGATATTTCATCCCCATCCGCATCAATCAACTTGATGCCCTCGCTTTCATGCATTTCTCCGATGACGGTAACGTCAACGTTTGCCTTATTGGCTGCTTCCTCAACGACAATCCTGTTCGCTGCTGGTGCCGTGAACAACAGTTCATAATCTTCACCGCCGCCAAGAACATCAACCATGTTCCCGCCGGATGCCTTCATTACCGTATCCGTGATCGGTATCCGCTTTATTTCAATGCGAGCGCCAAGTCCTGAATGACGGCATATATGGCCCAGGTCCTGAACTAGCCCGTCAGAAATATCTATTGCCGAATGAGCCAACCCGCCCAGACCGCGCGCCAGATCAATGCGCGGTTGCGGGCGGTAATGTCGCTGCACAAGGATTTCAGCCTCGGCCTCGCTCAACCCCTCGACCTCGCCCCGCAGGACCCGAAGCCCCATTGCCGAGGCCCCAATATCGCCCGAAACAAAAACAAGATCTCCGGGCTTGGCCCCCGAACGGCGCAGTTCCCGGCCCGGCTCAACCCGACCGAATGCTGTTATGCACATGCTTAAAGGCCCCGACGTCGACACAGTATCGCCACCGATCAGGGCGATGCTGAACATCTGTTGTTCGACGCCCAGGGCTTGAGAAAAACCATCAAGCCAGTCATCGCCGGGATGTTGGGGCAACGCCAATGACAAGGTGTAGGCAAATGGCTCCGCCGCCATTGCCGCCAGATCGGACAAATTAGAGCGTAGCGCCTTGGCGGCGATGTAAGCCGCGGGGGTATCGTCAAGAAAATGAACGCCGGACACCAGCATATCGGTGGTCACGACAATGTTTCGGGCATCTGCAACATCAAGTACGGCGGCATCATCGGTTAACCCGAATGCGCCGTCATATGATGTCGACAACGGCGCGAACCAGGTTTCGATCAGCTCGAACTCTCCGGCACCGTCATCTTTGTCGGACATGGGTTAGCCCTCGTTGGCTTGTTTCATTTCCGGAGCGCGCAGCGCATGGGCGAGTTTATCGAGCACGCCATTGACCATGCCCGGTTGAGACTTCTCGTAAAATGCCTTGGCGACATCGACATATTCACTGATCACGACCTTGGCCGGAACATCGGACTTTACCAGCAACTCGTAGGTGCCGGCCCTGATGATGACGCGCAACAGCACTTCCAGCCGCTCGACCGTCCAGTCACTGCTCAGTGCCGGGCCGATCATGCCATCGATATCGTCTTTGCGCTCACTAACGCCACGCACCAGTTCGGCCAATTGCCCGGCGTCTGTTTCGGCCAACGTCGACAGGTCTTCATCCCCGGGCTCGGCCTCTGGCTCGCCGTCTTTCGGCTTCCAACGGTTCCTTAAGAATTCATCGAGAACGGAATCGGCTGCAACACCGGTCAGTTCCATCTCATAGAGCGCCTGTACGGCAGCAAGTCTGGTGGCGCTACGGGTGTTTTGATCGTTCATCGGGAACACTCACCTAGGGACAAGACGTAGCTCTTTCTTGACTTCCATCATCCGCATGCAGGCCTTTGCAGCAACACCGCCCTTGTCACCTTGTTCAGGGTCCGAGCGATAACGTGCTTGTTCCTGATTTTCACAGGTCAGAATGCCATAACCAAGCGCAATGCTGTAATCCATGGTCAGGTCCATCAGGGCGCGGGCAGATTCCTCGCAAACGTAATCATAATGGCTGGTTTCGCCTCGAATAACGCAACCCAGGGCCACGAACCCTGAATAACGATTCATGGCCGATCCAATTTCCATGGATCGGATAGCGAACCGAATGGCCTGGGGAACCTCGAAGGCTCCTGGAACGGCAAGCCGTTCATGGACCAATTCGGCCTTATCAAGGACGGCGACGGCACCTTTGTACAAATCGTCGCCGATATCTTCGTAAAAACGACCCTCGACGATCAGGATGCTGGGGGATTCACTCATAACCTTTAGCTTTCAGATTTAATCGGGCGTTGTTCGACGACGCTCAGGCCGTAGCCTTCAAGCCCGACGATGGTTTTTTGTGTGTTCGACAGAAGGATCATATCTTTTACGCCGAGATCGAGCAAAATTTGCGCACCGACACCATAGTCGCGCAGCTCGCCGGACTTCTGTACATCTTCACCAATCTTGTGACGGACCATGTCCGACACTCCGGTACGAGACGGCTCACGGATCAGCACGATGACACCCCTGCCCTCAGCTCCGATCTGATCCATGGCCCTGGATAACTCCCCTGCCTTGCCCGACGACGCATCGCCAAGCACATCGTCAAGCGCATTCAGGGTATGCATGCGCACTGGTACAGGTTTGCCATCCTGAATATCGCCTTTAATCAGCGCCACATGTTCGGCATAGGCGATGCGATTGACATAAACGGCCATTTTGAACTCGCCGCCGTGGACGCTCTCGAACGGCGCTTCGACAACCCGTTCGATCAGGCTGTCGTTCTTAAGGCGATAGGCAATCAGGTCGGCAATGGTGCCAATATTCAATTCATGCTTTTGGGCGAATTCAATCAGGTCCGGCAACCGTGCCATGGTGCCGTCTTCATTCATGATTTCACAGATCACGCCCGATGGGTTCAAACCGGCCATCCGCGAGACATCGACAGCGGCTTCGGTATGTCCGGCCCGAACCAGAACGCCGCCATCGCGCGCTTCCAACGGGAAGATATGCCCGGGACTGGCAATGTCGTCCTTGCCCTTGGTCGGATCAGTGGCAGCGGCAATGGTGCGCGCCCTGTCGGATGCCGAAATACCGGTGGTTACGCCCTCGCGTGCCTCGATCGACACGGTAAACGCCGTTTGATGACGGGAATCATTGTGCTGTGCCATCAGCGGCAGGCCCAGCTCTTCGACCCGTTCCGGGGTCAGCGTCAGGCAGATCAGTCCACGGCCATATTTAGCCATGAAGTTAATCGCGTCAGGCGTTGCCATTTGCGCCGGAATAACCAGATCGCCCTCGTTCTCGCGTTCCTCGTCATCGACAAGGATGAACATGCGTCCGTTACGGGCGTCTTCGATAATGTCCTCGATAGAGGATAGATGTTTGCTGTGTGGCACTTAATTTGGGTCTTTCGGACTATTTCTTTTCAAGAAGCCGCGCAACATAGCGTGCAAGCATGTCGATTTCTACATTAACAACGTCATCGGAGGAAAGTTTTCCAAGGGTCGTTGATTGTTGAGTATGGGCAATAAGGTTGATGCCGAATTCACATCCTTGCCCGGAATCGGTCACTTCGTTGACGGTCAACGATACTCCGTCAATGGTGATTGAGCCCTTCGGCGCGATAAAAGCCGACAATTCGTCGGGCGCATTGAAGGTAATGCGCAGGGAATCCCCCTCGGGCACAACGCCTGAAACCCGCGCCGTGCCATCGACATGACCCGAAACGATATGGCCACCAAGTTCATCGCCAGCCGTCAATGCGCGCTCCAGATTAATCGCGGTGCCGACCTGCCAACCGCCAAGCACTGTTTTCGACAGGCTTTCACCTGAAACCTCAATGGCGAACAAGCCCGGCGATGTCTCGACAACCGTCATACAGGCCCCGGAACAGCAGACCGACGCGCCGATATCTATACTGGCGGTGTCATAGGACGTGGCGATTTCCATGCGCGTATCGCCCACGGTCTTAATACTGCGCACTTCGCCAATATCGGTAATGATTCCGGTAAACATCAGGTTTAAGTCTTCTTTCCGTCGTCGCGTTGGTAGGTTTCGTACAGGTCACGGCCGACAAGCTCAAGGCCGGATCGCACATATGCCGGGGCTTTACCAAGTTTTTCAACACCAAACGCTGCCGCGGATGGAATGCCATCGCCACCAATCAACATCGGTGCGTGATACCAGGCCAGATGATCGACGAGGTCAGCGTGCAAAAATTCTCCGGCCAATTTGCCGCCGCCTTCGATCAAAACACGGGTCAGGCCACGCTCGCCGATGGCTTGGGCGATGGCTTCCGGGCGCGGACGACCGGCACTCGAAGCCTCGACACGAACAATATGAACATTCTTTTTTATCAATGCATTGGCAGTGTTTTCATCGGCATCGGTTGAGCACACAATCCATGTCGGAACCTTCCCCGCCGTCTCGACCAAAGTGCTGGACAATGGCAATCTGAGCGAAGAGTCCGCAACAATGCGAACCGGTGAGTACGCATCCATTCCGCCAAGCCGGCAGGTCAGGCTTGGGTTGTCTGACAGGGCCGTGCCGATGCCGACCATGATTGCATCATGACGGGCGCGGAGCATATGCGCCGTCAACCGGGACTCTTCGCCAGTAATCCATTGGCTGTCGCCACTGCGGGTGGCAATACGGCCATCCAGACTGGTCGCTGCCTTCAAGGTAAAAGACGGGCGGCCCTTGCCGACACGGGTAATGAAACCAGCATTCAGGGCCAGGGCTTCGTCTTTTAGAACTCCTTCGGTGATCTTGATACCAGCGGCCTTGAGCATTTTGGCCCCTTTACCCGAGACCCGGGAGTCAGGGTCGGTACATGCGATGACGACACGCGCAACGCGTGAATCAATTAATACCTGAGCACAGGGCGGCGTTTTGCCCTGGTGGGAACAGGGCTCGAAGGTGACATAGGCGGTTCCGCCCCGAGCCTTGTCGCCAGCCCGTTGCAAAGCAACCGTTTCCCCATGCGGTCGCCCGCCAACCGCCGTCCATCCTCGCCCGGCCACATGACCATCGGAATCAACGACGACACAACCAACCGACGGATTGGGCGCGGTCATGCCGATACCGCGACGGGCCAGCGTCAGGGCCGTCCGCATATGGTCGATGTCCGTTTGGTGTTGTTTGTTGCCCGTCATTGATGACCTGCCCAGGGCCGAATATCCGTTATGCGCCGTTCTCGTCGCCGCCCAGTTCACCGATAAAGTCTTCAAAGTCGCTGGCCTCGCGGAAGTTCTTGTAAACAGAGGCAAAACGCACGTAAGCAACCATGTCCAGATCAAGCAGGTTATCCATGATCATCTCGCCGATGACCTTGGTCGGAATCTCGCTCTCACCAAGGGTTTCAAGGCGTCGCTGGATACCGTTTACGATCAATTCAATACGATCCTGATCGACAGGACGTTTGCGCAGGGCGATCTTCAGGGAACGCACCACCTTGTCGCGATCAAACGGAACCTTTTCATTGTCCTTCTTGACCACCAGCAGCTCGCGCAACTGCACCCGCTCGAACGTTGTGAAGCGCGAACTGCACGACGGGCAATAACGCCGCCTGCGAATGGTTGCGTTATCTTCGGTCGGCCGGGAGTCCTTGACCTGGGTATCCCCGTTTCCACAAAACGGACAGCGCATGAAAAGTCTCCTCTAGATGTCTTGGTAAATTGGGAATTTACGACAAAGTTCCACGACCTGTTCGGCGGCTGCCGCCTCGGCCGTTGAATTGTCGTCCGGATTTGCGGCAAGACCGTCAAGCACATCGCCGATCAGATTGCCAACGGTGCGGAATTCATCGACTCCGAAACCGCGCGTCGTCGCCGCAGGCGAGCCCAGCCGTACGCCCGATGTCACCATCGGCTTTTCCGGATCGAACGGAATACCGTTCTTGTTGCAAGTCATGCGGGCCCGATCAAGGCTCTGTTCCGCATCACGCCCGGTCAGTCCCTTGGGCCGTAAATCGACCAGCATCAGGTGCGTGTCGGTGCCGCCCGATACAATATCCAGTCCCCGATCGACCAATGTTTCGGCCAGCACCTTGGCGTTGGTTGCAACATTGGTGATGTAATCTTTGTAATCCGGTTGTAAGGCCTCGCCGAAAGCGACCGCCTTGGCGGCAATCACATGCATCAACGGTCCGCCCTGAAGCCCCGGAAAAACAGCGGAATTGATCTTCTTGGCGATGTCTTCGTTATTGGTCAGCACCATGCCGCCACGCGGTCCGCGCAGGGTCTTGTGCGTGGTCGTGGTGACGACATCGGCAATGCCAATCGGGCTTGGGTGCGCACCTGTTGCGACCAATCCGGCAAAATGCGCCATATCGACCATGAACAGCGCCCCGACTTCGTCGGCAATGGCCCGGAAACGGTCAAAATCGATGACCCTGGGGTAAGCCGAACCACCGGCGATGATCAGCTCTGGCTTGTGTTCACGGGCCAGCTTCTCGACTTCATCGAAATCAATCAGTGCGTCTTCCTTGCGCACACCGTACTGAACGGCATCGAACCACTTACCCGACTGTGCCGGCGGTGCGCCGTGGGTCAAGTGCCCCCCTGCGGCCAGCGACATCCCCATAATACGGGCACCGGGCTTCAGCAGCGCCAGCATCACAGCCCCATTGGCTTGCGCACCGGAATGGGGCTGAACATTGACGAATTCACAGCCAAACAGCTTTTTCGCCCTCTCGATGGCCAGACTTTCAGCAACATCGACGTATTCACAACCGCCGTAATAGCGACGTCCCGGATAGCCTTCGGCATATTTGTTGGTCATCACCGAGCCTTGGGCCTGCATGACGGCGCGCGATACGATGTTTTCAGACGCGATCAGTTCGATCTGATCTTGTTCACGACGCAATTCATCGGTGATCGACGCCAACAGTTCCGGGTCCCGGTCGGCCAGCGACTGGGTAAAGAATTTTTCGTGTGCGGTGGACGGATAATTCCCTGACATATCAGTAGATTCCTTGATTTTAAGGGTTCGACAGTTTTTCAACGCGCCGTTCATGACGGCCGCCTTCAAATTCGGTCTCCAGGAACACTTTCAGGCAATCCCTGGCAAGATCGATACCGGTCATACGGCCACCGAAAGCGATGACGTTAGCGTTATTATGCTGACGGGACAGTTTCGCCCCAAGGGCATCATGAATAAGGGCGCAGCGGACTTCAGCAATACGGTTTGCGGCGATGGAAATACCGATACCACTGCCACATACCAGAACCCCGCGCGTCGCCTGACCATCGCGGATGGCATGGCCCAGGGCATAACCGAAATCGGGATAATCGACAGACTCAGTCCCAGACCCCAGGTCGAGGATCTCAAATCCCAGTTCCTTGATGGTCTCGATCAGGGCCAGTTTAAGGTCATAGCCGCCATGGTCACAGGCGACTGCAATAGTTTCAGAGGACATGCTTAATCTTCTTCTTAGAAATCATATAAACGAGGAGTACTCCCAGACTTGACACTAGATACCATATATCGCGATGGCATGCCAAGACGCCACAACCTGTCGGGGACTCAAAAACCGGTTTTTTTAAGGGGTCAACCGCCGAGTTTCTTGTTGATGACGTAGAAAAGCTTCTGTGCCGCAACCCGTTTCAGGGTCGCCTCGCCGCGAGCCCTGTCGCCGACCATGGTCACTTCAATGCCGGTAATGGGATCGATGGCGACCACGCGCACCGAACGGCTGTTGGTATAATGCAGCTCGTACAGGACTTCTCGTCTTTTGGAATTTCGATTCGCCATTTTCCCATTATATGCATTTCGGCTGGATTTGAACGTCACAAACGATATGCTGCGCGGACTGGGAACTTCTTGATATGAACGGAACAACCAATTGAGCGACAACACCTTTCACGCAACTGGATCATTTCCAGGCACCCGTCTCAGACGCAACCGGTCGGATGATTTCACCCGCCGCCTGGTCTCGGAAAACAGCCTTTGCGTCGATGACCTGATCTGGCCGGTTTTCGTGGTCGAAGGAACTGCTGAGCGACAGGCCGTCGCCTCGATGCCGGGTGTCGAACGCCTGTCCATTGATTTGCTCACAGATGCCGTCGGCGAAGCCGCGTCGCTGGGTATTCCCGCGGTCGCCGTGTTCCCGATGACCGACCCGGCGAAAAAGACCCCAGATGCCGTCGAGGCAATCAATTCCGACAATCTGATCTGTCGCGCCGTTGCCGCCATCAAGGACGCCCATCCGAACATCGGCGTTATCTGCGATGTGGCACTTGATCCCTATAACAGCGACGGTCACGACGGCTTGCTGCGTGATGGCGTCATCGTCAATGATGAAACGGTCGATATGCTGTGCCGTCAGGCGATTGTCCAAGCCACGGCTGGCTGCGATATCGTCGCCCCATCCGATATGATGGATGGTCGCGTCGGGGCCATTCGTACAGCGCTTGATCAGTCAGGCTTCCAGAATATAAAAATCATGTCCTATGCGGCCAAATACGCGTCCGCATTCTATGGCCCGTTCCGCGATGCCGTCGGCTCCGGCGGGGCTTTGAAGGGCGACAAGAAAACCTATCAGATGGACCCGGCCAATTCCGACGAGGCATTGCGCGAAGTGGCGCTTGATATAAACGAGGGTGCCGACATGGTAATGGTCAAGCCGGGAATGCCGTATCTGGACATCATCCGGCGCATCAAGGACACTTTTGGCATTCCGACCTTCGCCTATCAGGTCAGTGGCGAATACGCCATGATCAAGGCCGCCACCCAGAACGGCTGGCTGGATAACGACAAGGTTGTGGTGGAAAGTCTGGTTGCTTTCAAGCGTGCAGGAGCCAACGGCGTACTGACCTATCTGGCGCCGGAAGTCGCGAAACTGCTTAAATAATCGAAGCTTAAGTCTATTCTTCTTTGACCATGTCGAGCAGATTGCCGACATCGAGAACGACCAAGAGTTTGTCGTCCAGACGATAAACGCCGCTGGCAAATTCCCGCCACAGAGGATCAAGCGTGCTGGGGCTGTTTTCGTAGTATTCCTTGGACAGGCCGATAACGTCGCCGACCTTGTCAACCAACAGGGTATAGAGTTCGTTCTGCTGTTCGATGGTGACGCCCATGCTGACGCCGTCATCATCGCGCTTATCAAGGCCCAGACGCACACGCACATCAACGACGGTGACAATGCGGCCACGCAGATTGATGGAGCCTTTGACTTCGGGCGGTGCCAGCGGGACCGACGCGATACGGTCGGGAACCAAAATGTCCTGAACCTGCAGGACCGGAATACCGAACATCTGACCCTTGATGTAAAACGTGACGAAACTTTCGAGATCTTTGCTGGCAATCGCATCGATCTCGTGGTGGTCCGTTGTCGCAAGGGCCTGATTCATGGAACTCTCCGCTTCGGTAAATATCTTAAATCACTGAACAAAATCATACACTCAGAGTTCTATATAGTCACGATTTCGGTCAGTACTCAAAAAAAAACATCATTTATGCCCTCTTGAACATCATAATCTGCAAGGTCATCATTTGATGATGAGATTCTTCAGGAGGAGATGACATGCAGAAAACAGCGCATATCCTTGGTTTATTCGTGCTTCTGGGGCTTGCCGCCTGCACGCCGACGGTCATTTCTGACGCTGCACAGGCGGCTTTCGAAGACCGCATCACCGAAGATCAGGTCACTGATTTGAAAATTGCCAGCAACCTGTTGGGGCGATTGGCGAAAAAAGACAAAAACCTGGCACTCGATATCGGCGTCGATGTGTGGGAACAGCGAATGCTGCTGACCGGTACCCTTGATGACGGAGCTACTATCGACACCGTCGTCGAGATGGCCCGGGCCGATGGCCGCCTGAAGATCATCTACAATGAAATCAGACTGGTATCGACGTCGGAGCGCGCTGCGCGGCGCGAACAATCCGAAACCAGCGACAGTGGCGCGAAAACCGGCCTCAAACAGACCGTCAGTGACTACTGGATCGAAACCAAAATCAAAGGCCAGTTACTGACAGCCAAGGATGTCCGCTCGGTCAATTACCGTTGGCGTTCGGTCAAGAACACGGTTTACCTGATTGGACGTGCCCGCTCAGCCGAAGAACTGGACAGTGTGCTGACCTTCATCCGCGATACGAAAGGCGTCGGCAACGTCAAACACTTCGTCGAGATCAAACCGGTTAGCTAGACGGTCCCAATATCTTGATTGCTGTCTCATGCAATCCCGTCAAGTTGTCCCTCAGGCGGTTGATATCAGTAGGTGACAATTTCGGGACCCATGAACAGTGTCGGCATCCATGTGGATATCCACGGAATGTATGTGACCATAATCAGGAAAACGAACATGATGGCGACAAATGGCATTGCCGCCTTGACCACATTCATCACCGACATCTGTGCCACCCCTGCTGTGACAAACAGGTTTAAGCCTACCGGTGGTGTAATCATGCCGATCTCCATATTAACGACCATGATGACGCCTAAGTGAATGGGGTCGATACCCAACTGCATGGCGATTGGGAAAACCAACGGCGCGACGATGACCAGCAATCCTGACGGTTCCATGAACTGGCCACCAATCAACAGGATAATGTTGACGATGACCAGGAACATAATGGGCCCGAAGCCTGCACTTAACATGGCTTCGGTGATCATCTGCGGAATGCGTTCTTCGGTCAGCACATGCTTCAGGATAAGGGCATTGGCGATGATAAACATCAGCATGATGGTCAACTTGCCTGCCTCGAACAGCGACTTTTTCGTGTCCGGGTGCCACAGCACGGCCATGACGCGTACCGGCAGGAATCCCTTGCGTTTCCCTTCCTTGCTAAACGGTCCCATATCGCGATAGACGAAGTTGGCGATAAAAAAGGCATAGACCGCCGCTACCGCCGCCGCCTCGGTCGGAGTGAAAATACCGCCATAAATACCGCCAAGAATAATGACGATCAGCAGCAATCCCCAGGTGGCATCGCGGGCCGATTCCAGGACTTCCCGCCAACCAGCCCAAGGCTGAGATGGCAGGTTCTTCCAGCGAGCAGCGACGTAAATACCGACCATCAGCATCACGCCTGCAATAATGCCCGGTATAACACCTGCCAGAAACATTCGGCCGACAGAAACATCCGTCGCAGCCGCGTATACGACCATGACAATCGATGGCGGGATCAAAATCCCGAGCGTACCGGCATTACAGATAACCCCGGCCGCGAATTCTTTTGGGTAACCGACCTCGCGCATGCCGGCGATCACGATAGAACCGATAGCGATGACAGTTGCCGGTGAAGATCCTGAAAGGGCCGCAAACATCATGCAAGCCAGAACTGACGCAATGGCCAGTCCACCACGCACATGGCCGACAACGGCAATGGCGAACCGAATGATGCGCCGCGCCACCCCACCCGTCGACATGAATGTCGAGGCAAGAATGAAAAATGGAATTGCCAGCAACGTATAGTGGCCGTGAAAGGCTGAAAACAATGTCTGAGCGACCGATGACAGTGAGCCATCGGAATAAGCCAGCAGGAAGATGAGACTGGATAGCCCAAGAGAGACGGCAATGGGCGTGCCAAGCATCATTAGAATAATGACCAGAAGGAAAAGGAGTGCGACAGTCATCGATTAATCCTCCCCGATCGGATGATTAACCATGGTTTCTTCCATGTCTTCTGCCTCGTGACTGGCGATAATAAGATCAATCTCCCCCGTGTAAACCTGCCAGGTGATCTGGATATATCGGTACGTCAGAAGCGCGATACCAAGTGGCAAGGCGAAGTAAGGAATAAAGCGGGGCATTTTTTCATACCGCTCGCCTTCGTTCAGTGAATCTGCGAGAAATTGCAAAAATTCAGGCATCGGCACGTCTTCGGTTTCAAGGAAGGCGCGCTTGGTGACAAACGGATACCAGTAATCCCAACTGCCTTTGAGAAGCAGCAAGCTAAAGACAAGGCAGCTTAGCGCCGCGATCATTGCGAGAATTTTTCGCTTACCAGGTGGCAGCATGTTGGCGACAACGTCGATGCCCAGATGCAGGTTTTTCTTTACACAGTAAGAAGCGCCTATCAACACCAGCCAGGCAAAAAGAAAGACCGTGACTTCGAGCGCCCAAAGCAAGTTGTCATTGAAAACATAACGAGCGACGACGTTGGCGAACGTCACCGCCGTCATCAGGCCCAATATCACCGCGATCAGAGTTTCTTCAATTTGATCGACAAAGTGGCCAAACGGAGTCACCTGTTGATGTTTCAACGTCCCCCCCTTTTTCAATAGTAAAGAGCCTTCCCATGAACCCACGGTGATCTTCAGCCACCTTGCAGGCTCTGGAAGTTATAGGCGATTAATCGCCCTATTTGCCGGATTGTGCTGCGGCAATGGTATCGGCACCAACATCTTTTTCAAACTTCGCCCATACCGGCTTCAACGCTTTGACCCAAGCCTGACGTTGACTGTCGTTAAGTGTGCGAACGGCGCCACCGGCTTCCATAACTTTCTTCTTGTTGTCCTGGTTAACTTTATAGGACTCCTTGTTACGCGACGCCGTTACTTCCTTGATGATGGTTGAAAGCTGGCTGGATACATCCTTCGGCAAATCTGTCCACCATTCCGTCGATGTCACGACCAGATAGTCGATAATACCGTGATTGGTTTCGGTGACGCCGTCCTGAACTTCGAAGAACTTCTTGCCATAGATATTGGACCAGGTGTTTTCCTGACCATCGATGACCTTGGTTTGCAAGCCGCCATAGACTTCCTTGAAAGACATTTTCTGCGGGTTGGCACCAAGCTGTTCAAACTGGGCAACCAACACATCAGACGCCTGAACGCGGAACTTAAGGCCCTTGGCATCGCCGGGCATCATCAATGGTACGTTGGCGGACATTTGCTTCATGCCATTGTGCCAGAATGCCAGACCGATAAGTCCTTTGCGTTTCATTGCCATCTTCAGCTTTTCACCGGCGGCTGAATTCTGAAAGCGATCCACGGCGTTGATGTCCTTGAACATGAACGGCAGATCAAAAATGCGGTATTTCTTGGTGAATTTCTCGAATTTGGAAAGAGACGGCGCCGCCATGTGGACATCACCGCTAAGCATGGCTTCAAGGACCTTGTTGTCATCATACAGGCTGGAGTTCGGGAAAACTTCCATACAAGCCTTGCCATTCATTTCGGCATTTACGCGCTTTTCAAGCAACGTTGCTGCGATGCCCTTGGGGTGTTTGTCGGTATTGGTGACGTGGCTGAATTTGATTTTAATCTCACCGGAGTCACATTTAGCCGATGCAGGGGAAGTTGAAACCGCAACTGCAGCGGCAATGGCAACAAACCCGGCAATAGTCATTCTTAAACTTAACATTTTATTTCCTCCCAAGGCCGGAACGAATAGCTGAAACGGCCAAATTCGATTTGTTTCCAGATATATTATCTGTTGAATGCCTTTGATTTGTTTAGGCTTGAAAAAACTATGCCTCTGTCGTGGCGTTCTGGCAATTTGTTTATCCAAAACATTCCACGCCGTGAAACAATCGTTTCAAATTTCACCTGTACAGTCGCGCCTGGCACACCTAATCAATATTGGATTGCAGAACACAAAGATGGATAAACGAGCAATGTCTGTTGAAGGACCCTTAAGCGGAATTACCGTCGTCGATTTAAGCCGGGTGCTGGCCGGACCCTACTGCACCATGGTGATGGGTGATATGGGCGCGCGCGTTATCAAGGTCGAAAATCCGTCCGGCGGTGACGACGCCCGACAGTTCGGGCCCTTCGTGAAGGAGAAATCGGCTTATTTCATGTCCCTGAACCGGGGCAAGGAAAGCATCGCACTGAACTTGAAAGACGATGCCGACCGGGTGATTTTTGACGACCTGTTGGAAACAGCCGATGTGCTGGTCGAAAATTACCGTCCCGGAACCATGGAAAAACTGGGATACGGCTGGGAAGTCTTGCACGAAAAGTACCCCCGACTGATTTATGCCGCGACCTCAGGCTTCGGTCACAGCGGCCCGTATTCCAGCCGTCCGGCCTATGACATGGTGGTGCAAGCCATGGGCGGCATCATGAGCCTGACCGGACACGAAGGTGGCCCGCCGACCCGCGTTGGCTCTTCCATCGGCGATATCACTGCCGGTCTGTTCACCGCCATCGGCATCAATGCGGCCCTTTATCACCGGCAAAGCAGCGGCGAAGGCATCAAGGTCGATGTCGCCATGCTCGACTGTCAGGTCGCCATCCTTGAAAATGCCATCGCGCGGTACGCGGCAACCGGCGTATCACCAGGGCCGTCCGGCTCGCGTCATCCGTCGATTGCGCCGTTCGATGCCTATCATGCCTCTGATGGCTATTTTATTATCGCCGCCGGCAACGACACCCTGTTCAAGACCCTGTGCGAGACCCTTGACCGACCGGACCTGACTGACAATTCGCTGTTCATCACCAACGATTTGCGCAACGAACATCAGACAGCCCTGAAAACCGAACTCGAGGCGTCCCTTGCAAGCCAGCCCGTCGCTCATTGGCTGGTCTTGCTGGGGGACAAGGGAATTCCATCAGGCCCGATCAACGATGTCGCCCAAGTGATGTCCGATGATCAGGTCGCGGCGCGCAATATGGTCGTCACCGCTATTGATGCAGAGGCAGGCCGCTTGAAAATGGCTGGCAACCCGGTCAAGCTGTCGGCATTCGCCGATAGTGATACACGCGAGGCCGCGCCGAACCTGGATCAACACCGCGAAGCGATTCTTGCAGAACTTGATAAAGCCTCTTCAACTGATTGAAATCATTAATAATGCCAGTCACAATCAAAGACATTCGCAAGGCCGCACGCCAGATCAAGGGACAGGTCGTCAGGACCCCGTCGGTCCCTTCCGCAGCGCTGTCGGAAATGACCGGTGCTGAGGTTGTCCTGAAGCTTGAGAACCTGCAACACACGTCGTCTTTCAAGCCACGTGGAGCACTGGTCAAGTTGCTGTCGCTCAGCGCCGCTGAAATGAAGGCCGGTGTCGTCGCGGCTTCTGCTGGCAACCATGCTCAGGGGGTTGCCTGGCATGCCCGCAATCTGGGCATCCCGGCGACGGTTTTCATGCCGGAAAATACGCCGTTCACAAAGGTTGGCCGCACGCAAAGCCTCGGCGCGAAAGTCGAACTGGCTGGCAGTGACCTGTCAGAAGCCAAGACCCACGCCAACAATTTTGCCTATGCCAATGAAATGGCCTTCGTTCATCCTTACGATGACGACAAGATCATTGCCGGACAGGGCACGGTCGGGCTGGAAATGCTGCAAGACGACGACGATCTGGACGCCCTGATTATCCCCATTGGTGGCGGCGGGCTGATTGCCGGGTCGGCCATCGCGGCCAAGGCCATCAATCGAAAAATCAAGATCTATGGTGTCGAAGCCAAGGCCTACCCGTCCATGCGCAACATCCTGAAAGGCAAAAAGACCAAGGCCGGTGGCCAGACCATCGCCGAGGGCATCGCGGTGAAGGACCCGGGTGAACTGACCCGGCCCATCGTCAAAAAACTGGTGTCTGATTTGTTGCTGGTCGATGAAACGGCGCTTGAAGAGGCCGTTCAGGTGTATCTTGAAACCCAACGCCTGGTCGTCGAAGGCGCCGGAGCGGCATCCCTCGCCGCCCTGATGAAAAACCGCAAGCTGTTCAAGGGCAAGAAGGTCGGACTCGTGGTCTCGGGCGGCAACATTGATTCACGGCTGATGTCTTCGGTTCTGATGCGCGGACTGGTCAATAACGGACGCATGGTCCGCCTGCGCATCGCCATATCCGACACGCCGGGCGCTCTGGCTACCGTCACCGGCCTGATCGCCGAATGCGGTGGCAATATCGTCGAGGTCTATCACCAGCGCATGTTCCAGGATATCCCGGTCAAACAGGCCGATCTGGATGCCGTCATCGAAACCCGCGACGCCTCACACGTCAAAAAGATCATCGCATGCCTGAACAAGGCCGGTTACGACACCCGCCGTCTGGGCAGCACGTCGACTTCTTAAAAGTTCCACACATGCAAATGGGTATGCCGGGCGTCATCCAGCTTGATGATTTGGTCTGCCGGGTGCCCCGGAACGTCAAATGAATTGCTGATAAAACGACTGCCGGGCTTCATTTCGGCCTGTGCCTTGGCGTACAAATCAAGCATCGGGGCTGGCGACAGGAATGCATAAACCAGATCGAACTCAGACAAGTCCTGATCCCACAGGCTGGCATAGGAAATTCGCACATTACCAAGCCCTGACAGCAGGTTGCGCAGACGGGCGACGACAAACGGCAATGGCGCGGTCTCAACCCCGGTGAATTCCCCGTCAGGCAGATGACGGGCCAGATACTGTGTAGTTCCGCCCAAACCGCAACCCAGATCGATAAAGCGGACATTCGGCTTATCCGCCATCAGGTCTTTCAGGGCCGCCCATGTCGTGTTGTTTGACAAATAAAGTGGCACCCTGCCCCCGGCGCTGTTCCAGAACACCAGCAGGGAAACAACGAACAAGGTCGGCCACAACCAGTACGGAGCCTCCAGCGACAGGGCCAGAACGACACCGGCTGGCAGCAACACCTGAAACGGCATCCACCAACGAGACATTGGCGTCGCCACCCCCAGCAAAGACGCCAGTGCCCCCTGCAAGACCAGCCCCGGCCAGGGATTTGCCATATTAAGTACGGGAATTAAAAAGTAACCAGCGATGGCGGCTACCGATTGGCAGCCGATAATCAGCAGTACCGGATTCTCGATTTTCAGACGCAGTCGCCGATGCATCTATAATCACCCATGAAATAGAGCAACGGCTGGCCTTTTTCCGCCTGCATTAACCTGACCACCCTGCCGATGATAATAACGTGGTCGCCGCCGTCATGAACGGTTTCCAGATCACATTCCAGATTGGCAAGACAGCCATCAAGAATCGGTGCACCACTGTCCCAAAAGTCGTGATCGACCCCTTCGAAACGATCGTCCAAAGGTTTGGAAAATGTTTCCGACAAGTGCCGTTGAGGTTCAGACAGCACGTTTAGCGCAAAACCGCGTCCACTGGTAAAAGCATCCAGACAAAAGGTTTTACGACCAAGGCAGAACAACACCAGTGGCGGTTCAAGCGATAACGATGAAAAGGCGTTAACGGTGACTCCAACAGGGGAGCCATCGTCAGAAATTCCGGTAACGATGGTAATGCCGGTGGCAAACCGGCCAAGGCCATTTCGAAAAGTGGTGGGATCTATGGTCAACGCTTAAATTCCTGATGGTTTGAGATTATCACCGAAAATCGAGAAAACATTTTCAGAGATGAAGCGAGATGTCCTATTGTCTTTTAAACATAGAATCTTGTTTTATATGTACTTGCAACGTATCGCTATCCTTCAGAAAATGCGAGAACATCCGGGTGCTACAATACAAGACTGAAAAAAAGAGTCCGGGGGACTAAGTCTGAATGTTTGCGATCATCGGTTATGTTGTCGTTTGTGCTTCGGTTGTCGGCGGTTATGCCGCAGCTGGCGGCCATCTTGACGTCCTCTGGCAACCCCTCGAATTTCTGATCATTTTCGGCGGTGCGCTTGGCGCATTTGTTGCTGCCTACCCGACCTTGCTGAAAAGGTGCGGTGCCGCGATGGGGACCTTTATCAAAGGCCCGTCGTATAAACCCGAAGATTACATGGAACTGATCGGTGTCTTGTACGCGGTCTTCAAACTGGCCAAAAGCAAAGGCGATCTGGCGCTGGAAGCGCACGTTGAAAACCCCGACGAAAGTGGCCTGTTCAATCATTTCCCGTCATTCAGTAGCGATCATCATGCTGTCGAATTCCTGTGTGACTATCTTCGCATGCTGACACTGGGCACATCGAACGCCCACGAAGTCGCCGAAATTATCGATACCGAGCTCGGCAACCACCATGACGAAGATCATGCCGTCGCCGCAGCCTTGCAAAGTATTGCCGATGCAACACCGGCCATGGGTATTGTCGCCGCCGTTCTGGGTGTTATTCACACCATGGGCTCGATCACCGAGCCGCCGGAAGTTCTCGGCCACCTGATCGGCGCGGCGCTGGTCGGCACCTTCAGTGGCATCTTGATCGCCTATGGTTTCCTTGCCCCGATTGCGCAGTCCGTCGGCATCAGTTTCAGTACCGATGCCCAGTATATGGCCTGCATCAAGGCCGGACTGATTGCCCATATGCAGGGCTATGCCCCACAGGTTTCAGTCGAATTCGCCCGCAAAAACCTGAGCGGCAAATATCGTCCCAGCTTTATCGAGGTTGAAGAAATGGTCGGCGAATTGCCTGGCGAATTCTAGGGAGCCACTGACACGTCATGGCTGAACTGCAACCAATCATCATTAAAAAGGTCTACAAGTCCGGCGGCGGACACGGTGGCGGTGCCTGGAAAATCGCCTATGCCGACTTCGTCACCGCGATGATGGCCTTTTTCCTGTTGTTGTGGCTGCTCAATTCTGTGACCCAGGAACAATTGGAAGGTATATCCGATTACTTCGCCCCGGCCTCTATATCAGCCACCACTAGTGGCGCTGGCGGCGTTCTTGGCGGCAAAACCATCGGCGAAGAAGGCGCTATGGAACAAGCGGCATCCGTGCCCAGCGCCGTTGTTGACCTGCCGCCACCGAAATCAGGGGCAACGGACCTTGAAGATTCCGTTCAGGGTGATGCATCCGCCGAGGCCTTGGAAGAGCTGCAAAAGGCACAGGAAGAAGAACAAAAAGTCCTCAACGAGGCCATTCAATCGGTCCCTGTGCTTAAGGAAATGGCAGAGAGTCTGATTGTCGAGAATACGCCTGAAGGCCTGAAAATTCAGCTCGTCGATCAGGAAGGCCTCGCGATGTTCCCAAGCGGCAGTTCTAACATGCACGACCATACACGCAGCCTGCTCGAACTGGTCGCCACCGTGATCGCCCAGATGCCGCAACAGGTATCGGTTTCCGGGCACACGGATTCGGTCAAATTCTCAAGTCAAAACGGTTACAGCAACTGGGAACTGTCGGCCGACCGTGCCAACAATGCCCGCCGGGTTCTGGGTGAACTGGGCGTTCCAGAAGATAAATTTGCAAGAGTTGTCGGCAGGGCCGCAACCGAGCCCCTGCTGCCGGATGACCCGACCCACGCCCGAAACAGACGCCTGTCGATCATCATGCTGCGGGGCACCGGAAAACCGGCACCTGAACCAGAGCCTGAGCCAGAGCCAGAACCTGAACCTGAGCCTGAGGAAACCGAAGAACAGGCCCCGATGCCATCCGTCGTTCAGCCTGATGCAGCAAGTGGTTCTATCTTGCAACAACCGGGGGAATCGCAAGATCTTCCCGATGCTGAGAGTGACGCCGGAGGGCCCGTCGATATACCGCGCGGAGAGTTGTTGCCGGGAACGCCTATTCAGGATGAGCCATCAGGAGACTCATCGATATTGCCAGCGCCAATCGTCGCCCCGGAACCGGAAAAAAAGAAGAGCCTGATATTCGAGGAGACCACAGACAAACCGTAGGGAAATTAAGTCATTTCAGGCGCTAACTTGAAGTGCGCCACTATATATTGAACCGTAAGGGCCTCATTGAATGAGACACACCCGACAGAGCGCCGGACAGTTCTACTTCACGACAACCCCGATGCCGTGCCCCTATTTCAACGACCGTCTTGAACGGCGTCTGGTCACCGAATTGGTCGGCAGAAATGCCGAAAATCTGCACAACACATTGACCCATGCCGGGTTCAGGCGTTCACACGGCATTTCCTATGCGCCGTGCTGCATGGACTGCGATGCCTGTAAATCCGTTCGTGTATTGGCCGGAAGCTTCAATCCATCGCGTACTCAACGCCGGGTCATTAAACGGAATGCCGGATTAACCGCAGTTGTAACATCTGCAATCGCAACTGAAGAACAGTACGCGCTGTTTGCCAACTATCAGCATTCCAGGCACGGTGATGGCGATATGGCGGGAATGGAATTTACCGATTATCAGGCACTCATTGAAGAAACCCCTATCGAATCAGAAGTCGTCGAATTTCGCGATGAAGAAGAGAAACTTGTCGCCGCCTGTCTGACCGACAGAGTGTCCGATGGACTGTCGGCCGTTTACAGTTTTTATGATTCCGATATCGATCCCAAGCGCAGTATCGGTGCCTACATAATTCTTTGGCTGATTGATTATGCCAAACAACTGGGCTTGCCATATGTCTATCTTGGTTTCTGGATCAAGGATTGCGACAAGATGGCTTACAAATCCGGATATAAACCGTTGCAGGTTTTTACACCCCAAGGCTGGGAGACGCTTAAAGCGTGAAGCTTTACACAAAATCTATTGTCGCAATCGACATTCGGGGTACACTTTAAATACGTTCAACAGGGATAAAACAGGGAAAAACAAATCATGAAACGTCGTCAATTTATCAAGAGCGCCGCAGTTCTGGGCGCGGGTTCGCTGGCACTTGCCGCATGTGGAAAAGAAGAAGAAAAAAAGGCCAAAGCCCCTGCCGTTATGAAGGGCAAGCGCGAACTGAAAATGGTAACCACATGGCCAAAAAACTTCCCCGGCCTGGGCACCGGTGCGCAGCGACTGGCTGATTCCATCACCGCCATGACCGAGGGTCGCCTGACGGTCAAATTGTATGCCGCCGGCGAGCTGGTGCCACCGTTCGAAAGTTTCGACGCCGTTTCAAGCGGCACTGCCGATATGTACCACTCGGCCGAGTATTACTGGCAGGGCAAGTCCAAGGCCTTTAACTTCTTCACCGCTGTTCCCTTTGGCTTTACCGCCAACGAAATCGACGCATGGCTCAATTATGGCGGCGGTCAGGAACTGTGGGATGAACTCGCCGCCGGGTTCAACATCAAGTCATTTGCCGCTGGCAACACCGGTGTTCAGATGGGTGGCTGGTTCAACAAGGAAATCAACACACCGGAAGATTACAAGGGCCTGAAAATCCGCATGCCGGGTCTTGGCGGAGAAGTCCTGCGCCGTATTGGCGCGGCTGCCGTCACCCTGCCGGGTGGTGAAATTTTCCCGTCCCTGCAATCGGGTGCTATTGATGCGACCGAATGGGTCGGCCCATGGAACGATCTGGCGTTTGGTTTCTATAAAGTGACCAAGTTCTATTACTGGCCGGGCTTCCACGAGCCGGGCTCGACCCTGTCGTGCGGTATTAACAAAGGCGTCTGGGACGGTCTGTCATCGGAAGACAAAGCCATTGTCCAGCATGCCTGTGCAGCGGAAAACAATCGCATGTTCTCTGAATTCAATGCCAAGAACGGCGATGCACTGGATACCTTGATCAACAAGCACGGCGTTCAGTTGCGTAAGTTCTCCGACGAAATCATGACCACCATTGGCAATGCCTCTGGCGAAGTTATGGCGGAAGTCGGTGCGACGGATCCATTGACCACAAAGATCTACGACAGTTATCGCGGGTTCCGTACCAAAGCGCTTGGCTGGACCGAGCTGTCTGAAACCGGATACACCTCTGCCCGTTCTCTCGACTTTAAATACTAAGGCGGGCCTGAGAGGCAACAATGACACGGGGCGGAAGCCATAACACGGCGGCCGCCCCGTTTGTCGTTTTTGCAACAACCTAGAAAGATCATGGATACTTTAAAAAAGTTCCACCAAGCCGTTGACGGCTTTAACGAGACCATCGGGCGGGCAACCGCGTGGCTCGCCATCGCCATGGTTTTGTTGCAATTCACCGTCGTCGTCATGCGTTACATATTCGGTTTCGGCTCGATCATGATGCAGGAAGGCGTCCTCTACCTGCATGGCACCCTGTTTATGCTGGGTGCCGGTTACACACTGCTGCACGAAGGCCATGTCCGGGTCGATATTTTCTATCGCGACGCATCGCCTGAAAGAAAAGCTCTGGTCGACATGCTTGGCGGGCTGCTCATACTGCTTCCCTTTTGCGGTCTGGTCTGGTGGTCATCGTGGTCCTATGTGGAACAATCATGGGTAATACTTGAAGGGTCGCGCGAAACCAGCGGCATCCACGCCGTCTATATCCTGAAATCAATGATTCTGGCATTCGCCACACTGTTGGGCCTGCAAGGCCTGTCGATGGCAGCACGATCCTATCTGGTGCTCAAGGGAGCCACTCCGGCGAATGAGGAACCGTCCTCATGACGCTGAATGAAATCCTTGATATCTCCATGTTCGCTACCGTCTGCGGCTTGCTGTTGATCGGTTTTCCCGTCGCCTTCACACTGGCGGGAACGGGATTGTTTTTCGCCGCCATCGGCCTCGGGCTGGGAGTTTTTGATTTCTCTTTGTTCGGCGCCCTGCCGTCCCGCATTTTTGGCAACGCCATGACCAACGAAGTGCTGGTCGCAGTCCCCCTGTTCGTATTCATGGGCGTCATGCTTGAACGATCAAAGGTGGCCGAAGAATTGCTCGACAACATGAGCATGTTGTTCGGTTCCCTGCGCGGCGGTCTTGGTATTTCAGTGACCATTGTCGGCGCACTGCTTGCTGCATCGACCGGTATTGTCGGTGCGACCGTCGTCACCATGGGCTTGCTGTCCCTGCCGACGATGCTGAAACGCGGCTATCAGCCATCACTGGCCTGCGGTTCCATCTGTGCATCGGGCACGTTGGGCCAGATCATTCCGCCGTCCATCGTGCTGGTGCTGTTGGGCGATCAAATTTCCAATGCCTATATTGATGCCCAGCGCAGTATTGGCAACTGGTCGCCGGAACCGGTATCTGTCGGCGATCTGTTCGCGGGCGCATTGCTGCCGGGCTTGATGCTGGTCGGCATGTACATGACGTATCAGCTCATGATCGCGTGGCTGAAACCTGAAAGTTCACCTGCGATTCCCGAAGAAGAACTCAACATTGATGGCATTGCCATGCGCATAGCGCACGCCTTGATCCCGCCGGTGGTGCTGATCGTCTCGGTGCTCGGCTCCATCCTGGCAGGCGTTGCGACACCGACCGAGGCCGCCGCCGTTGGTGCCGTCGGCGCGCTGATGCTCGCTGGCCTGCGCATCGATGAAAGCCACGGTGGGCCAATTTATCTGGGCGGACTAGCATTGATTATCATGCTGTTGCTGGCCAATACCATGGATATGCGTGTCGCACGCACCAATATTCCCGCCCCAGACATGGCCGCCATCATAACTGCTGCGATTTGTTCTGTAGTGCTGGCCTGGGCCATCTGGATTTGCATATTCCGCGTTTACAGGGCCCGTATCGAGGTCACGAAAACGTCGGTGCTGAACGAGGTCATGCGATCGACCATGAATATCTCGTCGATGGTTTTCGTTATCCTGATCGGGGCCAGCGTTTTCTCGCTGGTGTTCAGGGGCTTCGGCGGCGATGACTTCATCCACGAAATTCTCTCAGGCCTGCCCGGTGGCAAATGGGGGGCCATTGTCGCCGTCATGTTTGTGATGTTCGTACTCGGTTTTTTTCTGGATTTTATCGAGATCACCTTCGTCGTCGTACCCATCGTCGCCCCGGTGCTGTTGATGATGGATGTCAGTCCGGTGTGGCTGGGTGTCATGATGGCAATGAACCTGCAGACGTCATTCCTGACACCACCGTTCGGCTTTGCCCTGTTCTATCTGCGCGGTGTCGCCCCACCGGAAGTAACGACCATGCAGATATATCGCGGCGTTGCCCCGTTCGTTGTTATTCAATTGCTGGGGCTGGTGCTGCTCGCCAGCTTCCCGGTCCTCGCCACCTGGCTGCCGAAAGTGATCTTTGGGTAAGGGCCTTAACTAAACCGGCCAGATGTCGGGAAGCCGCGCGGCGCTTTCAGCCCTGCCCCGGCGCGCTTGCCGAGCCAATTTTTGATTTCAGGTTCGGTGCGGGTGCGATCGCCCGATTGCCAGCTGAGGCCATCCTTCAGCTTGAACGTTTTTGCATCTGACAGGCCACCCTTGGCATAGCGTTGCAGGATATTGCCGCGACCGCGCGACATTTCTGGCAGGTCAGCCAACGGGAACACCAGCAGCTTGCGATTGCGCCCAACGACGGCAACATGGTCGCTGCTTTCATCGACAACCGCGGCGACAGAGGCCTCTTCATCGGCGGCGATGTTGAGGACTTGCTTGCCGTTCTTGGTCTGGGCGATGACGTCGTCTTCGTTAACAACGAACCCGCGCCCGGCGTCCGACGCCACCAGCAACTTGCGTCCCGGCTGGTGCACGAACATGGTGACCGGCTCGTATTCGTTGCCCAATCCGATCATCAGACGCAACGGCTCGCCGTGCCCACGACCGCCCGGCAGCTTGTCGCAACCGATCGTATAGAAGCGCCCGTTGCCGGCGAACACCACCAGCTTGTCGGTGGTCTGGGCATGCAGCATGAACTTGCCCTGATCGCCTTCCTTGTATTTCAATTCCGATGCATCTTCGCCGTGCCCTTTCATCGCCCGGATCCATCCCTTGTCGGAACAGACGACGGTGATCGGTTCACGCTCGATCATCGCTTCCAGCGGCACGATTACCGCAGAGGGCGGCTCGCCGATGATGGTCCGGCGCTTGCCTTCGTCCCACTTCGCACCGTAGGCCTTTTTGACCTCTGCCAGTTCGCCGGAAATCGTCTTCCACCGCAGTTTTTCGTCCTTTAACAGGGTTTTCAGGTCCTTGCGTTCGGACTTCAGCTTCTTGTCTTCCTTGCGGATTTCAACTTCCTCGAGCTTGCGCAACTGTCGCAAGCGCATATTGAGGATCGCCTCGGCCTGATTATCTGTCAGATCAAAGGCCTTAATCAGTTCTGCCTTGGCCTCGTCTTCCTCGCGGATAATGCGGATCACTTCATCAAGATTAAGGAACGCAATCAGGAAGCCGCCAAGAATTTCCAGCCGCTGCTCGATTTTATCGAGACGGTATTGGGAACGTCGGACCAGCACATCGTGGCGGTGATCGAGGAACGCCTGCAAGACCTCGCGCAGGTTCATCACCCGCGGCACACCCTCGGCATCCAGCACATTCATATTCAGGCTAGCTCGGGTTTCCAGATCTGTCTGCTTGAACAGATGCTCCATCAGCATCTCTGTTTCGACGTTCTTGCTTTTCGGTTCCAGCACGACGCGCAGTTCGGCCGCCGACTCGTCGCGAATATCTGCCAGCATCGGCAGCTTGCGCAGCAGCATCAACTCGGCGACCTTCTCAATCAGTCGCGATTTCTGCACTTGATAGGGAATTTCGGTAATCACCACCTGATACTGGCCGTGCTTCAGCTTTTCTGTTTTCCAGCGTGCGCGCAGGCGGAACCCGCCGCGCCCGGTCTTGTAGGCATCAATAATGCCATCGCTGGGTTCGACCAACTCGCCACCGGTCGGGAAATCCGGCCCCGGCACCATATCGACCAGCTTGCCGATGGTGGCGTTTGGATACTTGATCAGGTGGATCGATGCCGTACACAATTCGCCGATGTTGTGCGGCGGGATATTGGTCGCCATGCCAACGGCGATACCGGCGGCACCATTGGCCAGCAGGTTCGGAAAACTGCCGGGCAGCACAACAGGTTCTGAGTCCTCGCCGTCATAGGTCTCGCGAAAATCAACCGCGTCTTCGTCGATGCCATCCAGCAAGGCCATGGCCAGCGGCGTCAGACGCGATTCCGTGTAACGCATGGCGGCGGCATTATCGCCGTCGATGCTGCCGAAATTGCCTTGGCCGTCGATCAGGGGATAGCGAACGGTGAAATCCTGGGCCAGTCGCACCAGAGTTTCATAGACGGCCAGGTCGCCATGGGGGTGGTATTTACCGATCACATCGCCGACCACACGCGCGCATTTCTTGAAGCCAGACTTCGGGTCCATCTTCAATTGTTGCATGGCAAACAACAGTCGGCGGTGCACCGGCTTCAGGCCATCGCGCACATCGGGCAGTGATCGCGCCATGATCGTCGATAGCGCATAATTCAGGTAGCGTTCGCCCAGCGCATCGGCCAGACGGGTATCGCGGATTTCCCCTTCGTCTTTCTGAAGGGGGGTCTTCTTAGCCATCGTTCAAATTCCATAATGGAGGCAAAATACACCATATATAGTATCTGAAACGATGAAATGGTCAATCCGTCGTGTTGGAAGATTCTGTGTATATTATTCGTAAATCGACAATTCCTGGGCTTCCCGCTCTGAATTGGGGTCATCGATGCATTGGATGTCTTCAAGCTTGCTGATGTATTCGGCAGAAAAGCCAGCCTCCCTCGCCCCTTCAAGCACATGTCTCAGATACCAGGTGTATGGAAGCAATTCTGAACCAGTTATCGTTGCGTAATAGGTAAAAGCGGTTTTTGAGTGATCGTCCGTATGAACGACAACGTCCTTTTTCTCATAGCCTTTGCCCAGCCCTTCATACTTATCAAGGATGGGCTTTTCATTTTCAGAAATTTCATGCAGAACGCCGAGGATATAGTCCTCGTCACGTCCGGTGAAATAGGCATCGCACTTGGCCGAGCCATCTTTACTGATTTTATGAAATCGAAGGTCGTGCTGATCCAGTCGATAAACGCCGATTTTCTGGATGTTGCCAATTCGACTGCTCAGCCGCCGATGCGACATGTTGGACCCATACGAGAAGTACAGCATTTAATGTCCAAAGACCGTGTCCGACTAGGGCGCGTTAATCACCACCACCGGCTGTGGGATGTCTTTGGTGATCACCTGCCCGGCGTAACCTGGAACCTTCGATACCGTGCCAGCGGTCGGTGCTTTCAGGGTCGCGCGGCCCAGGTTCCATGCACAGACGGCAGCCTTGGCCTTGGCATCGGCCAGGTCGGCACGCGCATTCACAAACGTGATTTTGGCCTTGTCCACCTGCTCGGCCGAGGCCGACAGGGCGTCATAGAGTTCCTGCAACTGTGAAAAACGCAGTTTCGCCAAATCATGGACGACCTTGGCCGTGGCCAGACGCGCGTCTGCGGCGCGTTTGCGGGCCGCAATTTTAGTGGTATCGAGCACCGCCAGCACCGCACCCTTGGCGACCGCATCGCCGGGCTTGACCTTGACCTCGGCAACAACACCGGAAACCGCGAAGGACAAGCCTTGTTCGGCGGCGGTGGCGGAAACTGATACCGTCGCACTGAGTAAACCGGCGACGATATAAGCAGCGATGGTGCGTGAAATTGTCTGATAGGTCATGGCGTCACGCGTCCTTTATTTGGGTTTATTGGGGTTACGGTTGAGCGTGTTCTGGTCATCCTGGCCAAAACCACTGCCGGCCTTGGGCACGAACTGATCTGTCGGCAATCCGGTTTGACCGGTCATTCGGGTCAAAAAATTAGGTTTAAGACCTTCGGCCGGATGTTCACCCAGTATCACCGCGATCTTCGCCAGATTGACGTAGTACGATCCGGTGGCGCGGATTAATTCCGCATCCGATGCCGTGCTGCGCCCCATTGCGGGTCCTAAGTCCGAGACCCTGTTCTGCATGTACAGTTGCTGACGATACAACAATTGCCTGTCGTTGAAGTCCTTGTCAGCCAAGGCCGATATGACATGTTGAAAGGAATCGTCGCGCGCCAATATCAAATCGTGGGCGGCCAGCCTGAGGGCCCCTTTTTTGGTCGCGATCTGGGCATTCAGGCGTCTTTCATCGGCCGCCAGTTGCGAGCGCTTGGCGCTGTTGATGCCGCCATCGAAAATCGGCCAGGACAGACGCGCACCATAGGCATATTCATTGCGCCCGCGCATGTCGCGACTGTAATGCCCGACGTTGGCGAATGCCTGCAAACTGGGCAGGCTGCCAACACCGTCGCGACGCATTCCGGTGGCTTCCGCCTTTTTGATCAGGGCCAGAATTCCGGGGTTCCGCGCCATCACCGCATTGGCAAAATCTTCCCGATCAACATCGAAGGGCTTTTCCTTTGGCGGCGGTGGCGGTGCCACCAGTTCATCATCGAATGTCGCGCCGGTCAGTTCTTCGAGCCTGAGACGCAAATGGGTGTTGCGGCTTTGCTCGCGGCGATAGATCAGACGGGTTTTTTCGACCTTGGTCAGCCATTCGGCAACTTCCATCGGGTTGGCGGTGCCCAGAACCAGACGTTCCTTGGCGGTTTCCCAACGCACATAGACCGATGTGTGGGCTTCGTAATCGGCCCGCAGCTTCACTTCCGATGCATGCAAATTGTAAAAGACAGCGAGACCTTCCATCAGCACCGCATTGCGGGCCGCGATCATCGCTTGTTCGGCGGCGGCGACATCTGATCCGCTGGCGTCTATTTCCGCAGCGCTTTTGCCGAAATCATAAATCGGCTGGGCGACCTCAAGTGTGCCATAGACCTCGGCATTATCTTCGCGCCATTTTTGCGTCGATTGATACTTTTGACTGGTCGCCGACAGGCTGACTGTTGGGTACAGGGCCGCCGTCGCCTGATCGCGCCGGGCCCGGGCCTTGTCGATATCCGTTGCAGCCGCAGCAAAGACGTAATCGCCGTTGGCCTCGATCATGCCAAGGATTTCTTCGCCGGTATAAGTTTTCGTATCCTGAGAAACAGCGGTTTCGGGAAACGGCACCAACAACGCCGCCACAATCAGGCTTGTTTTAAGATATCGCCAGTTTTTCATGCGGTTACTTTTGTTCCTGAAGGTAGCGGAAAAAGGATTTTCCAGTTTTATACTCACCATCAACGACATATTTGCCCGCCTGATGGAAACGCTCGACATCCATGAAACCTGTGGTCCTGAGAACCGCCTTGGCGTCGGTGTCATAAAACACAAACACCGGCGTCGCGCGCACCCTGATTTTAAGGGCAAAAGCGCGCTCGTTGCCTTCTGTGCCATCGGGCATGACGATATCCAGGTTGCCCTTGACGTTGCTCTCGATCATGACAAAGTTTTCAGAGAAATAATCCATGATTTTGGGCATCGGAAGAACCCGCGCCCGCATCTTGTCGCAATAGGGACATCCGGCCTGATGGAAGAAAAGCACCAGTCGTTTGCCCTCTTCCGCCGCGGCCTCAACCTCGCTTTTATAGTCATTGTCCATGCTCTCTATCAGATATTCGGCACTGGCCGGTTTAGAGAGCAGGAAGGCCGCGAGAACGGCGATCAGAAATATACGAAAGCTTGGTATCATATTGTCATCCAGAATCAGTAATTTCATTAAATTCTAGTTAGTTTCATAAGGGTACACCATAGGCTTCGCCATGATCTTGGTTAATTATTCCAACCTGCGCCGCAGGCGATCAAACAGTCTTTGACGAGCCTGTGGCGATTTTCCATGCCTGGAATGCCCGAAAACATGGCGGTCGAGAAAGTATCCAGTCAGGATCATGCCGTCGACAATCTCTTCAGGGCTGCCCGCCCCGCCCTTGTCCAATAAAAATGGCGGCAACACCAACAGGGATTTCAGGTACGGCTCGGCGGCGCTTACGGAAACGGCGCGCCCTGATTTTGGCGAGACATAGGCCAGATCTTCAGCAATGCCGGTCGCCGCACAGGTCTGTAGATCAAGCCCGAAGCCCAGTTCGCCCAACAGGCCCAGTTCCCATTTCACATACAGTGTTGGCCAATCCGGTGTTTCCAGCGATCCCAGCAAAACCATCAGCCCATCGAACACGGCGGGATGTTCTTCGCGTTCCGGCAGCGCACTTTCGGTAACGGCAAGGGCCGCGCTCAAGCCCGCCAGGGAATCGGCATCATCGAACAAGGTCGCGGCATACCCAAGCACAAGCTCGCACGTATAACTGCCCAGATGTTCTGTCAGCCGTCCGCGCCAATGGGCGCTGACCCGGTTGCCTGGTTGCAAGTCGCCGCGCTTGCGCTTGCCGGACCCTCCCCTGACCAGTCCTGCATGAACACCGCGCCCACGGGTCAACAACGTGACAATGGCCGATGTCTCACCATGCTTGCGTGCCGACAGCACGATGCCTTCTTCATTCCAGTCCATGACGCCGATTGTATCCGTTGATATGTGCTATAAGAAGGAGTCTCTGATTCCTGGATTTAAAAGAACCGTGCACAAGAAAATGATAGAAGGCGCCCTGCGCCAGTTAAGCACCGATAGGGCCAATTATTTCGGCGACGTCGCCAACACGTTGGAAAAAGACGCGCGAACCGAAGCCGACGCCAATATGGCGTTTTCCGTGCTCAGGGATGTGATGATCGACCTGCCGATTTATATAGATAAATCCGATCTGATCGACATGTTGTTCGACTTTATCGACAAGAATCATTCAGGCCTGCGCAACGTTATGTACAGCCCGTCTTTTGTCCATGACCCATCGATCATGCGCACGGTAACCGGCCTGTTCGTCCACGATGTGGTTAATAAGACCCTTGAGATGGCCGAGGCCGGCGACCCCGACAGCCCGGAACTGAGCGTCCACAAGCTGACCTGGCCCTATCGTGAAACTGATGTTATCGACCCTGATGATGAACCGGAAGAATGGGCCGCAGCCGTAACCAAAGCCGACAACTGGGACGGTGTCGACAGACGCGCATCGGGTGTAGCGCGCATTGACGATGTGGCGGCCGAGAATGTCCGGGAAAACGTATTGGATAAAGAGAGAATAAGGGAAAAGATCAAGGATATGAAAAAGCAGAAATAAAGCCTGACTTCCAGAAGCCGCGCTGCTCAGAGAGCGCGCTCACAAGACACTACGCGTTATAATCAAGTCCCCAATCGCGATAACGATCCGGGTCGTCGCCCCATTTTTCGCGTACCTTGACGAACAAGAACAAATGCACCCGGCATTCGAACATTGATTCCAGTTCCTTGCGCGACGCCGCTCCCAGCGATTTGATTTTCTGGCCGCCCTTGCCCAGAACGATCCCCTTCTGGCTGGGGCGTTCGATATAGATAATCTGACGAATAGTGATTGATCCGTCTTCACGCTGTTCCCATTCCTCGGTCTCGACCGTCGCTGCATAAGGCAGTTCCTGATGCAGTTGCCGATACAACTGCTCGCGGGTGATTTCAGCGGCCAGCAATCGCGACGGCATATCCGACATTTGGTCTTCAGGATACAGCCACGGCCCCTTGCGCACACCGCCTGCCAGATAGGTCATCATTTCAGGCACACCGTCGCCAGTTTGCGCCGAAATCATGAAAATCTCGCGAAACAGTCCGGTTTCCGTCAAATCGGCAATCAGTTTCAGTAGCGCTTCTTTTTTGACCAAATCGACCTTGTTGATGGCCAACACAATGTTCGGCTTGTCGCCGGCCTGCTTTTTCAATCCATCGATGATATTGCGGGTATCGCCATCGATGCCGCGTGATGCATCGATCAGCAGCAGGGTTTCGTCGGCATCCGCGGCCCCGCCCCAGGCCGATGCGACCATGGCCCGGTCAAGGCGGCGCTTCGGCGCGAAGATGCCCGGCGTATCGATAAAGATGACTTGTGCATCGCCTTCGATGCAAATTCCCAGAACCCGCGTGCGTGTCGTCTGCACCTTCGGTGAAACGATGGATACCTTGGCCCCGACCAATCGGTTGAGCAGTGTTGACTTGCCGACGTTGGGTGCCCCCAGAATGGCAACGAAACCGCAGCGTGTGTCGCCCGTATCCGTCATGACAACTCCGTTCCGTCTTTCAGGACATCCAACAGGGATTTTGCTGCTGCCTGTTCGGCCTGACGCTTTGATGAACCTTCGGCCGTTACCGCCTCGAAATCGCCCAAACTAACCTGCATGGTGAAGACCGGCGCGTGTTGCGGCCCCTGACGATCGGTTTCCTTGTAAACCGGCAAGTCCAAACCCTTGGCTTGCGCAAATTCCTGCAATTCCGTCTTCGCATCTTGCGGCGGTTGCAGGTCTTCGGACATCAAGATCGTCCAATGGCGACGGATAAAGGCATCGGCGGCAGTGAACCCGCCATCCAGATAGATGGCCGCGATTACCGCTTCGCACCCATCGGCCAGCAGCGCCGGGTTATTCAGCCCGCCCGTCGCCTGTTCCGATTTACCAATGCGGATGTAATCACCCAATTTCAGGTCAACGGCAACCCGGGCCAGGGTCTCGCGCCGCACCAGCGCCGTGTGACGGCGCGCCATGTCGCCTTCTTCTTCATCGGGGAATACTTCGTAAAGCATGGTGGCAATGCTCAGGCCCAACACCCTGTCGCCGACAAATTCCAGACGCTGATTGGTTTCGCATCGCGTGTCACGGGATGCCGCCATACTGGAATGAACAAGCGCCAGATTTAGCAGGTCAGGATTATTGAATTCATGACCCAGAATGCCTTCCAGGTCGGACAGGGCGCCGGTCATTCGACGCTTCCGAAAACACGATCCGAACGAACCGTGTTGGGCCATTGCCAGAATTTCCAGCCCGCCCCATCAACGGAAAAGAACAGGACATCGGCGCGTCCAACCAGATTTTCACGAGGCACATAGCCGACATCTGAAAAACGGCTGTCGCGGGAATTATCCCGATTGTCGCCCATGGCAAAGTAATGCCCTTCGGGAACTTTGAATACTGGCGTGTTGTCGCCCATCGCAATGTCACCATTACTTTCCAGAATGTAATGCGTGCGACCACCGGGAAGGGTTTCGATATATTGGGGAATCCGGCTGGTGCTGCCATAGCCATTTTCTGTCAGGAAATCTTCCGTGCGCTGGCGTTTGACCGCCACGCCATTGATATGCAGGACCCCGCCCGTGACCTGAATGGTGTCGCCGGGAAGACCAACCAGTCGTTTGATGTAATCAATGCTGTCATCAGATGGCTTGCGAAACACCGCGACATCACCGCGTTCCGGTTCACTGGCAAGGATGCGCCCGGAAAACAATGGCAACCCATAGGGAAACGAAAAACGGCTGTAGCCGTATGACAACTTGGAGACAAAAAGATAATCGCCGACCAGCAATGTCGGCTTCATGGACCCGGACGGAATATTGAACGGCTCGAAGGCTAGCGAGCGCACGCCGATGGCGATCAGACCCGCAAAAGCGATGGTCTTGACCGTTTCAAAGAAACCGTCGGCATTTTTCTCGCTCATGATTGATGTCCGTGGCGGCGAAAAGCTGGCAGATCAAGCCAGTCCGAGCCGTTGATGTCAAGGCGCATCGGCGTTTATCTGGCGACGGCTGAAATAATGACGATAGCCTGGGCCAGCGGATAATCATCGCTGATCGACAAATCAATTTGTGCCGTCATGTTGTCGGGGGTCAAAGTCGCCAGATGTTTGGCCGCTCCACCTGTCAGCGCCATGGTCGGCTTGCCGGAACTTAAATTGACAACACCCAGGTCATGCCAGTAAACCCCGTTGCGAAAACCGGTGCCGAGTGCCTTCGAACACGCTTCCTTGGCAGCGAACCGTTTGGCATAACTTTCCGAACGATTGACCCGGCGTTCGGATTTTTCCCGTTCAATATCGGTGAAAATGCGATTGATGAAGCGATCGCCGAAACGATCCAGGGTCTTCTCGATTCGTCGAATATCGATCAGGTCATTACCGATGCCGATGATCATGCATCTTTCCTTGCCGCATCCATGCGGTCGCGCATGCCGCGGATGCTTGCTTCAAGGCCGCTGAAAATAGCCTCGCCAATCAGAAAGTGACCGATGTTCAACTCGACAATGGTCTCGATTGCAGCAATCGGCCCGACCGCATCATACGTCAGCCCATGTCCGGCATGGCACTCTAGCCCAATGGCTTCGGCGTGTGCTGCGGCCTTGATGATACGCTTTAAATGACTTTCTCGCTGGTCCCCGCTGGCATCGCAATAGGCCCCGACATGCAATTCCACCACCGGCGCGCCCAGTGATTTGGCTGCATCCAGTTGTTTGATGTCCGGTTCAATAAACAACGACACCCGAACACCGGCATTTGTGAGTTGCTGAACGAACGGCATCAGATGATCGTGACCGCCAACCGCATCAAGACCGCCTTCTGTGGTGCGCTCTTCGCGCTTTTCCGGCACAATACAGGCGGCATGAGGAGAGTGCCCAAGGGCAATTTCAAGCATCTCGTCGGTAGCCGCCATTTCAAGGTTCAGCGGCTTGTCTATTTCATTACACAAACGAACGATATCATCGTCGGAAATATGCCGACGGTCTTCGCGCAAATGGGCGGTGATGCCATCAGCCCCTGCCATCGCAGCCATGCGCGCCGCTTCGACAGGGTCTGGGTGTCCCCCACCACGGGCATTTCGAATGGTCGCCACATGATCGATATTGACGCCGAGCCTGAGTTGCCTTGCCATCATTCGACCTCCATCTGCTTGTTGGCCGCCGACTTTCTCATTCGCCGTTCAATCCGCCGCTGCTGATAGCCATCAACCAAAGGCCTTAAAGGAAAATAAGCCATCAACCACACAACGATAAAGGTAGGCAATCCACCAACAAACATCGGCCATAAAACCGGACCGGCGGTATCAATCAAAAAGACCATGTCGAGTTCCAGAAAGGCATCCATGCTGGCCGTAAAGATAGCGCTGAAATCCATCGTATCGACGTCGACTTCCTGCCCACCGGCACCCATCCACAGCCCAAGATTATACGTCCACGCCCAAATAAACGGGAATGTCCAGGGATTGCCGACCGCGGTGCCAATGGCCGACGCGATGATGTTGGCGCGAATGGCCCATGCGAACAAAGCGCCAAGAATGAAATGCATGCCGACGAATGGCGTAAATGATATTGCCGCCCCGCAAGCAAACCCGGCGGCGATGGAATAGGACGAACCGGGAAGTCTGGCGACACGATGGAACAAGTACGCGGTGGAACGCTTCCAGCCAAGACTGGGCCACAGGAAATCCCGTGCCCTGTGATGCAATTTCGGTTTGTCACGCCGTTGAAACATAAACAGGAATATACGCCAAGCCGATGGACGCCGATAAGAAAAAATCGAAGACGAGCCTAACCCTTGGCCCTTTCGACCGCATTGATGGACGGCGTCGCGCGCAGGGCTGCAATAATATCCGCCAGATGCTTGACGTCATGGACCTCGATATCGATCAGCAGGTCATAAAATTCTGACGACCGATTGGTGATTTTCAGGTTCGAGATATTGCCGTCGCTTTTGCCAATCACCATGGACAAGGTGCCCAGCACACCGGGTTCGTTCGTCACCGTCAGATGAATGCGCCCGACGTGAATGTCCGGCAATTCTGATTCCTGTTGCCAGGAAACATCGAGCCAACGGTCCGGCTCGTCAACGAAGCTCTCCAGCTTGTCGCAATCAATGGTGTGAATGGTCACGCCCTTGCCGGTACTGATGATGCCGACGATACGATCGCCAGGCAGTGGATGACAGCAGCCGGCATAGTGCACGGCCATGCCGGGGATCAGACCCCTGATGGGAATCGCCGTATCAGAACCGCCTTTCGACTTTTTCCCTTTGGCTTTGCTCAGGGGCGTCCCTTTTTTCGATTTCTTTTTCTTCTTGATCGCCGGGAATACCGCCTCGACGACATCGCGCGCGCCAACATGTCCGGCCCCGATCTGTGCGGTTAAGTCATCGGGCGTATCTTGCTGGAAAACCTTCAGCACCCCTTTCAGGGCCTTGTCCGTAAATTCGTAGCCTTCTTCACGAAAAGCGCGTTGTAAAATGGCGCGGCCCAATTGCAAATATTGTTCGCGTTCCTTGGAATGGATAAAGCGACGAATTCGGGCGCGGGCCTTGCCGGTAACGACGAAGCGTTCCCACGTCGGCGACGGCGTCTGCGCCTTCGACGTCAGAATTTCAACTTGATCGCCATTTGTCAGCACCGTGCGTAACGGCATGATACGACCGTTGATCTTGGCCCCGACGCACCTGTCGCCGACTTCGGAATGAACCGCATAGGCGAAATCGACGGCCGTGGCACCGTGGGTCATGTTAATCAGATCACCGTTGGGGGTGAAGCAGAACACCTGATCTTGAAACATTTCCATCTTGGTGTGTTCAAGGAAATCTTCCGGACCGGTGGCGTGTTCAAGAATATCCAGAAGCTCGCGGATCCAACGATACTGCCTGCCTTCGGTCCGCTCTTTGCCCTGTTTATAGGTCCAGTGTGCGGCGACACCATTTTCGGCGATCTCGTGCATATCGCCGGTGCGCAGTTGTATTTCGATGCGGTGCTGTTCGGGTCCCAAAACACCGGTGTGCAAGGAGCGATAGCCGTTCGGCTTGGGTGTACTGATGTAATCCTTGAAGCGTCCGGGCACGACCCGATAGGCATCGTGCAGAACCCCCAGCGCCTTATAGATATCATTGACGTCAGGCACGATGATCCTGAAGGCCATGATATCGGACAGTTGTTCGAAACTGACGTCCTTGTGCTGCATCTTGCGCCAGATGGAATATGGAAGTTTTTCGCGACCATTGATCATTACGTCCTTCAAGCCGCCGTCTTCGAGAGTTTTTTTCAACTCCTTTTCGATCCTGACGATCAGGTCACTGCCTTCCTTGCGCAGGAAATCAAGCCGGGCGACGATTGAATCGCGGGCTTCCGGATTAATCTGGGCAAAGGCCAGATCCTCCAGTTCATTCTTCATTTCCTGCATACCGATGCGTTCGGCCAGCGGCGCATAAATTTCCATGGTTTCCATGGCAATGCGACGGCGCTTATCTTCTTTTTTGATAAAATGCAGGGTCCGCATGTTGTGCAGCCGGTCGGCCAGTTTGACCAGCAGGACACGAATGTCTTCGGACATTGCCAGCAGCAGCTTGCGGAAATTTTCCGCCTGCTTGGCGTGATCCGATTGCATTTCGATACGGGTCAGCTTGGTCACCCCGTCGACCAGCGCGCCAATCTCGTCACCAAACAGGCCTTCGACCTCTTCCTGGGTCGCCAGGGTGTCTTCGATGGTGTCGTGCAATAAGGCTGTGATGATGGTCGAGGTGTCGAGCCTGTAATCGGTCAGGATACCGGCGACTTCAAGCGGGTGCAGGAAATACGGGTCGCCGGACGCACGTTTTTGCGAACCGTGCGCCTTCATGGAAAAGACGTAGGCGCGGTTCAGGGCGTCTTCATTGCTGTTGGGGTCGTAGGATTTGACCAGTTCGACGAGTTCAACTTGCCGGATCATGGTTGTGTCACCGATGCTCCTCCGACAACGGGAAGATTACTTCCCTTCGGATGCGCCTTCGTCAGGCTCGGAAACTTCGTCGACGTCTTCGTACATGCCCTTGACCTTTGGTTTTGCTTCCGGCTCGGCATTACCTTCGCCTTCCATGCCCTGCTGGATCAACTGCATGTCCATATCTTCTTCTTCCGGCTCGTCCATTTCGACGTGACGCTGTAGCCCAGTGACGAGTGCTTCTTCAAGTTCGCCCAGATCAAGAGTTTCATCGGCGATTTCACGCAGCGAAATGACGGGGTTCTTGTCATTGTCCTTTTCCACCGTCAGGGCGGCCCCGGCGGTGATATTGCGTGCCCGCTGCGCAGCCAGCATCACCAACTCGAAACGGTTGGGAATTTTGGTTACGCAATCTTCAACGGTTACTCGTGCCATCTGTCGTCGTCTCCGGACTTAAGTGGGATGTTTATCTGCGCCGATTATATATTGTGCAGAACACTTTATGGCAAGACAAATAGAGCCCGTATCGGCCCCAGAATGCCTTTATTTTAAACGAGTTTGCGGATTTCCTGCCCGTCAGGCAGCGCCGCTGTCATTTCCACGGCACCCAAACCCGTAACGGGATGACGCCAATCGGGCAAAATATCGGCCAATGGCAGCAGCACAAAGGCCCGCTGATGCAGCCGCGGATGGGGGATAACGAGGGCTTGTGTCTCTTCGCCATCACCCGTTTCCACGCGCTCGCCATAGGCAATCAGGTCCAGGTCCAGCACCCGTGCTTCGTTGCGCACAGTGCGGATGCGACCAAATCGCTGTTCCGTCGCCGCCAGCAGCCCCATCAGGTCTTTTGGCGACAGCGATGTTTGCACTTCGATGACACCGTTGACGTACCACGGCTGGTCCGATACCGGCACCGGCGCGCTTTCATACCAGGGCGACTGCTGAATAACCGTCAGGCCGGCCTCGGCCAGCGCCTGAACGGCGGCGATACAGGCATCGCCGGGTGCGCCATGCTCCGGGCTGGCCAAATTGGCCCCTATGCCGACGATGATTGCGCCTTTCGGGCGTAAAGAATTCATATTCACCTTGCAGCCCCCCCGTAGGGTGCTTACCTATACGGTATTCATTAACGAGAAATTTTTTAAATACCTGATACCAAATATATTTTTAAAAAACGTACAAGCGATTGTTATTAAAGGATTTATTCCCCATGAAATTTTATCCCAATGAACGTATCGGGTTGTTTATCGACGGCTCTAACCTGTATGCGTCGGCGCGCGCACTGGGTTTCGATATTGACTACAAGCAATTGCTCAACATCTTCCGATCCGAAGGCAACCTGATCCGCGCATACTATTACACGGCACTGTTGGAAGATCAGGAATATTCGCCGATCCGTCCCCTCGTCGACTGGCTGGATTACAACGGCTACACCATGGTCACGAAACCGGCCAAGGAATTTACAGACACCCAGGGCCGCCGCAAGATCAAGGGCAACATGGATATCGAAATCGCCGTCGATGTCCTTGAAATGGCTGAAAAACTTGATCACATCGTGCTGTTTTCCGGCGATGGCGATTTTCGCTATCTGGTCGATGCCGCCCAAAGCAAAGGCGCACGCGTCACCATCATCAGTACTGTGCAGTCGCACCCGCCAATGGCCGCCGATGAACTGCGCCGTCAGGCTGATTTCTTCATCGAGTTGGCCGATCTGCGCGAACACATCGGGCGCAGTGGCGCAAGCAGTGCCGATGATGATCACCCGGACCAGCCGGACGACAGCTTCCTGCATCTGGAGACGGCCTGATCGGCATGGCTGCAATGCCCGAACCCGGCCCGGACTGTTCGCTTTGTCCCAGGCTTGTTGACTATCGCAACGACAGCCGTCGCGACCACCCCGACTGGCACAATGCACCGGTCGCGTCGTTTGGCGCTATTGATGCCGGTCTGTTGATTGTCGGCTTGGCCCCGGGTATGCGGGGGGCCAATCGCACCGGCCGGCCCTTCACAGGTGATGCCGCCGGCGATTTGCTGTATCCGACTTTGATAAAATTCGGGCTGGCCGAAGGCAACTTCGGGGCCAAAGCCGATGACGGGCTAAGGCTGGTCAATTGCCGGATTACCAATGCTGTCCGTTGCGTGCCACCGGAAAACCGGGTGACGGCAGCAGAAGCAAGGGCTTGCGGCCCCTTTCTTGTCGATGAAATAGCCGCTATGGAGAACCTGAAGGCGATATTGGCACTCGGCGGCGTTGCCCACGGGGCGGTTCTCACAACCCTGGGGCTAAAGAAAAGCGCCCACAAATTCGGCCACGGGGCACAACACCCTCTGAACGATGGCCTGATCCTCATCAACAGCTATCATTGCTCGCGTTACAACACCAACACCGGTCGTTTGACGACACCGATGTTCGAAACGGTGTTCGAGGACCTGTTGAAACTCCTGTAAAAGCCCCTTTGCGCCCGGCGGCGGTGTTGTTATACCGGTTGCATCATTTTGGTTCTTATAAATGGGGGCGCAATCCCCCGTGAAGGAAAGCGTGGGGGATTAATCATGGAAATCGTCTGTCTGGACCTTGAAGGCGTATTGATTCCGGAAATTTGGATCGGCGTTGCCGAACGCACCGGCATCGAGGCGTTGAAGGCGACGACCCGCGACATTCCCGATTATGACCAGTTAATGGCTCAGCGTTTGGACATCATGGACCAGAACAACCTTGGAATCGCAGATGTCCAAGCCGTTATAGACAGCTTAAGCCCGCTGGATGGGGCTAAAGACTTTCTTAACTGGCTAAATGAACGCTATCAGGTGATTATCCTGTCAGACACTTTCTATGAATTTGCCGAACCCCTGATGCGTCAGCTCGACTGGCCAACCCTGTTTTGCCACCATCTGGAAATTACCGACGGACGTATATCGGGCTATCAGTTGCGAATGACTGATCACAAGCGCGCCGCGGTCGAGGCGTTGAAAAAGCTCAACTTCACTGTCTATGCAGCGGGCGATTCTTACAATGACACCGCCATGCTGGGGGCCGCCGATACGGGCTTTCTTTTTTGTGCGCCCGATAACGTGATCGCCGAGTTTCCCGACTTCCAGGTGGTCAATCAATACCAGGAATTGCAGGAAAAGCTGGCGGCCCTGTCTGCGAAAGCCGATTGATGGCCGAGATCGTCAACTTGAACAAGGCGCGCAAGGCAAAAGCCAAGGCAGACAAAAAGGCCTCGGCAGAAGAAAATCGCGTCCGTTTTGGTCAAACGAAGGCCGACAAAGCCAACAACAAAATCAGTCGCGACCATCATGACGCCCATTTGAACGGCTTGCGGATCTACAATCCTGGAAAAAAGGACGATGACGAACCGGCTTAGGTTAAGTCATCTGCCTTCAAACTTGTTTTGACTTCCAGAAGCCGCGCCATAAAAAATCAACCGAATGACAATTTTAGTCATCGGTGGTGATGTTGGTTTCCGGATCGAACAGTTTGTGCAGGTGGACGATGACGTATTTAATATCGGCCTCGTCGACGCGTTTCTGACTGGCCCCGCGCCATGCCGTTAACGCATCGGCATGATTGGGAAAGATGCCGACAATATCAAGATCATCGCAATTGGTGAAATCCAGTGCACGTGGATCGTGGACCGGTCCACCGAATACCAGATGCAGCAGGGGCCTGTCAGTCATTTGGTGTTCTCCCACCCTTAAAAGTTAACAAAATTCCTTAAAATCTTACGCGTCTGATATTTTTCTGCAAAGGACAATCGGGCTCCAAAGAGTCCAACCAATGAGTCTAATTCATGAGTCTAATCAACAGCTTAGCTGTATAAGTTAAGAGTCTAAATAGCCCAATAAGAGTCTATGTTTCAACACCTTACTGTCTAAAAATATGTTTGACAGAGTCTAAATCGTTAACTAATGTGTCCAAATATTAACTGTTTATTTAGACATTAAATTTCGACTGGAAATGGTGGCTGGATATGTTGACAAGCAAACAGGTGTTGTCGCGAACGGGGATTTCACGCGCCACACTGAATAATTACATCACGCTGGGAATTTTGCCGAAGCCTGTACTGGCCAAGGGCGAAGGCCGAACCCGTCGGATCGGTCATTTCGAGCCCGGTGCCCTGATCACCATTCAAAATGTCAACGCCCTGAAGAAGCGCGGCCACTCAATTGCCGAAATCGTCGATATTCTTAACCAACAGGATGCCGATGTGTCTAAATCATCAAGCCAGAGCCTTGATCTTCCCAATGAGTCCCCGGAACGTCGTCGCGGTGCCGACAGGCGCAATATTCATGAATCATCGTCGATCGAGTCCATTGGCGGTAATGGCCTGCGCCTGACCATTGATCAGGTAATGACACCGGCCTACATGGTCAACACACGGTTCGAGCTGGAATGGTCCAACGAACAGGCTGCTGGAACCTTCAGCAGTATAAACGCAGGGCTAGCCAGTGAAATTGCTGATCGCAGCGTCTTCGGCCTGATATTCCGCGATGACATGTTGATGGCTTGCGAGAGCCGCGACGAAATCATTTCTTTCCATCTGTCCATCGCCAAGAACCGTATGACACGAACGGCTATCCTGACCGCCGACCCGGAACTGGATGAAGACAACATCAATACCCTTGGTCAGCTTTATGACAATGCCGAGCCCGCTCCGCTGGGACAGGTCCTGCATATACAGGCCAACCTTGCGCCACGCGGCGAAGAGCCGAACTGGTTCGATGTCTATGCCTCGACCTTCCGCGAAGGCTTTTTCATCGTCTATATGCCGGTGGCTGACGAAGACGATCAGTTGATGAAACTGCTGGCCCGTCGTGACATCGTTATCCGCGACCTGTTAAAGCGCCGCCGCCCTTATCTAACGCCGGTCGCCGTGATCGTCGCCGATTTGCAGGATTCCGTTAAAATCTGTGCCGAACTGCCACCGGAAGAATACTTCGAACTGATCAACGACATCTGGGGCGCGATGGAGCCGAAGCTGCGCCAGTACTATGCCACCCACGGCAAACACGTCGGCGACGGCATGGTCTATTATTTTTTCCCACAGCCCGATAGCAACTACGCCATGAACGCCCTGCTCTGTGCCGAAGAAATGAAAACCGCGATGCGGGATGTCTCCAAGCTGTGGAAAAAGAAAAAGAACTGGGCCAACGATCTGGTTCTCAACATCGGCCTACACGAAGGCCAGGAATGGTTCGGCACCTATCAGACCCCGACCCATGTCGAAGTCACGGTGCTTGGCGACACAATTAACATGGCAGCACGCCTCAGCGATTTTGCCCGCGAGGGCTCGGTGTGGATTTCAAAGGCCATGTTTGGCCAGCTGTCATCGAAAGAACGCGACCGGGTCAGCTATGGCGTCAAACGGCGCAGCGAAGATGGCAGCGACATTCTGGTGCCCTCTACCTATTCACGGATTTCCAATCTGCTTGATCTCGACAATCCCAAGTTCGATAAGTTCCGCGACATCGCCGCCATGGCGGTGACTGAAATCATCGACGTCGAGGGAACAGAGTAGCAGCCCCCTCATATCCTCATATTGTTTTAATATTTGCAGATACCGGTCACAAACATTCTCAGCAAATGAATACTGTGACAAGCGGTTAAAGAGCCCTTCCTCCTTGATTACCGAGCAGACTGATATGTCTCGAAGGCATTTCTGATTTTCTCAAGCTCGGGGCTTTGCGCGTCATACGCATCGGGGCTACCCGCCCCCCACACAGGGCCGGGCCAGGCGTCGTCTGCCTCGAAACGGGCGATCACATGGACATGCAATTGCGGCACAATATTGCCCAGCGCCCCGACATTGATCCTGTCGGGGGAATACACATCCAGCAGCATATTCGACATATCCCTGATTTCCTGTGTCATCAATTGCAGGTCGTCAGCAGCCAGATCATGCAGGCCAACAAGACCTTCGCGCCGGGGGATCAGGATGATCCACGGGAACCGGCTGTCGTTGTTGATACGGGCATCCGAGAGCGCCAACGCCCCAAGTTCCAGCGAGCTCTCGGCGATCCGGGGATCGAGACTAAAATTGTTCATCGCAGATTTCCTTGTTACGATATTGCCTGATTGGGGTTGCCGCGATTGTCCATGCGGCTGTGAATGTTATACACCAAATGACTAGGGGAGAGATTGATGCACAGCTATATGAGACCCATCGTAATTTCAATTATTTCCATCCTGACCGTCACCCCGTTTTCTGGCGACGCATTGGCAAAGGCCAAGAAATCACTGACCGCCAAGGACGATGGCCGTATCGAGTTTCCGATGCAGGCAACGTTAAAAGGCAATAAAATTGACGGCATTGGGACCTTGAAATTTCCATCAAAGGACAAGGGAAAGTTCCCGGTCGTCATTCTGGCCCATGGTACCAAGGGTATCGGATACCGCGAAGATAGTTGGGCGGGTTTTCTACAAGACCAGGGCTACGCTACGTTCGTGCTGGATTATTTCAAACCACGCGGCACCAAGGGCAAAGGCAAGAATGTTCCCCGCCCGCCAGAAGATGTTTGGGGCGCAATAAGCATTCTTTCCACTCACCCACGGCTGGATATGAACAAAGTCGCCGTGATGGGTTTTTCAAATGGCGGGTCCGTTACCCGCAGTTCTGCAAATCTAAATCCGGACAAGGATACAAATGGCGTCCTGCCAAAAGCCTTCATCATGGTTTACGGCGGCTGCCACGCTGAATTAAAGGCCCAGGCCGGATATAATCCCGCCCTGCTGTATATCGCCGGAGGCGAGGATAAACTGGTCAAGGCCAGCACCTGTCTGAAACGTAAAAATGACGCGCGTGCCAAAGACATTGAGGTCTTTGTTATTGATGGCGCCTACCACTTATTCGATGGCGACAAGTCGGCAACATTCAAACATCCCAAGTGGGGGAAAATTAAGGTCAAAGCCGATAAGGAAGCAACCGGGAAAGCGCGTCAGAAAGTTATCAGTTTATTGGAACGCGTTTTCTAGTTTTCGCATGCGTCAGTCTACCCCTTGTCACGCATCAGGCGTGACTTGTCGCGTTTCCAATCACGGTCCTTGGTGTCGGCGCGTTTATCTCGTTTGTCTTTACCACGACCGAGTCCCAAGTCGACCTTGGCGATGCCACGCGCGTTGAAATAGATTTTCAAAGGGACCAGGCTCATCCCCTTGCGGTTGACAGCAGCCATCAACCTTCCGATTTCTCGCTTATGCAACAACAACTTACGCGGCCTGCGTGGTTCATGGTTGGCATGACTGGCGGCCGCGTATTCTGGGATATACGAATTCAGCAGATACAGTTCGCCGTCCTGCTCTGCAGCATAGGATTCGGTGATGCTGCCGTGACCGGCGCGAAGGGATTTCACCTCGCTGCCAAACAGCATCAGCCCAGCCTCGAAGTTATCTTCGATGGCATAGTTGTGCCGTGCCTTGCGGTTTTGGGCGGCAACGTTATCGGAGGGTTTTTTCTTTTTTTGCGCCATCGGGGCGATTCTTCAAATCAGCCGTTGAGCAGACCGGCACCGGTCAGCGCATCGCGAACCCTCTGCTTCGAGGTCTCTGCTATTTCGCACATGGGCAGACGCATTTCAGACGAACAAATCCCCAGCAGCTCGGCCGCGTACTTGATTGGGCCGGGGCTGGACTCACAGAACATGGCGTCGTGAATCGGCATCAGCCGGTCCTGAATCTCCATGGCGGTCGCGATATCGCCTGCGCCCCAGGCCTTGTGCATGTCGGCGCACAAACGCGGCGCTATATTGGCGGTCACGGAAATACACCCTGCCCCGCCGCCGATCATGAACGCCAGCGCGGTGCCGTCTTCGCCAGACAGCTGACAGAAATCCTTGCCGATGGCGCCGCGGGTCAGAATTGGGCGGGTCAGATCAGACGTCGCGTCCTTGACGCCGACAATATTTGGCAATTCTGCCAGCCGCGCCATGGTTTCGACCGACATATCGACGGTGCTGCGACCCGGAATGTTGTAAATGATAATTGGCAGACCGGCGGCATCGTGAACAGCCTTGAAATGCTGATACTGGCCTTCCACCGTCGGCTTATTGTAGTACGGCATCACCACCAGGGCCGCCGTCGCGCCCGCCTTTTCCGCATGGCTTGCCAGCATTACCGCTTCATCTGTCGAATTCGACCCCGCACCGGCAATCACCGGCACCCGACCAGCGGCGGCCTCGATGCACATTTCGGTTACGGCCATATGTTCGTCATGGTTCAGGGTCGGCGACTCGCCCGTCGTTCCACAGGGCACAAGCGCGCTCGAGCCTTCTTCAATCTGCCAGTTAACCAGCTTTTTGAAGGCTGCCTCGTCTACCTGATTGTCGGCAAACGGTGTAATCAGGGCGGGTATGGATCCCTGGAACATGGCTATCTCCTGCGAATAAACATCATTTAAGGCGCGAAGCTTACCTCCTATCACGTTTCAGGAGCAAGGCGAGAGGTTTCTTGTAGAGATTCCACTGCGGGCGTAGAATTTTGTTAACGCGATCCGGCTATTGTTGATGGCCTTGGATTGCCTGAATGTTGTCGGGAGCCATGAAAATGCGGTTTGTCATTACCGTCATGATTCTGACGCTGGCGGCCCTGCCCTCCGCCGGCCCAGCCTTTGGCGCGCAATCTTCTGAAAGCGCGCTGAATAATCACGACAGCAAAGCCGCCCACGATGCCTTCAAGGCTGGCTCCAAGAACAACTGGAAAGCCGCCCGGCGCTTCGCCAAGCGAATCAAGGACCCGCTGGTCGTAAAAATGTTCCACTGGTACGGCCTGACCAGCCGTTCGCCGGATGCGAATTTCAAGGAAATTTCTACCTTTATTGCCGACAACCCGGATTGGCCGGGGCAAAGAACCCTGCTCAGAAACGCCGAAGCGGTGATACTGAAAAACATCGATGCGCAGAAACTGCTCGACTGGTTCGAGGCGTACCCACCGGTCAGCACCGACGGCTGGGTCAATTATGCCTGGGCGCTTTTAAAGACCGGGCAAAAGGTCAAGGCGAAGAAGACGCTGCGCGATATTTGGGTCAACCGGAACTTCTCGAAGCATCCAGAGAAATCGTTCTATCGCAACTATCGCAAATATCTGACCGCCGACGATCACGTTGAACGGCTTGAAAGATTGCTATGGGAAGGCAAGAACTGGCCGGTCCGGCGCATGATGTGGAAGGTCAAGCCCGAGCTGCGCGCATTGGCCGAGGCACGGTTGATGCTGCGCCACCGTTTCGGCAATGTCGACACCGCCATCGCCAAGGTCCCGGCACATTTGAAGAACCATCCGGGGCTGATCTATGAACGGCTGCGCTGGCGGCGTATCAAGGGCCGTTATGATAAGGCCGCCGAATTGTTATCACCGCCGCCCGACACCTCTATTCGACCTGACCTGTGGGCCAGGGAACGCACCCATCTGGCGCGCATGGCGCTGTCCAAGGGAAACGTCACTGATGCTTACCGTCTCGCCAATCCGGTCGATGTTACCAAGGGTGCCGAATATGCCGACGCCGAATGGCTGGCTGGGTGGATCGCGCTCAGATTTTTGAATGAACCGGATACCGCCCTGAAGCACTTCATCGCCATGTTCGAAGGGGTCAAATATCCAATCAGCCGAGCCCGTGGAGCCTATTGGGCTTCTCGAGCGGCCGAGACATCGGGCGACATTCAGGCCGCCGACATGTGGCGACGGATCGCGGCGAAACGCCCGACCACCTATTATGGTCAACTGGCGCTTTCTGGACTGGGAACCGATTTTAAATATGCGCTGCCGACGGGCCCTGATATTTCACCTGACGAACTGACGGAATTCAACGGCAATGACATGGTGCGTGCCCTTGAAATCGCCACCCAGATCGATGCTAAAGACCTGATACGGCCATTTTTCCGGGCCTTGTCCAATGTTCAGAAAACGCCCGCATGGCGTTCCATGACGGCGTCTTTGGCGACCCACCTGAACCGACCGGATCAAGCCATTTCCATCGCCAAGCGAACCAGCCGCGAAGGCCGCGAGTTGATTGAATCCGGATACCCGGAACTGTCGCCGCCGCCGCTGCTCAGCCGTACCGCAGACAGGCCCGTCGAGGTGCCGCTGATTCTTGCCATGATCCGACAGGAAAGCGCCTTTTACGTCCGCGCCAAAAGCCACGCCAACGCCCGTGGCCTGATGCAAGTCCTGCCACGAACGGCGAAGAAGGTGGCAAAACGGCTGCGTATTCCCTATTCCCGCGACCGCCTGATCAAGGACCCGGATTACAACATGATTATCGGCCAAGCCTATATGGCCGGTCTGCTGGATGAATTTAACGGCTCTTATGTGCTGTCACTGGCTGCCTATAACGCCGGACCGTCACGGGCGCGCAGATGGACCCGCAAGAACGGTCACCCGGCAAGTGACGATGTCGACGCCATCGACTGGGTCGAGATGATTCCGTTCAGCGAAACCCGAAACTATGTGCAACGAGTTCTGGAAAACCTGCAAGTCTATCGCCACAGGCTTTCAGGGCCAGAGGTCGCCGAGACACTGGACAAGGACTTGATCCGCTGACACTTTGATTCCGAAACTCTCAACAACCTGTGGAAATAACAAGAAACATGAATGATATAGACGCTTGCGTATTCGATGCCTACGGGACCCTGTTTGATGTCGCCAGCGCCGCTAAAAGGTGCCGCGACGATCTTGCTGGCAAGGCCGATGAGCTGGCCGCCCTGTGGCGCACGAAACAGCTGGAATACACCTGGCTGCGCAGCCTGATGGGCGATTATGCCGATTTCTGGCAAATCACCGGCGACGGCCTTGATTTTGCCCTGGATACCCTCGGGGTCGATGACGCTGTTCTGCGCGACCGATTGCTCAATCTGTATCTGGAACTGGATGCCTACCCGGAAGTCCCGGACATGCTGGATCGCCTGACCGCAGGTGGAATCCAATGCGCCATCCTGTCCAACGGATCGCCTGACATGCTGGCGTCCGCCGTCGACAATGCTGATCTGGGCAAGTATCTGACCGATGTATTGTCCGTCGATAGCCTTGGCATCTACAAGCCGGACCCAAGCGTCTATCAACTGGCCGTCGATACTCTGGGCATTAGGGCCGAACGTATTTGCTTTATGTCATCAAACGCATGGGATGTTGCCGGGGCCGCCCATTTCGGGTTTCGGGTCAACTGGGTCAATCGCTTCGCCCAGAAAAATGAACGCCTGTCCGGTGTACCGGAAAACGAATTCAAGACCCTGGCCGAATTGCCGGGATTGCTCGGTCTGTAAATGTCGTACACCGAGCGAACCTTCACAGCCCAGGACGGTCTTGATCTGTATTTCCGGGATTATGGCGACAGGCGCAGCAAGTCAACGCCAGTGGTATGTCTGGCGGGGCTAACCCGTAATTCCCACGATTTCCATGAACAGGCCGAACGGCTGTCGGCCGACCGCCGGGTGTTGTGCCCGGATTACCGGGGCCGCGGACGGTCTGCCTACGACGCCGACTGGAAACGCTATCAGGCATCCACCTATCTGGATGATGTTCGTCATCTGCTGGCCGCGACCGGCATCCACCGTGCCGTCTTCGTCGGCACCTCGCTGGGTGGATTGCTAACCGCCGGTATGGCCGCTGCCATGCCCACAGTATTGGCCGGTGCCATCATCAACGATGTCGGGCCGGACCTGGACCCGCGTGGACTGGCCGCCATTGCCGCCTTTATGTCGAACCCGTTGACCTTCGATGACTGGGGTGCGGCGGTTTCGCATTTAAGGAACACCCGCCCTAACCTTCCCGCCAACGACGATGCCAGTTGGCTCGATTTTACCCGCGGCACCTTTCGCCATTGTGATGATGGAAAATTGCGTTACGACTGGGACCCGAACCTGACGAAGGCCTTTCTTGGGGCAGCCCCACCACCCGACCTGTGGCCGTTGTTCCAGGCTTTAAAGAATATACCCGTGCTCGCGGTGCGTGGCGCATTGTCAGATATTCTATCTGCCGATACTTTCGTTCGCATGAAAGAAGCCCTGCCCCGGATGAACGCCATCACCATTGACGGCGTCGGCCACATGCCGAGCCTGAACGAGCCCGATTGCCGGGACGCCATCGATACATTACTAGCGACCATTGATGACTGAGCCCACCATCAATGATATCAGGGCCGCAGCCAAGCGACTGGATGGCAAGGCACGAAAGACACCGCTGATTGAATCCCGGCTGTTGAATGACCGCCTTGGCGGGCGGTTGCTGTTCAAACCGGAAATGCTGCAAAACACCGGGTCGTTCAAGTTCCGTGGGGCCTATAATTTCGTCTCCAGCCTGCCCCATGCCGATAAGCCAACAAGCATCATCGCCTATTCATCGGGCAACCACGCCCAAGGGGTCGCAGCGGCGGCTCGGGCCTTTAATATCCCGGCAATGATCATCATGCCCAGGGATGCGCCGGCCATTAAAATTGCCAACACCCGTGCGCTGGGTGCCGACATCGTTTTCTACGACCGGCAATTGGAAAGCCGCGAAGAAATCGGCGAGATGATGCAGGCGGAACTGGGCGCTACCCTGATCCGCCCATACGACGACGCCCACATCATCGCCGGGCAAGGAACTGTCGGGTTGGAAATTACTGAGCAGACAAAGGCCATGAACGTCAGCCCGGATGCCGTACTGTGCCCATGTGGCGGCGGCGGATTGATATCAGGAACGGCATTGGCACTGGAAGCCGAAAGCCCCGGAACGCTGATTTATGCCGTCGAGCCCGAAGACTTCGACGACACGGCACGTTCACTCGAGGCCGGAAAGCGGCTATGCAATGACAATACAGCGCAATCAATCTGTGACGCCCTGCTGACGCCGGAACCGGGCGAGATGACTTTCGCAATTAACAAACGACTTCTCAGTGGCAGCTTGCGGGTTCCCGACGACGCCGTCAGGGCGGCCATGGCAACAGCCTTCAATGATTTGAAAGTGGTCGCAGAACCGGGAGGAGCCGTCGGCCTGGCCGCCGTACTCAGTGGAGCTTACGACGTTCGCGACAAGACAGTCGTAATCGTCATGTCCGGTGGGAATGTCGATAAAGAGGTCTTCAGAGAAGTGCTGGCTTAGCCAACAGCCTTCTTTTCATCGCCTTTGAGAATCGGTGTTTCGGTCGCGTTGCCGGATTTATCGACAGGCTTGGAAAGAACCTTTTGCGGTGCATCCTTGACCAGACTGATCTTGCCGCTTTCATCAAGACTGACGACGGTTTCGTGTTTGCACAGACCTTCCAGAAAGGCACCGGTTTCGATGGTCAGGTCTTCGTGCAGGATATCGCCGACGACATGGGCGGTTTTAGCCAGCGTTACCTGACGGGCCTTGATCTGACCTGCAATGCTGCCGTGGACGCGAACCTGATCTGCGACAATCTCGCCGGTGATGTTCGCAGTCGGCCCAATCAATAACGAGCGGGTATGAATATCGCCGACGACGGTGCCATCGATATGAATTTCACCGGTACTGCTCAGGTTGCCGGCAATCTCGAGATCGGCACTGACAATAGATGGCGGTGAAGGTTTCAAGGTCGGTTTATTTCCCGAACTGGCCTTCGGTTTATCGTTCTTATTTCTTGAAAACATACCGCCCTGCCTTGAAAAATTTCAATGGGTTGAGATTTCTGCCCTTAAATGAAATCTCGTAATGCAAATGCGCCCCCGTGCTACGGCCCGTACTGCCAAGCAAGCCGACCTTATCACGGAACCCAACCTTCTGTCCTTTTTTAACAAGGATTTTGTTCAGGTGGGCAAAACGCGTCTTCAGTCCGGCGCCATGGTCAATCTCGATCATCTTGCCAAAACGGCCTTTCCAGCCAGCAAACGTCACGACACCGGGCGCGGCAACATAAACGCCGGAATTGAATGGACTGCCCATGTCGAGACCATAATGGGACGACCATTTCTTGTTCACCGGGTCGCGGCGTTTGCCGTACCGGCTGGTCACACGATAGGACGTTAACGGCGGTGCAAACGGCAGCTTCGCCATGATTTCCTGTAATCCTTCGGCCTGCATCAAATGCTGATCCAGATCATTCAGGTTGACCTTGATCTTGGATGCCGCAATGCCATCGGGCTTGGCCGGAATGAACGGGCCACCCTGACCGTTTTCACCCATGCCGTTGGCGGCCAGCAGTTTCTTGTAATTCAGACCCGTCATCTTGACGACCTGACGAATGTTCTCGTTGAACTCCGTCGTCCGGTTCGTCAGCCGCTGCACGGCTTCGGTCTCGGTTTCTTCCAGATTGACCAGACGGTTATCCAGTTCCTTGATCTGGCGACGCATACGGGTTCCTTCGAACAACGCACCGTTGCGCTCGCTCAAGGCGACCTGCAGGTCCTTCTCGACAGATTTCAGATTCTCGTTCAGTTCAGAATTGCTTCCCGACAACTGACGCTTTTCGCCTTCAAGGTTTGCCAGTTTGTTGCGCAGTTCTTCACGCGTCGCCAATACGTTTTCACGTTCCTGTTCCGTGCTCCTCAACTGCGAGGTCACCGTTTTCAGGTTCAACTGCAACGATGCATTCTGCTCGACCAGCCCCAGCATGGTGCCATGATTGGCCTCAAGCCGTTTGGTCGCCGATGAAAACTTTTTCTGATAGGCATCGACTTCGGTTAACAGGCTGCGATATGCCAGCCGGGCCGCAGCAACCTGCTGGTCCTTGGCCTCCAGAATGACGCCATTAAGGGCATAATTAACCGATGCGAAGGTGGTCCATACGCCGACGCCAAACAATAGCGAGGCGACGGTGACCTGTAATTTTTTCGACAAGGTGACGAACGAAACGCTGGCCTCGCTGCGCAGGACGATCTGGCGCTCCGGGAACAGGCGATCTATCCTTGCCCCCAGGCGTCCTAAAAACGTCTCGCGATCATTCATACCGTGCATCAAAACCGCCCCATTAATCCCTTTTCAGGCTTCCTCAGGTTGCCTGCCCTCGTGTTGTCCCTGAAATTATCGATTGCAGCGCCAACATGCAAGCCATATGGCAGGGAAACCGCACAAGAAAACAGCAGAAATCAGTCAGAAAATCATCTTCTGAGTATTTTTAGTGGGTTTCAGGCGTATGACCCTGCGCTATTGTGGCCCATGAGCGAAGAAAACAAGCCCGGCAACCTTGCCGATCCTGCGGTGATTCTGGCGACCTGGTTTGGTGCCGGTCATTTGCCGAAAGCCCCGGGAACGTGGGGATCTCTGGCCGCCCTGCCCTTTGCCTGGGTATTGCAGGCAGCTGATGGTTGGCCCGGATTGGCCATCGGAATCGTTATTTGCTTTGGCGTTGGCATTTGGGCATCAAACGGCTATATCGACGCAATCGGCGGTGAAGATCCCGCCCCGGTCGTTATTGACGAGGTCGCGGGCCAGTGGCTGACCCTGCTGCCAGCGGCTTATTTGATGCCGGGCGGTCCGGATTGGCGGGTTTATATCATCGGATTCGTCCTGTTCCGGCTGTTCGATGTTATCAAACCCTGGCCGATCTCGTGGGCAGACAGAACCATCAAGGGCGGTCTGGGCATCATGCTCGACGATATTCTAGCCGCCATTTTCGGGGCCGTGATCCTGGGCGGAATTATCCATTGGGGAGTTTTGTAAATGTATCCCCCACAAGTTCTTGGCATTGCCGAGCAGGCCCTTGATGCCTGCCGCAGCGCTGGTCTGAAGCTGGCGGTTGCAGAATCGTGCACCGGTGGTTTGATCGGCGGCTGCCTGACATCCATCAGCGGTGCGTCCGATGTGTTCGAGAAAGGCTTCATCACCTATGCCAACGAAGCGAAGACGGATTTGGTGGGAGTCCCGGAAGAAATGCTGGCTGAACACGGCGCGGTTAGCGAACCGGTCGCCCGTGCCATGGCCGAGGGCACCCTGCAAGGCGGTGTTGATATCGCCGTTTCCGTGACCGGTATCGCCGGTCCCGGCGGTGGCAGCGATGAAAAACCGGTCGGACTGGTGCACATTGCCGCGGCGCGAACTGGCGCTGACACTTTGCATCAAAGCGAAGTCTTCCGGGGAGATCGGGATGCCGTGCGCATGCAGGCGGTCGAGGCGGTGCTGAATTTGCTGCTAAAACAGGCTCAACCGTAGAGCGTTTCGGCCCGTTTTTCGAACGCCGTGACCATCCGGTGAACGGCGTCGGTAAACACCTTACCGATAGCCTTCTCAAGCAATTTTGAGCGAAATTCGAAGTCGACGTGAAAGTCGACAAGACAGCCGCCGCCTTCGGCCTCGTCGAAAACCCAGTGATTTTCCAAATACTTAAACGGACCGTTCTTGTATTCGACGTCAATTCTGTTAGGGTTGTTCAGATGAACGTGCGAGGTGAATTGTTCGCGGAACATCTTAAAACCGATGGCCATATCGGCGACCATTTCATCGTCGCTGGACGTACGAATCCGGGTCGCCACACACCACGGTAAAAATTCCGGATACCGCTCGACGTCGGCAACCATGTCGAACATTTGCTGCGGGCTAAAAGGCAGTGTTTTGATTTCGGCGTGTGTCGGCATCAGTCTTTGCTGTTCAGGCGCGCCACTTTCAGTTGCGCGAAGTCCTTGTCGGCGTGATAGGACGACCGCGTCAACGGCGTGGCTGCGACCAGATGAAATCCCTTGGCCAGTCCGATGCGCTTGTACTCATCGAATTCATCAGGCGTCACGAACCGGTCAATGGCGGCATGGCGCGTCGTCGGTTGCAAATACTGCCCGATGGTCAGGAAATCGACCCCGGCTGTTCGCAGGTCATCCATCACCTGCAAGACTTCGCCGCGTTCCTCGCCCAGCCCGACCATAATGCCCGATTTGGTGAAAATGTCCGGGCTCAGCCGCTTGGCTTCATCGAGAATGCGCAGTGAATGAAAATAACGTGCACCGGGTCGGATCGTCGGGTACAGGCGCGGCACCGTTTCCAGATTGTGATTGAAAACGTCCGGTGCGGCACCAACAACGGCTTCCAGCGCACCCGGCTTGTCGCGAAAATCAGGGGTCAGCACCTCGACCGTGGTATCAGGCGCCAGTTCACGCAATTTCTGAATGGTGGCAACGAACTGCTCCGCCCCGCCGTCAGATAAATCGTCGCGATCAACCGACGTCACCACCACATGACGCAGCCCCAGTTTGGCGACGGACAGGGCGACGTTTTCTGGCTCCAGTGGATCAGTGGCGGCAGGCTTGCCGGTGGCGACATTACAAAAGGCACAGGCCCGGGTGCAGACATCGCCCAAAATCATCATCGTTGCGTGTTTGTTGGCCCAGCATTCACCGATATTCGGGCACGCCGCTTCCTCGCACACCGTGTTCAGGTCGTGCTCGCGCATCAACCGCCGGGTTTCGCCATAGGCCTTCGATGTCGGTGCCTTGACCCGGATCCACGCCGGTTTGCGCGGGCTCGGGTTTTCCGGCTTGTTGGCTTTTTCCGGATGGCGAAGGGGAACGGCGTCTGTCATGGCGCTCAGCAACAGCCCTTTTTTGCACCGGGCTTGACCGCCTCGATGGTGGCCGACGCCACATATTTTCCGATGCCGCGCCCGGGGGCCCATTCGTCAATGGTTGCGCGGCTTTCTTCCTTCACATCAATACGAATGTCGCCGAAGCCCGCGTCCGCCATCCACTTTTCCAGATCGTCGACCGGTGTCGCACCCGATACGCAGCCCGACAGCAAATGCAGGTCGTTGGTGATTTCTTCGGGGAAGTCATCCGTCGCAACTACGTCTGAAATGGCCAGCCGTCCACCGGGCTTCAGCACCCGGAAGGTCTCGGCGATGACCTGACCCTTATCGGGCGACAGGTTGATGACGCAATTGGAAATGACCACATCGGCGGTGTCATCGGCAACCGGCAGATGCTCAATCTCTCCCAAGCGAAACTCGACATTCTGATGACCGGATTTTTCGGTGTTCTCGCGCGCCTTGGCCAGCATTTCGTGGGTCATGTCGACGCCGATAACACGACCATTGCCGCCGACCTGTCGGGCCGCCAAAAAGCAATCGAATCCGGCACCACTACCCAGGTCGACCACCGTTTCACCCGCGCTCAACGCCGCAATGGCCGACGGATTGCCGCACCCGAGTCCCAAGTTTGCCCCGTCGGGCACCGAACACAGTTCCTCTTCTGAATAGCCGAAACGGGTAGAGAATTCCTCTGACGATAGGGTGTCTGTCGGCTCGGCTTCCTCATCACCACCGCAGCAGACCGAAACCGCCGGTGCGCAGCAACCGGAATTGCCGCCCTTATCAGCAATGGTCGCATATGAATCGCGGACCACCTTGCGAATGGAATCAGACGATTGTTCTGATGATATGGGAGCGTCGCTCATGAGGTTCTCCGAAAGGGTTGGAAACTGGATTGAGATTATAATGCTGTTTTCAGCTTACCCGTCCTTAATTTCTATTTCGTAGCGGACTTTGTCGCTGACAGGAGTGAGCTTGTTATATAGTCCGCGCGCCGTTTCGTTGCCACTGTCTGTATGCCAATAAACGCCGCACCAGCCCTCTGTGCGGGCTGCATCGACCACAGCTTCAATCAGGGCGCGCCCATGCCCGCCGCCCCTGACGGTTTGATCGACATACAGGTCTTCCAGATAACAAATATCGTTCGCGGACCATGTCTTGATATGAGGAAAATACGTAACGAACCCGACGACTTCTCCGGCATCGTCCACGGCAGCAAAACCGCGAAGGCCTGAGCCTGCATCCATCAAGCGTGACCACGTCGCCGCCGTCACGTCATCAGGCACATCTTGTTTGTAAAATACGCAATAGGCGTCCCAAAGCCGGAGCCATGCGTCCTTGTCGGATTGCGCGAGCGCCCGGATCATCAGAAGTGAATGGCGCGGCCAAAGGCGTCGAGCACGCTCTCGTGCATCATTTCGCTGAGCGTCGGATGCGGGAATACGGTGTGCATCAAGTCGGCCTCTGTGGTTTCCAGAGTCTTGGCGATGCCGTAACCCTGAATCAGTTCAGTGACTTCCGCCCCGATCATGTGCGCGCCCAACAGTTCGCCGGTCTTGGCATCGAACACGGTCTTGACCAGACCCTCTGGTTCACCCAGCGCGATCGCCTTGCCATTACCCATGAACGGGAAGCGGCCGACCTTGACCGTATGGCCGGCGTCTTTCGCCGCCTGTTCGGTCATGCCAACACTGGCAACCTGTGGACGGCAATAGGTGCAGCCGGGAATGCGCGACGTATCGAGCGGATGAACGTCTTTCAGCCCGGCGATTTTCTCGACACAGATAATACCTTCGTGCGACGCCTTGTGGGCCAGCCACGGTGCCCCGGCAATATCGCCGATGGCATACACGCCTGGCTCACCGGTGCGGCACCATTCGTCCGTCTCGATGTGCGTGCGGTCGACCTTGACCTTGGTGCCTTCCAGCCCCAGGTCTTCGGTGTTGCCGACAATGCCAACGGCGAGGATCACCCGGTCGACATTGATGTCTTGTGATTTACCGCCCGCTTCAACGGTCGCGGTGACGCTGTTCTTGCCCTTCTTCAAGGCCTTGACGGTGGCCGACGTCATAATCGTCATGCCTTCACCCTCGAATGCCTTGTGGGCGAGGCCCGAAATCTCGGCATCTTCCACCGGCAGCACCCGGTCCATGACTTCAACGACGGTAACGTCCGACCCCAGCGAATTGAAGAAGCTGGCGAATTCAATGCCGATAGCACCTGAGCCGACGACCAACAGCTTTTTCGGAACATCGTCGGGCACCAGCGCATCCTTGTACGTCCACACCAGTTTGCCGTCGGGCTCGAGCCCCGGCAGAGTTCGCGCACGCGCACCGGTCGCCAGAATTATGTGTTTGGCACTCAGGGTCGTCTTGCCGACCTGCACCTTGCCAGCCCCGGCCAATTTCGCCGCGCCATCAAAGACAGTGACTTTATTCTTTTTCAACAAGTGGCCGACGCCGCCATTCAGTTGATTGGCGACGCTACGCGAACGCTCGACGATCTTCTTCAAGTCGAAGCCCGGCTTTCCGGCGCTGACGCCATAGGCCTCTGCGTGCTTGATATTCTCGTAGACTTCGGCTGACCGCAGCAGTGCCTTGGTCGGAATACAGCCCCAGTTCAGGCAAATGCCGCCCAGATGTTCACGTTCTACCAACGCCACTTTCATCTTCAGTTGCGCCGCACGGATTGCCGAGACATAGCCGCCAGGGCCGCCGCCGATGACGATCAGATCAAAATTGGTGTCTGCCATATGCCCGTCCCCCCCTACAACATCATGGTCAGCGGTTCCTCGATGATCCGCTTGTATGCGGCGAGGAACTGTGCGCCGACGGCACCATCGACGGAGCGATGATCGACGGACAGGGTGCACGTCATGACAGTGGCAACGGCCAGTGCGCCGTTGGTGACGACCGGGCGCTGTTCACCCGCACCGACGGCCAGAATGCACGACTGCGGTGGATTTATGATGGCGGCAAAATCCTTCACCCCATACATGCCCAGATTGGAAATGGTGAAACCGCCACCCTGATATTCTTCGGGCATCAGTTTGCCATCGCGGCCTCGCGCCGCCAGGTCCTTGACCTCGCCCGACACAGTCGCCAGCCCCTTTTGGTCAGCATTGCGAACGACCGGCGTGATCAGACCGTTGGGCGTCGCCACCGCAACGGACACATCGACGTCGTTGTAAAGGCGAATGGCTTCTTCGGTCCATGTGGCGTTGGCTTCGGGCACCTGACGCAAGGCCAGGGCAACGGCGCGAACGACGAAATCATTGACCGAAATCTTGTAGGCACCATCGCCCTCGGGCGCGGCAGCGTTCAATTTCTTGCGCATACCGAGCAAAGAGTCGATCTGGCAATCGACGGTCAGATAGAAATGCGGAACCGTCTGTTTCGATTCCTGCAAGCGCTGGGCAATGATCTTGCGCATGGTCGAATTGGGAACTTCGGTGTAGCCACCCATACCTTCTGTAGCTAGCGCCTTGGTGACGCTTCCCTCGGCGGGCATCAGGGCTGGAAGTCCACCAGAGACCGCAGCCTCGACATCGCGCTTGACGATACGACCGTTGGGCCCAGAACCAGCAACGCGGCTGATATCGATGCTCGATTGTTCGGCGATGCGACGCGCCAGTGGTGACGTAAAAACACGTTCTCCCTTAGCAGGGGAGCGCCCTGAGGCAGCAGCCTGGCTTGGTACTGAAGGTGCTGAAGCAGGAGCCGCTAGTGCGGCAGCAGGCTCAGATGTCGGTTGAGGTGCAGCAACAAGGGTAACGGTAGCCGCATCGTCTATGGCGCTGGCATCCTCACCCTCTTCCAAAATGATGGCGATGGGCGCATTGACCAGTACCCCTTCGGTGCCATCTGCAACCAGGATCTTGCCCAACACACCTTCATCAACCGCTTCCACTTCCATGGTCGCCTTGTCGGTTTCGATTTCACACAACACGTCGCCGCTTTCAACGGCGTCGCCTTCTTTCATGTGCCACTTGGCCAGCTTGCCGTCGGTCATTGTCGGCGACAGGGCGGGCATCAGAACCTGAACAGTCATGGTTTCTCCCTCCCCTTACTTGTAGCAAACGGACTTGGCCGCCGCCGTGATGTCTTCGATTTGTGGCAACGCCAGCTTTTCAAGATTGGCGGCGTACGGCATCGGTACGTCCTTGCCGTGGACACGGACCAGCGGCGCATCCAGATAATCGAACGCACGTTCCATCATCAGGGCGGCCAGTTCCGAACCAATACCGGCGAACGGCCAGCCTTCTTCGACCGAAACCAGACGATTGGTCTTTTGCACCGATTTAACGATGCTGTCGGTATCTAGCGGACGCAGGGTGCGCAAGTTGATGACTTCCGCCGAGATGCCTTCTGCAGCCAGCTCGTCTGCTGCTTTCAGCGCCATTCCAACCATGATCGAGAACGCGACAATGGTCACATCCGAGCCTTCTCGTTCGACCTTGGCGCGACCGATGGGAACGGTAAAGTCCGGATCATCGGGGACCTCGAAGCTTTCGCCGTACATCAATTCGTTTTCCAGCACGATCACCGGGTTCGGGTCGCGAATTGCCGATTTAAGCAATCCCTTGGCATCTTCACCAGACCAAGGCGAGACCACCTTGAGGCCCGGACAATGGGCATACCACGATGCATAACACTGCGAATGCTGGGCACCGACGCGTGACGCCGCACCATTCGGGCCACGGAAAACAATCGGCGAGCCCATCTGCCCGCCCGACATGTAAAGGGTCTTGGCCGCTGAGTTGATAACGTGATCGATGGCCTGCATAGAGAAGTTAAAGGTCATGAACTCGACAATTGGTTTAAGACCCGAAAACGCCGCACCAACACCGATGCCGGCAAAACCGTGTTCGGTGATCGGGGTGTCGATGATGCGCTTTTCGCCGAACTCTTCGAGCAAGCCCTGGGATACTTTATAAGCGCCCTGATACTGGCCGACTTCCTCACCCATCAGGAAGACATTTTCATCGCCCCGCATTTCTTCGGCGATGGCGTCGCGCAAGGCTTCGCGTACGGTCAGGGTGACGGTCGGGCCATTATATTGCGCCTCGGTGACATTTCCCTCACTTTGTTGCGCCTCGGGGATGTTTCCCGCACTTTGTTGCGCCTCGGGGATGTTTCCCTCGGCGGGAATCTGGCTTGGCACCGGTTGAGCAGGAGCCGCTGCAGCGACATTATCAGCGGCCGATGCGTCCTCGCCCTCTTCCAGAATGACGGCGATGGGCGCATTCACAAGCACTCCTTCGGTGCCCTCGGCAACAAGGATCTTGCCCAACACACCCTCATCAACCGCTTCAACCTCCATCGTCGCCTTGTCGGTTTCGATTTCACACAAAACGTCGCCGCTTTCGACCGCGTCGCCTTCTTTCATATGCCACTTGGCCAGCTTGCCGTCGGTCATGGTTGGCGATAGTGTGGGCATCAATACCTGAATAGCCATGATTTATACCTCCACCAGAATGTCGGTATAAAGCTCGGCCGGATCCGGTTCCGGGCTTTCCTGGGCAAAGGTCGCGGCCTCGGTCACGACGGCCTTGATATCGCGGTCGAACTCTTTCAGAGCCTCTTCGGTGGCGATTTTTTTGACCAGCAGAAGATCCTTCAGGTTATCGATGGGGTCGCTTTCCTTACGTACTTTCGAGACCTCTTCTTTTGATCTGTATTTGGCCGGGTCAGACATGGAATGGCCGCGATATCGATAGGTCTTCATTTCAAGAATGTACGGACCCTTGCCGGAACGGCAGTATTTCAATGCCTTTTCAGCCGCTTTTCGAACTGCCAGAACATCCATGCCATCGACCTGTTCTCCGGGAATACCGTGGGCTGATCCGCGCTGATACAACTCGGTCGTCGCCGATGCGCGCTCGATAGATGTGCCCATACCGTATTTGTTGTTCTCAACCACATAGACCACCGGTAACGACCACAACTCGGCCATGTTGAATGACTCGTAAACCTGTCCCTGATTGATGGCGCCATCGCCGAAATAGGCCATGCAGACACCGCCGTCGCCCTTGTATTTGTGACCAAAGCCAAGACCGGTGCCCAAACTCACTTGCCCACCGACGATGCCGTGGCCGCCGAAGAAGTTCTTTTCACGGCTGAACATGTGCATGGAGCCGCCTTTGCCCTTGGAGTACCCGCCAATGCGGCCCGTCAGTTCGGCCATCACGCCTTTCGGGTCCATATCACAGACCAGCATGTGTCCATGGTCGCGATAACTGGTAATCACCGTATCGACAGGTTCCGATGCCGCCTGCATGCCAACAACGACGGCTTCCTGCCCGATATACAGGTGGCAGAACCCCCCAATCAGACCCATGCCGTACAATTGACCGGCTTTTTCCTCAAACCGGCGGATCATCAACATCTGGCGATAGTATTCGAGCAGTTCTTCGGAACTGGCGGCGAGCTTCGCCGGTTTCTTGCGTCCCGGCTTGGTGCGGGCTTTCTTGGGCGGGCTTTTACGTTTCGTGGCTTTCGGCATCGGTGAACTAACCTTTGTCTTCGGCTTCAAACTACAACGACCGTACGCCTGATAACCGAACCTGACAAGCAGGATTTTCGCGCAAAGCCTTTGTTTATCAAGGATAAATTTAAGTTAACTCAAATTCAATTAATCATTAAGAACGATAAGTACATCAACCCCGACTACGGTTGTAGTTATATTTCAATTGGGGTGCGGGATTGCGAAAGAAAAGTAAAAATGCCCTGCAAAAGCGTTCGCAAATGCAGCAATTTTCCAGCACCCATTATTTTTTATCTCATCACACCATCAAGGCAATCAGAGCCCTTCGATATAACCGATCATCCTGTTTCGCATGGCATCATCGGGTAAAATTCCCAAACCGGCCCCCATGTTTTCGCGCATGTGATCAACCCTGGACGTCGCCGGAATGGCGCAGGAGACGGCGTCGTGCGAGACGATGAATTTCAGGAAAAACTGGGCCCAGTTGGCACACTCTATTTCCGCAGCCCATGTGGGGAGCGGATGGGATTGAAATTGATCGAAAAGCCCGCCGCGCTGGAAAGGCCGGTTGCAAATGACGGCCAGCCCCTTCTCACGGGCCAGTGGCAGCAACCTCTGCTCTGCTTCACGGTCGATCATATTGTAGGTTAATTGAATAAAATCAATGGGTTGTGTTTTCATTATATGCTCAAGCTCATCGTGCCTGCGACCGTGCGAGGTGGTCACGCCGATGTAGCGGACACGACCGTCCGCCTTGTATTGCAGCAGGGTTTCCAGATGGGATTCCCAATTCAGCAAATTATGGATTTGCAACAGGTCGAACCGTTTCTCGCCCCATAATTGTTCTGAAGTATCAATCTGACGCTTTCCATGCCATTGCATCGGCGTCCATACCTTGGTTGCCGAAAACAGGGTCGAAACGTCAGGCAACTTGCCCAGGCAATAGCCGATGACCTCTTCAGAATCCCCGTACATGGGCGATGAGTCGACCATTCCGCCGCCGGCATTGAAAAAGGCACGCAACACCTCTATTCGCAAGTCGCGCAGCCCCGTGCCATCACTGACATTAAACGTCATCCACGACCCCATTCCGATGCAGGGTAATAGCTCGCCGGTCGCCGGGATCGGCTTGGCCCGCATTTGCGCAGCCAGCCCTTTGCCAGCGGGCATCAGAGCCATGGCCGTCAAAGAGGCCAGGAAAGTGCGGCGGTTTATGGTCCAGGCGTAGTCGGTCATTGGCCCTGCTCCCTTAAGAATATGGGGCGAATGGACTGTATCAGGACCGATTCTACGGGAACTGTGACGCCCGTTCCACCTTGGCGATGCGCACGGAAAAGGCCCGATACCATTTATCCCTGCCAAGACGCTGGGCTTCCATGTGTTCGGCGTTGTTTTTCCAGGCCTCGATGGTTTCCGAGTTCTGCCAGTACGACACCGTAATACCAACGCCTTCATCATCGTGAACGGATTCATAGCCCAGATAGCCCGGAGCCTTGGCGGCCAATTGGACCATGCGGTCCGCCGTTGTCGCGTAACCGTCACAGTCATCGCACAGTTGATTGGTGAAAATCACCGCGTAATAGGGTGGCGGCGGCGTATTGGCTAGTCTTGAAGCAACCTGATTCATTGGGATTTCTCCTGTTTCAAGGTCATCGGTCGTGGGCTTGGGGATGGCTCTGAATAAATAACGGTGACATCGGGAACAACGACGATTTCATCTTCGTAACCAAAATTCAGCATCAGCCGCGCCCTTTCGTCGAGCATGTCGGGGTCGAGGCTGTCAGGGCTAAGCAGGCGAACCTTGCCTTCAAGGATTTCACGTTCGGCGCGGATGGTGTCGAAATCGACCTGTGCGACGCTGACTTGCTGGGATAACTGACGCAGTGCCAGCAATCCGCGATCGCCATTTATGGCGTGAAATGCAAAGTATCCGGTTGCACAGATGGCAATCACTGGGCCGACAATATGCCGGGCGCGTAACCGCAGTTCCGATAACAGACTCACATCTTACCTCGTGCGCCATTCTGGCGCGTCACGCTGTTTCAACAGCCACAATTCCCATAACCACTATCAGGGCAATGTGTTAACAAGACGTTAGGACTCTAGTGATTCCAACGAGTCGCGGAGTGAGTCAGGCCGCTTTTTATGCTGCCCCTCATGCGCCGGGCGGGGCTACTCGCCCCTTGGCTTGCGCCGAACGATCGGCGGCCCGCAGTCGCGGGCTTGGGAGAACATGGCTCCTGCAAAAAATATAATCTGGCTTCCAGAGGCCGCGCCCCGCAGGGCGGCAACAAAGAAGGAAGAGCTTTTAAGCCCTTCCGAACCGCGCCGCTGAGCCCAGTTGTTCCTCGATACGGATCAACTGATTGTACTTGGCCTGACGGTCCGAACGGCTGAGCGAGCCGGTCTTGATCTGGCCTGCGTTGGTGGCGACCGCGATGTCGGCGATGGTGGCGTCTTCGGTCTCGCCGGAGCGGTGCGAAATCACCGCCGTGTAGCCCGCTTTATGGGCCATTTCCACGGCTTCCAGGGTTTCGCTCAAGGTGCCGATCTGATTGACTTTGATCAGGATTGAATTGGCAATGCCTTCATCGATACCCCGTTTCAGGCGCACCGGGTTGGTTACGAACAAATCGTCGCCGACCAGTTGCACCTTGGACCCAATGGCGTCGGTCAAGGCTTTCCAGCCGTCCCAGTCGTCCTCGTCCAACCCGTCTTCGATGGAAATAATCGGGTAACGCGACACCAGATCGCCGTAATAATCGCACATGCCACCGGCATCCAGGGTCTTGCCCTCACCCGCCAACACGTACTTGCCATCCTTGTAGAACTCGCTCGATGCCGCATCCAGGGCCAGCGAAACCTCGTCACCGGGCTTGTATCCGGCGGCCTCGATAGACTTCATGATGAAATCCAGAGCCTCGGTAGTGCTCGATAGACTGGGTGCAAAACCGCCTTCGTCACCGACGTTGGTGTTGTGACCGGCATCTTGCAGGGCTTTCCTGAGCGCATGAAAAATTTCAGCGCCCATGCGCACGGCGTCGGCGATAGAGGTCGCACCGTCCGGCATGATCATGAATTCCTGAATGTCGATGGGATTATCGGCATGCGCGCCACCATTGATGATGTTCATCATCGGCACCGGCAGCAAATGCGCATTGGCCCCGCCGATATAGTTGTACAGCGGCAATGCCGCCTCGTCGGCCGCCGCCTTGGCGACTGCCAGACTGACGCCCAGAATAGCATTGGCGCCGAGCCGCGATTTGTTTTCGGTGCCATCGAGCTCGCGCATGGTGGTATCGATCATCAACTGGTCTTCGGCATCGAAACCGGACAGGGCGTCGAAGATTTCTCCATCTACAGCGGCACATGCCTTCAGCACACCTTTGCCGCCGAAACGCGACGTATCCTCGTCGCGCAGCTCGACCGCTTCGTGAACGCCGGTCGACGCGCCTGACGGCACCGCGGCACGGCCGAAGGCTCCGGTTTCCAAAGTGACATCGACCTCAACGGTCGGATTGCCTCGGCTGTCGATGATTTGGCGGGCGTGGATATCAGATATTGCGGTCATTTTTCTACTCTCAACCTTCCTCTATTCAGATGCTGACCGGATGCCCCTTGGCCGTCCGATCCAGTTCAATTAAAACTTCAAGTATTCCTGACAACTCGTTGACAGGTATCATATTTGGCCCATCACTCAGGCCCTTGTCCGGGTCTTCGTGGGTTTCGATAAAGACCCCGGCAACACCGATGGCGACGGCGGCGCGCGCCAGCACCGGGGCAAACTCGCGCTGACCACCGGACGTTCCGCCCTGCCCGCCCGGTTGTTGCACCGAATGGGTGGCATCGAAAATTACCGGGCAGCCGGTATTTGCCAACACCGGCAGGGCCCGCATATCCGATACCAGCGTGTTGTAGCCAAAGCTGGCGCCACGTTCACAGACCATGACGTTGTTGTTGCCGGTACCCGACACTTTGGCCGCCACATTGGCCATGTCCCATGGGGCCAAAAACTGACCTTTCTTGACGTTGATGACCAGCCCGGTTTTACCGGCCGCGACCAGCAAGTCGGTCTGACGGCATAGGAAAGCCGGAATTTGCAGCACATCGACGACACCACTCGCGGCCAAAACGCCGCATTGTTCGGGCGAATGCACGTCGGTCAGGATGGGCAGACCCAATTTATCGCGAATGTCGGTAAAGGCGGCCAGCGCCTCGTCGATGCCGACACCGCGTGGACTGTCTGCACTGGTCCGGTTGGCTTTATCAAACGATGTCTTAAAAACCAGCCCAAGGCCCAGTTTTTCGCATATCCCTTTAAGTTTTTCCGCCATATCCAGCGCATGCGCCTTGCTTTCCATGGCGCATGGCCCTGCGATCAGGGCAAACGGCAAATCATTGCCAAAGGTAACCGAACCGGCGGTGACGTGATTGGCGGTGGTCATGGTCTTGGAACCCTATACCAGCCGCGAACGTTCGACGGCGGCGGCGATGAATGAACGGAACAACGGATGCGGATCAAACGGCTTCGATTTCAGTTCAGGATGGAACTGTACGCCGATAAACCACGGATGTTCAGGGATTTCAACGATTTCCGGCAATACGCCGTCGGGCGACTTGGCGGAAAACACCATACCGGCCTTGGCCAGTTCGGCTTCAAAATCCAGATTAACCTCGTAACGATGGCGGTGACGCTCGTGAATGACGTCGGTTTCGTAAATCTGATGGACCCGGCTGTCGGCCTGTAAGTGCGCCTCGTACGCTCCCAAACGCATGGTGCCGCCCTTGTCGCCGTCTTCTGAACGGACCTCTACCTTGCCGTCCTTGGCCCATTCGGTCAGCAAGCCGACGATCGGGTTCTTGCAATCGCCAAACTCGCTGGACCCGGCCCCTTTAATGCCTGCCATGTTGCGGGCCGCCTCGACGACCGCCATCTGCATGCCCAGACAAATACCGAAATAGGGCACCTCGTGCTCGCGCGCGAAGGTGGCCGCGGAAATCTTGCCCTCGACACCGCGTTCACCGAAGCCGCCGGGCACCAGAATGCCGTTGACCCCGTCCAGATGATGAACCGCATCTTCTTTCTCGAAAATCTCAGAATCGATCCAGTCCAGCTTGACCTTGACGTTATTGGCGATGCCGCCATGGGTCAGGGCCTCGGCCAGCGACTTATAGGCATCCAGAAGGCCGGTGTACTTGCCGACAACGGCAATGGTGACCTCGCCTTCCGGTTTCAGCACCCGGTGCAGAATGCTTTCCCAGCGTTCCAGATCCGGCTTCGTTGTATCCAGGCCAAAGTGGCGGCAAACCTGCTCGTCCAGGCCTTCGTTGTGATAACTGATCGGCACCCCGTAGATACTTTCCACATCAAGAGCCGAAATGACGGCTTCCGGGCGAACATTACAAAACTGGGCGATTTTCCTTTTCTCGTCGGCCGGAATTTCACGATCGGCACGGCACATCAATAAATCGGGCTGAATACCGACACTGCGCAATTCCTTGACCGAGTGCTGGGTCGGCTTGGTCTTTAACTCGCCTGCCGTCGGAATATAGGGCAGCAGCGTCAAGTGGATATACATGGCCCTTTCGTGGCCCAGATCGTTGCCCAGTTGCCGGATCGCCTCGAAGAACGGCAGTGCCTCGATATCGCCGACGGTGCCGCCGATCTCGCACAGGATGAAATCTTCATCGTCGACATTGGCAAGCACGAATTCCTTGATTGCATCGGTGATGTGGGGAATAACCTGAATGGTCGCGCCCAGATAATCACCGCGCCGTTCGCGAGCGATCACGTCGGAATAGATGCGTCCGGTCGTCACATTGTCCGATTGGCGCGCATGAACGCCGGTAAAGCGTTCGTAATGCCCCAGGTCGAGGTCCGATTCGGCACCATCGTCGGTGACGAACACCTCGCCATGCTGATACGGGCTCATGGTGCCCGGATCGACGTTGATGTAAGGGTCCAGCTTGCGTAGGCGGACCTTGAAGCCCCGCGCTTGCAGAACAGCGCCCAGTGCTGCCGAGGCCAAACCTTTTCCGAGAGAGGAGACCACGCCGCCGGTGATAAATATGAACCGCGTCATGGACGGTGACTGTACATCAAGTGATGCCCAAACGAAAAGGGCCGAAATGCCCTAATCCAAAGAAAATGCAAAAGAAAAGGCGGCACATTGGCCACCCTGTCTTTTCCGCCCCCTGCAATCGCCATTTATACCGTTTCCGTTTCTTGTTTTTGTCTTCGGCGCAGGTTGATGTCGCCATGTTTATTTTGCCAGTGGTGCCTTCGGCTGTTCCGGAATTGCCGGTACGACTTGCTCCTTGACCGGCTGGTTCATGATCGATGCCGGTTCCGATGATCGCCCACCACCGGCCATAACAGCCAGAATCATACTCGTCGCCATAAAGCCCGCAGCCAGAAAGGCCGTCGTCCGGGTCAACAGGTTAGCGGTATCGCGACCGGTCATGAAACCACCCATGCCGCCGCCGCCACCGTCGCCGCCCATACCAAGGCCACCGCCTTCAGAACGTTGCAACAGCACCGCGCCAACCATGGCGATCGCGAGAAGCAGATGAATAACCAGAATAACTGTAATCATGAGTTTCGTGTCCGTAGCGTATCCGTCGCCGCAGTTTCTAGTCCCTGAATGCGGTTTTGGCTAGGGGAAAGTTGCTTCAGCAGCAATCGGCAACGGCACCAAAGTCGGCTGCCTTCAGGCTGGCGCCGCCGATCAGGCCGCCATCGACGTCGTCGAGAGCCAGCAAATCGTTGGCATTGCCCGGGTTCATGGAACCGCCATAGAGCAGACGGATACCGTCGGCAATGTCCCCGCCCAGCTTGTCAGCCAGTTCAGAACGGATAAAGGCATGCACTTCTTGAACTTCATCATTGGTCGGGGTGCGGCCGGTGCCAATGGCCCAGACCGGCTCGTAGGCAACAACCGTATTTTCCGCCGTCGCCGTACCCGGAACGGAACCGGCGATCTGTGTCTTGACCACGTCCAGAGTCTTGCCGTCGTCGCGCTCGGCCTCTGTCTCGCCAATACAAATCACTGCGGTCAACCCGCCAGCATTGGCGGCTTCGGCCTTGGCGCAGACCATTTCATCGGTCTCGCCGCAATCGGTGCGGCGTTCAGAATGGCCGACAATGACGTACGAGCAACCAGCCTCGGCCAGCATGGCAACGCTGATGTCGCCGGTATGGGCGCCCTTTTCAGCGGTGTGGCAGTTCTGTGCACCCAGTTTCACGTCGGTGTCTGACAAAACAACGTTGGTAGCCGTCAAAATCGTAAAGGGCGGGCACACCAGCATTTCAAAAGACGGGTCTTCCTTGGCTTTCAGGTATTCGCCGACCGAATAGGCAAGCGCCAGTCCGTCGCTTTGCAGTCCGTTCATTTTCCAGTTTCCGGCGATCAGGGGGCGGCGTTTAGCAGTCATGTCAGGGTTCCTGTTGAAAAAATCTGTAAATAATGCCCCTTTCCTATCACAAGCGCCCGACAGATCAAACGTCCATTCGCTGTTGCGGGGTTTTCCTGTCACTTCTATGATGCGGCCCTTCCCACCCGGTATTTAATTGATAAAGAAGATACATCCATGCTCGAAGCCATCCGCAAACGTTCCTCCGGCATTATTGTTAAAGGCCTGCTCGGCCTGTTGGTCCTGAGTTTCGCCATGTGGGGCGTTGCCGATGTGGTCAGCCCCGGCGGCAGCGGCGACAGAGCCGTCGCCACCGTCGGCGACGTGGAAATCGACGACTACACCGTCCGTCAGGAATACCGGCGCGAGATCGAACGACTGTCGGGTATCTTCGGCAAGCGGCTCGAAACGGAAGACGCCCGCGCCTTTGGCATCCCCGAAAACGTGCTGTCTGCAATCATTGACCGGACTCTCTATGATGCGGCGGCAACTAACATGGGGCTGGTAGTCAGCGATGAACTGGTCCGCCAGACCATCCACACCATTGCCGGGTTCAAAAACGAAAAAGGCGAATTCCAGCGCAACCTGTTCGATCAGGTGCTGCAGAACAACGGCCTCAGCGAAGCGGCATTCGTCAGGGATATCCGCTTGGGCGTCAAACGCGCGCAGTACCTAAGCCTGCTGAAGAATCCGCCCAAGGCTCCGTCGGCCATGACCAAAGCCATGTACAGTTTCCGCAATGAAAAGCGCATCGCCGAAACCATTTCCATTGATCTGGCTTCAATTACCGACACCGGCTCGCCGTCCCAGGCCGATCTTGAAAAGTTTCACAAAGACAACGGCCAGCGTTACACCGCCCCGGAATACCGCAGTCTGACGCTGGTTCGCCTCAGCGCCGATGAACTGGCTAAGGAAATTGCCGTTTCCGACGATGAAATCGCCCGTTTATACGAAGACCGCATTGATGAGTATATGGAAACCGAACAACGCAACCTGCAACAGGTTCGTGTCGCTGATGAAGCCGATGCCAAGAAAATCCACGAACGCCTGAATGCCGGTGAAGACTTCGCCAAGGTCGCCAAGGATCTGGCGGGCATGGAAGGCTCCGCCATTGAACTCGGCAACATGACAAAAGCGCAGCTGCCGCCGGAACTGGGTACGGCGGCTTTCGCACTCGTCCCCGGCGCTTTCAGTGCACCAGTCAACAGCCCACTCGGCTGGCACATCGTCAAGCTGACGTCGGTCAAGGCGGCCAGCCAGAAAGCGCTCAGCGAAGTCAGCGACGCCCTGAAAAAAGACATCGCGACCGAAAAAGCCATCGATTCCCTGTATCAACTGGCCAACACACTCGAGGATCAGTTGGGTAGTGGCGACGGCGTCAACGATGCGGCCCGCGCACTGGGTCTTAAACCCGTCACCATCGCCGCCATCGATACCAACGGTTTTGATGCCGACGGCAACAAGGTCATGGACATTCCCGGTAGCAAATTCATGACTGTCGCGTTTGCGACAGAAGAAGGCGGCGACAGCGCCCTCGAAGAAGACGGCAGCGATGGATATTATGTCGTCCACGTCGATGGCGTCACGGCGCCTGCCATCCGTCCGATTGGCAAGGTCGTCAAGCAAGTCAGCGATGACTGGACGCAGAGCCGTCGCGCCGAGACTGCACAAAAAACTGCCGATGAAATTCTTGAAAGGCTGAAAGCCGGGGGCGACCTGTTCAGGCTGGCGTCCGAAAGAGGACTCAAGGTCACCACCTCGGCCCCGTTCACACGCGGGGGCGATCTTGCCGGATTACCTGCGCAGATGGTCACCGAATTGTTCAAGGCCGCACCGGGCGATGCTGTTTCAACCGCCACCGACAAAGAACACGTGATTGGCCGCCTGAAACAGGTTGATGCCATAGCCGGTGTTGCTGATGAAAAAGCAAAAAAGAACTTCGAGGCCATCGCCAACGAACTGGGCAAGGGCATGCGCGACGACCTGCTTGAGCAACTGGCTCAAGGGTTGCGCCAGCGCTATCCGGTGACGGTAAACAGCAAAGCCCTCAACGAACTTTTCTAATGGATTTGCAGCCCGACATTTCGGACTTTCGCCGGGTCTATAAAGACGGCAGGCCGCAGGTCGTCTGGACCACACTGGTGTCGGATCTGGAAACACCCGTATCTGCATTCATGAAGCTGGCCGAAGGCCAACCAAACAGTTTCCTGCTTGAATCTGTCGAAGGCGGTGCGGTCCGGGGCCGTTATTCGTTCATTGGCCTGAAGCCGGATTTGATTTGGCGCTGCTTCGGAGAAAAGTCCGAAATCAATCGCAACGCCGAAACAGATTCCGACCGCTTTGAGGCATGCCCGGATGCAACCGTTGAATCATTAAAGGCGCTGGTCGCTGAATCGACCATCGAGCTGCCCGAAGGTCTGCCGCCGATGGCCGCTGGACTGGTCGGTTATATGGCATACGACACGGTACGGCTGGCCGAACACCTGCCCGATATGAACCCTGATGTGCTCGACGTTCCCGACGGAATTTTCGTGCGCCCGACGGTGATGGCCGTGTTCGATACCATCGAAGATCAGGTCACCCTGATTACCCCGGTTCGTGCGACAGACAGCGTTGATGCCGACACAGCGTTTGAAGCCGCGACCCAAAGACTGGCAGCCACAGTGACAGATTTCGACAACGCCCTGCCCCATCAGCGCCAACATGAAAGTCTTGAAATTCCGGAACCGGCATCAAACATGACGCATGGCAATTTCTTCGAGATGATCAAAAAGGCCAAGGAATACATTTTGGCTGGTGACATCTTTCAGGTGGTGCTGTCGCAGCGCTTCGCGGTGCCGTTCAAGCTTCCGGCATTTGCCCTGTATCGTTCCTTGCGCAGGTTGAACCCGTCGCCGTTCCTGTTCCTGCTGAACTTCGCCGGGTTCTCGGTAGTTGGTTCCAGCCCGGAAATTCTGGTCCGGGTGCGCGAGGGAAAAGTCACCATTCGCCCGATTGCCGGAACCCGTCCACGCGGCGCAACACCCGCCGAAGACCAGGCGCTGGCCGACGAGTTGTTAGCTGATCCCAAGGAAAAGGCCGAACACCTGATGCTGCTGGATTTAGGCCGCAACGATGTCGGGCGGGTCGCCAAAATCGGCAGCGTCAAGGTTACCGAGCAAATGATTATCGAGCGCTATTCCCACGTCATGCATATCGTATCGAACGTCGAGGGCGACCTGAACCCGGATTATGATGCCATCAGCGCCCTGTTTGCGGGCTTTCCGGCGGGCACCGTTTCGGGAGCACCAAAGGTCCGCGCCATGGAAATCATCGACGAACTGGAATCCGAAAAACGCAGCGTCTATGGCGGCTGCATCGGATATTTCGGGGCAAACGGCGATATGGATACTTGCATCGCGCTGCGCACGGCGGTGGTCAAGGACGACACCATGTACGTGCAGGCCGGTGGCGGCATCGTCGCGGATTCAGACCCGGAAGCGGAGTTTCAGGAAAGCTGCAACAAGGCCAAGGCGTTGATCCGCGCCGCCCAGGAAGCGGTCAAATTCGCCAGCGCGAAGAACTAGCTGTCTAAGAGTCTAAATTGAAGAATCTAAGCCCTTTTCCAGGAAATGCCCAGGGGGCTTCAGTTAAGAAACAAGTGATCAGATAGTTTGGCGGGGGAGGACAATCGTCACTTTTGTGCCTTTGCCGACTTCGCTTTCAATTTCCAGGTTCCCATCATGCATTTCAGCGAATTTCTTTGACAGAGGCAGACCGAGTCCTGTTCCCTCCTGCACTTTCATACGCTTGCGACCGGCCTGCACAAAAGGCTCGACGATTAAGGGGATATCTTCGGGCGAAATGCCAATCCCCGTATCTTCTACGATGATTGCTATCGTTTCCCCCCGGTCTTCCATTGAAATGCTGACAGTTCCATTTTCTGGCGTGAATTTCACCGCATTGTTGAGAATGTTGATCAGGATTTTCTTGATCAACATTCGATCAGCAATCAATGGGATATGTTTTTCCGGAATGTTACATATCAGGCTGGCAGCTGAAAATTGGGCGCTGCCTTCGACCATATGGATGGATTCCTTGATCAGTTCCAATATATCCAGGTCTTGTTTTTGAAGTTCGATTTTATTTGCTTCGATTTTGGTTAATTCCAGGATGTCATTAATAATCGCCAGCAGGTGTTCACCGGACTTCGAGATATCATCGACGTATTCTTTGTATTTTTCATGCCCGAGTGGCCCGAAAGTCTCGGACTTTATGGCTCCGGAAAATCCGATGATTGCGTTCAAGGGTGTGCGCAACTCGTGGCTCATATGCGACAGGAATTCGACCTTGGCGAAGTTGGCCGCCGTTGCTTTTTCCTTCTCTTTGATCAAACGCTGACGGCTCATGGCCCGCTCTATGGAGGCGGGAAGGAATTCCCTGAAGCGGCTATCCGATCCCTTGACCAGAAAGTCACAAGCGCCATTCTTCATGGATTCGACTGCCAGGGTGACGTTTTCTTCTCCTGTCAACATGATGACAGGAACCTGCGGCATTTCCTCTTCGCCTTGCAACCACTCAAGAATTTTCAAACCATCAAGATCAGGAAGGTGATAGTCCAACAGGACGCAGTCGAATTCCCTCTCGCCAATCAGGTTAATCCCTGTTTGCCCATCGTTGGCTTGGACGATCTCTATATTCGGATCGTAATCCCGAAAGGCCCGCACAACCATTTTGCGGTCGACCTCATCATCGTCAATGAGAAGAATGAGCGGTGATTTTGTCATTCAGATTCAAACTATTCCGGGAATTCGACGACTTTCCAGTAATGATCAAGCATGGCAAGGGCGTCGAGGAATGTATGGCCCGCATTGCTTTTCAACATATAACCCGCGACATTTTTACCATAGGCATTGACCCGGTCTTCTTCAGCTGCCGATGTCGTCATGATAAAAATAATGGCGCTGTTATGTTCCGGATCCTTACGAATTTCATCCAGAAACTCGATGCCGTTCATGCGCGGCATATTTAGATCAAGCAGAATGAGATAGGGCTTTTCAATCTTATCATTACCGCCTTCGCCGCGAAGGATTTCAAGCGCCTCGATTCCATCACTGGCAAAGCGTATCGGGTTTGACAGCTTTAGTTCCTTGAACGCCCGTTTCAGCGCCTTGATATCTATCTCGTCATCTTCGACAACGAGGAAGGTAACCGTTTGATGAGTCATCATCACTTTAATTCTTCCGATTTATTCCAGGTAAAGCGAAATACCGTATTGCGCTTGTCTGGATTGCTTTCAAGGAAAATATCACCGCCATTATAGTCAATCAACTTCTTTACCAAGGCCAAGCCCATGCCGCTGGCCTCCATTTCATCACGGGGTTTCAAGGTTTGAAACATCAGAAAAACGCGTTCATGAAATTCTTCGGAAATTCCAGGCCCGTTGTCCCTGACTTCAAATGTACAGGTTTCCTTGTCCTCAAACCCGGATACGTGGATAAGGATTTCGTCTGCATCGCGGTGCTTTACGGCGTTGCCGATAAGGTTGCGAAACACCTGTTCAAGGGGGATTTTTTCCGTGACTAACGTCGGCAATTCGCCGGATATATGAACCTCGCAGCCTTCGGGAACAGACAGATAATCGACGACATCCGCGACAAGTATATTGGCATCGACCTTTTCTGGCTTGTGATTGCCGCGTCCGACCCGTGAAAATTCCAAAATTCCATCAAGCATGCCTTCCAGGCGCTCGACCCGCGAATGCATCAGGTCCAGGTTTTCCCGGGTTTCATCGTCGACGGAATCGCCAAGATCCTCTGATATCCATTTCGAAAGGTTGCTTATGCCCCGCAACGGCGCTTTCAGGTCATGAGAGGCAATGTATGCGAAATTTTCCAGCTCCTGGTTCGATCGTTCAAGTTCGTCCGATTGTTTTTCGAGTTCATGTTGAACAACTTTCGTCGCCTTCTGGAGCTGCACAATCCGGGTCAGGTTTTCCTTAAATATTTCCACGGTCTTGGCCATCAGGCCTAATTCATCCTTGCGATCACCACCTGGAATGTCCACCCCCGTATCGCCGTCGGCAAGTCTTTGCATAACGCCTGTCAACGCCCTAACGGGACTGGTGATGCCGCGACCGATGACAAGGGCAAAGGCGGCACCGATGATAACTGCAGCAAGCAAAGTAATGCCGATGAAGAGATAGGATTTGGCAATATCACGATCCCTTTCATCGATCCGAAGTTTCAGAAGACCTTCCTCGACGTCCCTGAACTCAATCAACATCTGTCGAGAATCGTCAAAGTGTCGTTTGCCCATTTCAGAGGAAATTTCCTCGCCCAGGTCCCCCATCGTTTTTGCGGTTTTGATATTCCTGCGAAGCTGGATCATTGGTTCGACGACAGTTTTCCGCCAACGAGTGATTATTGCCTCGATCCTGTCAAGTTGAGCCATGTCTCTGGCTTCGCCGCCAGTCATACCCCTTAGGTCATTCAGGTAGGCGTTGAAGCTCCCTACTCCGGCGCTGTAAATGTCCAGATAAGGTTCTTTTCCGGTTAATAAAAACCCGCGCAGGCCGGTTTCCATGTTTATGGCAGAGACAAGAAGAAGGTGCGCCCTGTGCATGAGCATGTTGGTTTCGTTGACGAGATCTTTACTGTCGACAAGAGATTGGTTGTCGATCAGGTATCTTTTTTCGGCAATCAAAACTTCTTCCTGAAGAATGTTTAGAATTTTTAATTCTTCGGAAATGATCGCGTCTATGTCATCACGAAACATATCAAACTGCTTTTTTCCCAGGTTTTGGGCGACACGCGTTTCCACGTCCGAAAGCTTATTCAGTCCTTTATTGACGCTCCTACGAAGTTCAATAGCCGACTTTGCGATTGACGAGTTCCACTCTTGGAAAATCACCTCTGCCTTTTCCACAAGCTTCAATTGCAACGGCCTGTCCGCACTCAAAACCTTTAATTTGGAAACCAGCTCCTTGAAGTTCCTTTCGCCCGCGTAATAGGGCGCAAGGAAAGGTTCTTCTCCGGAAAGCAGGAAACCACGCATGCCGGTTTGCATATTTCTGGCGCTAAGTAAAAGCAACGAAGCCTGATCGGTTATTTCATGGCTTTCCGTCACCGAATCGAAATCTGATTTGATCGCGACAAAATTGGCGGTAGCGTTGTTTATCGCCTGCGTAAAATTGGTGTGGGTTTCCCTCAGTCGCTCAACCTGGCGCTGAATATAGGTGTCAATCTGGGCCCGGAATTCATCAAAAACCACCTTTCCCTTTCCATTTGCCATCATCACGGAAAGATCGTTGATGCTTGCCGCATCCCCTATCTCGCGGCGCAATGCAATATTTTTAATGGCAACATCATCGTTCCACCTTTGTAGGGTTTTTTGAATTTGCTCCAGCTTTTTCACCTGCTGGGGGTTGTCGGACACTTCCTCTTTCAGTTTGTGAATCAACGTGAAGGTTAATACGTTGCCGGACTGATAAGGTTCAAGAAAGCTGTCATGTCCCGTCAGAAGAAACCCGCGCATACCGGTTTCCATGTCAACTGCCGAAGATGCGATCTTGGCAGCTTCTCCCAGAATTTTGTTGGTGTGTTCGACCCAACGGGCGCTTTCCAGCATCGTATTCACGGTGACGACGGTGATGATGACCAGAACAAACAGCAGAGACAAAGGAGAGAGAACGGCCAAGAGAATTTTCTTATTCAGTTCCAGGTCCTGAAATTTCATCTCTCACTCATTCCATTATTCTAGGCTGCGGCATGATGCAGTTATTATGCATGAGTTTAACTTGAATAAACCACCCCGCCATATTCAAACCCGGCATCGCTGACCGCTGCCTCGACAATCCCGTCATCATCGACGCCGCTAACGGTTACCTGTTTACTGTCCAGGTCGACACTGACTTCGGCCCCGGATGCGGCGGCCTTGATCGCATTGCTGACGGAATTGGCACACCCGCCACAGGTCATTCCGTTGACGTTGTAGGTTTTGGACATTGGTTTTCTCCTATCAATTAATCAATTCAGTCGCTTGACGATGGTTGTCAAAGGCACCAGCCGGAAGCCTCTGTTTTGCACCTCGGCCAGCCACGGCCCCAGCGCCTTGATGGTCGCCTCGCGCGGATGGCCGATGGCAACGGCATAGCCTTGCCTCTGCGCCACCGCCTCGACCTCGGCCAGTTGTTTGTTGATGCTGGCGACCTTGTTGTCGTTATCGATGAAGACATTGCGTTCAGCGACCGGCACGCCAGCAGCGCGAGCCAGCCGGGGACCGACGGTGCCGCCTGTTGTGCGTGAATCAAGAAACAGCAGGCCACGACGGCGAACTTCATCCATCACCACCCGCATCCCCGCCTCATCAGAGGTAAATTTCGAGCCCATATGGTTGTTGATGCCGGTATAGCCCTCGAACCGCCCGAAGCCCCAATCAAGGCGGCGGCGCAATTCGTTTCCATCCAGTTCCGTCAACAGCACGTTCGGGCCCGGGTCAACGGCCTTGCTCGACGGTTCCATCGCCACATGCAGCATTAGTTCGTGGCCTCTGGTCGCGGCTTGTGATGTTTGTTTGGGCAAATTCTTGCCATAGGTCAGATACGACAGGGTCATCGGACCGCCGAGGTTGCTGATACGGGTTGAGCGTTTCACATCGATGCCCATGTCATCGATAACGACGGCAATGACCGGGGCCGTGCCGGTGTCAGGTACCGGCAGCGCATACCGCTGCCATGTCGGCAGTGCCGCTGTATCGTCGGGTTTCACTCGGGGTGCGGGGGCTGTCGGGGTTGTCGGGGCAGCCGCCACCGGTGCCGGTGGCGTCGGGGCTTCATAGGTATCTCTCGGCAACGCCTCCTCGTACGCCTTGTGGCGTTCCGGCGGTGTAATTTTTTCTTCTTCCGGCTCCGGGAATATGGGCAGGTCCGGCGTCGTTATCAGCGTCGGCGGCGGTGTCTGTTTCTTGTACCAGGGTTCAGGGCTGGGCTTTGGCTGCGTCTTCTCGGCAGTCTCGACCTTTTCCGGCGGGGCTTTAGGGCCGACGAAATAAAGGTAGGCAAAATACCCCGCCGCAATCGACGCCACCGTGACGACGACATAAACAAGCTGACGGACCGGGTTCGGGCGCATCCGCATTGTTTCGGTCATTTCGTCACGTTCAGGCATTTATTTAAAGGCTCCGGCAAGGTCTTCCAGGATCGGGCAGTCCGGTCTCTCGTCGCCGTGACAATGATTGGTCAGGCTGACCAAGGTCTGGCGAATGGAATCCAGCTCTTCGATGCGACTCTCTATGTCACGTATATGATCCAACGCAAACTTTTTTACGTCGGCACTGGCCCTGTTTTTGTCACGCCACAGCGTCAGCAGATTGCCGACATCCTTAACCGAAAACCCAAGCTTGCGGGCACGCTGAACGAAACGCAGTGTCTCGACATCGCTGTCGGAATAATTGCGATAGCCATTTTCCGCCCTCAGGGCTTTTGGAATCAGGCCGATTTCCTCGTAATAACGGATGGTTTTGGCGGGAACACCCGACTGTTCAGCAACGCTTCCGATGTTCATGGTTTCCACCTCCTCAATAACAGGGAATTACTGACCACCGAGACACTGCTCATGGCCATGGCCGCACCGGCGATGACCGGGCTCAGCAGTCCGGCGGCGGCCAGCGGTATACCGATAACGTTATAAATAAACGCCCAGAACAGGTTCTGGCGTATCTTGCGGTAAGTCGCGCGGGACACGCGAATGGATGCGGCAATCAAGTCCGGCTCGCCGCGCATCAGGGTAATGCCCGCGGTATGCATGGCGACATCCGTTCCGGTGCCCATGGCGATGCCGACGTCAGCAGCGGCCAGCGCCGGGGCATCGTTAATGCCGTCGCCGACCATAGCGACGACCTTGCCTTGGGATTGTAGACGTTCGACCTCTGCCGCCTTGTCTTCAGGCAACACTTCGGCAATGACCGTATCGACGCCAACGACATCCGCCACACCGCGAGCGGTACGGGTATTATCACCGGTCAGCATCACCGTCTCGATGCCTTGTTCCTTTAGGTGCTTGACGGCATCGGCTGCCGATGGCTTGACCGTATCGCCGACGGCGATCAACCCCAGAAGAGTCGAGTTTAACGCCACCCACATAACGGTCTTGCCGGTTTCTTCGAATGCCGTGGCTTTGTCTTCCAAAGACGCCGTCTCCACACTCACATCTGACATCATTCGACGGTTGCCAATGACAATGTCGCGTCCATCCACCGTCGCCTTTAAGCCGCGTCCCGGCTGACTGGTGAAGGTGCCAGGCATCACAAGGTCAATGCCGTCCACTTTTGCCAGCACCGCCTTCGCCAACGGATGTTCGCTGCCTTGCTGGGCCGATGCAGCCAGATGCAACAGGTCATCGTCGTTGCCGTTTACAGCGACGGTGGCAGTCACCGTCGGGCGGCCCTCGGTCAGGGTGCCGGTCTTGTCCAAGACCACGACGTTGATGCCATAGGCCCTCTCCAGCGCCTCGGCATCTTTTATCAATATCCCATGTCGCGCCGCAGACCCGGTCCCGGCCATAATCGCCGTCGGCGTCGCCAGCCCCAGCGCACACGGGCACGCAATGACCAGCACGGTGACGGCATTGATGATTGCTTGCGCCGTCTCGACGCCGCCAAGGAACACCCAATACAGAAACGTGATGGCGGCAATTCCCACAACCACCGGCACGAATACCGCGGCAATGCGATCGACCAGTTTTTGCACCGGAGCTTTGGTCGCCTGAGCGCTCTGGATCAAATGAATTATGCGGGCCAGCGCTGAATCCGCCCCGACCGTGGTGGCGCGAATATTCAACAGACCTTCACCGTTGATGGCACCGCCCGTGACCGTGTCGCCAGCGCCTTTTTCAACCGGTAGGCTTTCCCCGGTAATCAGCGACTCATCGATTTGCGAAACTCCGTTGATAACGATGCCGTCGACCGGCAACCGCTCGCCGGGACGCACAATAACAACATCGCCGCTTTCGACCAGGGCTGCGGGAATTTCGACTTCCGCACCGTCGCGCAGCACCCGGGCGTTTTCGGGCCGCAGGTCCATCAGCGCGCGGATTGCCACCGTGGTCGCGCGTTTGGCACGCGCCTCAAGCCACTTGCCCAGCAACACCAGCGTGATGACGGCGGCTCCGGCCTCGAAATACAAATGGCTTCCCGGGACATTGAATAACAGATAGACGCTCAACCAGAACGCGGCCGACGTTCCCATCACCACCAACAGGTCCATGTTGCCGGTCCCGGCGCGCAATGCGCCCCAGGCGGGTTTGTAAAACCTTGCACCGGTACCAAACTGGATTGGAATGGCGAGCCCCAGTTGCAGCATCGGCGACAAGACAAAATTTCCACCTGCCCACATGGATGCCATGGCGATGAAAAACGGCAGCGTCAGCAAGCACGAGGCGACAACAATGTTCAATTCTTTGCGGGCCTTATGTTTCGCCCGGCGTTCTTCTTCAGTAAATTGGCTGTCTTCATCGGTGACGGCTTTGGCCCCGAAACCGGTCTTTTCGATGGCCCGGACCAAATCGGCAATGTTTGGCCCGCCAGGCAATACAGAAACCTGAGCGCGCTCGGTCGCCAGATTGACTGACGCGGTCTCAACACTGTGCGTATTCAAAAGCACTTTTTCGACGCGCCCGACGCACGACGCACATGTCATTCCGCTGATCGCCAGCTCATACGTTTTGGCTGGCACCGTGAAACCGGCTTTTGTAATGGCCCCGGTAACATCTTCAAAGCCCACAACACTGGCATCAAAAGTCACATCCGCCATTTCCGTCGCCAGATTGACGCTGGCCGTCTCGATGCCCGGTATTTTGCCAAGCACCGTCTCTATGCGCGACGCACAGCTGGCGCAGGTCATACCCTCGACAGGTAGCGATATATGCTGGTGTTCGTGTGCGTTCATGCCAAACCTTCCAGTAAGATGTAATCTTATATGGAGCTTCTAGCAACTGGAAGGTCAACAGAGCGCAAAAAGAATTCGAAACCCGGCGCGTAACCCGTTAATGTTGCTCTAAATTAACTGGGCAGACTTTTAAGCGATGTTTCTTCTTATCGATAACTACGACAGTTTTACCTACAACTTGCTGCATTATCTGGGCGAGTTGGGGGCCGAAGTCGAGGTGCGCCGCAACGATGCCTTAAGTGCGGGTGAAGCTCTCGCTTTAAAACCACAAGGAATCGTCATCTCGCCTGGACCGTGTGACCCCAACAAGGCCGGCATCTGCCTTGATGTGCTGGCCCAGGCGCCCGACGACCTGCCCATATTCGGCGTTTGTCTGGGTCATCAGTGTATCGGCCAGCATTTCGGCGGCACCGTTGACCGTGCCCCTGCCCCGATGCATGGCAAGACCGATGATATCCGTCATTCCGGCGACGGCATTTTCGCTGGCATTCCCAGCCCGCTGACGGCGACCCGATATCATTCCCTCACCGTATTGCCTGACAACATCCCGGACTGTCTGGAAGTCACCGCAACAAGCCCGGACGGTGTTGTTCAGGGTCTGTCCCACAAGACGCGGCCCATTCACGGTGTGCAGTTTCATCCGGAAAGCATTGCATCGGAACACGGCCATGCCCTGCTTCGTAATTTCATCAATCTATCGAATGAAAGGATCGCCGCATGAGTGATCTGAAACCCCTGATCGGCAAGGTCGCTGACGGCACCGCGCTGAACGTCGACGAAGCGGCCCAGGCCTTTGACATCATCATGTCGGGCGACGCCACCGACGCCCAGATCGGTGCCTTCTTGATGGCGCTGCGGGTTCGCGGCGAGACCGTCGATGAAATCACCGGCGCGGCGCGGACCATGCGGGCCAAGGCTTTGAAGGTCTCGGCACCCGACGGGGCCATCGACATCGTCGGCACCGGCGGCGATGGGGCCGGCACCTACAACATCTCGACCGCAGCCGCCATCGTTACCGCCGGTTGCGGCGTTCCCGTCGCCAAGCATGGCAACCGGGCGCTTTCGTCGAAATCCGGTGCATCCGATGTGCTGTCTGCGCTGGGTGTCAATCTGGATGCCGATCTGGCGCATGTGGAGCGCGCTATCGCCGAGGCAAAAATCGGCTTTATGATGGCCCCGCTCTATCATAGCGCCATGAAGCATGTGATGCCGTCGCGCATCGAACTGGCGACCCGTACCGTTTTTAATATCTTAGGCCCCCTGACTAACCCGGCTTCAGTCAAACGTCAGTTCACCGGTGCCTTTTCGCACGACTGGATAGAACCGATGGCCGAAGTCCTCGGTAATCTTGGCTGCGAGGCGGCCTGGGTCGTGCATGGGTCAGACGGCCTTGATGAATTGACGACGACGGGGCCGAGCTTCGTTGCCCAGTTAAAGGATGGCGCGGTCACGACGTTCGAGGTTTCGCCATCGGATGCCGGTATTGCCACGGCTTCGTCTGATGACCTGAAAGGCGGCACCCCTGAAGAAAACGCAACGGCCCTGAAGGCGGTATTGGCAGGCGACGCCGGTCCTTACCGCGATATCGTTATCTACAACGCCGGGGCGGCGCTGCTGGTTGCCGGCAAGGCCGACGATTTGAAATCCGGTGCCGAAATGGCCGCAGCCGCCATCGACGATGGCCGGGCCACAGCCGCGCTCGACAAACTGGTCGCCATTACGAATGAGTGATGTGCTGGCTAAAATCTGTGCCGACAAGCTGGAACACATCGCCACATCCAAGGTCGCCAACCCGACACCGGATGTGAATGCCGCATCGCCGGTGCGCGGTTTCGCTGCCGCCTTGACCGAAAAAGTCGATTCCGGTGGCTCTGGTTCCAAGTATGGCCTGATCGCAGAAATCAAGAAGGCGTCCCCGTCGAAAGGTCTGATCCGCACCGATTTCGATGCGCCGAGCATTGCCAAAGCCTATGAATCCGGGGGCGCAGCCTGCCTGTCGGTGTTAACCGACGTGGAATACTTTCAAGGCTCCGACGCTTATCTGGTTGAGGCCCGCAACGCCGTCTCCCTGCCCGTCCTGCGAAAAGATTTTATGTTGGACACTTATCAGATTGCTGAATCCCGCGCCCTTGGGGCCGATTGCATCTTACTGATCATGGCGGCCTTGGACGACGCGCAGGCTACCGAACTGGAAGCCGCCGCGATGGAGCTGGGCATGGACGTGCTGATCGAGGTCCACAATGCCCCGGAACTGGAACGCGCATTGATGCTGAAATCACCGCTGATCGGGGTTAACAACCGCAATCTGAAAACATTGGAAATCAGGCTGGAAACGACCGAGGAACTGGCGGAAATGGTGCCCGATGACCGGGTGCTGGTGTGCGAAAGTGGCCTTGAGACGTCCGCCGATCTCGACCGCATGGCGCGCGTCGGTGCCAACCGCTTCCTGATTGGATCGTCGCTGATGTCCAACGATGATGTCGAAGCCGCCACTCGAAATCTGTTAGGGTCCTGAAATGAACAACGAACTCACTCATATCGACGAAGACGGTAACGCCCACATGGTCGACGTGTCGGACAAAGGCGAGACCGAGCGCACGGCAACGGCCAAGGGCACGGTGCTGATGCAGCCCGAGACTCTGGCGCTTATACAGGGCGGCGACGTCAAAAAAGGCGATGTGCTGTCCGTCGCCCAACTGGCCGGGATTATGGGAGCGAAAAAGACGCCGGACCTGATTCCGCTGTGCCACCCCCTCGACTTGACCTCGGTAAAGGTCGAATTGAGCATTGATGCCGCCCGCAACGCCGTCGATATCGAAGCAACCTGCAAGCTAAAGGGGCGCACCGGTGTCGAGATGGAGGCACTGACCGCCGTTTCGGTGGCAGCCCTGACCGTCTATGACATGTGCAAGGCCGCCGACAAGGGCATGCAAATCACCGATATCCGCCTGACCCACAAGGCAGGCGGAAAATCCGGCACGTTCGAGGCCGATTGAGGGATATATCAGATGGAACAACGCATCAGCCTCGTTACTCTGGGCGTCGCCGACGTCGCCGCCTCGAGAGCCTTTTACGAACGGCTCGGCTGGAAAGCATCCAGCGCCAGCATGGACGAAGTCGTCTTCTTCGACATGGGCGGCATGATATTCGGCCTGTATGGCCAATCCGATTTAAGCAAAGACACCGGATTAACGAACACACCGACGCCCGGCTGCACGACGTTGGCCTATAACACCCGCTCGCGCGAGGAAGTCGATCATTTCATGGGCGTCGTCGAAGAGGCAGGCGCGACCACCCTGAAGCCCCCGGTCGATATGTCGTGGGGCGGCTATGTTGGTTATTTTGCCGACCCCGACGGTCACCCCTGGGAAATTTCCTGGGTGCCTCATTTCCCGGTTCTTGAAGATGGAAGTCTGGATATTCCCGCATGATCCCCGTAGCCGAAGCCCTCAATCACGTTAAAACCAACCTCAAGACGCTCGAAGCCGAAGAGGTCATCCTGGAAGACTGCCTTGGTCGAGTATTAGCCGAAGATGCTGCTTCGAACCTGTCGCACCCGCCGGTCGCGGTTTCGTCCATGGATGGCTACGCGGTTCAGGCCCAAGACGTTGCAGATGTTCCCGCAACCCTGAACGTTATTGGGGAATCGCAAGCCGGGGGCGGATATGACGGTGTGGTCGGGGCCGGACAAGCCGTCCGCATCTTTACCGGCGCACCGCTTCCAGATGGTGCAGATGCTATCGTTATTCAGGAAAATACCGAGTCTTCCGAAGGTGTTGTGAAAGTTCTTGAAAGTGTTGAATCAGGTGTGTTTATCCGCCCGGCCGGGCTTGATTTCTCTGAAGGCGACGTCTTGCTGACTGCCGCCACGGTACTGACATCGCGCCACATCGGATTGGCGGCTGCGATGAATTTGCCAAGCTTGAAAGTACGCCGTAAGCCACGCATCGCCATCATGGCAACCGGCGACGAAGTGGTCATGCCGGGCCAGCCGGTTGGTCCGTCGCAAATCATTTCGTCGAATACCTTTTCGCTGGTGACATTCGTCAGGGCGATGGGCGGCGAGCCCGTCAATGTCGGCATCGCCAGCGACACCATGGAATCCTTGAACGAAACGCTGGACAAGGCCCTTGGCTGCGACCTGCTGGTCACCATTGGCGGGGCCTCGGTCGGCGATTACGACCTGGTCGGCACACTGCTGGATGACAACGGACTGGAACGTATTTTCTATAAAATCGCCATGCGCCCCGGCAAGCCCCTGCTGTTCGGCAAACTGGGAGGGCGTTTCGGCGATATGGGCGTACTCGGAATGCCCGGCAATCCGGTTTCGACCGCGGTCTGCTCTGTGCTGTTTCTACGCCCGGCAATCATGGCCCTGCTTGGTCTCGACGCGACGGAAGATACCCAGACGGCCCGACTTGGCTGTGACCTTAAGCCAAACGATATGCGCCAGGACTACCTGCGCGCCAGCCTCGAAAGCGTCGATGGCGGACTGGTCGCAACTCCGTTTAACAAACAAGACAGCGCCATGCAGGCGCGCATGGCGGTCGCCGATTGCCTGATCATCCGCGCGCCCGAAGCCCCGGCAGCAAAGGCCGGAGACGTGGTTTCGATCCTGCGTCTGGGCGGGGCTTTGGTTTCTGTTTAGCGCATCCTTCGGATGGCACAGCCTCTTTTTGGCTATCGCCCTGCGGGGCGCATTCTCTGGAATCCAGGTTCCGGTTAGCAAAACAAAACCTTCTTGACGGCACGAAAGAACCAAAGTAGAACATTAATAAGTGTTTTGGTTTTGTTCTGAAGCCTTTTTTTGTTACGGAGTTCCCGTCATGCTGACCAAAAAACAGCATCAACTGTTGATTTTCATCGATAACCGCCTCAAGGAAACCGGTGTTTCGCCGTCTTTTGACGAAATGAAGGATGCCCTTGGGCTGGCATCGAAATCGGGCATCCACCGCCTGATTACCGGGCTTGAGGAACGAGGGTTTATCCGTCGTCTGGCCCATCGGGCGCGCGCACTGGAAGTGCTGAAACGCCCGGAAAACATGGATGAACGACCGGCGGCAAATGGATTTTCGCCGAACGTCATCGAAGGCAATTTCAAAATCCCCGGCACCGAACAGCCGAGCGGCAACGAAGGCAGCCAAGTCGTGGAAATCCCGCTGTATGAACGCATCGCCGCTGGCGCGCCGATCGAAGCTGTCAGCAATCCATCGAATACCATCGCCGTGCCACCCAGCATGCTTGGCGGTGGTGCCCATTATGCGCTTATGGTCGATGGCGACTCGATGATCGAAGAAGGTATCCATGATGGCGACACGGTGATTATCCGAAATGGCGAGACCGCCGATAACGGTGCCATTGTCGTCGCCTTGATCGACAACGAGGAAGTGACTCTGAAACGGTTGCGCCGCAAGGGCAACTCGGTTGCCTTGGAACCGGCAAACAAGGAATATGAAACCCGCATTTTCGGGCCCGACCGGGTCAAGGTGCAGGGCCAGTTGGTCGGCTTGCTGCGGAACTACTGAGACTTTCTTTTCGGACGTAAAACCCAAGGCCTCTCACCGCGCCCGGCGTTGACGCTTTCGATGCGCACACCCTCATCACCGCCCAGCCATACCGCGTGTGCCCCGTCTCGCCATAAATCGAACCTGTCGATGACAGCATCAGGCCCCCGGCATGCCCGGCGCACAGGAATAGTGCTGACAATAATGTCGGCTCGTCCGCAATCTTCCGCCAAAGCCCCCGGTTTCCGGACCAGCGCGATTGTGCGGCCCTTTGCCTTGTACAGGCAGCCCAAATCGTCGCACCGCAGGGCAGCCGTATCACCACCCCATGGTGAGGATGCCGGTTGGGCGAAGCTTCGAAGCCAGATATCACGGGTAAAGCGCGCTTTTTGCTTTGATGACACTGCCAGCAACCCGTCTTCATTTTTAACGGCCAGTAACTTCCCTTTGGCATCGATCAGCACATCGGGTGTAGCGACCAACATCACGCTGGCCAGTCCGGCGGCAATACCGGCGGTGCCGAACAATCGCCATCGGCCCTTCCACAGGCACAACCACAATCCGCCGATAACCACAAGTCCCAGCCCCCAGTCGGGCATCGAGCGAACCAACGTCACGGCACCGGGCCAATGGGCGACCTCGGATGTCACGGAAATCACCGCCTCGACGCCCCAGCCCATGGGTGCAAGGGCCAGCGCCTCGAGCCCGAACGGCATCAAGGCGAAGGCGACAACGGCCCACGGCATCACCCACAGCGCCGTTAACGGCACCGCTGCTAAATTGGCTGCCAGCCCATAATCGGCCAGCCGGTTGAAATGGTAGATAACAAATGGCGCGGTCGCGGCCCCGGCAATCAGGGTGGTCAGGGCGACGCCGCCAATGTATCGACCTGTCTTGCCGAGCCAGCCATAATGCTTGCCTTGGCGTTCACGCGACTTGCGCCGGTCGCTGACAACCTCATAGGCGGCAATCAGCGCAATAACAGCGGCAAATGATAATTGAAAACTGGCACCCAGCAAGCTGTCGGGCTGAACCAGCATGATGGCGACCGCGGCAAAGGCGACCAGCCGCATGGATAAACCGCGCCGGTCCAGTATCACCGCCGTTAATACCAGCCCGACCATCAAAAAGGCGCGCAGCGTCGGCACCGTGGCGCCTGCAATCATGGCGTAGGCAAAGGCCCCGATCAGAGCCACCGCCGCCGCCCATTTCTTCACGGGGTGTCGAAGCGCCAGGGAACCACCCAATAACACCAACGCAGCACGCATGCCAAAGAACAATATTCCCGCCACCAGCCCGATATGCAGCCCGGAAATCGCCAGCAAATGCGCCAGTCCTGAATCGCGAAAGCCTTCCATCACCGTCTTCGGGATTGCCCCGCGCTCGCCGGTCATCAGCGCCACGGCAACCCCGCCGACGGGTGATCCTGCATCAAACGCCGCCAACACCCTCTTCGAGACGCTCCGGCGCAGGGTTTGTAGCGCCACCCATGCCCCGTCACCGGACCCGCGTGCCGTCAACTGCGCTGGCCCAAAGGAAAAACCGACCGCGCCGATGCCCCGGAAATAGGAATGACGTTGAAAGTCGAAACCGCCCGGCATAGCCGGTGGCGACGGCGGCGACAGGCTGGCCCTGAGTCTGACCCAGTCGCCGGGAACCATGTCCGGCTGTTTGCCATTGACCGTCACCCGAACCCGGTCCGGGGTTCCGTGGGGGCCAAGGCCCGTAATCCGTGGCTTTTCAAGCGTCAGCCGCAGCCCCTTGTTGCGGCTTTCGATCATCGCGATGCGGCCCTCAACAGTAGTAACGTTCAAGCTTCTTTGCAGCACCGGGGCCGAGACGCTGATCGTGCGGACCTGGGCCGCCAGAAACCCCGTTGTCATGGCCAGCAAGGCAACGCTGATAATGAGCAGCCCTGAACGATTACGCGCCCGCCAGCTTGCCAAGCCTGAAGCCAAAAAACCGACAATACCCATCCACAGGGGCGGCTCGATGGGCAAACCGAAATAAACGACGATTCCCAACCCCATCAGCACCGGCAGCCACAAGGCCCAGCGATGACGCTCGGCGATCAGCAAAGACAGCACGTTCACCATTGAAAAGGGCTTATTGGACTGAATTTGTGAAATAATTTCCCCCATCAGGTCAGGTTTTTTCTGAAACTGCTCAATGAATGTGCTAAATCACCATCTCGCCAGAGCATGAAAACAGAAAAATAAGCCCAATACCATGACGGTTGTTACCCGATTTGCCCCCTCGCCCACCGGTTTCCTGCACATTGGCGGAGCCCGTACGGCCCTGTTCAATTGGCTTTATGCCCGCCATCACGGCGGCAAATTCCTGCTGCGTGTCGAAGACACCGACCGCAAGCGGTCCACAGACGAGGCCATTGACGCCATTCTGGACGGCCTTAAATGGTTCGGCACCGATTGGGATGGCGAGGCCGTGTTTCAGACGTCGCGCGTCGACGATCACGTCAAGGCCGCCGAACGGCTGCTCGCCGAGGGCAATGCCTACAAATGCTATTGCTCGCCCGAAGAACTTACCGAAATGCGCGAGACCGCCCGTGCCGAGGGCCGCCCGATGCGCTATGACGGCCGTTGGCGCGATAAATCAGAAGCCGATGCGCCAGACGGCGTTCCCCCGGTTATCCGCCTGAAAGCCCCACTCGACGGCACCACCGTCATCGAAGATGAGGTTCAGGGCCGGGTCGAAGTCGCCAATGACCAGCTCGACGACATGATTTTGTTGCGCGCCGACGGCACCCCGACCTATATGCTGGCCGTCGTCGTCGACGACCACGACATGGGTATCACCCATATCATTCGTGGCGACGACCATTTGACCAACGCCTTTCGCCAATTCCAGCTGTATCAGGCGCTCGGCTGGCAGCCGCCGGTATTCGCCCATATGTCGCTGATCCACGGGGCCGACGGGGCAAAACTGTCGAAACGCCACGGGGCGTTGGGGATTGAAGCCTATCGCGACGACGGTTTCCTGCCCGAAGCGCTGAGGAACTATCTGCTCCGGCTTGGCTGGAGCCACGGCGACGACGAGATTATCTCCGATGAACAGGCCATTGAGTGGTTCGGCCTGGACGGTGTCGGCAAATCACCGGCCCGGTTTGACGTCGCCAAGCTGACAAACCTGAATGCCATCTACATCCGCGAGGCCGATGATTCCCGCCTGGTCGATCTCATCTCACCCGACGCCCCAGACGATACCAAGGCGCGCTTGACCAAGGGCATGTCTGGCTTAAAGGAACGCGCGAAGACTATCGTTGAATTAACTGAAAACTCACAGTTATATTTGAAATCAAGGCCGCTGGGCATGTCTGAAAAAGCAGCTAAAATTCTCGATGCAGAGGGCCTTGAAAGGCTCGCCATTGCACGTGATAAACTGATCGCAACAGACGACTGGAGCCAGGACATCCTGCACGATGCGACCAAGGCCGCGGCCGAAACCGCCGACCTGAAACTCGGCAAACTGGCCCAACCGTTGCGCGCCGCACTGACCGGCTCGAACGTTTCGCCCGGCGTCTTCGAGGTTATGGAAGTACTCGGCCGCGAAGAAAGTCTGGGCCGCATAGAAGACGTGTTAAAATGATGTATAATACAAATATGACAGTGCGCACCTGAACGCATGCAAACCAGGGAGGTAATGAATGCCTGAAAAGATGCATTCCACGGAAAAAGCCGCTTTCACGCTGACCGATAATCGCAGCGGGACAAGCTATGATCTTGATGTCCTTAAGGGCTCGACGGGACCGGACGTTATCGACGTGCGCAAGCTGTACGCCGACACCGGTCATTTCACCTATGACCCGGGCTTTACCTCAACCGGCAGCTGTGAATCCGACATCACCTTTATTGATGGCGAAGAAGGCATTCTCAGGTATCGCGGATACCCCATCGATCAGCTTGCCGAGCACTCACATTTCCTCGAAGTCTGTTACCTGCTGGTTTACGGCGAACTTCCGAACGCAGACGATATGGAAAAGTTCGAAACCCGGATCACCTATCACACCATGCTGCACGAGCAGATCAACTACTTCTTCCGGGGGTTCCGTCGGGATTCACACCCAATGGCGATTATGAACGGTGTTATTGGTGCACTGTCGGCGTTTTATCACGACAGCACTGATATTGCAGACCCCGTACACCGTTTCATTGCCTCTACCCGGATGATCGCCAAAATGCCGACCATCGCGGCGACGGCGTATCGTTATTCTCTTGGTATGCCATTCACCTATCCGCGCAACGACCTGAATTTTTCGGAAAACCTGCTCTATATGATGTTTTCCAACCCGTGCGAGGAATACAAGGTCAATAAGATTTTGGCCCGTGCCATGGATCGTATTTTGATCCTGCACGCCGACCACGAACAGAACGCTTCGACCTCGACGGTGCGTATTTCCGGCTCGTCAGGCGCCAATCCGTTTGCCTGTATCGCCGCCGGTATCGCCTCGCTTTGGGGCCCGGCACACGGTGGTGCCAACGAAGCTGTGCTGACGATGCTCGAAGAAATCGGCTCGGTCGACAACATCCCTGATTATATCGCCAAAGCCAAAGACAAGAACGACCCGTTCCGTCTGATGGGCTTCGGCCATCGTGTTTACAAGAATTTTGATCCACGCGCCAAGGTGATGCGCCAGACTGCCCATGAGGTTCTCGGCGATCTGAACATCAAGGACGATCCAATGCTCGACATGGCGATGGAACTGGAACGCATCGCGCTGGAAGACGACTATTTCGTCGAAAAGAAGCTGTATCCCAACGTCGACTTCTATTCCGGCATCATCTTCAAGGCCATGGGCATCCCGACATCCATGTTTACGGTGCTGTTCGCCGTTGCCCGGACCGTCGGCTGGGTCGCCCAGTGGAACGAGATGATCGAGGACCCGACCCAGAAGATCGGTCGCCCGCGTCAGCTATACACCGGTTCTCTGGAACGGAATTACCTGGACGTCACAAAGCGCAAGTAAATCGCGCCCGTCACCCCGGCGAAAGCGGGGGTCCAGTGATATTCGACGAAGGACTGGATTCCCGCCTGCGAGGGAATGATGGAGAAGAATGTGTCTCCTGTTGACCGCCTAAACCTGGCTTCCGGAATTCGTGCCACCGGTAGGGGGCGCCTGCAAAATGCCCATTATCACATCGGCGGCCCGCCCGGACGGAGACTCCCCGCCCTTGCCCATCATTTTCAGCGCCTCTTCAATTGCGTCAAGCTGGCGAACGCGTGCCGCATCATCATCCAGCAACTCTGCAGTTGCGGCGGCCAACAACTCAGGGCGGCAATCTTCTTGGATGAGCTCAGGCACCACCAGGCGTCCCAGCACAATATTGACCAGATTGGCATACGGCGTTTTGATCAGCCGTCGGGCGATCCAGCCGGTCAGGGCATTGAATTTATAGGCAATCACCATCGGCGTTGCCGATATCGCCAGTTCCAGTGCCACCGTGCCTGATGCGGCAATGGCTGCATTGGCGGTGGCGAAAGCATCAAATTTTTCGGTGTCACCAGAAACAACCAGCACGTCCATGGGCCAATCGGCGACAGCCGCCTTGATGGAGCCGAGTCGCTTCTCGAGGGTCGGAATAACGATCTTCAAGTCTGGGTGGGATGACGTCAGACCGGCGACGGTTTCGGCAAAGATTGGCAGCAATCTGCTGATTTCACTCGTCCGACTGCCCGGCAACACCACCAGCATCAGCGCATCGCCCGATATGCCGTGACGGTCCCTGAACCCTGCCCCATCGCCTTTGCCAGCACCGCCTTCGACAACCGAATGGCCGACAAAGGTCGTTTTCAGGCCATGGCATTCGAAATACGGCGGCTCGAACGGCAGCAAGGCCAGCAGATGGTCAAGGAACCCAGCGACTTTCTTTGCCCGCCCCGGCTTCCATGCCCACACCGACGGCGCCACATAATGCACCAGCTTGATACCCTCGCCGCACAGCTTCGAGGAAACCCGGAAACAGAAATCCGGCGCATCAATGGTGATCAGGATCGCCGGACGACGGGTGCGAACGTCGGCGATGGTTTCCCGGATTCTGCCCAACAGTTTCGGCAAGTGGGGCAGCACCTCGGCCAGCCCCATCACCGTCAGGTCTTCCATCGGGAACAGGCTGTCGAGGCCCTGTTCACACATTTTCGGACCCCCAACCCCGGCAAAGGCAACCGGCCCGCGTTCTTTCAGGGCGGCCATCAGGCGTGCACCCAGAATATCGCCGGACGGCTCGCCAGCAATGACATAGACCAACGGCACATCGACGGATATGCCAACAATGAAAACGCCGGCGGCATCGGCAGCCCGGATAACGGCTTCTGTATCGACAATAAGGGCCGATTTGGCCTCGATGGCAATACCGGACAAACCGGCACGAGCCGCATTCTCGATGGTCGCAACCCCGATCGTCGGCAGATCGGCACGTCGTTCCTGACCGGGCTTGCTGACCTTGACCAGCACACCGCCTTTTTCACTGTCGTGCGCGTCAGACACTTTTTGCAGCATCGCATCGGTGCCGCTGACATCTTCGACGGCAAGTACCTCCCCGTTCCTGGCAACGGCTCCCTGGCCCTTATCGGCACTGCCAACGGCCAATGCCGCCGTCAGGGCAACGTCCATATCTTGTCTGGCAACATCGTCGGGCTGAACAGAACCATAAACGCCATCAGCGGCAAGGGTGTCGGGCAACACATCATCGATACCGACGACGCTGAAGCCTTCCTGTTCCAGCAGTTTAACGATGGCGGACAACAGGCCGTCGTCGCCAAGCGACGCCGCCCCGGATTTGGCAAAGAACTTTGTCGCCCACATGTCGGGACGCAGCTCGCCAAGGCTCGGCCGTCGAATGGCCCCGGCCATGACCAGTTCCTTGACGCCCGCACTTTTAAGCGCCTTCAGGCTGGTGCCGGCGGCTCCAAGTCGAACCCACTGATGATCAACGGATTGCACGCTTTCGTGTAACGTCTGCCCTTCAAAGGCAATGACGAAGACCTCGCGGCCGGTATTCCGGCAGTGTTCCACAAGGCGTGACGGCAGCTCGCCGCCACCTGCCAGGATGCCGAGTTTAGGCGGCATCTTCCAGATTGGGCTGGCAGATAGAGCGCGATGATTCCGCGCGGATGAAATCGACGATTTCCATTACCGGTTCGATTTCGCTCATCATTTCAGCGACATCGTCCATACGTTCGGCCATGGTTCCTTCGGGTGCAAACATCAGACGATAGGCATTTCTGAGCGCATGGATGGTTTCGCGATCAAAGTTACGTCGTTTCAGACCAACCACGTTTAGGCCCTGCAAACGAGCCCGGTTGCCGATCACCGAGCCATAGGGAATGACATCGTTTTCAATGCCCGACATACCGCCGATCATGGCGTGACGACCAATTCGAACAAATTGATGGATCGCTGACAAACCACCGATAATAGCCCATTCATCAATATTCACATGCCCACCGAGGGTCGCGTTATTGACCAAAATTACATGATCGCCAACGTGACAGTCATGGGCGACATGGGCACCGACCATGAACAGACAGTTGTTGCCGACCGTCGTCAGCAGGCCGCCGCCATCGGTACCGGGGTTCATGGTGACATGTTCTCGAATAACGTTATTGCAGCCAATTTCCAGCCGCGAAGCCTCGCCATCGTATTTCAGGTCCTGAGGCTGCAGCCCAATGGACGCAAACGGGAAAATCCGAGTGTTGGCCCCGATGCTGGTATCACCATCGACAACCACATGGGATAAAAGCTCGACACCATCGGCCAGCTTCACATCCCCACCAACAATGCAGTAAGGGCCAATAGAGACGTTTTCACCGATCTCGGCGGCGTCAGCCACGATGGCTGTTGCATGAATATCAGTCATATTATTCACCATCCACAATCATTGCGGAAAATGTCGCTTCCGCCATTAACGTATCGCCGACCATGGCCTTGCCCTTGAATTTCCAGACATTGCCACGATTGCGGACCTTCTCGACAATAATATTCATGGTGTCGCCGGGGGTTACCGGTTTCCTGAATCGGGCCTGATCGACGGACATGAAATAAACCAGTTTTCCTTCTGCCTCTGCACCCATGGTCTTAACCACCAGCACTGCTGCGGTCTGGGCCATTGATTCAATAATCAACACGCCCGGAAATACCGGATGTCCAGGGAAATGCCCCTGAAAGAACGGCTCGTTGATGGTGACGTTCTTGATACCAACAGCGCTTTCGTCGGGAACAACATCGACAACCCTGTCGATCATCAGGAACGGATAGCGATGCGGGATCATTTCCATAACCCGGACGATATCAATTTCGTTGTCTTGTGAATTTTCCTTCGACACGTCTATTTGCCCCTCGTTTTTACCAGTTTATCGATTAACGCCAGACTACGCATCCACTGCGTAAAGGGTTTTGCCGGATAGCCTCCGACCTTACCACCGGGTTCAATATCGCGCATAACGCCACTTTTCGCAGCAATTTGCACGCCACTGCCTATTGTCAGATGACCGGCTATACCGACCTGTCCGCCAACGACGACGAAATCCCCAAGCACAGTAGAACCGGAAACTCCAGACTGCGAAACAAGAATGCAGCTGCGTCCCAGTTTGACGTTATGGCCCAACTGCACAAGGTTATCAATTTTTGTTCCAGACCCGATTTCCGTGTCCGGACCAGTGCCCCTATCAATGGTCGAATTGGCACCGATTTCAACATCATCGCCGATAATCACTCGTCCCAGCTGCGGCACTTTCACGTGCCCTTCTGCCCCCATAGCGAAACCAAAACCGTCCTGTCCTATCCTGACACCGGTATGAATGATGGCATTGTCACCAATCTGACAATACTGAAGGGTAACCGATGACCCGATGCTGCACGCATCGCCAACAACAACCCCTTTACAAATAACGGTGTTGGCCCCGATAACGCACTGCTTACCAATTTCAACGTCTGGGCCAATAACAACGCCAGAGGCAATTTGGCATCCCTCGCCAATAACCGCTGTCTCGTCAATAGAGGCCGCATCCGATTCCGCCGTTTGCACTTCCCGAACAGGGTAAAACGCATTTGCGATTCGCGCATAGCCGCGATAAGGCTCTTGGGATAACAACAACGCCAGCCCATCGGGCGCTTTTGACGCGAGATCAGGATGCACGATCACCGCCCCGGCTTTGGTCTTGGTAAAATCGTTTACGTATTTCTTGTTATCAAGGAAGCTGATGTCATCGGGTCCCGCTTCGCTGAGCGGCGCAACATCACTATAACGGGCGTCCGAATTGACGCCCTCGGCGATATCTGCCCCTGTGATCTTGGCCAGTTCACCCAATGTAAAGGGGCCGGCAACCGTATAGAACCTGGGATCGGTCATCTTCCTTTTTTGCCCCGCCAGAATAGTGGCAATTTATTTTCCGAGATCGGCAACCTTGACCTTAGGCAGCACCATGTTGAGTTGTTTCAGAATAACGTCTGTAATCTCCAGACTCTTGACCGCCAGTACGGTCTGATCCCGACGCAAAATAAGCGATATGCCCTGTTCTTCAGACAGCTTGGTAATAATTTTATTCAGCGAATCCTGAACCTTGCCCATGGCTTCACCCTGAGCCTTGTCGAGATTCAGTTTGCGTTCCTGAACCATTTTCTGGACCTGGGAAACCTGTTGTTCAAAGTCACGCCTTTTTCCGGTAAACGCCTCGGACGAAAGCAGCGTGCGTTGACGAGCCAGCTCCTGATTGGCATTGCGAAGCGCCTCTTCTTCTTTCTGAATTTCTTCCTGGAACGTTTTTCTGTATTTGCCGATTTGCTCGCGAATATTCTTCACCGCGGTAGCATTGCGAAGAATCGCCTCAACGTTGATCACCGCAATTTTAAGTTTTCCTCCGGCATCCTGCGCCAGGGCTGCGCCTGGCAGCGAGGTTCCAAGAAATATACCAAGCATAAATACTGCGAATATATGTTTCACGATGGCCTCCTAGAATCTGGTGCCGAAATTGACTCGAACGGTCTCTGTTTCGTCAAAGTTTTCTTTAACAACGGGGAAGCCAAAATCGATGGCGATGGGGCCGAACGGTGACACCCATTCAAGCCCGGTTCCGACAGACGCGCGAATACTTCCGGTATCGTTGACGTCTGCTGTTGTGCTGTCGATCTTGCCGGTGCTGCCGAAATCAGAAAATAACTTGCCTGAAATGCCAAGTTCTTCCGGCAGCCCCAACGGAAATTTCAACTGCACGGTGCCCTTGTACATCCATTCGCCGCCAAGCGCATCCTTGGTCGTCGCATCCCTTGGGCCAACGCCGGATGTCGCAAATCCGCGCAAGTCATCACCGCCAATAAAGAACCTGTCCAGCAAGCTAACGTCCTTGCCAATGCCGAATATATGGCCCGCGCTGCCGCCGACAGACAGCACCCACTGGTCATAAATCGGGAAGTACTTACCGCCACTGAGGACGTTTCGCATATATCGTTTCGCCCCGCCAAGCCCGGCCACGTCATTATTCATACGCAGAATATAGCCTTTCGTGGGAAGCGTTTTACTATCCCGTTTATCAAGGGCGATGCCGTGGGAAAGGACGGATTCAATGTATTCACCTTCGGCTTCCTGGACATAAATGGAAGCGGTCGACGGAACATCCGTGACTTCTGATTGTTTAATGGTGTGATTCCAGCTTTGCCTTAGGTCTTCCGTAATCGGGTACCCAATACGCAGCGAAACACCTGTCTGTTGGGTGTCGTAAGAGCTGACATCCTGTCGATCGGTGGTGGTATGGAAAACACCAAATCCGGCTGCAACGTCGCGGTCCATGAAGTATGGCTCGGTAAAGCTCAGGTCGATCTGGCTTCCGGTCGCCGACAACAGGGTCTTCAATTTCAGATACTGACCACGGCCAAGCAGGTTACGTTCCGTAATGCCGATATCACCCAGAATACCGCTGGTCGTCGAGAACCCGAACCCAAGTGACAGCGACCCGGTCGACTTTTCTTCGACACCAACCTTGACTGATGTCTTGTCAGGTTCTTTTCCGGGCACCCGTTCAACCGTGACTGTTTCAAAGAAATCCAGGTCCTCTAGACGTTGCTTGGACCGTTTCAACTTGGCGGTATTGAAAGCGTCTCCTTCGACCAGTCGGAACTCCCGGCGGATGACCTCGTCTGCGGTTCTGACATTTCCTTCAATATCAATTTTCTCGACGAACACCCGCGGACCTTCATTAATCTCAAAGGTCACATCGATGGTCTTGGCCTCACGGTTGCGGTTAATTCTCGGGCGAATATCGACAAACGCAAACCCAAGGGTGCCAATGGCATCGGTCAAATCGTCAATTGTCGTCTCCACGACTTCTGAATCGAACCAGTCTTCTGATTCAACCTCGATGACATCCTCAATGTCTTCGCCCTTCAGGTCGCGCAGCTTGATATCCATTGCGACGTCGCCAAAGGTGTAGCGATTGCCTTCTTCGATGGTGAAGGTAATGAAAAAGTCTTTTCGATCTGGTGTCAGTTCGGCGACAGCTGAAATCACACGGAAATCGGCAAACCCATTGGACAGGTAGAACCGGCGCATCAATTCCCGGTCAAGGGCAAGGCGATCCGGGTCATAGTTATCGTCAGATGACAGGATGCGATACCAACGGGTTTCCCGGGTCCTGATGATCTCGCGCAGGCGGGCATCGCTGTATTCACGGTTGCCCAAGAAACGGATGTTGCGCACTTCCGTCCACTTGCCTTCGTTTATTTCAAAGACCAGATCGACCCGATTTTGCGGAAGCTGAATAACCTTCGGCTCGACAGTGGCGGCGAAACGTCCCTTGCGGCGATACAGCGTCAGGATCCGTTTGACATCATTCTGGACCTTGGTGCGGGTATAGATAACGCGCGGCCTAAGCGATAATTCAACATTGATATCGTCATCATCCAGTTTCGAATTGCCCTCGAATGCAATCCGGTTGATGACCGGATTTTCAAGAACATTGACAACCAATGCGGTCCCCTGTCGGCGCATGGTGACGTCGGCGAACAGTCCGGTGGCAAACAGGCTTTTCAGGGAACGGTCAATCCGTCGTTCGTCGAACGGATCGCCTTCCTTGATCAGCATGTACGACAAAATGGTGCCCGGTTCGATGCGCTGGCTGCCTTCAACGATGATTTCGCGCACGGAATCGCCGCCACCATTCGTCTGGGCCGCGACATCCGTCGACGAAAGCCCAAGAAACGGCAACAAACAAACAAATCCTATGACGCGAATCAAGCGCCTCAACATAATCCCCCCATGGAGTGGTGTGATTGGGTGGTTCTAGTTATTGAACTCTAATATCCGATACGACACAACGTCATTCCAATTGACGTATACCATTAGAATTAATATCAGAATCAGCCCGAAACGAAAACTGTATTCTTGCACCCTTGCACCAATTGGTCGTCCCAACACGGCTTCAGCGGCATAAAACACAAGATGTCCACCATCCAGCATCGGAATCGGGAAGAAGTTGATGAGCCCAAGATTGATAGACAGCATGGCCAGGAAGAAAAAGGCGTCAGCCCAGCCCCTGGCTAGCATTTGCCCCGAAAAATCGGCAATTTTAATGATTCCGCCAAGCTCATCGGAACTGCGTGTACCCCCCAGAATCTCGCCAATATTGCCCATAATCATCATTGTCAGGCCATAAGTGCGCTCTGCCCCCAGGACCAGGGCCCGAAACGGAGAAACACTTTCATATTCAATCATATCGGCGTGCGGCGTGACGCCCAGAATGCCTATTTCGCGGCTCGTTCCACCATCCCCACCAACGGTTTTGGCCGTAGGAGTCACTTTAATGGAAATTTCGGCGTCGTCCCGAATGATCTGCAAGGTCAAAACCATCGCAGGACTATCCATGACAATCGCCCGCATATCCTTGAACCATTTCACCGGTTGGCCGGATATTTCAACAATCCGGTCGCCAGGGCGCATATCAGCAGCAGCGGCAGCGCTATCGGGCTGAACCGTGCCAACCCCGGCAAGCGGTGCCGGAACACCGGCAACGCCATAAAGTCCGGCTAGGACGATGATCGCAAACAAAAAATTGGCAATCGGGCCCGCAGCAACAATGGCTGAACGCTGCCCTAAACGCTTGTGATGAAAGGAAACGGCGATTTCTTCCGGTGTCAGCGGACGCTCTTCTTCCTTTTCTTCTTCTTCGATGGTATCGCCCTCGCCAAACATCTTGACGTAACCGCCAAGCGGTATGGCGCTGAACTTCCAACGGGTGCCGTGGCTGTCGTTGAAGCCGAACATTTCCGGGCCAAAGCCAATGGAAAACACCTCGACACGCACATTGTTGCGCCGCGCAACCCAGTAATGCCCTAGTTCATGAACAAAAACCAGAATGGTCAGGATGACCAAAAAGGGAATGACGTAATCGATAATGATATCCAAGAAACTGAATCCGTTTTTTCTAGATTGAAATCTCTACTCGGTGCGTCTGTTTAGACGAGACCGGCGGCAATGTCACGAGCCGTTGCATCGGCTGCCAAAACATCGTCAATGGTGCCCAAATCGGATATCTGGGATTTTTCCAGTGTTTTTTCAACAATCGAAATAATATCCAAAAATCCAATGCGCCCATTCAGGAAGGCCGCTACGCCAATTTCATTGGCTGCATTCAACGATGTAGGTGCGTTTCCGCCCTTTATCAAGGCCTCGCGCGCCAATCTGAGAGCCGGGAACTTATCGGTATCCGGCGCTTCAAAGTCCAGCGACCCGATTTCGGCCAAATCCAGGCGTTCGACCGGAGTTTCCATTCGGGCGGGCCAGCCCAACGCATAGGCGATGGGGGTCCGCATGTCAGGCGCGCCCAACTGCGCCAGAACCGAGCCATCGACATAATCGACCATGCTGTGCACCACCGATTGTGGATGCACCAGAATTTCAATTTTTTCCTCAGGCACCGGGAACAGGTGGTAAGCCTCAATCAATTCCAGCCCCTTGTTCATCATCGTCGCTGAATCGATGGAAATCTTCGCCCCCATGTCCCAATTCGGGTGAGCGACGGCCTGTTCAGGCGTCATATCGGCCATTTCATCGCGGCTTTTCTCGCGGAACGGGCCGCCAGATGCCGTCAGGATAATACGCGCGACCTTCGACGGGTCGTCAAAATCAAAGACCTGATAGATAGCGCTGTGTTCGGAATCAACAGGGATCAGCGTCGCACCGTGGCGCTCGATCTCCTTGATCATAACGTCGCCTGCCGAAACCAGACATTCCTTGTTGGCAAGACCGACGATAGCGCCGCGCTCGACGGCTTTCAGGGTCGGGGCCAGACCGGCGGTGCCGACAATCGACGCCATCAGCCAATCCGACGGTCGGGATGCGGCTTCCAGCACGGCATCTGTCCCCGCCGCGACCTCAATGCCGGAACCCGACAGGGCCGCTTTCAGGTCTTGATAGGCGCTTTCATCGGCGACAACGGCCAGTTTCGGTTTCAACAACAAAGCCTGTTCGGCCAGTGCAGCTACGTTTCTGTTGGCGCTCAAGGCCTCGACACTAAAGCGTTCCGGGGACCGTTTGACCAGATCGACCGTGTTCGAGCCGACCGAACCGGTCGACCCAAGGATGCTCACCGAGCGCACGTCGGGTGCTTCTTTGACAAGCGTCTGGGCTGTTGATTGACTTTGACTCATGGCCATAACGCCATATTGCCCTCGTTGGCGTAACCGATCAATGCTACTGCGAACGCCGCCGCCAACAGACCATCGACGCGATCCAGAAGCCCCCCGTGTCCGGGAATCAAATGGCTGGAATCCTTGCGGTCGAACCGCCGTTTGACCGATGATTCAAACAGGTCTCCAGCTTGTGACAGCATGCCAACAAAGCCGCTGATCATGGCCACGCCATACAGGTCTGTGTGGCCGAAATAATCTGCCGTCGCCACGCCTGCCGCCGCCGATGCGGCAATGCAGCCGAACAACCCGGCCCATGTCTTGTTGGGACTGATCGCCGGTGCCAGCTTTGGCCCGCCAATGGTCCGCCCCGCAGCATACGCCCCGATGTCCGCCGCCCACACCAGCACGAACAGCCAGACCACCGTATCGCGGCCCATGCCCGGGTCTTCGCCGGTTCGCAACCAGATCAACGCCAACGATGGCGCAACGATATAAACGCCCCCGAAAGCCAACCAGCCAAGTCGATTGGCCGCTCCGCTCGTCATCCCCAGCCATTCCCACGCCATAATGACGATGGCGACGGCGACAAGAATTTCAAAATACGGGGAGCCATACCAAATCGCCGCCAACACAGGTGGAATCATCACCAGTGCGGACAGGGTGCGGGTCAGCAGAATACGGATTTGACTGTCAGCCACCGGTTGCGCCGTAGCGCCTTTCGCGCCGGTTGTACTCGGTAATGGCCGAGGCGAAATCCTGTTCGCTGAAATCAGGCCACAAGACATCGACGAACACGAATTCCGCATAGGCCAATTGCCAGAGCAGAAAATTACTGATGCGCTTCTCGCCGCTGGTCCTGATCAGGATATCCGGGTCCGGAATTCCGGCTGTGTAAAGCTCATCGGCGAACAGGTTTTCATCAATATCATCGGCGCCCAACCCTCCGGCCTCGACCTTGCGGGCAAGCTCCCGGGCGGCGTGGGTCAGCTCTTCGCGACCGCCATAACTCAATGCAATGGTCAGGGTCAGTCCCACGTTGGTGGCTGTTTTTTCCTCTGCATCATTAATCAGATCGACGATGTCTTTTTCAAGTCGCTCCCTGTCGCCAATAACACACACCCGGACCCCTTCCTTGTGCAGATTGCTAATCTCGCTTTTCAAATAAAAACGCAGCAACCCCATCAGGTCGTTGATTTCGTCACTCGGACGCTTCCAGTTTTCCGACGAAAAACCGTAGAGCGTCAGGTATGACACACCCGCATCGACAGCCGCATTGATTGCCTTTTTGACGGCTTGCACACCGCGTTGGTGTCCGGCTGCGCGCGGCATATTGCGGCTTCTTGCCCAGCGACCATTGCCATCCATAATGATGGCGACATGAACCGGCGGGGTGGCTTCATCACCTCCCGACTGCTGGTCGCTTTTAAGGGGATCTGTCAAATTCATTTAAGCCATCAGACCTGCATGATTTCCTGTTCCTTATGGGACAGGGTGTCATCTATTTTTGTGATAAATTCATCGGTAATATCTTGTACGTCCTGGTGATATTCATGATGTGCATCTTCCGAGATATCGCCGTCTTTTTCCGCCTTTTTCAATTCATCCATGGCGTGACGGCGAACGTTGCGAACTGCAACACGCGCCTCTTCGGCGTACTTGCCCGCAACCTTGGTAAGCTCGATGCGGCGTTCTTCAGTCAGCGCCGGGATTGGAATTCTGACCAGTTGACCATCGACACTGGGGTTCAGGCCAAGACCAGCATCCATAATCGCCTTCTCAACCGCCTTCACCAGCCCCTTGTCCCAGACCTGAACACTCAACATTCTCGGTTCGGGAACGCCAATAGTGCCAACCTGGCTCATCGGCATTGCCGAGCCATAGGCCTCGACCGTGACCGGTTCGATCAAACTGGCCGCAGCACGCCCCGTGCGCAGACCGGCAAATTCAGAATGCAGGACCTCTACAGCGCCATCCATACGGCGGGTGATATCCTTCTTGGTCTCTTTGATGTCCGGTGCAGTCATCGTCTTAATCTCCCCTGGCTTCGTCTTCGTCCGCTTTAAGCGTCCGCAGCAATAATCGTAAACAACCCATCGCCGTTTACAACCTCGGCAAAGGCGCCCGGCGTATGAATGGAAAAGACGACGATCGGAACGTCGTTTTCACGCGCCAATGCAATGGCAGACGTATCCATAACCCGAAGATTGCGGGTCAGGACATCCTGATAGGAAAGTTTGTCATAGCGTTCGGCATCCGGGGTCGTCTTCGGGTCTGCACTGTAGACTCCGTCGACCTGGGTTCCCTTCAACAATGCATCGCACCCCATTTCCACGCCCCTGAGGGCAGCCGCCGTATCGGTGGTAAAAAACGGATTGCCGGTACCGGCGGCAAAGATCACCACCCGGCCCTTGTCCAGATGGCGGTCGGCGCGGCGCTTGATGTAGGGTTCGCATACGGTTGCCATCGGAATTGCCGACATCACTCGGGTCGGAACCCCCTTGCCCTCGAGAACGCTTTGCACGGCAATCGCATTAATCACGGTTGCCAGCATTCCCATATAATCGGCGCTGGTCCGCTCAATTCCGGCAGCCGCCCCGGAAATACCGCGAAATATATTACCCGCCCCGATTACCAGACAGACCTCGACGCCCATTTTATGGACGACGGCAATCTCGTCGGCGATCCTCTCGACGGTTTCGGTATCAAGGCCGAATTCCTTCGGCCCCATCAACCCCTCACCGGACAGTTTTAGAAGAACACGCTTGTATTTTGGCTTCGTCGACATATCACGCAGATTCCGGAAATTAATGGCTAGAATGATTCCCGGGCGATCTTACACCATGGCCCACCCTGACACCACAGGGCGAGGTGTCGTTTTTGCCTCGCCCGCGGTATCTGAAAGGGTGCTCAGCTGCCAGCAGCAGCGGCGACTTCTTCCGCAAAATCTTCCTGTTTTTTCTCGATGCCTTCGCCAAGGGCGAAACGAACGAATCCGGAAAGCGCAACATCGCCTCCCAGCTCTTTGGATGCATCTTCAAGAACCTTGGAAACCTTGCTTTCGCCGTCGATCACATAGGTCTGATCCAGCAGACAGACTTCTTCGAAGAACTTGCGAATACGGCCTTCGATCATCTTTTCGATAATCTCTTCAGGCTTGCCGGATTCACGGGCCTGTTCGATCAGCACCTGACGTTCGCGTTCCAGCGTGTCGGGGTCCAGATCATCACGCGATACCGACTGCGGATTGGCAGCCGCCACATGCATGGCCAGTTGCTTGCCCAAAGGCTCCAGCTTGTCAGCCCCAACGTCCGAAGACAGGCCGACCAGAACTCCGATTTTGCCCAGGCCACTATTGATGGCGTTGTGAACATAGGAAACCACGACGCCGTTATCGACGCTCAGGGTTTCGACGCGACGCAGGTTCATATTTTCGCCAATGGTCGCGATCATGTCGGTCAGGCGTGTTTCAACGTTGGCGTCCGTTCCGGGATAGCTCGCGGCCTTCAACGCATCAATGTCACCGGCATCGAGAGCCAACTTGCTGACGTCGGTAACGAAACCCTGGAATTCGTCATTACGGGCGACGAAATCGGTTTCCGAATTAACCTCGACGGTGGCCCCACGGTTGCCGTCAACGACAACACCGACCAGACCTTCCGACGCGATGCGTCCGGATTTCTTGGCGGCACCGGCTATACCCTTGGTGCGAAGCCAGTCGACGGCTTCTTCCAGATTGCCATTGGTTTCGCTCAGTGCCTTTTTGCAATCCATCATGCCGGCACCGGACGTATCACGCAGTTCTTTGACCAGACTGGCGGTAATTTCAGCCATCTCTCATCCTCACTTCTTCAAAAGGTTATGCAACTCGAGAAAATCAGGTGGATGCAGCCGGGGCTTCTTCCGTTTTAGCGGCTTCAGCCGGTGCTTCCTCTGCCTTGGCTTCCTCTGCCTTGGCTTCCTCTGCCTTGACTTCCTCTGCCTTGGCTTCCTCTGCCTTGGCTTCCTTTGCCGGAGCCTTCTCTGCCTTGGCTTTCTCAGGCTTTGCTTCTTCAGCAGGCTTGCTCAGGTCTTCCGCCGGGGCTACATCGGCGGCACCCGTATCAACACCGGACGCAACCGCTTCGGCCTGGATACCGTCAAGAACGGCACCGCTAAGCAAATCGCAATAGGTGGTGACAGCGCGAAGCGCATCATCGTTACCGGGGATCGGGAAGTCGATGCCATCAGGCGAGCTGTTGGAATCGATCACGCCAACGACCGGAATGCCAAGACGATTGGCTTCGGCAACGGCGATGGCTTCCTTGTTGGTATCGATAACAACCATGACGTCGGGCTTGCCGCCCATTTCCTTAATGCCGCCCAGCGTGCGTTCCAGCTTGTCGCGCTCGCGGGTCAATTGCAGTAGTTCCTTTTTCGTCAGTCCGGAATCTTCCGCGTCCAACTGCACATCAAGATCACGCAGGCGACGGATCGACTTCGACACCGTCTGCCAGTTGGTCAGCATGCCGCCGAGCCAACGATGGTTAACGTAATATTGTCCGCAACGCTTGGCGGCTTCGGCGACGCGTTCAGATGCCTGACGCTTGGTGCCAACAAACAGAACACGGCCACCGCCAGCGACAGTGTCGCGAACGGCAGACATCGCACGATGCATCATCGGTGCGGACTGCTGTAAATCGATAATGTGAATGCCGTTGCGCACACCAAAGATGTACGGACCCATTTTCGGGTTCCAGCGGCGGGTACTATGTCCAAAGTGAACGCCAGCTTCCAACAGCTGACGCATGGTAAACGTAGGGATAGCCATGATGGCTCCTTCCTTTTCCGGTTAATCCTCCGCGGGCGTCGTCCGAAAAGTCCGGACACCGGAGCGACTTTTAAACCGGCGAATTTGCGCCGGGGCCGCAAGCCCACGTGTGAAATCACGATCTAATGACCGTGTGTGAAGCGGTTAAATACCCCCGCAGATGAGGAAAAGCAAGGAGAAAACAGGGCTCCTGTCAAAAGTTAAACCTGACTTCCAGAATCCTCGCCGCACAGCGCGCAAACAAGACTCCTGTAGAAAGTTTAATCTGACTTCCAGCGTATGGCGGCTCTTAGACAAAGAGGCGTTGCCCCGCAGGACACCATATATGCCTAGATTTCCCGGACATCCCCGATGCCGGGGATGGACTGCACCTGATGGCGGATTTCCGGGGTAATGGCGAAGCCCCCCTGAAGGTCGATTTCGACCTCGCGACCGTCTTCAAGATTTACAACGACCAGCACTTCGCCGCGTCCACGTCCACCGTTTGCATCCTTCAGTACTTTGCTCAGGGCCTCTATCGGCTGTTCAGATGACAGCGACACCAACAACCCCGGTGCGGCGCGCGACGCTACCGCATCCAGTGCCTCGATACCGTTGGCGCTAAAACTCGGCTGTTCGCCCTCGAACTTGACGTTGCCTTTGATAAACAAGGAACTTCCCGGCTCCAACAGATCCCGGCAATTGGCCAGCACGTCAGAAAATACGATGATTTCATAAATGCCGCTGGCGTCAGACAACTGAACAAAGGCATAGCGGTTGCCCTTGCCCGACGTGCGTTCACGCTTGGAAATCACGGTCCCGGCCAAATTCACCGGTCCGGGATGGCCTTCGCGGATGATTTCCGCTGACGGGCGTGCCTTGATCTTCTCAAGGCTTTTGCCATAGGCATCCAGCGGGTGACCGCTGAGATAAAAACCAACCGCATCAAATTCTTCGCGCATCCGTTCGGTCGGGGAATAATCCGCCGTTTCAGGCAAGGTGATCTGCGGCATCGGCGCCTCTTCACCCCCGAACAGGCCAATCTGGTTGCTGTCACGGTCGTTGGCCGCCGCACTGGCATGACGCAGGATAGTCTCGATGCCATTGAACAACTGCCGCCGGTTCGAGTTGATCTGATCAAACGCCCCGGCGCGAACGAGGTTTTCAAGCTGGCGCTTATTCACGACTCTGGAATCGACCCGGTCGGTGAAATTACCGACGTCTGCAAACGCTCCGTTTTCTTCGCGCTCGGCGACCAGGGCCGCCATCGCCGCCTCGCCGACATTCTTGATCGCCGCCAGCGCGTAGCGCACCCCTGCCCCATCTGTAGCCTCCTCGACCCTGAATTCGGCCCCCGATGCATTGATGTCGGGACCCAGCAACGGAATTTTCAGCCGCCCCAGTTCTTGGCGGAACAGGTTCAGCTTGTCGGTGTTGCCCAGGTCCAGCGTCATCGAGGCCGCCATAAATTCGACCGGGTAATTAGCCTTGAACCATGCTGTCTGATAAGCGACCAGCGCATAGGCCGCGGCGTGGGATTTGTTGAAGCCGTAACCTGCGAACTTGTTGACCTGATCGAAGATCATTGATGCCTGACCTTCGGGCACACCTTTGGCCTTGGCACCGTCAACGAAGGTATGACGCTGCCGATCCATTTCCGCCTGATCTTTCTTGCCCATGGCGCGGCGCAGCAGGTCAGCATTGCCCAACGTGAAGCCGGACAGTTCCTGGGCGATCTGCATGACCTGTTCCTGATAGATCATGATGCCGAAGGTTTCCTTCAGGATGCCTTCCAGCGTCGGATACAGGTAATCGGGATCTTCTTGGCCGTGCTTACGTGCGATATAGCTCGGGATATTTTCCATCGGGCCGGGACGATACAACGCGACGACAGCGATGATATCTTCGAAGGTATCGGCTTTCAGGCGCGTCAGCACATCGCGCATACCGACACTTTCCAACTGGAACACGCCGATGGTCTCGCCACGTGCCAACATCTTGAATGTTTTCTTATCGTCCAGCGGGATTGTCGCAAGATCGACCTCGACCCCGTGATCGGCGACCAGTTTGACCGCCTTGTCGAGAACGGTCAGCGTCTTCAGGCCCAGAAAGTCGAACTTCACCAACCCGGCTTTTTCAACGAACTTCATGTTAAAGCCGGTCACCGGCATGTCGGACCTGGGGTCGCGATACAGCGGGATCAGTTCATCCAACGGCCTGTCGCCGATGACCACACCGGCGGCGTGGGTCGATGCATGACGGTACAGCCCCTCCAGTTTCAGGCCGGTCTCGACAAGCTTGCCGACGGTTTCGTCAGCATCGATTTCCTCGCGAAACTGTTTTTCCGACTCGATCGCCTGTTGCAACGTCACCGGGTCGGCCGGGTTGTTCGGTACCAGCTTGCAGATGCGGTCGACCTGCCCATAAGGCATTTCCAGCACCCGGCCAACATCGCGCAACACGGCCCGGGCCTGCAATTTACCGAAGGTAATGATCTGGGCGACACGGTCGCGACCATACTTATCCTGCACGTAACGAATGACTTCGTCGCGCCGGTCCTGACAGAAATCGATATCGAAATCAGGCATCGATACACGTTCCGGATTAAGGAAACGTTCGAACAGCAACCCCCAGCGAAGCGGGTCAAGGTCGGTAATGGTCAATGCCCAGGCGACGACTGAACCGGCGCCCGAACCACGGCCCGGCCCGACGGGAATGCCGCGTTCCTTGGACCAGTGAATAAAGTCGGCAACGATCAGGAAATATCCAGGAAAGCCCATATCGGTAATGACGCCCAGTTCATATTCCAGCCGTTCACGATAGGGCTTGGCGGCGGCGGCCTTTTCCTCGTCCGTCATATCTGGCGTATAGACAGCGACCTCGAGGCGCAGTTCCAGCCCGGCTTCGGACTGGGCCTTCAATTCATCGGGCTCACCCCGCCCCTCGCCACAGTCATACGGCGGCAGGATTGGATCGATGGTATCGATCATGGTGGCGCAGCGTCGGGCAATGACCAACGTGTTGTCGATGGCTTCCGGCAAGTCGGCAAACAGCGCCTGCATTTCTTCGGCCGACTTGAAATAATGCTGGCGACTCAGGCGGCGGCGTTCGGCTTGCGAGACATAAGCTCCGGCGGCAATGCACAACAGGGCATCATGGGCCTCGTACATATCGGGGCTGGTAAAGAACGCTTCGTTGGTGGCGACCAGCGGCAGGTCAAACGTATAGGCAAGGTCGATGAACTTCGCTTCGGTGCGTTTTTCCGCATCCAGCCCGTGACGCATGATCTCGATATAAAAGCAGCCTGGAAAAATATCGGACAGGGTTTGCGTCAGTTTTTCTGCATCATCGTCCTGCCCGTTCACCAGCAGGTTGCCGACCGGCCCTTCGGGGCCACCGCTGAGCGCAATCAGACCGGCGGCATGGCTTTTCAGGTCATCCAGCGTGACGTGCGGTTCCAGCGGCCCGTCGTCTTCATCGGCATGACCCAGATAGGCCTGGCCCAACAATTTCAGAAGATTGCCATAGCCTTCTTCGTCCTTGACCAGCAGCACCAAATTGTCGGTAGCGTCCGCAACAACGTGCCCCGGTCTGGCATCGCCCTTGCGCTGGCGTTGCAGCTTTACCTGACAGCCGATAATCGGCTGCACTCCGCCCCCGGCACAGGCAGCGGAAAATTCCAGTCCGCCGAACAGGTTGTCCGTATCGGTGATGGCGACCGCCGGCATGGCGTAATCCCGACACATATCGATCAGTTGTGGAATCCGGATCGCCCCTTCTGACAGGGAATAGGCGGTGTGAACCCGCAAATGAACAAAACCGGCGTGGGTCGGGGAATCTTCCATGCCCAATGATTCCATATCAACCGGCCCACTTCTATGTGGAAAACATGGTAAAACTTTCCATGTCCAAAGAATGGCACCTCTATATCGCGCGCAATCCCAAGGGGATTCTGTATACCGGCATCGCCAAGGATATCAATGCCCGCATTGCCGCCCACAACGACGGCATCGGGGCCAAGTTCACCCGCGGGCGCGGACCTTGGATTCCCGTCCATACCGAAGGCCCCATGGACCATGGCGAGGCCCTGAAACGCGAAATCAAAATCAAGAAAGATCGAAAGTTCAAGAAAGCGCTGAAAGCGCAGTTTTAGACCAGATGCCCGTCGTCCAGAGTGACCGTGCGGTCCATACGTGCCGCCAGGTCCGGGTTGTGGGTGGCGATCAATGCCGCCAGACCGGCTCCGCGCACCAACTGGATCAGAACATCAAAGACATCGCCCGCCGTGTGGGGGTCCAGATTGCCCGTCGGCTCGTCGGCCAGCAAAAGTTTCGGCGCATTGGCCAACGCCCGACCGATGGCAACCCGTTGCTGCTCGCCGCCCGACAGGCGTGCCGGTCGATGCGTCGCGCGTTCAGAAAGCCCCAGCCATTCGAGCATCTCTGCGGCGCGGCCCTTGGCTTCGCGCCTTGGTGAACCGGCGATAATCTGCGGGATGGCGATGTTTTCCAGTGCCGTGAATTCCGGCAACAAGTGATGGTATTGATAGACAAATCCCATGTGATGGCGGCGCAGACGGGTGCGGGCATCGTCATCAAGCTGGGTTGCCGCTTCGCCGCAAATGGCTATATCTCCGGCGTCGGGCTTTTCCAGCAGCCCGGCAATATGCAACAGGGTAGATTTGCCCGATCCACTGGGCCCGACAAGGGCCACGATCTCGCCCGCATTCAGGGTCAGATCAACGTCACGCAGAACCTCAAGCCGCGACTTGCCTTGCCGAAAGGTTCGTCCGATGCCGTTCAGTTGCAGGGTAACGTTACTCATATCGCAATGCCTCAGCCGGATCGATGCGCGCCGCCCGCCATGAAGGATACAGCGTCGCCAGGAACGACAGGCCAAGCCCCATCAAGACGACGGCAACCACTTCACCTGGGTCGACGACCGCCGGAAGCTGCGACAGGAAATAAATTTCGGCGGCAAAAAGATCGGTTCCGGTCAGCCCTTGAATGAACTGGCGAATGGCCTCGATGTTGTTTGCAAACGATAGCCCTAGCCCCACCCCGGCCATGGTGCCGATAACACCCACCGATGCACCACTCAGAAAGAAAATGCGCATCACCGACCCCCGCGTCGCCCCCATGGTCCGCAGGATGGCAATGTCGTGGCCCTTGTCCTTCACCAACATAATCATCGACGAAATGATGTTGAAGGCGGCGACCACAATAATCAGTGTCAGGATCAGGAACATGACGTTGCGTTCCACCTGAATGGCGTTGAAGAAACTGGAATTGACCCGTTGCCAGTCGTGGATACGCAGCGGTATGTCCGTTATCCCCGGAATTTGACGGCCAATGGCAATGGCATCGTCCGGGTCGTCGACAAAGACCTCCAGATTGGTCACTGCGCCGGGGTATTTGAAATAGACCTGTGCGGTTTCCATCGGCATGAAGATAAAACCGGAATCATATTCGTACATACCAATGTTAAACGTCGCCGCCAGTTTATAGGCGCGCATGCGTGGCACCGTGCCAAAGGCGGTGATATTTCCCTTCGGTGAAATCAGTGTCACCTTATGGCCGATACCCAGCCCCAGCTTCCGGGCCAGACGGCTGCCCATGATGATGCTATCGGAATCGAGTAGATCCATCGAGCCGCCGATAATGTTTTTGGTAATAATCTCGCGGTCCAGAAGATCGTCTTTTTTAAAGCCCCTGACGATAGCGCCCTGGGCGGCCTTGCCAGCGCTGACCATGACCTGGCCTTCGATCAGCGGATTGACATCAACGACACCGTTGATGGCCTTGATCCTGTCGGCAAGGTTGTCATAGCCGGTCAGCTTTTCCGTCGTTCCATAGACACTCAGATGGCCATTGATCCCCAGAATACGATCCAGCAGTTCTTCACGGAAACCGTTCATCACCGCCATTACGATAATCAACGTGGCGACACCCAGTGCAATGCCAAGCAGCGAGAACCAGGCGATGACTGAAATAAAGCCCTCCTGACGCCGGGCCCGAAGGTAGCGCATGGAAACCATGAATTCAAAGCGGGTGAACATTGTTTAGCTCAAACCCCCAACAGGTTCATGGCATCATCGACGCTCAGTTCCTGACGCTCGCCGGTCTTGCGGTTCTTGACTTCAATAACGCCGTTCTTGATGCCGCGCGGGCCAATCGCCAGTTGCCAGGGCAGTCCGATCAAATCCATATCGGCGAACTTGGCACCGGCGCGGGTATCACGATCGTCGTACAAAGTGTCAATACCTGCGGTCGTCAACCTTGCATACAGGTCGTCGCACGCCGTGACACATTCATCATCAGATACCTTCAGGTTGATCAGGCCGACCCGGAACGGAGCAACGCTGTCGGGCCAGATGATGCCGGCCTCGTCGTGCGATGCCTCGATGATGGCACCGACCAGACGCGACACGCCAATGCCGTATGACCCCATCTCGACGGTGATGTTGTTGCCGTCAGAATCGGTAACAATGGCACCCAGTTTTTCAGAATACTTTTTGCCGAAATAGAAAATGTGTCCGACTTCAATGGCGCGTGCCGTCACCAGATCGTCACCCAGCGCCGCTTCCGCATCGGTATCGCGTTTCTCATCCGTCGCTGCGTATTTTTCGGTGAAGGTATCGACCGTTGTTTGCAGATCGTCGCCCGCCGTTTCCAGCCAGTCGTTATCGACAAAACCCTTATGACAAGCGATCTCGCTTTCGCCAGTATCGGCCAGGATCATGAATTCGTGGCTCATGTCGCCGCCGATGGGGCCGGGATCAGCCGCCATGGGTATCGCTTTCAGCCCCAACCGTTCATAGGTCTTCAGGTAAGCCACGAACATTTTGTTATAGGAATTGCGCGCCCCGTCAAAATCCATGTCGAAGGAATAGGCATCCTTCATCAGGAACTCCCTGCCCCGCATAACACCGAAGCGCGGGCGGACCTCGTCGCGGAATTTCCACTGGATGTGATAAAGCATCTGCGGAACGTCGCGATAGCTTTTCACGGAACCGGCGAAAATTTCGGTGATCTGTTCCTCGTTGGTCGGGCCGTACAGCATGTCGCGGTCATGGCGGTCGCGAATGCGCAGCATTTCAGGGCCATAATCGTCGTAACGGCCACTGTCGCGCCACAGGTCGGCGGGCTGAATCGTCGGCATCAGCATTTCATGACAGCCGATGGCGTCCTGTTCCTCGCGCACGATTTCGCCGATCTTGTTCAGAACCTTCAGGCCCAGTGGCAACCACGAATAAATACCGGCGCTGGATTGACGGATCATGCCAGCGCGCAGCATCAGGCGATGCGAGGAAATTTTCGCCTCGGTCGGGGTTTCCTTCAGGGTCGGCAGAAAATAGGCGGACAAACGCATGAAACGGGCCTCAAGTATGCGAAAAAGTGTGGTTGGCGGACTTTATGCGATGGCCGTCGGCACTGCAACGATGATTACTCGTCGTAAATCGAGGCATCGACCCGCATCCACGGTGGTTTGGCTTTGATAATGCGGGCATGGGCCGGACAGTCAGGGCGATGGGCGCCGGGCAGGTATCCAAGGCTCATCAGGAATTCGTTGACGATTTCACCACCGGTAAATTTCAGGGTTTTCTTGAACAGCTTGACCCAACCCGATTTTGGCATTGGATGATGGGCAACCAGAAATTCAGCGAACCCGCCGTGGCTGTCACGCATCGCCTGAATGCGTTTGGCGTTTTCTATGATCGAGGCGATTTTCAGACGATTGCGGACAATCCCGGCGTCACCAAGCAAACGCGCTGTATCCTCATCACCGTAAGCAGCCACCGTGTCGACATCGAAGCCGTCGAATGCCTTGAAGAAGTTTGGGCGCTTTTTCAGCATCAGCTCCCACGACAGACCGGCCTGAAAAATCTCCAGCGCCAACAGTTCGAACAGCACCGCCTCGCCATCGCGTGGCAGGCCGTATTCATCGTCGTGATAAGGACCATGCAGCGGGTCGCCGATGGCAACGTCGCAGTACCAGTTCACGCCTGTTCCAACTCAATAAGAGTGCCGGAAAAATCTTTCGGGTGCAGGAACAGCACCGGTTTGTCATGCGCGCCAATTTTCGGCTCGCCGTTGCCCAGCACACGTGCGCCCTCCGATACCAGCCGGTCACGGGCAACAAGAATGTCTTCGACCTCAAAACACATGTGGTGCATGCCGCCACTGGGGTTTTTATCGAGGAACCCCTGAATGGGGGAATTGTCACCCAGCGGTTGCAACAGCTCGACCTTGGTGTTGGGCAATTCAACAAAGGCGACGGTCACCCCATGATCAGGCTGATCGACCGGCGGCGATACATTGCCGCCCAGCGCATCGCGATAAATCGCAGCGGCGGCCACAAGGTTCGGCACCGCAATAGCAACGTGGTTGAGTTTTCCAATCATGGCGCGTTCCTGTTCCTATACCCTCAGTAAATGTATCTGTGTTACGGGTTTTTTGTCGAGCCGTTCACGGAAGAAACGTCTGACAGCAATACGCACCACTTCACCGACGACCTCGTCGGGCTCGCCATCGGGAATATCATCAAGGGCGGCACGCGCCGCTTCGATAACCTGTTCTTCCAGCTCAGTATCGCCTTCTTCCAGCACGCCTGTCGTCGTCAGCATCGGTTCAGCGGCCAGCTTTCCCGCTTCGTTCAGGACCACAGTCATCACCGCACTGCCGTTCCACAGCGCCCGTTTGCGTCCGTGCACCAGCTCGCCATGCAGCGGCACCACCCGGTTGCCTTCCAAAGCCAGCCTGCCGGTCGGCACGTTATCGACAATTTCCGCCGGTCCGGGCGCCAGCCGCATCATCGAGCCGTTCTCGCCGACCAGAGTCTGGCCGACCTGACAATCACGCGCCAGATTGGCGTGTTCGGCCATATGCCGCAGCTCGCCATGCACGGGCACCGCGATGGTCGGACGCACATGTTGATACATGCGGGTCAACTCGTCGCGCGCCGGATGACCCGATACATGAACGAAGTGATCGCGTTCCGTCATCACCCGAACGCCGGAACGAACAAGTCTGTTTTGCAACATTCCGATGGAACGTTCATTGCCAGGAATAATCCGGGACGAGAAAATCACCGTGTCGTCGGGCTCCAGAGAAATACGCGGATTGTCGCCATTGGCGATGCGCGAAAGTGCCGCGCGGGGCTCGCCTTGTGACCCGGTACAGATAATCAATGTCTTGTCGCGGGGCAGATACCCGGCCTGATCTTCTTCCAAAAAGGCCGGAGTATCGGCAAAGCATCCGTGATTGCGCCCGACCTCGTTGAACCGCCACAGCGATCGCCCGGCCAGAACCACATCGCGGTCGTTGGCGGCGGCGGCGGCGGCAATTGTTTCCATACGCGCCACGTTGGATGCAAAACTGGAGACGAGAACGCGGCCTTCCAGCTTGCCGATAATATCCGTCAGGCTGGTCAGCAGATCGCCTTCCGATCCTGACGAGCCCGGCGAGAACACGTTGGTTGAATCACAAATGATGGCCAGCGTACCTTCGTCGCCTAGGGCCTCGAGTGCCGCTTCGTCAGACACCCCGCCGACGACCGGGTCCGGGTCGAACTTCCAGTCGCCGGTATGCAGAACCATACCAAGCGGCGTGCGAATGGCTATGGCGTTGGGCTCGGGTATGGAATGGGTCAAGGTAATCAATTCCAGATCGAACGGCCCGACGCTGAACTTGCTCTTCAGCGGAACGATATTCACTTCAACCTGACCGTCCAGCCCCGCTTCTTCCAGCTTGTGGTGCAGAATTTCTGCGGTAAACGGCGTCGCATAGATCGGACACTTCAGGCGATGCCACAAATGTGCAACGGCCCCCAGATGATCTTCGTGGGCGTGGGTCAGAACCAGACCATCCAGTTGATCAAGGCGTTCTTCGATAAAGGCCGGGTCCGGCATCATCACATCGACGCCGGGCAATATACCGTCGCCAAAAGTGATACCAAGGTCGACCATCATCCAGCGTTCTTCGTCGGGCGGACCAAAACCATAAAGGTTCAGGTTCATGCCGATTTCACCGGCTCCGCCCAGCGGCAAGAAAATCAGTTCATCGGACATATTATTTTCCGCCATTCAAACGATGGATGGCGTATAGCCCCCTCAGCGTCAGTTCGGCATCGGCGGCCTCGATCAGTTCCATGGACCCGGCGAACAGAGCGGCCAGACCACCGGTGGCGATCACCCGCATGTCGGCGCCAAACTCGTCTTGGATGCGCGCCACAATGCCTTCGATCATGCTGACGTATCCCCAATAGATACCCGATTGCATGGCCCCGACGGTTCCCTTGCCGATCACGGCATCAGGTCTCTCGACGGCAACCCGCGGCAATTGCGCCGCCGCCATATGCAGGGCCTCGAGCGATAAATTAATTCCCGGCGCAATAACACCACCAGCATAGTTGCCGTCACCGTCAATCACATCGAAGGTCGTCGCCGTGCCGAAATCGACAATGATCATCGGCCCGCCATAGGCCGCATGAGCCGACACCGCATTGACCAGCCGGTCGGCACCAACCTCGTCGGGTTTGTCGAGCAGGACCTCGAGCCCCAGATCGACTCCCGCCTCGCCGATAATCAACGGCTCGCTTTTGAAGTAATCGCGGCACAGGGTTTTCAGACTGTGCAAGGTGGCTGGAACCACCGAAGCGATGATCGAGGCCGTGATGGAATCCCGCTCAATGCCGTCCAGGTCCAGCAATTGCATCAACCAGACGCCGTATTCATCGGATGTGCGTTCGCTCTCGCTGGACGAACGCCATTCTCCAAGCACTTTGCCCTCGGCATCAAAGACGGCAAAGACGGTATTGGTGTTTCCGGCATCGATAGCCAATAACATTACAAGCTTCCTAAAAGTATACGTCGCCGGCGGTAATACGGCGCTCGGCCCCATTGTGCAACAGGATAAGCGCGCCGTCTTCATCCAAACGCGTAAATTCTCCGACCAGGGTTTCGCGTTCCAGCCGCACCGTGATTTCTTTTCCCAAGCCGTGCGCGCGTTTTACCCATGCCCTGCGGATCGGCTCGAAGCCCAAATTTTTCCATGTCACCATTCCGGCCAGGAAACGCAGGCAAAAGGTTTCCAGCATCTGCTCTTGCGTTACCTTCACGCCCCCTTCGGCAATAAGCGACGTTGCCGGATATTCGGTATCATCGGGATGACTAATAATATTCAACCCGGCCCCGACGACCAGCCATTCAATACCGCCCAGCGCCGGTGCTTCTGATTCCAGCAGGATGCCCGAGATCTTGCGACCCTCGACCAAAACGTCATTTGGCCATTTGCATGTCACGTATGCGCTGCGCGGCAACACCGTGGCTACGGCATCAGCCATGCCAAGGGCGGCAACGAAGCTCAACTGCATGGCGCGTTTTGCATGACCGCCGGGCCTCAGCAATATGGAACACGCCAGATTGCCCTCGCCGCTTTGCCATTCGCGACCGCGCCTGCCCCGCCCCGCCGTTTGCTCGCGCGCCCACACGACCGTACCGTCGGGCGCACCATCAGCGGCCATTCGCTTGGCTTCGGCGTTAGTACTGTCGAGTGTGTCGTGAACGTGTAGCCGGTACGGGCTTGGCAGCCGGACCGTCATCCGCCAAACAATGCCGCTGTCGCCGCCGATGCACCGTCAACGATGGTGCCCGGGAAGACAAAGAACAGCAGAACGAACAAGGCGCTGACCAGAATGATACCGCCGACTTCGCGGCCAATGGGCGAGTCCAGCGGTTCTGTCAAATCATCGAAGTAAACCACCTTGACGATGCGGATGTAGTAAAACGCGCCAACAACACTGCTCAGCACACCAATGATCGCCAGTGCATACAGGCCGGACTCAATGGCGGCGTAGAATATGTACAGCTTCGAGAAGAACCCGGCCAGCGGCGGAATGCCGGACATGGAGAACATGAATATGGCCAGCGCCACGGCAACCAGCGGATGGGATTTCGACATTCCGGCAAGGTCGCTGATGTTCTCGACCATTTTATCGCCGCGCCGCATGGTCAGGATGCAGGCAAAGGCACCCATGTTCATGAACAGATAGATCGCCATATAGATCAAAATGCCGCGCACCCCGGCTTCATCAGCCGCCGCCAAACCAATCATCGCGTAGCCAACATGGCCGATGGAACTGTATGCCATCATTCGTTTGATGTTGGTCTGGCTGATGGCGGCAAACGCGCCTAACAGCATCGAGGCGATGGAAATCAGAACAACGATCTGCTGCCAGTGCTGGAACAGGTCGCCAAAGGGTTCGATCATCACACGCACGAACAACGCCATGGCGGCGATCTTCGGGCCGACTGAGAAAAAGGCGGTCACAGGTGTCGGCGCGCCTTCATAGACATCGGGCGTCCACATATGGAACGGCACGGCTGAAACCTTGAACGACAACCCGGCTAACATAAAGACAATGCCGATGATCAGACCAAGCGGCACATGGGTGTCGGCCTTGAACATGGAACCAAGCGCCATGAAATCGACGGTCCCGGCATAGCCGTAAACCAGCGAAATTCCATACAGCAGCATGCCCGACGCCACTGCGCCCAGAACGAAATACTTCAGACCGGCTTCTGTCGAACGGCTGTCGTCACGATTAAAGGTGGCAATCACATACAGCGACAGGCTCTGCATCTCCAAGCCCATATACAGCGACAACAGGTTGCCCGCAGACACCATCATCATCATGCCCAGCGTCGCCAGCAAAATCAGAATGGCGTATTCAAACCGCGCAATTTTCTGATTTTCCAGATAGTCCTGCGACAGGATCAGCGCCATCAGTGACGCCAACACAATCAGCACCTTGAAGAACACCGCGAACGGGTCACTAACGAACATTCCGCCAAAGGTCGTCAAGGTCGCGCCCGATACGGTGGCGACCAACATCATCACCAGCACCAGCGAGATCATGCCGAGGCGGGAAATCAGCCGGAAGGCACGGACCTCGCCATCGCCTTCATCCGTTTTTTGGAAGACACCCAGCATCAACAGCGCCATCGCCGCGAGGGCCAGGAATATTTCCGGCAGCGCCGGAACAACATTGGGAACAGACGACATCATGATTTTAAGGATTCCCCGCTGTCATTACGCCGGCCGCCGCACGCGCCGTTTCCATTTGATCAAGCAGATTGTTCACCGACACATGCATAACGTCGAGGAACGAGCTTGGATAAATACCCATCCAGAAAACCAGCAGCACCAGCGGCGCAAAGACCAGCATCTCGCGCCGGCTCAAATCGCCAATCTTCATCAGGCTTTCCTTGGTCAACTCGCCAAAGATGACCCGGCGGTACAGATACAACATATAAACCGCGCCCAGGATGACCCCCGTTGCGGTAAACGCCGCAACCCAGGTGTTCACCTTAAAGACGCCGACCAGGATCAGGAACTCGCCAATAAACCCACCGGTTCCGGGCAAGCCGACCGACGCCAGCATAAAGATCATGAAGATCAGACCATAAGCGGGCATTCGGTGAATCAGTCCGCCATAAGCGTCAATCTCGCGCGAATGTATACGGTCATAAACGACGCCGACGACAAGGAACAAGGCGGCTGACACAACACCGTGGCTGAGCATCTGATAGATGGCGCCTTCAATGCCCTGCACCGTCATGGTGAAAGTACCGACCGTCACGAACCCCATGTGGGCGACCGATGAATAAGCGATCAGCTTTTTCATGTCCGTCTGCGCCAGTGCCACCAGAGACGTGTAGATGACGGCGATGATACTGAGCGCGAAAATCAGCGGCGTGAAATCCATCGACGCCAGCGGGAACATGGGCAGCGAGAACCTGAGGAAGCCATAGCCGCCGAATTTCAGCAGCACACCGGCCAGAATGACCGACCCTGCCGTAGGCGCTTCGACGTGGGCGTCGGGCAGCCAGGTATGAACCGGCCACATGGGAACCTTGACTGCGAACGACGCGAAAAACGCCAGCCACAACCAGGTCTGCAAACCGGCCGGGAAGGTATGGTTCATCAGCGTCGGAATATCGGTTGTACCGGCATCGTGATACATGGCCAGCAATGCCAGCAGCATCAGCACCGATCCCAGCAGCGTATACAGGAAGAACTTGAACGCCGCATAAACCCGGCGCTTGCCGCCCCACACGCCAATAATCAGGAACATCGGGATCAGCACGGCTTCGAAGAAGATGTAGAAGACGACCAGATCAAGGGCCGCAAACATGCCGATCATCATGGTTTCCATGATCAGGAATGCGATCATGTATTCCTTGACCCGTTCCGTCACGGATTTCCAACTAGCGAGAATGCAAATCGGCGTCAGCAGCGTTGTTAACAATACGAACAACATGGATATGCCGTCGACGCCAACACGATAGGAAATATCGAAGGCTGGCATCCACTTGACCTGTTCCTGGAACTGGAAGTCAGCCGTAGTGGTATCAAAGTTAACCCACAGCAGCAGCGACAGGATGAACACCGCAAACGATGTCCACAGCGCAACCGAACGCGCGTTGCGGTTGACGACCTCTTCCTCGCCACGAATGGCCAGAATAAATCCGGCCCCGACCAGGGGTATGAAAATCAACAGCGACAGCAGGGGGAAATTGGTCATAGCGTTATCCCCCGACCAGAACGTAAATGGTCACCAGCACGACGACACCGCCGAGCATGGAAAACGCGTAGTGATAGACATAGCCAGATTGCATCCGCGCCATCCGCTTGGCGATGCCAATGGTGGCGGCTGCGATGCCATCGGGGCCGACGCCGTCGATAACCGCGCCGTCACCGGACTTCCATAAATTGCGGCCCAGATAAAACACTGGACGCACGAAGATCTTGTCGTACAGTTCGTCGAAGTACCACTTGTTGTAAACGAACTGATAAACCGGCTGCATCCGTTCGGCCAGCATGCCCGGCAGGTTGGGTGCAAACATATAGAACACATAGGCCAACGCGATACCGCCAACGCCGACGACCAGCGGCAGGTATTTTACCCAGGCCGGAACATGGTGGGCGGCTTCCAGCGCATCATGACCGTCGAGCACCAGTATCGATGCTCCCCAGAATTCTGCCGTATTGTGGCCGACAAACGATTCATAACCAATGTACCCGGCGAACAAGGCCCCGGCGGCCAGCACCATCAGCGGCACCAGCATGACTTTCGGACTTTCATGAACATGAGCCAGAACTCTTTCGTCGGCCCTGGATTCACCGTGGAAGGTCATGATGATGACCCGCCATGAATAAAACGCCGTCAGGAAGGCCGCGATGATGCCCATCCAGAACGCGTAATGACCAACACCGGTCCCCGCAGCCCAAGCGGCTTCCAGAATGATATCCTTGGAATAGAAACCGGCGAACGGCCAGATACCGGCCAGCGCCAGCGAACCGATCCACATCAGCGCATAGGTCACCGGGATCATCTTCCAGATACCGCCCATCTTGCGCATGTCCTGTTCATCGGACATGGCGTGAATGACCGAACCGGCGCCCAGGAACAGCAGCGCCTTGAAAAACCCGTGCGTCATCAGGTGGAAGATACCGGCCGAATAGGCCGATACACCGGCGGCAAAAAACATGTAGCCGAGCTGCGAGCAGGTCGAGTACGCGATCACCCGCTTGATGTCGTTTTGCAAACAGCCGACGGTGGCGGCGAATATCGCCGTCGAGCCACCGACAATGGTAACAACCATCAGCGCGGTTTCGGAATATTCAAACAACGGCGACAGGCGCGCTACCATGAAGACACCGGCGGTGACCATGGTCGCGGCATGAATCAAGGCCGAAACCGGAGTCGGGCCTTCCATGGCGTCCGGCAGCCAGGTATGCAGCCCCAACTGGGCCGACTTGCCCATGGCACCGACAAACAGCAGCAAGCACGCCACTGTCATGGCATGGAATTCTGCCCCGAACACATTGATGGTTTTATCCGCCATCCCTGGTGCTGCGGCAAAGATGACATCGAAACTGATCGAATCGAACATCATGAAGACGGTGAAGATGCCGAGTGCGAAACCGAAGTCGCCGACGCGGTTAACAACGAACGCCTTGATGGCGGCGGCATTCGCCGACGGCTTGTTGTACCAGAAGCCGATCAGCAGATAAGACGCCAGCCCGACGCCTTCCCAACCGAAGAACATCTGCACCAGATTGTCCGCCGTAATCAGCATAAGCATGAAGAAGGTGAACAGGCTCAGGTACGACATGAAACGCGGCACGTTCGGGTCGTGGTCCATGTAACCGACGGAATAGATATGCACCATGGCCGACACCACGGTGACGACGATCATCATTACCGCCGTCAGGCTGTCGACGCGTAGCGCCCAGTCGACCTTGAAATCGCCCGACGTGAACCAGTCAAACAAGTGTATCGTTACGGCGTTTCCGTTCATCGCCACATCGTTGAAGGTGATGACGGCAAGAACGGCTGATATCACCAACGGGCCACATGTCAGCCACTGCGCCATCCTGAAGATTTTGGCCTTGCGCACCTTGTCGCCACGATCATCGACGAAGGCCAGCATACCGGCCAGAACCGCGCCGATCAGCGGCAGGAAGACGAGTAATTTAATCGACATAATCCCCCTACCCCTTCATCACGTTGATATCTTCGACGGCGATGGTGCCGCGATTGCGGAAGAAGACGACCAATATGGCCAGCCCGATGGCGGCTTCCGCAGCCGCCACGGTCAAAATGAACAGCGCAAACACTTGGCCCACCATGTCGCCCAGATAGCTGGAAAACGCGACCATGTTGATGTTCACAGAAAGCAGCATCAATTCGACTGACATAAGAATAACGATGACGTTCTTGCGATTGATGAAAATGCCGACTATGCCCAGCGAAAACAGGATCGCGGCAACGACAAGGTAATGGTTGAGGCCGATTTCCAGCATCAGATGCCCTTCCCTTGTTCGACTTTGCGAATTTCCAGCGTTTCTTCCTTGCGCCGTGTTACCTGATCGTAAATGCGTTGTTTCTTGGCATCCGGGCGGCGGCGATGGGTCAGCACGATGGCCCCGATCATCGCAATCAGCAGGATCATGCCAGCGGCCTGGAACAGATAAACGTAATCCGTATAAATCATGCCGCCCAAGGCATGGGTATTGGTGACGGTATCGGGTGTCGGCTGGGCGGCGGCTTTTTCAGCGCCGGGCGCAAAGTGCCAGCCGGTAACGACGACCAACAGTTCAACCAGCAAAACCGCACCGGTAACCAGTCCCATTGGCAAATACCGCAAGAAGCCCTGACGCAACTCGACGAAATTGATGTCCAGCATCATGACCACGAACATGAACAGCACGGCGACCGCGCCGACATAAACAACGACCAGAATCATCGCCAGGAATTCCGCGCCCAACAGCACGAACAAACCGGCGGCATTAAAAAACGCCAGGATCAGGAACAGCACGGAATGAACCGGGTTCCTGGCCGAAATCACCATCACACCGGCCGCAATCGCGATCAGTGCAAACATATAAAAGGTGAGACCCTGAATAATCATCAATCCTGTTTCCTAGCGGTACGGCGCATCGGCCGTAAGACGTGCGGCGATTTCCGTTTCCCAACGCTCGCCATTGGCCAGCAGTTTGTCCTTGTTATACAGAAGCTCCTCGCGGGTTTCCGTCGCGTACTCGAAATTCGGTCCTTCGACGATGGCATCAACCGGGCAGGCTTCTTCACAGAAACCGCAATAAATGCATTTCGTCATGTCGATGTCATACCGCGTCGTGCGCCTCGACCCGTCATCGCGGGGCTCGCCTTCAATCGTGATCGCCTGTGCCGGGCAAATGGCTTCGCACAGCTTGCACGAAATGCAGCGCTCTTCGCCGTTGGCATAACGCCTCAGCGCATGTTCACCCCGGAAGCGTGGGCTCAAGGGGCCTTTTTCGTACGGATAGTTCAACGTCACTTTACGGCGGAACATATAGCGCAATGTCAGCGCCATGCCGGTCACCAGTTCGGCCAGCAGGAACGATTTAAGACTTTGCCTGATCATATTCATTGCCATCACCCCACCACCGGAGCCATGTCAAAAGCAACCAGCACACCGGCGACAACGGCGACGGCGGCCAGCGAGAGCGGCAGAAAGACTTTCCACCCCAAGCGCATCAACTGGTCATAGCGATACCGGGGGAACGTGGCCCGCACCCACAGGAAGAAGAACAGCACGAAGGCGATCTTGGCGGCCAGCCACAGCGGGCCGGGCAACAGATTGAACGGCGCGATATCAAGCGGCGGCAACCATCCGCCCAGGAACAGAATAGAGGTCATCGCCGCCATCAGGATCATGTTGGCGTATTCGCCAAGGAAGAACAGCGCAAACGTCATCGCCGAATATTCGACGTTGTAACCGGCGACCAGTTCGGCTTCCGCTTCGGGCAAGTCAAACGGATGACGGTTGGTTTCAGCCAGTGTCGAGATAAAGAAGATCACCGCCATCGGGAACAGCGGAATGATGAACCACACGTCTTGCTGGGCGCGAACGATATCCGACAAATTCAACGACCCGACACACAGCAACACAGTAATGATAACGAAGCCCATGGATACTTCGTACGACACCATCTGGGCGGCTGAACGCAAGGCGCCCAGGAATGCGTATTTCGAGTTCGACGCCCAACCAGCCATTAGAATGCCATAGACACCGAGCGAGGAAATGGCGAACAGAAACAAGATGCCGACGTTGATATCGGCCAGAACCATTCCTTCATCAAACGGAATGACGGCCCAGGCAACCAGCGCGAGCGAGAAGGTCACCATCGGCGCCAGAATAAACACCACCGGGCTGGCCTTGGACGGAATAACTGTTTCCTTGAGGAACAGCTTCAAACCATCGCAAATCGGCTGCAACAGACCAAACGGCCCAACCACGTTGGGGCCGCGCCTCAGCTGCATGGCGCCGATAACCTTGCGTTCCGCATAAGTCAGATAGGCGACGCTTAGCAGCACCGGAATCACAATGGCGACGATCTTGATAACGATCCATACCGTCGGCCAGATATATTCCCAGAATTCAGCCATCAGTTCCGGTCTTCCCTTCGCTGTCGCCATAAAGCGCACGAATGCACCTGGCCATGGTTTCCGAATTTCTGCTGATCGGGTCGGTCATGTAATAGGTCTCGATGCACGAGGCAAATCCACCGGACTCTATCGCGCCATCACTGCCGAAGGTTCCCCATTCGGCTGTCACTAATTCTTCGCCGCCAAACACCGGATTCATGGCGGCCATGCGGCTGCGAACGTCATCAAGGCTGTTGCACGGCAATGTCTTGCCCAGAACATCTGACAAGGCGCGGATGATGGTCCAGTCCTCGCGCGCATCGCCCGGCGGGAACACGGCCAGTCGGGTATGCTGTATGCGGCCTTCGGTATTGACATAGGTGGCGTTCTTTTCTGTATAGGCGGCACCCGGCAGCACGACATCGGCAGCATGTGCGCCCGCATCACCATGGTGGCCCTGATAGATAACAAAGGCGTTGGCCAGCTTCGAGGTATCGATTTCATCGGCACCCAGCAGATAGACCGTCTTTATTTTGCCAGACACCGCGCCGTCCAGAATACCGGCGACATCCAGTCCGCCTTTGGACGGAACAAACCCTATGTCCAGCCCACCAACGCGGGCCGCGGCCGTGTGCAAAACGTTGAAGCCGTTCCAGCCGTCCGTCACCATGTCATAGGCCTCGGCCAGTTTGCGCGCCAGTCCCAGCACGGCGGCACCGTCGGAACGCATCAACGCGCCCTGGCCCAAAATCAACATCGGCTTCTTGGCATTTTTCAGAACCTTGGAAAAGGCATGCTTGCCTTCCAGAATTTCGTTCAGGGTTTCCACCCCGGCACCCAGATTATCGCACGCATAGGTCAAATCGACGGATTCGCCGACCAGCCCGGCCTTGAAGCCCCCCATCAGATAACGCTTGCGAATACGCGCGTTTATCACCGGAGCCTCGCGTCGCGGGTTCGAACCGATAATCAGACACGCATCAGAATCATCGATCCCGGCGATGGTGGTGTTGAACAGGTATCCGGCGCGCGTTCCAGCATCCAGCGCAGCACCATCAGCGCGGCAATCGGTATTGTTCGAGCCCAGAGCCTCGCTCAGGTTTTTCAGCGCCGTCATGGATTCCACGCACGCCATGTCACCTGCGATGGCGGCGAACGACGAGCCATCCTGCCCTTTAAGGTTTTCTGCAATGGCGGCAAACGCATCATCCCATGTGGCCGGTTGCAGCGCGCCATCCCGGCGCACATACGGTGTGTCCAGCCGCTGGCGTTTCAAGCCGTCACAGGCGAAGCGTCCCTTGTCGGAAATCCATTCTTCGTTGACGTCTTCGTTCAGGCGCGGCAACACCCGCATCACTTCCGGGCCACGGGTATCGACGCGAATAGCGGTACCGACGGCGTCCATGACATCAATGGATTCGGTTTTCTTCAATTCCCACGGACGGGCCGAAAACGCATAAGGCTTCGACGTCAACGCGCCGACCGGGCACAAATCAATCATGTTGCCCGACAGTTCAGACGTCAGCGCCTTTTCAATATAGGTGCCGACTTCCATGTGCTCGCCGCGTCCGGTCGCACCCATTTCGGGAACACCGGCGACTTCGCTGGAGAACCGGATACAGCGTGTGCAATGAATGCATCGCGTCATCTCGGTGCCGATCAGGGGGCCTAAATCCTTGTCCTTAACGGCGCGTTTCTGTTCGGTGTAACGGCTGCGGTCCAGACCATATCCTAGCGCCTGATCCTGCAAGTCACACTCGCCGCCCTGATCGCAAATCGGGCAATCCAGCGGATGGTTGATCAGCAGGAATTCCATCACGCCTTCGCGCATTTTCTTCACCGCCGGTGAATTGGTGGTGATCACCATGCCATCACCGACGGGCATGGCGCACGACGCCACCGGCTTCGGTGCGCGTTCCATTTCGACCAGACACATGCGGCAGTTGCCGGCGACGCTCAGTCGCTCGTGATAACAGAACCGCGGAATCTCGATGCCGGCCTGTTCACAGGCCTGCAACACGGTCAGTCCGGCTTCGACTTCGACCTCAATTCCATCAATGGTCAACGTTGGCATATATTTGACCCCATCGCTTAAGCCGCCTTTCCTGAATCAATGGACTGGCGGTTCTCTAACCGTCGCTCAATTTCCGGACGGAAATGGCGCAGTAACCCCTGTATCGGCCAGGCCGCCGCATCGCCCAACGCGCAAATGGTATGGCCTTCGACTTGTTTGGTAACCTGTTCCAGCAAGTCGATTTCATCGATGGTCATCTCGCCCTTGACCATGCGGTCCATCATTCGGGCCATCCAGCCGGTGCCTTCCCGGCATGGTGTGCACTGGCCGCAGCTTTCGTGCGAATAGAAATGCGAGAACCGGGCAATGGCGCTGACCAGATCGGTCGACTTGTCCATAACGATCACAGCAGCCGTGCCCAGACCACTCTTGACCTCGCTCAGTCCATCGAAGTCCATCAATACCGTTTCGCAGATATTTCTCGGCAGCATCGGCACCGAACATCCGCCCGGAATAATCGCCAGCAGATTGTCCCAACCGCCCTGCACGCCACCGGCGTGGGTTTCGATTAATTCTTTCAGCGGAATACTCATGGATTCTTCGACCGTGCACGGCGTGTTGACGTGACCGGAAATGCAAAACAGCTTGGTGCCGCTGTTGTTCTCGCGCCCAAACGACGTGAACCACGTCGCTCCGCGCCTCAGGATCGTCGGTGCGACAGCAATGGACTCAACATTGTTCACCGTGGTCGGACAGCCATACAGCCCGACGTTGGCCGGGAACGGCGGCTTCAGACGCGGCTGACCCTTCTTGCCTTCAAGGCTTTGGATCAGCGCGCTTTCTTCGCCGCAAATGTAGGCCCCAGCGCCGAGTTGCACGTACATATCAAAGTCGTATCCGGAACCGCATGCGTTCTTGCCGATCAATCCATCGGCGTAAGCCTCATCGACAGCACGTTGCAGGGCTTCGGCTTCGCGCAGGAATTCACCGCGAACATAGACATAAGCTGCACCGGCACCGATGCCGACGGACGCCAGCAGCGCCCCTTCGACCAGCTTGTGCGGTTCGTTGCGCAAAATTTCGCGATCCTTGCAGGTTCCCGGTTCGCCTTCATCGGCGTTAATAACCAGGAACACCGGACGCCCGCCCGATTCTTTTGGCATGAACGACCATTTCATGCCGGTCGAGAAACCGGCACCGCCACGACCACGCAGGCCCGACGCCTTCATTTCGTCGACGATCCACTCGCGACCCTTCTTGATCAGGTCTTTGGTGCCGTCCCAATCGCCAACAGCCTTGGCACCGGCCAGCGATGTGTCCTTCAGACCATAAATGTTCTGGAAGATGCGATCTTTATCATCAAGCATCAGCCGTCCCCCTTCTGATCTTTAAGCGACGTCAGGCCGCCCAGCGGCTCACAGCCCTTGCGGTCGTTTTGCGGACCCGGTGTCGGTGTGCCGCCACCTTGCAATTCATCAAGGATCGCGGCCATCGAACCTTCATCCAGGTCTTCATAGAAATCGTCACCGATCAGCACCATCGGGGCGTTGACACAGGCGCCCTGACATTCGACTTCGCTAAGCGTGAACTTGCCGTCCTCAGTAGTTTCGCCAAATTCGATGCCCAGCTTCTTGCGGCATGCACTGACGACATTATCCGATCCCCTGAGCCAGCACGGAACGTTCGTACAGACCTGTACGTGGTGATCGCCGATCGGCTTCAGATTGTACATGGTATAAAACGTCGCCACCTCGTAGACGCGGATCGGCGCCATATCCAGCACCTCTGCGACATGATCCATGGCCGCGCGCGGCAACCAGCCGCCGCTTTGACGTTGCGCCAGATCAAGCAGCGGCATCACGCCACTGGCCTGCTTGCCCTTTGGATACTTGGCCAGTTGCGCCTTGATTTTTTCCCGGTTCTCGTCGGAAAACTCGAAGCTCACTGGCTGTTCGATGGTTTTTTCGTCCGTGCTCATCGATCAATCTCGCCGAAAACAATGTCCAGGGAACCGATGTTGGCGACGACGTCGGCCAACATGTGTCCCTTTGATAAGAAATCCATCGCTTGCAGGTGCGCGAACCCTGGCGCACGGATCTTGCAGCGATAGGGTTTGCTGGAACCGTCTGAAATTAGGTAAACGCCGAACTCGCCTTTCGGGGCTTCGACCGCCGTATAGGTTTCACCCGCCGGAACATGGAAGCCTTCGGTAAACAGCTTGAAGTGATGAATGAGCGATTCCATGGATTGCTTCATATCTGCGCGCGGCGGCGGCGTAATCTTGTGATCGGTCGTCTTCACCGGACCGGTCGGCATTTGTTCCAGACACTGCTTGATGATTTTGACGCATTCACGCATTTCAACCATGCGAATCAGATAACGGTCATAGCAATCGCCGTGCTTGGTTACCGGAATGTCGAAATCGACCTTATCATATGCGTCATAGGGCTGGCTTTTGCGCAGGTCCCAGGGGATGCCACAGGCCCGCAAGTTCGGCCCCGTGAAGCCCCAGTCCATGGCTTCTTCAGCCGTGATAACGCCAATATCGACGGTCCGCTGTTTGAAGATACGGTTTTCAGTCAGCAGGGTTTCGCAATCGTCGATCATTTGCGGGAAACGTTCGCACCACGCGGCAATGTCATCGGCCAGACCGTCCGGCATGTCAGATGCGACTCCGCCGGGGCGGAAATAGGCCATATGCATACGCGCGCCCGATACCCGTTCGCAGAATTCCATCAGATGTTCGCGATCTTCAAACATCCACAGCATCGGCGTCATCGCACCGACATCCATGGCATAGGATGCAACGTTCAAAATGTGATTGAGCACGCGCCCGATTTCCGCGTACAGCACACGAATGTACTGACCGCGTAGCGGCACTTCGATGCCCAACAGTTTTTCTGTCGCCAGAACGAACGCATGTTCCTGATTCTGCGGCGCCACATAATCCAGTCGATCAAAGTACGGCACCGCCTGCACATAGTTCTTGTGCTCGATCAGCTTTTCCGTGCCTCGGTGCAGCAGCCCGATATGCGGGTCGGCGCGGTCGATAACCTCGCCATCCATTTCCAGCACCATGCGCAGCACACCGTGGGCGGCCGGATGCTGTGGGCCGAAGTTCAGGTTCAGATTTTTAATGCGGGTTTCAGCCATACGCTTTTAAGAAGCCCCTTCTGTGCCATCGGCATCTGTGGCTTTTTCATCGCCGGGCAATTGTGCCTGGGCACCTTCCCACGGGCTGACAAAATCAAAGCTGCGGAAATCCTGGGTCAGCTTGACCGGCTCGTAGACAACCCGCTTCGCTTCATCGTCGTAACGCAATTCGACATAACCGGTCAGCGGGAAGTCCTTGCGCAACGGATGTCCCTCGAAACCATAGTCGGTCATGATGCGGCGCAGGTCCGGATGACCGGAGAAATAAATACCGAACAGGTCCCAGGCTTCGCGTTCCCACCAGCCAGCCGATGAGAACACGCCGGTTATTGTCGGCACCGGTTCATTTTCAGTTGTCCGGACCTTGACCCTGATCCGGAAGTTATGGGTCAGGCTGAGCAGATTGTAGACAACGTCGAAACGTTGCTCGCGGTCGGGATAATCAACACCACAGGCATCAAGCATAATCTTGAACTGGCAATTCACGTCATCGCGCAGGTACGTCATCGCCTTGACGATGTTGTCGCGCTTGACGGTGATCGACAGCTCACCCGTTTCGACGGATGTGGCTTCCACTTCTCCGGGAAGCGCCGTTGCGATCAATTCGCCCAAATCTTTAAGTGCTAATTCCATATTATATTTCGTGGCCCGCTTAGCGCCACAGGGTCCCCGTGCGTCTGATTTTCTTTTGCAGTTGCAGGATGCCGTAAATCAGCGCTTCGGCTGTCGGCGGGCAGCCCGGCACATAGACATCGACGGGCACGACGCGGTCACAACCGCGGACCACCGAATATGAATAATGATAATAGCCACCGCCATTGGCGCACGAGCCCATGGAAATGACGTAACGCGGTTCGGCCATCTGGTCATAGACCTTGCGAAATGCCGGGGCCATTTTGTTGGTCAGGGTTCCGGCAACGATGATGACGTCGGATTGACGCGGGCTGGGTCTTGGAACAACGCCGAAGCGGTCCAGGTCATAACGCGGCATATAGGCATGGATCATTTCCACCGCACAGCAGGCCAGACCAAAGGTCATCGGCCACAGTGAACCGGTACGGGCCCAGTTAACAACCTTGTCCAGATTGGCGACGACGAAGCCCTTGTCGGACAGCTCGCCCGTCACACGGGCCAGCACCGCATCTTGCTCGGCCCCGGAGGCCAGCGGCTTGGCTGGATCGATCACTCCCATTCCAGTGCTCCCTTGCGCCATTCATAAATAAAGCCAACGGTCAGCACGCTCAGGAAGATCATCATCGACCAGAAACCGAAAACGCCGATGCTGCCAAGCGAGATCGCCCATGGAAACAGAAACGCGACTTCCAGATCAAAAATAATGAACAGAATGGCGACCAGATAGAAGCGCACATCAAACTTGGCTCGGGCGTCATCGAAGGGCTCGAACCCGCATTCATAAGGAGACGTCTTTTCAACGTCCGGATGTTGGCGCACGACAATATAAGACGCACCCATCGCGATTACCGCGATGGCTATAGCAATCACGAGAAAAAGCAGGACCGGAAAGTAGTCTACGAGCAAGGCATCCATGGCGGATATCAGCGAGGCGTTCCCTGTTGCACCGTTGTTTATATTTGTTGGTCATAATCTACGGCATTCACCGCGCTTTGCACACCACATTCCGAATTTTTTTTAGCCGCACGCAGAAGCGTCTGCCCACAAGGCATCAAGGGCCAACTATTTGGATTTAATGGGAATCTGAGGGGAAAGTGGCGGGAGTGACGGGACTCGAACCCGCGGCCTCCGGCGTGACAGGCCGGCGCTCTAACCAACTGAGCTACACCCCCAATAAGTAACGTGCCCTACAGGGGAGCGTTCATGTAACGGCCCGCCCTGCGGGTGTCAAGACATGAACGAATTTTTTGCGACTTTAGTCCATGAAATGGTGGGCGATGACGGCCTTCATCTTTCAATAAATAACAAATACTTACGATTCGGTGGGACAGTTATTCATCCCGTAGCTTCATTATGTTTTCTTAAATCGGTGTCCCACCGTAACCAAGTTCTGGTGGCGACATGATGACCAACCGTCTTTTCCTCCGTCTATCTGATCGCTGGGCCTTGGCGCATAACAGCGCAAATTGGACAGTTATGCAGTGGAGGCCGCAAAAGTGGCGGGCAGTTTCATATGTGTCCAGTTCTAAGGCGGTCCTCATGCGTGTTCTTGACGAAGAGGGTGCGGTGATCACTCCAGACGCCAAAGCAGCCATCGATAATATGCCCATGACATTCAAGCAATGGATTCGCCAGCGCGATTGTCAAGAACGGAGGACTGCCAAATGAGCACAATTGAAAACGATCAACAGAATTTTGAAACCGGTGAAGGTTCTGCCCATGCCAACGAACTGTCTGTGCTTGAAGAGCAACAGGAATACCTCGACGCGGTAGCTGTGGCCGAAGCCGAATCCGGTGGTGTCGAAATCGCAGTACATGATGACGATGTCTCGGAAGAGCAGATTGAAATTGTTTTCGCCAACATCGACGATTTCGACGTTTATGAGTCAGACCAATTGCGGGGCGAATGGGGAATCCATGCGGCAAGGAACTTGTCGAAAATCTGGTCATTTATGGATGCCAACCCCGCGCTTGTCGAGGCCCTCGACCCCGTAGGTGCCGACCCCGCGCTGCTTCGGGCGGGCTTAATTCTTGCCGAGCAATGGGAACAGGATCATCCGAAAAGAGAATCAATCAGGGTAGGAGAAGGAACCAACCAAATGAATACCAACGAAACTTTACAAAAAAAACTGGATCGCCTGACTGCTGAGCAAGATGCGGCAATGGGACGTGGCGATCACACCTTGGCGCAAGAAATTGACGCTCAAATCAATGCAGTCGCAATTCAATTGTCTGGCAGTTCAGCAATCGTGGGCGGAACTGACGCGAACGGAAATAGAAATTTTTAACCAAGATTAAGGAGTCAAAACTATGCAGAAAAAGAAAACCAAAGGCATCAACCCGAACCAGCCCCGTATCAACCCGCAAGAGGAGTGGTCAAGGCTGTCTGAGAACGGACAGGGGCCTTGTATTTGGTCCGTCTGTTCTGAACTCTCGCTTGAAACCATTTTGGCACCGGGCTTTCTGCACGACCAGAGCAAGCACGGCGCAGTTCGCTTGGATCGCGTCGTGATTACGGCGGAGTCTAACAGTGAGACGCCGACTCTTGCGCGGGCCATCGTGGTCGATTCCCGGATCGGGTCACCTGTCTTGATGGAACTGGAACCGGGATCGGAGCACCGGGTGACACTTCCGAATTTAAGCCCGTTTGAAATTCTTGGCCTGACCCCGCAAGCAACGGCAGACCAGATTGAAACGGCCTATCGCAAGCTGGCCAAAAATAGGCATCCCGATACGACTAAAGGCGATAAGGAAGCGATGCAGCGCCTTAACACGGCCAAAGAAGAAAGCCTCCGTATTGCATCAAGTCTGAGGGCAGCGTGATGACAACCGAAGCAGCATATCTGGACGTATTGAAGGCCATCCAGAAGTCCATCGAAGCCAACATGGCAATAATGGCGGCTCTGAATCAGATGGTTTCCGATATGGACACTACCCCGTCAACAGGGTGGCGGTTCGACGTAGAGCGCGATCAATCTGGAACCATTAATAAGATCACCGCCAAGCCTGACTAGAAAAACAATGGCCGATAACAGCAAAAAACCCGGCGCAAAGGTGACGATTATGGCCAAAAAATCGAGTGTCGAAATCACTCAAGTACCTACTGGGAAAGACGTATCTGTTTACCCCCCTATCAAGGCTGGCGCTCTGAATCGGCAGGGGGGTGTCAGATTGCTGCACTCAAGGGTGATCAAGGCTGCGCTTAAAGGACAGATCAGCGTCGAAGAGCTGAGCAAGCTGTCCTATAGCCTAAATGTTCATAGCAAGATCATCGAGAACGAAACCCTGTCTGACCGTCTTGTCCTGCTTGAGAAGACCATGGAAGGGGACTCACAGTGAGTCTGCGCACAAGAATCGAGCGGCTTGAGGACGCACTGGATACCCAACAGGCAAGGTCCAAGCCCGTGGAAATGACTCCCTTTGAGAAGTGGCGGCGCTTTGGCGACATGATCGAAACGGCCCGGTACACCGGAGAAAACAGGGAACTTGCTGAGCAACTTGTAGCCGTGCTCGAAATCGGTCCCGTGCATTTCCATGAACCTGACCCCAACCGCATCCCGGACTCAGATATGGCCATGTCCAAGAGGTTGGCTAAGGCCCTTGGCTTGGGATGGCCTCCCAAGAGGTTCTGATGAAGTAAAGAACAAAGAAAAACCCCGCCCGGTGTCACAAACCAAAGCGGGGTGAAAGTAGTTGATCAAATGAATATAGACCCTTATCCCGAAGATGCCAAGTTTACTGGCGACAAGGCACTGTCCTTCCTCTGGAAGACCGGAGGTGATGAATGGCTTGATCCACTGGACTTACCAGCACCGGCCTCTAGGCGTGTAGGTAGTGCCCGCTCCCCGGTCATTCTGGACGCCGTTCAGGAAGCGGAAGGACTTAACCGCTGGATCAGCTACAGCCGCAACCACAATTTCTACCCCGGGAAAAAACGCTATCAGGGACCGAACTACGCTTATTCGACGGTGCCCCCGACAGTTGACGAACTGGCCCTGTTGGGATTGTTTGAGCACGTTAAAGCCCCTCAAGGACCGGACGTTGGCTGGCAGTCAATTTTCCGCGCCACGCCCGCCTTGATCGAGGCCGTCACCATGCCCTTGATCCGGTACCGGCCCGCCGAGTTGGTGGTTCTCAAGGACGCCAAAAAGCGGCTGCTGGACTATAAGAACACCGAACGGACGTGTCGCATGAGGCGGAAACTGGAAGAAATCAATGAGGCAATACAGTCCATTTCCCTTGATATTGATGCCCCCGGTCAAGAGCGCGACGGGAATGTGATTCGTTTCCCCAAAACGGCACCTGAGAAGCAGGGACAACCCGTTGCCTATCTGGCTCAGAACACCCTTTATCGGGTGTTTAACAGGGGCTGGAACCTTGGTGGGCGCTTCTATGGCCATGGGGTGCAGAATATTCCAAAGATTTATCGCCCTTACATCACCATGGACGGAAAGGCGACAGTAGAAGAGGACTACGAGCAATTGCACCCTAGGCTCCTTTACGACATGGCCGGGAAGCCCCTTGATGGTGACGCCTATACCCTCGACGGCTGGGACCGTGACCTTTGCAAGGTTGCCTTTAACGTCTTGTTGAACGCCGACAACAATAAGGCGGCTCTGGGGGCAGTTGCTGACGAAATTGGCGGACAGGGATCACGCCAGAAGGCGGTCAAGCTGATCGCAGCCATCAAGCAACGGCATACACCGGTGGAGCATTATTTCAATTCGGGCATCGGTCGGGAATTACAGAACCTTGATAGTCGTATCGCCGAAAACGTCATGTTGCTGCTTCGGAAACAGGGAATTGTCTCGCTTCCGATCCATGATTCTTTCATCGTTCCGGCCAATGATCAGGGGGTGCTTCTGGAAGCAATGGACGCCGCTTTTCAGGCCCAGAAATAAGCCAAAAATCGACTTTTCAAAGCGTCGGGATTTCCCCTTCTACATCAAAGAGTTACTTAAAAAACGTCTTACAAATGGAAGGAAGAGGTCTCCCGGTGAACCGGGACCGCCTCTGGGCGGTGACCTGTCCTTGATGGACCTTACCTGAATCTGGCTCGCTCTGTCTTTCACGCGGCTCGGTCTAGTTTCTTGCGGGGCCTTCCCGGCTTTTCACCACGCGCCAACAACTTCCTTATTCCTTCTGCGCTGTACGGCTTGTCGGTTGGGATGGAATAACCTTTGGCCCTGAGTTCTTTCTTTCGATCATCTGACGGATTCGCCGCCTTTGATACCGCCAGTTCCCGTGCGACCGCCCGAAGCGACTTGCGTTTGCCTGTCAGTGGACTCTTCCAGTGCAGCCGTTTGGCCTCTTTAACCAGTTCCGGCGCAGGCGGCTTCGGTCCTTCACACCAACCGTCATTACCCTTCTGCTTAGTTTCCTTACGTCTGCTTTTCCTAGCCTTGCGCAGTCGGTGAACAATGGTGGCCCGGTCGAACTGCGATACCGCACCGAGGATTTGCCGGACCATGACAGCGGTCGGCGTTTCATTGGTGAAGTGATCCGGCGCATCGGCTGGGATCAGGGCATAGCCCAAGTTCTTTAAATAATCGTAGCCTGTTATTTGAACAACAAGGTCCCGCGCGAACCGACTGGCGTTCTCGACAAGGATCGTCCGCGCACCGTTCCCATTCATGTAATCAAGCATGGCACAGAACCCCGGACGCTCATCAACAGGGTCGGCACCACTGACACCGGGATCAAAGAATATGACGGTTATGTTTAATCTATTGGCATTGGCGTAAGCCTGAGCGGCCTCAGCTTGGCGTCGGGCACTGTGCTTGTCTGCACCGACACTGTTCATGGATGAGGTCCGAAGATATGCGACGGCTGGGGTTCTTTTTGGCATTTTAATACTCCAATTCTATAAGCGGTAACCCATGTATATCATAGCATACATAGGTTTATTGTCCACTCATTCTTAGATCGGTTGACAGATAAGACATAGTCTGAGCCGCCTTATGCCCCGGTTCTGGCACCTGTCTATCAGGTGATTAAGGGTGTTGATTGATGGAAAGGGATGCTTCCCCCTGTGGGCCATCGAAGCAAGGCCACAAGGCGAATAAACAGTGCCAACAGCCCGACGGCTTCATGGTCTGGGCAATACCAAGGGTCGAAGCCAACGACGCTGCGGACATACTTAATTCCGCTCAGGTTTTCACAAAGGCGGGG
>Ga0233429_1000043_pt1 | contig 234286 bp, 229 predicted proteins | sample SI_118_April2016_3_FD_179879 | JGI IMG/M metagenome (GOLD analysis project Ga0233429, IMG submission 179879) | Seawater microbial communities from Saanich Inlet, British Columbia, Canada - SI_118_April2016_135_MG | ecosystem: Environmental > Aquatic > Marine > Inlet | place: Canada: British...
ACCGGGTTGAATACCTTGAACACGACCCGGCGCTTGTCGATGACGAGGCCGAAGCGGTGCAGATGTGCCGTCAGGTAACCCAATACCGACAAACCCTTCGACTTTTCCAACCTGTTCGGGCTTGCCGATTCCGTTGGCGAAGGCGCAAACAACAGCCGCAATGACGTGGCCAAGGTTGAAACCCTGCTGGACCGCGCCAAGTCCCTCGATCTTGGCAAGACAGACGGTCCGACCGGCTATGCGGGGGAGCGTTTATTCGACGGCATCCGGGATTTCCAGAAACGTAACGGCCTGAAGGTCGACGGTCGCCTCAACCCCGGCGGCCCGACGCTGGCTGGCTTGAAGAACCGTTTTGCTCCACCCGCGCCCCAAGACACCTCGCGGACCATGGATCTGAAACCGCACGAGCGTATCGAACGTCCCGGCGACCGCATGCCATTGCCCTACTATCCGGACAAGGACACATCGACGCCGGTACCGAAGCTGGCGGCCAAAGGAAACGATAAGAACGGCACTGCGGGCGGCAAGGATACATCCGCACCGTCGGACAAGTCGAAACCGAACGGCGACGGAGATTCAAATAGTTCCGTGACTCCGTCCGACTCAAACGGCGGCAAGGATCGATCAGGTGAAAACAAAAGCAAATTGCCGATCGGTCGAGTTAGAATTCGGATGCCCGGCGAAAAAGGAACGATGATCATTGACCAACAGCCACCGAAAACGACCGGCGATGATCCCGCTATCATGTTCGACCCGAAAACCGGGTAACCGACCTTCCCATGCGTATGGTTCAAGAAAGCGATGGTGCTACTGCCAACGTTGATCTTTTCGTAGAGTATTTAGAAAATATCGAGTCGTTATACAGAGCTCAATGGCTCGGTCCTTATATGGAGACAAATAGAAAATGGGGACTTTGTTCTGGGACAGCGGCAACAAACAAAGAAAAAGAAATATTTTATTCTATCATTATTTTCAGGAAACGCCTGTCAGATCTAATGAAGAGGGGGTGTGTCATTGAAGAATTTACCCAGTCTCTCGGTCTATATGCGGATTCGGAAATCATCGAGACATCGGTGATGAATGAGAAAGTGCGATTCACCGATTTTCTCCCCCTCAACGACAAGATCATGGTCCGCACGCTGTACGATGCGCGCCTGAAGCCGGGCATGACTCGCGCCGAGGCGATGCCCATCGTGCGTCAGATCATTCCCGAGCTGGTAACTGCGGTGAAGGAACGCGGCGAAGCGGCGTTGTATCAGTATTGATTTAACCGGCTGTCAGGCTTCGAGCAGGTCCAGAATTTCGGCGGCCGCCGTCGGGATGTGGCTGCCGGGACCATAGATGCCCGCCACACCGGCACTTTTCAGGAAATCGTAATCGCGGGCCGGAATAACGCCGCCGCAGATAACCGCAACATCGCCGGCGTCCTGATCCCGGAGCGCCTTGATGAGTTCGGGAACCAGTGTCTTGTGACCGCCGGCCTGGGTCGAGATACCGACCAGATGGACATCGTTTTCCAGCGCTTCGCGGGCGACCTCGGTCGGGGTCTGGAACATGGCACCCAAATCAATATCGAAGCCGATATCGGCAAACGCCGTGGCGATAATCTTGGCGCCGCGGTCGTGTCCGTCCTGTCCCATCTTGGTGACCAGCATGCGCGGGCGGCGGCCATGGGCGTTGGCGAAACCTTCGACCCGCTTGCGGATGGCGGCGAAATCTTCGTCATCGCCATAGGCCGCGCCGTACACGCCCGAGATTGATTGCGCGGTGGCCTGGTGGCGGCCATAGACGCTTTCCAGGGCATCGGAAATTTCACCGACCGTGGCGCGCGCACGGGCCGCATCGACGGCGAGGGCCAGCAGATTGGCATCGTTGCCTTTTGCGCCTTCGGTCAGGGCATCCAGTGCAGCAGAGCAGGCATCTGCATCGCGGCTGTCGCGGATGTTATTCAGGCGCGCGATTTGTAATTCGCGGACGGCATCGTTATCGACTTCCAATGTGTCGATGTCGGCTTCATCGTCCAGCGTGTATTTGTTGACGCCGACCACGGTTTCCTCAGCACGGTCGATGCGGGCCTGTTTTCGGGCGGCGGATTCCTCGATGCGCAGTTTCGGCAATCCGTCCTCGACAGCACGGGTCATGCCGCCCATGTCTTCGACCTCTTCAATCAGTTTCTTTGCCTCAGCCACCAGCGAGGCGGTCAGGCTTTCGACATAATAACTGCCGCCCAGCGGATCGATGACATTGGGGATACCGGTTTCCTCGGCGATCACCAGTTGCGTGTTGCGTGCGATGCGGGCAGAAAACGGAGTCGGCAGGGCGATTGCCTCGTCCAGTGAATTGGTGTGCAGGCTCTGGGTGCCGCCCAGCACGGCGGCCAACGCCTCGATGGTGGTGCGCACGACATTGTTGTAGGGGTCCTTTTCCGTCAGCGACACGCCGGACGTCTGGCAATGGGTGCGCAGCATGGATGAGCGCGGATCGGTGGGCGAGAATTCGTCCATCAGTTCCGCCCACAACTGGCGCGCGGCGCGCAGCTTGGCGACCTCCATAAAAAAGTTCATGCCAATGGCGAAGAAGAAACTGAGGCGCGGCGCAAAGGCATCGACGTCCAGGCCCCGGCTCACGGCGGCGCGGACATACTCTTTCCCGTCGGCCAGGGTATAGGCCAGTTCCTGTACCGCCGTCGCCCCGGCTTCTTGCATATGATAGCCAGAAATGGAAACCGAGTTGTACTTGGGCATGTGCTCGGTCGTGTGGGCGATGATGTCGGCGACGATGCGCATGGATGGTTCGGGCGGATAGATATAGGTGTTGCGCACCATGAACTCTTTCAGAATGTCGTTCTGGATGGTGCCGGCGAGGTCTTTCGTCGCCACGCCTTGTTCTTCACCGGCGACGATGAAACAGGCGAGCACCGGCAACACCGCGCCGTTCATAGTCATGGACACGCTGATCTCACCCAATGGAATGCCATCGAACAGGATTTTCATATCCTCGACGGAATCAATGGCGACCCCGGCCTTGCCGACATCGCCGGTGACGCGCGGATGATCAGAATCATAACCCCGATGGGTGGCCAGATCGAAGGCCACCGACAGGCCCTTTTGCCCGGCGGCCAGATTGTCGCGATAGAACTTGTTGGACTCTTCGGCGGTTGAGAACCCGGCGTACTGACGGATTGTCCAAGGGCGTCCGGCATACATGGTGGCGCGCGGACCGCGCAGATAAGGCGCGAAACCGGGCAGGCTGTTTGTGGCTTCCATACCCTCCAGATCGGCGGCCGTGTACAGCGGCTTGACCGCAATGCCTTCCGGCGTCTGCCAGACAAGATCGTCGGGCGAGCGTCCCTTCATCTCGTCCGTGGCCTTTTTGGTCCAGTCGTTCAGGTCTTTTTTCGTCATTAAAGAATTCTCCCCGAGACCGCTTCGGCGAAAGTATAGCCAGCGCAGATGGGTGGGGGGAATGTTTTTTGTGCAGATGCGAACAAACGCCCCGGATGGCGTCGCACGGTGGATAAAATGGTCTTATCGGGTGTTTTTTGTGGATAGTTTCCACAATATCTTGGGTTTTCAGCTACATATAGTAGGGGGGTGGATATTCAGCGGCATATAGAGTAAAACATCTTCAAGCAATGGCGCACGTTTTAGACATTTATAGAGGGGGCAGTACCGCGGAACACAAGGCTTTTACCGGTTTCGCGACTGAAAGAAAACATGGCTTTTGAATGGACACCCGATCACGTTAAGACACTGATGGCTCTTTGGGCCGAAGGATTGCCGACCCTTGAGATCGGTCGTCGTCTTGGCATTACCAAGAACGCCGTTGTTGGCAAGGTTCACCGCCTTGGCCTGCCGAAACGTCAGTCGCCGATTTCGTCCAATCCGAAGCCGCGTATCGCACGTGTCACCCCAAAACCGACCCGCACCGCACCGCCGCCGCCGTCGGGTAAAATCATCACCATGGAAATGCTCACCACCGGCATGTGCAACTGGCCGGATGGCGAACCGGGTGAAGATGATTTCCGTTTTTGTGGCGAACAGGTGGTCGAAGGCAAGCCCTATTGCCAGCACCATTGTGAACGCGCCTATGTTCGCGGTTCACGTGATCGCACCCGGGCACCGGCGGAAAAAAGGGTCTTTCGGGTCGCTTAAGGGCTATCAGGAAAGGGCATCAACGGCTGGCGACGTTTTCATAAACCAGCGAGCCGTCAGCCTCCAGCTCCTTTGCCATCGCAATCAGCCGTTTGAAAGAGTCGTTCTCGCGCCCGGACGGCAGGTCGCCCTGGAACTGATAGTTCAGGTCCTCGACGAACATCTTGCGGTTGGTCTCGCTCATGTTGTTATAGAACTTGTCCTGCACAAGCTGGTCGTCCTCGGCTTTTTTCAACAGCACCAGCAGGTCTTCGTGCTTGGCCAGCAATAACAGTTTTTGAATACCGACATCGTTGGCGTTTTTGATGTGGCGCAGGAATTCCTTGTTCTGTTCGGACGCTTTTTTGGTCGAACCACCGGGTGCCAGAAGCTTCATCACTTCCAGCAACAGTGTCTTTATATCACCGCCTTCGAAGACCACTTCGGTGTCATCGAAGGTGATGGCATAGACGTCCGGGGCGACTTTGCGGGCGTTTATTTTCATAGTCTTAACGCTAGGGCAGCCTTTATGGAGAGTCAATTCCGGCCATTTTCCGCACCTCGTCGGGCGATTTCCCCGCTTGTCTGAGGGCGCGGAGAGTGAGGGACTTGTCGCGCTTTGCAAGCCGTTGACCGGCGTCGCTGGTCAACAGGCGGTGGTGGTGATATTTCGGCGTCGGCAACCCGAGCAATTCCTGCAACAGTCGGTGAACATGGCTTGACGGCATCAGGTCAAGACCCCGCGTCACCAGCGTGACACCCTGCAAGGCGTCATCGACGGTGACCGCCAGGTGATAACTGGTCGGCGTGTCCTTTCGGGCCAGCACCACATCGCCAAAAATCTCGGGTGTCGCCGTTGTTTTTCCGGCTTCGCGATCATGCCAATGAAGGGGGGCTGTGATTTGGGTCAGCGCTTTCTTCATGTTCAGACGCAGGGCAAAGGCCTCGCCGTTATCTTTACGTTGTGTGCGCTCGTCCGCAGACAGGTTCTGGCAGATGCCTGGATACAATGGACCGTCGGGCCCGTCATTTGGGTGAGGGGCATGTGCGGCGGCGGCGATTTCAGTGGCGATTTCCTTGCGGGTACAAAAGCACGGATATAACAGCCCGATGCCGTCCAGTTGCCCGAGCGCGGCTGAGTAATCATCCATGTGTTCGGATTGACGGCGCACCGGCTGTTCCCATTCGAGCCCCAGCCAGTTGAGGTCTTCGTGAATGGCGTCTTCGAATTCAGCCCGGCAGCGTCCGCCGTCGATGTCTTCCATGCGCAACAGCAACCGATCGCCATTGCGGGCCGCAAACAGGGCCGAAAAAGCATGACCCAGATGCAGCAACCCCGTTGGTGACGGGGCGAATCGGGTGACAGTTTCATCAGACATGGCGTGACAATAGCACGGAGTTTCGATAAGCAATGAGGCACAACATTGCCTAAGGAGAATTCATGTCCGATCTTCCTGTACTCACCGGACCCCGGCTGGAACCGGCCTCTGGTACAGACCCCAAGCAACTTGTCATCCTGCTGCATGGTGTCGGGGCCGATGGCAACGACCTGATCGGTCTGGCCCCGTATTTCCAGAAGACCTTGCCCGATGCCCTGTTCATATCGCCGAACGCGCCCTTTGCCTTCGATATGGCACCGGTCGGTCATCAATGGTTCAGCCTGCAGGACTTCAGCGAAACGGCGCGCCGCGACGGGGTGCTGGGTGCGGCCCCGATCCTTGATCGGTTTATCGATGATATGCTGGCGGAAACGGGACTGTCGGAAGATAAACTGGTGCTGATCGGCTTTTCCCAGGGCACCATGATGTCGCTGCATGTGGGGCTTCGCCGCAAGACCCCGTTGGCCGGTATTATCGGCTATTCGGGCATGTTGACCGATGCCGAAACCCTGAAACAGGAAATCGCCAGTCGCCCGCCGGTGTTATTGACCCATGGCGATGCCGACCCGGTGTTGCCGGTCGCGGCCCTGCCTGATGCCGTTGCCGGGTTGGAAGCCGCAGGCGTCACTGTTGAACATCACATCCGCCCCGGCCTGCCCCACGGTATTGACGAAGAATGCATTCGTCTGGGGCAGGAATTTCTCAAGCGGGTGCTGGGCTAACGCCACACTCGTTTAAGTCAATTGAAGCGTTCGCTTCGCCCTAAACAAAGCCCCGACCTGCCTGTGGATTGATACCCCGGGCAATCCAGACGCACGAACGCGACTCTCTATCACCATCAGAACCACCCTAACCGGATGGCGCATTGTGCGTTATCGGGAACCATCCCCTTTGCTTAACAGGAGAAATAATTATGCAACCCATACTGAAACTATTATCGACCATCGGTCGAACCTATAACGTTGATCTGGACGACACATTCCGGACCAAAACGGCACTCAACAAGATTGGTTATTACAAGCCGCCGAAATTCGGCATTACCCAATATCCCGATGAACCGATGTTCGATGCGCTGGAGAAATTTCAGGCCGACAACGGCCTCCGGCGCGATGGTGTTATGAAACCGGGCGGGCCGACGGCCAGCCGCATTGCTGCGCAACTGGCGCAGATGACGCGGCAAAAGCCGACGACAGCTCATCGTAGCAAACCGCGCCTGTCATTCCCCCGATCTTTCGGCCTCAATGCTGCCCTTGGCGATGGTCAGGATAATCGTGAGTCCGACGTCAAGGCGGCGAAGCGTGCCCTGTCATGGGCCGGACACTATCCCGCGGCCAAGGCGCAAAAACCCGATGGTCGGGCCGACTCATCCTTGCTTTCCGGTCTGCTAGACTTTCAGAAGTCGGCAGGTCTGAAGGTTGATGGCTGGATGAGGCCGGGTGGTGAGACGGCGACAACACTTGATCGCCTGATCACACCGGAGATCGCGAAGATGAAGAAACGTCCATTTGGCGACGGCCCGGAACCGGACGAGCCAGATGAGCCGAAGCCAGATCCAGACGAGCCGCCAAAAAAGCCAGACGAGCCAAAGCCGAATGAGGATAAGTGTCAGGACATTAGCGAGGAGCTGGAAAAGGTGTGGGATCAGCACGACGCCCTGCATGATGAGAATGTTAAGCTCTACGACAAAATCGCGGAAAGACTGCGCGAAATCGAAGTGATCCGTTCCAAAAGACCGGAAGAGTTTTTTTCTGAAAACGATATGGATCGATTCAGGAACGCTCCCGATCCTCTTGGTCAGTACTTGAACAAGAAAATCGAGCAATTAACGTACGGGTACTCAAAGGTCAAAATCAGACGTGGTCTTGGAGAAGTTACCAAGCGTGAGAAAATCAGGGCTTTGAAAAAGGAAAACGCTACAGACAGAGATAAAATCAAGAAAAATGAAGCAGAGATGGGAAAACTCTATGACGTCGCCGGGGAACTGGAACGACGTCTGGAAGCCTGTCAAAAAAACAAGCAGAAGCGTTAAAAAATAGGAACTTCCCTCCTTAGCGGGTCGGTGAGATATTATATTTAATCCACGTTTCGATCGATCTGTGTTCACTCTTCAACAACTTGGCCAGCAGGAGATCCAGCCTATCTTGGATCTCCTGCCTGTTTTCCAAGGACTGGGCCCTTTGCAGCCAATAAACCGCTTTGGCATTGCTTTGCTCGAACCCATCACCTAAGCGGAATCTTCGGGCTATTTCCAATTGCGCCGGGAGGTAATCGTCATCGGCTAAACTGCCAAGATAAATTAAGCCATAAGAGGTATCGTTTTCTTGGAACGCCCGTTGCACCCGATCGTACAAGGCCGGCTTGTATACTTTATCCTCCGCCTCATGGAGAAGATAATTTTCGAGTAATTCGTAAAATTTCCATTCCTTCTTTTTGTCCCTGTATTCTAGCGCTTCCTTGTAAAGTTGTTCGCCGCTCGCGGTCTTCCAGCCGTTCACCCAGTCGACGGCACGTTTCATGTGGATGCTGTAGGGGTCGGAGGACTTCTCGCCGCATTGGATGACCTTCTCTGTATTTTCGGCATAATCTGAAACGCTAAGTGCGATCATGGCGCCAAATCGGAACCGGTCTCTCATGGCTTCGAATTGCTCTTCCGTAATGATCCGTCCCAACGCCTTCTGATTCCGGCATAAGATGATGTGCCATGCCGTTTCGCTGATGCCTGGCGGATTCTCCTGATCCGGAGTCAGGCCTGTGGTTCGGCGAAAGACACTGTATAGAATGGTTTCCATTGCCGCATTGTCCCTGTTGTTCAGGGCTTCCGTAAGCTGCCGGGAATAACGGGCGACCTCGTCATCGCTCAGGCCACTGGAATCTTGCTCGGCGCATGCGGTGACGATGCCGACCATGACAACAACAGTGGTCAGGCCAGACAGCAACCGTTTCATTTTCATCCTTTTCCACATCATCCCTCCATTGTTGCAGATCGGTGTCGGAAAACAACCCTGCTGGCATGGGCATGCCGAACCATAGATCGCGCCTGAACTGTTGCATCCCACACCACATATAGTATGCTTTTTCCAAGATTTGGGGGAGATACGAGGTGTCTGCTGCGCTTGAGAGGTTCCCGGCCCTGGTTCTTAACGCCGACTTCCGGCCGTTGAGTTACTTCCCCCTGTCGCTGTGGTCATGGCAAGACAGCATCAAGTCGGTGTTCATGAACCGCGTCAATGTGGTCTCGGAATACGACCGCGCCGTCCATTCCCCCAGTTTCGATATGCGCCTGCCCAGCGTTATTGCGCTGAAGGACTATGTGCCGATGACCCGGCGTCCGGCGTTTACCCGGTTTAACGTGTTCCTGCGCGACGGCTTTACCTGTCAATATTGTGGCATTGGCTTTCCGACCGAGGATTTGACCTTTGACCATGTCATTCCGCGCTCGAAGGGCGGCACGACGTTGTGGGAAAACGTGGTGACGGCATGCGGGCCGTGTAACCTTCACAAAAGCAACCGTCTGCCCAAGGAATCGGGTATTTATCCGCTGCGTCACCCACATCCGCCGAGTGCTTATGAGCTACAGGAATGTGGCCGTTCCTTCCCGCCCAATCACCTGCACGAAAGTTGGCGCGATTTCCTGTATTGGGATACGGAACTTCAGGAAGTTTGATAGAAGCTTTCCGCTTGCGTTTTGCCCACTATTCCCTATATTCCCCGCACTCCCAAGAATGAGAGCCAAAAAGGCTCCGCCCGGAGCGTCCATAAGTTACAGGGCGCACGTAAGCTATTGGGACAAAAACAAACCGGTTAACGAGTGATTGGAAACGAGAAAATGAGTAAACGTACGCAGTCAAAGTACAAGATCAATCGACGCCTTGGCGTCAACCTGTGGGGTCGTCCGAAAAGCCCCATTAACGCGCGCGACAGCCGCCCCGGACAGCACGGCCAGCGCCGTCGCAAAGAATCCGATTACGGCGTTCAGCTGATGGCCAAGCAGAAGCTCAAGGGCTACTACGGCAACATCACCGAAAAGCAGTTTCGTCGTTACTACAAGGAAGCGGTTCGCCGTCGTGGTGATACGTCGGAAAACCTGATTGGTATTCTGGAACGTCGTCTCGACGCCGTCGTCTACCGCATGAAATTAGTGCCTACCGTTTTCGCCGCCCGTCAGTTCGTCAACCACGGACACGTTCGGGTCAACGGCAAGAAGGTCAATATCCCGTCCTATCTGGTCAAGGATGGCGACGTCATCGAAGTTCGCGAAAAGTCCCGCGACATTCCGATGGTCATGGAAGCCGTTGTTTCCCCGGAACGCGACTTGCCTGATTACATGGACGTTGATCTGAAGAAGATGAAGGGCACCTATGTCCGTCAGCCGATGCTGGCCGATGTGCCCTATCCGGTGCAGATGGAACCCAATCTGGTCATCGAATTCTATTCGCGTTAAACGACGCGATAACGACAAAGAAAAAGGGCTGCTCTTCGGAGCGGCCCTTTTTTGTGCGCTAAAACATCTTGCCCTTGCAGTCGATGCCCCAGGTGAAGATGACTTCTTCTCCCGGATGGCAGATGTCCCTCTTCAATCTTGCCGAAAAGACTTCGTCTGGTAGAGAGATATCATAGAAGGGCGCCTCCTCGCCGATATACAGCGCCCTCTCGCCGCGCGCCATTATGCAGGGATATTCCTGTATCAGGTGATCGGGCGATACGGTGTGGGTCCAGCGGTTGATCTTGCCGTCTTCTGTGCCGAAGAAGACACCCTTTTCCATGTATAGTTTGTCCAGGGTTTCAGCCAATGATCCGTCCGTGTTCCAGCTGCCCATATAAAGCGCGTAAAGCGGGTTGGACGCTGGCCAGAAGTATATCCGGGCACAGGATTGAAAGGGCGCTTCATCAAAGCCTGCGGCAATGGATGTACGCTCAATGAACCCACGGTCCAGTTTCATGAAGGTCTTCACTTGCGCCCCGGCCAGCACCAGCAGGAATATGGTGAATCCGATGCGCACCCTGTTACGGGTCACGCTGCCCGCCCGAGTCAGGCCGATGGACAGATGATATATCAGCGCCATGCCCAACGCAGCAGATGTCAAGGCCGGAATCATGTAACGCCCGGTCGGGTGTTTAGCGACCAATAAGGCTTCGACGATCAGTGCCAGACACAACCCGGCCAGCGCCAGGCGTGCTTGGGGCAGCGTGTCCGGGCTGCATTTATCAGACTTGCGCGTGGCTAACAACAGCCCCAGGGAAACCAGCAGAACGACGAAAAAGACAGGGCGGCTGGTGGTCTTGAGAAGCTGTCCCGGATAGGAGCTCCAATCAATAATTGTCTGTTCACCCTGACCGAAATAACCGCTGCCGATGGCAATGGAGCCGAGCCAGTCGAATATTTCCCCGTAGGACCCGGCTGCGGGCAGTGTGAAAATTACAGTGAACAAAACCGTGTAGAAGCCGTAAAGAACGATAGATCGCAAATTGCCGAGCAGAAACAACGGCAGCAGGTACATACCAGCGGAACTGACCTTGCTGGCCATGCCGAAACCGGCGATGACGGCGAAGGCAATGACATACCGGGTCCGGTGATTGTCCATTTGGCCCGGGCGAAGGGCCACCAGTGTCACGGCGGCCAGCACCAGCATGGTGGTTATCAGCAGTGGTTCCGGAGATACGTGGAAACTGTGCTTCATGATCAATTGCGACAGGAAAGGACCTGTTTGAACCAGCAGGGCCGCGGTCAAGTCCCTGAACGTCAGATATCCGGCGACGCCGACGACGCCCAGTGCGATGGCATTGATAAAAATCAGCACGCGGCTGATCGCCAGAAAATAAAACTCTGGATTAGCAAGAACCAGCCGGTTGATATGTTCCGTCGCATCGAAAGGATGCATCGTCTTGATGATGATGGCCCCTATCCACTGGGTGGTGGTGCCGGGGTGGGCGATGTGCTGTGGCCATTGAAGATTGACCATGTTCAATGAGTCAAACAGGTACCAGTAGTCTGGGTCCAAATTGGACCATAACCACTGGGGGCCTGCGTGATGACTGAGTACGAACGAAGATGCCAGCAACAATACCGGCAGGATAATAAGTGCTATCCGGTGAGACAGCTGCATGGCGGGGTTAACTGCTATATTCGACGCCCTTGTCGTCGAACATTTTTTGCAGTTCACCGGCTTCGTACATTTCCTTGATAATGTCGCAGCCACCGACGAATTCACCTTTTACGTAAAGCTGTGGGATCGTCGGCCAGTTCGAGAACGCTTTGACGCCTTCGCGGATTTCCATGTCATCGAGCACGTTGATGCCCTTGAACTTGACTTGCATCTGCGACAGGGCGCCGACGACAGCGGCAGAAAATCCGCACTGCGGGAACATCGGGGTACCCTTCATGAACAGGACGACATCGGTGTCGCTGATTTCGCTCTGGATGCGGTCGTTTACGGGGGAGTCGCTCATCTTCAATATCCTCTTTTTATTTAAGTGTTGGGAACGTCCGTCTGCAGGGCCAAGGCGTGCAGTTCGCCGCCCATTTTCCCCTGCAAGGCGTCGTAAACCATCTGGTGTTGCTGGACCCGGGTCTTGCCTTCGAATGCGCTTGATGTAACACGCGCCGAATAATGATCGCCATCGCCACGCAAGTCTTCGATCACGATTTCTGCGTCGGGCAGGGCTTCCTTGATCATCTTCTCGATGTCGGTTTGAACCATTGCCATGTTTTATATCCTTAGGGATTAATTATTTAATTAAATCAAGGGGCTGACATGTAATCAGGCAGCCAGTTCTGATGGCCTTCGGCCAAGTCTGTCACCGATATGGTCCCTGCACCAGCAACAGTCAATGCTTGGCCACCGGTCACACCGATTTTTTCTGCCGTCAAACCGCCCTTGGCGGCATCGGCAAGCACGGCATCGCCGTCGTTTGTTGCAATAATGTAGCGCCCCTGATCTTCGCCAAACAACCAGGCGTGCAGGGCAGGGGATCCTTCGGGTGTAGAAACGTCGGCACCGATGCCACCGGCCATCGCCATTTCGGCCAATGCGACGGCCAGCCCGCCGCCGGAAATATCATGGCAGGTGGTGATGCGTCCGGCTTCGATCAGGCCACGGACGAAATCGCCGTTTTTGCGCTCGGTGGCAAGATCGACGGGCGGCGGTGCGCCTTCTTCACGCCCTTCTAGATCGCGCAGATAAAGCGACTGACCCAGGTGCCCCTTGGTCTCGCCGATAACGACGATGTCGGCCCCATCGTCGGTGAAGGCGAGAGAGGCGCGCTTGTGCACATCGGCCATCAGCCCAACACCGCCGATGGTCGGGGTCGGCAGAATGCCGGTGCCATTGGTTTCGTTGTATAGCGAGACATTGCCCGATACGACCGGGAAGTCGAGCGCCGTACAAGCCTCGCCGATACCCTGCACGCAGCCGACGAACTGGCCCATGATCTCGGGGCGTTCCGGGTTGCCGAAATTCATATTGTCGGTGACTGCCATAGGCGTCGCACCGACGGCTGTCAGGTTGCGCCATGCTTCGGCAACGACCTGCCTGCCGCCCTGTACCGGATCAGCGAAGCAATAACGCGGCGTGCAGTCGGATGTCGCGGCGATGGCCTTGGTGGTTCCGTGAACGCGGACGATGGCAGCATCTCCGCCGGGGCGCGCCACCGTGTCGGCCATCACCATGTGGTCGTACTGTTCCCAGATCCAGCGTTTTGAAGCCAAGTCAGGGCTGGCGACCAGTGTTTTTAGGGCCACCATAATGTCAGCAGGGGGCTCAACATCGTCGGGAGAAATCACATCGGACTTTGGCGTTTCAACCCACGGCCTGTCGTATTCCGGCGAGGCCTCAGCCAGTGGATCGATGGGCAGATCGGCAACAATATTACCCTTGTGCTTCAGCACCATGTGTTTGGTGTCGGTCAACACGCCGACGACAGCGAAATCCAGTTCCCATTTCTCGAAAATGGCGCGGGCCTCGTCCTCGCGTCCGGGTTTCAGAACCATCAGCATGCGTTCCTGGCTTTCCGACAGCATCATTTCGTAAGCCGTCATGCCCACTTCGCGCTGTGGTACTGCGTCCAGATCCATTTCAATGCCGACGCCGCCCTTCGATGCCATTTCGAAGCTTGATGACGTCAGGCCCGCAGCCCCCATGTCCTGAATGCCGACGATGGCATCCGTCGCCATCAGCTCAAGGCACGCCTCGAGCAGCAGCTTTTCGGTGAACGGGTCGCCGACTTGAACGGTCGGGCGTTTGGCTTCGGAATCTTCGGAAAATTCGGTCGAGGCCATGGTCGCGCCGTGGATGCCGTCGCGTCCGGTTTTCGATCCCACGTAAACGACAGGATTGCCGATACCGGCGGCGGCGGAATAGAAAATGTTATCAGCCGGCGCCAGTCCGACGGTCATGGCGTTGACCAGAATGTTGCCGTCGTACGATGCATGGAATTCGCATTCGCCGCCAACGGTCGGCACGCCCATGCAGTTGCCGTATCCGGCGATACCGGCGACGACGCCCGATACAAGGTGTTTGGTCTTCGGATGATCGGGCCTGCCGAAACGCAACGCGTTCAGGTTGGCGATGGGCCGCGCGCCCATGGTGAAAACGTCGCGCATGATGCCGCCAACGCCGGTCGTAGCCCCCTGATAGGGTTCGATGAACGATGGGTGGTTGTGGCTTTCCATCTTGAAAATAATGGCGTCGTTGTCGCCGATGTCGATAATGCCGGCGTTCTCGCCCGGCCCACAGATTACCCACGGGGCTTCCGTCGGCAGGGTCTTTAGCCATTTTTTCGACGACTTATACGAACAGTGTTCCGACCACATAACCGAAAAAATGCCAAGTTCGGTCAGGTTCGGCTCGCGCCCCATGATCGACAGTACTTCTTCGTACTCGCTTTCGCTCAAGCCGTGGCTGGCGACAATTTCCGGGGTAATTTCAGAGTTGATTTCGCTCATGCTGCCAACGCCTTGACCAACCCGTCGAACATCGGTTTGCCGTCTGTGCCGCCCTGTAAATCCTCGACCAGCCGTTCCGGATGCGGCATCAGGCCCAGCACCGTGCGTTGTTCATTATAGATGCCGGCGATGTTGGCCTGCGATCCGTTGGGATTGGCGTCGTCTGTGACATTGCCGTCGGCATCGCAATAACGGAAGGCAACCTGGCCCTCGCCTTCGATACGTTTCCAGGTGTCCTCGTCAGTCTCGAAATTGCCATCGTGGTGGGCGATGGGGACCCGGATGATCTGGCCTTCGCTGTAATCGCCGGTGAATAGGGTGTCGTTGCGCTCGACCTTTAAATGGACATCGCGGCAGATGAACTTCAAATCGGCGTTGCGCATCAGGATGCCCGGCAGCAGGCCGGACTCACATAAAATCTGGAAGCCGTTGCAGATGCCCAGCACCGGCACCCCGTCATTGGCGCGTTTGACGACTTCGCGCATGATTGGTGAATGCGCCGCCATGGCACCTGATCGCAGGTAATCGCCATAGGAAAAACCACCCGGAACGACAATCAGGTCGGTCTTTGGCAATTCGGTCAGGCCGTGCCAGACCATGTCGGGGGATGATCCCAGACTCTGCTGCAAGGCGACCTGAACGTCGCGATCACAGTTGGAACCGGGGAATACGATGACGGATGCGTGCACTTTATCAGGTCTCAGTCCGCGATTTCGATGGAATAGTCTTCAATGACGGTGTTGGACAACAGCTGTTTGCACATGTCCTCAACCTGGGCTTCGGCCTTGGTGGCGTCGCTTTCGTCCAGATCAATCTCGATGTATTTACCCTGGCGAACCTCGTCGACGCCATTGAACCCGAGCGAGCCAAGGGCGTGCTGAACGGCCTTGCCTTGCGGGTCTAGGACTCCGGGCTTCAGGGTAACGTGTATCATGGCCTTCATCGAATGATCCTCATTGCACAATTTGGGGCCCCTGAATGTCATAGGGGGCGCTTTCCGGCAGGATTCCCAACCGTCTGGCGACTTCTTGGTAAGCTTCGGCGATGCCGCCCAGGTCGCGGCTGAAACGGTCCCGGTCCAGAATTTCATTGGTTTCTGCATCCCAGAAACGACAGCTGTCAGGGCTGATTTCATCGGCCAGCACGATGCGCATCTGATCTTCTTCCCACAGGCGGCCGAATTCCAGCCGGATATCGACCAGCTTGATGCCGACGCCAAGGAAGAAACCGCTGAGGAAATCATTGATGCGCAATGTCATGCTCATGATTTCGTCCAGTTCCTGAGGGCTGGCCCAGCCGAATGCGGTGACGTGTTCTTCGTTGACCATGGGGTCGTTCAGATCACCAGCCTTATAGTAATACTCGATGATCGAACGCGGCAGAACGGCACCTTCGGTCAGGTTGAAACGTTCGGCCAGCGAACCGGCAACGACGTTGCGGACCATCACTTCGATGGGGATAATCTCGACTTCGCGGATCAGCTGCTCGCGCATGTTCAGGCGACGCATGAAATGGGTCGGGATGCCGATGCCACCCAACTTGGTCATCAGGTGTTCGGAAATCCGGTTGTTGATGACGCCCTTGCCGGTGATGGTCCCCTTTTTGCGGGAATTGAAGGCGCTGGCATCGTCCTTGAAATGCTGAACCAGAGTGCCCGGTTCCGGGCCTTCGAAGATGACCTTCGCTTCACCTTCGAAAATTTGTCTGCGTTTTGCCATGGGATGTGCTTCCAATTTGAAGGGCTGATATAGCAGGAGTCCCAAGCTAAGACAACTTAATCGACCGGCTGGAATGAAGCCTTGTCAGGAGAGCCGTCAGCGAACAGCCAGACAGGCGAGATATCGGTCAATTCCGGGGCAGGAAGAGCGATCAGAGACGACGAAACGGTGGCGAAACCGGTGTCCATGTGGATGTTCATGGCTTCCCGTGCGTCACTGGTGACAGTCTTGTCCGCCAGCAGCATTTGCCAGTCACGCCAATTGCCTGTTGCCGGGTCGGGCACGGCGGCCGCCTTGAATTTCGAAAGATTGTTGGCGATTCGCCCGGATGTCTGGTCGTTCAGTTCGCGGTCGGTCAGCATGGACAGTCCCGTCGGCACCATTTCGACGCGCATGGCGGGCTCGCCCCATTCATTGATCGAGGTGATCCAGAACGCATCCCGTCCGTCGGCGACGACAAGATTGAACGGCCTGTACGCTGCGGGGTCCAGATCGGCCAGGGCGCGGGCGGCCTCGGTCGCTTCCGCATGACCAAGGGCTTCCAGCGGCAATTCGCCACGGCTGCGCAGGTTCGGATCAGAGCCCAGAGTGCCGGTTCGGTTGAGAACACCTGCCATAAGACCGTAATCATTGACGCCTAACCATGTGCCCCCGGCCAGTTCGTCCAGCCCGGCTCGCAGATGATCGCGGTCGGGCCAGTGCCGAGCCGGTGGGGCGGACGGGCGGTCGAGCATTTCATCGCGGTTGGCCGCTACGATCAATGGCCATTCGGCCCCAGGATTGCGCAGGATTACCAATGTGCACATCAGATGACTATATATTGAGGGAAGCCGTTGCGAAACGTCGTCATGACTCGTATTCTGTGGCGAGCAAACAATCCCTAGAGGTGAATATTATAATGTCTGATATTTTTAAAATGCGCGAAGCGGGCGAGGAAGCAAGATACAAGCTCGATTCAGAAAAGACCTTCAAGATTCAAGCCCGTCGGGACAAACTGGTGGCTTTGTGGGCCGCAGAAAAGCTTGGCATGACCCAGACCGAGACCGAGGTTTTCATTAAAGAGGTCGTCGCATCGGACATGGAAGAACCCGGCTACGAGGATGTCGTGCGCAAGGTATCTTCGACCTTTAGCGAACGTGGTGCCGATATTGATGCCGACGAGATTCGTCAGGAAATCATTCGCCTGCAGAGCGTCGCGCAGGAAGAAATCATGTCAGATTATCCTAAACCGCTAGGCGGTGACCACGGACGCGTCGGCGACTAATCCTTTATCTGAGGACTACCCAAACACCCGCGTGAAGATGGCGTCGACGTTGCGCGTGTGGAATGCCGTTGACGATCCTGCGAACAGATCTTTCAATCCCGCATCGCCAAGCGCCGTCGTCACTTCATCGTCGCCCGACAGGTAATAGAAGAAACGGCTTTCCTGTTTCGCGGCTTCTAGATCTTCGGGCTGCTGCTTGATGGTGCCGTTCGGGTCATCCGGATCAATGCCATAACTGCGCCACACCTTCATAGCGTTGCGTTGCACGATCTTGTAGCTGTCTTCGCGGCTGACGCCATGTTGGGTCAGGGTCAGCAGGACCCGTTGGGAATCGTGCAGGCCGCCAAACTGCATCAGATTTTCCATCATCGCCTTCGGATAGACGACCATCTTGTCGATCATTCCGGTCAGGCGTTTCAGGGCAAAATCCAGGGTCACCGTCGCGTCCGGGCCGAACATGCGCTCGACCGATGAATGCGAGATATCGCGTTCGTGCCACAGGGTGATATTTTCCATGGCCGGAACAACGGCGGCGCGAACGATGCGGGCCAGACCGGTCAGGTTTTCCGACAGGATCGGGTTGCGCTTGTGCGGCATGGCGCTCGAGCCCTTTTGGCCGGGGGCGAAGTATTCCTGCGCCTCGCGCACTTCCGAACGCTGCAAGTGACGGATTTCGGTCGCCAGACGCTCGATACCACCGGCGATAACCCCCATTGTTGCGAAATAGGCGGCATGACGGTCGCGCGGAATGACCTGGGTCGAGACCGGTTCCGGGCTCAGCCCCAGTTTGTCGGCAACGTATTCTTCGACCTGGGGATCGATATTGGCGAACGAGCCAATGGCGCCCGATATGGCGCAGGTGGCGGTTTCGGCGCGCGCCTGAACCATGCGGTCTCGGTTGCGCTTGAATTCGGCGTAATGCCCGGCCAGTTTGACGCCAAAGGTCGTCGGCTCGGCATGGATGCCGTGGCTGCGACCGATGCAGACATCGTTCTTGTGTTCTTGGGCGCGACGTTCCAGAACCTCGAGCAGGGTATCCAGATCGGCAATAATTATGTCGGCGGCCTGGGTCATTTGTACAGCTAGGCAGGTATCGAGAACATCAGACGAGGTCATGCCTTGATGCACGAACCGGGACTCGTCGCCAATGTGCTCGGAAAGCTCGGTCAGGAACGCGATAACATCGTGATGGGTCTCGCGTTCGATCTCGTTGATGCGCTCGATGCGTTCGTCGGTGTACGGCTTGTCGCCTTTTTCCCAGACTGCCTTGGCGGCGTCCTTGGGGATAACGCCCAGATTGGCCTGTGCGTCGCAGGCATGGGCTTCGATCTCGAACCAGATGCGGAATTTATTCGCGGGGTCCCAGATGGCGGTCATCTCGGGGCGGCTATAGCGGGGAATCATCACTGGCTCCAGGCTGAGTTAAGAAGCGCCGGTTATAGCGAAAGCGTGGCCCCTTTACAATTTGGAAAACGCTTTGTGGCCTTTGCGGTCGATCACCAGCCACGCCATCGTTGCCACCTGCACCGCCAACAGAGTCAGAAAGGCGGCCTGATAACCGTCTGGATGATAACGGCCATCGGCCATCAGCGGCCATTGTTCGATGATCACCCCGATCATCCATTGGGCGGAAAACGCACCGACAAAGGCCAACAGGTTCAGCCCGGTGTTGACCCGTCCGGCAAGATTGACGGGGAATTTCTGCGACAACACCGCATAAGGCAGAATGCCGGTGGTGCCGAAAAACCCAAAGGCCATCCAGACGACGAGAATGTTGTCTGTTAGCCCAATCGCAATGACGGCCTGCAGGCACATGAACAGCCCCATGCCGCCGATGGCGATGCTGACCGGTTTCACACCCCAATGGCGCAGCCGGTCGGCGATAATGCCGGTGGAAAGAAAGCCTGCGATCATGGCGATGGCAATCATCATCAGGTGACGGGCGACGCCGTCGCGATCAAGGCCGCCGACATCGGCGAGCCACGGCCCGGTCCACAGGCTCTGGATGGCCAGAAACGTCGATTGCGAAGCCACCGTCAAGGGCGCGATCCACCAAAACACCGGGCTGGTGAAGATTTCGCCGATACCACGAATTTGTGGGCCCAGGCCACCGCTGCGGGCTTTCGCTTCCGCTTCGTCTCGTTTCGGAACGGTGAAAAAGATAAATGCCGCAGCCGCGACGGTAACGACCGCCAGCCCCAGGAACAGGCCACGCCAGTCAGTCATGGTCAGCGCCATTTCCACCGGCACCGTTCCGGCCAGTGCGCCAAGGCCGCCGGCCGACATTTGAAAGCCGTTGATCAGCGGCAGTCGTTCCTTTGGCACCCACAGCGTATAGGCCTTAAATGCCGCCATCAGACAAGCCGAAACGCCAAAGCCGATCAGTGCGCGTCCGATGACCAGCCCGTCGGTTCCTGACGACATTGCGAATACGGCAGCCCCCGCGGCGGCGATCAGCAGCAATGCGGCCTCGGTCTTGCGGGGGCCATAGTGGTCGAGAAGAATTCCCAGCGGCAACTGGAACAAGGCGAAGCTGAAGAAATAGGCGCTGGTCAGCAGGCCAAGATCGGCCGCACCGAGCCCAAGTTCACTGACTAGATCGGGTGCGATCATGGCGTTGATGACACGGAACAGATACGACAGAAAATAGCCCAGCGCGAACGGCAGGAAAACGCGGAGCAGGGGGATGCGGGCGGTCATGGCGGCAGTTCCCCCTACAGCAAGCCCATAGTCTTGAATGAATTTGCACCGGACTTAGCGACGATGATGTGGTCGTGCAACTGGATGCCCAGCTTGTCACAGGCGGCGTGGACTTCCTTGGTCATCTCGATGTCGGCCTTCGACGGGGACGCATCGCCGCTGGGGTGATTGTGAACCATGATCAGCGCCGTCGCGCCCAGCTCCAGCGCCCGCTTGACGACCTCGCGCGGATAGACCGGCGTGTGATCGACTGTGCCCTGTTGTTGGACTTCGTCGGCGATCAGCACATTTTTCTTGTTCAGAAACAGGATCCGGAAATGTTCCGATGTTTCATAGGCCATGGCTGCCCGGCAGTATTTCAACAACTTGTCCCACGACGTCAACACCGGCTGGTTCATGACTTCGTCCTGGGTCAGGCGCAGGGCCGAAGCCTGTACGGTCTTGAGCGCGATGGCGACGGCGTCTCCGGCACCTTCGACCTTTTTTATTTCCGCAACATCGGCGCTGATCACCTCGGCATAACTGCCAAATCGAGCCAGCAACGCCTTGGCCACCGGTTTGGTGTCGCGCCGCCCGATTGCCTGAAACAGCAGTAATTCCAACAGTTCATAATCGGCGAGACCGTCGGCGCCAGCCTTCATGAAGCGTTGGCGCAGGCGCTGCCGGTGTCCGGCGGTGTCGGATTTGCCCGCCATCACACCTTGTATGGCGGGGCGTCGAGGCCAGCCGGTGAGCGGGTGAAGACTTCGTAGCCGTCGGCGGTGACGGCGATGGAATGTTCGAACTGTGCCGACAGGGACCGGTCCTTGGTGACTGCCGTCCAGCCATCGTTCAGCACCTTCACATCCGGGCGTCCGGCATTGATCATTGGCTCAATGGTAAAGAACATGCCTTCGCGCAATGCCGATCCATCGCCCGGTCGGCCGAAATGCATGATGTTGGGTGCGTCGTGGAAAACCCGGCCCAGGCCATGGCCGCAGAAATCGCGGACAATGGAATAACGATGCTTTTCGGCAAACGTTTGAATGGCGTGTCCGATATCGCCGGTGGTGGCACCGGGGCGAACGACCTCAATGCCTTTCCACAATGCTTGATGGGTGACGTCGATCAGCTTCTGCGCCTTGACGCCAACATTGCCGACGTAAAACATCCGGCTGGTGTCGCCAAACCAGCCGTCGAGAATGGTGGTGACGTCAATATTGATAACGTCGCCGTCTCCCAGAACCTTGTCGCCGGGAATGCCGTGACAGACGACATGATTGATAGATGTACATACCGACTTCGGAAAGCCTCGATAATTCAGCGGTGCCGGGGTGCCGCCGTGCTTGATGGTGTAATCGTGAACCAACGTGTTGATGGCATCGGTGGTGATGCCCGGCACGATATGCGGAGTGATGTAGTCCAGCGTGGCTGCGGCCATCTGTCCGGCGGCACGCATGCCGTCGAAATCGGCGGCGGTATGAATTTTAATGGTCCGGTCCATGGGGAACGCGGGCTCCGATGACATATCGTTCATGGGTCTTGAAACTTCCTTATAACGCCAATTCAACTGGCGCAGATAATTCTATACCACGGACATTCACCTTGCAGTCATAACATAACACCTCGACGCCCGCTTTCATTGCCGCCTGCAATGCCTTGTTATAGGCCGGGTCAATGTCGGCGGCGATGGAAAACTTTTTACCATCGTTTCGTTGCGCCAGATACATCATTACCGCCCGGTGGCCCTGCTTGACCATGTCGGACAATTCAACCAGATGCTTGGTACCCCGCGTGGTCACGGCATCGGGAAATTCCAGCGCATCGTCGGGGCCTTTGCCACGCCGGAGCGTGACGCTTTTGACCTCGACATAACATGTGGGACGTTTGGGGTCTTCAAGCAACAGATCAATGCGGGAATTCTTGCCGTATTTGACCTCGCGACGTAGCGACTCATAGCCATCCAGTTCCGGAATCTTGCCCTTCACAATGGCGTCTTCGACGATGCGGTTCGGCCACTGGGTGTTGATGCCGACCGTGGCCCTGCCGACCTTGATCAGTTCCCATGTGAATTTCAGTTTGCGGTCCGGATTTCGGGCCGGGGATATCCAGACCTTCGCGCCTTCGTCCTTGACGCACAGCATGGACCCGGAATTGGCGCAATGGGCGGTGATCACGGTGCCGTCTTCAAGCTCGATATCGGCCAGAAACCGCTTGTAGCGTTTGATCAGTTTGCCGGGGATCAGGGGGTCGGGAAATTTCAAGGCTCTCTCCATGCGGTCAGATAGATAATCTGGAAGCTCGCCGGAATGCGTGCATCGGCATCGGCGAAGGTCTCCATATAATGACTGGCCGCTTCCATCAGTGTGGCGCGCCGGGTGAAGCCCTTGCGGGCCTCGATCACGGCGTTGCTTTCGCCCATCCGGCGCAGGTCGTCCATCAGCGTCAACGGATCGGCATACGATACGGTGATAATTTCGGTGTCGGCGACCGGGTCCTGAAAACCGGCCCTGGCCAGCAGGTCCCCGGCGTCGCGAACATCGGCAAAGGGCGATATGCGGGGGCTTAAGCCGCCTTCGACAGTCGATTCCGCATGCATCAGGGATTGCCGCAGTTCGGCCAGCGTTTCGCCGCCCAGCATCGCGCCCAGAAACAAACCACCCGGTTTCAGGGTGCGGCGTGCCTGGGCAAGGGCTCCCGGCAGGTCGTTGATCCAGTGCAGGCTCAGATTGCTGATGACCAGATCGAAACTTTCTTCGGCGAAGGGCAGGAATTCTTCGTCACCGGCAACGGCCATGTTTGCCGCCCTTGTTGCCATGACAGGTGATAGGTCACATTGAAACAGGGTCTTAATGCCGCCGCGCTCGCCGATAATTCGGCCAAGGATGCCGTCGTGACAGCCCAGGTCGAGGGCCGTGGGAAAGTCGCGGGTGACGTCTTGCAATCTGTCGCACAAACGCTCAGCCACTTCACGAAACAGGAAGTCGTGATCAGACAGCGTTGCCGCAGCCCGGTCACGGTGACGGGCGACAGTTCGACGGTTGAACACGGTCATGGTTTCGGACATTGTGGTTTTATGGCACACGACAGCACTTTGATAAATGCCAGCTTGAATACGGCGTTGGCGCCGGTGCGGCGTTTCAGCCGTACGGTGCTGGATTTATTGCTGCCGCCACAGTGTCTGGGCTGCGATACGGTCGTCGAGGATTTGGGGACCCTGTGCGCCGATTGCTGGCAGGCGGTGACCTTTATCGGCAAGCCACAATGTGCGGCCTGTGGGATACCTTTTGAATTCGATGATGCGGACGGGCGCGAAAACAGTCTGTGCGGAACCTGTATCGCGGATAAACCGGTGTTCGAGCGGGCGCGCACGGCGATTGCCTACGATGATTACAGCCGTCATCTGGTGCTTGCCTTCAAGCATGCCGACAGGACCGACCACGCCCCGGCTTTCGCCACATGGATGGAACGTGCCGGACGCGAACTTCTGGACGATGCCGATATTATCGCGCCGGTGCCCTTGCATTGGACGCGCTTGTTCTCGCGCCGATACAATCAGGCGGCGATGCTGGCGCTGGCACTGCACAAAAGGTCAGGTGTTCAGTGCATTGCCGACTTGCTGACCCGGACCCGGCGGACACCGTCACAGGGTAGGCTTGGCCCATCGGCCCGCAGGCGTAACGTCAGCGGTGCGTTTATGATGACTGACAGGCACAGGGCCGCCATCAAAGGCAAACGGGTGTTGATTATCGACGATGTTATGACCAGCGGTGCAACGGCGGCGGCGGTCACGAAAACCCTGCTAAAGGGCGGCGTCGGGGCAGTCGATGTGTTGACGCTCAGTCGGGTATTGCGTTCTCTTCCTTGCGATACATAGGCATTCCCTTATATATGTCGAACATAACGACACACATTTCGGAGAGTTGAGACCTTGGCAAACGTTGAAATTTATACCAACAAGTTCTGTGGCTATTGCTCGCGAGCAAAGAACTTCCTGAAGAAAAAGGGCGTTGAGTTCACCGAACATGATGTCGGTTTTGGCGGTGACAAGCGCAGCGAAATGGTCGAGCGGACAGGCGGCAGGACCTCTGTCCCGCAGATATTCATCGACGACAAGAGCATCGGTGGTTGCGATGACCTGTTCGAACTGGACATGGACGACGAACTCGATCCGTTACTTGGCATAGAATAAAAATAGGAAATCCCAATGACGTCGCGTTTCAAGGCCGCATGTATCCAGATGAATACCGGGGCCGACGTCGCTGAAAACCTGGGCGCCGCCGCCGATCTGGTGCGTCGGGCGCGCGATGAGGGCGCGGATCTGATTGCGCTGCCTGAAAACACCAACCTGATGGATGCGAACTACGCCGCCATGGCTGGCAAGGTCAGTGTCGAAGACGGCAATCCCGAATTGGAAAGTTTCAGGGAACTGGCGCGCGATACCGGTGCATGGCTGTTGATCGGATCCATGAAGGTGGCCCTGCCGGACGCAGACAAAATGGCCAACCGGTCATTCCTGATTTCCGCTGACGGCGAGGTGCAAGCCCGATACGACAAACTCCATATGTTCGACGTCGATCTGGGCGGTGCCGAAAACCATCGTGAATCGAACCACTACCGGGCCGGAGACAAAGCGGTTCTGACTGAAACGCCGTGGTGCAAGATGGGGCTGTCGATATGTTATGACCTGCGTTTCGCGTATCTGTATCGCCAATTGGCTCAGGCTGGGGCAGGGGTGCTGACGGTGCCTGCCGCCTTTACCCGGATCAGCGGCGAGGCTCACTGGCACGTGCTGTTACGCGCACGCGCCATTGAAACAGGATGTTATGTCATTGCCCCGGCACAGTGTGGTGATCATCCGGGCGACCGTCAGACATACGGTCATTCGTTGATTGTCGATCCATGGGGGCAGGTGCTGGCCGATGGCGGTGAGCAGACCGGCTTCATCACAGCCGACATTGATTTGGCAGAGGTCGCCGAGGCGCGGCGTAAAATTCCGGCTCTCACCCACGACCGGGATGTCGGCCTTTAGGTTGGCTCGACGGCGACCGGCTCTTCGGCTTTGATCGCGCATATGCGCTGGATGACGCCGGGCAATGGCCCGCTTTCAACAAGCCCGTGTTCATAAGCGACAACCTGCATGCGGCCATTGGCGGCATCCAGCAATTCGCCGCTTTTCAACAGGTGGTCCGGATTGCGGGGGCGCGAATACTGCTCGTTGCCGACGGCAAAGGTCTGATAGATCAGCACGCCGCCATCATTTATGGATTCCAGCAAAGGTACGATAAGAGGCCGGTGCAGGTAATTGACGACGACGACCGCATCGAAGCCGCGACCGGTGAGGAACTCAGGATCACCGGCTTCCAGATCAAGCTCGATAATCTCTGCCTGTTCGCCCAGGTCGGCGACGGCGCTGGTGTCCTGGTCAATCAGGGTGACATCAAGGCCCAGTCCCAGAAGATGACGGGCGTGACGCCCGCCGCCACAGGCAATATCAAGGACACTGCCGCCGGGCTTTATCAGCGGCGCAAAGCGAACGACCCAGGGCGAAGGCTCTGTAATCCTTAGATGACGTGGGGTTTTGGGGTTGGCGTCGGCGTTTGTCATTTGTTAAGTCTTCGCTTCTAAATTCAATCGACTGGCCCTTCAGGGGCCGGAAAGTTATTATAAACCAAGGCTGCAAACCTTCTATAGCGGTGCGAGATATGATTCATTATCAGCTCAGATGTTCCAGAGATCACGAATTCGAAGCCTGGTTTCGTTCCAGCACTTCGTTCGATGATCAATGCAAGCGTGGCGATATCGATTGCCCCGTCTGTGGTGACAGGGACGTCCGCAAGGCATTGATGGCTCCCAGCCTTGGCGCGAACACCCGTAATGGAACGGATGCCAATCCCGAACAACGGGCCCGGGATGTCGCCCGGCAAATTCTTGATACTGCCGGCAAGCTGCAAAAGGTCGTCGAGGATAATTTTGAATATGTCGGCGATGATTTTGCCGATGAGGCCCGCGCCATCCATGATGGCGAGGCCGAAGAACGCGGCATCTACGGCGAGACAACCGAAAAGGAAGCGGTCGAACTGGACGATGAAGGTATCGAGATCGTGCGGATGCCGAAGTTGACGGGCCGTCCGCGCAAGAACGACTAGCCCCTGAATTTAGCTCTTCGTGGCAAACATCAGATAATTAACGTCAAGATCCCCGGACAGCACCCAGTCGTCTTTTAAGGGGCGATAGGTCATGCCGCTGATGTCGCTGACATCCATCCCGTGAGGCCTGATTCCAGCCGCCAGCTCGGACGGTTTGACAAATTTTTTCCAGTCGTGGGTGCCGGGCGGCAACCACCGCAAAATGTACTCTGCCCCGATTTTAGCCAGCGCCAGCGATTTGATCGTCCGGTTCAGGGTCGTCAGCACCATAACGCCGCCGGGTTTGACCAGCGATGCGCTGGCTTCCAGGAATTGTCCTAAATCGGCGACATGTTCGACGACTTCCATGTTCAAGACGATGTCGAACGCCCCTTTGGTCTTGGCCAGATCTTCGGGCAACTGATGGCGATATTCGATATCCAGACCACTTTGTTCGGCGTGCAGTTTGGCGACCGCGATATTCTTTTCGCCGGCATCGATGCCGGTGACCGTCGCCCCAAGCCGTTTCATCGGCTCGCACAGCAAACCGCCGCCGCAGCCAACGTCGAGCAATTTCAAGCCTTCAAGCGGGCTGCCGGACTGGGCATCGCTGCTGAAATGGGCGGCCACATGGTCGCGGATATAGGTGATGCGCGCCGGGTTGATCTGGTGCAGGGGGCGAAAGTCGCCGTTCGGGTCCCACCATGCCTCGGCGATGGAGGTAAAACGTTCGACCTCGTCGGGCAGCGCCGTGCCGCCTGTCGATTCCTGTGTGTGCTGTGTGGCTTCGGCTTTTGCCATGTTATTTACCAAGTCATTCTTTCAGGGTTTGTTCGGGTGCCGGGGTTGCCATTTTTTGACGTTATAGAGTATGAATACGCGCCCGTCGCCCCGCAACCGGAACATGGAATTATTTTCTGGTTATAACGTATTGGCGCCGGGGCTTTCGGTGCAGGAACAAAGAAGACGATTATGGCTCGTATCGTACAGAAATTTGGTGGCACGTCGGTCGGTGATATTGACCGTATCAAGGCCGTCGCCGAACGCGTCAAGGCAGAGGTCGATGCTGGTCATCAGGTCGCCGTCGTGGTTTCTGCCATGTCGGGCGTCACCAATCAGCTTGTCGGTTATGTCGACGAGGTTTCCAGCCTGTATGACGCTCGGGAATATGACGTCGTCGTGTCGTCGGGCGAGCAGGTGACGTCTGGATTGCTGGCGCTTGCCCTGCAAAAGCTGGGCGTCGAGGCTCGTTCGTGGCAGGGTTGGCAAATCCCGGTGCATACCAACAATGCCCACGGCAAGGCGCGCATCGAATCCATTGAATCTGACGCCCTGATCGAACGTATGGAACGGGGCGAAGTCGTCGTCGTTCCGGGATTTCAGGGTGTTTCCCCGGATGGTCGGGTGACGACACTGGGTCGTGGTGGGTCGGATACCTCTGCGGTTGCGCTGGCGGCTGCGCTGAAGGCGGATCGTTGTGATATCTACACGGATGTCGAAGGCATCTACACCGCCGATCCGCGGATTGTCGCCAAGGCCCACAAGCTGGACCATATTACTTACGAAGAAATGCTCGAAATGGCGTCTGTCGGTGCCAAGGTGCTGCAGACCCGTGCCGTCGAAGTGGCGATGAAGCACGCCGTTCGCCTGCAAGTACTCTCTACCTTTACCAATACCCCCGGAACACTTGTCGTTGATGAGGATGAAGTCGTGGAACAGGAATTAGTAAGCGGAATTGCCTATACGCGTGATGAGGCCAAGATCACCCTGATCAAGGTCGCCGACCGGCCCGGTATCGCCGCCGCCATTTTCGGCCCCCTGGCCGATGCGGGCGTTAACGTCGATATGATCGTCCAGAATGTCTCGGAAGACGGCAAGGCCACCGATGTGACCTTTACCGTTACCCGCAGCGATCTGGAGCTGGCTGTCGATGTCATTGAAAAGGCCAAGGGTGACTTGGATTATGAAGGGCTGCGTACAGATGCCGATGTGGTCAAGGTGTCGGTGATTGGTGTCGGCATGCGCAGTCATGCCGGTGTCGCTCAGCGTATGTTCAGCACATTGTCCGACAAGGGTATTAACATTCAGGTTATTTCCACCTCCGAGATCAAGGTCAGTGTCCTGATCGCCGAGGAATACACGGAACTTGCCGTGCGTGCCCTGCATGAAGCTTACGGGTTGGATGCCGATTAATATGTCAGACACCTACAGCAACGCCGAGTTACAAGCCTTGTGGCAGCGTGGTCGGGATTTCCTCGGCTGCGAATACGCCATCTTGGGCGGTGCCATGTCCTGGTTGTCGGAACGCAATTTGGTTTCCGCCATCTCGAACGCCGGTGGTTTCGGAGTTATTGCCTGTGGCTCGATGATGCCCGACATGCTGGCAGATGAAATCGCTGCGACCAAGGAAATGACTGACAAGCCGTTTGGCGTCAATCTGATCACCATGCACCCGGAATTGGATGCCCTGATCGATGTCTGCATTGACGGCAGCGTCAGCCATGTGGTGCTGGCCGGTGGTCTGCCCAGCGGCGCTTCAATCGCTAAAATCAAGGATGCCGGACGCAAGGTTATCTGTTTTGCTCCGGCAGCGGCGCTTGCCAAGCGCCTGATCCGCAACGGTGCCGATGCGCTGGTTATCGAAGGCTCGGAAGCCGGTGGGCATATCGGCCCTGTGTCGACCAGTGTGCTGGCTCAGGAAATCCTGCCCAATGTGACCGATGTTCCGGTTTTCGTTGCCGGTGGTATCGGTCGCGGCGAGGCGATGGTGTCGTATCTGGAAATGGGGGCGGCGGGCTGCCAGTTGGGCACACGTTTCGTTTGTGCGACCGAATCCATTGCCCATCCCGACTTTAAAAAGGCCTTCATCCGCGCTAACGCTCGCGATGCCATGCCGACCGTTCAATTGGACGAGAAATTTCCGGTGATCCCGGTGCGCGCCCTCGTTAACGAGGGCACCAAACGCTTCATGCAGAAACAGCGCGAAGCGGCAGACAGGGTCGAGGCCGGTGAGGTCGAATTGAAAGACGCGCAGTTGGATATCGAGCATTTCTGGGCCGGAGCCCTGAAACAGGCGGTCATTGATGGCGATGTTGAAAATGGCTCGCTGATGGCCGGACAAAGCGTCGGCATGGTGAAGAGTGAACAGTCCATACAGGAAATTATCGACGAATTGGTCGCTCAGGCGGGCCATGCGCTAACAGCGCGAAAGTAGTCCGCGACCACCTGATCGCCAATTAAATATTGCGGGAAAGTCCCTGCATGGCTAAGTCATGGACTATGAATCAGCCGCCCTCACAATCACAGACAATCCCGACGCCGCGTCGCCTGTTGGCGCGGGTGCGCGATGTTATGGCCGGATCAGGCAATCCCGAGGAACGCCTGAATGAAACCGTCGCCATTATTGCGGCCGATGCCGTCGCCGAAGTGTGCTCGATTTATGTGTTGCGCGCCGGTGAGGTTCTGGAACTCTTTGCCACCGAAGGTCTGTCACCTGATGCGGTTCATAATACCCGGCTCAGGGTTGGTGAAGGTCTGATCGGCCTGATCGCCGCACAGGCGCGACCAATGGCCTTCGACGATGCGCCCAGCCATCCCGACTTCGTTTTCCGTGAAGAAACCGGCGAGGAAAAATACCAGTCGCTGATGGGCGTCCCGATCATGCGTGGTGGGCGTGTTATCGGCGTCATTGCGGTGCAGAACAAGACCAGTCGTCAATACACCGAAGAAGAAATTGAAACCCTGCAAACCGTGGCCATGGTGGTCGCCGAGCTGGTTTCCAGTGGCGACCTGATTGCGCGTAACGAGCAATTGCCCGCCGACGGCAATGCCCTGCTGCCCCTGCGTATTGCGGGGGTTGGCCTGAATTCCGGGATTGGAATTGGCACCGCCGTTTCCCACCATCATGAATTCCACATTACCAATCTGGTCGCCGATGATATCGAGGCCGAGCAGGAACGGTTGCGCCAGGCGGTCAAGGAAATGCACGGGGCGCTGGATGACTTGCTCGATTCAACCGACATTAATGGCGCTGGCGAACACCGCGATATTCTTGAATCCTATCGCATGATCGCCGAAGACGCCGGTTGGTTTTCCCGTATAGATGAAGCCATTACCACAGGCCTGACGGCGGAAGCGGCCGTGCAAAAGGTGCAAAACGAAATTCGCGCCCGCATGAGCCAAATCACCGACCCGTACCTTCGCGAGCGTATTCATGATCTGGATGATCTGGCGGGCAGGCTGCTTCAGCATTTGCTCGGCGAAAGCACCATGGCCCCTGATTTTCCGGAAACCGGAACGGTGATCCTGATTGCCCGCAATATGGGCCCTGCGCAATTGCTTGATTACGATCGCTCACGACTGGGTGGGCTGGTGCTGGAAGAAGGCTCGGCGACGGCCCATGTTACCATCGTCGCTCGTGCCCTGGATATTCCCGTCGTCGGTCAGGTCCGCGATGTGCTTGACAAAATAGAGACCGGCGATCCGGTCATCGTCGATGGCCGAAATGGTCAGGTCTTCCTACGCCCCGGCGAAGAAGTTCAGCAAAGATTTCAGGCCAGCCTTAAGAACCGCGAGAAGCAACTAGCGTCCTATGCCCAGTTGCGCGATCTACCAGCGGTGACCACCGATGGTGTTGATATTGGCCTGTTCATAAACGCAGGTCTGCTGATCGATCTGCCGCATATCCATGAAACCGCGGCTGACGGCGTCGGGCTTTATCGAACCGAGGTACCGTTCATGGTGCGCTCGGATTTCCCCAATGTGGATGATCAAACGGCACTGTATACAAAAGTCATCGAACAGGCCGATGGCAAGCCGGTGACGTTCAGGACATTGGACATCGGCGGCGACAAGATGCTGTCGTATGTTGGCGACAGTAACGAGGAAAACCCGGCTATGGGTTGGCGGGCAATCCGTGTCTCGCTGGACCGTCCGATCATGTTGCGCCAGCAATTACGAGCCCTGATCCGGGCTATGGCAGGGCGTGAATTGCGTGTCATGTTCCCGATGATTGCCGAAGTATATGAATTCCAGCAGGCCAGAAAACTTCTCGACAAGGAACTGGAACGCGCCAAAGAGCGCGAAGAGGCTTTTCCCGATGTGGTGAAAGTCGGAGTTATGATCGAGGTGCCATCGTTATTGTTACAGTTGCCACAATTGCTCAACCGGGTTGATTTTATTTCTCTAGGTAGTAACGATTTGTGTCAGTTCCTGTTTGCCGCCGACCGGGGAAACCCCCAGATATCGGAACGCTATGATCCGCTGTCCCCCGCCATTTTGTCCTTGTTTAGCTCACTTGCCCGGCAATGTGATGAAGCAGGCGTTCCCTTTAGTCTGTGCGGCGAAATGGCGGCCTCGCCACTGGATGCCATGGCCCTGATCGGGGCGGGTCTAAGGAACCTTTCCATGGCTCCGAACGCGATCGGTCCGGTCAAGGCGATGGTTCGAAGCCTGTCCGTCGAAGATTTGACGGGCTACATGCAGACTTTGTATGCCTCGCCCAAACATAGCCTCAGGGGTATCCTGCACGCCTTTGCCAAGGATCATGGTGTTGCCGTTTAAGAGATAAACCGCGCTTGACCCTTGAATTTTCATCATAAATCGTCAAAATATCGTCTGCCGTATGGGCGAGTTTTCTTATTTGTCGCCGTCAATCGATTCCCTCGGGGAACTATGAATGATGTCTCAGGATACAGACAACGCAGCGATTGCCGATCAGGACTCCGACCACGGGGCCGGTGTCGGGATGCTTTTACGCGCCTCCAGGGAACGCCTTGGCGAGGATTTACGCAGCGTTGCCAGTATCTTACACATCCGTTTCATCTATCTTGAGGCGATTGAAGAAGGCCGTTTCGACGATCTTCCGGGCACCGCCTATGTCATAGGATTTATCCGGTCGTATTCCGAATATCTGGGGCTCGACAGCGCCGAGGTGGTGCGTCGCTTCAAAGAAGAGTCAGCGGCCGCAACGGAGAACACCGAACTGGTGTTTCCGGTTCCGATCCCTGAATCGAGCATTCCCGGCGGTGCCATCGTCCTCGTTGGGTTCATGGTCACCGCCTTCGCTTATGGCGTATGGTACATGGGCACGGCCAAGGACGGTTTTTTCGCGCAAATGGTAACGCCGGTGCCAGAACGGCTGGCCGACAAGGCACCCGCGCCAACACCGGAGCCTGAACAAATAACCGTTGCCAAAACTGTTGCCAAGGCAGAACCGGTCAAGGTGGCAGAAGAGGCAGAGCCGGTTGTTGAAAAGCAGGTTGTTATGCTGAGCGAAGCCGAACAGGAACGGGCCGACGCTTTGTTAGAGGCCATGGCCGAGGAAGTTGTTGTCGCGGCACCTGAAACGCCGGTCGAGCCTGAAACAACCGTCGAACAGCCGGTCGCCCAACCGGCCCCCCAAGAGGTCGCGACCGTTACCAATGGCACGGTCAATGGTTCGGTCAATGGCACGGTTAGCGGTTCGGATAATCAGGTTTCCCGTATTCTGGTTAAGGCGCGCCAGAACAGCTGGATACAGGTTCGCGACGATGTCGCCCAGCAGCTGGTGGTAACGAAAGTTCTCAGGGCCGGTGACAGCTATCAGGTGCCAAATCAGCCGGGGCTGAAATTATTGACCGGCAATGCGGGCGCACTTGATATATTTGTGGACGGTCAGGTGGTTCCGGCGATAGGAGAGTCCGGTTCGATCCGCCGTGGCGTTGCGCTTGACCCGGACCGTCTGGTTCAAGGCGCAGCGGTCGATTGAGGACCATTTAGTGAGCAATAAATTTAATACAGCAGCACGGCGCAAAAGCGTCGCCGTCGCTATCGGCAATGTTGTTGTTGGCGGTGACGCTCCGATTGCCGTGCAGTCGATGACCAATACCGATACCGCCGATATCGACGCCACCGTCGAACAGGTGGCAGCGCTGGCCCATGTGGGGTCTGAACTGGTGCGGATCACTGTTGACCGCGATGAATCGGCGAAGGCCGTTCCGCATATTCGTGATGCGCTGGACAAACAGGGCATTGATGTGCCGTTGGTTGGCGATTTCCACTACATCGGGCACAAACTGCTGGTTGACAATCCGGCTGCTGCCGAGGCCTTGGCCAAGTATCGCATCAATCCCGGCAACGTCGGTTTCAGAGAGAAAAAAGACGGCCAGTTCTCGTCGATGATTGAAACCGCACTTCAATATGACCGCCCGGTGCGCATCGGCGTTAACTGGGGCAGCCTTGATCAGGAACTGGTCGCCGCGATGATGGACGAGAACGCTGCGCTGGAATCGCCGCTGGATGTATCGGAAGTCACGCGTGAGGCGTTGGTCCGCTCAGCGCTGGACAGTGCCGAGCGCGCCCTTGAACTGGGTATGTCGGCTGACAAGATCGTGCTGTCGTGCAAGGTCAGCGGCGTTCAGGACCTGATCGCCGTTTATGACGACCTGGCTGGACGCTGTGACTACGCCCTGCATCTGGGCCTGACAGAGGCCGGTATGGGGTCGAAGGGCATCGTCGCTTCGAGCACCGCCATGGGCATCTTGCTGCAAGGCGGCATCGGCGACACCATTCGCATTTCGCTGACGCCTGAACCGGGCGGCGAGCGTACCCGCGAGGTAGTGGTTGCCCAAGAACTTCTGCAAACCATGGGATTGCGGGCATTCACGCCAATGGTTACGGCGTGCCCGGGCTGTGGTCGCACGACCTCGACCGTGTTTCAGGAACTGGCAAGCGCCATTCAGGACCATGTGCGCGCGTCGATGCCGGTGTGGCGTGAGCAGTATCCCGGTGCCGAGAATCTTAATCTGGCCGTTATGGGCTGTATCGTGAACGGCCCGGGCGAAAGCAAACACGCCGACATCGGAATCAGTTTGCCCGGCACCGGCGAGGAGCCTTCGGCCCCGGTGTTTATCGACGGCAAAAAGGAAGTCACCCTGCGCGGCCCGAATATCGCCGAAGAATTTACGAAAATCGTCGACGATTATGTCGCCAGCCGTTACAAGCCCGACTATAAATCTAAGAAGGGCGAGGCAACGGCAAAAACGCCGTCTGCCGCCGCCCAATAAAAGGAATAACGGATGTCCTCGTTGCAGCCGGTCCGCGGCACGCATGATTTATTGCCTGATGAAAACCGGCGTCACCGCCGGGTCATCGATACCGTGCGCGAGGTTTCCGGGCGCTATGGCTTCGATGAAGTCACAACCCCGATTTTCGAGAAGACAGAGGTCTTTGCCCGCACCCTTGGTGACACGTCCGATATTGTTACCAAGGAGATGTATACATTTGAGGATAAAAGCGGCGACAGCATCACGCTGCGCCCGGAAAACACCGCCGGTGTGGCGCGGGCCTTTATTTCCGGCGGACTGGCCCAGTCACTGCCGCTGAAATTCATCTATCAGGGACCGATGTTCCGTTACGAGCGCCCGCAAAAGGGCCGTCAGCGTCAGTTCCATCAGGTCGGCGCGGAAATCCTCGGCGTTGAATCCGCCCTTGCCGATGTCGAAATTATCGCTCTGGGCGCACATTTTCTCGATGCCCTTGGGGTCCTTGATCAGGCGACGCTGGAACTGAACAGTCTGGGTGACTCTGACAGCCGCGCTGCCTATCGCGAGGTCCTGGTCGACTATTTTTCCAGCCATAAGGACAAATTGTCCGAAGACAGCCGCGAACGGCTTGGGCGAAATCCCATGCGAATTCTTGATTCCAAGGATCAAGGTGACCGCGTTATCATCGCCGATGCCCCGCAAATCGCCGACAGTTTCAACGATACATCGAAGGCTTTTTTCGATGCTGTGCTGGCCGGTCTTGAAACGGCGGGCGTGGCGTATACCCTGAATTCAAAATTGGTGCGTGGCCTTGATTATTACTGCCACACGGCGTTCGAGTTCACCACCGATGCCCTTGGGGCCCAAGGTGCGCTGGTTGCGGGTGGTCGTTATGACGGGCTGATTAAACAAATGGGTGGCCCGCAAACGCCGGGTACCGGTTGGGCCGCCGGTGTTGAACGCCTCGCCATGATGATCGAAAAACCCGAAGACGCCGCCCGCCCCATCGCCATGATCGGGCTGGGCGATGAAGCCGAGGTGAAAGCCCTGACATTGACTCAGCAGTTGCGTCACGCTGGATTCAGGGTCGAGCTAGGGTATTCGGGCAATATGAAAAAACGCATGAAACGGGCCAATAACGTCAATGCCGCCGCCGCCGTTATTATCGGCGATGATGAACTGGCAAAGAATGTCGCCACCGTTCGGGATATGGAGACGGGTGATCAATTAGAGGTGCCGCTGGCATCTTTGGAGGACCACCTGGCTCGTTATCGTTAGCGATGCCATGAACGTATCCCCACCCAAAACTGAAGGCCGTCCACTGGTCGTCGGGGCAAACCATCGGTCCTCGTCGATGCTTTTGCGCGATCGTCTGTTCGTCGAAGAACATGCCATGTCCGGTGTCCTGGAAGCACTGGCCGGTGTTGGGGCGGGCGATGCGTTACTGCTGTCCACATGCGACAGGGTCGAGGTGCAGGCGATCATCGGAAACGATGTCGATGAGGCCACCATTGTCGAGGGTATCCTGGGTGTTCTGGCCGGACACGGTGAAACCCCGGTCAAAGAACTGGATGGGCAGACTTATGCCTATTGGGATTCTGATGCGGTGCGCCAGGTCTTCGCCGTCAGCGCCTCGCTCGACAGTCTGGTCATCGGCGAGCCGCAGGTGTTGGGTCAGGTCAAGGCCAGCCACCGTATAGCGAAAGAAACAGGCAACATTAGCTCCGGGCTCGAGACCCTGATGCAGGCCGCCTATGCGACGGCGAAAAGAGTCCGCAACGAGACCGATATCGGCAAACGGCCGGTATCCATCGCCGCCGCCGCGACCCGTCTGGCAAAGGACCTGCATGGAAACCTTGCCGACAGTTCGGTGCTGCTGGTCGGCGGCGGAGAAATGGGCGAATTGATTGCCACTGACATGCTGGCTTCAGGCCTTGGAAATCTGGTGGTAACCCACCCCAATGCCGGGCGCTCGAACGAACTGGCCTCTCGTCTGGACTGCCACACAGATGATTTCGACGCCTTGGACACATTGCTGCATTCTGCCGATATCGTGCTCGCCTCGTTGGGACGCCGCACCCGCTGCATTCGCGAAGATATGGTCACAGCTGCTATCGGCCAGCGTCGACACAAGCCTATATTCCTGATCGACACCGCCATTCCCGGTGATATCGAACCGTCTGTCGAGCGCATCGACGATGCCTTTTTGTATGACCTCGGTGATCTGGAACGGGTCGCCATGGAGGGCCGCGCTGAACGCCGTGGCGAGGCCGCCGCCGCCTGGAAAATCGTTGACGATGATATCGCCGGTTTTCTTGGTATCCAGGCGGAACGTGAAGCGGTGCCGACATTGAATAAGTTGCGTGCGCATGTCGAAGCCCTGCGCCTTCAGGCGCTGGCGGACGGCGGTGGCGACGATGAAAAGGCGACGCGTCTGCTTGTCAGTCGCTTGCTTCACGACCCGTCGGAAGCCTTGCGCAATGCGGCACGGGCCAATCCGGATCAACACCAGTTCATGCAGGAAACCATTGACCGGCTTTTCGGTCTTGGTGACAAGGAGTGACAAGACGTGAGTTTGAATGAAAGCCTCGAGAAGGTTGTTGCCCGGTTCGATGAACTGGGCGAGTTGATGGCGGATCCGGGGGCCGCGGCATCCGGGGACTTCGCCGGTATGTCCAAGGAATATTCAAATCTGACGCCGGTGGTTGAAGCCATTACCGAACTTAAGGCGGCAGAGAATGAAGCGGTCGATCTGGCGACGATGCTGGCCGACAAAGAAACCGATACTGAGATGCGCGAACTGGCGGAAGCTGAATTCAAGGAATTGAAGGAATCAATCCCGACGCTGGAACGTAACGTCCAGTTGATGTTGCTGCCCAAGGACGAGGCCGACGACAAGAACGCCATTTTGGAAGTTCGTGCTGGAACCGGCGGCGACGAAGCGGCCTTGTTTGCCGCCGACTTGTTTCGCATGTACCAGCGCTATGCCGAGGCGCGCCGCTGGAAGTTCGAGATTATGGCCTTTAACGAAACCGGCATCGGTGGCTGCAAGGAAGCCGTGGCCTCGGTTTCCGGCCGTGGTGTCTTTGCGCGGCTGAAGTTCGAGTCCGGCGTTCATCGTGTGCAACGGGTGCCGGCGACCGAATCGGGCGGGCGGATACATACGTCGGCCGCTACCGTCGCGGTGATGCCCGAAGCCGAAGAAGTCGATATTCAGATCGAAGATAAAGACCTTCGTATCGATGTTTTTCGTGCCAGTGGTCCGGGCGGCCAGTCGGTCAACACGACAGACAGCGCCGTGCGCATTACCCACTTGCCAACCGGTGTTGTCGTGTCCCAGCAGGATGAAAAATCACAACACAAGAACAAGGCCAAGGCGATGCGGGTGCTGCGGTCGCGCCTGTACGATCATCAGCGCCAGCAACTGGACGCCGAACGCTCGGCGGCGCGGAAAAGCCAGGTCGGCTCCGGTGATCGTTCGGAACGGATTCGCACGTATAACTTCCCGCAGGGGCGCATCACCGACCATCGAATCAATCTGACCCTGCACAAGCTGGACCGCTTCATGGATGGTGATTTGGATGAAGCCGTCGATGCTTTGATTTCGGAAGATCAAGCCAGCCGTCTGGCTGAAATTTCGTGACAACCGCCGATACCGCCGGCGAGGCGCTTAAGAAAGCGGCTCAGGCGTTAACTGGGGCCGGGGTCGATAGTGCGCGTCTGGATGCCCGCCTGTTGATGGCCCATGCCTTAGGCCTCAGTGCCGAAGGGGTGTTCGGCCAACCCGACCGCGTGCTTGGCGCGGAAGAGAAAGAACGCTTCCTCAGCCTTGTTGAAAAACGCCGGTCGCGCCAACCATTGTCGCAAATTGTTGGCTGCCGGGAATTCTGGAGCCTTGAGTTTGCCGTTACCACCGACACCCTGACGCCGCGTCCGGATTCGGAAACCCTGATAGAGGCAGCTCTGGCGGCATTCCCCGACAAGGGGGCAGACCTGACTATTCTTGATCTCGGTACCGGCACTGGCTGTCTGTTACTGACGTTGCTGCACGAGCGCCCCGGCGCATCGGGTGTCGGGGTCGATATCAGCGAGGCTGCCCTTGATGTGGCACGAGCCAATACCGAGGCTCTTGGCCTTGATAATCGCACCCGATTGATCGCGAGTGACTGGGGGGCGGAGCTGGCCGATCAGCGTTTTGACCTAATCGTTTGCAACCCGCCCTATATCCCCGAAGGCGACCGCAGCAGCCTGATGCCAGAGGTCGCCTCGTTCGAGCCGCCGCACGCCTTGTTCGCGGGCGCAGACGGGCTTGATGCGTACCGCACGCTGATTCCCGACATCAAAAAGCACCTGCGGACGGGTGGCAGGGTATTCTTCGAGGTCGGTATCGACCAAGCCGACGCCGTTGCCGATATGCTCGGTCATGCGGGTTTTGATGATATCGATATTTCAAAGGATTTGGCGGGCATCGGCCGTTGTGTCCAAGGGTGCGGTTAAGTCATTCTTTTTTCAAAAAACAGTTGGAATACAGGCCCATCCCGACTAGTTTCATATGCAAGAGGGTGACTTGAAGATTGGTCACGGGGGCCGGGCGCGAATGACGCACCCTGTAAAGGCTCCATTCCCCACGCAGTGCCGGTATAAGACATTGGCTTTAAGTGGAGCGAACCGTAAAGACGGAACGCCCGGGTTGCTAAGTGGGAACCATTATCTGACAACAGGAACAAGATGATACGGGCCCTGGTGAAATCCAGGTTCTTATCGAAAACATAAATGCCATGAAAAATGCATCCAACAACAGACGAGGCCGACCGCGCAGTGGCGGAGGCAAATCTCGTCAGGGTTCCAGAAACCGGAATTACGACAGTCACGGACCGGAAAGTAAAGTCCGTGGCTCGGCCCAACAGGTTCTCGACAAATATCTGGCGATGGCCCGTGATGCGCAATCCGCCGGTGACAGAATTGCCGCCGAAGGCTATTTCCAACACGCCGAACATTATTATCGTGTGTTGAATGACCGTCAGGACCAGCAGAAGAAAAACCAGAATGACCGTCAGCAGAATTCCGGACCGCAGGGTCAGGACAATGCGAATAAGCCGAAGCAGGACGAAAACGTTTCTGCCGAAGCACCGGCTGACAATGTTTCTGCCGATGGCGCTGCTGAGAAGTCGGAAGAACCTTCGAAGCCACGGCGAAAGCGCCGACCGTCTAAATCTGACGATAAGGCTGTTCAGGAAGTCAAAATTGAGATGTCAGAAGATACGGCACCCACTGGTAACGATGGTGACGACGAGGCCGCGGCCTAAAGCGGACTAATCCTTTATTTCATCGCCGACGGCGAAACTACCACCGGTTTTAACCGTGGCGAACACTCCCATATTGACGTGCCCAAAGCCTCGTTGCAGTTCCTTTACAAGGTTTCTGTCGCGCTCGCCGGTGCTCGGGTCAACGTTGATGGCGGCGCATCGGTCGATATGTTCAGTCACCGAAAGGGTGACGCTGCCAACCTGTATGTCCTTGCCGCACCACTCGAACTCTTTCCACGGATCAAGTCCGTCGATATAGATGTTGCCGCGAAAACGAATGGGGTCCAGCGGCATGCTGACGACGCGTTCGAAATCGCGGACCGATGCCAGATTGATTAAGGAAATGACCTTGGTTTTCTGGTCCGAGAAGACGACCTCGTCCTTAGCCTCGACCAGCTGTGGCTTGCCGCGGCACTCATCCTTCATATAAGCAGCGAAGAAATCTTCCAGCAGGGCTCGGCCCAGCGGATCACTCATGTTTCCGCGTTTGACCTGCTTGCCGTCGCGAAAGATGGTCAATTCGTTGGTTGCTTCATCGAACCGGGTGTCCAGCGCCGCCAGTTTTTCGTTCTTCATCAACGCAAGGAAACTGGTCTTTGGCAACCAGTGCGGCTTGCCGTCTTCGAACCGGGTTGACCCCAGGGCAAAAGCGAAGCGACGGTCGCTGTTGAGCCCGCCTCCTGCTTCAACAGTAGCCTGTTTCATCTCATCGGGGCTCAAACCTTTGACCGGATAGCGGCAAATTCTGGAAATGCTTGATGTCATCGGGACACAATCTGCATAAGTCATTGATGTGTCAAGAGACCTGGGATGCTTGCGAAGCAGGAAAATTGCGCCATATTAATCGGACGACGTTTTAATCAAGGCTCGGAGCGAAGATGGATTTCGAAAAGTACACCGAAAGATCCCGTGGTTTCATTAACGCGGCCCAGATGCTGGCGACACGTTCCAGTCATCAGCAGCTGACGCCTTTGCACGTCTTGAAAGTGCTTCTGGACGACAAGGAAGGTCTGGCCGCCAATTTGATTGGTGCCGCCGATGGCGACGCCGCAAAGGCCTTGGTCGCAACCGAGGCCGAACTGGATAAGCTGCCCAAGGTCGAAGGTTCCGGTGCCGGACAGGTTCATCTGTCACAGGAAACCGCACGGCTGTTGGCCAGTGCCGAAGAAATTGCCGAAAAGGCGGGTGATTCATATGTCACCGCGGAACGCCTGTTGCTGGCCGTTGTACTGGCGACGGGGACCCCGGCGGCAAAAGCGCTTTCTGATGCCGGTGTGACGGCGCAGAACCTGAATACGGCCATCGAAGACGTCCGCAAAGGGCGCACAGCCAACAGCGCCAGCGCCGAAGACAGTTACGACGCGTTGAAAAAATATGCCCGCGACCTGACCGCGGATGCCGCTGAAGGCAAGATCGACCCGGTCATTGGCCGTGATGAAGAAATCCGCAGAACCATTCAGGTGCTGTCGCGCCGGACCAAGAACAATCCTGTTCTGATCGGCGAACCCGGTGTCGGCAAGACCGCCATCGTCGAGGGGCTGGCTCAACGTATCGTTGACGGTGATGTTCCGGAAAACCTGAAGAACAAGAAGCTGATGGTGCTCGACCTTGGCGCTTTGATCGCCGGGGCCAAGTTCCGTGGCGAGTTTGAGGAACGCCTGAAGGCTGTGCTGGAAGAAGTAACGGTGGCAGCGGGCGAGATCGTCCTGTTTATCGACGAAATGCATACCCTGGTCGGGGCCGGTGCGTCGGAAGGGTCGATGGATGCATCGAACCTGATCAAACCGGCGCTGGCGCGTGGTGAATTGCACTGCGTCGGCGCGACGACCCTGAACGAATACCGAAAATATGTTGAAAAAGACGCCGCTCTGGCGCGACGTTTTCAGCCCGTTTTCGTTTCCGAACCGACAGTCGAAGACACCATTTCGATTTTGCGCGGCATCAAGGAAAAATACGAACTGCACCATGGAGTGCGCATTTCCGACGGGGCGCTGGTTTCTGCGGCGACCCTGTCGAACCGCTATATTTCGGACCGCTTCCTGCCCGACAAGGCCATTGATCTGGTCGATGAGGCGGCATCTCGCTTGCGCATGGAGGTCGATTCCAAGCCCGAGGAAATCGACGAGCTGGACCGTCGCATCATTCAGTTGAAGATCGAGCGCGAGGCCCTGAAAAAGGAAGACGACGACGCGTCCCGCGACAGGCTGTTGAAACTGGAAGACGAACTAGTTGATCTCGAGGCCCGTTCGCACACCATGACGGCGGAATGGACGCAGGAAAAAGATGCTATGGCCGACACCACCAAGCTGAAGGAACAGCTTGATCAGGCCCGCACCGCCTATGATCGGGCCTTGCGTGAAGGCGAACATGAACAGGCCGGTGAACTGCAATACGACCTGATCCCCAGACTTGAGGCACAGATCGCCGATACCGAGGAGAAGGAAAGCCATACCCTTCTGGAAGAAGCGGTCAGCGACGCGCATGTCGCCGGCATCGTTTCGCGCTGGACCGGTATTCCCGTCGACAAGATGTTGCAGGGCGAACGCGACAAACTGCTCGATATGGAAAACAGTCTGCGTGGTCGCGTTATCGGTCAGGAAGAAGCGCTGGAAGCCGTTTCCAACGCCGTCAGGCGCGCACGTGCGGGACTGCAAGATGCCAGCCGTCCAATCGGCTCGTTCCTGTTCTTAGGCCCCACCGGTGTCGGCAAGACTGAACTGACCAAGGCGCTGGCCGAATTCATGTTTGATGATGAACACGCCCTGATCCGTATCGATATGTCGGAATACATGGAAAAGCATGCTGTTGCGCGGCTGATTGGTGCGCCTCCCGGCTACGTCGGGTATGACGAGGGCGGGGCGCTGACCGAAGCGGTACGGCGCAGGCCCTATCAGGTGGTGCTGTTCGACGAGGTCGAAAAGGCCCATCCAGATGTCTTTAACGTGCTGTTGCAAGTTCTCGATGATGGCCGCCTGACTGATGGTCAGGGCCGCACCGTCGACTTTACCAACACGTTGATTATTCTGACCTCGAACCTGGGTGGCGATATTCTAGCGGCTCAGGACGAAGGCCATGATTCCGAAGAAGTCCGCGGCCAGGTGATGGAGGTGGTTCGTGCCTCGTTCCGTCCGGAATTCCTGAACCGGCTCGACGAAACCATTCTGTTCCACCGTCTGTTCCGCGATCACATGGACAGCATCGTCGATATTCAACTGGCGCTTCTGGATAAACTGCTCGAGGATCGTGGCATTACGTTGCAACTGGATAGCGCGGCCCGGGCATGGCTGGCTGATGCCGGATACGACCCTGTCTATGGCGCACGACCATTAAAACGGGTCATTCAACGCGCCCTGCAAAATTCGCTGGCCGGGCTTATTCTGGAAGGCCGGGTGCTCGATGGTGCGACAGTCAATGTCTCGGCAGGCGATGACGGCCTGACTATCAATGGCGAAAAAGCCGAGGCGGCATAAACAAGTGCACTGCGTGGCGTGGTCTCTGGAAGTCAAAACAAGATTATCGACAGAACCTAGTTCTGAGCCAATTTAACCGATTCTGCCTGTTCGGCATATTGGCGACGAATGGCATTGCGCGCTGTCTGGAAGGCGGCCAGTTCGCGGCCTTTCAGCTTGCGCCCGGACGGCATTTTGACCCGGAACGGATTGACCTGGCGCTTGTTACGCAGAATTTCGTAATGCAGGTGCGGGCCGGTCGACCGACCGGTGGTGCCGACATAACCAATCACCTGTCCTTGTTTCACACGCCGTCCCTTGCGGGTCTTGATCGATTTCATATGGGCATAGGCGGTGGAATAATCGGCGTTGTGGCGGATGCGCACGTATTTGCCGTAAGCACCGTTGCGCCCGGCGTGTTCGACCGTGCCGTTGCCGGCGGCATAAATGGGGGTGCCGCGCGGGGCAGCGAAATCCAGCCCCTTGTGCATCTTGGTGTAGCCCAGGACCGGATGGCGGCGTTTGCCAAAGCCGGACGACAGCCGTGCCCCGTCAATGGGGGTGCGCATCAGTGCTTTCTTGGCGCTTGCGCCCTTGTCGTCAAAATAATCGACGGTGCCATCGGCCAGTGTGTGCTGGTAAACGGCCTTGCGTTTTCCGCTGAGCGTCAGAGACGCATAGACGATGTCACCGTTGTGGGTGTGTTCGCCGTCTTCGTTGTAGAAACGCTCGTACATGACCTCAAGCGCATCGCCGGTGCGGATATCGCGCTGGAAATCGACATCCCAGGAATACAGCCGGATCATTTCCGACATCACGGATGCCGGAACATCGACTTTGCTTCCGGCCCTCGACAGGCTGGAAACGATGGTGTTTTCGGCGCGTGCAAGCTTGCGGTTCAGGACCAGTTTTTCTTTCGATGCCGTGAATCCGCCGTTCTCGCCGCGTGCAACGACGATGTTGTTGACGTAATCCGGTGACAGGTGCAGTTCCCTGAATTCTCCGCCCGCCGTATCGGCGCTGTCATGCAGGCGGTCGGGATCAGCTTGGAAATGCAGGTCGATTTTCTGTCCGGCCCGGATACGTTCGGGGCGGAAATGCTTTTTCATGGCGCGAATAACGTCATTGGTCTCGACATCGCTGAGACCGGCGCTGACAAGCATTCGCCCAAGGTTATCGCCGGGTCGTGTGGTCAGCGTCTGGACATAGTTGGGTGCTTCGCCTTCGCCCAGAAAGTCCACCAGGGCGTCGGGCAGGCGGAAGGTCAAGCTGGCGGCGGCCGCAGAATTGCCGAGCGAGATTGGTGCCATTGCCAGCGTCTTTTCGCCGGGTGCATGCTGAACGGCGAGCTCATCGGTCGCCTCGAGGACGAATCCGGCCGATAAAAGGACACCGGCAGTCAAAATGCCGACGACGACTAAACCTCTCAGGAACATGGCCCCTGCTTTCGTGGTTGCAAAGCGAATCATCTTGTTGAATCAATACTCTCGGGGGAAAACGTTAAGAATTTATTGTCTCTGTCGGGGCTTTCAACAGGGCCTTGGAAACCATCCATATAAACATCACGCCGCCGATGATGGCGATCAGCGCACCGATGCCGTTCAGATACATGCCAACGATGGCGCCCATTTCTTCCAAACCCTGGTCGCCGCCTGCGGTTTTGCGCGGGGTGCCGTAGCCTCCAGCCAGAAACAGGCCGATGGCAGCCACAGTCTGGCCGCCGGCAAACATGTAGATTTGCGCGTACAATGCCTTGCCGGGCTTGAGTGCGCGTCCCAGCACCGGCAGGAATAGCCCATAGAACAGGCCCATGAAGCTCAGGTTGATGGCGGCAATAACACCATGATAATGGGCCGGGGTGCGGGTATCGGCACCATCGACGAACAGTCCCAGAAATCCACCGACGGCAAATACCAGCGGTGCGGCCGCCAGACACAGGAAGGCCGGGTCGCGCCATGGCAGGGGACCGCTGCTGCGAATGACAGGAAATGCGACGACGGCAAACAGCAGGGACGGCGCGGCGAGGCCGTATTGCATGTTGGTGAATTGCGAGAAATACCTTTCGGAATCAGGCCCGTAAGTCAGCGAAATGGCGAGTCCGATCAATGCATAGACACCCAGCAGGCCCATCGCCCATGCCATGGTCTTGCAGCCGACGATATCGCGGCCCAAGGTCAAGCGCCCCAGCTGATACAACGCCACCAGCAACAGGGCGGTATTGGCGTATTGCAGAATGTGACCGCCGCCCCAGAACAGGTTCTCGTTGAAATCGTATGACAAGGGCTGGCCGTCAAGCTGCATCAGGGCGATGCCAAAGGCCGCCAATGCGGCCAGATAGATCAACCCGGTGGTCATCATCGACAGCACGAAGGGGCGTTTCCATTCCCCGTTTGATCCCGGAAGTCGGATCAACAGGTCGACCGTCTTAATGGCGACGGCGATGCCCAGCAGCGCCAGTCCGGCGTAATACAAGGGATCGGAAATTGCCGGGATGTAGTTGTTCAGGCTGGCTTCTCCCCGGTCCATAAATGCTGGAACGAACAACAGCAGGCAACTGACGTAGGCGGCGACAAGGATCGGGTTGCGTATAGTTCCTGATGTGCCGATTTCACCCGCCAGACGGGCCGTCGCCAGATGCAACAGCGCCCCCATCACGGCCAGGAACCAGACGGCAAATGAAAACACCACATGGATGACCAGACCCTTCTGAAAGAAGTCCAGCGGCCACGGAAAGATGTCTTGTATTCCGGGTACCCGGGAAAGAGCCAGCAGCAGGGCGAAGACCCCGGCGATGGCGAGTGACAACATGGCAAGACCGGCCCAGCCGCGTAATTCGGCGGCATCGTGCCGGTTTAAGGGGGGCTGCGTGTCAACCATTGGCCGGATAGATGTGCAAGGCCATTACATAAATAATGACGCCGGAGGTCGATACGTACAGCCACAACGGCCAGGTCCACTTGGCTAATTTCTTATGATCTTCAAAACGTCCCCTTGCGGCGCGCCAGATCACTACTGGCACCATCGGCACCAGGACGATGGCACCCATAACGTGGAAAACCAGAATAGTGAAATAAACCGGACGGATAAAACCTTCGCCGCCAAATTTCGCCAGCCCGGCGTTCAGGTGATAAATGACATAAATGATTAGAAACAGGACGGCCAGAGAGATCGCCACCATCATCGTTTTCTTGTGCAGATCGCGCCGCCCGGTGCGGATGAAGAAGTATCCCGCGATCAAAACTGCGATGGTCGTAGAATTGATGGCGGCAAGAATATGGGGAAAGGTTGTGATCTCGGGCATTTAGAAGCCGGTGACGTACTTGTAAATGATGCTGGCGAACATGAATATGGCGATGGCAAACGCAATCGTGCCGATTGTTTTGTTGCTGAGCATGTTTTTGCGAGGTTCTGGATTGTTGTTCTGCATTATTCAATGTCCTTGAAAAGAGGCCGGACTATACCTGTGCCACGGGGGAAAGACGAGGCAAAAAAAGGCGGGAACCGCAATCAAACGGCCCCCGCCTTTTAATGTAAGCGAACAGTTGTCTAGTACTGGTAGCCGTAGCTGCCCCACCAGTAAATCCAGATGAACAGGAAGACCCAGACTACATCAACGAAGTGCCAGTACCAGGCGGCTGCTTCGAAACCGACGTGCTGCTTAGGCGTGAAGTGTCCCGAGCTGGCCCGCAGATAGTTCACGGTCAGGAAACAGGCTCCGACGAAAACGTGGAAGCCGTGGAAACCGGTGGCCAGATAGAAGGTCGACGGATAGATGCCGTCCGTAATGCCGAACATGGCTTCGGAATATTCATAAGCCTGCAGGCCGATAAACAGGAAGCCCAGCGCAACGGTCATCAGCAGGCCAAGACGCAGCTTGCTGTAGTCGCCTTTTTGCAGGGCGTGGTGGGCCCAGGTCAGCGTGACGCCGGAGCTCAGCAGGATAATGGTGTTGTAGAAGGGCAGGCTCCAAGTGTGCAACGGAACGATGCCTTCGGGCGGCCATGTTTCATGAGCGAGAGAACTGAGGGCCGGAACGCTGCTGTGGAAGTAGGCCCAGAAGAAGGCAACGAAGAACATCACTTCAGAGGCGATGAACAGGATCATGCCGACACGCAGACCATGCTGCACGACGGGCGTGTGGTCTTCGCCGTTCTGGGCTTCTTTGACGACATCGCGCCACCAGCCAAACATGCAGTACAGAACGATCGCCAGTCCGGCCAGGAAGCCATACAACGGGCCTTCCTGCATGTACCAGATACCACCGACGGCCATGACGAAGGCACCGATTGTGCCAACAATCGGCCAGCCGCTCGGCTCAACCATGTGAAAGGGGTGCTTCTTAACTTGTTCGCTCGACATCAGTGCTACTCCACTTGAATTAACTTAAGTTCTTGAATCAATTTTCATTTTGGCCGCTGTTTGTGCGGCCTTTTTGGCTTGTGCCCGTTTGGCATCGTCCGGGTCCCTGTAGAAAGTATAAGACAGGGTAATCGTGCGAAGGTCGCGGGCGTTGGGGTCGTTAAACATTTCAGGATCAACAAAGAAAGTCACAGGTAAAGACGCTTCTTCACCTGGCGCCAGTTTCTGCTCGGTAAAGCAGAAACATTCGACCTTGTTGAAATATTCCCCGGCCTTGTACGGCGTCACGTTGAATGTCGCGGTGCCAATGACGGTTTCATCGCTCGTGTTCACGGCCGTGTAATGGGCCAGTGCTTCAGAACCGATGGGCAGGGTGATTTCCTTTTGTGCCGGCTTGAACTTCCAGGGCAGGGCCGAGTTGACATTGGAATCGAAACGCACGGTGATCATCCGTTTTTCATCCGTCGCAACCGGATTTCCGGTAACGCTGGCAACACTTTCCACTCGGGATGTGGAGCCGCCGTATCCGGTGACCTGACAGAACAGCTGGTACAGAGGAACCGAGGCAAAAGCCAGCCCAACCATGCCGCCAGCGATGCCGAAAAGCACCATAGCGGTTTTTTTGTTACTGGTTTTGGGCTTGCTCATACCTTGATCCAACTGTTGCCTAATGACCCTTACTCGGCCGCTTCCAGACGAATGCTGTCGACATCTTCATGGGTGTGGAACGGTGCCGGTGACGGAACGCTCCATTCCAGAGTCGTCGCGCCTTCACCCCAGGGATTTGCCTCAGCAGGCACTTTCTTGGAGAACGCGTTGTAGACGACGTAGAAGAAGAAGACGGTGCCGGCAATGGTGATCAGCGAGCCAATGCTGCTGACGTAGTTCCAACCGGCATAGGCATCCGGATAGTCCGGAATACGACGCGGCATGCCAGCCATCCCCAGGAAGTGCTGCGGGAAGAACAGGATGTTAACGCCGATAAAGGTCAGCCAGAAGTGTATCTTGCCGAGCTTTTCGGAGAAGCTGTAACCGGTCATCTTGCCGAACCAGTAATAGAAACCGGCGAAGATGGCGAACACAGCACCCAGCGACAACACATAATGGAAGTGGGCGACGACGTAGTAAGTGTCGTGCATGGCCATATCGGCACCGGCATTGGCCAGCACGACGCCGGTAACGCCACCGACGACGAACAGGAAGATGAAGCCGAAAGCCCAAACCATCGGAGTGTCAAAGCGAATGGAGCCGCCCCACATGGTGGCGATCCAGCTGAAGATCTTGACGCCAGTAGGAACGGCAATGACCATCGTCGCCAGCACGAAGTAGGCCCGTGTGTCGACGTCCATGCCAACCGTGTACATATGGTGAGCCCAGACAACGAAGCCGACGAAGCCGATGGAACCCATGGCATAGACCATGCCCAGGTAACCGAATACCGGCTTTTTAGAAAACGTCGAAACGATCTGGCTGATAACGCCGAAGGCCGGCAAAATCATGATGTAGACTTCCGGGTGTCCGAAGAACCAGAACAGGTGCTGCCACAGGATCGGATCGCCGCCACCTTCAGGCGAGAAGAACGCGGTGCCGAAGTTACGGTCGGTCAGCAGCATGGTCAGGCCACCGGCGAGAACCGGAATGGCCAACAGCAACAGAATTGCAGTGAACAGCATCGCCCACACGAACAGCGGCATTTTGTGCAAGGTCATACCCGGTGCACGCATGTTCAAGATGGTGGTGATGATGTTGATGGCACCCAAAACAGATGAAGCACCGGCAAGGTGAAGGCTCAGAATACCGAAGTCGACACTGGGGCCGGGATGAAAATCAGCATTGGACAGGGGCGGATAAACCGTCCAGCCAGTTCCCGGTCCGTCGCCGATCAGGGCCGACATGACCAGCAGCACCAGGGCAGCGGCCAGAAGCCAGAAGCTGATGTTGTTCATGCGCGGGAACGCCATATCCGGCGCGCCAATCATCAAGGGAACGATCCAGTTGCCGAAGCCACCAATCAGGGCTGGCATAACGACAAAGAAGACCATGATAAAGCCGTGTGCGGTGACCAGCACGTTGTAGAACTGGAAGTCCTGAACGTATTGAATGCCGGGTTCCATCAGTTCGGCGCGAATGATCCACGACATGCCGCCACCAACAATGGCCGCGATGACGGCGATTACCATATACATGGTGCCGATATCTTTGTGGTTGGTGGAATAGACCCAGCGTTTCCAACCCGTCGGGGTATGGTGGTCGTCGTGTGCCGTAGCGGTTTCTGCGTTAGACATCTTGTAATACCTTTTAAAGTCTGATGAAGGGATGCCTGAGGCCTTAGCGGGCCGTCAGGGCAGCCTTTACGTCATTGACAAAAGCGATGCGGGGACTGCTGTCGTCCGCCTTCGCAAATTCCTTCTGGGCTTCGACCGTCCAGGCCTTGAAGGCCTCTTTAGAAACGGCTTTGACGGCAATCGGCATGAAACCGTGGTTGACGCCACAAAGCTCTGAACACTGACCGTAGTAAGTGCCTTCCTTGTCTATGCGGACCCAGGTTTCATTGGTCCGTCCGGGAACTGTGTCGATCTTGATGCCGAAGGAAGGCATCGCCCAGTTGTGGATGACATCATCGGATGCGAGAAGGATGCGAATGTCGGTGTCGACCGGCAGCACGACTTCGTTGTCGACGGCCAGCAAGCGCGGCTGGCCTTCCTTCAGGTCATCATCATCGACGATGTAGCTATCGAATTCGAAATCGCCGTTGTCGGGATACTGATAGGACCAGTACCACTGATGGCCGGTGACTTTCAGGGTCATCTCGGCATTCGGGTTCTTATCCATGAAATACAGCAGCTTGATCGACGGTGATGCAATTAGCACCAGGATCAGGATGGGAACGGCGGTCCAGATGACTTCCAACATCGTGTTGTGGGAAGTCGTCGACGGAACCGGGTTGGCTTTTTCGTTGAATTTGACGATGACATAAATCATCAGCGCCAGGACGAACAGCACAATGCCGGTAATAATAATGAGCAGAAGATCATGGAATTCCGTGATCTTTTCCATTACCGGCGAGGCGGCATCCTGGAATCCAATCTGCCAGGGTTTAGGCTGGTCGGCGAAAGCAGCGCCGGAGAAAGTGAAAAAGGCAACCGCAGCAAGCGTCGCCAAGACGTGGAGTCTTTTGAACATGAACAACATTCGAACCGTTCCGATATAAAATTAAATCAATGACAATTGCGACCAGAATGTTTTGCTTCTTAGACTCGCTTTAACGAGACTATGGCTTGATTATTCCTAGTTGCTTCCCCGAGGGTGACTAACATGCGAAAGATCGAATGAAAAGGCTTTTTTGAATGGCTCAGCACCACACTCGGGTATATCAAATGCTCTGTTTGAATGCCTTCCCGTCGTTTGCCCGGCAGGTGAAATGAAGGCATAGTGTCGTCATGAAAAACGGTGACGTCATTCAAGATAGCGAAATAAAGGGCAAAGAAAGTATATCCGGGCACCTCGAACTGCTTTCGGATATGGGGCAGGATTTTGCCACTTCGCTGGATATCGACGAGACCTTGCGCCATGGGTTGCAGCGAATCGCTGATTACGTCGGGGCCGAAGGCGGTGCGCTGTTCCTGCTTGATGAAAGCGGCGAGATGCTGGAATGCACGGCTTGTGTCGGGCCGACGGAAATCGTCGGGCTGAAACTGGGCAGTTCAGAGGGCATTGTCGGACGTAGCGTTCAGGAAAATACCGGTGAAATCGTCCGAGACGTCTCCAAAGACCCCAATTTCAAGACCGAGGTCGATGCAGAAAGCGGCTTTACCACACGCTCCATCCTGTGTGCGCCCCTAAGCGTCAAGGACGAACGCATCGGCGCTATTGAACTGGTCAACAAGACCAGCGGTGATGGTTTGTTCGATGACAACGACCTGTTTTTCCTGCAATCGCTGGCCTCTTCGGCAGCTCTTGCCATCCTCAACGCGCGCATGGCCGAGGCCCTTGTCGAACAGGAAAGGGTCAAGCGCGAACTGGAACTGGCCGCTGAAATTCAACGCAGTCTTTTGCCTGATGAGAAAGGGGAGGAGTACCCTGTGCATGGTGTTAATTGCCCAGCGCGTACAGTTTCGGGCGATTTTTATGATTATTTTCCACTGCCTGACGGTCGCATCTATTTCAATTTAGGCGATGTGTCGGGCAAGGGCATGAACGCCGCTTTGCTGATGGCGAAGACGGCGAGCCTGTTCCGGTGCTTGGGAAAAACCATCCACGACCCCGGACGCCTGTTGTCGCTGATTAACGATGAAATCTGCGAGACCGTCACCCGCGGCATGTTCGTGACCATGCTGGGCGGCATTTACGATCCGAAGAAAGGCACCGTCAAACTGGCCAACGCCGGACACGAGCCACCGCTGTACCACGCCCGGGACGGCAGCTTTACACCCCTGCCGGCCGAGGCCCCGCCGCTGGGCATATCGCCTTTGTTGACGGCAGGCGGCGGCATTCCGGTAACCGAGCTTGGTCTTGATGGCGGCAGTCTTTATGTTTTCACCGATGGTGTTACCGAGGGCTATCTTGAAGACGGCAGTGAATTCGGCGCCGACGGCCTGATGACGCTGCTCACCGATATGGCCAGCGCCGCGGCCCCGGAGCGCCTGGCTGAGGTAAAGCGGCGCATAAACAGGGAAAACGTCGCGCTGAGGGATGACCTGACGTTGTTGGTAGTCGATGACGGTGTTTCGATGGACGGGCGCGAGCAAATGGCCGGAGAGGCGGATATGAGCGACGACGAGACGATTCTGCACCTGCAGTTTCCGTCCCACCCGGATCGCCTGAAACTGGTCCGCAGCGCCGTTTTCGACACCTCTATTCACAGCGGCTGCAGCGACCCCATTGCGCGCGACATCGTCATTGCCGTCGACGAGGCATGTCAAAACATCATTCGTCATGCCTACAAAGGCTCACCCGACGGCGAGGTCGTTCTCGATATTTGCCGGGAAGGCGCTAATCTGGTGCTCAATCTGCGCGATTACGCCGACAAGGTGGATGTATCGAAAATCAAACCGCGCGATCTGGACGACATCAGGCCCGGCGGGCTTGGCACCCACTTTATCCGCGAGGTGATGGACGAAGTCACATTCCTGGACCCGCCAGAGGGCGAAGGAAATCTTCTTCGAATGGTCAAACAAATCGCTTAGAACAGAAACATCTGGGAATGAAGGTCGGACACGAAAAATGAAACACGAAGTCAATGAACAGGGCGGAGCCGTTGTTGTCGGTTTCGAAGGAGACGTGGATCTTCAATCCTCGCCAGACGCCAGAAAGATCATGCTTGAATGCGTCGAGCGCAAGATGCCCATTCTGATCGACCTGTCGAAGGTCGAATACATCGACTCATCGGGCATTGCGTCCCTGGTCGAATGCCTGCAAACGGCACGAAAATCGGGCAGCGATCTGGTGCTGGTGGCGGTGAGTGAGTCGGCGCTTCGGGTTCTGGAGTTGGCGCGTCTGGATAAAGTCTTTACCATTTGCGATACCATCGAGGACGGTCTGGCAAAAGTCGGATAGTGAATTTCGATTTCTGGGGTTGGGATGCAGTTCAAAGACCTGAAAGAACAGGCAGAAAACTATGCTGAAAAAATCGGCAAGCTGACCGTTGTCGGCGTCGAGGAAATCGGCAATGGCGGTGTGCTAGTCGCCGAGAGCATGTATTGGCTGATCTTCGGGGCCAGCCTGAAACAACCGGTGCGACCATCGGCCGTCGTCGTGCAGATGGTTGAAATCGGCATCAAGGCCATTCCCATTGTTGCCATGCTGGCCGGTGCCATCGGTGCCATGCTGGCCATTCAAAGTATTTATATGCTGAGCATCTTCGGGGCCGAGTCCCAGGTCGCCTATGGCGTCGCCTTTTCGGTGGTGCGCGAATTTGCACCGTTGATTACCGGCATTCTGGTCGCCGGTCGGTCCGGCTCCGCACTGGCGGCGCGCTTGGGCACCATGAAAATCAGCCAGGAAATTGATGCGCTCAAGGTCATGGGGATTAACCCGGTGCGGTTCCTGGTCGTACCTGCATTGCTGGCGATGCTGATTATGGTGCCGGCCTTGACCATGCTGAACGGCATGATCGGGCTGTTGTGCGCCGGATTGTATATTAATGCCGACCTGGGCGTCAGCCTGGCGGCCTATGGCGAACAATTGATCGATATCCTGTCCATCGACGATGTCATGCACGGCATCGGCAAAAGCGCCATCTTCGCGGTTCTGATCGCCGTTATCGGGGTCGTCAACGGGGCCTCGGTCACCGGTGGTGCCGAAGGCGTCGGCAAGGTAACGACACGTTCCGTGGTGCAAGCCATTTCGGCAATTATTGTCACCGACATGATATTCGCGTTCATCGCGACACGCGGATAAAGGGGATAAGCGAATGACCGCCGATGAAACCGACCAGCCAAAGACCGTGATCGAGGTCGAAAACCTCGTCACCCACTATGGCCCCCGCAAAATTCTGGATGGCGTCAGCATGAACGTCCAGGAAGGCGAGGTCATGGTCATCATGGGCGGCAGTGGATCGGGCAAAAGTACGCTGCTCAGGTTCCTGATGGCGCTTGAACGCCAGACGTCGGGTACCATCAAGCTGTTGGGAAACGACATTGAAGAACTGAGCCAGCAGGAAATGTTCAAATTGCGCAAGAAAATCGGCGTCGCCTTTCAGGGCGGGGCGCTGTTTTCATCGATGACGGTCGGCGAGAACATCATGTTGCCGCTCTATGAACATGCCGACCTTGATATGATGACCATGGAAATCATGGCGCGCATGAAGCTGGAGGTCGTCGACCTTGCCGGGTTCGAAGATTTGATGCCGTCGGAACTGTCGGGTGGCATGATCAAGCGCGCGGCTTTTGCCCGCGCCGTTATCATGGACCCGCTGCTGCTGTTTTGCGACGAGCCATCGGCCGGGCTGGACCCGGTTGTCGCCTCGGCCCTGGATGACTTGATTTTGAAATTACGCGATGCCATGCGTATGACCGTCGTCGTCGTCACCCATGAACTGGAAAGCGTGTTCAAGATCGCCGACCGGGTAACGGTGCTGGATCGTGGTCATATCCTGTTTATCGGTACCGTTGATGAATTGCGTGCGTCGAAAAGCGAGCGTATACAGAACCTTCTCAACCGTCGCCCTGAAGACGACAACATCGACCCGGACGAATATCTGCGCCGGCTGACAGGCGAGGCTGAGGACATTGGGGGAGGCGCGACCTTATGAGGAATAACAAGCTCAACTACGTGATTGTCGGAACATTTGTGTTGGCCATGCTGGTCGGCCTGATTATGTCCGTTGTCATGTTGACAGGGCGGACCGGGTCCACGGATTCATACTATGCGATCTACAATAACGTCACCGGCGTCAAATTCGGCACCCAGGTGATGTATGAAGGCTATCCGATCGGGCAAGTCGACGAAGTGACGCCTGTCGTCGGGGCCGGAAAAATGAGCTTCCGGGTTGATTTCTCTATTATCGAGGGCTGGCGTCTGCCCAACGACAGTGTGGCCAATATCGCCGCGCCGGGTTTGTTGTCGGCAATCACGATAAGCATTTCAGCCGGACAAAGCGCCGATACGCTGAAGCCGGGGGCGGAAATTGACGGCGAGGAAAACGCCGACATGTTCGCCGTCGTCAGTCAGGTCGCCGACGATCTGCGCCCGCTGATGAAAACCATCGACGGCACCGTCGGCAGTTTCGGCAAGTTGCTGGAAACGGACATCACCGAAATGGTTTCCGACCTTGCCCAACGGGCCCCCAGGATCGCCGACAACATCGAAGACTTCACCGGTAAGATCAACCAGAGCAGCGACCAGTTGATGGCCCTGCTGACGCCTGAAAACAGGGAAAAGATCGAGGCCATGATCAGCAATCTGGATGTGGCGGCGACAAACTTTACCGAACTGTCGGGAAATCTGGACGGGCTGGTCAAGGAACTGGACGCTCTGGTCGTCGACAACAAGGGCAATATCGACAAGTCCATGGTCGACTTGCGCTATGTGGCGGATTCTGTGGCCCGCCATATCGATTCCCTGAACCAGAATATGGAAGCGACGGCGCGCAACATGTACGAGTTCAGCCGCCAGATCAGACAAAATCCGGGATTGTTGCTGGGTGGAACGCCGCCCCGTGACGAGGCGCGGCAATGATAAAGGGGGATATTGCAGTGAACCTGAAAACAATCTTTTCGGCCCTGACGGTCGTTGTCGCCTTGTCGGTCGCCGGTTGTTCGCAACCGCCGGTACCGAAAGACAATTATTACCGCTTGCAGGTCGCAACTCCGCAAGCAGCACCCGCGCCTATCTTTAAAGGCGTTATCGAGGTCAGCCGCTTCGTCGCCGATGGCCTGACCGCCAGTCGCCCTATCGCCTATAGCAAGGCCGATAGCCCGCATCAGCTGAATGCGTATCATTATCATTTCTGGACCGAACCGCCGGTCGTCATGCTGCGCGACCAGTTGGTCGATTTCCTGCGCGCCGCCAACGCAGCCGATTTGATCGTGACGCCGGAAATCAGGTCCACCGTCGATTATGTTCTGACCGCCAAGATCAAACGGCTGGAAAAAATCGCCGGTTCATCGTCCAGCGCCGTTGTTGAACTGGAACTGGGGTTGCAGGACAACCACAAGGACCGGGTCGTGCACTTAAAGACCTATCGGGTCGAAACCACGGCGAAATCCAGTTCCGTTGCCGATGCCGTCGTCGCGCTCAACAAGGCGCTTGGCAGCGCCTATACCCTTTTCGTCGAAGACCTGAAGAAACTCTAGACGTTATTCCACGCGGCCCCTCCTTTCGCTTTCAACACCTTGATTTCGGCTGGTGTTGAATTTGAGCAGAGCACCACTTTGCCTTAGGGTGTAAGTGGAGCAATATTCAATGAAAGGGTGCGCCACCGCATGAAGGGCTTCTTAGGCATTTTGGGGATGATTTTGTGCCTGCTGGCCGTGTCACCAAGCATGGCGGAAGAAGATCGCGTGCAATTTCTGATCCGGCAAGCCGAGACGGCGATTTCCCAAGATGATATTGAACAGACGGCTCAATACCTCATGGAAATGAATGAATTGTTCTATGGCCTGGGCACCGAGCAAGAAGATATTCCCGGAAAATTTTCCATGACGAATTATCAAAAAGAGTTGTGCCTGGATCGAAAAGCGACAGCTTTATTGTTTACACCCGCAAAGATAAAACGCCTTCAGCATATTGCACGCGTCTTGGCAGATGGGCTTGTTCACAGAAAAGAAGAAAACGAACCCTACGTTCACGTCATACTCGAATGTACCCAGGACAACGGCGATCCCGTGCCGACGGCCAAGGCATTGCGAGAGGGCTTTTCCTGGGTGAAGAAGCTCAATGAGGCAACCATCGAGGAAGCACACGCCATGGGGCAGGAGTATGAGGCGCTGCTTGAACAGCACCCGGGCGACTTTTTTTATGACATGCTTAACGATTCTGTAGACATCAGAATCCGCTATATACGCGAAGAGGAAGAGCGCCGGGAAGAAAAAAAACGCTACCCCAAAGGCAGATTCTATCAGATCGATCTCGTTAATAAAGCCGACAAGGGCGTCCTCGCCGCCCAGTTGGAGGTGGCGCGCGGCATCGAAACCGGGACCGACTTCCGGCAGCACAACGCGATGGCTTATTTTTGGTACAAACACGCCCTGCAAAACGGGGGAGGCGACGTCGCCCAAGCCGGCATGGACAGGCTGCATCCCCATTTATGGGAAGGGGATTTTCAACTCATTGACATGTGGACCGAAGAGGGTCGCCGTCCTTACCAGCCTAAATAATGCGCTTCGTTCATCTATTCTTCGCCCATGCACACTCTGTATAGGCGAGACAATTCCGCCGCGATTGAATAGTGGTCATCCTGTTTGCGTTTAAGACTCTTCAGCTTCTCTTGCGCGATGTCACGCGTCTGCTTTTCGGTTTCGATTTTTTGATCTATCTCATCAAGTTTTTGTTGTAGCAAACGAAGATAAGCAATCGTTGAGATCGCTCCAACGGGGCCTGGCTTGGATAGCGAGCCGGAAATTGCCGCAGTCCTCATTTCATATACTATTTCTTCACGGTCTGACCTCAATTCTTCGAGTCTATTTTCACTTTTTGCAACATCTCCCTTTGCCTTTTCAATAGGCTCACGCAAATCATCATGCCTGCGCCACGCGGCATTCTTTTCCCACTTAAGTTTCTCACAGTCTTTTTTCTTTTCTTCCGCCGTGCAGCGGCAGTTATAGGCCTCGCCGGGGTGGCCGCCTTCGGGCGGGTTGTCCCAGGAAAATGTCCTCCCATTTCGTCTGGCGTGCGACGAGCGCACCTTGCTGTCGCCAGCCGTGCGCCAGATGTAGGAGCCTTTCTTCGTGTCAGACGTGTTCTTATTAGTCGTGCTCTTGGCGGTTCTGTAAAATTCCAGCAGTCCGGTGTCAGGATTGATCGTTCCGGCGCCGCCTCTTTCTTTCAGCAAGCTGGCCTCGGCGGGGGATATATGGGCGAGAACCGTATCGCCACGGCGGCCCATGCCTTGCAGGTGTTGAGCCATGGATTGAAGCGCGGATTCAGACTCGCCGCCCGGTTTCATAACGCCATCGACGCGCAAGCCGTTGGCGTGCTGGAAGCTCCGAATGGCGTCGATCAGGGCGCGGTCGGGGAATTCCGTCATGCCCCAATCGGGGACTTCATAAAAGCCCATATCATGCAAAATTTGCTTTGCCGCGAGAACGTCATTCGGCTGGGCGGTGACGTTATCGGCGATGGTGTGTTTTAACTTGAAGGTCTTGTTAGTAGTCCTGGTCATGATTTTGTCTCCGTCTTGGGTGTGCTTGGTGATTGCGGTTTCTTCTTTGGCGCACTGCGTGGTGCGGTTTCTGGAAGTCAGGCATGAAAGGGGACCAAGAGCCCGGTTTTGAAAAAACCAGGCTCCTGTCAAAATTAAAATCGGACTTTCAGAGAATGCGCCACGCGAAGCGTGCGTAAGGAATGACCATAAAAAAAACACGCGTGCCCGGAATACGGACACACGTGTGCTGGTCGATGGTGGAGACTATAGTGCTAAATGCACGTAAAAGTCAAGTAAAACGAGGAGTCTGGATTCCAGAGGCGTTGTCCCGAAGGGCACCCCATATGCCTGACTTCCAAGGTCCTCGCCCCGCAGGGCGCATTAATCAAAGGATATCCAGCGCCTGCTTGTACAGGTCGAGAAGCTGTTCCTGCTCGTGGCGGTCCGATGTGTCCATGGAACGCAGACGGACAACCTGACGCAGAACCTTGGCGTCGAATCCGGTGCCTTTGGCCTCGGAATAAATCTCGCGAATATCGGCGGCCAGTGCCGACTTTTCTTCTTCCAGCCTCTCGATACGTTCGACAAACGAGCGTAGCCGATCTCCGGCGATGCCGCCAACTTCTCCCATGGTGTTCTCCTGTTAAATCGTCATTTCAAAGGTGCGGGATTTTTAGCCTTAGGACCGGCGCTTGGCAAGGGGTGAAGGCGAGACCGATATCAGACACCCCTGACGGTTTCGTCGATCAGCATGTCGACGACGGCATCGAGAGCCTGTTTCGGCTCGGCCCCGCCTTCGATAGCGGCGTTATAAGTCGCCACCTGCATGTGTGCGCTGGTGCCGTCGGAAACAATGGTGCGGATACGGGCGACCTCGTCTGTGCATCCCAGGGCCGCGGCGTCTTCGCCGATCAGATCGATCAATTCTTCCATCAATTCGCCACTGGGGACGATCGCCCCCTTGCCGAAATCCAGCAGCCCTTCATCCAGCCCGTATCGTTGGGCCCGCCAGCGGTTTTCGCTGATCAGCATGTTTGCGTACATGCGCCAGCGCTGGTTGTCGCGCCGCAACCGGTACAGCATATGAATGACGCACACGAAAACGGCGGCGATGGTGACGGCGTCTTCAAATCGGGTGCAGATATCGGAAATGCGCATTTCCAGGGTCGGGAAATTGCAACTGGGGCGGATGTCCCACCACAACATGGAGGGATCCTTGATGGTGCCGGCCTTGCACAGGATATCGACGTGGCGCTGGTATTCGGCGAAGGAATCAAATCGTTCCGGCAGCCCGGTGCGCGGCAGTTCGTCGAAAACGCTCAGCCGGTATGATTTCAGGCCGGTGTCTTCGCCGCGCCAGAACGGCGACGATGTGCTGAGCGCCAGCAGATGCGGCAGGAAATAACTCGCCTGATTCATCAGATCAATGCGCAGTTCATCATCGTCGATGCCGACGTGTACATGCATGCCGCATATCAGCAATCGTCGGGCGACACCTTGCATGTCATTGGCAAGGGCGTTGTAGCGTTCTTTATCTGTGTGGTGCTGGTGCTGCCATTCGGAAAACGGATGGGTCGACGCTGCGATCGGGGCATAACCATATCCGTCGGCGATGTCGGCGACCGTGCGCCGCAGTTTGCCCAAATCGCGGCGGGCCTGGGCGATGGATGAACAGACGCCGGTGGCGACTTCGATTTGTGATTTCAGGAATTCCGGTTTGACCAGCTCTTTCAGCTGTTTTTCGCATTCCGCCATCAGGGAATCGGGCGGATCGCTGGCCAGGTCGCGACTGTCGCGTTCGACCAGCAGGTATTCTTCTTCGATGCCGATGGTGAATGAAGGCTTCACGGTCGCCATGGCTCCCCTTTAAAAATGCTCGACCCGGTGCAGCGTATCATCAGCCAGAATATCGGCAAAGGCTTCGGCCAGAATATCGGCCCAACGCTCAACTCCCTCCGGGGTTTCGACAAGATCCTGTCTGATCTCGACGGCGCAGTTGGGCAGCCCGGCGGCACCCGCGTGCAGGTCTATGGTATAGGCGATTTCGCGGCCTGAATAGGGTTCGTTGTCGCCGACATGCAGGGTGCCGTCTTCCGCCATGCGCAGCTTTTCCATCAACGGCGTCGGCATTCTGGGGTCGCGGTTCCACAACACGCCGATATCCCAATACCGGTCTTCGCCGCCCAGCGACGGGGTAAAGGTGTGGATGGAAAAAAGCGCAGGCGCCGGGCCGCGTCGCCACAGGTGGGCGAGGGCGTCTGCTGCGGCCGTATGATAAGGCCTGAAGAAGCTCTCGACCCGCTGGCGTTGCTCGTCTTCGTTCAGGTCCTGATTGCCGGGAATGGGGATTGTGTCGCTGACCAGCGGGATTGATCCCGGGTCGCCGTCCTGTCGATTGACGTCGATCAGCAGGCGCGAATAGCCGGCCAGCACCGCCGCCGCGTCCAGCCGCTCTGACAGCTGCCGGGTGACGTCAGCGGCACCGATGTCCCAGGCAATGTGCAGGTCCAGTTGCTTTTGATCGAGGCCAAGGGTGTCCAAGGATTTTGGGATGGCGCGGCTGGCGTGATCGCAGACCAGCAACATGGACGCCGCCCCGTCCGGGTTCAAAACCTCGAACGGGGGTGGGTCGTTGGGGCCTATCAAAGTGTTTTGCGTGTTCATGGAGAAATTTTCACGCGCCGAACCCGCGGCGTCCAGCGTTTTGGTCAATTGTGAATTTCGATAATGAGGGTAAATGGTGCCGCCGGACAGAATTGAACTGTCGGCCTCGCCATTACCAATGGCGCGCTCTACCCCTGAGCTACGGCGGCATAATCGCAATCGAACAAGAATCCGGGTCGCGAAGGCGCGCACAATGCCATAGCGCCCCCGCCTAAGCAAGCGTCCCTTGACGAAGATTATTTCGATGCGCACCATGCAGCACGAATAGCTGCATCGGGGACGCGATCTTCATGAATACCGAGACCGGGAAAACCAGCAAGCACGACAGCAAATTGGCCGAACGCCGCCGCCGACAGGCCGAGCAGTTGCGGGCCAACTTGAAGAAGCGCAAGGATCAGGCCCGGAAACGGAATTCGCCGTAAATTCCTTGTCGCCGCCCAAGCCATGACGTAAACAGACGCCATCATTTGAACATTCTTGGCAGTTAAAGAAAATCCATGGACAGAATTCTCATCCGCGGCGGCAACCCGCTAAACGGGACCATCCATATCAGTGGCGCGAAAAACGCGGCGTTGCCTTTGTTGGCGACGTGCCTGCTCAGCGAGCAGCCGCTGGTGCTGTCCAACCTGCCGCACTTGGCCGATATATCGACCATGGCGCACCTGTTGTCGGAATTGGGGGTCGATATCTCGATGGATGGCGGTGCCGGGAACGGCGGCAATATCGGTCGGGTCTTTCGACTGGATGCCGGGCCGGTCAACAGCACCACCGCGCCTTATGATCTGGTTCGCAAGATGCGGGCCTCGGTATTGGTTCTGGGGCCTCTGCTGGCACGTTTCGGCAAGGCCCGGGTGTCGCTGCCCGGCGGTTGTGCCATTGGCACCCGCCCGGTCGATCTGCACATCAAGGCATTGCAGCAGATGGGGGCCGAGATCGAACTGGATGAAGGCTACATCGAAGCCAGTGCTCCCGATGGCCTGAAAGGCGCCCATATCGTATTTCCCATGGTTACCGTCGGTGGCACCGAAAACCTGTTGATGGCGGCCACCCTGGCCGATGGCGAAACGGTGCTGGCCAATGCGGCGCGCGAACCGGAAGTTACGGACCTGGCCAACTGTCTGGTTGCCATGGGTGCCGAGATTGACGGTATCGGCACCGATACCCTGCGCATTCAGGGCATGAAGACCCTGCACGGGGCCGAATATTCGGTCGTTCCCGACCGCATCGAGACCGGTACCTATGCGGTTGCTGCCGCTGTCTGTGGCGGTGAGTTGACGCTGCTCGATACACGTCTGGAACTGATCGATTCCGTTGCCGAAGTGTTACGCAACGCGGGCGTCGAAATTGTCGAGGTCGACGGCGGCATTCGGGTGCGACGCAGCGACGATGGCCTGAAGGGCATCGATGTGATGACCGAACCCTATCCCGGCTTCCCGACCGACATGCAGGCCCAGCTGATGGTCTTGATGGCGGTCGCCGAAGGCGCGTCGATGATTACCGAGACCATTTTCGAGAACCGTTACATGCATGTACCGGAACTGTCGCGCATGGGGGCCAACGTCAACGTCCATGGAGCGTCAGCCATTGTTCGCGGCCGTAGCAGCCTGCACGGGGCAGAGGTCATGGCGACCGACCTCAGGGCCTCTGTATCGTTGGTGCTGGCCGGTCTGGCGGCGGATGGCGAGACGACGATAAATCGCGTTTATCACCTGGACCGGGGATACGAACGCCTGGGTGAGAAGCTGTCGGCTTGCGGGGCCGATATCAAACGCCTGAAAGATTGACGTACCAGAGACCTAACAGACTGGTATAAAACCGAAAAACCTTTTATTAATCCGTCTTGTACAAGTGCAAGGGCACGAATGATGACAAATGAGTCGGAAAAACTGGTTTTGGCCCTGCCCAAGGGGCGCATCCTGAAAGAAGTGATGCCCCTGGTTCGGGCCGCTGGAATCGAGCCGGAAGCGGCGTTCGATGATGATAGCGCACGCCAGTTACGCTTCACCACAAACCGGCCCGATCTGGATATCATCCGGGTGCGCAGTTTTGATGCTGCGACCTTCGTTGCGTTCGGCGCGGCCCACATCGGTGTTGTTGGCAGCGATGTGCTGATGGAATTCGATTATCCGGAAATTTATGCGCCGCTGGATCTGGGCATCGGCTATTGCCGTCTTGCAGTGGCAGAGCCGGTCGACATGGTCGGCGATGACCCGGAACGCTGGAGCCACATTCGCATCGCCACCAAATATCCGACCATTACTCAACGGCACTTTGCCCAGCGCGGGGTTCAGGCCGAATGCATCAAGCTTAGCGGGGCCATGGAATTGGCACCGAACCTGGGGTTGTGCCGCCGCATCGTCGATCTGGTGTCCAGTGGCGAGACCCTGAAGGCCAACGGTCTGGTTGAAATCGAGGAAATCGCCGAGATTACCTCGCGACTGGCCGTCAATCGGGCCGCCTGGAAAACCCGGACCGATGAAATCGGCGAATTGATCGACGGCTTCCGCGAAGCCCTGAATAAAACCGGAGCGCTCGTTTCCGAGACAGTCTCATGACGGCGCGGCTAACCACGACGGCGCCCGACTTTGAGGCAGCGTTTACCGAATTGCTGTCGGCGAAGCGCGAAACCGACACAGACGTTTCTGAAACGGTTACCGGCATTATTACCCAGGTGCGGGACGGCGGCGATGCAGCGCTGTGTGATCTGACGTCGCGCCTCGACCGGTTTCAGGTAACGGCCGAAACGCTCGCCATTTCATCTGATGAAATTGATGCCGCCGTCGCCGAGTGCGATGGGGAGCTGTTGGCGGCGCTGGAATTGGCGGCCAAGCGGATTGCCGATTTTCACGCCCGTCAAATCCCTGATGATCTGGACTACACGGACGAGGCCGGTCTGCGCCTCGGCTATCGCTGGACCCCGGTCGAAGCGGCCGGGCTGTATGTGCCGGGCGGCACCGCGGCCTATCCGTCGTCGGTGCTGATGAACGCCATTCCGGCCAGCGTCGCCGGTGTCGAACGTCTGGTCATGGTGGTGCCGACCCCTGATGGTGTCGTCAATCCGCTGGTGTTGGCAGCCGCCCGCACGGCAGGGGTGACAGAAATTTATCGTGTTGGTGGGGCGCAGGCGATCGCGGCGCTGGCCTATGGCACCGAGACGATCAAACCCGTCGACAAGATCGTCGGCCCCGGCAATGCCTATGTGGCAGCCGCCAAGCGTCAGGTGTTCGGAGCTGTCGGCATCGACATGATCGCCGGTCCGTCGGAAATTCTTGTGGTTGCCGATAACGCCAACGATGCCGACTGGATCGCCGCCGACCTGCTCAGTCAGGCCGAACACGACACCGCCGCGCAGTCAATTCTGATCACCGATGACGCGGCCTTTGCCGATGCCGTTTCGGCGGCCGTCGACACGGCGCTGGAAACCTTGCCGCGTGCCGAGATCGCCGGGCAGAGCTGGCGCGACTTCGGGGCTATTATCGTCGTTGAGGATATGTCCGATGCCGTGCCGCTGATTAATCGTCTGGCACCGGAACACCTTGAACTGGCGGTCGCTGACCCCGATGCACTTGCCGCCCAGGTCCGCAATGCGGGCGCTATTTTCCTTGGCCGCTATGCACCAGAAGCCTTGGGCGATTATCTGGCCGGGCCGAACCACGTGTTGCCGACGGCGCGCAGCGCACGGTTTTCATCAGGGCTGGGTGTCATAGATTTCATGAAAAGATCGTCTTTGATTGCGGCCGATGCCGACAGTTTGGGCGCGGTCGCGCCTGCCGCCATCCGGCTGGCCGAAGCCGAAGGACTGGACGCCCACGCCAGATCCCTGTCCATAAGGCTTAATAAAAGACCGCGGGAGTAGCGACCTTGAGCGATACGCAGAAGATTGCTGACCTGTTTCTAGACAAGAAAAGCGTTGTCAGTCTTTCGGCACAGGTCGATCACGAACGCAAGGTCGCCATTTACGACCTGTTGGAAGAAAACAGCTTCGACCCGGAAGGCGACTTCAAAGGTCCCTTCAACCTGCATCTTTCCATTGCCGAGAACAGGCTGGTCTTCGACGTCCGGGATGTATCGGATGGTGATCTGACAAAGTTCACCCTGCCGTTGAGCCCGCTCAGGTCCGTCATCAAGGACTACTTTCTGGTTTGCGACAGTTATTACAAGGCGATCAAGGTATCCTCGCCATCGCAGATCGAGGCCATCGATATGGGGCGGCGCGGCCTGCATGACGAAGGGGCTGAAATCCTGCGCGACCGTCTGGTCGGCAAGGCCGACATCGACGCCAATTCATCACGGCGCCTGTTCACCCTGATTTGCGTTCTTCATATCAGGGTTTAGGGGGTGCTGGAATGACCGATCTTCCCTCTGCCGTCATGTTTGCCTGTACCATGAATTCCGTTCGCTCGCCGATGGCCGAGTCGATTTTAAAGCATCTGCACGGTCAGCAAATTTATGTGGATTCCGCAGGTGTCAGGGCTGGCGAGCCGGATGGTTTCGCCATCGAGGTGATGGCCGAAATTGGCATCGACATCAGCAAGCACAAGTCAAAAACCTTCGATGATCTGGAAGACAGTTCCTACGACATGGTGATTTCCCTGTCACCCGAGGCCCAGCACAAGGCGGTCGAAATGACCCGCGTGATGGCCTGTGACCTTGAGTATTGGCGAACGTTCGATCCGACATTTACCGAGGGAAGCCGCGATGCACGGCTTGAATCCTATCGTCAGGTGCGCGATCAATTGCTGGCGCGGATAACAGAAATGTTCCCGCCGGACGGCGGGTCGGGAATATGAAGCATCAACAGAATCGTTAAAACACTTGACCCGGCGGCGCTGGGACGTCACTTATTGGGCCGTTTTTGAACATAAACGGATACAAAATGGCGAAAGAAGAATTACTGGAATTCAGCGGCACCGTTAAGGAGCTCCTGCCCAATGCCATGTTCCGGGTCGAACTGGACAATGGACACGAGGTTCTGGCGCACACGGCGGGCAAGATGCGCAAGTTCCGTATTCGCGTATTGGCGGGTGACAAGGTCAACGTCGAAATGACGCCTTATGATCTGACCAAGGGTCGGATTACCTTCCGTTTCAAATAATTTGCAGGGTGACTGATGATGGCGGTGACAGGCAGCGACAAGCCCCGCCTGATATTGGCATCCGCATCGCCGCGGCGCGTCGACTTGCTTGCCCAAATCGGCATTGTCGCCGATGAAATCTATCCAACCGATATTGATGAAACGCCGCTGACAGACGAGCTGGCCAGCGAGCATGCAAAACGCCTCGCCGTTGCCAAGGCATCTGCCGGGGCCGAGACCTTCCCCGACGCCATTGTCATCGGCGCCGATACGGTGGTCGCCGTCGGCAGACGCATTTTGCCCAAGGCTGAAACCGAGGCCGAGGCAAGAGATTGCCTGAAGCTGCTGTCAGGGCGTCGTCACAAGGTTCTGGGAGGGCTCTGCCTGATCGGGCCGAACGGCAAACAAAACCTGCGTCTGGTCACCACATCGGTGACATTCAAACGACTGAGCGTGCGTGAAACTGATGACTATATCGCTTCTGGCGAATGGCAGGGCAAGGCCGGGGGCTACGCCATTCAGGGTCGGGCTGCGGCGTTTGTTAAGCAGATCGTCGGGTCATATTCCAACGTCGTTGGATTGCCGCTGTTTGAAACTTCTTCGTTACTAAAGGGATTGGGCATTTATGACTAAGGACATTCTGATCAGCATGCGCCCCGGGCGCGCCAGCACGGCCGTCGTCGAAGGCGGACGCCTTGTTGAATTGATCGTCGACGATGCAAATTCCGGCAGTCTGGTCGGCAATATTTATTTAGGCCGGGTTGAAAAGGTTCTCGACCAACTGGCCGCGGCGTTTGTCGATATCGGTCTGGGGAAATCCGGTTTTCTGGGGCTGGCCGAGGCGCGGCCGATAAATGCCGAGAGAAACGGCGACGATTCCATTTCCGATTATCTGGTTGAAGGCGACAAGGTTGTCGTTCAGGTGCAACGCGATGGCTTCGAGGACAAGGGCGCCAAGCTGACGACACGCCTGGCGTTGACCGGACGCATTCTGGTAATGACGCCGGGGGATGAGGGCCTGCGCATATCGCGGCGCATAGACGATGCCGATACGCGGGGCAGGCTGGATAGTCTGATCGGCGGCCTGAAGACCGAAGATGAGGGCTTTATCGTGCGCACCGCGGCGGCGGGTGCGACGGACGAGGAAATTACCGGCGATATCGAAAACCTGCGTCAGTCGGGGCTGGCTATGGAAGCGGCGCGCGACACCCAAACACCGCCGGCGCTGTTGCTGGGCGAACAAGACCCGACCCTGCGTGCGCTGCGCGATCTGGCTGGCGACAATGTGGCCCGCATCGTTATTGATTCCGCAGACGCACTCGCCTCGGCAAAATCCTGGTGTGCCGCTTCGGCCCCGGCGTTGGCCGACAAACTGTCCCATCACAATGCGGCAAAACCGTTGTTCGAGGCCGAAGGCATCGAAGACGACATCGACAGCGCGCTGGGCCCGGAAGTCGCGCTGCCGTCCGGTGGCTCGGTTATCTTTGGTGAAACCCCGGCCCTGGTCGCCATTGATGTGAATAGCGGCGGTACCTTCAGAAGCGGTGCCGAACAGTCGGCGTTGGCCGCCAACATGGAAGCGGTGGGCGAAATCGCCCGACAAATCAGGCTTCGCAATTTGAGCGGCCTGTTGGTTGTCGATTTTATCTCGATGAAAAAAGCTGAAAGTAACGACAAGGTTCTGGGCGCGATGAAAAAGGCTGTTTCTGGGGATTCCATGTCGGTTTTCGTCGGCGGCTTTACCCGTTTCGGGCTGCTTGAAATGACCCGTCGACGGGGCCGCGAGGCGTTGTCGAAACTGCTGACCCGTTCGTGTGAAATGTGCGAAGGGATCGGCTATACCCGTTCGCCGCTGACGGCGTCGCTGACGGCACTGGACCGCCTGTTTGCCGAAAACGATTCCGACCCATCGATGCGCCTGTCCCTGCTGGTCAGTCCTGAATTGGCCGATGCCCTGGATGGCGAGGCGCTGGCAGCGCTCAGGGCCGTCGAAGAACGCCTTGGGCGTACCATTAAGATAACGGTGGACGAAGAACTGGCCGCCGATGGCTTCGATGTGGTGCCGGAGTAAGCCAGCCATGACGGATGACAAGGTCGTTCCCTTACGTTCCAAAAACAGCACATGTCCCATGTGCGCCAAGCCGACCGTCGACGACTATCGGCCATTTTGTTCGAAGCGATGCGCCGACCGTGATCTTGGCAAATGGCTAAAAGAGGACTACCGGATGCCGAGCGACGAGCAGCCCGGCTTTGATGGAGAACCGATAGAGGAAGATTAAGCCTTTCGGGTGCTAGACAGCCCCCGGTATTTCTTCTATAAGCGCCTCTCGAAACGGCAGTAAGACATTGCCTGTTCGCGATGCCCGGGTAGCTCAGTTGGTAGAGCAGCGGATTGAAAATCCGCGTGTCGGTGGTTCAAATCCGCCCCCGGGCACCATTTACTCCCACTTATAATGAAAAGGTCTGATGTTGACGCCTGATGATCACAAGGTTTCCCCAATCGTTGATGGGGGCTCTGGCAATCGGGGCTATATGAAGGCCTGTACTACCGGTTTCATGGGGCGCTGCCCGAACTGCATGCGCGGCAAGCTGTTTACGGGCTGGGCCACCCTGAAGCCGATTTGTGACGTCTGTCAGACGAAATTGTCTGATTTCCGCGCCGATGACGGTCCGGCCTACATCACCATTTGTATTGTCGGTTTGATTATTGGCCCGCTGCTGTATTGGGTCGATGACTGGATGCCGCCGTCGCCATTGATTCAACTGGGGTTCTGGTTGCCGGTAACGCTCGCTTTGATTTTTGTCATTCTGCCGCGCGCCAAGGGCATTCTGGTCAACATGGGGTGGGCGCTGAGCCTGAAACATGACGCCCATGGCCATCCGGCGGACGACACCAAGGATTAGCCGCCCGCTAATGGGTCCTTGCCGTCGGCGAAACGCTCGTTCAGCCAATCGCCCAGGGATGCGGTCTTGTAGCCGCCGCTGACCACGTAATCGAGCACACCGTAGAAAATTAACGGTTCGGCGTATCCGGGCATGCGAAAGACCTCTTCGCCATCGGCGTTGATAAATTCGATGTTCGGTGTGCCGTTGACGCCATGATGGCGTGCCAGCTTGGCCTCGCTCATGGTCTTGCCGTCGAAGTCCGTGATGGTTTTCTCGCCGCGCATATCCAGCTTGATGACGTAGAAATTATTGGTGATGAAATCGACCATGATTTGATTGCGGAAGTGAACCTTGTGCATTTTCTGGCAAAAGGTGCATCCGACCTGTTCCCAGATGATGATCAGCTGTTTGCCGTCGGTTTTTGCCGCGGCCAGGTCCTGTTGCAAATCATAGGCCGGGGCCTTGAACCAGGGTTCCGTATACATTTTGTCGGCACCCATTTTCGGCATTGGCAGTTCGGCTGCCGCCGGGGCCGTGACGGCCAACATGAAGACCGTGAGGATGCTGAACACGAAGCCGCTTCTGATTGCGCCATGGGCCATGATTGTTTCCTCTGATTGCGTGCTGCTTATCCAATAGCCGCTTCATGGACGGGGGAAAAGCAGACAATCGGGTTTTCACGGACAAGTGAAGGCACGTGATGACAGATTTAGGGGGCTTGCGCTCTGCCTGTAAATCCGCTCTAACAGGTTACAAATAACGGACATCGCATGTCCCTGCGCAGTTCAGCAGAAACGTCCATAATAATAAGGGGTCGAGGCCGTGTCAGAACCGCTTCCACAACAAACACTGCTTCTTGAATTGCTGATGATGTCGGGCGACATCGCCGTGCCGGATTCTAACAACGGAACGCTTCTGTATAGCACCCTGAAAGAATGCGAAGCCAATAAATGGCTTGAGCTAACCCGTTTCGGGGCTGGCTTTGATAAGGCCAGAATTACCGAAATCGGTCGAAACCTGGTGGTGAAAGGCTAGGCCTCGCCTTCGCCTTCACTTTCGCTCTGCGCCGCAATGTTGGCGTGAACTTCTTCCATATCCAGTGCCTTGGCCTGGGCGACGATGTCTTCAAGCGCGCTTTCGGGCAGGGCGCCGGGCTGGCTGAACAGCAGGACATTCTGGCGCAAGACGGCAAGCGTCGGTATCGACTGGATGGCGAACTGCGATGCCAGTTGCTGTTGCTGTTCGGTGTCGCACTTGGCAAAGGCGATGTCCGGGTTTTTTTCGGAAATTTTTTCGAAGGTTGGTGCAAACATCTTGCACGGGCCACACCAGTCGGCCCAAAAATCGATGACAACCATGTCATTGTTGGTCAACGTTTCTTCGAAATTCTCATCAGTTAGTTCAATGGTCGCCATAGCCATTTTTTCCTGTCTGAATGGATCAATCAATTAGTATTTACTAATATAGCGTCTGTTTCAAGGAAAACCAGCCCTTGTGGACGTGATACCTCGAAGTGCGCTATGACTTTAGATAAGAGCGATCATCGATAACGGTGACGGGTTTATATCAGGGAGGCAGTTTAAAATGACAGGCAAATCCTTTGGCGTCCGTTTTGCGGCGCTGGTTCTGGCGGCGTTGGTCGTTGGCTTATTTATTCCCCAGGCGTCGGCCGCCGACAAGGTCTTGAAAATTACGGCGATTGTCGAACATCCGGCGCTGGATGCGGTGCGCAAGGGTGCTCTTGATGTGTTGTCGGAAAACGGCTTCAAGCAGGGCGAAAACCTGAAGGTTGAATTCCAGAGCGCCCAGGGCGACATGGGCACGGCCGGGCAAATCGCCCGCAAATTCGTTGGCGACAGGCCGGACGTTATTCTGGCGATTGCGACACCCTCGGCGCAGACCGTTGTTTCGGCCGCGCGTGGCAGTATTCCGGTGGTGTTTTCCGCCGTTACCGATCCCATGGGTGCCAAGCTGGTTAACAACATGAAAAAGCCGGGCGGCAATGTCACCGGCGTGTCGGATATGTCGCCGATCGGCAAGCACCTTGACCTGATCAAGGAAATATCGCCGAACGCAAAACGGGTCGGCGTTCCCTTCAACCCCGGCGAGGCCAATGCGGTCAGCCTGTTGAATATGTTGAAGAAGGAAGCACCGTCGCGCGGACTGATGATTGTCGAGGCTCCGGCACCGAACACCAACAGTGTTCTTGCTGCGGCTCGCAGTCTGGTTGGCCGGGCCGATGTTATCTATACGCCGACCGACAACACCGTCGTTTCGGCGCTGGAAGGCGTTGTTAAGGTCGGCATGGATTCGAAACTGCCGGTATATGCGGGCGATACGGATTCCGTACCGCGCGGTGCGATGGCGGCCCTGGGTTTTGATTATTACGACGTTGGCCGTCAAACCGGCCAGGTCGTGCTGCGTATCCTGAAGGGTGAAAACCCCGGCAATATTGCGGTTCAGGGCATCGACAAGACCAACCTGCATGTCAATCCGGGAACCGCGATGAAGATGGGCGTGACGTTACCTGACGCCATCATCAAGCGCGCCGACAAGGTCGTTAAATAGGGCGCGGCGTATAAACGGAGTTGATGGCACGCCATGAGCCTGATCGCGTTTCTGGGTGCGATTGAAGCCGGCCTGTTGTTCGGGCTGGTGGCGCTGGGCGTGTTCATCACCTTCCGGGTTCTCGATTTTCCCGACCTGACTGTGGATGGCAGCCTGCCGCTGGGGGCTGCTGTGGCGGCGACGCTGATTGTCGCCGGTGTGCCGCCCGTTATCGCGACCCTGATCGCGATGATTGCCGGGGGCATGTCCGGGGTGGTCACCGGCTGGCTGAATGTGCGGCTGAATATCCTGCATCTGCTGGCCAGCATCCTGACCATGATCGCGCTGTATTCGATCAACCTGCGCATCATGGGCAAGCCGAACATGCCGCTGTTGGGCGAGGTCACCGTGTTCACGCCGCTTGAGGAAGCCTTCGACCTGCCATTTTACTGGACCAACCTGATGTTGCTGACGGTGGTCGTCGTCGTGACCAAGTGGCTGATTGACGCTTTTCTGAATTCCGAGATTGGGCTGGCCATGCGGGCGACGGGGGCCAACCCGCGCATGGCACGGGCCCAGGGTATTAATACCGACGTGATGGTCCTGGCCGGGGTCGGCTTGTCAAACGCGCTGGTGGCGCTGGCCGGTGCCTTGTTCGCGCAAGTTCAGGGCGGGGCCGATATATCCATGGGCGTCGGTGTTATCGTCGTCGGGCTGGCAGCGGTTATTCTGGGCGAAGCGGTGATGTCGACCCGCACCATCGTGCTGGCGACGCTGGCCTGTATCGTCGGCTCCATTGTTTACAGGCTGGCGGTTGCAGCCGCCCTGAACGCTGATTTCATGGGGCTACAGGCACAAGACCTGAAACTGATTACGGCGGTGCTGGTCGTCGTCGCCATGACTGCGCCCGGCGCGCGCCGGAAATGGCTGAAGAAGCGAAAGGCCGCGAAACCATGATCAAGGCAGAGGACCTGCATGTGGTTTTCAACCCCGGCACAGCGATTGAAACCCGTGCCCTGAGGGGGCTTGGGTTGAGCTTGCCCGAAGGTCAGTTCGTTACGGTTATCGGGTCGAACGGGTCTGGGAAATCGACGTTCCTGAATTCGCTCGCCGGAGAGGTAACGCCCGACAGCGGGCGTATCATGATCGGTGACGAAGATGTTACCAAATGGCCGACACCTAAGCGCGCTGGTCTGGTAGCGCGGGTTTTTCAGGACCCCATGGCCGGCACGTGTGAGGCCTTAAGCATCGAGGAAAATCTGGCGCTGGCGTCGTCGCGCGGGCGCAGACGCGGGCTGAGTGCGGCGGTGTCGGCGGACTTGCGCGATCAGTTCCGCGAGAAGATTACCTCCATCGGTCTGGGGCTGGAAGGTCGCCTTGGTGATCGCATGGGGTTGCTGTCGGGCGGCCAGCGACAGGCGCTGAGCCTGGTCATGGCGACACTGAACCCGATGAAGGTATTGCTGCTGGATGAACACACCGCGGCGCTGGACCCCAAAACTGCGGCGTTTGTGATGGAGCTAACCGACAAGCTGGTCGGCGACGGTAACCTGACCACGTTGATGGTCACCCATTCCATGCGTCAGGCGCTTGATCACGGCGACCGCACCGTCATGCTGCACGAAGGAAAAGTGGTTTTGGATGTGGCGGGCGATGAACGCCGTGGCATGAAGGTCGAAGACCTGCTGCACATGTTCGAGCGTGTGCGCGGCGAGGAAATCGACGACGATGCGTTGATTCTTGGATAGCGCACGCTTTGCGTGGCGCGGCTTCTGGAAGTCTGACTTTGATTATTACAGGATATTATCGAAGGTCATCGTGTCCTGAGTGACATCGGCGACGGCGACCAGTTGCAACTCCGCGGCTGCGATGTCGGTGGCCGTGCCGTCGGCGGTAAATTCGAAAATCGCCGCCGTGCTGGCGATCGCCCCGTTGTCGTACATGATGAACAGCATGTTGTCGGTAGTCGCAATGTGGTCGACGGTGGCAAGCGCCGTCTGCGCCCAGCCCTCGATAGTCGCCGACGTGGTGGTGCCGACGATGATGTCGTTGGCGCCCAAACTTGAGCCCATAAATTCGAATATGCCGATGGTATCGGCGGCGGCGGTGAGAACGGTATCTGAGATTGTCGTCGACAGATAATCCCCCGTTCCCATGTCGGCGGCGGACGCACCGATAGCGGTACTGTTATTGCTTAGCGCCGTATCCCAGTCGAAAATGTCGCCACCGGACCCGGCGGTGAAGTTACTCAGAGTGTCGTAGGCGACAGACGCCTGTCCTGCCGCCGCGACATCGGCGGTGACCGTAATAAAAGTATCGACACCGGCATCGCCAGCCAACGTGTCGCCCCCGGCCCCGCCGGTGATGGTGTCGTTGCCGTAATTGCCGCTGATCGTATCGGCGCCGCTGCCACCGGTCAGGATGTCGGCATTTCCGGCACCGCTTATGTCCAGGATTCCTCCGTCTGTTTCGGCTGATCCATTAACATTCAGGGTCGTGGCGGCGCTTGTGCTCTGACCATCAATGGTCAGGGTTTTGCCGCTGGCGACATTCGAGTTATTGAGAGTTACGTTGTACGTCACATTCAGGGATTGCAGATAGAAACGCTCCCATCCCGTGATCAGGGACAAATCGTTGGCATCAAGGGTGACGGTCGTAGAACTGGTGAAGTTGACCATTTGCAGGGTGTCGGTGTAGCTGCCGGATTCACCGCCGGTCATCGTCACCGTTTTCCCAACAAGGCTTGATGCCAGCAACTGAATGTAATCTGCTCCGGTGCCGCCGGTATATTCCACCGTCCTGTCGTTCGACACGCTATACATTGTCAGATTCGAGGAATACACGCTGACCAGTGCCGACGCATCAATTTGAAGTGTCGCACCGGATGCGACGTTGTCATCATCAATTGTTATGGCGGAATAAAAGTCATTCTTTAAGACCCAGGATTCCCAACCGCTGATACTGGATGTATTGGTGTTGCTGAGCGTATAGGCGCCCGATGATGGCAGGTTGATATTCAGGATATCGTTGGCCCCGGTGCCGCCGGTCAACGTCGCCACGGTGCCGGTTGTTAACGCCGCATAATCAACGGTCAGCGTGTTGTCGCCATTGCCGCCTGTGTAATGAATGGTACCGTTGGTTTCGGCCGTCGCATCGATGGTTACCGCCGCGGTGGTGACGTTGGTCGCTATAATATTTAGGGTCGACGACGCGGCAACGTTGCCTGCTGCCGTGGTCAAGTCATATATGGCGTTGGTGTCCAGGTACCAGTATTCCCAGGCGCTGACGGAACCGAGTTCGGTAGAAGTCAGGGTGGCACCACCGGAGAAGGTCAGGGTGTCGCCGCCACTGCCGCCGCCGGTCAATACATGCGCGGCGTCATCATCGATGACGCTGCTGGCGATGGCCATGTAGATGCTGGTCGATGCTTCCGCCGCCGCGGTGAATGCCAGGTTGTTTGCCGTCGTTACCGACGTTGCGCCGATGGTCAGCGCGCCGCTGGTCGGATCATTATTGGCACCAAGGGTCATGTCATAGCTGGCGTCGGTGGTCAGGTTCCATGTTTCAAAGCCGCTGATGGAGCCGAGTTCAGTCCCGTCCAGTATGCCGCCGGTGGCGATATTCAGGACATCGCTGGTGCCGGTGCCGCCGGTCAGCGCCGCCGTCCTGGTATTCAGCATCGTGCCCGATACCGTCAGCAAATCGGTGCCATCGGCGCCGGTGTAGTTGAGTGTGCCGTTGGTTTCGGCCGTAGCATTAATGGTCGTCGTGACGCCGGACTGGTTGCTGGCGTCAATGGTTAGGGCCCCCGAAGCGGCGACATTGGCAGCGTCAAGTGTCAATGTATCCCCGGCACCGGTTAACGTCCATGTTTCCCAGCCGCTGATGTTGGCCAATTCGGATGACAGGGTTCCGCCGCCGAAAATCGTCAAGCTGTCGCTGGTTCCGCTGCCCCCTGTTAGGGTGGCATTGCCAGCCGAAAATAGCATTGCCTTCTTTACTGTCAGATTAGTTATTCCAGTTCCGCCAGTGTAATTGATGGTCTGGGTAGCTTCGTTGGTAGTGTCAAGCGTCACTGTTGCGCTTGTTACGGCGCTTGCGTTGATGGTCAAGCTGCCGGTGGTAACATTGTCTACATCCAGCGTGATGTTGTAGGCCGCGTTGGTGGCCAGCACCCAAGATTCCCATTCTTTGACATTGCCCAGTTCGGTGGCATCCAGTGTGATGCCGCCGCCACTGAAGGTCAGTGTGTCGCTGGTGCCCTGACCACCGGTGATGGTCGCCGCCGTGCCGCCGCCCGTGCCGAGGACGCTGGATGCAATCGTCGCGCTGACGTTGCCATTGCTTTCCGCCGCCGCGTTGAAGGTCAGATCACCCACAGCAGTGACGTTGGCCAGGCTGAATGTCCCGGTGGTGCCAGAAGTCACATTGTTGTCGTCCAGGGTCAGCGACGTTGTGGCGTTCGTCGCCAGCGACCACACTTCCCAAGCCGTGACGCTGGCCAGTTCCGTGTCATCCAGACTGCCGCCGCCGGTAATCGACAAAGTATCGTATGTGGTGTCGGTGCCGCCATTCAGGACCCGGGTTTCACCGGTCAGCGCGCCTTGGGCAATGGTCAGGGTGTCGTTTCCGGCATCGCCATTAATGGTCAGGATTTTTGATGTACCGTTGATGACAATGGTGTCGTCGCCGCTGCCGCCGTACAGGTAGTTCAAATAGGTGCCGGTGCCGTAGATGGTGTCGTTATCCACCGATCCGACGAAGGCGCCGACATCCCACAATCCATTTCCCCATGTCGCGGAGTTCGAATCGCTGGTATCCCTTACGTTCGCCGAGGTTTCGTATTTCATATCAACATCGTCGTAGTAGCTGTAGATCGACGCGTAGATGCCGCTGGTTCCGGTCAGGTCAAGGGACCCATAATTGAAAACATTGAGATCGGCGTCGGGGATTCCGTCGCTGCCTGCATTGTCATTGTTATCGGTCGCGGTGATGCCGCCGATTATTATGGCGTCCGTAGCCACCGAAATATTGAAGGTATCGCCGCGGCCCTTGCCGTAGGCGATGATGCCGTCCAGAGTGCCATCAATATTGAAAATGTCTGCACCCGATCCACCGGCGACGACATAGCCCACATCATTAACGTCAAGCGCCGGCATCACCAGGACGTCGCCGTGCTCGGCGTCCGCCGGATCTCCCGTCAGATCTTCCTCGCTCTGTTCGGTGAAACCGCCAGCCAACTCTGGGACGGTGGCGTCGGCGAACAGGTACTGATCGAGGCCTTCGAAGCTGATGGTCGAGGCTCTTGTTGCGGTATTGACGGTCGCTGCGTTATTGGTGCTGTTGCCAAAGGTTCCGCCGAAATCGGCTAGGGTATAGGTGGCGGACGAGGTGTAGTCGGCGGTCGAATAATCCGACCAGATTTCGATGGTGCCGATCGTCGCGTCAGCGTTGTCGACGATGACCTTGATGACGGTATTGTCCAGCGCGTCGAAGGATATTTGGTCAGAGCCGCCGGAATCGGTGACGGTGTCGGTGCCCGACAGTTGGTCGTGGGCGAAGTAAAAGTTGCTGTTTTCTGCGCCGCCGATCAGGTCGTCGGTGCCAGTGGTCCCGTAAAGAACCTCGTCAAAATCGATGATGGGGCGGTCGTCTTCGGGGTCTCCGATGAAAAAGAACTCTTCCTCATCGCCGTTGCCTTCTTCGTCGCCGCCGAAGTCGAAGCCGAAGTCGAAGCCGAAGTCGAAGCCGCCGTCGAAATCATCACCACCTACGTAGCCGCCACCGTCAATATGACTGCCGTCGTCGACATAGCCGCCATCGTCAATAAAACCACCGCCGTCATCGACATAGCCGTCGCCGTCACCAAAGCCGCCAAGGTTGCCGCCGGTGGTTCCGCTGCCGCTGAGGAAGGCCTCGGTGCTGATGTAGCCATCGTCGCCACCATCCTGGCCGCCGTCGCCGAAACCACCGCCATCGTCAAAATCATCGGTAACACCTACCGCCGCTTCGGCTGCGTGCAGGGCGTCTTCCGGGCTTGCCCCAGCTGCAATGGCTGCATTATAAGCGGCTTCGGCAAGGGCAATCTCTTCATCTGTAGCTCCATCTGCACGGGCCGCTTCCACGCCAGAGGTTGAGCCTTATAACGACCCACCTAAACGCCCCATAGAAGAAAATATTATACCCCTTCCGGGAATTCCCCAGGAACGCAAACTAAGTTCCGACGAAATGTTCGAACATTGGTATGCGGTCTATCCCCTCAAAAAGAACAAGGGACGCGCTCGAAAGAATTTTAAAGCGGCTCTCAAAAATGTTTCGTCATTTGAAGTCTTGTTAAATGGAGCCACGCGCTATGCGGAAAGCGTTAAAGCAGCAGCAACTCCAAAACAATTTTATATCCATCCATCGAATTGGCTAAGCGGCGAAAGATGGCTCGACGAGGACGATATCGGCGATCAACCGGCCTCCGAAGGTGAATGGGGCGAAATCATTGACGACATGAGCGAGGAGGGGCAATCCGATGCTGGTTAGGGAAATCCTCCAAGATATTGACGCTATGTATCCTCAAGCGTTCACAAACGAACAATCGCGGCGGTCCTGGGGGAAAGCTTACGTCAGTATCCTTAGCCCGTTTGAAGGCCCAATATTAGCGGCAGCGTGGGAATCAACCATGCGGGAGCATACAAAAGTCGCTTTTCCCAAACCGGCCGATATTTTAGCTAATTGCCATCGAGAAAAGTCATCACCAAACAATGATAGTGATTTAATTCGAGATTGGAATTGGATAGACAAGCGCCGGTTAGAGCGTATTGAAAACTGGAAACGCCAGAATCAAGAAACATGGTTGGAAGCCGTTCAAAAGGGCTTTCAGTACCAGTTTGAAAACGCATTAAGGAAAAAGGCTGACCGGGCCGCTCAACAGGATTTCATTCGCTTCAAGGGATATACCCCTTTGAATAACGAAGATATGACGATTTCCGAAGATGAAATCGCCCTTATTTGTGGGGATCTCGTGAATAAAGACGGCCAGGCCGGAAAAACCCCCGTCGGCAAGGTATTGGATAAGGCAAGGGGGGCAATATGTTGACTTGTATTCTTGCCAAACCACAAGATTTTGATTACAGTACACGTATTCAGGTCGTACCTGAATCGACCAACGAACCCGAACAGGCCGTGCCTAAACAGGGTGAAATCGTTGGATCGCTTGAAATACCGGGCGAGGTCGTACCTCGCTTTACACCTCCCGACCCTGTCAGGTCTGAAAGGTTGGTTTTTCGGCAAAGAAAGCAACGCCATGGTGGCGGCGCTTTTGGCATCCGAAAGGCAACCAGATGACGACTGCACAAGGTGAAATCCTACACCGCAAAATGACCCTTGAGGTCGACGGCACCGCAAAGGACAAGCGGCAAGTTACGCTCGCTTTCAGTTCTGAGAAACCGGTTGAGCGGTATTTTGGTATTGAAGTTCTCGATCATGAAAAGAAAAGCGTCGATATGGCGTTTCTCAATAGTGGTCGAGCGCCTCTCTTGGTCGACCATAATCTAGGCGATCATGTCGGCGTTATTGAACGTGCTGAAATAGCGTCCGACCGTGTCGGCCGTGCCGTGGTGCGGTTTGGGAATAGCATCCGTGCAGATGAAATCTGGAACGACGTGAAAGAGGGCATTCGTCTGAATGTGTCAGTCGGGTATGGGAGCTCTTGTTTTTGCCTTTACTTATTTGTCGCAAAGCTACTTTCACGCTCACCACAACACTCAAGGAAAGGCAGATAAAATTAGAGCCACCGCTTTCCAAATTGCGGCATTCTCAAGTTTTGCCATTGGTTTTTTCTTGTTTCTGAGGGGGTGTTACAAAGTGGCGAAGGCTTTAGGAGCAATTTAGGAAACGGGGTAAGTTGCAAGAGGCTGCAAAGCGTTGCAAAAGTGGCGTCCCCTACGGGATTCGAACCCGTGTTGCCGGCGTGAGAGGCCGGTGTCCTAGGCCTCTAGACGAAGGGGACTTCGTGGGCCGTGCTTCATGCTTTAGAGCATTCTGCGTTCAATTGGAACTGATTGCGACGGCGTCGAATCCGCTTGCCGCATCGTTGAGGCCCCAGGCGGTGGCGTCGGTGGCGCGGCCATTCTCGACACCGATGATCAGCCAGATCAGGTCCGGCTCGAAAGCCATTTCAAGATCGTGTTCCGACGGTCGGGCCGGGTGATTGGGATGCGAATGATAATGTCCGATGATTTCTTCGGCCTCGTCGATGTCCCCATCATCAAGTGCGCGCATCAAATCGAAACGCACCTTTGGGTCGACTTCGAAGCGGCGGCTGCGGTCGCCGCTGGCGACATTGTTGCTGATGCCAAGTCGGGTGACGGTGATATCGCCGTTCGCCGCGGTGCGCCCGGCCAGCAGGCCGCAGCATTCTTCAGGATATGCGGCTTCGGCCGCATCGTTGATTTGTTGCATCAGATCCGCCGGGATGCTGATCACGGCGTCGCCTTGATGTCGCCCAGGATAGCGCCTGTGTTGGCGTCGAGCACGACAATGCGCTCGCACGGCGGACCCGCCGGGCCGATTTTCAGGAACAGCCGGGGGCCTTCGCCGGTGACGCCGGTGATCGAGCAGCCTTCGGGTAGCGAGACCATGACATCACCGAATCCTTTGATGCCGGGTGCCGCCGCAGATGGCGCGTTCGGGGTTGCTGCCGGGGTGCTGCTGGTGGTGCTTTCACCGCCCAGACTGAAGAATTTAAAGTCCGGATCAGAGGATTTTTTGTACAGGCCATAGGCGATAACGGACATGATGATAACGATCATCAGACCCAGCCCGGCGACTAATCCCTTGAGTGCACGCATCTTCCCGTTCATCTTCCTGCCATGAGCGTTAACGACGAACCCACCACTTACACCGTTCCGGTGCCTGCGGGCAAGGACGGCACCCGACTCGACAGATTATTGGCGGAGGCGCTGGACGACCTGTCGCGCACTCGCCTGAAGGCGTTGATCGAAGATGGCCGTGTCCGCCGTTCCGGCGACGATGACCCTGTCGACGATCCGTCGTGCAAGGTCAGAGAGGGGCAGAGCTTCGTTGTCGAGGTGCCGCCCGCCATCGCAGCGACTCCAGAGCCCCAGCCTATGGACCTGAACGTCGTTTACGAGGATGAAAATGTCATCGTTATCGACAAGCTGGCGGGGCTGGTCGTGCATCCGGCGCCGGGCAGCCCGGACGGAACCCTGGTCAACGCGCTGCTGGCCCATTGTGCGGGCGGCTTATCGGGGATCGGCGGGGTCGAGCGGCCCGGCATTGTCCACCGGCTGGACAAGGGAACCAGCGGCCTGATGGTGGTGGCGAAGAATGACATCGCCCACAGGCATTTGTCAGAACAGTTCCATGATCGCACGGTCGAACGTGCCTACAAGGCGCTGGTCTGGGGGGTGCCGTCGCCGGGGGCAGGTGAGATCAAGGGGAACATCGGGCGCAGCCCGTCGAACCGCAAGAAAATGGCTGTCGTCAAACGCGGCGGCAAGACCGCCCTGACCCGTTACAAGGTGCTCGAGAAATTCGGCGATGTCGCCAGCCTGGTCGAATGCCGACTGGCCACCGGGCGGACCCACCAGATCAGGGTCCATATGGCGGAAATCGGTCACGGGGTGATCGGCGACCCGCTTTATGGCCGGGGCAGCAAATCCCGCTTGGGCAGCCTGAGCGATGAGCAGCGCCACGCAGTCGAGTCCCTTAATCACCAAGCATTACACGCATATATAATCGGTTTTACCCCGATTCCGGGGGCAGACACTCTGCGCTATGAATCTGCAATACATAGTGATATCAATTGCTTGCTAGAGTTTTTTGCAAATTAGTAATTTTCTTATATACTATAGTAAATTAGTTGGTTAATATAAATCCAATGATCTGGCGTGGGGGTCATGGATAGCAACATCCTGGCAACAACACGGTCATACGGACACAACATCAAGATGCAAAAGTGTTGATCGTTATTTGATCAACCGTGCAACTAAATCGTCAGGGAGATTTGTTCGATGGCTACATCAACATTTGGCTTAGACACCACACCGGAAGGTAACCTGTCGCGATATCTTCAGGAAATCCGGAAGTTCCCAATGCTCGAAGCAGAGGAAGAACGCCTTCTTGCCGTCAAATGGCGAGACGAAAAAGACGATGATGCTTCGGCCCGTATGGTCAACAGTCACTTGCGTCTGGTCGCTAAAATCGCCATGGGCTATCGCGGTTACGGCCTGCCGGTTGGCGAGCTTATTTCCGAAGGCAACGTTGGCATGATGCAGGCGATCAACCGGTTTGACCCGGAAAGGGGCTTTCGTTTGTCGACCTATGCCATGTGGTGGATCAGGGCCTCGATCCAGGAATACATCCTGCATTCATGGTCGCTGGTCAAAATGGGTACGACTGCCGCCCAGAAGAAACTGTTTTTCAATCTTCGCAAGGTCAAGGCGCGCCTGCAGGCGTTCGAGGCCGGTGATTTAAGACCCGAACACGTCACCCATATTGCTGATCAGCTGAACGTTCCGGAATCGGAAGTCATCAGCATGAACCAGCGGATGGCCGGTTCCGATCATTCCCTGAACGCCCCGTTGCGCGATGAAAGCGACGGCGAATGGATGGACTGGTTAACCGACGATAGCGACAATCAGGAAGAAATATACGCCGCGTCCGAGGAGCTGGACCAACACCGCGGCATGCTGAGCGCCGCAATGACGGGTCTGTCTGATCGCGAAGAGCATATCTTTACCGAGCGTCGCCTGAAAGATTCACCGATGACGCTGGAAGACTTGAGCCAGCACTACAATATCTCGCGTGAGCGTATTCGCCAGATTGAGGTTCGGGCCTTCGAAAAGGTTCAAAAATCGGTCAAGAACGCCGTTATTAGCCAGCATATATAGGACAGCTCTGTCGTTCAGGTCGCTTCGCCGGGAACTGTTCCCGGCGTTTCGGCTGTGCCGGCGTTAGGTGGCTCGGGTGCCGGTTGAGCGGCAGCCTGCGGTTCCGGGTCCGGTTCCTCTATCGGAGCGCTCTCGTCAACAAGTTCGATACCTTCACCAAGATCCAGAATTTCCTGAGGCGTCGAGACGTCTTTGCCCCATTCATCCACTAATTCACGCTGCTGGGCGCGCAGGGTAGAAACCCGGTGTTGGGCGATCACTGTCATGAACGTGGTGACGATCGGCGGCAAGCTTTGATAGATCATCCAGCCGAATGCGGCGGCGCCGTACATAACGGCCAGCACAAAAACATCGGTCATGATGTTGATTGCGGCGTTCATGGAGTTGTCGCCGGTCCACAGTTGCAGCATGTATGGAAATACACCGCATATGTTGATGCCACCAACGCAGTATGCAGCGGGTTTTCCCTTCGCACGGTCGATGACGTAGGCAACGAACGTTGGCAACAGACCGAAGACAACGATCAGCACCGTCGGCAACGACATGATGATGACGGTAACGAAAGCCACCGATAACCACAGGGTCATCTGGTTCTTCTTGAAATTGCCCTTTACCGGGGCCTGTTTTGCAGGAGCTCTTGCCATTGCCGTCACCAGACCTCTGCAACGATCATTACGGCGACAAAACACATTGAAATAACCACCGACGTCATAGCCGCGACTTTTGCTCCGGCGGCAGCGGTGGTTTCAGGGTCCGACATGTCACCAGTTTCAATTTCCTGAATTTCATCTTCGGCCTTGGCATACTCAAAGCGGGCGACGGCATATTGTTCGGTATCTTCACGACGGTTCTCTGCGTTGTCGACCAGTTCGAACAGCTCGGGAAGCCGTCCCGTGCGGATCACCCTTGGCAATTCGTCTTCAATTTCGCGTCTTGTCGAGCGGCTGTAATAGGTGTTGATGGCGGGTGCAAGCAGGCTGCCGACCCAACTGCTCAGGCCGTACAGATCCTCGTTGTTCAGTTTCCACTGCATGTAAGCAAACAGGCTGAGCATGCCGATCAGGAACGACGATTCTTTCGGTTCGGCCAGGGCGGCCAGATGCGGGTCGATGTTTTCCCTGAAGCGCGCGGTGATGAATGCGGCGATGTGCCGGTCCAGGGGTTTCAGCTTTTTGTCGACATTGTTGGCGACGTTATCGAGCCCCGGCAACAAGTCTTCGATGTGGATGACCAGTTCTTCAGCGATCAGGGGGATCAGACACGGTAAGGTCGATGCGAATTCATAAAGGCAGCGTTCAATCCCGTTGCCGGGAATCTTGCTTTGCAGATAGCCCTTCATTCGCGAGAATTCGATGTCGCACCCTGTGTCGGTGGTATCGCGCGGTTCAGGTGTAGCGGCATGAAACCAAGCCGTGGCGATGCCCTGGCTGATAATTTAGGCCGGGATTTGCATGTTGTCCTTGTGCAGCAATTCGACGGCCATGGCCGTGCCAAAGGTGTGCGGCATGCAGGAAAAATTCTTGTAGCGAATAGGGGCGGTGGGATCGAGAAGAATGCAGGTTCTGGCAACCAGATATTCGTCAGATCCACGGTATGTCGTCTCATGTTCCGCGGCCACATCGATCAGGGACTGGATCTGATCGGACAGATCGGCCATTTGCAGGCTGCGACGGATCCACGGGGCAAACACTTCATCCTTGATCGCCTTGGCGCCTTCTTCGATGTTTTTCGAGAATGCCAAGGCAATAACGCGCGGGTTGTGGTACTCGTTTTCCATGAAAACAAATGCAGAAGCGGATTTAAGGGGAGGCTTTCGCTGTAGCGGCGTTTGTCGTTTGCCGGCAAGCCACAAGTCCATTTCCTCGGCTGCCCATCGTTCATTAATATCGTCGCTGGTAAAACCACGCAGGGGTTCCAGCAAGGCAGGCGAGATTCTGGCGCGTCCACTCAGGCTGACGAAACTACTGGTCTCGATTTTCGAGGTAAGCAGTTGTTGGTCATTCATGCCCTCGATGTTTTTCTCGCCAATCAGAAGAATCAACAGGGTGATGCCAAGGGCGTACAGATCATCGGAAAACGCACCGTTCGGTCGACCGCCGGGCATACACATGCCGCCCTCAATGGTCTCGTAGACAATGGGTTGGTCGTATCCCGGCGGACAGCTGGTGCAATCGCCTAGCACCACCTGAGTGCGTTCGGCATCCATGAAATACAGGTTGTCGGCGCGGACCGCGCGATGGGAAATGTCCCGGGCCGACAGTAATTTCAGGCCGCGATAGAGGGGCTGAATAAAGGTGTTCTGGATTTCGTATTCATTCATCCTGTAATCGCCGGCGGCGATGGCCCCGACGACACTGCCGCCAAGCGGGCGATTATAAATCAGGATAATGGCTTCCTGCTTCATCGGCGGCCAGAACAGGGTATCCCACTCAATCAAGTGGATAACGCCGTCGATCTCGTCACCGCGCAGCTTTTTAATGATGTTGATACGTGCCGGCAGGGCAGGGGTGCAGATCAGCGCAAACAGTTTCTTGTCCTGATTGCGCCTGTCGCTGACCGCATAGGCTTTCGCCGATGGGGTATCGAATTCATGAAGCGGAGTCGCGGCATCGATCAAGTATTGATCCTTGATCATTACCGGCCCGGAGGACGTGGAACTTCGGCCCACGTCTTCTTTTTCTTGGGTCTCATCAGCCATCGTTCTAATACCCATATAGGAACGGAGCCGGTCTTCTGACCTGCTGAACCCATTCCAGTGGTGGTGATTTTAGACGTTATGCCATTGAATCACAACGAAATTATGGGCTGGCAGAATAATCCCGCTATATGAGTCACTTACACGAGGAATTAACCCTGAATCAGTCGGCAAACGGGTCGTGGACCAGAATACTGTCTTCCCGCTCTGGACTGGTCGATAACAGCGAGACAGGCGCTTCGATCAGCTCTTCGATGCGGCGGATATACTTCACCGCCGTCGCCGGCAAATCGGCCCAGCTGCGGGCACCTTCGGTGCTTTCATCCCAGCCTTCCATGGTTTCGTAAATTGGTTCGACATTGGCTTGCTGGACGCTGCTGGCGGGCAGGTAATCGAAATCAACGCCGTCGATCCGATAACCGGTGCAAACTTTCAGATCACCGATGCCGTCGAGCACATCAATCTTGGTCAGGGCGATGCCGTTGATGCCATTGACCTTGACCGCCTGGCGGACAAGAACTGCATCGAACCAGCCGCAGCGCCTTTTGCGCCCGGTGACGGTGCCGAATTCATGGCCCCTTTCGCCCAGCGTGGTGCCGATTTCGTCTTCCAGTTCGGTCGGGAATGGGCCGGAACCGACGCGCGTCGTATAGGCCTTGGTGATGCCGAGCACATAATCGATGGCGCCCGGCCCCTGTCCGGAACCGCTCGCAGCCTGACCGGCGACGACGTTTGATGATGTAACGAACGGATAGGTGCCATGGTCGATGTCCAGCATCGTGCCCTGCGCGCCTTCATAGAGGATACGCTTTCCTGACTTGCGGGCTTCGTCGAGGATTTTCCAGACCGGGCTGGCAAAGGGCAACAGTTTCGGTGCCAGTTCTTCGAGAAGTTCCTGCAATCCGGATGCATCGACCTCTGCCATGCCAAGACCGCGCAGCAGGGCGTTGTGGTGGAACAGCAGTTTGTCGATCTTGTCGCCAAGAACATCACGGTCCGCCAAATCACCGACACGGATGGCGCGTCTGGCCACCTTGTCTTCATAGGCCGGGCCGATGCCGCGCCCGGTGGTGCCGATTTTGGCTTTGCCAAGGGCTTCTTCGCGGGCGTTATCCAGATTGCTGTGCAGGGGCAGGATCAGCGGCGCGTTATCGGCAATACGCAGGTTTTCGGGCGTTACATCGACGCCCTGTTCCTGAATTTTGGTGATTTCGTTCAACAGGGCCCACGGGTCGAGCACGACACCGTTGCCGATAATCGACAGCTTTCCGCCGCGCACGACGCCGGACGGAAGCATGCTCAGCTTATAGGTGACGCCGTCGATAACCAGAGTATGCCCGGCATTGTGTCCGCCCTGAAAACGGACCACCACATCGGCGCGTTCCGAAAGCCAGTCGACAATTTTTCCTTTTCCTTCGTCGCCCCACTGCGAGCCGACGACCACTACGTTGGCCATGATCAAGTTCCTTGAGTACGTGTAAGTTCAGATTTCCAGAGGTTTACCTTGTGAATAGACATGCGTACAACCCAGACGTTCAGCCTCGCTGGTGTCGTTGTCGCCATTATTGCTCAATCCGGCGACGGTTATCCATCCATCTTCCTGTAATTGGCGCGCTGTTGCCCAGTCGGTTCCGGGTGCAAGGTAGATGCGCCGGCCCCGTTCGATATCGGGCGTGGCGCGCATGACGGTATCCATAAACAGGGTCAGTCCGGTGGCATCTTCGCCGTTCGCCATATAGCGTCCACCCGAGCCCAGTTCGCCGCGCACACCCTTGGCAAAAAAAGTAAAGGTGGCACCACTGTGATATTCGAAGCCACGACCTTCAACCGGGTCGATGGTCAATTTCAGGTCGGGGATTGCCGCCCTTAACGTATCGATGACGTTGTTCAGGCTTTTGAACTCTGTCTTCGCCGCCTTTGGCAGTTTCATTGCGGCGAGCGCCTGAAGGGCACTTGTTGCCTCGCCGGTGGCGGCCAGCATGTCAGTGAGAAGCGTCGTCGTCTTGTCGCCGAGCGCCTTCGTCAGATTGCCAACTGCGGCGGAATCCTTGCGGTCCAGGGCGCTTCGCGTCTCGTTCTCGGCGTCTTTGTCCAGGTCCAGGTCATTGAGAATTGCCGAGACCAGCGAGGGCATGGCGATATCGACGGACAATTCCCCAATTCCGAGCGCCTGTAATGCCTGAATGCCGATGATAATGACTTCGGCATCAGCGGTGGCGTCGTTAGATCCAATCAATTCGGCCCCGACCTGTCCGAACTGGCGTTCCGGTCGCAGTTGGGTGCCGCGAACCCTGAGCACCTGCCCGGCGTAACATAACCTGAGCGGACGCGGGGCCTTGTTCAGACGGGTCGTTGCAATACGCGCCACCTGCAAGGTCATATCGGCGCGCACACCCATCATTTTTTGTGATACCGGGTCAGGCAAACGCAAGGTCTGCTCTGCCATGGCAGCACCATTGCCCGTCAGCAGGCTGTCTTCAAACTCAATCAGCGGCGGCTTGACGTGCTCGTAACCATAGGCCGTGAGCGCGCCCATCAGCCGCTGCGTCGTCAACGCTTCGTTTTCGGCTTCCGGCGGCAGCACATCGCACATTCCGGCGGGCAGCAGGGCTTTATCGGCAAATTCGCTCATGGCGCTTTTTTGTCAGTCGTTTTATCTGGTGTGGAGCAGGTTTTAAGACGTAAACGGGTGTACCCGGAATCCGGGGAAACGGCAAGACCGGCGTGTCAGTACAACTCGAAGTTTTTGCTCTTAACGGTCTGTCCCATGTTGTCTACAAACGCCGGAATCATCGACCGGGTCAGGGCCAGACTGTCCGGACGAAGAAGATTGGCAACGGCCCAGGCCTGCCAATGGCGCTTGCCGGTGGCGGCTTCGTCGATGGAGACGTCGATGCGATACTGGCTTGGCGACGAGACGGTGGTCTCGCCTTTTCCCCGATTGAAAACACCGCCGGAATTACTGTCGAACAGGTTGAAGCGCATTTTTGCATCTTCGCCCCCTTCGCGGCCGCCCCGGGCCTGTAATTCGAGCACGGCGCGCTTGTCACGTGTGCTGTAGGCGCCGATTTCATCATGGGTCTCGAACGACATGACATAGGCGGCCTTGTCGCTGACGGAATATCCCTTTGCACGCAGAATGCGCTCGAATTCATCCTTCAGGGCCATGTTCAAGTCAGAATTATCCAGCGGGCGAACGCTTAACGGAGCATTTTTGGGTACATCCTTGAAGGAAACAGCATTGAGCAACCCTTCGTTGCTGCTTTGGGCGAACGCGGTCGTTGTCGCCAGGGTAAACACCAGCGACAGCAGCAGGGCAATTGGGGTCGTCAAACGTTTCATTAAGAAATTTTCCCAGGAAAAAAATAAGTAAATATAAGCGGTATATAGCGATTTTCGGGTGTATGCCCGGCCCTGTCAACTGCGCCGCTGTTTTGTTGGTACCGGCGTAACCGTTTGTTAACCGTCTTACAGCATTGTCAGGCTGAGAGTTTATACACGGAGACTTGAAAAATGGCTGTATCAACATCTTCAAGGGCAGGACTGACAACGTTCGTGCCGTCTCGCTTGTTCAGCGTTGGCTTGCTTGCCGGATTGGCAGGCGGCTTTTTCGTGCTGCTTATCGCCGCCTGATATTATTTAAAGGTTACGCTTAGCGGACCCGCCTGGGCCGGCCATTGGCCCTGAACAATCACCTTCGATCCTTCAAATACCAGATATCCCTTGCGCCCGTAATGGGGCAGCGGTCGATGCAACAGGTTCAATGCGGTCAGGTCATCAGCTTCGACAACCAGCAGGGGAAGCCTGACTCCCTTTTCATTAATCCAGTTTGCCGCCCAGGCGCGCGCCGTGCCACCGGTGGCGATGGTCGCGGGAGTCGGCGGCAGGTTTCGGGTTCTCAGGAATTTTCGAACCTTTTCCGTAGTGCCGATAACAAGCAATGCGGTGGCCATCGTCGAATTGCTTTCGGGCGGGCGTCCACCGAACATCCTGTCGGCCAGACGTCGGGCAGAATCGCGAACCGCATCGTCGTTGGTCGCAAGAATCGTCAGGGGATTTGTGGCATAGGTCGTATCGCGCAGAATCGGGGGCGCTTCGCCCGGTGTCAACCTGCGAAAGGTGTCGAATTCAGGGTCCACTGTCAGGCGGTCGATGGTCGATGATGATTTAAGCGCGATGGCGGTACTGTTGGATGCGCTTTGAACACGGTGTGTTGCCTGTTCTCGACCCGTGGTTAGCGTCACCGGTATGCTCAAGGCGTAGGGCGAACCCGACTGCTTGATGGTGAAAGCAACCCCGTCCGCCGTTCTGTGCGCATTCTGCAGGGAAATCTCGGCGGCCCCGGTGCGATCAATCCACTGCCTGAAGAAGACGTTCAAATCGCGTTTCGATGTCGTCTCGAAGGACCGGCGCAAATCGCCCCAGCCGGCGCTGCTGAATTTGTGTTGCTGCCAGAAATACCGCAGTCCCTGATCGAAGGCAGCCTTGCCGATTTCCCCCTTCAGCATGTGAAAAACGAAAGCCACCTTGTTGTATCCAACCACCTGTTCGATATTGTGGCTGCGGCTGATGAAATCCTTGATCGGGCGCTCGCGGGTGGCGGGCAGGGCAGCATAATCACGCAGCCAGCCAATACGCATTTTTTCGGCCGCATCGCCGCCGCGGTCTTGGGCATAGGCATAATCGGCCATGTATGTGGTCAGGCCTTCGGCCCAGTTTCCGGTGTCGTAGTTGACCTCGACGCCATTCCCCCACCAGGAATGAAGAACCTCGTGTCCCAATGACGTGGTGCGGATGAATGGCAGCCTGAGAACCCGCTCGCCGATATAGGTCAGGCCGGAAAAGCCGAGGCCGACGGGCAGCAGGCCCGAGACGATGCGAAAGGATGAAAACGGATAGCTGCCAATGGTTTTCTCATAGCGAGACAGATACGCCGCCGTATCATCCAGATAACCTTTCGAAAACGGCACCAGATCCTCGGCGAAATAGGTGCGGATGCGAATCTTGCCGTGTTGCTTTTCATGGATGCGATAGGCTCCGGTCATCAGCACCATGCCTTTGCTCGATCGTTCGGAGACAAGGCGCACGCGGTATGTTTCAGCTCCACGCACTTCTTCGATCATGCGTCCCGGTGCGACGGCGATTTGCGGGTTCGGCACCTGGACGGAAAGCTCATAGGAAAAAGCCGTCTCGCCGATATCCGGATACCAACCCGTTCCGGGTCCAAGGAATCCGCTGTCGTTGGCAATAAGCCCGGTGTAGTGGATGTCGATGGTGTGGCTGCCGACGGCACCCAGATTAACCAGAAGCGCGGTGCCGTTGCGCATGGTCGAATGGGGCTTCCCGTCGACCTTGAACGACGTGATGATCAACCCCTGAGCCAGTTGCAGGACGGTCTTGCCGCCGCCTTCAATGCGGATTTGATCGGTAGCATCAAGGGTCTGCTTGAGCGGGTCGAGCCGAAGATCGAGTTTGTGGTGCAGACTGGTGATGTCGGCGCTTGCCGACGCCGGGGCGATGAACAAGACCGCCACGGCAACAAGGATCAGCAGGAGTCTCATGGTTGCAGGGCCGGGAACTTGGCAACGATGTCTTTTTCCACGCCGTCCCTTAGCACCGTCATCGGCAACCACGTGCCGGGGGAATGTCGCTGGATCAGGGCGATCAGTTGAGCCGTATTCTCAATCGGCATGGATGCTGCGTTGATAACGACATCACCTTTTTTCAGCCCGGCGGCGCTGGCGACGCTGTCTTCGACGACGCGTGCAACACGAGCGCCGGGACGCTCGCCGTCGCCGGTGGTTTCTATCATGACGCCCAGTTTCGGGCGCTGTGTGGAATGATGGGCAGGGGCATCGGTGCCGAAGACGGCATCGGCAACAGGGGTGCCTGATTTTGATGCCATCTGTTCACACGAAGCGCCCCGGTCCCATGTCAGCAGGACGGCGGCGTTATCGATGCCCAGATCAAGCAGTTGCGCCGGAACGCCATGTTTGTATTCCAGATGACCGCTGCCAATGATGCCGATGACCAACGGGTTGCCGCCTGCGGTGCGGGCATCGGCCAACGCCTCGGCCATGGCCCGGTCCCAGGTTTGCTGGGCGGCGACAAAGTTGTCGAAGCTTCTGTCCTCGCGGTGTTTTCCCACGTGCTTGTCGAATATCTCGCGCAGGCTTTGCCGATAGTCATCTGCTGGCGGAGCCGGAGCACCGACGCCTTCCATGTCGCTTTCAGGGATGCCGTCGCGGCCATGTTCACCAATGCGTCGCGGCAGTGACATATCAACGTTCAAGGCGCGCATGGGAATGCGGTGCATGCGCACAAAATCGAACAGGCCCATGTACAACGATGCGTCATATCGCCAGACCTCGTTCCATCGGCTTTGTTCGAGGAATTCCTGTTTACTTAATTCGCCCCGGGTCCAGCGGTCGAGAACCGGCTGGGCTGCGCGCGGGAAGGATTCGAATCCGATCACCATGTTCGGGTTTCGCCCGAACAGGGCGGCAATGGTTTGAAGCTGCCAACGGTGATCTTCTTCGCTGGTATGGGTTTCGCCAAGCAGCACGACGGGGCGTCTGGCCATGTCGGCGATCATCTGTTGGGCTTCAAGCGTGCGTCCTGTTGCCGGGGCGATCCAGCGTCCTGTCGGCACACAGGCTTCGATGGCGGCGGTAGTGCCATGGGATGCCATTGGTGGTTGCGCAGCAGCAGGATCGGATGCTGTGATCCCGAGCAGTCCTGCCAACACGGTGGCATGTGTGAATCCGATCACATTGTTTGTCTTGAAAATCATCGTCTTATCAAATACCAAGTATGGGCTGTGTATCTAGAAAATATCGCACTGAACGGGGCATTGGTTGTGTTTAACGTAGAGCAATGAAGTCTAAATCCCGTAACAAAGTCGTGAAAAGTAAAATCCTGCTGGCGTTGTCAGACGCCGGTCATGCCAGATTGCTGCGCGAATTATTGGGCACCGACGCCTACACGATTTCTACGGTGGCTGACTGCGGTGCGGCGGTCAAGCGCATCAAAAAATCCAGATTTGATTTCATCATCATCGATGCGTCGTCGTGGAGCGCGGCGAAGAAGTCGGCAGGGCTGAAACTGCTGAAGGCGGTCGATAAAATGTCGGTGCTTTTCATCGCCGATGACGGCTCTGAGATGGCTAAATCGATGAAGGGGTATGGGGCCGACAAGCGTTACCTCTGCTGGCAGCATCTGGATGCGGTTTTGTTGTCCGGGATGTTGAAATCCATTCAGGCATCACAGATGAACAAGCGGGTGTATGATGACAGCGATGAGTTGTTTGCCAAGGCATTCGAGGCCAGCCCCGGGCTGTTTGCCATTTCGACAATGAAAGACGGACGTCTTATCGACGTTAACGATGCATGGCTGGACAGTCTGGGTTTCAAGCGCCGTGACGTTATCGGCAAGACGGCACATGGAATAGGGCTGTGGGTTAATAGTAAGGACCGGACGCGTCTTGTTCGTCTGTTGTCGGCGAATAGATCCGTACGTGGTTTCGAGACCCGGTTCAGGGCAAAAAACGGGAAAATTCTGGATCTTCTGATTTCCGGTGAACTCATTGAAACCGATAACGATTCCTTGCTGTTGCTGGTCGCCCAGGACATCACCAAGCGCAAGCTGAGAGAAGAGCGATTGCGCCAGACCCGCGATGAACTGGAATGCCGAGTCGAGGAGCGGACCCATCAACTGACGGAGAAGATCGAGCAGCATGAGCGGACGGAAAAGGCGCTGATCTTAAGCGAGCAACGTCACCGCGATATGGCCGAAGCCGACTCTGATTGGCTTTGGGAAACCGATGCGCAACTACGTTACACCCATTTTTCAGATAGCGTCCGGACGGTTATCGGCCTGGACCCAAAGAAATATATTGGCCAAAAACGGGATATGATTGCAGCCCCTGGTGAAGACCCGGAAAAGTGGCGGCAGCACAATCGTCTGTTGAAGCAAAGAAAGCCCTTTCGAAATTTCCGCTATCAAATGAAAACCAAGCACGGCAACGAGACATATATTCAGGTCAGCGGCAAGCCTGTCTTCGATGACAAGGGAAAATTCGTCGGCTATCGCGGGACCGGAACCAATATTACCGATTTGCAGTTGGTGGAAAATGCGCTTCTAGATGCCATGGATCAGGCTGAAATGGCGAACCGGGCGAAGTCTAATTTTCTTGCCGGCATGAGCCACGAACTGAGAACACCCCTGAATGCCATTATCGGTTTTTCAGATGCCATCAGGGCGGAGCTGTTCGGTGCCGTCGCGCAGTCGCAATACAAGGAATACGTGGAAAATATCTACGATTCAGGCAAGCACCTGCTGAATTTGATCAATGACGTGCTGGATGTTTCGAAAATCGAGGCGGGTGCGCTGGATATGCAGGCCGAGAAGGTCAACATCAGCGATGTCATCGACAGGGGCATGCGACTGGTCGAGACCCGGGCGACAGAAGGCGGCATTGTCCTGCAACGCAAATTGGCCAGGAACTTGCCGGATTTGGTGGCCGATGAACGCCGTCTCGTTCAAATCATTCTTAACTTGTTGAGTAACGCCATCAAGTTCACGCCGAACAAGGGCATGGTCGAGATAGCCGCCGGGAAAAAACGGAATGGAAAAATATTCATTCGTGTTTCCGATACAGGCATCGGCATCAAGTCCGGTGACATTGATAAGATCATGTCAGAATTTGGCCGTATCGATAACACCATCGCCAACAAGGATGAAGGCACCGGATTGGGCTTGCCGTTAACCAAGGGGCTGGTCGAAATGCACGATGGAACCATGACCATGGAAAGCAAGCCCGGCAAGGGGACGTCGGTAACGGTTATGTTCCCGGCGAGCCGCACCGCTGACTAGTATGACATCATGAAAAAACAGGGAGTCATCGCCGCTGGACACGAGCAGACAGCCCATGCTGCCGCCGTGGTTCTCGACGCTGGCGGCAACGCCTTTGATGCCGTGCTGGCGGCCCTGTTGGCGGCATCAGTTGCGGAGCCCGTGTTGGCGTCTCTTGGCGGCGGCGGATTTTTGCTTGCCAGACCCGCCGGTGAAAAGCCGGTGCTATATGACTTTTTTGCCCAGACACCGAAGAGCAGACGCCACGATGACGAATCAGAACTGCGGCCAATCATTGCCGATTTTGGCGAGGCGCAGCAGGAGTTCCATATCGGCATGGCATCCATGGCAACGCCGGGTGTGGTCAAGGGGCTGTTCGGTGCCCATGCGGATTTAGGCAGGATGCCGATGTCGACAATCGTCGAGCCTGCCCGGAAACTGGCAACCGACGGTGTCGTCCTTAATTCCTTGCAGGCGTATATTTTTACCATTGTCGAAAAGATATTTACCTCGAACGACGACTGTCTGGCGATTTTCGGCAGCCATGAGAATCCCGGACAACTGCTGGGCGATGGCGAGGTCCTGAAGAATCCGGAATATGCCGATGTTCTTGATGTCTTGTCGCGGGAAGGCGAAGGCCTGTTTTATCGGGGTGAAATCGCCCAGACCATTGCCGACGATAGCCGCACGGGCGGCGGTCATTTGGGCCTTGAAGACCTGAGTGGCTACGAATTGATACGTCGTAACCCGCTTCAATTGTCGCATGGCGGTTTCGGCCTGTTGACCAATCCGCCGCCTTCGACGGGTGGGCTGCTTATCGCCTTTGCACTGGGGCTGCTTGGCGATGGGGGGCTGGGCCAGCATGTCTTTGCAAGCCCGTCCCATGTGGGCATGCTCGCCAATGTTCTGGATCTGACCAACGAGGCGCGCATGGACAGCGGCCTGACGGATGGGGATGTTTCGCAAGCCGCAGACAAATTGCTGTCGAAGCAGTTTCAGGACCTGTATCGCGACCGTGTGTCGGGTCATCCCCGGGCGCGCCGCGGCACAACACATATCAGCGTTATCGATGGCGATGGCAATGCCGCCGCCCTGACGGTATCGAACGGCGAGGGTTCGGCTTATATCGTTCCCGGTACCGGTGTCATGATTAACAACATGCTTGGTGAAGAGGATATCAACCCCCTGGGGCTGGGTCAGTGGCCTCAAGACATTCGAATGTCGTCAATGATGTCGCCTAGCCTGTTGCTGGCACCCGATGGCGGTATTACGGCGCTGGGGTCGGGGGGGTCGAACCGAATTCGCTCAGCCGTGTTGCAGGTGGTGCTCAATCTGACCGATTTCAAAATGGGCCTGGAACAGGCGGTGGAAAGCCCCCGGCTTCATATGGAAGGTGGGTTGTTGAGTATTGAAGACGGCTTCCCCGATGAGTCCATCGCCACCCTTGGGGCGCAATTCCCCGATAACAAGGTATGGTCGGAACGCAACCTGTTCTTCGGCGGCGTGCACGCGGTTCGCTATGATGAAAAAACCAGAGCGCTGGAAGGCTTTGGCGATTCCCGTCGCGGCGGGGTCAGCATCAAAGTCTAGTCGATTTATTTTTTTGATTTGAGAACATGACGATAATCGAGGACGCTATTGGCCAGTTCGGTACACTTGTCCTGACTGTCACAGGGGCGTCCTTCTTCACATGCCAGTGGACCATCGGCCGGCCACATGATGTGTTGGCGGCACATGGCCTTTTGCAGAGCACCCATGAGTTCATGCGGGTCAGAGGATTGTGACGTCTCGCCCGCGCGCCCGCCTTGGTCGTCAAGACCAAGACCGGAGAACTTTTCTTTTGGTAATTCACTTTTCAATCGACCAAAGCTCCATATTCAGGCAATAGAATCACCTTAATACAGGAATATTAACAATATATTACGAATAAAAGTATAATAATTCTAATAAAGAGTCGCTAATACTTTTATGGGGGGTGGGTCGCTTGAGTTATTGACGTCGGTGTAAAACCGTCCGCGGCACGTTCTTGGTGTCGTTGTTGAGGAACGCGATCAGCATTTGCGACCCCAGAAGAACTGGCAGGGCGGCCAGAAACACCGTTCCGGCAGTCGCTGGAATACCGGTTCTGGAACTTTCCATCCAGCCGAGAACTCCGTAAACGAGACCAAAAAGAAGCAACAGCTTGCCCAGCACCAGCTCCACCGCGGCGATGCCGAAATCGCGGATGAAATAGGTGTAGAGAATTCTGCGGATGGTGTTGCGCCAGTGTTTGGCCGCAAACGGCAGAAGAACGTTACGTATTTTCAGGCTGCTTTCCTCGCCGCCGTAGCGGGCCGGCATGGGCACGTCGGCGACGACGGCGCGAAGCATATACAGGTGAAACAGGATGTCGGATTCAAAGAAGAACCCCTTGTCGATTTTATCGAATGCCAGCCGCTTTGCGGCGTTCGCATGGATGGCCGTAAAGCCGTTGGTGGGGTCAAAGACATTCCAGTAGCCGCTCGACAGTTTCGATGCCAGCGACAGTGCCAGATTGCCGGCAATTCTTAAACCCGGCATCTGCGATACACCGTCCAGATTGTAAAAGCGATTTCCCTTGGTGTAGTCGGCTTCTCCTTTAAGGATCGGGGCCGCGAGGTCGGAAATTCGCGAGGTGTCCATTTGTCCGTCGCCGTCCAGTTTGACGATGATATCGGCGCCCGCATCGATGGCGTGCCTGTAGCCGGTCATGGTCGCGCCGCCGACGCCTGTATTGTGTTCGTGGATGATCACCTGAAGGCGATTGTCATTGCATGTTTTGCGTACATATTCGCCGGTGCCGTCGGGGCAGGCGTCATCGACAACGAATATCTGGGATACCTCGCTGCCAATGGCTGCGATGACGTCGGCAATGTGCGCAGTTTCGCGAAAGCACGGAATAATGACGGCGATGGTCGCCTTGTCGAGTGTTGCCCTGCGTGAGCTGGAAGCCATGATTCTGAGTGTCCCTGATGCCCGTCTGGAATCTACACGAAAGATAAACGCACCCTCGTTGTCAGGCAACCCGGCATGCCGAGTAATCGCTAGAGGATTGCGAATTGTTTCTATAACATACGCTTAGGGTAAGGAGCGGATTTTTGGGAAGGAAACATCCCGGTGAAGGATGAGTTGATCCAGAGTCTTGCCGACATAAATTTGTTTTCGGGGCTGAGCAAGCAGGAACTGGTGGCAATTGAAAAGGACTGCCACTGGCGACGCTTTGCGTCTCATCAGCAAATTATCGACAAGGAAGGCGAGTCCAGGGACATCTATTTCGTCGTCAACGGATCCGTCAGGGTGGTCAATTACTCGTATTCGGGGCGCGGCATTATTCTCGACGAGCTTCTCGCAGGCAGCCATTTCGGCGAACTGTCGGCCATTGATGGCAAGCCAAGGTCCGCCAGGGTGGTGTCCATTGGCGAATCGCTGATTGCCTGGATGCCGCGCAAGAAGTTCCTGAAGACGCTGGAAACCCATCCCAAAATGGCGCTTATTGTGATGACCGTGCTGGCTGGCATGGTCCGGGTGTCGACGCAGCGGATCATGGATTTAAGCACCCTTGGTGCCAATAACAGGGTCCATGCCGATTTGTTGCGGCTTATCGGCGAGATCAGCGACGATATGGTCGAGGCGGTGATTGACCCCATGCCCATCCATAACGACATCGCCAGTCGGGTCAGCACGACGCGAGAAACGGTGGCCCGGGTGATGAACGACCTGTCGCGCAGCGGTATTGTCGAGAAGCAGGGCCACAAGCTGCTTGTCAAAGACGTTCAGCGATTGCAGGAAATGGTCGAAGAAGTGCGCGGCGAATAGAACAATAACCAAGAAAAAAGACCGCTTTTCAGCGGCCTTGAAGGTGAGATAAGAGAGAGAAGTTTCGCGTCTTGCCGATTTTCAGCCCGCAACCCAACTTGAAGGCCTCCGTCGGCGAATGATGGGCTTATATTGACGCGAACGTGCGTCATCGTCTGTGACGGGCGTCACACGATGAAACTTATTTCAAGATAGTCGGAATTTAGTCGAGGAAGCCCGATACCGTCTGCAGGAAATCTGGCACCGAGATCGGTTTGGCGATGTAGCCTTCGCAGCCGCCATCACGAATTTTCTCTTCGTCACCCTTCATGGCAAAATCTGTCACTGCAACAACGGGGATGTGTTTCAGGTCATCGTCGGCTTTTAGAATCTTGGTCACTTCAAGGCCGGAAATTTCCGGCAACTGAATGTCCATCAAAATAAGGTCGGGCATATGTTCGCGAGTCAGATCGACAGCCAGACGACCATCGGTGGTCTGTACGGTGTCGTACCCATGGGCCTGAAGAAGGTCGTTGAACAATTTCATGTTCAGTTCGTTGTCTTCAACAATCAGGATGGTTTTTGCCATGTCAGTAAAAGATTCCACAAACAGTGTGTGACAACACAAGTAAATGATACTTGCGAACAATTTTCGAGAGGATGATGGATTATTTGCCGAGCTGTGTCAAACGGCCTTCAAACACCGACAAGGGCGGAAGACAGGGATAAAAAGGCAGGATGAAAGCATCCGACGCCGATTATTTAATTTTGCTTTCCTTGAAGATCACATGCTTGCGCACAACCGGATCATACTTGCGGAATTCCATTTTTTCGGTGGAATTGCGGGGGTTCTTCTTGGTCACGTAATAGAACCCGGTATCAGCGGTGCTGACCAGTTTGATAAGGATGGTAGTCGGCTTGGCCATTCGTTTCAGTCCTGAATAAGTAATGTCACTAGGGCAGTTCCGGGTTGTCCCGGCTATCCCATTGGTAGTGCGTCACCCCGGTAAAACTGCCCGAAATAAATAGTGTCGGGCGGATTTGCATATTTGATCCAACCAATGAAATGGTTGGGAGCAAATATGCTCCGCCCAAGGCAACAGGCGGCGAACAATACAACGCCCGGCGTTCATGTCAAGAGCCGACGTTGAGACGGGGTTACCGGGCTGATGCCGCGGCCGATGTCGACAGGTTCAGCGCCCGGGCATAAAGTGCCCTGTCTTCAATAAGCCATTGGGCAATTTTAGCGTCTGTGGCTAGCCTGCGCCGCTCTGGCGGACAAAAAGCCCGCAGGTCCTGGCGCTGTTTCTTGTCCTGGTAGCTGGTTTTGCGCCATGCTTCCATAACGGCGGCAGTTCGCACCCGTTTTGCCAGGAAATTATCGATGACTTGGCGTGCCCTGGTGTCGTCGGCTTCAAGCCCACTGGTGCAGATGGCCGGGTATACCCCCAATTCATGCAGGACGTATCCCGACGGTGCAATCAGGCGCGACCAGGTCAGGGTGATTTCGCCTTCGTTGGGAAGTCTGAGGACGGTCTGCACGGTTCCCTTGCCGAATGACGATGTGCCAATCACGACGGCCCGACCGCGATCTTGCAGAGCGGCGGCGGCGACTTCTGCGGCCGATGCGGTCTTGCTGTCGAGCAGGATGACCAGCGGGCGGCCAAAGGCCATGTCGCGGCCCCCGGCATCGTATTGCTGCATGCTGTCGGCGTGGCGTCCGTGGGTTTCCGATATCCGGCCGCGCGCCAGGAACAGGTCGGCAACCTTGATTGACTGACGCAACAGACCGCCCGGGTTGCCGCGCAGGTCAAGAACGATGCCCTTCACCTTGTCACCCAGTCGGGTGTTCGCGCGTTTCAGCTTTAACAGGACATTGCGCGCCGTGCTCTGGTTGAAGCTGGAGATTTTAAGAAAGACGACGCCGTTTTCCTGTCCGTAGGTGACGGTGTTGGGAATGATATGAGCACGCGTCATGGTGAAACTAAGGGGATCTGCACTGCCCTTGCGAGCGACGACAAGTTTAAGACGGCTGTGAATGGCACCGCGTAGCTTGTCGCCGATTTCTGCCTTGTTCATACCGGCGACGACCTGACCGTTGATATGGGTGATGCGGTCTGCTTTTTTCAGTCCGGCCCGCCGGGCAGGTGTTTCTGGAACGACAAAGGTGACCACGGCGGCATCATCGGATGCCCGGAAACGAATGCCAATGCCGCCGAACCCTTCCCGCTTGGCCCGGTTCTTGACGGCCTCTTCGGCCCCGGCATAACGGGAATAGATATCCAGATTGGACAGAATGCCATCGAATATCGCTTCGTAAATCTTTTCCGGGCTGGCCATGCTCAGGTCGACGGAATGCATGCGGCTGATGCCTGCTGCGCGCACTGTCAGGTCGACCCACGCCTTCATGTCGGTGTCTTTGGGCAGCGGGAAGTCGGCAATGACATCGCCGGCCACCTTCATCACGATGGTGTCGTCGCCATGTTCGACGGTCAGCGCCGGGTCGATGGCGCCTAACCCGTTAAGCCCGTCGAAGACGAAAACGCTTGGCGATGTGGTTTCGATGTAACGGTCGCTGATATTTTCGAATCCGGTGCGCAGGACTTCCGTGGCGGCGAAGCTGGAAAAGGGGTCGTCGACGCTCACCGTCGCCGGGCGGCTGCCCGCGCACGCGGTCAGGAAAAGAGCGATAAACCCTGTCAGAAATCCCAGTCGTATGTGTCGTTTTTGCGTCATCGGGCAATTGTCCCCGATTTCCGGATAAAGGTCACTTTTTTCGTTTCGCCGCCTTGCGCCGCCCGGCCCGGGATTTTGATTTGTGACCGGGTCTGGATTTCGAGTCAGAGCCCTTTTTCGCCTTTGATTTTGGTTTGCTCTTTGCCGAAGTCCCGTCGGTTTCGCCACCGCCGAGTATTTGCATGATCATCGAGCCGGTAATCGGGTCGGCTTCCATCAACATCACCTCGACGCTTTCGCCAAGCCGGTATGTCGTGCCGGTACGCCGCCCCTTGAGGGTATGACGGGCCTCGTCATGGACGTAGTAGTCGTCACCCAGACTGCGGATCGGCACCAGCCCGTCGCCACCGCTGTCGGTCAAGGTGATGAACAGGCCGAAACGGGTGACGCCGTTGATGCGGCCATCGAATACGCTGCCCACCTTGTCGGCCAGAAAAGATGCGGTATAGCGATCGACGCAGCTGCGCTCGGCCCCCGATGCGCGACGTTCCAGCCCCGACAGGGTCTCGCCCACTTTGGCGAATTCCGGTGGCGGATCCTGCAGGCCGCCATCGCCGAGGCCAAGGCCACGGATCAGGGCGCGATGAACCAGCAGGTCGGCATAGCGCCGGATCGGCGAGGTAAAGTGACAGTAACGCCTGAGCGCCAGCCCGAAATGGCCGATGTTGTCGGGGTTGTATTCGGCTTGTGACTGGCTGCGCAGGACGACCTGATTGACCAGTTCTGCGCTTGATGTATCGCGGACCCGTTCCAGAATCCGGTTGAAGGTCGATGCCCTGATCACCTGTCCCTTGGCCAGCGGCACCTGAACGCTGTCGAGGAACTGGTGCAGCCCTTCCATCTTCTCCATGGATGGCTCGTCGTGGATGCGATACATGCAGGGCTGGCGTTTCTTTTCCAGCGTTTCGGCGGCAGCGACGTTGGCGGCGATCATGAATTCTTCGATCAGTTTGTGACTGTCGAAGCGGTCGCGCAGTTCGACCCGTTCGACCTTGCCGTCGTCGTCGATGACGATGCGCCGTTCCGGCAGTTCCAGTTCCAGCACGCCGCGTTCGTGGCGCGCCTTGTTCAGCGCATCGTAAGCCCCGTACAGGGGGGCGATGACGGTTTCGAGCAACGGGCGGGTGGTGTCGTCAGGATTGCCGTCCCGGGCCGCCTGAGCCTGCTCATAGGTCAACCGGGCGTGAGATTTCATCAGGCCGCGAACGAACGTGTGTCGGCGCAGGTGACCATCCGCACCAATCCACATGTGGGCGGCAAGGCACGGTCTTTCTTCGTTTGGTTTTAGCGAACACCAGCCGTTCGACAGCGCCTCGGGCAGCATCGGCACCACCCGGTCTGGGAAATAGACCGAATTTCCCCGTTCGATGGCGTCTGTATCCAGCGCGTCGCCGGGGCGCACATAGTTGGCGACATCGGCAATGGCGACGATCAGATGCCAGCCGCCCTTGTTATTGCTGTCCGGGTCTGGTTCGGCAAAAACGGCGTCATCGAAATCCCGGGCATCGGCGCCATCAATTGTGACCAGCGGTGTTTTGCGCAGGTCTTCCCGCTTGCCCAGTTTTGCCGGTCCGGCGGCGTCTGCCTGTTGCAGCGAGGCCGGTGAGAATTCCGTCGGGATGCCGTGATCGTGGACGGCGATCAGGCTGATCGAGGCAGCCCCTTCGCCATCGCCGAGGCGTTCGATAATGCGGGCATGACGCAGCCCAAGGCGTTTGCTTGGCAGAACCTCGGCACGAACCAGATCGCCGTCAGCGGCATCCAGCGTGTCGGCGGGTGCAATCAGATAGTCGCCGCGGGCCCGACGGTCCGTCGGCTTCAACATGGCCTGTCCGTCAACGACCTTGAGCAGTCCCATCACCGGTGGCTGCGTCTGTCCAATGCGGCGGATGGTGCGGCCTTCGTATACGTTGTCTTCGCCCGTTTTCGTCAGTTTCGCCAGCACCCGGTCGCCGGGGCCAAGGGCCGGTTGGCCGCGCCGTTCGGGGGCCATGTAAATGGTCGGCGGCTCGTCTTCGCCATCCCAGTTCTGCGGTCGCGCCAGAACTTCACCATCGGTGTCGGTGCCGCTGATAATCAGCACGCCGACCGGCGGCAGTTTGCCGGTGATGTTCAGGGAACGTCCGCCGCGTGCGCCCAGCAGGCCTTCGTTCTTCATTTCACGCAGCAGCTTTTTCAGCCGTAATTTCTGGTCCACATCGAGTTTGAAGGCGCGCGCGATCTCGCGTTTGCCAACGCCAGACGGGCTTTCATCGATATACTTTAGGATCTCGTCTTTCGACGGGAAGGGGGCTTTACGTTTTTGTTTTTTCGGTTTTTTTGTCACGCGGCGATCTGCCTAAATATCTAGAGGTGGCGATACATCACCAGGGCATCGACGAGCCCCTTTGTCTCATGGTGGAAAGCCCGGGGCAACAGGCCAATGGTCTGGAACCCCATATCATGCCACAGGTGGATGGCGGCTTCGTTGGTGGCGACGACCAGATTGTACTGCATGGCTGCAAATCCGAGACGGCGGGCTTCGTCGAGAGAATGGGTGCACATGGCGCGTCCCAATCCTTGCCCGCGAGCGGCGGCGTCAACCATGTATCCGGCGTTGCACACATGTCCGCCGCGTCCGGTCTGGTTCGGTTTCAGATAATAGGTGCCAATGATGACCCCGTTGTTTTCGGCAACATAGGTCGCCTGAGGGGTCTCTAACCAAAGCTGTTTTGCCTCGGCCTCGGTAATGTCGAAGGCATAGGGGTAGGTCTCACCGGTGGCGATGACGGCTTGAAATATGGGCCAGATTCCAGACCAGTCGTCATCGGTTGCGATGCGAATGGGTGGGCTGACCATGGATCAGGCGGGTTCTTTCTTGGTGGCTTTTTTCTTCGCTGGCTTTTTCTTTGCCGCAGCCTTTTTCTTTTTAGCCGCCGGTTTTTTCTTTGCAGCAGCTTTCTTTTTACCACCCTTGCCAGTGCCTGCCTTGGCATCGACCAGGGCGACGGCTTCCTCAAGGCTCAGCTTCTCGGGGTCGGTGCCCTTGGGGATGTTGGCCCGGACCATGCCGTGGCCGACATACTTGCCCCAGCGTCCACTGCGGATGCTGACCGGCTTTTTCGATTTCGGATGATCGCCCAGGATGATTGGCGGGTCTTTCTTCGGTGCCGCCTCAATTAAATCAATGGCCCGGTTGATGCCGATGGTCAGCACGTCGTCATCGCCCTTCAGCGACAGGTACAGGCCGCTGTATTTCAGGTACGGCCCGAAGCGTCCGATTCCGGCCTGAATCATATCGCCGGTTTCCGGCCAGATGCCAATATCGCGGGGCAGTGCCAACAGGCCGATGGCCTTTTCCAGATCGACATCGGCTGGCGACACGCCGCGCGGCAGCGACGAGCGTTTCGGCTTGGTCTTCTTCATTTTTTTGCCGTTGGCGGTCGGAACTTCCTCGACCTCGCCCAGTTGCACATAGGTGCCATACGGCCCCTTGCGAATGCTGACGTCCAGACTGGTGACCGGGTCCTTGCCCAACACCACCGGTCCACTGTCGCCGATACCGGCACCATCATCATCACTGACAACAAGGGGCCGGGTGTAGCGGCAGTCGGGATAATTCGAGCAGCCAATGAATGCGCCGAACTTGCCGAGCTTCAGGCTCAACTGTCCTTCGTCGCAGGTCGGACACGCGCGCGGGTCCTTGCCGTTGCCTTCGTCGTGGAAGAAGTGCGGTCCCAGCAGTTCGTTCAATCTGTCGAGCACATCGCGGACGCGCAATTCCTTGGTGTCGCCGACGGCTTTGGCAAAGTCTTCCCAGAAATCGCGCAGCACCTGTTTCCAATCGATGCGACCGCCCGATATATCATCCAGCTTGTCTTCCAGTTCGGCGGTGAAGTTGTATTCCACATATTTGGTGAAGAAACTGGCGAGGAAGGCGGTGACCAGACGGCCCCGGTCCTGGGGCGTAAAGCGGCGCTGTTCCAGGGTCACATAATCGCGGTCCTGCAATACCGATATGATCGACGAATAGGTCGATGGCCTGCCGATGCCCAGTTCTTCCATGGTCTTGACCAGGCTGGCTTCGGAATAACGCGGCGGCGGCTGGGTGAAATGTTGTTCCGGATTAACCGATGTGCGAGCAAGCGCTTCGCCTTCTTTCAGGTCGGGCAGGATGCGGTCTTTATCATTAGCAGCGTTCTTTTCATCCTTGCCTTCCTGATAGACGCGCAGGAAGCCATCAAACGCGATGACGGACCCGGTCGCGCGCAGGGTGGTGTTGCCATCGGGCGATGAAATGTCGGCGGCCACCTGATCGATGCGGGCGGCTTCCATCTGGCTGGCGACGGTGCGCTTCCAAATCAGTTCGTACAGTTTCTTCTGATCGTCATCCAGATACTGGGCGACGTCGGATGGCAGTCGTTTAACGTCGGTCGGGCGGATTGCTTCGTGCGCTTCCTGGGCGTTCTTGGCTTTCGTTTTATAGACCCGCGGCTCGCCGGGCAGGTAATCGGCCCCATAGTCGTTGCCGATCAGGTCACGACAGGTGGCAATGGCTTCGCCAGCCATCTGTACGCCGTCTGTTCTCATATATGTAATAAGACCGATTGTCTCGCCGCCGATCTGGATGCCTTCGTACAGGCGTTGTGCCACCTGCATGGTGCGTTTGGTGGCGAAATACAGTTTACGCGCCGCTTCCTGTTGCAGGGTCGACGTTGTGAACGGTGCCGTCGGATTGCGGCGTGTCTGTTTTTTCTCGACCTTGGCGACGCTCATATCGGCGGCTTCGATTGCCGAGACGGCAGCATCGGCCTGTTTGCCGTCCGCAATCGACATTTTTGCCAGTTTGTCGCCGTTCAGGTGGGTTAGCTGGGCCGTGAACGGCACCCCGGCGGTGGAATTAAAGCCGGCCTTGACCGACCAGTATTCCTGCGGATTGAATAATTCAATTTCGGTTTCGCGTTCGCAGATCAGACGCAAGGCGACGGACTGTACGCGCCCAGCCGATCGCGAACCGGGCAGCTTGCGCCATAGCACCGGCGACAATGTAAAGCCGACCAGATAATCCAGCGCACGACGCGCCAGATAGGCTTGCACCAGTTCGGTGTCCAGATCGCGGGGTGTTTTAAAGGCATCCAGGATGGCGGTTTTGGTGATTTCATTGAAGACGACGCGTTTGACTTCGATATTCTTGAGCACCTTTTTCTTCTCAAGAACCCTCAGCACATGCCACGAAATGGCCTCGCCTTCGCGGTCGGGGTCAGTCGCCAGATACAGGTGATCGGCACCCTTACAGGCGTCGGTGATGGCTTTGACCTGTTTCTGTGATCGCGAGTCGATTTCCCATTCCATGGCGAAATCGTCATCGGGGCGGACCGATCCGTTCTTTGACGGCAGGTCGCGAATATGGCCATAGCTGGCCAACACGGTGTAGTCAGTGCCCAGGTATTTATTGATTGTTTTCGCCTTTGCAGGCGACTCGACGATGACGACGTTCATGGTATTCCGCTTAACTTAATATGACCGAAACCTTGTTCCCAGGGTGTCGTTCAAGGCAACCCGCCAGTTCCATTTCCAGCAGCACCATCGACACAATGGGAAGCGACACTTGGCAGTTGCGGATGATTTCGTCAACCGTCACGGGCTCTACGCCAAGACTTTCTTTTATCGGCAAACGCGCCTTTTCGACCTCGTCGTCGCTCGGTGGAGGTGGAATTTTTGCTTTAAAATCAATACGTTCCTGCTCTTCCAGAGAGGGCCTGTAGGCGTCTTGAAAGGCCTCGAAAACATTTTCGGCAGATTCGACCAGAATTGCTCCGGAACGAATCAAACGGTTACCGCCCGCCGATCTGGGATCGCCCGGCGCACCCGGAACGGCGAATACATCGCGACCTTGTTCCAACGCCATGCGGGCAGTGATCAGGGAACCGGACCGATCCCCGGCCTCGATCACCACGGTGCCACGCGCGATGCCCGATATAATCCGGTTGCGGCGCGGGAAGTGTCGGGCCTGTGGTTTGGTCCCCGGGGCGATCTCTGACACCAGCGCGCCACGATCGCACAATTCATCGTACAGGGCCTGATTTTCGCGTGGATAGACAATGTCGACACCCCCGGCCAGCACGCCAATGGTGCCGGTGTCCAGTGCGCCCGCATGGGCGTCGGCATCGATACCGCGAGCCAGTCCAGAGACCACCAGCAAGCCACCCTTGCCGAGATCTTCGGCCATGCGCCTGGCGAATTTCCGTCCATTGATGGAGGCATTGCGCGCGCCGACAACGGCGACGGCCTTTTTCGTCAGCAGATGTGCATGGCCCAGCACCGACAGCAACGGCGGCGCATCTTCGATGTGATTGAGCAGCGGCGGATAGCCGGGTTCTCCCCAACCGACAAGATCGGCGTTTATGTTTTTAAGACTTTGCATTTCGGTTTCGGCCTGGGCGCGGCTGGCAGTTTTTATCTTTTTCTTGCCGCCGCCACGCTTCGCCAGTTCGGGCAGGGCGTCCAGTGCGGCTGCCGCCGTGCCGAAACGTTCGAGCAGGCGATAAAACGTAATCGGTCCGACGTTGTCGCTGCGGATCAAGCGCAACCAGTCGAATTTTTCGTCGCCAGAAAGGGGCTTGTCGTTTTTCGTCGCCATCATGGGGCGAAAGAGTGGTCGATGATATCTACTCCGTCAAGGTGCGGCGGCCCAATCAGGCCTTTTTGTTGCCGATCTTGCTTTCTTCACCGTTCAGCAGGCGACGGATGTTGTCACTGTGCCGCCAGATCGCCAGCAGCGCCAGAAAGGCGGCCAGCAAGGCAACGCGGATATCGGCCAGCAGCCAGCCGTAAAGCGGGGCCAGGCTGAGCCCCAACAGGGCGGCCAGTGACGAATAGCGAAAGACGATGGCGGCAAGAACCCATGTGGCACAGGCAGCCAGCCCCACTGGCCAGGATACCGCCAGCAGGACACCCAAGGTCGTCGCCACCCCCTTGCCGCCCTTGAATTTCAGCCAGACCGGGAAATTATGGCCGACGATGGCCATGCCACCGGCGATCAGCCCAGCGTGGCTTCCTGAGTCCGCAACAAAATGCGTGAAAATCAGCGCCGCAGCCGCGCCTTTGCCGGAATCGAGCAACAGCGTTGCCGCCGCCAAAGGCTTGTTGCCGGTGCGCAAAACGTTGGTCGCCCCAATGTTGCCCGACCCCACTTCGCGGATATCGCCCAGTCCGGCAAGCCGCGTCAGTACCAGTCCGAAGGGGATGGAGCCAAGCAGGTAGCCACAGACTGCGGCAAGCAGATCAATCACTTTTGAACACCGGGCGGCCATCGACGATAGTCATCAGGGTGCGGCCCTGCACCGGGCGACCGTCAAACGGAGTGTTCTTGGAAATGCTGACCATGTGGTCGGCGTCGATCTTCCAGGCGCTGTCCGGATCAATCAGGACCAGATCAGCCGGGTCGCCCTTTTGCAGACGTCCGGCGGTCAGCCCGAACAGGTCGGCTGGCGCACTGGTAACCAGTTTCAGGGCGTCGAGCAGGCCCAAGTGTCCGTTGTGATAAAGTTCCAGCGTTACCGACAACAGGGTTTCCAGTCCGACGCCGCCGCTTGCGGCCTGGGCAAAGGGGACGCGTTTCGATTCTTCGTCGTGCGGCGCGTGGTCGGACGCGATGGCGTCGATGGTGCCGTCTTTCAGTCCGGCGATGACCGCCTCGCGGTCGGCTTCCGTGCGCAGCGGCGGCGACAGCTTGGCGAATGTCCGGTAATCGCCGATGGCGGTTTCGTTGAGCGCAAAGTAGGGCGGTGCCGTGTCGCACGTAATGGCCAGTCCCTCGGCCTTGGCAGCCCGAATGGTGTCGATGGCATCAGAAGTCGATACATGGGCGAAGTGCAGTCTGCCGCCGGTCATCCGGACAAGGCGGATATCGCGCTCGACCATGATCACTTCGGCGGCTGCCGGAATTCCAGACAGCCCCAGCCGTGTCGCCGTTTCGCCGCCGGTCATGCAACCGCCTGCGGCCAGACTCGGTTCTTCGGCATGCTGCACGATGATCAGGCCGAAGTTGGCGGCGTAACTGAGCGCCCGGCTCATCATTCGGGCATCGGAAATAGCGTGGATACCATCGGTGAAGGCCAGTGCTCCGGCCTCGGCCAGCATCCCCATTTCGGCCAGTTCTTCGCCGGCAAGCCCCTTGGTCACAGCGCCGTAGGGATAAACCTTGGCGAGCCCCAGCTTGCGAGCCCGGCGGGCGACAAATTCCAGGACCGAGATGTCGTCAATCACCGGCGTCGTGTTGGGCAGGCAGACCATGGTCGTGACCCCGCCCTCGGTCGCTGCCCGGCCCGCCGATTCCAGCGTGCCTTTGTATTCTTCGCCCGGCTCGCGCAACTGCACGCGCATATCGACCAGTCCCGGCATCAGGCATTTGCCCTGGCAATCGATGGTCTTGGCTCCCTTCGGGGCTTTCACTTTTTCGCCGAAGTCGGCAATGCTCTCGCCGTCGGTAACCAGCGTGCCGGACGTGTCCAATCCGGTCGCCGGGTCAAGCAGGCGGGCGTTGATGTAGGCGGTCTTGCTCATGAGGTTTCATCCCCCGGCAAATTGTCCATCAGCAGCTCAAGGCATGCCATGCGCACGGCGACGCCCATCTCGACCTGTTCGCGGATCGCAGACCGCCCGATGTCGTCGGCGACTTCCGAGGCGATCTCGACGCCCCGGTTCATCGGGCCGGGATGCATGATCAGCGCATCTTCGCGCGCGTTGGCCAGCTTTTCGTAATCGAGCCCGAAGAAGTGGAAATATTCGCGGATCGACGGGAAGAAGCCGCCCTGCATGCGTTCGGTCTGCAAGCGCAGCATCATCACGATGTCGCAATCCTTGAGGCCCTCGTTCATGTCGTTGAAGACCTCGACACCCAGATTTTCGATACCCGACGGGATCAGCGTGCGCGGCGCGATCAGCCGTACCCGTGCGCCCATGGTGTTGAGCAGATGAATGTTGGACCGTGCCACGCGAGAGTGCGAGATGTCGCCGCAGATGGCGACCAGCAGACCGGAAATCCGTCCCTTGCGGCGGCGAATGGTCAGTGCATCAAGCAGCGCCTGGGTCGGGTGTTCGTGGCGACCGTCACCGGCGTTGATAACGGCGCAATTCACTTTTTCTGAAAGCAGCTGGACGGCACCAGACGCGCCGTGGCGAACAACCAGCACGTCGGGGTGCATGGCGTTCAGGGTCATCGCCGTGTCGATCAGGGTCTCGCCCTTTTTCACCGAACTGGTGTCGATGGACATATTAATGACGTCGCTGCCAAGGCGCTTGCCAGCCAGTTCGAACGATGTCCGGGTGCGGGTCGAAGCCTCGAAGAACAGATTGACGATGGTGCGTCCGTACAGGGTCGACTTGTTTTTATCGGCCCGTCGGTTCTGTTCGACGTAACTTTCAGAGCGATCTAAAATGAGGGAGAGGACATCGGGGGTAAGCCCTTCGATGCCGAGTAGGTGACGGTGCGGAAAACGCGTTTGCAGGTCGCCTTGGTTCATAAAGCGGCACCATAGAGTCCACGGGGGAAAAGCGCAAGTAACTCATTGAACCTTAGTAAAAGTTGCCTGTTTGCCGCTCATGTCCGATAGTATGGCGACGGGCACGGAGAACTCTATGAGCGACAACGAAATTGACTATCAACAGGTCCTGGAAACCGCCTCCGGGGTGTTTGATAAAAAACTGTTTTTCATCACCGGGTTGACCCGTTCTGGAACCATCTGGTTGCAAAAGGCAATCAATGCCCACAGCCAAGTCAGTTGCCGGGGCGAGGCGCATTTTGCAGATATTCTGTTCCCGGCCCTGGGCAATGCGGCGACGACCTATAACAAACGCGTGGTGCGCATCGGAAAGCAACTCGAAGCCTCAGGGCTTGGTGACAGCGCCGGGGCTCAACTGGGTCTTACCAATAATGATGTATCGACGTTGATGGCGACCGCCATGTCGCTGGTCATGTCGCGCTGGAATGGCAGCAAGAATGTCACCTGTATCGGCGAGCGAACAACGGAATACGGACACATGCTGAAGGATCTGGCGCATGTGCTGCCGCAAGCCAAAATCGTCAATGTCATCCGTGACGGGCGCGACGAAGCGGTATCGGTTTACGATTACAATATTCGGATTAATGCCTCGGGGTTCCTGAGTAAGTTCGAAGACTTCGCGGCATTTGCCGGACACTTCGCCGGAAACTGGAATCGCGACGTCGGCGCGGCCCGTTATTACGCACGCAACAATCCAGACAATTATATGGAAATCAGGTCAGAAGAACTGCACACCGAAGCCGCCCACGATCTGGCCCGCCTGTGCCGATTCTTAGGCATCGACGACAGCGACGATATGGTTAGCTCCTGCGTCGACGCCGGACGCCGCGCTGCCTTGCCCGATGGCGTTATCGGGCAATGGCGGGACCGTTTCGATGATGCGGCGACAAAGGCCTTCATGCGCCAGTCAGGCGAATTGCTGAAGCTGCTCGAATACGAGGGTTAGGCGCGGGGTTAGGCGCGGGGTTAGGGCAACAACAACACCGCTGCCGGCATGGTCAGCATGGCAAACAGTGTCGTCGCCGTGATGATGCTGGCCAGCAGTTCAGTATCGCCGCCCATTTGTCGGGCCAGCACATACGAAGTCGCCGAATTGGGCAGCGCCGCATAAAGCACACAGACCGACATCGCCAAGCCGTCGACGCCGAGCGCCAGACAGGCCGCCCATGTCAAAGTGGGCAGGGCAATCAGCTTGATTACGGTGGTCAGGCTGACCAGTCGCCCGACGCCCCGCATGGCGGAAAGGTTCAGCCCGGCCCCGACTGCCAGCAGGCCGATGGGCAACGCGGCGCGCCCGAGAATTTCCAGAAACGGTCCGATCACCGGCGGCAATCCATAGCCGCTGACGTTCAGCAGTGCCCCCCCGGCACAGGCCAGAATTAACGGGTTGCGGGCGATCGGGCCGAGCGTCTGTCCCCAATGGGGCACCTCGCCATCACTCGAGGCATGACGGACCAGCACGACGACGCTGACCACATTGACCAGCGGCACCAGCACCGCAACGCAGACACTGACCAGTGTCAGCCCGGCCTCGCCATAGAGGGCGACGCAAGCGGCGATGCCCAGATAAACGTTGGGCCGGATGGTTCCCTGAAAAACCGATGTGAAAGCCGGACCGTCGATTTTCAGGCGCGGACGCAGCCCGACGGCGATGGCGGAAATGCCCAGCACACCGATGATGGCGGCGGCGACCATCGGGGCCAGGTCGTCGATGCTGGCGAAATCGGCCTTGGCTGTATTGGCGAACAGCAGCGCCGGGAAGAATACGAAAAAGGTTGTTTTCTCGGCTGGTGACCAGAAGGCGTCATCGACCCACTGGTATCGCCTCATGATATGGCCAAAGGCGATCAACGCGAAGACGGGGACAAGGGCGGCGAGAATTTCAGTCATCCGGCGATCCCTCCGCCACCAGCAGCAAGGGCGTCGAGCGCGCCTTGCAGAATAAAGGCGGCTGCCGCCCGGTCGACGACCTGGGCCCGGCGCTTGCGCGTCAGGTCGGCCTCGCCGATCAAGGTGCGTTCGACGGCGACAGTCGACAAACGTTCATCCCAGAAAGCGATGGGCAGGTCGCGGCGCTTCAGAACATTGTCGGCAAAAGCCCGGGTCGATTGGCAGCGCGCCCCTTCGCTGCCGTCCATTTCCAGCGGCAGGCCAATGACCAGTCCGCCGACGTCGTGCTCGTCGATCAGAGCTTCAATTTTTACGATGTCTTCTGAAAACTTGCTCCGCCGGATGGTTTCATATGGCGTGGCGATGGTGCGCATAACGTCAGACAACGCAAGACCAATGGTCTTGGTGCCCAGGTCAAAACCCATCAAGCGTTGTTCCATGGACAACGCCGGGGTCAGTTGTTGTATCTGCATAACCGACATTATGGTTCGACAATAAGCCCTAAAGGTGTGGAGGGGGTAGGAAGATTTCTCTATGATTCCAGCCTTCAAGGGGGGCTAGGAGATTCGCTGAGGTGGCTTTCTCTAAAAAATTTACAACACGTATTGTGATCGTCGTCATTTTGTTGACGGGGATGGCGTTTGTCTCTGGCCCTGTTCATGCCCAGCAGAGAACGCTGCTTGGCGTTCCGATCAAGCCAATCAGCGGAACCTATCTGGTGGTCAAGGATGCCAATGTGCGCGCCAAGCCGGAAACCAAGGGCAAAAGACTGACCAGCATCAAGAATGGCGAGCGCGTTACCGTTGTCGGTAAATCCGGCAACTGGCTGGCGACGACGAAAGACGGCAAGGACTTCGGCTTTATCTTCGCCTCGGTCCTGTTGCCGATGATCGACGGGGCGCTGGATAAGGATTATTCCGGCACTGTCGAAATGAAATCCCATTCACCGTGTGGTTACACCTTCCGTTTCAGTGGCAAGAACGTGATTGAGGGCGAAATATATGAATTCGCCGATTATGAAATTCAGTACCGGTGCAACAGAAAGGGCAAGCCCTATCGGTTCCTGTCACCGATGTTCATGACAGAGGTTCCCTATAAATTAACCCCGGTCGGGGTCTATCAAATCAGCATCGATATCCTGGAAGTCGATGACGCCTATGACGAGATTTTCTCGACCACCTTCCTGTACCAACGTGACAAGAACCGCATCATCTTTGACAGTGTTTCCAATAAAAAACTGGGCCGCCCGCCGGAAGTCACCGAACGCAAGGCAAACAGCATCGCTGAGGCGCTGGCCGCCGCTGTCGAACTGGCGCCATCGTCCTGGGGCGACAAGGTCTGGAAACAAATTTCGAAAAGTCTGCTCGACGGCGAAAATTAAGGGTGTTTGACGTCAAAGCGCATCTTGCGCCGGACTGCGCCCGATGTTACCTTCCGCGCCGCTTTACAGGCTTGGAATAATCATGTCGCTCGATAAAGAAACCGTCAAAAACATCGCCAATCTGGCGCGTATCAAGGTCGCCGACGAGGCTCTTGAGCCGCTTGCCGGTGAGCTGTCTGGAATTCTCGACTGGGTCGAGCAGTTGAACGCCATCGATACCGATGGTGTCGAGCCGCTGGCCAGTGTCGTCGATGTGACCCTGCCGCGCCGCACTGATGTTGTCGATGATGGCGGTTGCCGTGACAAGGTGCTGGCCAATGCGCCGGAATCAGAAGACGGCTACTTCACCGTTCCCAAGGTGGTGGAATAATGTCTGACCTGACCAACCTGACCATCGCCGAGGCGCGCGACGGACTCGATGCCGGGGATTTCTCGGCTGTCGAACTGACCGAAAAACACATCGCCGCCATGGAAGCGGCGCGCGGCTTGAATGCCTTTATTACAGAAACCCCGGAGTTGGCGCTGGAACGCGCCGGTCAGTCCGACGAACGTCGGGCCGCCGGGAAAACCGCGGGTTCGATGGATGGCATCCCGGTCGCCGTGAAGGATTTGTTCTGCACCGAAGGCGTGCTGACGACGGCGGCCTCTCACATTCTGGATGGTTTTACGCCGCCCTATGAATCGACTGTGACGCAGAATTTGCGCGACTCTGGCGCGGTCATGCTGGGCAAGACCAACCTTGATGAGTTCGCCATGGGCTCTGCCAATATTACAAGCCACTACGGCAACGTCATTAACCCGTGGAAGGGTGACGCGGGCAAGGATCTGGTGCCGGGCGGCTCGTCCGGCGGCTCGGCCGCGGCTGTTGCTGCGCGTATGGCATTGGGCGCAATAGGTACCGATACCGGCGGCTCCATCCGTCAGCCCGCATCGTTCTGTGGCGTTGTTGGCATGAAGCCGACGTATGGGCGCTGCTCGCGCTGGGGCACTGTGGCCTTTGCCTCCAGCCTTGATCAGGCCGGGCCGATGACCCGCACGGTGCGTGACGCCGCCATCATGCTGGGAAGCATGGCCGGACACGACGCCAAGGACTCGACCTCGGCGCCTGAGGGTGTTCCTGATTTTGAAGCGGCGCTGAGCGGTGACATTCGCGGCCTCAAGGTCGGCATTCCCAATGAATACCGTATCGAGGGCTTAAGCCCGGAAATCGATGCTCTGTGGACCCAGGGTGTGGAATGGCTGAAATCGGCTGGCGCGGAAATCGTCGATGTGTCGCTGCCAAATACCGAACACGCCTTGCCGGTCTATTACATCATCGCGCCTGCCGAAGCTTCGGCCAATCTGGCGCGGTATGACGGCCTGCGTTATGGCCTGCGGGTGCCGGGCGACAGCCTTGACGAGATGTACGCCAACACTCGATCAGAGGGCTTTGGCGATGAAGTGGTGCGTCGCATCCTGATTGGCACCTATGTGTTGTCGGCGGGTTTCTACGATGCCTATTACATGAAGGCGCAGCGGGTTCGCCGCCTGATTTCCGAAAACTTCAAAAAGGCCTTCGATGATGTCGATGTGCTGCTGACGCCGACGGCGCCAAGCGCCGCGTTCGCCATCGGCGAGAAGATGGACGACCCCATCGCCATGTACATGAACGATGTGTTCACGGTTCCGGCCAGCCTTGCCGGACTGCCCGGCATTTCTGTTCCCAGTGGCCTGTCCAGTGACGGCCTGCCGTTGGGCCTGCAATTGATTGGCAAGGCGTTTGATGAGGAAACGGTGCTGCGCGCGGCGGGCGTTCTGGAAACGGCGGCCGATTTCAAGGCGATGCTAAACGGGGAGGGCAGCTGATATGAGTTATGTCATTCCCGGCGAAAACGGTGATTGGGAAGTCGTCATCGGGCTTGAAGTTCACGCCCAGATTATTTCCAAATCAAAGCTGTTTTCCGGTGCCGCGACGACGTTCGGGTCCGAACCCAATACCCAGGTCTCGCTGGTTGATGCCGCCATGCCCGGCATGCTGCCGGTGATCAACGAAGAATGTATCGAACAAGCCGTGCGTACGGGGCTTGGCCTGAAGGCCGAGATCAATCTGACATCGGTGTTTGACCGGAAAAACTATTTCTACGCCGACTTGCCGCAGGGCTATCAGATTTCACAGCTTTACCACCCGATTGTTGGTGAAGGCACGGTGACGCTGGACCTGGACGACGGCAGCACACGCGATGTCGGTATCGAACGCCTGCATATGGAGCAGGACGCCGGTAAGTCTGTTCATGATCTTGATCCGAAACGCAGTTTTATCGACCTTAACCGGTCGGGTACGGCGTTGATGGAAATTGTCTCGCGCCCTGACCTGCGCAGCCCCGAAGATGTCGGCGCGTACCTGCGCAAGCTGCGTTCCATCCTGCGCTATCTGGGGACGTGCGACGGCAATATGGATGAAGGTTCCATGCGCTGCGATGTCAATGTTTCGGTGCGCCCCGTCGGCGAGACCGATTTGCGCAACCGGGCCGAGGTCAAGAACGTCAATTCCGTGCGCTTCGCCATGCAGGCGGTCGAGATCGAGGCACGCCGACAGATCGGCATCTATGACGACGGCGGCGATGTGGCTCAGGAAACCCGCCTGTTTGATTCCGTGAAGAGCGAGACGCGCTCTATGCGTTCCAAGGAATTCGCCCACGATTATCGCTATTTTCCGGATCCGGACCTGTTGCCGCTGGTCCTGACGCAGGACTTTGTCGACGCCATTGAGGCAGAGCTTCCGGAACTGCCCGATGCACGCAAACAGCGCTATATGTCTGACTTCGGCTTGTCCGCGTACGACGCCGGTGTGCTGGTGGCGGAACGCGAAACCGCTGCTTACTATGAAATTGTCGCTGGCGGGCACGATCCGAAACTGGCCGCCAACTGGGTCATTACCAACCTGTTTGCGGTGCTGAAAGACAAGGGCGTCAGCATTTCCGACAGCCCGGTTTCCGCCAAGGAGTTAAGCGGCCTGCTGGACCTGATAACCGACGACACCATTTCGGGTCGTATCGCCAAGGATGTGTTCGAGGTGATGGTCGAGACTGGCAAGGATGCGGCGAGCATTGTCGAGGAAAAGGGCTTGAAGCAGATCACCGACGGCGGTGCCATCGAGGCCGCTATTGATCAGATCATCGCAGACAACCCCGATCAGGTCGCCCAGTATCAGGGCGGCAACGAGAAAATTGCCGGCTGGTTCGTCGGTCAGGTGATGAAGGCGACCCAAGGCAAAGCCAACCCCGGCATGGTCAACAAGATGTTGGCCGATAAGCTAAAGGGCTGATCGTTACTTTTCAGCCGTTTCGTCGTCATTGAAATCGGGGATGTCTTCCATCGGAGTGATACCGTTGTTGATCTTGTATCGGCGGTTCTGTTCGTAGGCATCGCGCTCGACGATGTACGGGTCGACTGCCTTGTTCGTCATGGATTTTATTTCATCGCGGTTTTCGGCATAGCCGGCTCCGGCATTGGCGGCCGAGACAGCCGTGTGCAACGGATTGGCCAGCGTCGTCAGGACGTCGCCGGTGACATCACGCATGTTGGACGGGCCAACGATCGGCAGCACGATATGGGCACCGCCGCTGACACCGGCTTTGCCGGCGGCTTGTCCTAAGTCTTCCTGACGTTGTTCGACGCCCAAATCGGCAGCGGCGTCTTTGGTGCCGCCCATGCCGACGGTGGTGTTGACGATAAACCGACTGGTCGCCCTTGTGGCACCTTCGGTGTCGCCCTGCAAAAGACTGGATGCGGCGGTAACGGGTTCGGTCAGGTTGGATGCAAAATTGGAAATGGCCTTTTCCAGCGGGTCGGGCGTCACCGCCTTGTAGCCGGAAACCAGCGGATCGGCGACGACCTTTCGAAAGATGCGGTTGAAGCCCGACGTGACCCGGTTCACAGATTCGAACGGGTCATTAACCTCTTGGGCCTCTTGGGCAGAGGTCTCTTCATTTTGTTCCTGAGCGTTGGCGACAGGCGTAGCAAGGACGAGCCCGGATGCGGCCAGCATGAAGAGGCCCGCAATGACGAAAAGACGATCGACGCTGATGTGTTTCATTCCCTAAGTTTCCCTCCCACAGGACCCTGGCCGGAACCCACATGGATCAATATTGACCCCTTTTGCGGGGCTTGTTTTTATCTGGCAGAAGGTGGATTGTTGCATAGCTTCATATAGTACGTCCATATGCGTCACACCAACCGCTGGGTTTGAAAAATGATAGATCTCTATTCATGGTCGACACCAAACGGGCGCAAAGTGTCGGTTATGCTGGAAGAAACCGGTCTCGAGTACCGGGCACACGGCATTAACATCACCAAGGGCGACCAACATACCGATGATTTTTTGGCCATTTCCCCAAACGGAAAAATTCCGGCAATCGTCGATGATGACGGCCCCGGTGGCGAGCCTATCAGCCTGTTTGAATCCGGCGCGATCCTGATTTATCTGGCCGAAAAAACCGGCAGTCCGCTGCTGCCGACGGACCCACGCGAGCGCTATTCCGTGTTGCAGTGGCTGATGTTTCAGATGGGCGGGGTTGGCCCGACGTACGGTCAGGCCCATCATTTTCTGAAATTCGCAAAGGAAGATGTGCCCTATGGGAAAAAGCGCTACCACGATGAAACAAAACGTTTGTACGGGGTAATGGACACGCGCCTCGCCAGTTCGCCGTTTATTGCCGGTGAAACCTATTCCATCGCCGACATTTCCATCTACCCGTGGGTCGCGCGCTTCGAATTTCATCAGGTAGACCTTGGCGAGTTTCCCGCAGTTAAAGCATGGTTCGACAGTCTTTCAGGGCGCCCGGCGGTTGCCAAAGGCATGGTCACCGGGTTTGAATAGGGGAAAGGGACATAAATCATGAGCAATTTGAAATCACCGGCGGTTAAAAAGGTGCGCAAGGCGTTGTCCGATGCCGGATTTAACGACACGGTGATCGAACTGGATGAAAGCGCCGCCAGCGCAACGGATGCGGCGAAAGCGACGGGGGCCGAACTGGGCTCTATCGTCAAGACCCTGGTTTTCTTGATCGGCGAGGAGCCGGTGCTGGCGCTGATCGCCGGCGATCATGTTTGTTTGCCGGAAAATCTGCCGCGAGCTCTGAATCTGGAAGGCGAAGTTCGCAAGACCGATGCCGAAGAAGTCAAGGCGGCGACCGGGTTTTCAATTGGCGGCGTCGCCCCGGTGGCGTTGGCGCTGGACCTGCCTGTGGTGATTGATGTCAGCCTGAAGCGCTTCGATGCGCTTTATGCAGCGGCCGGTCATCCCCACTGTGTATTTCCGACAACGGTTGGTGAGCTGAAAAAGCTGACCGGCGGGATTGTTTCTTACAACATTGCCGCCCCTGCCGACTGATACCCGCAATCACCCGACCCGCAAGGGGGCTGATACAAAAAAAGAAGGCGGGGAAATTTCCCCGCCTTCATAGTTTCTGATTGTTCAGTATTCGGGTAAGTCAGTAAACGTCGTTCTGTGTGTTGAAGACATTGAACTTGCCCGTCGGCGTAATTAGTCGTTTGTCCTTGATGATTTTCTTTGGTTTCAGTGTTGCATCATCAACCACAACAATGGCCGATTCCTGGTTCTTGGCGTTCCAGACAGAGAACCAGATTTCCGTTCCCTGCTTGTTGAACTCGCCTTGAACGACGCGTTGCGCGCCTTCTTTCAAACCAGCCCATTCGGCAATCGGCAGCACCTTGTATTCTTTATCAAGATTGTTGATATCGAATACTGCGATTGAACGCATGATGTCGTCGTCCGGGTTAAGCGGGCTGTCGACATAAAGGTGATGAGACTTCTTGTGGGTCTTGATGAACAACGAACCACCACCCTGACCTTCGAGAGTCTGCACCAGTTTCCATGCATTCTTCGGATGCTTGACCGGGTCAGTGCCGATCAGGGCCACGGTATCATCGCCCAGATGGCTGGTTCCCCAGACAGGCCCGTATTTAGGATGCACGAAATTGGCACCGCGACCGGGGTGCGGTGTTGGCCCTGTTTCGACCAAGGCCGCCAGCTTGCCTTCCTTGGTGTCGATGACGGCAACCTTGTTCGACGCATTGGCGGCGACCAGGAAGTATCGACCGGTTGAATCAAAACCACCGTCATGCAGGAAGCGCGCGGCTTCGATGGTGGTGATCTTGAGGTTCTTAAGGTCGGAATAATCGACCATCAGGACCTGTCCGGTTTCCTTCACGTTGACCACGAATTCGGGCTTGAAGTGCGATGCCACGATGGCGGCAACACGCGGTTCAGGATGGTACTCCTGAGTGCCGACGGTCATGCCACGGGTGCCGACGATTTTCAGCGGCTCCAGTGTGTCGCCATCCATAATCACGAACTGCGGCGGCCAATAGGTGCCCGAGATGGCGTATTTGTCTTCCCACCCCTTCATTTTCGATGTCTCGACTGATCGTGCCTCGATACCGGTATCGATTTCGGCCACCGTCGTCGGCGGGTTCATCCACAGATCAATGAGGTTAATCCTGGCGTCGCGTCCGGTGGTGAACAGATAGCGCCCGGATGCAGAGATCCGCGAGATGTGGACGGCGTAACCGGTCTTGATGATGCTCTTGATCTCGTAGTTGTCGCCATCAATCAGAGCGATTTCGCCGCTGTCGCGAAGCGTTACCGAGAACAGGTTCTCGATATTCCAGTCGTTCATTTTTTTGGTCGGGCGTTTTGCGACCGGAACGTGAACCTTCCAGGTGGCCTTCATGTCTTCAAGACCGTATTCAGGCGGTAATGGCGGGTCCTGCATCACGTAACGAGCCATGATGTCGATCTGATCTTTGGTCAAATCGCCCGATGTGCCCCAGTTCGGCATGCCGCCCGGTGAGCCATAGGTGATGAAATCAACAAGATGCTCCATGCCGAGCTTGCGGGTGATGTCCGGCGTCAATGCTTTGCCGGTCGCACCCTTGCGCAGGACGCCGTGACAACCAGCACAACGCTGGAAGTAGATCTTGGTGGCTTCGTCGAATTCTTTTTTGGACATCACTGGAACACCCGGTTTAACGCCCGGTTGATCCATTTTCATTGTCTCAGATGGGCCGAAAGGAACCTGGCCCTTGGTGTGTTCTTCATCGTGCTTGCCTTGTGCGAAGGCGGTTCCTGCGAACATGCCCGCGGCGGCGATGGCGAATAACGTTGCGTACGTATATCTCCCCAACATTGTGAATTTCCTTCCCCTGTTGTGTTTTGTGGATAGCACCCCTCGAAGTATTGTTTTTGTCATCAAATCGGTCGTTTCTTGCCGGGGACTGTAGCTAGTCGCGGGCATTTCTCCTTAACCAAGGTCAAGAAGACAAGGGCTTGAATGGGTATGAAATGATGCGACAGGGCTGTTTTATCAGGTATTTTCATGGCTTGACGAGGCCTGATAACGGCAGGGTTGCTGGCTGCACAAATGCCTTGTACCCCGGGGGTTTTCGGGCCATAACATCCGCGCCGGGCAGTTGGCCGAGTGGCTGAAGGCGCTCCCCTGCTAAGGGAGTATGGGTTTTATCGCTCATCGAGGGTTCGAATCCCTCACTGCCCGCCATTGTGACAGGGTCCCCGAGAGGGGGCCCTTTTGCATTTGGGGGGCTTTCAGCGGCTTTTTGGCAATAGAAATTCTGCGGGAGATTGCATTGTTTTAAAGGGCGAAATTGAAGAGCCCCTTTCACCGAAATGAAATTCCAGTGAAAGGGGCGTGGGCCGGGTCAGGCGATGGCGCTGCATTCAAGCGATATCTGCTCGATATGCCGATGGTCTGTGCCACAGCAACCACCAACAACGTTGATGTGGTTGTGGCGCCTGGTAATGGCGCCGATTTCCTGGCCCAAGGCCCGGGGATCGCCGTCATCGAGTTCTTCAGCTTCGTTTAATTCAGCATGACTGCAACTTGATGCATTGGCGCGAATTCCACGGATCCTTTTCACCCAGTCTTCATCCGTCGCCAGGGTGGTGTCGAAATGGCTGGGGTGGGCGCAATTGATCATGTAGTAAGCTGGCCCATTTTCAGTTTCCGCATCCGTTTTCACGATGGCGTCCCGCAAGGTTTCCCCAGTCGGCAGGCGACCGTCGGTTTCCAGCGTGAAGGAAATGACGACCGGAATTCCAGCCTTTTGCGCCGCTCGGGTCACGCCAATGGCTTCCGGCGTGTTGGTAATGGTCAACGCGCTGACCATGTCGGCTTGCGATGCGGCGAAAGTATTGATTTGCGTGCTGTGATAACGTTCGGCTTCATCGGGCGTCATAACATCCCCGGGGATATAGCCATCCCCTCTGGGGCCGATGCTGCCACTGATGACCATAGGGCTTTGATCTGTCTCATGGGCGTTGCGGATTTCGCTCATCATTTCGATGCCTTCCTGGTTGGCAACGGCCAGGGCTTCTTCCGAATATCCAAGCTTTTTCGCCCAATCGAAATTGGCGCGCCAGGTCGGGCTTTCAAGAACAAAGCCCAGGTCGCTTTTCTTGGCCATGGAGGCATACAAATCATAATAATTGCGCAACTTCTCAGTACCTGCTTTCTCACGCAACAGGTCGAAAGCGGCAAAACAGGGCAGGTCGATTCCATCATGAAAAATCAACGTGGTTTCCATGCCGCCGTCCGTCAGAAACAGTTTCCCGTTCAGTTGTGGCAGTTGATTGCGATATTTAGACATAACGTTTCTCCTCATTCAGTTTGCCGCATGGAAAGCCAGTGCGGCGTCGGCAAGAACTCTCGTCGATTGCCCGGAATCGATCTAGAAGGCTTGTGGTCAAGGTGCTGGAGAAACAAAAAATATAGTTAAATCAGTTAGTTATATATGTTTTTGAGATATATCATGACCGTCTCCGGTGTTTTGGGAGCCCATTGGTGTACCTGTGGTAAAGTAAATTCATGTCAACGACACGCAAACGAAAAGGCAGTGAGACTCGCAAGCAAATTCTTGAATTCGCCGAGGCGGCGGTTCTGGAAAAAGGCTTCGGGGCGACGTCTATCGAAGAATTGATTACGGCGGTCGGCATCACAAAAAGCGGCTTCTTTTATCACTTCAAGGACAAGGGCGCGTTGGCCAAGGCCTTGTTACAGCGGTATCTGGACCGGGAAGAAATCCTGTTCGATGACATTTTCAGGCGTGCCGAAGAACTGAATGACGACCCGTTACACGGGTTTCTTGTGGGTTTGAAAATGCTGGCTGAACTTCTTGCCGACCTGCCGGAAACGCATCCCGGCTGCTTGGTTGCGTCTGTTACCTATCAAGAGCAGCTTTTCAATCAGGAAGTTATCGATATGAACAGGAACGGCGTTCTGAGCTGGCGCAAGCGATTCAGAAGCCACCTGGACAGAATTTCAGAACGCTATCCCCCGAAAACAGATATCGATATGGATGCCATGGCCGATATGTTTTCCGCACTCGTCGATGGCGGTATAACGCTGTCAAAGGCGGTAAAGGACAAGGACGTGCTGCCAAGACAAGTGATGTTGTATCGGGATTTTGTTAAACGTGTTTTTCTTGGGTGAGGTTAGCGGCGTTGAATGACTAAGGGGCGACATAAGCTGCGGACAACGGTATCCTGCTCATCATGAACGACACTTCGAGAGATGATGATTTTAGTCGGTTGCGTGTACTTGTTGTCGATGACGACGAGGATATCGCTGCCATTATTATCTATGTGCTTCGCGACATGGGGATCACCAATATCCTGCAGGCCGGGGATGGCAAGGATGCGCTGGGTTATTTCAAGGATGCTGACGTTCCCGTCGACCTGATTATTTGTGATTGGATGATGCCGCAAATGAGCGGACTCGACCTGTTGAAACTGGTGCGCAAACGCTATCCCGATTTGCCGTTTTTGATGGTGACGTCGAAAGGAACCCTCGACGCCGTCACCGACGCCCATACCGCCGGGGTCAATGGTTATATCGTCAAGCCGTTTACGCCGGACGAATTGCAAAGCAAGGTCCGGGTTGTGGCGAGGAAGATATTGGCCTAGGGCCAACGGCCCAGATTATTATTGTGCCTGTCGACCGTTATTCCCCTGTATAACGAACGTTAATGGCTTGGAAAGATTATCAAAAGGGACCGTGGGAAAAACATGCAGGCCAGCAAAGTTCGAATCATTACGTTTCTGTCGCTTCTCCTGATTGCCGGATTCCTGGCAACCAGCCTGGTCAGTTATTTCGTGGCGCGGGACAGCCTGAGCGATGAAATAGCTGAAAGCTCTCTGCCTTTGACAGGCGATACGGTTTATTCTGAAATCCAGCAGGACCTGGTTCGACCAATTATTATTTCGTCGTTGATGGCCAATGACACTTTCGTTCGCGACTGGGTGTTGAACGGTGAAGTGGACAAGCACAAGATCGAGCAGTATTTAACGGTCGTTCAAAAACGTTACGATGCCTTTACGTCTTTTTTCATTTCCGAAAAATCAAAACGTTATTATCACCCCAGCGGCGAAAAACGCTATATCCAGGAAAATGACCCGAATGACAGCTGGTACTTCCATGCCCGGGACATGGCTGACGATTATGAAGCCAATATCGACGCCGATGATATGACAGCCGGTCGGCTGACCATGTTTATCAACCACAAGGTTTTTGATTCCAAAGGCACATTTATCGGCATCACCGGCATTGGCCTGTCAGTGGACTCGGTCAAGCATATGATCGAGACCTATCGCAAGAGATATGGTCGCCAAGTGTATTTCGTCGACCGCGAAGGTGAGGTGAAACTTCACGACAGCGCTTACTCAGGTCCTGAGAACATCAGGGATTCGAAAAGCTTGCGACCTTTTGCAACGTCACTGCTGACGTCACCCAGCGGGTCATATGTCTATCAGCGCGATGGCGACAAGGTATTTCTGAACAGTCGCCTGGTGCCCGAATTCAATTGGTACCTGTTGGTCGAGGAGCAGGAAGAACTGACCAAGTCGCCGCTTTTCCGCACCCTTGTCGGCAATTTGCTCGGGGCACTGGGTATCACCAGCATCGTTCTTGTCATCGCCTATCTGACGGTCGGCGGTTATCAACAGCGGCTGGAGGAAATGGCGACCATCGATCACCTGACCCGCGCGGTCAGCCGACAGGCCTTTGACTTGCTTTTTTCCCAAGCCATTCACTCCACCAACCGACATGACGGCGGGGTCCTGTCCGTCATCATGCTCGACATTGATCATTTCAAGAAAGTCAACGATACCTACGGCCATCTGGGGGGAGATGAAGTTCTGCGTTCAGTGGCAGAAAGTATTCATTCGCAGGTCCGCAAGGTCGATATTTTATGCCGGTGGGGAGGCGAGGAATTCCTGTTGCTGCTGCCCGATTGTGACGCCGAAGCGGCGCGTCAGTTGGCGGAAAAAATACGTATCGCCGTTGCCGCCTGCGAGACCCACCTCGGCTCGGCAGTGATATCGGTAACCCTCAGCGCCGGAATAACCCAGTACACAGTTGCCGATAGCGAAGACAGCCTTATTCGTCGTGCCGACGTCGCGTTGTACGAAGCCAAACAGAACGGGCGCGATCAGGTTAAAGTAGCCACCTGATTTGCCAGATCGTTGCATTCTTTTTTAAAACTGGAATGATTCATCCACTGTATCGGAACATACGCTACACGAACCCTCGCGCGGTCTGTATGCTGGCCTGACAGGAATGATAAAACCAGGTAAAGGGGATCGTGCATGCGCTGGGGGTTGTTTTTTGGTCTTCCGATTTTGATCGTTGCGGCGCTTGTCGCCGTCGTTCAGATGCACGACGACCATGTCGTCATCACCAAGAAGCCGCCGCAATCCATCGGCCAATGGTACAAGCCGGAAAACAAGAGACAGGTCTGGCTGCACACCATGTTCAAGCTGCGCCGCGAGATGTTGGCGATGGAAACCTATGCGCGGGCCGAAGACCCGTCGAACATGAAAAAATGGTCTGATGCGCTGGATAAGGACTATCGGCAAATTGCCGTCATGGTGCCGGAATGGACGTCTCGGCTGGACCTGGATGCGCTTGCCGCCGCCCAAAAGGGAGTAACCGAGAAACGCTACAAGGACGTGCTCACCGCGCTGGATGTCTTGAAGGGGACCTGCAAGTCCTGCCACACGGATTTCCGCGCCATCACCGCGGCGATGTATCGGGCGCCGGACTTTTCTGACATGAAAGTCGCCGGGGCCAAGCCGCTGAACGAGCACATGTTGGCCTTAAGCCGCAACGTCAATCATATCAAGATAGCCTTTGGCGACGGTCGCGATGCCGATGCGCTGGCGGCGTTTGTCGATTTGAAAACCGGTATGGATGAACTGGGCGAAACCTGCGTCAGTTGTCATAACAAGCTTGGCAAGAAGGCCTATCCCGACCCGGCCATAACCAGCGCCATGGTGACGCTGGAAACAAGCCTGAAGACCGGGGATATCAAATCCAAGGGCCGTTCGTTGGGAATGGTGGCAGTGCTGGCGTGTGCCCAATGTCATGGCACCCACCGTTTGTCGTTCGATGCGAAAAACCTGTTCGGACAAAAAAAGGATTGGCGGTCACTTCTTCGCCATGGTGGTGGATAACGAGAGGTGATCTACAGATCGCGCCAGATTCCACGGGTGTCGATGACGATTTTGCCGTCCAGTCGGTTGGTGGCGAGATCGCGGAACGGCTTGTGATCGACCAACAGGGCGACGACTTCGGCTGCGTCCAGCGCGGTATCCAAATCAACCTGGGTCAGACCGGAAAGGCTGTCGGGCAGGGTGCCGGTATTGGGCTCGACGATCAGGGTCTGGCCGTCAAAGTCTTTGGCGACGGCCGCGGCAATATCAATGGCCGGGCTTTCGCGCAGGTCGTCGATATCTGCCTTATAGGCAAGGCCCAGAATGGCGATGGTCTTGGCATTTGATGATTTGGCAGCATCGAGAATTTTGTCTGATACATATCCTGGCTTGCCGTCGTTGACGCCGCGCGCGGCCCTGATCAACGGGCTGACGTCTGGCGCGGAATGGGCGATGAACCATGGGTCGACGGCGATGCAATGGCCGCCGACGCCGGGGCCCGGTTGCAGGATGTTGACCCGCGGATGATGGTTGGCCAGTTCGATGGCATCCCAGACATTGACGTCCAGTTCGTCGGCAATCAGCGAAAGTTCGTTGGCAAACGCAATGTTGACGTCGCGATAGGCATTTTCCGACAGTTTCACCAGTTCCGCGGTGTTCGCCGTGGTCATCAGGCATTCGCCTTCAACGGCGATTTTGTAAAGGTTTGCGGCGCGTTCTGAACAGGCAGGACTGATGCCGCCGACGACCCGGTCGTTGCTGATCAGTTCCTTGAGAACCTTGCCGGGCAGCACTCTCTCAGGACTATGGGCGATGTTGACATCGGCCTCGCTGCCGGTGTCATGCGGGAATGTCAGGTCGCTCCGGTGCTCAGCCAGCCATTTCGAAACCTGCACCGTTGTGCCGACCGGACAGGTCGACTCGACGATCACCAGCGAGCCCTTGGTCAGGACCGGGGCCAGAGATTCAGCGGCGGCCTGAACACAACTGACATCCGGACGGTGACCGTTTTTAAAATCGGCGATGAATGGTGTCGGCACGGCGATAATGTGGGCGTCCGCTGCCTCCGGTTTGGCCTCGGCCGTTAGCAACCCTTTCATCACTGCCTCGTGGACCATGGTGTCCAGACCCGGCTCGATGATGTGAATCTTGCCGCGATTGATCAGGTCGACTGCGTCGGCATTGGTGTCGACGCCCAGTACGTGGACGCCTCGGCTGGCAAACACGGCAGCGGTCGGCAAGCCGACGTAGCCAAGACCGATGACGCAGATTTTAACGAACGGTCTGTCAGTCATCAGTGGCGCTTCCTCGTTGCAGAATATCGGCGGCGATGCGTCCTGCGGCTTTGCCGTCGCCATAGGGGTTGTGGGCTTTGCTCATGGTGGTATATGCCGTGTCGTCGTCAAGCAAGCGGGTTGCTTGCTCAACGATGCGCTTGGCATCGGTGCCGACCAGCAACACGGTTCCGGCATCGATCGCCTCGGGCCGTTCGGTGACATCGCGCATCACCAGCACCGGTTTACCCAGCGATGGGGCTTCTTCCTGGATGCCGCCGGAATCGGTAATAACCATATATGCCCGGTTCATCAGGAACACAAATTCCAGATAATCCAGCGGCTCGATCAAATGAACATTCGTCTTGTCGCCGAGAATCCGTTTTACCGGTTCCTGCACGTTCGGGTTCAGGTGCACCGGGTAGACGATTTGCACATCGTCGCGATCACCAAGGTTGGCGAGTGCGGTGCAGATGTTATCGAACCCCGACCCGAAGTTTTCACGCCGGTGTCCGGTTACCAGAATCAGCTTCTTGTTCGCGTCGAGAAACGGGAATGTTTTTTCGTGTCCGCCATCGTCGAGGCGTTCAGTAACGTCAAACAGCGCGTCGATAACTGTATTGCCGGTAATGACGATGGCGTCTTGGGGGACGCCCTCGGCGCGTAGATTGTCTGCCGCCGTTTCGGTTGGGGCGTAATAGGCATCGGCGATGGTGTCGCACAAACGCCTGTTCATTTCTTCGGGCCACGGGGCATAGATGTCGCCGGTGCGCAGTCCGGCCTCGACATGGCCGACGGGGACGCGTCGGTAAAAGGCGGCCAGCGAGGCGGCCATGGTCGTCGTTGTGTCGCCGTGCACCAGCACCCGGTCAGGGGTGCAATCATCGAGAACTTCGCCGATGCCGGTCAGCACCGCAGCGGTAATATGGGTCAGGTCCTGATCCGGGCGCATGATGTCCAGGTCGTAGGCAGGCGCGATGTCAAACAACGCCAAAACCTGATCAAGCATGTCACGATGCTGGGCGGTCACACAGACCAGACACTCGACGCCATCGGCGGCTTGGAGGGCCTTAATGACGGGTGCCATTTTGATGGCTTCGGGGCGTGTGCCGAATATGCAAAGAACTTTCATCCCGTCTGGATATCGTGACCGGAGTATTTTCGCAACAACCGCTTTGCCTTAAGGGCCGAACCTATTATTCTTTGCCCATGAAAATTTTAAGTCGGTTTACGGTTATTGCCACCCTTGGCGTTGCCGCTGGTGTGGTGTTTTCCAGCATTATTGCGGTTAAGCCCGCGGCGGCACAACTTCTCGCCCATAAAGCATTTTATTCACTGAAGCTGGGTAAACTGCGCGCTGGCAGCAATTTTTCCGGTGCCAGCGGCAGCATGGGGCTGGAACTGAAGGGAACCTGCGATGGCTGGATCATGTCGCAGACGCTGATTATGGACCTGGAATTGCCCGATGGTCGTCAAATCAGGCAGGATCTGCGTTTTACCGGTTGGGAATCCCTGGACCGGACCCAGTACCGTTTTTTTGCATCGAACAGGACCGACAACGAACGCGAGGATTTTCGAGGCAGTGCTCGTCTGTTCGGGCCGGGCAGTGCGGGGAATGCCAATTTCAGGGTGCCGGACGCCCGGAAGATTCCCCTGCCAGAAGGAACCATGTTCCCAATGGGCCATACGGCCTGGTTGATTGATCGTGCTCGCGTTGGTCAGCGTCTGGCTAATACCATTGTATTCGATGGTGCTGATGGCGAGGGCCCGCAGCGGGTCAGTGCCTTTATCAGCCCGACCCTGGGCCCCGATCATCACGAAGGCGGCAAGATGGTTCCCAAATTGGGAGCCGCCATGGCGCGCCCCGGCTGGAAAATCCGGATGGCCTTTTTTGCCCTTGATGCCCAAAGTGCGGCACCGGATTATGAAATCGAGATTTTGCAACTGGATAACGGTATTGTTCCCAGCCTGTTGCTCGACTATCAGGATTTTACGGTGGTTTTGAAGCCAGAACAGCTGGAAGTGTTGTCGCCGCCGAAATGTGACTAGGAGACGTTCTTGAGACAGGTGAAAAAATCTATCTGGTTTTTTTGATGCTGGCGATGTGCGCCGGTACCCGGCCTGCGGTTGCCGCCGAAGCGGCGTTTGTCGGCATGGCGGTGCAAGGCATAACAGACAGCGCTGCTGCGGCCATTGGTGACAACATCCCGCGCGGGGTGATGGTGTTGGACGTGGCGCTTGGCGGTCCGGCCGACAAAGGCGGCATCCAGCGTGGCGATATGATTGTTAAATTTGCCGATGTTGGAACCGATACCTTCGAGAAACTGGTTGCGACGGTTCAGAAACTGACTGAAGGCGACGAAATTCCGGTTACCGTGATTCGTGCCGGTGAAGCGGTCAAGCTGACCATGCGGGCAGACAAGTGGCATCCGTCCTGGCAGATTACCAAATCAGCCTTTGCTTCCATACCCAATGTCGGGATTACCTTTTCTTCGCTGACACCGAAGATCAGGAAAAATTTCAGTCTCAGGTGGGGCACCATCGGTCTGGTGGTGACGCTGGTAGATCAGGATAAAACAGAAACCCATAAACTGTCGCGCGGCGATGTTATCTTACAGGTCAATCAGCACCCGGTATGGGAGCCGAAACAATTGGTCGATGCCTATAAAAAGGCCAAGGACGAAGGCAAAAGATCAATGCTGTTGCTGGTCGAACGTGCCGACGGTTTCAGCTTTTCTACCGTTAAGGTTAAATAGACCGAGTTGATTATTTATTCCGACGCAATTCCGCGACCATTTGATTGAGGGTCTCCTCGTCGATGGCTCCGGGGACAACCTGATCGCCGATAACAAAGGCCGGGGTGCCGGAAATTCCCAAGGCTTCCGCTATGCGGCTGGTTGACGCCAGTTCCTTTTCGATCGCCGGGTCTTTCAACCACTGGCGCAGTTTGTCTGAATCAACGCCGATGTCGTCGGCCAGACGAAAGACCTTCTTTTCGGTGACCTTGCCGCGGCTGTTCATCATCGCGATGTGAAAGCGCATATATTTTTCAGGCGCAAACTTCCAAACGGCAATGGCGGCCTGTGATGCAATCACGGAGTCAGGCCCCAGGATGGGGAGTTCCTTGAACACGACACGGATGTTGCTGTCAGCTTCGAGCAGTTTCTTGATCATCGGCAGGACCATCTTGCAGTACTGACAACGGTAATCGAAAAACTCGACGATGGTGATGTCGCCCTGTGGGTTGCCGGCAACCGGCGAATTCGGGTTGTGGCGCAGTTCCTTGTCCATGTGGGCCAGGATGCGGGCTTGCCTTTCCATGTCGGCGCGCTTTTGTTTAGCGCGGTAGGCGTTCATGGCGCGGATCAGAATTTCCGGATTGTCGACGAGGTATTCCTCGATGATCGATTCGACCTCTTCTATTTGCAACGGGGTCAGGCTGTCTTCTGCCGCCGATGCCGACAGCGGCATCGATAGCATCAGAATGGCAAGGATAGTGGCAAACAAAATGCGGAAATTCATCGATATGCTCCTGTAAATCGGGGCACACAATGCGTCACCACCTAGAGAAACGCAAGCCTATCTGGAAGATATGCCCCATATCCCTATCGGGATAAAACGATGCCCGACACGAAGGCCTCGGCCGCCGGACGACCGCCAGCCGCCGCGATACCGATAAAGACGACCTGGATGCCACTGGCGTCGGCATTCGGCCATGTGCGGGTGTACAGTTCTGATAAGTCGACTGTTTCCTGCCACCAGGAACCGGCGTTTTCCCGTCCCCCCCGAACCGTATAGCGTGGCGCCGTGCGCCCATCCTGATCAAGTGGCGGCGACAGGGTGCCGCGTTGCAGTGCTGATTCACCCCAGGTCAGGGAAATAGCCCGGTCGTGGGGTGGCAAGCCGGACCCGAACAGGGAATAGGGCTGGGAAACCCAGCCGCCGGTTTCCGGGTCGGTTTCCTTGAAGCCAACGATCAGGCGCATGGGGTGAAAGCCGGTTGTCGATGGCGGTTCGATATTCCATGACCAACTGAGGAAGGGAGTCGCCAGCATCATGGCGCGTATTCGCCTGACGACGATAAATGGCTCCTCGCCATTGATGATTTTCAAGGCCGGAACACCGGCCTTGTTGACGACGGTGAACTGATGTTCGCTTGGCGTGTCGCCCTCGACTGTCCAGTCGCCGGGAATGTCGGTGGCCGAAAATCCGGGAAAGGGGCCAAGTACAGCCAACAGTCCTTCCGGCGCGATCACCGTCGATGGTTTGCCGCCACACGACGTCAGCAACAACAAGACTGCGGTTATGATCGGGCGAATCATTTTTTATCGGCTTTCGCGGAATCGATGGCGCTGATGATGTCTTGGGCCTGAAGCCATTCCGGTGATCCTTCGGGGAACATTCTTTCGGCCTTGCCGGCGTGGAATTTTGCTTCTTCATGTTTATTGCGAAGCATCGAGACTTCGGCCAGGGCGAGGGCGCTTTTGCCGATTTCTCCTTGCCGTCCATAGGCGATGGCCAACTGGTTCCATGAAAAAATGTCGGTGCGGTCCTGGGCGATGGCAACGGCCAGGTTGTCGATGGCCGGTTGCAGGTATGCGTTGTCGCCAAGCTCTATCTGAACTTGTGCCAGCCCGCGACGCAACAAGGCGGAGTCAGGTTTGAGCAGAACTGCTTTCTCGTAAAATGGAATGGCTTCCGGTGCACGGCCATTTTCAAACAGCATTTGCCCTTTCAGTTCGTTGAAGTACGGGTCCGCCGGATAGTCGGCGATCAGGCTGTCGACCAGTGGGATCGCCTTGTCCAGATCGGGACGACGGTAATAGGCGATGGCGCGCGCGTATCTGGAAACCATGCTGTCCGGATTTTTCTTATAGGCCCGCAAGGTTCTCGCGGGCGGATCGAGAAATGCTTTCAGCTTGGCGACCATGCGCTCGTACATGACGACAAATTCCGGATTGGCTGGTTTATCTGAGTATTCGGAACGGGCGATGTGGGCTTTCAGGGCCTCGATGCGCTGACGGGTCAGCGGGTGCGAGCGGTAATAGGGGTCCTGGCGGGTGGCGCTAAGCAATTCCTGATCGCCAAGCAGGTTGAAAAATCCGAGCAGTCCTTCGGCAGATTGCTCTGTGCTATCGAGAAAGCGCACTCCGGCGGCATCGGCGGCGCCTTCCTGGGTTCGGGAATATTGCAGAAACGACCGGACGCCCGTTTGCTGCCCACCGGCAATGACAGCAGTGCCGACGTCGCTCTGCCCACCGATGATGGCGATGCTGCCAAGAACCATCATCAGGATGCTGCGCGCCGAGCTGTTTCGCATGGCGTCGCGAATCTGGGATAAATGTCCACCAGCGATATGCCCCGTTTCATGAGCGATGACGCCAATAATCTGTCCAGGGCTTTTGCTTTGCATCAGAAGTCCGGAATTCAGGAACAGCTTTTGTCCCCCGGCAACAAAGGCATTCAGCGTGTTGTCGTTGACAATATAAATGTTAATAGCCGAAGGTTCGAGACCGGCGGCGAGGAATAGTGGCGTTGAGTAGGCACGAATGGTATTTTCGATTTCGGCGTCGCGCAGAAATGATATTTTCTTGGCTTCGGCGATGCCCGGTAGAACGGTGATCACGGCAAGGGCCATGGCTGCCAGCCAACGGGTGACGGGCAACAAGGAAAAGTGTTTCAACAGGGGCTTTATGATTTTCATTCAGGCAAAAGGTAAATACCAGAACCGGTTCCGTCAAATCGCCAGTGGCATTCTTGTCGCTGCCGCGTTGACGGCTTGCGAATCCATGTCTGAAATCGGTGACGATTTTGCTGAAATGAGCCGGGGACTGGTTCAATACGAAGAGAATATGGAACGTAAGGGGTTCGTTGGCGGTATTGCGGCCGACGAGCCACAGGCGGCGTTGGCCGGTCGTGAAGCGCTGGACGTTGGCGGCAATGCCTTTGATGCGGCGACGGCGATTTATTTCAATCTTGCGGTGACAATGCCGTCTTCGGCATCGATTGGCGGTGGCGGTGTTTGCCTGACTTATGACGCGTCGTCGAATACCACACGCGCCCTTGATTTTCTGTCCCGAACACCGGGCAGTTCTGCGCGGGCGAGCCTGCGCCCAACCGGGGTTCCAGGAAATGTTCTGGGCTTTCAGATGATGCATGCGGCTTATGGCCGCCTGCCCTGGTCGCAACTGGTGGCGCCTGCTGAAGGCAAGGCGCGGTTTGGCTCGAAGGTCTCCCGGGCTTTTGATGCGGACCTGAAAACGATGGGTGCGGCATTACTGGGGGAAACCGGTTCACGGCGGGTTTTTTCCGGCCCCAACGGTTTGATCCGCGAGGGTGAGAAGTGGTTGCAACCGGCGTTAGCAAATATTCTAGGCGACATTCGCGCCAATGGTTCGGCGGCTCTTTACAAGGGGGTCGCAGCCGACCGTTTCGCGGCCCAGGTAACGGCCGCCGGTGGGTCACTGATGGCCAGCGATTTGAAGGGGTATCGTCCGGTCTGGCGGGAAACCATCGAATTGCCGTTGGGCGATATATCCGTTCACTTCGCGCCACCGACGGCGGCGGCGGGGACTGTGGCTGCGGAAATATGGGCGATGATGAACGACGACAAGCGCTATCGGGACGCCGATCCAGAAGAACGCCCGCATCTGTTTGTTGAAGCGGCAACCCGCGCTTATGCCGATCGTGCCCATTGGCTGAATACGGATGGGACGAGTTCGATCAAGCCGTTCGATCTGGTTGCCTCGTCGCGCATCGCCAAGATGATGAGCACCTATAACAGCGACACCCACACGCCGATCGCGTCTTATAACCCAATGCCGGTCGAGGTCGTCCAGGACCCGGCGGCGACGACATTTGTTGTCATGGACAGGAGCGGATCCGCTGTTTCCTGTGCCCTGACCATGAACGGACTGTTCGGCAGCGGCATTGTCACCTCTGACAGCGGTGTGTTGCTGGCATCGGTTCCGGGCAGTGGCGGGCGTGGACCGTTGTCTTTGGGGCCGATTCTCGCCACCGATCATTTTACCCGTGATTTCTTTTTCGCAGGCGCCGCTTCGGGCGGGGTAACGGCGGCAACGTCGCTGATTTCGGTAATCATAAAAAATCTGGTCGATATCGAAGATCTGGAAAAGGCGATGGCGCGCAAACGCCTGCACCACAGCGGCGCACCCGATCTGGTTTATTACGAGCAAGGCTATGACGAAGCAGGCCTTCAGAGCCTGTTGAAGCGTGGCCACCGGATCGCGGCGACGCCGTCGATCGGGCGGGTCAATGCCGTCGGCTGTACACAGGGCCTGCCCTATGACCCACTCAGTTGTCAGGCGGTCACCGACCCACGCGGCTCCGGGCTGGGCACAAAGCTGGACTGATGCTGAAAATTTCAAAACGCGGCAACGTACCGGCGTTTATCGTCATGGATGTGATGCGCGCCGCCAATCAACGTGACCTGATTAAGGGCGATGTGTTGCATCTGGAAGTCGGGCAGCCGGGAACACCGGCACCCACCGGCGTGCTGGCGGCGGCTCACGCCGCCCTTGACGACGATCGCATCGGCTATACGGACGCTTTTGGTATTCCGCCTTTGCGCGAGCGGCTGGTGCGCCATTACAAGGACGCCTATGGACAAGAGGTTTCGGCCGACAGGATTATCGCCACCACCGGGTCTTCGGGCGCTTTTATCGTCGCGTTTCTGGCCGCCTTCGATTCTGGTGACAGGGTGGCGCTGGCCAGCCCCGGATATCCGGCCTATCGCAATATTCTGAGGGCACTGGATGTTGAACCGGTAGAGCTGCTGGTTGGCCCCCAAACCAATTATCAGCCAACACCGGAAATTCTAGATACCGTCGAGGGGCCTCTCGATGGTCTGATTATCGCCAGCCCCTCGAACCCGACCGGCACCATGATTCCACCCGATGACCTGAAGTCGCTGGCGGCGTATTGCCGGGACAGGGGCTTGCGCCTGATATCTGACGAAATCTATCACGGCATTACCTATGGCATGCGTGCCCAAACGGCGCTTGCCTATGATGACAACGCCATCGTCGTGAACAGTTTTTCGAAATATTTTTCCATGACCGGCTGGCGTCTCGGTTGGATGGTCGTGCCCGAAGATATGCTCAGGCCATTGGAATGCCTGTTGCAGAATTTGTTCATCTCGCCGCCGACCCTGTCGCAACTGGCCGGGGTCGCGGCCTTCGATTGCAGGCAAGAACTCGACGGTTACGTTGCCAATTACGCCCGCAATCGTGCCCTGTTGCTGGAAGAATTACCAAAGGCCGGATTCACGGAACTGTCCCATGCGGACGGCGCGTTTTACATCTATGCGGATGTCTCGCACCTGACAGACGACAGTCACGAATTCTGTCGGCGCATATTAGAGGAAACGGGAGTGGCGGTGACGCCGGGGTCGGATTTCGACCCGACCAGGGGCAGCCGCACGATGCGTTTTTCCTTTGCTGGACCGACCGATATCATGGCCGAAGCGGCTAAACGCTTAAAATCTTTAAGACTTTAAGGGTATTGTCCCTCAAGCGCCGAACGGTCGGCGGCCCGCAGTCGCGGGCTTGTAAGAATTTAGTTCCTGATAAAATTAGAACATGGCTTCCAGTGCCATCGCCGCCGAAGGCGCGGGGGTGACGATGTGACTGTTACCTTTTCCACCAACCGCCGCGCTTCGGCTTGTCTTCTGCTTTCGCGGCAATGGCGCCTTCGTCAATATTGATGACGGTTGTCTTGGCAGCGGCGACAACGGTCTCGCTGGGTTCCTGGACGGGTTCTTTGGCGACACTATCCTTTTTTGGGGCAGCCTTGCGGGCCCTTGGTTTGCGCGCAGGCTTGGCTTCGGATTTTTTCTCGGATTTGCTGTCGTCTTTGGCTTCAGCCTTAGCTTCATCCTTGGCGTCATCTTTCGGTGCGGCCTTCCGGGTCCGGGGCTTGCGCGTCCGTTTCGGCTTTTCTTTCGGCTTTTCTTCGGATGCTTCTTCGCCTTCAGCAGCGGCTTCGGCGGCAGGTTCTTGTGTTGCCGTCTCGTCAGTGTCTGAATCAGCTTTCTTGGCCCGGGAACGACGCCTGCTGGCAGGTTTCTTCTTTTCTTCTTTCGGGGCTGCGTCGGCATCGGTGTCGGTGCCGGAGTCTGCGGCGTCGCTTGACGGCGGCGCAGTATCCTCACCGGTCTCTTGAGTCTCCGAAGTTTCTTGCGTTGCGGCCTCGGCCTGTTCGCTCGACTTACCACGCCGTCTGCGACCGCCACGGCGGCCCCGACGACGTCGTTTTGGTTCCGTCGTTTCCTCGTCTGAATCGGCAGATGCGTTTGCGCCGTCCTGATTCTCCGGCGTTGCGTCCGCGCCTTCCTGTTTCTGGGCACTATCGGCAGATTTGCGATTGCGGCCTCCGCGGCGGCGACGTTTGCCCGGCTTGTCGTCGCTGGCACCGGCAAGGGTAGTGCTGGTAATGCTGACGGCCTCGACGGTGCCGTCTTCCCTGACGCGTTCGATACGCAGGTCAGGCGGTATCAAGGATTCGTCGGCGGTGACGGTGATTTCCAGTGAATTCAGTTCTTCAAACTCGGCCAGAAGCGGGCGCTTCTGGTTGAGGATATAAAGGGCAACCGCCGTCGGCACATGCAGGATGATGGCTTTTGCCTTCTTACGATTGGCCTCTTCCTCGACGGCGCGCAGCGCCACCAGGGCCGATGAATCGGTCGAGCGCAGGATGCCGCTTCCCGAACAATGGGGGCAGGGCTCGGAACTGGTTTCAAGCAATGACATGCGTAGCCGCTGGCGGGATAGTTCGAGCAGTCCGAACGGGCTGATGCGACCAATCTGGATGCGGGCCCGGTCCTCGCGCATGGCGTCCTTCATGCGGCGTTCGACGGAATGGTTGTTTCTGGACACATCCATATCGATGAAATCGATAACGATCAGTCCGGCAAGGTCACGAAGACGCAGTTGCCGAGCGACTTCGTCGGCGGCTTCCAGATTGGTCTTCAGCGCCGTCGCCTCGATATTGCGTTCGCGGGTCGAACGACCGGAGTTGACGTCGATGGAAACCAGCGCTTCCGTCGGGTTGATGACGATGTAACCGCCTGACGGCAATTGCACGGTCGTCGAATGAATGGCTTCGAGCTGGCTTTCAACACCGTAATGCTGGAACAGCGGTTTCGTTGTTTCCTTGTACGGCTGAACCCTTTTGGCGTGGCTCGGGATCAGCAGTTTCATAAAGTCTTTCGACAGCCGGTATCCGGTGTCGCCCGACACGATGATGTTTTCGATGTCTCGACTGTACAGGTCACGGATCGACCGCTTGATCAGGTTGGCTTCTTCGTGGACCAGATTGGGTGCCGTCGACTCGAGGGTCAACAGGCGGACCTTGTCCCACAACCGCGTCAGATATTCGTAATCGCGCTTGATTTCGGCCTTGCCGCGCTTGATGCCGGCGGTCCGCACAATAACCGCAAAACCTTGCGGGATGTTGAGGTCGGTCAGAATGGCCTTCAATTGCTTGCGGTCGGCGCCGTTGGTGATTTTACGCGAGATTCCGCCGCCCCGTGCCGTGTTCGGCATCAGCACGCAATAACGTCCGGCCAGTGAAATATAGGTGGTTAGCGCAGCGCCTTTGTTGCCGCGTTCTTCCTTGACCACCTGAATCAACAGGATCTGGCGACGCTTGATGACTTCTTGAATTTTATACCGGCGCTGGCGTTTTTCGCTGCGCTTGGGGCGCGCCTCGTCGGTGTCGTCACCGCCGATGGTTTCAACCTTTTCTTCGCCGCTGGACCCTTCGTCGTCGGTCTTTTCGGTGCTTTCGGCATCACCGTTGCTTTCGGCGTCTTCGGCGTTGCCTTCGGCCTTTTCTTCCGCGTTGTGCTCTTCAAGCAGCGCTTCGCGGTCCTCGATGGGGACTTGATAGTAATCGGGGTGAATTTCGCTGAAAGACAGGAAACCGTGCCGGTTTCCGCCGTAATCGACAAATGCCGCCTGCAGCGATGGTTCGACCCGTATTACCTTGGCAAGATAGATGTTGCCTTTAATTTGTTTGCGGGCTTCCGCCTCGACATCAAAGTCTTCCAGTCGGTTCCCACTGAGCACCGCTACCCGGGTCTCCTCGGGATGCGAGGCGTCGATAAGCATTGTTTTGGTCGTCATTGAATTTGTAGCTCCAAGGCGTCGTACCTGCCCGGTGATATATGACCGGGGGGGAATCGACGCGTGTTTGTGAAACACCGGTGGCGCCTGCGAACGACAACACCGCCCAATTGGACGGGATATTCGTTGAAATTGTTCGCGCTGCTCTATCCGGCATGAAAAAAAACCCTCTGTATATTTAGGGTCCTAAAGAATAATTATTAACCTAGGCATATCATCGATTTTGGCAATACGCCCTATTTCGTATTCTCACCGACGTTAACACATTCATAGATGATTGCATTTCGTCGTGGCGTTAACATAACCCTAGGAATTTGATTCGACAATCGGATTGTTGATAAAACTCTGTTTTTAAAGAGGATCGAAGTGGATATGCGACGCTGGTTTAACGGCTTGCAGAAATGGAATATGTCCTTACGGGGACTGCTGGTATTGGCCTGGGTTTTGGCTGCCGGTGGCCCTGTTGCTGCGGCTGACGCCATTGTTACCGATGTGCGCGCCGGTCTTCAGGGCCATGCCACACGGCTAGTGTTTGAAGTTACCAAGAACGTCAATTACAAGATTTTTACCCTGTCGAACCCGTATCGGGTGGTGATTGATCTGCCGGAAGTCGGCTGGCGGCTGCCGCCACAGCCATTGCCGACCAACACCGGGCTGCTGAAAAAACTGCGTTATGGGCTGTTCCAGCCGGGAACCTCGCGAATCGTCATTGATGTTGCCGCCGCCCCGAAAATCGAAAAACAGTTTCTGCTGGCTCCTTCTGGTAACGGTCCATACCGGTTGGTCGTCGATCTTGGTCGGGTCAGCGATGCCAACTACCAACAGGCGGCGAAGGCGAAAGAGGCGGTGCAACCTGCCGAGCCTGCGCCGAGCGTCGCCAAGGCGGCGTTTGTGCCGATGCCGCCGCGGCCCCGCAAGCAGGAAAAGCCGGTGATCGTTATCGACGCCGGTCATGGCGGTGTCGATCCCGGAACCATTGGTGTCAGCGGCACCTACGAAAAGCACATCACCCTGGCGATGGCCCGGGAATTGAAAAAACAGCTGGAAAATACTGGCCGATTCAAGGTCGTCCTGACCCGAACGCGGGATATTTTCGTACGCCTGCGCGCCCGTGTCGCCAAGGGTCGCGACGCCGGGGCCGCGTTGTTTATCTCTATTCACGCCGATGCCATTAAGAACAGGAAAACCCGCGGGCTTTCCGTCTACACCCTGTCTGAAAAGGCGTCCGATAAAGAGGCCGCCGCCCTGGCCGACAAGGAAAACAAGGCTGACCTGATCGCCGGCATCAACCTGTCGGGCGAGACCCCGGAAGTGACCAACATTCTGATTGATTTGATGCAGCGTGAATCCATGAACCAGTCGGCCCGCTTCGCCACCGGGCTGGTGAAGCGGCTGAAAGGCCATACACGGGTGTTGCGCAATACCCACCGGTTCGCCGGTTTTGCCGTTCTTAAGGCCCCGGACGTTCCCTCGGTTCTGGTCGAACTTGGGTTCCTGTCCAACCGCAACGACGAAAAGGCCCTGCGCAGCGATTCCTACCGCAAGAAACTGGCCAGTGGCATGGTTCAGGCGATCAAGGGTTATTTTTCGAATATCGAGGAAGCCTACAGCAAGTAATATCTGATAGATTGACGGCCATATCCCGGACACATTTGTGGTTATAATCCCGTACAGTGAGTACGAGGGGACAATGCTGAGAGTACTGCTGACATTTCTGGGCGTTTTGATTATCGCCGCCTTTGTGGGCGTTGGCGGCCTGCTTGCCGTGTTCTACAAGTTCGGCAGTGACTTGCCCGATTACCGCCAGCTCGCAAATTATGAACCGGCGGTGATGACCCGCGTGCATGCCGGCGACGGGCGGCTGCTGGCCGAATATGCCGTTGAAAAAAGGGTGTTCGTGCCAATCCGCGCGATGCCCAAACGCGTCGTCAGTGCCTTCCTGGCAGCGGAGGACAAGAACTTCTATTCACATCCCGGTATCGACTTTCTGGGCATCGCCCGGGCGATCCTGACCAACGTCAAGAATATCGGAAGCCAGCGTCGCATGGTCGGCGCATCGACGATCACCCAGCAGGTGGCAAAAAACTTTCTGTTGACCAACGAGGTCTCGTGGGAACGCAAGGTCAAGGAGGCGATCCTGGCCTTTCGCATCGAACGCGCCTTCACCAAGGACCGTATTCTTGAGCTCTATCTGAACGAGATTTATCTCGGCTTCGGTTCATACGGGGTGGCGGCCGCTGCGCTCAACTATTTCGACAAACCGCTTGATCAGTTGACCATTGCAGAGGTCGCCTATCTGGCGGCGCTGCCCAAGGCTCCCAATAACTATCACCCGTTCCGCAAGCGCGAGGCTGCACTGACGCGTCGCAACTGGGCGATTGGGCGATTGCTCGACGATGCGTACATCACCGCCGACGAGGCCGATATCGCGCGTGCCGCCGAACTGGGCGTGCGTCCGCGTTCGGAAATCGAATTCGTCCAGTCGGCATATTTCGCCGAAGAGGTGCGCCGTGAACTGGCGGATCGTTATGGCGAAACGGAGCTTTACAAGGGCGGATTGTCTGTTCGTACCACGGTTAATCCGGTGTTGCAGGAAATCGCCGACAAGGCCGTGCGCGATGGATTGATCGCCTATGACCGCCGCCATGGTTGGCGCGGACCGATCAAGACCCTTGATTCCATCGACGGCTGGCAGGCGAAGATGGCGATCATGGAAGCCCCCGATGGGCTCGGCGATTGGTCGCTGGCCGTGGTGCTTGACTTGAATCCCGACCGAGCCCAGGTCGGTCTTGTCGATGGAACCACCGGTTCCATTCCGCTGGCCGAACTGAAATGGGCGCGGGCCTGGGTGAAAGGTGAAAAACGGGGCCGCAGCGTCAAGCGTCCGGTCGACGTTCTGAACCGTGGCGATGTCATCGCCATTGAGGCAACAGATAAACCAGGAATTTTCGCGCTGCGTCAGTTGCCGGAAATCGAAGGCGCGTTGATTGCACTGGATCCGCACACCGGGCGCGTACTTGCCATGACCGGCGGATACAATCACGAACGCAGCGAATTCAACCGGGTTACCCAAGCCATGCGCCAGCCGGGATCGGCTTTCAAACCGTTCGTCTATCTGACTGCCCTTGATCAGGGGTATTCGCCGTCGACGCTGATTCTTGATGCACCGTTCGTTATCGATCAAGGGGCGGGATTGCCGAAATGGCGACCCGCCAACTATACCAAGAAATTCTATGGCCCCAGCACCATGCGGCTGGGATTGGAAAAATCCCGCAACCTGATGACCGTGCGTCTGGCTCAGACCGTCGGCATGGAAAAGATATCTGAATACGCCAGGCGCTTCGGCATCGTCGATAACATGCAGGAAACCCTGGCCATGTCGCTGGGTGCAGGCGAAACGACGCTGCTGCGCCTGACGGCGGCCTATGCCATGCTGGTCAACGGCGGCAAGAAAATTACACCGACCTTGATTGATCGCATCCAGGACCGCCATGGCCGCCCGGTGTTTAGCCACGACATGCGCAAGTGTCAGGACTGTCAGGCGGCATTCTGGACCAACCAGCCGGTGCCTGAAATTCCCGACCCGCGCGAACGGGTGACCAACCCGGCCAGCGCCTATCAAATGGTGTCGATGCTGAAGGGTGTCGTCGATCGCGGCACCGGGCGTTCCATCCGGTCCATCGGAAAACCGCTGGCGGGCAAGACAGGCACCACTAATTCCGGCGTCGATGCCTGGTTTGTCGGTTTTTCGGCCGATCTGGCGGTCGGCGTGTTTGCCGGTTTCGATGCGCCGCGCAGCCTTGGCCCCCGTGAACAAGGCGCGTCTGTAGCGGCGCCGATTTTCAAGAGCTTCATGACCAAGGCGCTGGCCGGAACCCCGGCGACGCCGTTTCGTATTCCGCCCGGCATCCGGTTGGTCCGGGTCAATGCGGTAACCGGTCGTCCGGCGCGCAGCGGCGACAAGCGAGTGATCCGCGAGGCCTTTCGCCCCGGCACCGTGCCGTCTGGCGAGACGATGGTACTGGAAGGCACCTCGTCGGGCATCGGTGCGCCTGCGCCGGGGACTGGCGGATTGTACTGAGCCGGGGACTGGCGGATTATACTGAGCCAGGAACGGGCGGATTGTATTAGCCGTCCAAGCCGGTTAGAAACGGTCAGCTAATAAAAAGACCAACGGGATTCTCACATGCGCGCCGAAACGGAAAGCCTTATTCAGGATATCAAGCAGTCGCTGGAACTGCTGAGGAGGCATCTTTGACTACGACAATGCAGTCCTTCGCCTCGAAGAATTAAACGCCCAGTCTGAAAACCCCGACCTGTGGAACGACCCGGACAAGGCGCAGGCCCTGATGCGCGAGCGCACCAGTCTGGAAGACGGCCTGAAATTGCTCGACGGGCTGACCCAGGAAACCGAAGACAGCATCGAACTGATTGCCATGGGCGAGGCCGAGGACGACACCGATGTCGTCGCCGAGGCTGAAGAGGTATTGAGTGTGGTTCGAGAGACGGCGGCGAAGGCCGAATTACAGACCCTGTTGTCGGGCGAGGTCGATGCCAACGATTGCTATCTGGAAGTTCACGCCGGAGCCGGTGGCACAGAGGCCCAGGACTGGGCCGAAATGCTGTTGCGCATGTACACGCGCTGGGCCGAGTCCAAGGGCTACAAGGTCGAATGGCTGGAAGAAAGCGCCGGTGAAGAAGCCGGGCTGAAGTCATCGACGGTCAGGATATCAGGTCATAACGCCTATGGCTGGATGAAGACGGAAAGCGGTGTCCATCGGCTGGTTCGCATTTCGCCCTATGATTCGAGCGCCCGTCGGCACACCAGTTTTTCATCCATCTGGGTCTATCCGGTGATAGACGATGCCATCGAAATCGAGATTCTGGACAAGGACCTCAGGGTCGATACCTATCGGGCATCGGGTGCCGGTGGTCAGCACGTCAACAAGACCGACAGCGCCATTCGCCTTACTCACCTGCCGACCAATATCGTCGTGCAGTGTCAGAACGACCGTTCACAGCACAAGAACCGGGCCGCCGCCATGAGCATGATGAAGGCACGTCTGTACGAACACGAAATGCAAAAACGTGAAGAAGAATCACAGGCCGCCCACGATGCCAAGACCGACATCGGCTGGGGCCATCAAATTCGCTCGTACGTCTTGCAGCCCTATCAGATGGTCAAAGACCTGCGCACCGAGATGGAAACATCGAACACCCAGGGAGTGCTTGATGGCGACCTGGATGATTTTATGGCCGCCGCCCTGGCTGCAAGGGCAGTGCCAGATTGATCTGAATCACCCTGGGGTGGTTAAGATCAATCTGGTAAAACTGCCCGTTATATAAATATCGATCAAACCTGTTCCGATCTAGAGTCCAAGGCGATACCGAATAGGAACCTTTGCCCTTCACGGGTGTGTTCAGGAACCTGTCAGAATCATATTTTATAATAAATACAATTGGAAAGGGTCTGATTCGGACCTATGTCTGATGAATACTCCTGTTATCTGTGTTGCAGGCAAGTAATGGATTAACAGGAACTGAGAGTGCAAAACAATGGCGGCTAACAAAGCCCTGATCGTCGACGATGACGGCGATATTCTCGATTTTCTCGGTGATATTCTGGATGATGAAATCAGCGTGTCCTATGCACCGAGTGGTGAGAAGGCGCTGGAGATGGTTCACCTGTACAAGCCGAACCTGATTTTGTTGGACATCCAGATGCCGGGAATGGATGGCTTCGAGGTTTGTCGCAGGCTGAAGGAAAATGAGGCGACGCGTCATATCCCGGTCATATTTCTGTCGGCGATGGATGACGACAAGGATATCGAGGAAGGCCTGCGCCTTGGCGCGGTCGATTACATCACCAAGCCGTTCGATCCAAAAATCGTTATTGCCAAGGTCAAAAATCAGTTGGCTCAAATTGCCGCCCTGCAGGGAACGCAAAGGGAGCGTCGCGCCACGGAGCCGGGTGAAGACCGAAGAGCGGAATCGGTGCCTGGAAGCGACCGAAGGGGGGCGTCCTCAGTTGATGCGGCGACCCATGAAGAAAATGGCAATCTGGGGGTCTTTTTGAAAACGGCCGTTGCCAGCCTGATTCTGTTCGGCGGTGTTTATGTCGGGTTCACTTATTTTACCGCCCCGTCACAGGCCCCCGCCCCGGTCGCCAAGAAACAAACGTCGTGGCCCTTTAACAGCAAGTGCGACAAAGCGCCGATTGTCAGTTGGTGGGGGAATACGACCCACTTCAGCATGGCCAACTATGTCGACAGAAGGCATTCCGGGAATTGGGCTCCCTATATCGACAAGTGGACGAACCAGCTGAACAAACTTCGGGACATTTCTTCGAGGGGGCGCTCTGTTACCTCGTCGGACGGAACGGTCATGTCCGGTCAGTTACTGAAAGATCATATTGTGAAACTTGAAAAACGGGTGTCGGTTATTCAGTGCCTCGCCGATGAGGACAAGACCACGAACAGATAATAAGATTTTTCAGTGGATCGTTTTCTGTCAATGAATGGGTGCCTCTTTGGACAAACAACTGTCAGACGGTGAAATGCCAAGGCATCATGGCAAGACAGGAGATGTCGTCGACTGGTCGGATGGCCTTCTGACCGGCATGGACGACATCGATGATGATCACCGTAAACTTATCGATATAATCAACGAATTGGGTAGGCTGCGGGGCAGCAATTCATCGCCGGATTCATTGATAAAGACCTTCGGTGAGTTGAAAGATTACACCGTCTATCATTTTCAGCGTGAACAGGCGTTAATGAATGACTGGTCTGTAAACAAGACCCACAAATCCATGCATTTAAAGGCGCATGCAGGATTCATCGCTCGCATCGAAAAGGCCGGTGAGTTGATTGATGCGCATCCCAACTACGTCGTCGATCATGTGCTCGGGTTTCTGGTCGGCTGGCTGCTTCATCATATTTCGGATGTCGATACAAGCCTGGTCAAGGAAATTGAAAATCTGCGCGATGGCACCAAGCCTGACGCCAGCGCCGAGCAGTTAGAACGACGAAATAACGATATGCTGCGCAATTCCATCAGTGAGTTGCACGACGATATAGGATTTCGCTCGCTTGACATGGTCGAAATGAATATCCGACTGCAAGACGAAGTTGAACGTCGCAAGCAGGCCGAGGACGATGCGCAACTGGCGTCCTTGGTGTTCGAGAACAGTGGTGATGCGATGACGGTTACCGATGCGGATAATCTGATTATCGCCGTTAATCCGGCTTTTACCCGCCTGACCGGGTATCAGCCTGATGAAGTCATCGGCCAGAACCCGAGCATCCTGAGTTCCGGACGCCATGACGAAAAATTCTACAGGCAAATGTGGGAATCTCTGTTCGCCACGGGGCATTGGGATGGCGAGCTTTGGAACAGGCACAAGAATGGCGAGGTTTTCGCCGAGGCGATCACAATCAACACTATTTATAGCGCCGATGGCTCGGTGGACCGACGGGTCGCCGTGTTTTCCGATATTACCGAGAAGAAACGCACCGAAGAACAACTCGCCCGACAAGCTGTCGAGCTTCAGGAGTTGATTGAAAAAGAGGCCGACCTGAACGGTCGTCTGTTACAGGAAATCGCCGTCAAAAACCGCTTGTTCTCTATCGTTTCCCACGATTTGCGGTCCCCCTTTACCGTGCTGAACGGACTGACCGAAAGGCTGGTCGAAAAGGGTGAAGGCTATTGCAGGGACAAGGTCATCACCCAGGTGAACACCATCAACCGGGCGGCAAAAAGTATCTTCGTTGTTGTCGATAATCTTCTTGAGTGGTCGCGGGCGCAACTGGATGGCGAAAAAATTGATATCCAGAACATCGCCGTCCGCGATGTCGTCAAAAAAACTCTGAGCGCCCTTCACCCCGTCGCCGATGAAAAGGGCGTCGTGCTGGTCAATAAAATCGTTGACGGTAACGTCCGGGCCGACCCGCACTATCTGCTGACAGTGCTACGCAACCTTGTCAGCAATGCGATCAAGTTCAGTGATAGTGGGGGGATCGTAGAATTAAATTTCACGCAAGCCGGTGATGACGTTGAGATCGTCGTCTCGGACACAGGCGTCGGGGTATCCGACGATGTGATCGACAATATTTTTGCCCTCGATCAGAAAACCACGACCAAGGGGACCGCCGGCGAAAAGGGATCAGGCCTTGGCCTGCCCCTGTGTGATGAACTGGTCCGGAAAATGAACGGATCCATCCGGCTGGAAACAGGCAGCGGAAAGGGATCGCGGTTTATCGTGGTCCTGCCCGCCGCTTGATCCGTTATTGCAGCAGGATTTCCCTGAATAGCACGCCCTTGATTTCCACCGGTGCCAGAATGTCGGTGACGATCTTGGTGATGTCGTTGCGCATCAGTTCGGTGCCGGTTCCCCCGGCCAGTTGCGAGCGGGTCTGACCCCGCAGGTGTGACTGAACTTTGTCGACGATCTTCAGTTCTGCAGCCTGCAATATTGGCAAATCTCGGGTGACGATTTCGACAACCACCTTCAGCTTGATGTAGTTGGCGCGCTTGCCGGTCTTTTTCAGGTCGACAACGATTTGCTTGAATTCATGATAAACGGGCGGGCCTTCGGGAATCACGACTTCCTCGATGACTTCCGGTTCGGATTCGAACATACCCATGAAGTAGGCGCCGACACCGCCACCAATACCCAGCAGTAGAAGCACGCCGACGATGATCAGGATCAGCTTTTTCTTGCCGCCTCCGGATCCCTCTTCTTCTTCCCCGTTTTCCCCGTCTTCCCCGTTTTCTTCTTCGTCGATGCCTTCTTCTTCGTCGCTCATTGGTGGTTCCCTTCCGGCAAGCTTTCGTTTCCCTGTCAAACGACCGCCCCCAGTCGTATTGATTCGCTATTTCGCCATTATAACTATAGCTAGGGTCTAGACTCACCTATTTTATGGCTTTCGCGGGAGCTATTTTCTTGCCGGACTAGGAGCGAAAATTGACGTGATGTAATCATCACAAGATTTTTGGGACAACGTCCGGCGATAAATGAGCCCCGTCCCCGGGGTGCTCGGGGGAAGTCGCCCCCTTCACCCATATGGAATTTGGCATAAATGTCGCGAGATGTTGTCATTTCAGTCCTCGAATATGCCCACATGTCCTTCGGACAAATTCCTGATCTCGCGACATTTCTGCTCAAACCAAAGCTCATGAAACAGGTGAGTCTAGACCCTTTACAGCTTCCAGTACTTCTTCGGCATGGCCTTTGACCTTGACCTTATGCCAGATGTTGCGGATGACGCCTTTGCCATCGATCAGGAAGGTTGCGCGTTCAATCCCCATGTATTCACGACCATACAATTTCTTCAAAATCCACACGCCATAGGCTTCACACAACACGCCGTCTTCATCGGACAGCAACCGGAAGGGCAGATCATTCTTGGCGATGAAATTTTCGTGTCGTTTGATGCTGTCTTTCGAAGCACCGACGATGACCGCGCCCGCATCTGAGAATTTCTTGTGCAGATCGCGGAAATCCTTCGCTTCCGTTGTGCAGCCCGGCGTTGAATCCTTGGGATAAAAATACAGCACAACGGTTTTCCCTTTCAGGCTTTTCAGCGACAGGGTCTCGCCGCCATCGGTGGGCAGGTCAAACGCGGGGGCTTTGTTGCCGTTCTCAAGGCTCATAGTTTGTTAATCCTCTGGTCGTTGGAGTTTCGATGCCGGGGTGGCAATCAGCTCATTAAAGTGCCCCATAACGGTATCTGCCGTCTTCCTGATTTTGTCGATCAAGGCGGGAAAATCCTCGCAATTGCCGATGGCCGCCAATTGTTGGGACAGGCTTTCGGGGATTTCGTGGTCGCGCTTTTTTCGTAATTCGCGTGGGATTGTCAGGCGCAGCATGACCTGAAGGCCGCGCCACAGATCGCACGCTTCGATCAGATCGTCGGCGACGCTTTTATCCAGAATGCCGCGCTCGGTCATCTTCTCCAGTGCGTTGCGGGTGTTGGCCGACAAGACCTCTGGGTCTGCGTGGGCGTGACGCAACTGCAGGTATTGGGAAATGAATTCGACATCGACGAGGCCGCCGCGCAGATGTTTGACGTCCCATATGAATTCCGTGTGGTGTTCACGATCAATGCGGCGGCGCATGTCGGCGACATCGGTCAGCAATTGATCCGGGTCGCGCTCGCGCATCAGGGTGTCGCCGACAATGCTGTCGATGGCCTGACCCAGTTCAGGGCTGCCTGCGATCATCCGCGATCGGGTCAGCGCCATTTGCTCCCAGGTCCATGCGGATTCCTGATTGTATTGCCGGTAGGCCTGCAAGCTGGTGGCGATGGGACCGGCGGTGCCCGATGGCCTGAGCCGCATATCGACTTCGTAAAGATCGCCCTCGCTGGTTTGTGCGGTCAGGGCGCTGATCAGGTTCTGGCCAAGGCGCGCAAAGTACTGACTGGCGACCAGCGGTTTGTTGCCGTCCGACGCTTCCGTCTGTTCAGGGTTGTTATAGACAAAAATCAGATCGAGATCGGATTCCGAAGTCAGTTCACGACTGCCCAGTTTGCCCATGGCGATGACCGCCATGTCGGCACCGGAAACCTGTCCGTGGCGACTGGCGAAATCTTCGTGCACATGCTGGAACAATCTGGCGATGCAGGTATCGGCGACATCGGACAAGGCATGGGCGGTTTCTGATGTACCAAGTTTCCCGGTCAGGCTCTGCACGCCAATATGAAAGCGCCGGTCGTGGGCCCAGCGGCGGGTGGTGAGCAGAATATCCTCGAGATCGCGACAGGGCCCGAGAACCATGTCGAGTTCAAGGACCATTGCTTCGCGGGGCGGTGGCGGCTCGAAAAAATCAGCCGTCAGGACACTGTCGAGAACCTGCGGACGACGGCTCAGATGTTCGGCCAGTCTGGGCGCACCTCCCATGATTTCGGCGACCAGATCGAGCAGCCCGGGGTTTGAATAGAACATGGAAAACAACTGCACACCGGACGGCAGGCGCGACAGGAATTCATCGAACCGCATGAACGTCGCGTCCGGGTCGGGGGTGACAGAGAAAGCCTTCAGTATTACCGGAAGCAACTCGGTCAACAATTCGCGAGATCGCGAACTGCGCATCGCCCGATAGCGGCCATGGTGCCAGCCGCGCACAGTTTCATCGACGGCTTCGCCGTTGGTAAAGCCGAGCCTTTCGAGGGTGCTAATGGTGTCGGGGTCGATATCGCCGCCGGTGAACACAAGATTGCCGGAAATATCGTCCGCCGCGCCCAATGACGGGGCGTCATCGAACAGCTTGGCGTAATGGGTTTCGACGTTTTGCAGATGCCCCGTCAGGTCGGGTGCGAATTCGCCAATGGAGTCATAGCCAAGAAACAAGGCGATGTCGTTCAGGGCGTCCGGGTCTTCGGGCAGGCTGTGGGTCTGTTTGTCGTCGATCATTTGCAGGCGATGTTCGACCCGGCGCAGGAAGCGATAGGCGCTAATCATATCGGTGAGCGATTGCGGGCTGACCTGTCCTGAATCGGTAAGGGCCTGCAATGCCTGTTCCGTCGATGCGGCGCGCACGTCGGTGGAACGTCCGCCCCAGATCAACTGCTGGGTCTGGGCGTAGAATTCGATCTCGCGGATGCCGCCGCGGCCCAGTTTGACGTTATGTCCGGCCACTTTCATATTCTCGCCGCCGTGGTGGGCGTCGATCTGGCGCTTGATCGAATGAATGTCCTGAATGGCCGCAAAATCCAGATTCTTGCGCCAGATAAAGGGCACCAGCCATTCCAGAAAGGCGGCCCCGGCGTCGCGGTCGCCAGCGATCGGACGGGCCTTGATCATGGCGGCGCGTTCCCAGTTCTGGCCTATGCTTTCGTAATAGGTGACAGCAGCCAGCACCGACAGGGCCGGGGGGGTCGATCCCGGGTCAGGCCGCAGACGCAGATCGGTACGAAAGACATAGCCGTCAGCGGTGCGCTCATCGAGAAGCTTGACCAGATTACGGGTCAGCCGCACGAAGGCGGTCTGTAATTCGTCGGGACGCTCGGTTTTAATGCGTTCGGTGTCGTACAGGATGATCAGGTCGATATCGCTGGAATAATTCAGATCGTGGCTGCCAAGCTTGCCGAGGCCGAGAATAACCAACCCGGATCCTTGTTCAGGGTTGTTCCTGTCGGCCAGTTCGAACGCACCAGCGCTATCGGCTTCGAGCAACAGGTGCGAGACGGCGGATGAGACGGCGGTGTCGGCAAAATCGGACAGGGCACGGGTGATTTTTTCAAGCGGCCACTGGTTGGTGATGTCGGCGATGCCAATGGCCAGGGCAGCGCGGCGCTTCGCCTGCCTGAGGGTTGTCGCCAGTTTGTCATAGGACAGGCGAGCCGTTTCGATGCCCGAGACCATGTCCAGGGCTTCTTGGAAAGCGGGTTCCGGGCCGTCTTCAAGCACACGGCAGAAGAAACCGGGTTCCTGGGCCGCAGACTTGCTCAGATAGGGACTGTTGCCGAAAATGCCTTCGAGCAGTATCTTGCCGCCGGAATCGGCGATGACGCTATCGGCGAATTCAACAAGTTTTGCATCGTCGGTTTTGCCGACGGCATCGACCCAGCGTTCGATGCCCAGCGCCGCACGATCAACTGACGCCGCCTTCGGGGGCATGTTTTGCTCGGATGCAGCGCGAAAAAAGTGCATACTTGTTAACCCTTTATTGGTCGTCAGAATGTTATGCGATCAGGGGTGGAATCTGAATTGTGATTTTAAAGATTAGGGCTACCGCTTGTTAAAGAAAACCCTTCGCGGCGCAATTCACCTTCTTGGGGGGCTTGGCGCAGGTTTGGCGATCATCATGATGTTGGCCGCCTGGCAGTTGTCGTCCGGGCCCATATCGCTCGCCTTTCTGTCACCTTATATCGCCGGTACGTTCGATAATTTTCACAAGGCATTCCGTATTCGTTTCGACGATACGATCCTGACATGGGCCGGCTGGGAACGCACGCTGGATATTCGCGTTATCAACGTGCGCGCCATTGATGAAAAAAACGGTCTGATCGCCAGCGTCCCGGAACTGTCCCTGTCACTAAGCGCCGAGGCATTATTGAAAGGCGTCGTCGCGCCCAAAAGCATCGAGATGTTCCGCCCATCGTTAAAGCTGGTTCGTCACCGTGACGGTACTTTGGAACTGGGCTTTAACAGCGAACTTGGACAGTCCGGTCAGTTCCTGCAACGGATTCTAGGACAATTGGCGACAAGCCCTGATTCATCAGAGGCCATGAGCTATCTGCAACGGGTCAATATTTTCGATGCTGACCTGCTGGCTGTTGACCGCAAACTGGAAACATCGTGGAACGCGCCCAATACACAGGTGCAATTGCGCCGCGATGCCACCGGCATCAAGGGCGACGTCAGCATGGACGTCGTCGTCAGCGGCACCGAGCGCGCCAGTCTGTCGATCATCGGCACGTATCTGGCGGCCGATGGCCGCATTGATCTGGGGCTTGAATTTTCGAAGGTGATGCCGTCGGCATTCGCCGGACTGTCGCCGGAGCTGTCGCATCTGGCTGCTTTCGAAATGCCGTTGCAGGGAACGGCGACATTTTCAATGACAACCGATGGTGATGTCGAAGGCTTCGGTTTTGATGTCAGCGGCTCCAAGGGGCATCTGGCGGTATCAGTCGCCGAAGCCCAGAAAAATGGCGACCTTGCCCTGGCCCAGCGTGTCCCCGTCGACAACCTTGAATTTCGCGGACGCTACGAAGGGCTTCCGCAAAAAATTGAAATCAACAACCTGACTATTAACTTTGGCAAAGACGGCGAGGTTTATCTGCCGGCACCGGTCAATCACGCGCTGCCGGTTCGCACCCTGACCGCCCGGGGGCGTTACATGGGGCTGGATAACCGGCTGGAGCTGGATTCGTTGGAGGCCGACCTGCACGGGCCTTCTGTTTCCGTCGCCGCCAATTTGGTCTTCGATGTTGATGGCCTGTCGCTGGGGGCCAGTGGCGTCGTCAGGGACATGCAACCCGACCAGTTGTCCGCCTATTGGCCAAAAGGCATGGGCAAGGATGCTCGCCAATGGGTTGTTACCAATATTTCCGGCGGTATCGTTCCAGAGGCCCGCGCCGCCGTGCAATTGCGTGTTTCAGAAGCAACCGGCATCGATATCCTGACCCTGAAGGGCGACATGGATATCCGAAATGTCACCGTCGATTATCTGTCACCGATGCCAAAGGCGCAGCGGACCAATGCGACGGCGCGATTCAGCAAGGAAAAATTCGATATTTTCATTACGTCATCGGAGGTCGAAGGCCTGGCGATGGAAAAGGGGATCGTCTCGTTCTCGGGCCTCGACAAGGTTGATCAGTTTGCCGATGTCGACCTGTTCATCACAGGGGCCGTCGGCAAGGCTTTGGCGCTTATTGAAAGCGAACCTTTGGGGTACGCTTCGGCCATCGGTATCGACCCGAAGCGCACAGGCGGTATTGTCGATGCCCACTTGAAGCTGGGTTTCCTGGTCGAAGATGCCCTGACCATGGATGACGTCAAGCTGTCGACATCGGCGCAGATGCATGACGTTTCCATCGAAAACGTCATTCTTGGGCAAGCGATCAGCCACGGCGAGCTGGACCTGAAGGTCGACAAGGTCGGCATGGATGTTTCCGGCGACGTCAAGCTTGGCAACATTCCTGTGGATTTGAAATGGCGTCGTAATTTTGCCGCCAATGCGCCTTTCCGTGGTCGTTATCACATCAAATCGAACATCAAGAACATCCGCAATCTGGCCGATCTGGGGCTTGATCTGGAACCCTTGCATGGTGATGTCGTCGAAGGCGGCGTCGGTGCCGATATTCGACTGACGTTGTCGGACGAAAATGTCGGACAGGTTCAGGTCAAGCTTGATCTGGCCGATGTCGCCCTGAAAATTCCGGCCATGGGCTGGTCAAAGGACGCGGGTGTGCCGGGAACGGCCGAGGCTGATATCAACCTGAACGGTACGGTGATAACCGACATCCCACGTTTTGCCGTTTCTGCAGGCGACCTTCGCATTAACGGCTCGGCTAATTATTCGAAACAGGGCGGCGGTTTGGACAAGGTTAACCTGGCGCGCGTGTCCTATAACCGCACTGATCTGGCGGGGGTCGTTATTCCCGGTCAGGACGGCGGCTGGACGGTCAGCTTCCACGGTCCCAGTTTCGATCTGGAACCGATGTTCGACGACTTGTTCAAGACCTCGCCTGATGATGACGATAGCGACGGTATCAGCATTAGCCTGTCGGCCAAGGTCGACACGGTGTGGACGGCCAAGGACCGTTCCATCAAGAAAGTCACCGGCACCTTTTCGCGGGCCAACAAACGCTGGCGCGGCATTGTCGTCGATGGTTCTGCCGGTGACGGTACCCCCTTCGAGGTGCGTCTGAAACCGTCCGGCGTCAACACGCGTACGGTTTCCATCAAGGCCGACAACGCCGGTGATCTGCTGCACTCGCTGGATGTCTATGACAATATGGTCGGTGGTGTCCTTGATATTACCGGAGACTTCGATGACAACGCGCCTGGCCATCCCCTGACCGGCACGTTGCTGATCAGCGATTACCGTATCGTCGATGCCCCGGCGCTGGCGCAGCTGGTCAGTATTCTGTCGCTGACCGGTATCGTCGATGCCTTGCAGGGCGACGGGCTGTCATTCAGCGAATTCAATGTACCCTTCGTCAGCAAGAAGGGGGTTATCGAAATCGCCGATGCCAAGTCGACGGGCATCTCGCTCGGCTATACGGCCAAGGGCCGCATCTATACCCATGCAGAGGTCATCGATATCACCGGTACGCTGGTTCCGGCCTATGCCATCAACAGTGTTCTCGGCAACATCCCGATTCTCGGCACCCTGTTGACGGGGACCGAGGACGGTAGTGGTATTTTCGCCGCCACCTATGCCATGAAGGGCGCTATTGAAAAGCCCGACGTCAGCGTCAATCCGCTGTCGGCGCTGGCGCCTGGAATTTTCCGAAATCTATTCGGGGCGTTGACCGGCAACGATACGGACCTGGAAGTGACGGAAGAAAAACCGGAACTGAATCCCGGCGGTGGGCTCTAAACCGGCGTTACCACGACGTGGCGTTTTTTGCCCGACGATAGCTTGATGACACCGTCAGCGTTGGCGTCGGCAGATGTCAGCGTTTGCGTTTCGTCGCTGATCTTTTCATCGTTGATGCGTCCACCGCCGCCCTTGATCAGGCGACGGGCCTCGCCGTTGGAATTGGCTAGTCCGGCCTGCTTGAACAGTTCGAACGCCTGAATGCCGGAATCCAGATCGGCTTTCGATATCTCGTATGTCGGCAGATCGTCGCCAAGGCCGCCTTCTTCGAAGGTCTTTTTTGCTGTCTCGGCTGCCTCTGCCGCAGCATCCGCACCGTGGCACAAGGTGGTGACTTCTGTGGCCAGCCGCTTTTTCGCCTCGTTCAATTCGGTGCCTTCAAGCGATTCAAGTTTGGCGATTTCATCCAAGGGCAATTCGGTAAACAATCTCAGGAACCTGCCGACGTCGGCGTCTTCGGTATTGCGCCAGTATTGCCAGTAGTCATAGGGCGACAGCATGTCGGCGTTCAACCAGATGGCGCCACCGACGCTCTTGCCCATTTTTGCGCCCGACGATGTGGTCAGCAGCGGCGTTGTCAGCCCGAACAGTTCCTTGGCGTCGATGCGGCGGGTCAGGTCGATGCCGTTGATGATGTTGCCCCATTGGTCCGATCCGCCCATTTGCAGCGAACAACCGTGACGGCGGCTGAGTTCGAGAAAATCATAAGCCTGCAGGATCATGTAGTTGAATTCGAGGAAGCTGAGATTGTGTTCGCGTTCCAGCCGTAGTTTGACGGATTCGAAACCGAGCATCCGGTTGACCGAGAAATGCCGCCCGAAATCGCGCAGGAACTCAATGTACTGAATGTCATTCAGCCAGTCGTCGTTATTGACCATGATGGCGTCGGTCGGACCGTCACCAAAGGTCAGGAACTTTGAAAACACGTCTTTAATACCGGCCATGTTGGCGGCAATAGAATCGTCGTCGAGAAGCTGGCGGCTTTCGTCCTTGCCCGACGGGTCACCGACCTTGGTCGTGCCGCCGCCCATCAGGACGATCGGCTTGTGGCCGTTTTTCTGCATCAGACGCAGCAACATGATCGAAACCAGCGAACCGGCATGCAGGCTGGGCGCCGTGCAATCGAAACCGATATAGGCGGTGATGGTTTTTTCCATCGCCTTGGCATCCAGTGCATCGATGTCGGTGCACTGATGCAGATAGCCGCGCTCGGTAAGGGTGCGGATAAAGTCGGAACGGTGGCTGGTCATGGCGTCTCTGTATCTTTAACTTGTTGCAGGAGGCGGGTTTAGCATATTCACCCGCACGCACATAGGGGGTTTAGGTGAAAACGGCACTTGGCTTGATGAGCGGCACGTCGCTGGACGGCATTGATGCGGCGGTCATCGTCAGCGATGGCAAGCAGATGCTGCAAATGGGTCCCGGCATCAGCATCGCCTATGAGCCGGTTTTTCGCGACACGTTGAGGGCGTGTCTTGGCAACGAGACGCCGCCTGCTGACGTCGAGCGCGAATTGACAGAATATCATGCAGGGGTCGTTGAAAAACTGCTGGGTGACAACGGCATCGACAAATCCGACATTGACCTGATTGGCTTTCACGGCCACACGGTGGCGCACCGCCCGGACAAGCGCCTGACGGTACAAATGGGTGACGGGGCATTGCTGGCCGAACTCACCGGCATTGATGTGGTCGCGGATTTTCGCAGCAACGATGTCGCCAATGGCGGCGAGGGCGCACCGTTTGCGCCGCTCTATCACGAGGCTCTGGTGCGTGGGCAGGGGCTGGACGTTCCGCTGGCGGTGCTTAACCTCGGCGGGGTTTCGAACGTCACTTATATTGGTGGGCCTCTGAAAGCCCAGCTCATAGCCTTTGATTGCGGCCCTGGCAATGCCCTGATTGACGACTGGATGGCTGAACACACGGGTCTTGCGATGGATGAAGGCGGTGCGCTGGCGCGTGACGGTAACGTTGATGAAGTGCGGCTGGCGGCCTTGCTCGACAATGATTATTTTCAGGCGACACCGCCGAAGTCCCTCGACCGTGATGATTTTGATGTCACGGTCATGGAGGGTTGCAGCACCGCTGACGGTGCCGCGACATTAAGCCGCTTCACGGTCGCGGCGGTGGCATTGGCCCGACAGCATTTCCCCAATCCTGCCAGGCGCTGGCTGGTGACCGGCGGCGGGCGTCATAACGGGACCCTGATGGCGATGCTGGCCGATATCCTGGAAGCGCCGGTCGATGCGGTCGAAGCTGTCGGCTGGGACGGCGATATGATCGAGGCGCAGGCCTTCGGATTCCTGGCCGTCCGTTCGTCGATGGGATTGCCGCTCAGTCTGCCGACGACAACCGGCGTGCCGGAACCGTTGACGGGTGGGAAGCTTTTTAATTGGCGCGCCTGACGGCGGCGCGTTCTCTGGAAGTCTGACTTTAATTTTTACAGGAGTCGGGCTTGGCTAAATTTAGCTCCTGTCAAAAACTTGACCTGGCTTCCAGTGAACCCAAAAGCCAAGGGGCGAATAGCCCCGCCCGGCGATTGAGGGGCAGGAAGAAGCAGCCTTTAAGCCGCTTCTTCGGCGAAGGCTTCGTCCAGATACTTGCCGACGATCTTGTTCATCTTGTCCATCTTGTCGGCGAAGAAGTGGTTGGCGCCGGGGATGACCTGATAATTGATGACAATGTTCTTCTGGCTCGACAGTTTGTCGGCCAGTTTGTCGACGGCATCGCGCGGCACGACTTCGTCCTTGTCGCCATGGACGATCAGACCGGATGCCGGGCATGGGGCAAGGAACGTGAAGTCGTGGGCATCGGCTGGCGGGGCAATGGAAATGAAGCCGCTGATTTCCGGGCGGCGCATCATCAACTGCATGGAAATCCACGCACCAAACGAGAAACCGCCGATCCAGCAGGTCTTGGCGCTGGGATTGTGGGTCTGCATCCAGTCGAGCGCCGCAGCCGCGTCGCTCATTTCGCCGATTCCATTGTCGAATTGGCCTTGTGAGCGTCCGACTCCACGGAAATTAAAGCGCAGCACCGAGAACCCACGTTTCACAAAGATCTGATAAAGGGCGTAGGTGACCTTGTTGTTCATGGTGCCGCCGTGCAGCGGATGGGGGTGCAGGACCAGCGCAATTGGTGCGTTGGGCTGTTTCGAATGATGGTATCGGCCTTCAAGGCGTCCCTCGGGACCGTTAAAAATGACGTCAGGCATGGCAGTCCGTTGTTTTTATCGTGGTTGATGTACGCATGACCACCGTTAAACCCGAGTGGTCTGAATGGCTAAAAAAAATAAATTTACATATAAGTTTAAGCTAATACTTGACCTTGGAAGTTGGTCATAATATATTTCCGACTGTCAGACAGGGTTAAGTGACCTTGAATGCATTTCGGGTGCCGGATGCTTCCGGCCCGTTGAAACGCTGCCACAGATATATAGAAAAGTAGGCCATGTTCAAGAAAATTCAGGATGATTTAGACGCCTTTCTTGCTCGCGACCCGGCGGCGCGGTCGCGTTTGGAAGTGGTTCTGTTCTATCCCGGCTTCCACGCCTTGATGTTTCATCGCGGTGCCCACGCCTTGTGGCGCTGGCGCTGGCGCCTGTTGGCGCGGTTCCTGTCGTCCATCGGAAAATTCCTGACGATGATTGAAATTCACCCCGGCGCAGAAATCGGACGGCGTTTTGTCATTGATCACGGCACCGGTGTTGTGATCGGCGAAACGTCGGTTATCGGCGAAGACGTAACCCTTTATCAGGGGGTCACGCTGGGCGGTGTCGCACCGTCGGTGGATTCCCACACGCAGGTCGATCAGAAACGGCATCCTAGCCTGGGCGATGGCGTTATTATCGGATCTGGCGCACAGGTTCTGGGGCCGATCACGATTGGTGACGGAGCCCGCATCGGTGCCAATTCCGTCGTTCATAAAGACATTCCGGCGGGTGTTACCGCGGTCGGCATTCCGGCCCGTGTGGTAATGCCGCGCGACAAGACCAAGGCCAAGGAATTCGTTGCCTATGGCGAACCGGTTGACGGCTGCCCGGATCCGGTGCTCAGGACCATCGAGGACCTGCGTCATCAGGTGACGGCGCTGATGACCCACGTGGAAGAACTCGAAGGCCGCCTGCAGGGAACTGAGACAGGCGGTGATGATGAGGAAAGGAAGACGGTAGCGATTTCCGGGGGGGAATCGTGAGCCTTCTATCAGTACGAGGAGACGGAACATGAGATTAAGCACAAAAGGACGTTATGCGGTTATGGCGATGGTCGATCTTGCCAATTATGGCAGCGAGACCGGCAAGCCGATTTCTCTGGCCGATGTTGCCGAACGTCAGGAAATTTCCCTGTCCTATCTGGAACAACTGTTCGGCAAGCTGCGCCGCAAGGGGCTGGTGAATAGCGTACGCGGTCCGGGCGGTGGGTACCTGTTGGCGCGTGAGTCCTCAGAACTTCGCGTGTCTGACATCATCATGGCTGTCGATGAACAACTGACGGCGACCCGCTGTAAATCCGGCGGTGCCGAAGGCTGTCTTCAGGATAAGAGCCGTTGCGTGACCCACGATCTGTGGACCGAACTGACCAACCAGATTTATCTGTATCTAAACTCGGTGACCTTGGAAGATGTTTGCCAGCGCCGAATTCTGGGTACCAGCGGAATTCAGGTTGCTCCCGACACCGACGGCTCTGCCGTCGCGGCCGAATAAGCGGCTTAATCACGGATCGTATTGGCAGTCGTATCATGGGCAATCCCGTCTATCTTGATCACAACGCGACAACGACGCCTCGGCCCAAGGCCGTGACGGTGATGGTTGCCGCACTCGCCGAAGCCGGCAACCCGTCTTCGGTGCACGGGGCGGGACGCGAGGCCCGTAAAACAATCGAAGAAGCCCGGTCTTGCGTGGCGGCTTTGGTCAATGCCAATCCGGATGATGTTATTTTCACAAGCGGCGGCACCGAGTCCAATCATCTGGCCATTGCCGGGTGTGGCCGCAAACGTGTTCTGGTGTCTGCAATCGAACATCCGTCTGTCCGGAACTGCGGCGGCGAGATTGTTCCGGTGGACCGAAACGGCATCGTCGACGTGGTCGAACTTGACGCCATGTTGATGGCGGACGCGACTCCGGCACTGGTCTCGGTGATGCTGGCCAACAATGAAACCGGCGTTATCGAGCCGATTGATGAGATCGCTGAAATTGCCCGCCGCCATAATGCACTGATGCACAGTGATGCGGTGCAGGCTGCCGGTAAGATCGCCGTCGACTTCAAGACGCTCGGCGTCGATAAGATGTCGCTATCGGCTCACAAGATCGGCGGCCCTGCCGGGGTCGGCGCATTGATTGCAAATGAAAAGGCGCGCGGCGTGCTGAAGGCAACGGCCTTTGGCGGCGGTCAGGAACGCGGGCTGCGTCAGGGAACTGAAAATATTGCCGGTATTGCCGGGTTCGGCGCGGCGGCGAAGGCCGCATTGTCTGACCTGTCCGATCATGCACAGATTGCGAAAATGAGGGACCGACTTGAAACCGCCATTATGAAAATGTCGCCCGATACGATAATTTTTGGTGCAGATGCGGATCGGCTGCCCAATACGGCATGCTTCACCATGCCCGGAAGCGACAGCGATACCCAGGTGATGGCGCTTGATCTGGCCGGTATTGCGGTCAGTGCCGGTTCGGCCTGTGCATCGGGCAAGGTCAAGGCGTCGGGCGTCCTCCATGCCATGGGAATCGACGACGATCAGGCAAAGTCTGCATTGCGTGTCAGCTTTGGCTGGGACAGTAAGGACGGCGATGTCGATGCCTTCCTGAACGCGTGGGGCGATTTGTACGAACGTATTCATAAAGATGGGAAAATAGCGCAACCCGCAGCTTGAAGCCGGGGCCTTGCATGACCAGATATTGATAATCAAACAGATAGACAGAGATACATAAAAGATATGAGCACAAAACAAGGCACCTGGAACAAGAACGCGCCGTTGTACCTGGACTATCAGGCAACGACACCGACCGATGAGCGCGTCGTTGAAAAAATGCTGCCCTATTTCACCGAGAAATTCGGCAATCCGCATTCGCGCACCCATCATTATGGTTGGGAAGCCGAAGGCGCGGTCGAGGAAGCACGCGCCCAGATTGCCTCGTTGATTGGCGCCAGCCCGAAGGAAATCATCTTCACGTCGGGCGCGACCGAGTCCAACAATCTGGCCTTGAAGGGCGTTGCCCATTTTTACAAGGACAAGAAGAACCACATCATTACCTGTGTGACGGAACACAAGTGCGTGCTCGACAGCTGTCGTCATCTGGAACAGGAAGGCTTCGAGGTTACCTATCTACCGGTTCAGGAAAACGGACTGATCGACCTGAAACTTCTGGAAGATACGATTACCGAGAACACGGCCATCGTTTCGATCATGTCGGTCAACAACGAGATCGGCGTTATTCAGCCAATCAAGGAAATCGGCGCACTGTGTCGCGCCAACAAGGTTTTCTTCCACACCGATGCGGCCCAAGCCGTTGGCAAGATCCCGCTTGATGTAGAAGATATGAACATCGACCTGATGAGTATTTCCGGTCACAAGATTTATGGCCCCATGGGCATTGGCGCGCTGTACGTGCGTCGTCGTCCGCGAGTTCGTCTGGTCGCCCTGATTACAGGCGGCGGTCAGGAACGCGGCATGCGTTCGGGCACCTTGCCGACACCTTTGTGTGTTGGGCTGGGCGAGGCTTGCGCCATCGCCGAAAAAGAAATGTCGGCCGAAACGGAACGTCTGAAAATGCTGCGCGACCGTTTTTATGACGCCATCAACGCGCGCCTTTCGGAGGTTTATCTGAACGGCGATCTGGAACACCGGATCCCCGGCAACCTGAACCTCAGCTTTGCCTATGTTGAAGGCGAAGGCCTGATGATGGGTGTCAACGATCTGGCGGTCTCGTCCGGTTCAGCCTGTACGTCGGCGTCGCTGGAACCGTCTTATGTTCTGCGCGCACTGGGTGTCGAGGAAGAACTGGCGCACACATCGCTTCGCATCGGCCTTGGTCGCTTCACGACCGAAGAAGAAGTCGACTATGCCGTCGATAAAATCGCATCCGAGGTTGAACGCCTGCGCCTGATGAGCCCGCTCTGGGAAATGGCCCAGGAAGGCATCGATATTAAGTCCATTGAATGGGCAGAACACTGATTTTTAAATAACCTTGCCGGATATTAACCGGAACGTTAATGGAGACAAAAAAATGGCTTACAGCGACAAGCTTCTCGATCACTACGAAAACCCTCGCAATGTCGGGACAATGGATAAGGACGATGACGGTGTTGGCACCGGACTGGTCGGCGCACCGGCCTGTGGCGACGTTATGAAACTGCAAATCAAGGTCAGTGAAGAAGGCATCATTGAAGACGCCAAATTCAAGACCTTCGGCTGCGGTTCGGCCATTGCTTCTAGTTCTTTGGTCACGGAATGGGTTAAAGGCAAGACCGTGGATGAAGCCGTCGAGATCAAAAATACCGACATCGCCGACGAACTGGCGTTGCCGCCGGTCAAGATTCATTGCTCGGTACTGGCTGAGGATGCTATCAAGGCAGCAATCAGCGATTATAAGTCAAAGAAGAAACCTGAATCCGAGGCCGCCGAATAATGTCTGAGACCCCGCAAATCATGTCGGTCAGTGACGCCGCCGCAAGCCGAGTGAAGTCCATGCTCGACGAGCGCGGAAAGCCGTCTGCCGGGGTCAGGATCGGGGTCCGCACCAAGGGTTGTTCGGGCATGTCCTATACGCTGGAATTCGCCGACGAAAAGAACGAATTCGATGAAGTGCTGGAAGACAAGGGTGTAACCATCCTGATTGACCCGAAAGCGACCATGTTCATCATCGGCACCGAAATGGATTATGTGGAAGACAAGCTGGAATCCGGCTTTGTGTTTTCAAATCCGAACGAAAAAGGCCGCTGCGGCTGCGGTGAGTCGTTCCACGTCTAGGCCACCCGGAATTTTCATGGAAGCCACATTAAATGACACAAGGCCCGACATTGTGCCCTGCTGGTCGTGTGGTGGGCCCATTGACGGCTCTGCTTTTTGTGATACCTGCAAGGCAGTGCAGCCGCCGGGACAGCGCGATCATTTCAGCCGCTTGGGGCTGAATGTTTCGTTCGATATCGACCCCGCTACCCTGGACGAAGTCTATTTTTCCATGCAGCGCAAATTGCATCCCGATCGCTTCGCCACCCACAGCCCTAAGGAAAAGGCATACAGCCAGCAACAGGCGACGGCCATCAACGATGCCTACGAAACCCTGAAGGACCCGCACGGGCGGGCCGATTATATGGTTCACCTGAAGGGCACAGACGTTTTGCCCGAAGGCTGTAATCTAATCAACGATCAGGTGTTGCTGATCGAAAGCATGGAAATGCGCGAGGCGCTGGCCGAGTCCGAGACACCGGCCGATGTGGATATCATTTCGGCACGTGCAACTGAGGACATTCGTGTTTGTATTGCCCAGTTGTCGAAACTGTTCGCCAACAATGACATCGAAGGCGCGTGTAAATTGACGACGCGTCTTAAATATTTAAAAAAATTAGCCCAGGAAGCGCAGGCTCACCGGGCAAAATTAATCTGAGTGAGTTTGGACCCTTTATGAATACATTGCTGCAAATTCACGAGCCGGGCGCGACTCCGCAACCGCACGAGGGCGACACCACATTGGCCGTCGGTATCGACCTTGGCACGACCAATTCCGTCGTTGCCATCAGCACCGGTGCGCAGCCCGAAGTGTTGCGCGACGAAGACGGGACTGCACTGGTTCCATCCGTCGTCGCCTATGCGCCCGATGGGTCTGCCATCGTTGGCGGACTGGCGCGCAATTTGTTGCTCGACCGTCCTGAAAGTGTCGTCGGTTCAATCAAGCGGTTGATGGGCCGCGGCATTAATTCAGTCAAGAGTCTCGGCGGTACACTGCCGTTCGATATCGACAGCATCGGCGAAGATGGTGCCGGAATGGTGCGCCTGAACGTCGCTGGTCATAAAATGACGCCGGTTGAAATTTCCGGCGATATTCTTAGCGCCTTAAAAGAACGGGCCGAGGATCATTTGGGCCACGCGGTAGATCGCTCCGTCATTACGGTGCCTGCTTATTTTGACGATGCGGCCCGGACCGCCACCAAGGATGCCGCCCGGTTGGCCGGGCTGGAGGTCCTGCGGCTGGTCAACGAGCCGACAGCAGCCGCCCTGGCCTATGGGCTGGATAAGGGCTCGGAAGGTATCTACGCAGTTTATGATCTGGGCGGCGGCACTTTCGATGTGTCCATCCTGCGCATGGAAAAGGGCGTCTTTCAGGTTCTGGCGACGGGCGGTGATGCGTCTCTTGGCGGCGATGATTTTGATCACGCGGTGGCCGAACATTTCTTGTCGGAAAGGGCCGAACGACTGGGCGAAAAAGAACTGACGGCAGGTGAGGTCAAGGTGGCGTTGATGACGGCGCGTCTGGCCAAGGAATGCCTGAGCGACGCCAGCGATGGCGAATGGGTGCTCGATATCGATGGCAAACAATCGAGCCATGCGCTCAACCGCGATACCTTCGATGGCATTGTTAAAGAACTGGTCTCGCGCACTCTGACCATTGCCAATCATGTGATGGAAGACGCCGGAACCAATGCCGATGATATCAAGGGCGTGATCATGGTTGGTGGTTCGACCCGGGTGCCACTGGTTCGCGAGAAGGTCGGTATCCTGTTCGGAAAGCCGCCGTTGGTCGATATTAACCCCGATGAAGTCGTTGCCATCGGCGCTGCCCTGCAAGCCGAAGCCCTGACCGTCGGCTCCGATACTCTATTGCTGGATGTGACACCGTTGAGCCTGGGGATCGAGACCATGGGCGGGCTGGTCGAGAAGATTATCCCCCGCAACACCCCGATCCCGGTCGCCAAGGCCCAGGAATTCACCACCTATCAGGACGGCCAGACGGCGATGGCCATTCATGTGGTTCAGGGCGAGCGTGAAATGGTCGAGTCGAACCGTTCGCTGGCCCGTTTCGAGCTACGCGGCATCCCGCCGATGACGGCCGGTGCGGCGCACATCCGGGTGACCTTTACGGTCGATGCCGATGGCTTGCTGACCGTGGCGGCAGCAGAAGACACGACAGGCATCGAACAGGAAGTGGCGGTAAAACCGTCGTATGGTTTGAGCGAGGAAGAAATGGCCGACATGCTGTACGACAGCATGAAACACGCCAAGGATGACATGGCCGAACGCCTGTTGGCCGAGGCCCGGGTCGAGGCCGGACGCACCCTGAATGCCATTAACGCGGCGCTTGCAGCAGACGGCGAGTTGCTGAACGAGGACGAGCGCACCGAACTGGTTGTCGTTATCGACCGCTTAAGTTTAATGATCAAGGGCGATGACCGCGACGCCATTGGCCACGCCGCAGAGGCATTGGAAGACGCCAGCCGCCCGTTCGCCGAGAAGCGAATGGACCGCGGAATTCGATCTGCCTTGCGCGGTGTCGGCGTCGAAGACCTTGAAGACGAGACGCCCAGCGGGTAAACCACCTGACACGTATAATTATTTTTCGGAGAAATTCTTCAGATGCCCAAAATGACATTTATTCTGTCCGACGGTTCGCAAAAAGAAGTCGATGCGCCGGACGGCTTGTCGGTGATGGAAGTTGCTCACAAGAACGACATCGATCTGGAAGGTGCCTGCGAGGGGTCGCTGGCGTGTTCGACCTGTCATGTGGTTGTCAGCGATGAATGGTTCGACAAACTTGATGAGGCTTCGGAAGAAGAAGAAGACATGCTCGACCTGGCCTTCGCCCTGACCCATACCTCGCGGCTTGGATGCCAGATCAAGATGTCGCCGGAACTGGACGGCCTTGTCGTGACGCTGCCGTCTGCAACCCGCAACATGATGGTGGATTAGAGGTCAAGCCGATGAAGTGGACCGATATTTACGATATCGCCATCGAACTGGAAGACGCCCACCCGGACGTTGATGTCGTCAACCTGCGCTTCACCGACCTGTGGAAATGGGTCAAGGAATTGCCCGGTTTCGATGACGACCCGGAAAAATCCAACGAGAAAATACTCGAAGCCATTCAGGCGGCCTGGCTGGAAGAACGCGACTGATACTGCGCCTTCAGGAGGGGTGCTCTGATGTTTAATTACGCCTCGCCCATTGATTATCTGGCCGTTGCCACGTTCCTTGTGTGCTGGATCGGTTATACCTATTTCGCCGACCACCGCAGCGCCGGTGGCAGCAACCTGATGACCGTTATGCACGGCGTCAGGAAGCGCTGGATGATGCAAATGCTGAAACGCGACAATCGCATGGTCGACACCAATATCATGAGCACCCAGATGCGCAGCGTCGGGTTGTTTGCCTCGACCAGTATTTTCATCATGGCTGGTCTGGTCGCCATTTTGGGTGCTGTTGACGAAGCCATCGCCGTAGCATCGAATTTTCCACTTTTGGCCGTTCAGGCTTCATCGAAGATGTGGGAAATCAAGGTCATCCTGCTTCTGATCATTTTCGCCTATTCCTTTTTCAAGTTCGCCTGGGCGCTGCGTCAGTTCAATTATACGTTGGCCGCCATCGGTTCGGCGCCGCTTGTCGAAGAGCTGCAGGGGACGGGCGAAGAGATTGCTGAACGGCTGGCGAAAGTTTCTTCCCTGGCGGTTAAAAGTTTCAACCGTGGGATACGGGCATACTATTTCGGACTGGCGACGCTGACATGGGTCGCCCACCCGCTGTTTTTCATACTGTCTTCGGTGTGGGTGGTGTTGGTTTTGTATCGTCGGGAATTCAGGTCGAAAATACTGCACGAGCTTCTTAGCGACGAGAGAGAATAAGGGACGGAATTTGTGGAACCTACCCTTGATACATTGCCCGCCGGCACCCGCGTCGTTGTTGCCATGTCGGGCGGCGTCGATTCATCGGTAACGGCGGCGCTGCTGAAACAGCAGGGCTATGACGTCATTGGTGTGACGTTGCAGTTATATGATCATGGTCAGGCGGTCGCCAAGCCGGGCGCGTGCTGCGCCGGACGCGATATTCATGACGCCCGCAATGTGGCTGCTGCAATCGGCATTCCCCATTATGTGTTGGATTACGAGGCGCGCTTTCGCGAAGCCGTTATTGATGATTTCACTGAGAGTTACCTGAACGGTGAAACCCCGGTGCCGTGCGTGCGTTGTAATGAAACAGTCAAGTTCACGGACCTTGTCGCCAAGGCACGAGACCTGGGCGCCAAGGCACTGGTCACCGGCCATTACGTGCGTCGCGTTGATGGCGCGGACGGCCCGGAACTCCACAGGGGCGCGGACCATACGCGCGATCAAAGCTATTTCATGTTTTCCATGACGCCAGAACAACTGGCTTTTCTGCAATTCCCATTGGGCGGTATGGACAAGGACGCGACCCGCGAAATGGCCCGCAGGTTCGACCTGCAAGTGGCAGAGAAAGCCGACAGTCAGGATATCTGCTTCGTGCCTGACGGCAAATATTCAGACGTGGTCAAGAAGCTGCACCCCGATGCGGCGACACCGGGCGATATCGTTGATGTCAACGGCACGGTGCTGGGTCGCCACGACGGAATTATTCACTACACCGTTGGTCAGCGTCGTGGCCTTGGCGTCTCGGCTGCCCATCCGTTGTACGTGGTGCGGCTGGACCCGGAAACGGCACAGGTCGTTGTCGGCCCCGAAGGTGCCCTGAAACGCACCACCGCCACCCTGCACGGCGTGAACTGGCTGGGCGCCACAGATATGCCCGCCGATGGGATTAAGGTCCAGGTCAAGATGCGCTCGACCCAGCCGCCGACACCGGCCTCCGTGCGCCCGACAGGGAAGGGCGAAGCCGTGGTCGAGTTGGAGCATCCCGCGACCATCGCGCCGGGGCAGGCCTGTGTTTTCTATGATGGCGATCGAGTTTTGGGCGGCGGCTGGATTGGTCGTTAATGGTTGGCGCACTGCGTGGCGCGACTTCTGGAAGCCAGACTTTAATTTCTACTCTGCCGCCGCTTCAGCAGCTTCGCCTTCACCTTCTTCGACGTGTTCCAGAACTTCGCGCGCCTGCTCGGCCTCTTGCTGGCGCGCCCACATGGCGGCGTAGCGTCCGTCTTTTGCCAACAGTTCCGAATGATTACCGCGTTCGGCAATGCTGCCGTCTTCCAGCACGATGATTTCGTCAGCATCGACGACCGTTGATAGGCGGTGGGCGATGACCAGGGTCGTGCGACCGCTGGAAACCTTACGCAGGGATTCCTGAATGTCTTTTTCCGTGTGGGTGTCGAGGGACGATGTCGCCTCGTCGAACAGGAAAATGGCGGGGCGCTTCAGGATGGTGCGGGCGATGGCGACGCGTTGTTTTTCGCCGCCTGAGAGTTTCAGCCCCCGTTCGCCGACGGTTGACTGGTAGCCGTCGGGAAGTCCCGTGATGAAATCATGGATTGCGGCCAGCCGTGCCGCTTCCTCAATTTCCGCAGGCGTAGCGTTGGGTCGCCCGTAAGCAATGTTGTAATAGATGGTTTCGTTAAACAGCACTGTGTCTTGCGGCACGATGCCGATGGCGGCGCGCCAGCTTGATTGACTGACATCGCGGGTGTCTTGACCATCGATGCGGACGCTGCCGTCGACAGCGTCGTAAAAGCGAAATAACAGGCGTGAAATGGTTGATTTCCCGGCACCGCTGGCCCCGACGATGGCGACGGTCTTGCCCGGCGCAACCTTGAACGAGATATCCTTCAGGATCGGCCGCGCCGCGTTATAGGCGAACGAGACATTCTGGAACTCGACCTCGCCGCCCGTGACCTGCAAGTCCGGGGCGTCGGCAATGTCTTCGACCTCTGCCTCTTCACCCAGCAGCGTGAACATCTGTTCCATATCAATCAGCGAGTGTTTGATTTCACGATAGCTGGAACCGAGGAAATTCAGCGGCAGGTACAGTTGCAACAGGTAGGTGTTGACCAGCACGAAATCACCGATGGTCATGGTGCCGCCGGTCACGCCATAACCGGCCATGATCATGATGATGGTGACGCCACCGGCGATGATCGCGCCCTGACCGGTGTTCAGGATCGACAACGACGTCTTCGACATGACGGCGGCTTTTTCGTAGGTCTTCATGGCCGCATCGAAGCGGTTGGCTTCGTGCTCTTCGTTGCCGAAATATTTGACGGTCTCGTAATTAAGCAGGCTGTCGATTGCCTTGGTGTGGGCCTCGCTGTCGCTGTCGTTCATGGATCGGCGGAACTTGATCCGCCATTCGGTGACGGCCACCGTCCAGATTATATAGGCAACGATGGTGGCACCCGTAATAGCGGCGAACCAGCCGTCGAACATGCCCCACAACAGGCCGCAGACAAGCAGGATCTCAAGCATCGTCGGCACGATGTTGAACAGCATCATGCGCAGTACGTACTCAATCCCCTTGGTGCCGCGTTCGATGGCGCGGCTCAACCCCCCGGTGCGGCGATCAAGATGAAAGCGCAGCGCCAGGGCGTGAATGTGGCGAAAGGTTCTGACTCCGGCCTGGCGGATGGCGCGTTCGGCGACCTTGGCAAAGACCGCGCCCTGTAATTCCTTGAAGGTCAGCGATAAAACACGGATCAGCCCATAGGCCAGCAACAGGCCGACAGGAACGGCGACGATGACTGTGGTGGCATCAGGCCCGACACCGGTCAGCGCATCGACGGCGTATTTCAGGACCACCGGCACGGCGACGGTGGCCGCCTTGGCCAGCCCCAGCAGCAGGAAGGAGACCAGCACCCGCATCCGCATGTCAGGCGAGTCCGCCGGCCACAAATAGGGCAGCAGCGCGCTCATGGTTCTGAGGTCGCTGCCTTTGGCGTTGTCCTGGTGTTCTTGCGTTCTGTTACGCATGGATCGCATGACGGGTCCGGTTCTCTGCTGTCGGAGATTCAAGAACCATGAATATATGTCTTCGAATGGCGGATTGCCATGGGGGGTAGGGAGATTTGGCTAGAAGCCTTCGACCTGGATGCGCTTGCGTTCCAGCTTGCGGGCCCGGCTGACCGCTTCGGCCTTTTTGCGGGCGCGGACTTCCGACGGTTTTTCGTATGAACGACGACGCTTCATTTCACGCCACAGGCCTTCGCGCTGCATCTTTTTCTTCAGCGCCTTCAAGGCTTGATCGACGTTGTTATCGCGAACGCTTACATACAAATCGCTTCTCGCTTTCCGTTTCGGTCCGGCATCATAGACGTAAATACCATCCGATGACAAACGCGGTCAGGATAAACCCCTGAAACGAACGATATTTATCAACAAAAACAGATGCTTGCAAAGCGGTCGATCAGACAGCTCAGGCGTTTACGATTTGTTGAGGAAGCCCCTGTATTTTCAAGAGATAGATAAATCGGGACCGCTGAGTGAGGGCAGTTGTTTATGCGTTATCAAGTTCGTTATGTCGATCAAATCAGATCCTGGGTGGTTGTCGATTCGAAAGTCGGCGACAAGGTTCTGGCGCTACATGACAAGGAACAAAGCGCCAAAGACGCCGCATGGGCGGAGGAAGAACGCTGGTACAAGTGTTCGCCCCCGAATGAATTGAACGCGGCAATGGGATGATCTGACGTGGATGACCCCGGTGAAATATTATCCAATGCCGAGGTCTACAAATTGGCCGATGATCTGATGCGGCAGTACGGAAAAGACGCCGTTATCGTCGCCTCGCTGAGGGCCGGAGAAATGCTGAATTCTGGTGACGTCGATGGCTACAGGACATGGAAAAGACTGATCATGTTGGTCGATGGCATGACCGCCGAGGAAGAGTTGGAAAAAGTCAGCTTGCACTGATGCTGACTTAAGGGTTTAGGGAAAGACATGGCCGACGAAGACGACATGGATATGGAAGCTGCGATGGCGGAGCAAGCTGAGGCCCCGGCCCCGGCGCCAATGGCATCGGACGACGACGATGAAGGCGCCGTGTATGGAATTTCCGTCGATGTGATCGCCGTGTTGGGAACGTCGATGATGCCGATCAGTCAAATTCTGAAACTTGGCCGTGGTGCCGTTGTCGAACTGGACCGTCTGGTCGGCGAGGAAATCGAATTAAGTGCTGAAAAACAGATCATCGCCAAGGGCGAAGTGGTTGTCATTGAGGATCGCCTGGGTGTCAGCATTACCAAAATTATGAAGAGTCAGTAGACGGAGGCCGAAAGAAATGACGACGAATACCGAAATCTGGCGCTGTGCCAGCCTGCTTGTCGAAAAGTATGGCGAGATGGCCCGTAACGGTGCCGCCATCAAGGCCGATGAACTGGCGCAACGGGGCGACACCGAAGGCCGCTTCGTCTGGCTGAAAGTCACTCGCGCGGTCGAGGAACTGCTCGACGAGCAGGTTCCCGTCACAGCAACCCGACACTAACGCGCAGGGTCTTACCTCATGGATATGGCCGCCGGCCTGTTACTGGTCTATTTGAAGTTATTCGGCGTCGCCCTTGTCATCATGGGCGGTATTTGGGCGTTGGTGAAGGTGGTCGAAAAACGCGGTAAAAAGTAGGGGGGGACTTGCATCATGACGACTGGCAACGCCCCGGACCTGAAGTCGGGTTTCATCCGAAATGAAAGTGACGGCAACTCGTGGACCACTGAAATCCAGTCGGTTTTGCGCTGCGGCCCCGATGAAGTCTATCACCTGTCCCACGAATGCCGGTTTGAAAACGTTCCTTTCTCGAAAGGTTACCTGGGCGGCAAGGGCGAGCTGTTTCAGAAGGGCAAGCCGTTTGAATTCCTGACCTGTAGCCGCGACGATAAATTCCATCAGCTGGTGGTTATGGATTTCATGTACAAGACCGAACTGTTTGGTGATTTCACAGGTAAGGATGTGTTCTGTGTCGATCACCTGTCGCCACCGACAGGCGTGTCGCACGTTCAATGTGCTGATCGCTCCGTGACCTACCTGGACCATGATGCGGCGTTTGAATTGCTGAACAGCAACGCCACTTGCATGCGCGACCTGTTCGTCGAGGTGACATGGACACAGGATGATGATTCCCAATACGTCCTGCATGCGCCCAGCCGATACATCAACTTTGGTCCGTCAAATGACGGCAAGAATTTCATTCAGCCGATTATCGGCCAGGTTATGTACCGCGATCATCACGGGGCCTTTTTCCCGGCCTATGTGGGGGCGGCCAGTGATGGCGAGGACTGGATTGTCGAATTTATGACGCCGCAATTCCGCAATGCCTATTCCATGACCCTGAACAATTACGGCACTCAGGATTTACTGGATCAATTAAAGCCGCTGTTTATGGATCAGATCCCACTGGCGGTCAGGACCATGGACCGGTTGATGCCTGTCGATGGTCGCTTCAGGATATTTACTTACGACGAATAACCAGCCGATTAATGCGCCGACCAGCCGCCGTCGACCGACAGCGCCGTGCCGTTGATGGATGCCCCACCATCGGAACACAAAAACAGGGTCAGGTCGGCCAATTCGCTGATTTCAATGAATTTTTTTGATGGTTGTGCGGCCAGAATAACGTCGCGCACGACTTCTTCTTCGGAAATACCCCGGACTTTGGCGGTGTCGGTGATCTGGTTTTCGACCAGTGGCGTCTTCACGTAACCGGGGCAGATGGCGTTGACGGTAATGTTTTCTTCTGCGACTTCCAGGCTGACCGTGCGGGTCAGACCGAGCACACCATGCTTTGCCGCAACATAAGCCGCCTTGAAGGGCGATGCGATCAGCGCATGGGCCGAGGCGATGTTGACAATGCGTCCCCACCCGGCGGTCTTCATCAACGGTATGGCGGCGCGAATGGTGTGAAACGACGAACTTAGATTGATGGCGATGATGGCATCCCACTTATCGGTCGGGAATTCCTCGATGGCCGATACGAACTGGATACCGGCGTTGTTGACCAGAATATCGACGCCGCCCAGATCGCGGTTGGCACAGGCAATCATGTCGGCGATTTCGTCTGGCCGGGTCATGTCGGCGGGGTGATAAAGCACGTCGCCCGCGCCAAGCGCGTCGAGCTCCTTGCGCGTCGTCTCGATGGCGTCTACATCGCCCAATCCATTGAGCAGCACGTTAGCCCCGGCCTCGGCCAATGCGGTCGCAATGCCAAGCCCGATGCCGCTGGTCGATCCGGTAATGACGGCTGTCTTGCCTTCGATATTCGATGTGCTCATCTGCAATGTCTCCCTGTCGCCAATCATGGACCAGGATTACTGATAATGGGAGTTTTTATGCCAGCAGTTTGTCGATGGTCATGCCGAGGGCGGCTACTTAATGCAGAAATGACAATGCACAACAAGGTAGCCATTCCTAGAAAATGGGTTTGCCTGTTCCCCCTTCAAAACCACTTAACGTGTGGTTGAATATATAAGTATTCTATTCTACAAAAAATAAATATAGAGTTTAGTCAGGGCTGAAAAGTTTGTTAGGGCCCGTATGGGGGACAGCAGCGTTGATAGTGAGGGGGGAGGACACGATGAATATATACAAATTTATTGCTTTCAGGAATTTGAGATTCTTGATGATGGCTTTGGTAATGGTTGGCTTGTCTGCGTGCCAGACAATCAAAAAAGTCGACACCGTCGACACAAGGTTCGCCAGTGAATTAATTTCAAAATCCTGTGTCTTTGGGACTGGCTGGGAAGGCGATTTGATAACAAAACACCAGATGAACCGTGCAAATAATATTCCGGTACGCTCCATATCAAAAGGTGAAGAAGGATGGTGGAGAATTGGATATATCTGGAGCGGTAATTATTGGAATTATTTTATTAATGACAATAAAAAGTCGATTGCTTGCGGTGAAGAGCATTTTAAAACCCGTGGCAATCGGTTTAAGAAAATTGAAGGACCACTTGCCGATGACGCTTTAGTGACGGCATTGAAAGGCGCTGGTTACGGTTTCTAAATATCTAAAGAGAATGATCCCGCAATATTTATTTCTCACCGGTTGAGCCTTATTTCCCCTCGGTGGTATCGGGTGGCTTGAGACCTGCCAAAAGCCTTGAGACGGCATAAATCGTATAAGAATTTGTGGTTCTTTAAATTCTATGATCACATCCCATCTAGTAAAGAATGCCAAGGTGGGAATGAGGCGAAGAATAAATGGTATTAGCACTAATGAAGGCTGTTGATCGGGCCGTTTTCTTCCGTGTCGGCTTTCTTCCGTTATTGGCGGTGATGCTTGCTGCCCTTCCCATCGGAGTGACGGTCATTCCGACAATCACGCAAACACTTCACGAAGAGCGCGTTCAAAGCCTGTCGAATGATTTGGATATCGCCGTGTCCATCATGCAAGACCTGTATGATCGCTCGCAAAAAGGGGAGTTCAGCGAACAAGAAGCGCTTGCGCAATCCAACAGGATTATGCGGGCCATTCGTTACAACGACGGAAAAGATTATTTCGTCATTGCTAAAACAGATCCAAAAACCTGTTCTGTCGACTCCTGTTCTGAGGTCTGGGTGACTGTCCACCCCATCCACCCTGAATGGGAGCAAGTTACCAATGCTTTTGTCCTGACCGACATCAAGGGATTCAATTTTGGAAAAGCCATCACGATGGGCGCATTGCGGGATTATCGTGATGGAACTGAAACACTGGTGGAATTTTGGATTCCCAATCGAAGACTGGAAACCATCACCCAGTCCGACCTTTTGGATGAAACGAAGGTGATTAAAAAGACGACGCTTTCCAAATACTTTGCGCCCTGGAGCTTGATTATTACGGCGGCAACCTTCATTCCCGACGAAGAACAGAAAGCTGCCGATATCTCGGAATCCTTAATTCTGGAATATGTGGCGATTCTTGTTGTGCTGTTGGTTGTGTCCGCCGCGATTGTTTGGCAATCGGGGCGCAACGAAACCCGCAGAATTGCGGCGGAGGAAAACCTGCGAAGCCTTAATGAAGAATTGGAGCTGCGAATTGCAGAGCGTTCCGCCGAATTGGAAAAGACACACGCTCAACTTATCCAGTCCGAGAAAATGGCAACGTTGGGAGAGATGGCAACAGGCGTTGCTCATGAATTGAATCAACCCTTGAACGTCATTCGCATGGCGGCGAGCAATATTCGACGTAAAACGAAGCAGGGCGAATCGGACCTTGAACATTTGAACGGCAAGCTCGATAAAATCGATTCACAGGTCGATCGGGCCACGGCCATTATCGATCACATGCGCATTTTTGGCCGAAAGACCTTCGCAATGCACTGGTTGACGCCGAACGGGCAAACGAAGCCAAGTCAGAATTTCTGGCAAGCATGAGCCACGAGTTGCGAACACCTTTGAACGCCATTTTAGGCTTCTCCCAGTTATTGCAGTTCGACCCCAAAGACCCGCTTACCCCTGCCCAGAATGTCCACGTTGAGAGTATCCTGCAGGGTGGCGAACATCTGCTCGACCTGGTCAACGACATTCTTGACCTGACCACGATCGAGACCCATCAGCTCGAACTTTCCCTTGAAAAGTTGAATGTCAACAAAGTCGTAGAGATTTGCGTGACTATGTCGGCGACCCTTGGAAATTCGCAAGGGATACCCGCCATTGACGCATCGTCTGTTTATTCAAACACCGGAAATATTCGGACAAATCCGTCTGAGCATTCGGCAATGTTTTGATAATAATTCTTCTTGGTGACGTTTTTAATTTCTGTCGCGAGGCCTAGATGGCGCACGATATTGGCGATAAAGACAGCATGTCGCTCAGAGTCAGGATCCTTCGACAGGACATAGGTCGGGTAGGGCTCAACGTTCAGGGCCGTAAAGTCACAGCCGATTTCATCGACGAACCGGTTGACGGCTTCGACAACGCCGAACTCCATATGCCGTGAAATTTTGTGATTGGCGTAGTCATGACCAAGCAGGAAACCATCCGGCTTTAGTTTTGGCCAATACGCCCGCAGGTCTTCCAGTACGGCGTCGCATGTGTGCATGCCGTCGATATAAAGCCAGTCAAAATATGCATCGGGAAATTGATCGGCAACGTCTGCTGAAAAAGCGCGGTGTATCTGAATTTGATCCCGCTCGATTTGTTCTTTGAAACGGTCTTGAACGGACAGGAATATATCTTGTGCCTGAACATTTTGAAGGTTGTTCGGGTCCTTTTGATAATCGTCGTCTTTCTGATATATCCAGGGATCAATCAGGTGCAGCTTCTCTGGTGAAGAACGATCTAGAATTTGGTCTGAAAAATCGCCGGATGCGACGCCAATTTCGGCAACGGTCCCGCCTTTCGGCAGTTGCAACAAAAAATCTTCCCGCGGATTGAAAAACAAAAACATTCAGTTCCAATTCAAATGCAGATGGAAGAAAAGGTTATCTTGATCAAACTACCATCACTCAGTTCTTGGTGATGGAGTCCTTTCTAAGTCTTTTTATTCCCACTCAATGGTGCCGGGCGGTTTCGACGTAATGTCATACGTCACCCGGTTGATGCCCTTGACCTCGTTGATGATGCGGTTCGATACGCGGGCCAGGAATTCCATGTCAAAGTGATAGAAGTCCGCCGTCATGCCGTCGGTCGAGGTAACAGCGCGCAGCGCACAGACATAATCGTAGGTTCGCGCATCGCCCATGACGCCGACGGTCTGTACCGGCAACAACACGGCAAACGCCTGCCAGATGGCGTCGTACAGTCCGGCGTTGGTGATTTCTTCCCGGTACACGGCGTCTGCATTGCGCAGGATTTCCAGTTTTTCCCGGGTCACACCGCCGGGCAGGCGAATGGCCAGTCCGGGGCCGGGGAACGGGTGACGACCAACGAAGGCGTCGGGTATTCCCAGCTCGCGGCCCAGTTTGCGGACTTCGTCTTTGAACAATTCGCGCAGCGGCTCGACCAGTTTCATGTTCATGCGTTCGGGCAGGCCGCCAACGTTGTGGTGCGATTTGATGGTGACCGACGGGCCGCCGGTGAACGACACGGACTCGATAACATCCGGGTACAGCGTTCCTTGCGCCAGAAAATCCGCGCCGCCGATCTTGTCGGCTTCTTCCTCGAACACATCGATGAAGGTGGCGCCGATAATCTTGCGCTTCGTTTCCGGATCAGATTCGCCTTCCAGCTTGCCGATAAACAGTTCCGATGCATCGCAGTGGACGAGGGGAATATTGTAATGGTCGCGGAACAGGCCAAGCACTTCTTCGCTCTCGCCCTTGCGCATGAAACCAGTGTCGACATAGACGCATTGCAGCTGATCGCCGATGGCTTCGTGCAGCAACACCGCGACAACGGACGAATCGACTCCGCCCGACAGCCCGCAGATGACCTTGCCGTCGCCGACCTGTTTTCGGACCTTGGCGATTTCCTGCTCGCGGAACCCGGCCATGGTCCAGTCGCCGGCGCAGCCGCAGACCCGGTGGGTGAAGTTTTCCAATAATTGTGCGCCATGCGGCGTGTGCACGACCTCGGGGTGGAACATCAGTCCGTAATAATGCTTTTCATCATTGGCGATGGCGGCAAACGGCGCGCCGTCTGATGTGGCGACCGTGCGGAAACCTTCGGGCGGGGTCTCGATGCGGTCGCCATGGCTCATCCATACCTGTTCCTTCGCGCCCTTGTCCCAAACGCCATGGAACAGGTCGCAATCATCGACGACATCAACGAAGGCGCGCCCGAACTCTCGATGGTCGGATGACTGAACGTCGCCGCCCAGCGCATCGGCCATGGCCATCTGGCCATAGCAAATACCCAATACGGGCAGGCCCAGGTCGAACATGCCGTCGGGCGTGCTGGGTGTGTCGATGCCGGTGACCGATGCCGGGCCGCCCGACAGGATGATGCCTTTGGGGTCGAACGCCTTGATGCTGTCATGCGTCACAGCATTGAACGGGTGGACTTCGGAATAAACGCCCGATTCTCGGACCCGTCGGGCGATCAACTGGGTGACTTGGGAACCGAAATCGATAATCAGGATGCGTTCGGACATGGTGGCTCGGGGCTTGTTGTTAAAATCTGGCCAGACAATAGCGCAACTCTGACTACGAGCGGAGTCAATTTACCGCCCATCGTGTATAAACGGGGATATGACCGACGAAGTTCTCTCATATGTGCTGATGCTGGCCGTCATCGGGCTCGCCAGCTATGTCCAGGCGGTGATCGGATTCGGCATCGCGCTGATCGTCATATCGGTTGTTGCCAGTCTTGATCTGATGCCCATCGGGGATGCGGCGGTCATCATCACCATGATTGCCATGGCCAACACGTCGACGTCGTTGTTAAAGAACCGCAGCGCCGTGCGTTGGCGGGAAGCCGGGGTGTCGCTGGTGTTCTCGCTGCCGGCGATTGCGCTGGGACTGTATATGCTGAATGTGCTCAGCGGCGAGCATCTGGCGGTCCTCAGGATCGTGTTGGGAGTCACCATTCTGGCATCCGCCCTGATGCTGCTAAAACCGCCACGCACAGGCGCGATGATATCGGGATTGCCGTCGTTCGCCGTGTTCGGGGTGTTGTCGGGTATTCTCAGCGGCATGTTTTCGACCGGCGGCCCGCCGGTGGTGTTTCAGTTCTATCGTCAGCCGCTGTCCCTGCCGGTCATTCGCGACAGCCTGCTGGCGCTGTTTCTGGTCGGATCGACGGCGCGTACGGTGATGGTGGCCGCAACCGATGGCATCGAGACCCGGCTGCTGATTCTGACAGCCATTTCCCTGCCGCTGGTGGTGGTTTTCTCGATGCTGGGGCGCAAGTATCCACCGCGCGTCAGCGAACTGCGCCTGCGCCAGATGGTCTTCGCCCTGCTGGCGCTGACATCGGTGTCGTTGATGGTGCCTTAATTACTCTGCGCAGATGATTGATGTAGCGCTTGCTCGCCGTGTTCCTTCACGGCGGCAACCAGTTCGGGAATAATCTTCCGGACGATGGGCATAGCTTCCTTGCGGGTCATGCCGGGTTTCAGGCGCTTGTCATACAGCGTGCGCACCATGATCTTGTCGTTCAGGGGCAGTCGGTCGAACGGGTGAGTGAGTTTTTCGTTCATCACAGAGTTCCAGATGATATCAGTATCGGCATATAGGCCTAGACTCTGTGTAAATTCTTCGACGATACAGCGTTTCTTAAATGCGTCTTCGTAGTGATTCAGTATAACGATAACATCTTTTTGGATATGATTGTTGATGTTGGATGTTATGAAAGAACAGCCTCCTATTTCTATGAAATCGATGTTGTCTTGGGAATAATTCTCCGCGCGGAGTATGACTTCCGTATCTTCCGGGCTGGTCATATAAAAAGCCACATTTGCCGACTGGGGATTTTTGCCATTGACAACCTGAATGGACAACCCGCTCAGTCGTGACAAGTCTCGGAGAATGGCGACGACCTGTTCTCTGTATTCGATGGCTTCGCGGTTCTTTAGGAGAACGCGGATTGGTAGCTGCCATTTGTTTAATCGACGATCCGGAAGGAAACCCGGTTGGGTGTCCGAATCTTGGCGAAAAACCGTCCATTCGAACTTGTCGATCAACTGCTGGTTGGATGCCAGCCGGTCCAGGTTCCAGTCGACCAGAATCTCCTTGGCTTTTTGGGCATAGAGTTGCCAACAGATGGCCAGTGCCACCACCAGAAGTAGGGTCGGGTACAGTTTTCGTTTTTGCCGGATGGTCAACATAAACGCAATAATAGCGGGAACATCCCGCCGACGGCTATTTAAACCGTCGATGGGGTGTCGTTATCTGTTCCCCACCAAGCTCAAGACAAACAAGGCAGCTAAGGTAAACACAGCACCGGCTGATAATTCTAGCCCCTGTTTCGCCGGTGTTTTCGCGCCATTCGGTGCCGGGGGCGGTCCGGACGGCGGCGGCGGATCATTGGGTGGCGTTTCCGTCGGTCCCTTGTTCGGGTCCTTCATATATTCGTCGAGGCTGTCGATCAGCTGGTCCATCAACGATGGTCCTTGCTTCGGCGTGGAGGGGTTAGGGGGTGATTTTTTGCCTTTATATTTCTCCTCTATCTGTATTTCGATGGCCCTAACCTGTTGGGGGATGCTAGGGCGCTTGTTGTTCTTATCCATTTGTTTCTGCATGGCCGCGATGTCCCCGGCATAAGGATTTTCATTGTTCACCGCATTCACCGACGTCATGTCGCCATACCCGGCGGGGTCGCTTTTCGAATGCGTGGCGTTGTGCTGGGCATCGTTTTCTCGGGATTGATCGTCGCTGGCGCGCCCGGCCCCACGGCCGGACTGCCGGTCGTTGTCGTTTTGCTCCAACAGATTGACGGCACCTTTTGGCTTGCCGGTCGGCATGGCATGAGCGCGCTGGCGCTCTTGGCGCTGCTGGCGCTGTTGTTTTTGCTTCGCCTCGCGAATCCTGGCCTCATCGACGGCGCGTTGACGGGCCGCTTGATCCCTGGCCGCCGCCACTGCATTTGCACGGGCCTCGGCCTCGGCGCGGGCCTGATTGACGGCATCCACCGGCGTCATATCGCCATAACCCGCCGGATCGCCATTGCCTGATGATGCGGACGCCCCGTCTTGTGCACCATTCTCGGCGGCCTGGGCATCGTTGGCGGCCCCGGCATCGTATCCGGCCTCGGCCTCGCTTTCGGCGTCCCAGAATTCCATCAATCCAGTTTGCGGATTGATCGAGCCGCCATCGGTGATGCGGTGCAGGAACCGGGCTTCGTCAGCCGTCAGATGGGCGAGCACAGTGTCGCCCTTGCGGCCCATGCCTTGCAGGGTCTGGGCCAGGGTCTTCAGCGTTTCTCCGTCGGGGGTGATGTCGCCATCGACCCTCAGATTATGGGATTTCTGAAAGCCCTTAACGGCTTCGCCGAGGCGGCTGCCGAAATAACCGGTCGGGCCGCCGGTGGCGTCCATGTCCAATACCCCGGCCAGACGCAACAGGGCCTCAATCTTGCCAACATCAGTGCGCTGATTGGTTCTTCGTTCGCCGACGGAGGCGGTCAGGTCGAACGGGTTTGAGACATCAAGCTGTGGTTCATGGGACGGCTCTGGCAATCGGCCAAAGGGGTCGTGAGCAGGGGTGCCGCTGAATCGATAGAAAGGATTGGAATTCATGGGAAGTCTCCTGGTTGATGGGGGCACGCAAAAAAAATGCCCGGACAATCCGGGCGGCGGAGAAGAATATGATGCGCGCATAAAAAAACACGCGGGCCCGAAAAACGGGCGCACGTGTACATGTCGCTGGAAGGGACTGTAGTCCTAACGACGGCTAAAAGTCAAGATAATTCGGGTCAGGCCTCGAGAATAAACGGGGTCGGGGAATTGAAATCCCACTACTCCGCCGCGGTTTCCTTATAGATCTCGCTGCCACCATCCAGGAACTCTTTCGACTTATCCGCCATGCCTTTTTCTTGGGTCGAGAATTCGTCACGGATGTCCTGGCTGACTTTCATGGAACAGAATTTCGGCCCGCACATGGAACAGAAATGCGCCACCTTGTGGGCTTGCTTCGGCAGGGTTTTGTCGTGGAAATCGCGCGCCGTTTCCGGATCCAGCCCCAGATTAAACTGGTCTTCCCAACGGAATTCAAAGCGCGCCCGGCTGAGCGCATCGTCGCGGTCTTGAGCGCCGGGATGGCCCTTGGCAAGGTCGGCGGCGTGGGCTGCGATCTTGTAGGTAATGACCCCAACCTTGACGTCGTCGCGGTCGGGCAACCCCAGATGTTCTTTTGGTGTCACGTAACACAGCATGGCGCAGCCGTACCAGCCGATCATCGCCGCCCCGATGCCCGACGTAATATGGTCGTAGCCGGGTGCGATGTCGGTGGTTAGGGGTCCCAGCGTATAGAACGGCGCTTCGTCGCATTCCTTCAGCTGTTTTTCCATGTTGACCTTGATCTTGTGCATGGGCACGTGGCCCGGGCCTTCGATCATCACCTGAACGTCGCGGTCCCAGGCGATTTTGGTCAACTCGCCCAGGGTTTCCAGTTCTGCGAATTGGGCCTCGTCGTTGGCATCGGCAAGCGAGCCCGGGCGCAGTCCGTCGCCGAGCGAAAACGCCACGTCATAGGTGCGCATGATCTCGCAGATTTCGGCGAAATGGGTGTAGAGGAAATTTTCCTCGTGATGGGCCAGACACCACTTGGCCATCACCGCGCCGCCGCGCGACACAATGCCGGTGACCCGGTTGGCGGTCATCGGGATATAGCGCAACAGCACTCCGGCGTGGATGGTGAAATAATCGACGCCCTGTTCGGCCTGTTCGATCAGGGTGTCGCGATAGACTTCCCACGACAGGTCTTCGGCGATGCCGTTCACTTTTTCCAGCGCCTGATACAGCGGCACCGTGCCGATGGGGACGGGGGAGTTGCGGATGATCCATTCGCGGATGTTGTGGATATTGCGACCCGTGGACAGGTCCATCACCGTGTCTGATCCCCAGCGGATCGACCACACCATTTTGTCGATTTCCTCAGAAACCGACGAGGTGACGGCGGAATTACCGATGTTGGCGTTGATCTTGACCAGGAAATTGCGGCCAATGATCTGCGGCTCGGTTTCCGGGTGGTTGATGTTGCTGGGGATAATGGCACGACCCCGCGCGATCTCGTCGCGCACGAATTCCGGCGTCACGAAATCGGGAATTTCGGCACCGAAGTCCTCGCCATCCCGCGTGGCCTTGGCGGCTTCTTCGCGACCGATGTTCTCGCGGATGGCGATGTATTCCATTTCCGGCGTGATGATTCCGGCCCGTGCATAGGCCAGTTGCGTTACCGCTTTGCCGTCCTTGGCGCGCAGCGGCTTGCGTTTGTTGGGGAACTCGGTAACCAGTGCCTCGCCGGTGGCCCCGCCATTGTCTTCCGGTTTGACGCTGCGGCCTTCATATTCCTCGACATCGCCGCGGCCTATAATCCAGTCGCGCTTGATCGGCTCGAGCCCGGTATTAATGTCGATATGGGCGTTTGGATCGCTGTAGGGACCAGATGTGTCATAGACCTTTACCGGCGGCTCGCCAGCAGTCTCGTGCAGATCGATTTCGCGCATCGGCACCCGGATATCGGGATGAATATTGCCAGCGGTGTAAACCTTGCGGGACGACGGTAGCGGGCCGGTGGTGACATTGATGGCGGGGGACTTGGCGTCCATGAAAGCGTTCTCCAATAGGGGGTATCTGGTCTTTAAAATGTGTTGCCGATGGCGTCCAGAGTCAAGGGACGGTTAGTGTGGGGTGTCTTTCCAGCCGCGAACGATGGCCAACGCCAGTTCCGGGTTGTTTTTGATGGCCTCGATGACTTGGGCGCGGACCGATGAACGGATGCGCCTGTCGACATGATCGACATCGATGGTAGGTTCGAAACGGTGCTCGCCGGTGGATGGCGCTGCGGGTTGTTTGTCAGGGCTCATGGGGGCGATTATACACCCTTCACGGGCGATTGACCGGGGTTATGTCAATATACTAAAAAATGTCGTAATATTAACAGCTTAGCAGATTGATAGGATTGCCATGGATCTGTTCTATGTACTGCTTATCCTGTTGGTGGTGACCCGCGCCTTTGGCGAGCTGGCGGCGCGTGTGGGCCAGCCTGCACTCGTCGGCGAGCTGGTTTCAGGCGTCGTGTTGGGCACGTTCATCGCCCAGCATTCAGACATGGTGCCGACCCTTGCGGCACTGGAAAGCAGCGAGGTGTTCAAGGCGATCACCGATTTGGGCATGTTTTTCCTGATGCTTTATGCCGGTATCGAGATGCAGCCGAACAAGATTCTGCAACATTCCAAAACGTCCGCCGTTGTTGCGCTCGGCGGCATGGCGTTGCCGTTGTTGATGGGGGTGGTGTTGGGATACCTGTATCTGCCCGAATCATATTTTCTGACCACCCAGGCCCTGTTCATCGGTGTTGCACTCGCCATCACCGCTGTGCCCGCCACAGTCAAGATACTGATTGATCTAAACAAGCTGAATTCTGAATCCGGGCAGGTGATTGTCTCGGCAGCCGTGATCGATGATGTCCTCAGCCTGCTGCTGCTGGCCTGGCTGACGGCGCTGGTTTCTGTCGGCGAAAGTCAGGAAGCGTTGGAGATAGGTGTGATCGCCATCAAAATAGCGCTGTTTTTTGCCATCACCATCATCGTCGGCTTCTTCGTTTTTCCATTCGGCGGCAAGTTTCTGATCAAGCTGAAAGAGAAAGAGCTGGATTTCAGCGCCATGTTGATTGCGGCGTTGGCCTTTGCCGTGCTGGCGGAAATGCTGCATCTGCATTTTATCCTTGGCTCATTCGTCGCCGGCGTGTTCTTCGGTCGCAAGACGGTCGACAGCAAGACCTATGAAAGTGTGCGCAGCAAGGTTTCGGGCATGACCTTCGGATTTTTGGCCCCGATTTTCTTTGCTTCCATCGGGCTGAACCTGAACATCGCCGTGTTTGGCGAGATTCCGATGTTCCTGCTGGTGCTGGTGGTTGTCGCCTTTATTGGAAAGTTTATCGGCGCGGGGGTCTCGGCCCTGGCCGTCGGGATGCCGCGTAAAGAGGCCGCAGCCGTCGGCGTCGGCATGAGTGCGCGCGGCGCGGTTGAACTGGTGATTGCCGACATCGCGCTCGAGGCCGGTATTTTCACGGTGCCCGATATTCAATCGGCCATTCTGGATAATCTGTTTTCCGCCGTTGTCGTCATGGCAATTGTCACCACCGTGGCGACGCCGGTGCTGCTGAAATGGATTTATGGAAAGTAATGCCGAAGTCTCAGGCAGAGCGTTCCAGCACGGCGCAGTAGAAACCGTCGGTGCCGGTGCTCTTCGGGCTTAAGGAAAGGGCGGTGCCGCCGCTGGGGCACGGGGTGTCGATGGTTTCCGTCCAGACGTCGCTAATTTGCAGCGTTTGGAAATCATCATGGCGTTTCAGAAAATCAGCAACCCGGTCGATATTTTCAGCAGGCAACAGCGAACAGGTGGCATAGAGCAGCCGCCCGCCCGGTTTCACCCACTTTGCCGCGTCATCAAGTACCCGGTCCTGCAGCGCCATCAGTTCGGCCAGCCGTTCCGGCGTCAACCGCCAGCGGGCTTCCGGATGCCGCCGCCATGCACCGACACCCGAACACGGTGCATCGACCAGCACCCGGTCTGCGGCAATGCTCAGCGTGTCGCCGGTTTCTTTCAACACATGGCGTTCGATGGCTCCGGCCCCCGCCCGCTCGATGCGTTCGTCCATGCGGGCCAGACGTTTGGCTGAAATGTCACACGCGACCAATCGCCCCTTGGCTTCGCTGCCGCCTTGTAATCCCATGGCGTCTGCCAGCGCCAGGGTCTTGCCACCGGCCCCGGCGCATGAATCGACGATGGTCATGCCGGGCTTGGCCCCGGTCAGCAGCGCAATCAGTTGCGAGCCCTCGTCCTGAACTTCTATCAATCCCTGGCGGAAGGCCTTGGTCGCATCCAGGTTGCCGCGTTGTTTCAGTCTCAGTCCGACCGGCGACAGGGGTGTTGGCTCGGTTTCGATATTGTCACGGGCCAACGAAGTGCGGGCCTGTTCGCGGGTAACGCGCGCCAGATTGACCCTGACATCGACCTCTGCCGGGGCGTTCAGGGCGTCCATCTCGGCCCGGCAATTGTCGCCCCACAGGGCCTTCAAGGGCTGATAGAGGAAATCCGGCAGTTCGCACAGCACGGCTTCACCGATGGCGTCGTGATGGATGGGTTTGCCAGCGATGTTGCCCAGCAGCGTTGTTTCGTCGTCGCTCAAGCGGGCCGGATTATGACCCTGACCGTCGAACAGGGCGGCAATGGTCTCAGACTGTTCTGCATCAATCAGCGCCAGTCCGGCGAGGGTGCGACCACGGCCGTTTGGCTCCATCTCTCCGGCGGCCGATGCCAGCCACCAGTCGAGGCGTGCACGGTGGCGGATAATGTCAAAGACGCGAGTGGTGACCGAACGCCGGTCTTTCGACCCGGCATAGCGGCGCTTACGGAAATAGGCGCGGATGACGCCATCGGCGGGCGCATCGGAGCTGTCAATCAGGTCGAGAAGCTCAATCGTCGCAGAAATGCGCGCAGCGGGGATCATGTCGATGGTTTCATCTTGAAAATAGAACTCATGTCAAAATTAAAGTCAGACTTCCAGAGGCCACGCCGCGCAGCGCGAAATATCAAGCCTGGCTTCCAGAATCCGCGCCGCGCAGCGCGCTTACAAAATCCAACTAGTTGCCTTGGCGATAGTTGGGCGCTTCGCGGGTGATGGTGACGTCGTGGACGTGGCTTTCGCGCAAACCAGCCGAGGTAATGCGGCGGAATTCCGATTTCTTGCGTAGGTCATCGATGGTGGCGCTGCCCGTATAACCCATGGATGAACGCAATCCGCCGACCAGTTGGTGGATGACGTTGCCGACCGGCCCCTTGTAAGGGACCTGACCTTCGATGCCTTCGGGAACGAACTTCATGTTGTCCGAGACATCTTCCTGGAAGTAGCGGTCGGCAGAACCGCGCGCCATGGCACCCAGCGAACCCATACCGCGATAGGCTTTATAAGAGCGTCCCTGATACAGGAATACATCGCCCGGGCTTTCATCGGTTCCGGCGAACAGCGAGCCAATCATCACACATTCGGCACCAGCGGCGATGGCCTTGGCGACGTCACCGGAAAACTTGATGCCACCGTCGGCGACAACCGGAATGCCGAGTTTGTCGCAGGCTTCGGTGACTTCCATGATGGCCGACAGTTGCGGCATGCCAACGCCCGCAACCATGCGGGTGGTACAGATGGTGCCTGGTCCAATACCGACCTTGACGCAATCGGCACCGGCATCGACCAGCGCCTTGGCGGCGTCCGGGGTGGCGATGTTGCCAGCAATAACCTGTGCATTGTTCGACAGTTTCTTGATTGACGTTACCGTTTCCATAACGCCCTTCGAATGACCGTGGGCGGTATCAACGACAATCACGTCGGCTTCGGCATCAATCAGGGCTTCGGCCCGCGCCGTGCCGTTGTCGCCAACGCCTGTGGCCGCGGCGACGCGCAATCTGCCCAAGTCGTCCTTACACGCATTCGGGTGTTGCTGTGCCTTTTCGATGTCTTTCACCGTCATCAGGCCGACGCAGCGAAAATCATTGTCGACGACCAGCAGCTTTTCGATGCGGTGCTTGTGCAGCAAACGCTTGGCATCGTCGCGGCTGATGTCTTCACCGACTGTGATAAGCGGGGTGTCGGAAGAATGGGCGGTCATCAATTCGCCGACCGGTTGATTCAGGTTGTCGGCAAAACGGACGTCGCGGTTGGTCAGGATGCCGACCAGTTGGCCGTTGTTCTTGTCGACTACGGGAATGCCGGAAATATTGTGCTGGTCCTTGATCCGCAAAGCATCGGCCAGGGTTGCGCGCGGGTCGATGACAAACGGGTCGGTAACCATGCCGGATTCAAACTTTTTAACCCTGCGGACTTCGCCAGCCTGTTCTTCGGCAGTCAGGTTCTTGTGAATAACGCCGATGCCGCCTTCCTGCGCCATTGCGATGGCCAGATTGCTTTCTGTCACCGTATCCATGGCGGCGGAAATCAGCGGAATGCCAAGTTCAATGGTTTTGGTCAGGCGTGTGCGGGTGTTGGTGTCGGCGGGCAGGACGTTCGATTCGGCGGGAACCAGAAGAACGTCATCGAAAGTCAGGGCTTCGCGGATGGTCATGTCATCTTCCTTCAACCAGATGACGCGCAATCATACACAAGAGTCGGCAGAAGCCAAGCCCGGATGACCTAGCCCCTGAAACCAGTGGCGACGACGTAGCTTTCCGCAGAATCCTGGCGGCTTGCCGGGGGCTTGGCGTGGCGCACCGTCTTGAATTTCTGTTTCATGACGGCCAGCAATTCATTCTCGGTGCCGCCTTTCAGGACCTTGGCGATAAAGATGCCGTCCGGGGCCAGCACCTCACAGGCAAAATCCAGTGCCGTTTCGGCCAGCGCCATAATTTTTATGTGGTCGGTGGATGTATGTCCGGTGGCCGGTGCGGCCATGTCGCTGATGACGATATCGGCGGGGCCGTCGAGCGCTTTTTTCAGCAAATCCGGGGCGTCATTATCAAGAAAATCATGTTGCAGGACGGTGGCCCCTGCGACATCGTCCATTTCATTGATATCCAGCGCCACTACTTTGCCACGCTTTTTATTGGTGATGACCTTTTCCACCGCGACCATGGTCCAGCCGCCCGGGGCTGCGCCTAAGTCGACAACCCGCTTTCCCGGTTTAAGGAATTTGAATTTTTCATCCAGTTCAACCAGCTTGAAGGCGGCGCGCGAGGGATATCCCATCCGTTTTGCTTCAGCCACATAGGGGTCGTTCAACTGGCGTTGCAGCCAGCGTGTCGATGACAGTTTACGGCCCTTGGCCGAGCGCACCTTGGTGAACAATTCGCGCGCACCGGACTTGCCTTTGCTGCGGCCACTTCCGGGACGCTTGCTCACGATGCGACTTTCAGGTCACCGTTTTCGCGCATGATGCCGTACAGAAGGCCCTCGCGAATACCCCGGTCGGCGGCACGAATGGTCGCCACCGGCCAGCGTCGGCTGATCGCTTCCATGATGGCGCAGCCCATAACGACCAAATCGGCCCGGTCCGGGCCAATACAGCCGTTGGCGGCGCGTTCGTCGCGGGTCATTGAAGCCAGACGTTCGCTGATGGCGGCAACGGTGTCGGTGCGCATGTCCAGGCCATCGACCTTGGAGCGGTCATAGCGCTGCAAATTCAGATACAGGCCCCCCAGTGTCGTCACCGTGCCGGATGTTCCGAGCATCTGCAGGGGCTTGTCGTTCGACAGATGTCGGGAAATGCCGAATTCCTCGTCGAAGGGGCCGAGGCCTTCGTCGATGCGCGCGATAATGTCTTCATAGACGGAACGGGCAACGACATCACCGCTGTATTCTTCGGTCAGGGTAACGACGCCGGTTGGAAACGAGCACATGCCGATGATGTTAATCTGTCCATCAGGGGTCTTTTCGACCCACATCAGTTCCGTACTGCCGCCACCAATATCGAAAACAAGGGAATGGCGGGTGTCGTCTCTAATCAGCTGGGCGCAGCCGTCCAGGGTCAGTTGTGCCTCGTATTCCGGCGATATAATATCCAGTTCAAGACCTGTCTTGTTCTGGACACGGTCCATAAAGGTGCCGCTGTTGGTCGCCCGACGGCAGGCCTCGGTGGCGATGGCGCGGATCTGATGGGCGGCGTTCATCTGGATTTTGTCTGCACAAATTTGCAAGGCATTGATGGTGCGGGCGATGGCGGCCTCAGTAAGTTCGTTGCTGGTCGACAATCCTTCACCCAGGCGGACAATACGCGAGAAAGAGTCGATAACGCGAAAGCCGCCGTCCTGAATACGGGCGACGAGCAGCCGGCAATTGTTGGTGCCAAGGTCGATGGCGGCGTAAACGGGGTCGCCGTTATCGCCCATCTGCCCGTGCATGCCTTTCGCGCACGTCGTCACGTTGAATCCTCCCCCCAAATTTAATCTTGGTATGTCAGTTTTAGCCTGTCCGGGAGCGAACAGCAATTGGACGGACGCGGAAATGTGTTCTAAGTAGACCTGATGGCGTGGACATCTTCGAAAATCAGGGCCGGAATGTGGGTGCAGGTGCAGGTACGCCTGTGTGACATGAACTGCATTCCGATTATGATTCGTCACAAGGGCGACCCGGATTCCGGTGCCATTGTGCTGAAGCTGGATCGTGGCGAATCTGGTTGTGCGGTGCTCAGTCAGGTCCGCGATGCCGATGGCGTTCAGGCATGGATGCATGGCGGCGGGGCCGAACTAGTGACAGATTCTGACGCCGAGACCTACATCAAGCGCCAAATCGACCGCGACCCGGACCTGTGGGTCATCGAAATCGAAGACCCGGGCGGGCGCTATAAAATCGACGGGAATATTGTCTAGGGTCAAGACTCATTAAAACGATCCATTGCGCGAGAGGTAATTTAAACAAAGGGCAGGAGTGGAAACGCAGGCGATGTGGGGCATCGTCAAGTTTTCTCGACGCACCCTTTGGCTAAAAGACCCTCGCCCTCCGGGTTAGGTCAGGAAGGCCGACTGCTGTGTCAATAACGCTCGAATATGCTATGGCATGTCCTTCGCGTTGATTTCCGTGCATTCGACCTTCCTGACCTAACGCAATTGCATGGTTTTAATGAGTCTGGACCCTGGGGAATCACACCGTGGCCTTTAGCAAGGAATACGCAGAGCATATTCTTGACCTTCTGGAACCGCTGGGCACCATATCCATCAAGCGCATGTTTGGCGGTGGCGGGGTCTATTGGGGGGCATCCATGTTCGCCCTGATTGCCGACGAAGTTCTGTATTTCAAGGTCGATGACGAAAGCATGGATGATTTTAAGGCGGCAGGTTCGGAACCTTTTACCTATATGAAAAAGGATAAACCTGTAATCCTTGGTCGTTACTGGCGTGTGCCGGACGAGATTTTCGACGATGTCGACGAGATGCAGGAGTGGGCGCGGCGATCCATCGATGTGGCGCTCGCGGACAACAAGGCCAAAGCGATGAAGAAGAAAGGGGCTGTAAAATGAGCAATGATTTTACGCAAAGGGTCCGGGACTTCTGGTTTGGGTCCAAGGGTTCAGACGATTACGGCAAAACCAGGCAGGAATGGTTCGTTAAAAATCCGGAGTTCGATGAGTCCATACGTGAGGCGTTCCTGGACGATGTCGAGATGGCGTTGGCAGGAAAATATGATGCACTGGCTACCAAGCAAATGGACTCTTTGGCGCTGATTGTTGCCCTGGACCAGTTTCCGCGAAATCTGTTTCGCGATACAGCGAAGGCCTTTGTTGGGGACAAGCGTGCACTGGAGCTGGCGAACGAGGCCCTGCGGATGGAGTTCGACAAGAACTTGCCGGTCGCATTTTCGATGTTTTTTTACTTGCCGTTCGAACATTCGGAATCCATCGACGATCAGCAACGCTGTGTCGATATGTTCACGGCCGCCGGAAACGCCGACCTGCTGAAATGGGCGGTGGCGCATCGCGATATCATCGACCGCTTCGGGCGTTTCCCGCATCGCAATGCCATTCTGGGCCGCGACAGTACCGAAGAAGAAATAGCGTTTCTGCAGGAACCGGGTTCTTCTTTCTGAATGGTGGAGGCTGACCAAACCTGGTTGCGACGCAGGCTGTCCCGGCATTTGTCGGAACTGGTTCGCCTTGCGTGGCCGGTCGTCGTGGCGCGGGCCGGAGTGATGGCGATGGCGCTGGTTGATATTGTCATGGTCGGTCACTTCGCGACGGCTGAACTGGCATATCTGGGAATTGGTATGGCACCATTCATGCCGGTATTCCTGATTCTGCTCGGGCTGTTGCTGGGAACGGCAGTGATGACGTCCCTCGCCTTAGGCGAAGGAAATCTGACCGAATGTGGTGCCGTATGGCGGCGCTCGGTACCGTATTCCATTGGTCTTGGCCTGTTGGGAACATTGGCGACGTCTTTTGGCGAGCCCATGCTGTTGGCCGCCGGACAAACGGAGGAGCTGGCCGTCAACGGCGGGCGAGTGATGTTTTTTCTCGGCCTTGGGCTGCCTGCCTATTTGCTGTACGTCACCACAGCATTGTTTCTGGAAGGCATCAAAAACCCGAAACCGGCAATGCTGATGATGCTGGTTGCCAACCTGGTCAACATCGCGTTCAACTGGGTGCTTGTTTACGGTCATCTGGGTTTTCCGGCGATGGGGGCGGAAGGCTCGGCGATTACATCATCACTGGTGCGCTGGCTGCTGATGATCGGGCTGATCGTCTATATCTGGACGATGCCCGGCCACGAGATCTATGGCATTCGGCTGCCGGCGAAGGGCGGTTGGAAGGATTGGGCTCAACAACGTCGCATTGGTTATTCCGCTGCCGTCAGTATCGGCGTCGAATCCATCGCGTTTTCCTTTTTGGCGATGTTCGCCGGATGGCTGGGCAAAGTGCCGCTGGCGGCTTTTTCCGTCGCCCATAATCTGTTGGCGATGGCGTTCATGGTGTCGCTTGGTTTCGGGTCGGCGACGGGAATTCGTGTCGCCATCGCAGGCGGGCGAGGGGACTGGAGCGACCGCAACCTAGCCGGATGGACAGGCGTGGGCGCGAACATCATTGCCATGGCTGGCATTGGACTGATTTTCGCGACTTTGGCACCGATTCTGGCGTCCGCTTATTCAAACGATATGGCGGTGATCAGCGCCGCCATTCCGCTGATCGTATTCTGCGCCATCGTTGCCATTTCCGATGGCGGTCAGGCGGTGATGGTTCATGCCCTTAGGTCAAGCGGCGGCATCTGGTCCCCGGCATTGATCCAGAGTTTCTGCTTCTTAGGCCTGATGGTGCCGTTGGGCTGGTTGCTGGCGCTGCATTTTCAGCACGGCATACTCGGCCTGTTTCAGGCGATGCTGATCGCCAGCACCACATCGCTGAGCTTGCTCAGTCTGCGCTTTATTTATATTGGCCGGTTTCCACGTTAATATATTGACACGATATATATAGTATCGATATATAACAGTTCGTTATATATTTCAGGGACGGCAGATCATGGACGTCAAAACACTCTGTCTGGGGGCGCTTACCCTCGGCGACGCCAGCGGATATGAAATCAAGAAAATGTTCGAAGACGGCCCGTTTTCACATTTTCACCAAGCCAGTTTCGGTTCCATCTATCCAGCACTCGGCAAGTTGGGTGAGGCCGGACTGGTGTCCATGCGCGAGCAATCCCAGGACGGACGCCCCGACAAGAAAATGTATTCCATTACCGAATCCGGCGAGGTGGCGCTGAGGCGCAAGCTCGGAAAAACGCCAGCGGACGACCGCATTCGTTCCGAGGCGCTGGTCATGTTCTTCCTGGCCGAATACATGCAGCCTGAGCGTTTGGAAAAAGTGTTCGACGGATATCTAAAAAGTTACCATGACAAGCTCAATTGTATGTGTGAGCCCGATGACAGCACTCTGCCACCGCATCGCCAGTTTACCCGTGGCCTTGGGCGTGCGTTCTATCAGGCGGCAATAGACTTCATGGAAGAAAACCGACACTTGCTGCTTGGCGAAGAACATTCGGGAGATGCAAAATGATTGCCCTTAAACCCGCACACAGAATTGCGGCCGGGGTCGCAATCGTCGCGTTCCTGTGGATTGTCTCGGGCCTGATTTTTTCCGGTGACGATGATAATGCCATGGACAAGGCGGAACATGATCTGCCGAATGTGCGTACGGTCGTTTCTGTCGCCAACAACCATCAAAACAGTCTGGTCCTGTTCGGACGCACGGAAGCCGCCCGCCGGGTGGTGCTGAAAGCGGAAACGTCCGGCCATATTGCCGAGATCGTGCTCGAAAAAGGGCAAGCGGTGAAGGCGGGCCAGATTATCGCACGCATTTCAATGGATGACCGTAAGGCCAGATTGGTCGAGGCCGAGGCGAAGGTCGAACAGTACCTTCTGGCCTATAAAGCGGCTCAGCAATTATCGAAAAAGCAATACCGGTCCAGGGTCAAACTGGCCGAGTCAAAGGCGCAACTGGAAACGGCAAAGGTCGGGCTTAAGGCCATTCGTCTGGACATTGAGCACACGGAAATTCGTGCCCCGTTCGATGCAGTCCTCAACGACGTGCTGGTCGAGGTCGGTGACTTCGTCGCCGTTGGCAGCGCCGTTTCCGATGTTGTCGAACTGGACCCGATTGTCATTGCCGCCGAAGTATCGGAATTGGTCGCCGGAAAACTACGTGTCGGTGCCGGGGCGGTGATTACGCCGGTCGGTGGCGAGGCCGTGGCGGGCTCTATATCCTATGTTTCGAAGGTGGCCCGGGAATCGACCCGTACATTTCGAATCGAAGTCAGCCTTGCCAACCCAGACGGCACCTTCGCCGTTGGCCAGACGACGGAATTGCGGCTTGAACTGGGGGGCGTTCAGGCGCACCTGATTACCCCGGCGATATTAACCCTGTCTGACGAAGGGGTGCTGGGCGTCAAGTCGGTGGATGACAACGCCACGGTGCATTTCAATCCGGTGACCATTATCGACGACACCACCCAGGGCATGTGGGTCGGGGGTTTGGGCGATCACATCACCCTGATTACCGTCGGCCAGGAATTTGTTCGCGCCGGTCAGAAAGTTAACGGGACCGGCGGGTCATGAACCGCCTGATCGATGCCGCCATCACCCATGCACGAACGGTGCTGACGACGCTGGTGCTGCTCCTGATTTCCGGGACAATTTCCTATGTCAACGTGCCGAAAGAGGCCGAGCCGGATGTCAATATCCCGATCGTCTATGTACAGATGGAGCACGAGGGAATCTCGCCGGAGGATGCCGAACGGCTGCTGATCCGGCCGATGGAGCAGGAAGTCAGGGGCATCGAAGGGGTAAAGGAAATACGATCATCGGGGTATCTGGGCGGAGCCAGTGTGACACTGGAATTCGATGCCGGTTTCGATGCCGACGCGGCCATGGACGATGTCCGCGAAAAGGTCGAGCTGGCAAAACCAGACCTGCCCGCCGACACCGACGAGCCAACTGTCAACGAGGTCAATTTTAGCCTGTTCCCGGTGGTGTTGGTGACGCTGTCGGGCGAATTGCCGGAACGCACGCTGCTAGGCGTTGCCAGAGATTTGCAAGACCGTATTGAATCCCTGCCCAGCGTGCTGGAGGTCAAGATTGCCGGTGAACGCGATGAATTGCTGGAGGTCCTGATCAATCCGGTCAAAATCGAAAGTTACGGACTGACTGCCGAGGTCGCGGTGCAGTCAATTTCCCGATCCAACCTGCTGGTTGCCGCCGGATCGCAGGATTCCGGCAAGGGCCGGTTTTCCCTGAAGGTACCGGGGCTGTTGGAAACGGCAGCCGACGTGATGGCGCTGCCGATCAAGACCGATGGCGATGCCGCCGTCAGGCTGGCCGATATTTCCGATACCCGGCGCACGTTCAAGGACCCCGATAGCTTCGCCCGCGTCAATGGCCGTTCGGCGCTGGTGCTGGAAGTCACCAAGCGCACCGGCGAGAACATTATCGATACCATTGAAAACGTCCGCACCATCGTTGCCGACGAACGCCGAGACTGGCCGCAGGCCCTGCGTCAGACGATCAATGTCGATTTTGCCCAGGACAAGTCGAAGAAAATCAGGATCATGCTCAGCGATCTTCAGAACAACGTCATATCGGCGGTGTTACTGGTGATGATCGTGGTGATCGCGGCGCTTGGTTTGCGCACGGCGGGGCTGGTCGGGGTTGCTATTCCGGGCTCGTTCCTGACCGGTATTCTGGTGTTGTCGTCGCTGGGACTGACCATCAACATGGTGGTCTTGTTCGCACTGATCCTGGCCGTCGGCATGCTGGTTGACGGGGCCATTGTGGTTACCGAATTTGCCGACCGTAAAATGACCGAGGGCGAGCACCGGCGCATTGCCTATGGGCTGGCGGCCAAACGCATGGCGTGGCCGATCATTGCTTCGACGGCGACGACGCTGGCGGCATTTCTGCCGCTGGTATTCTGGCCTGGTGTCGTTGGCGAGTTCATGAAGTTCCTGCCGCTGACGTTGCTTGCGACCCTGTCGGCATCGCTGGTCATGGCGCTTATTTTTGTGCCCACGCTGGGCGCTTTCATCGGTGCACCCGGTGGTACGGCGGACCCGGAGGCAGCCAAGATGCTGGCTGGCAGCGACGACCATGACCCGGAAGAAAGCGGCGGTTATACAGGCATTTATGTTCATTTCCTGAAAATGGCATTGCTGCGCCCGGGGCGTGTGCTGATGGCAGCCGTCATGCTGTTGATCGGTGTGCAGGGCACCTATGCCCTGTTTGGCAAGGGCGTCGAGTTTTTCCCGGACATCGAGCCGGACTTCGCGAAAATTCAGGTCCGCGCACGGGGCAACCTGTCGGTCTATGAAATGGATAGCCTGATGGCAGAGGTTGAAAAACGGTTGCTAACGGTGGCGGCAAGCGGCGAGATTACCAATGCCTATCTGCGCACCGGTCGTGAAAAGAACAGTCAGGAATCGGCTGACATTATTGGTGTCATCAATGTTGAATTCGCCGACTGGCAATTACGTCGAAGCGCCGATGAAATTCTTGCCGATTTCGAAAACAGCACTCGTGATTTGAACGGCATTTTCATTGATCGTCGCAAGCAGGAAGCCGGACCGCCGGTCGGCAAGCCGGTACAAGTGCAACTATCCTCGCGCTTCCCCGAACTGCTGGCACCTGCGGTCGTCAAGGTTCTTGATGGCATGGAGCAGATCGGCGACCTGATCAATATCGAGGATTCCAGACCGCTGCCCGGTATCGACTGGGAAATGCAGGTTAACCGTATTCAGGCATCCAAGTTCAATGCCGACATCGACATGATCGGGCGCGCAGTGCAACTGGTCAGCACCGGCATCAAGCTGGGCGGATATCGGCCCAACGATGTCGATGACGAGGTCGATATCCGGGCCCGTTACCCGGAAGCCTATCGGACGATTTCACAGCTTGATCAACTGCGGGTGAACACTCTGAACGGCACCGTTCCAATCAGCAATTTTGTTGAGCGTGTCGCAAAGCCGACGGTCGGAACCATTCGCCGTGTTGATACCCGCCGGGTGATGACGATCAAGGCCGATGTTGTCGAAGGGGTGCTCGCCAACGACAAGGTCCATGAACTGGAAGAATGGATGAAAGACGCCGGGCTTGATGACCGGGTGACGTTTACCTTCCGAGGGGAAGACGAAGAACAGCGCAAGGCCAAAGAATTTCTCGGCAAGGCGTTTGTTGTCGCGCTGTTTATCATGGCGATTATTCTGGTCACCCAGTTCAACAGCTTTTATTCGGCGCTGCTGATTCTCAGCGCCGTGATTATGTCGACCATCGGTGTGTTTATCGGCTTGTTGGTTACTGGCCAGCCATTCGGCATTATCATGGGCGGTATCGGTGTGATCGCGCTGGCCGGGATTGTTGTTAATAATAATATCGTCCTGATCGACACCTACGACCGCTTGAAAGACAGTGCGGCGACGCCGATGGAGGCAATTCTTAGGACCGGTGCCCAGCGCCTGCGTCCGGTGCTGTTGACCACGGTGACGACCATTCTGGGGCTGTTGCCGATGACGCTGGGGGTTAATCTGGATTTCGTCGCCCGCGACATTAGCGTCGGCGCTCCGTCCATGCAGATGTGGTCGCAGCTGTCGACATCGATTGTCTTCGGGCTTGGGTTTGCCACCCTGTTGACCCTGTTCGTGACACCGTCGGCGTTAATGCTGAAAGTGAAAATTCACGATTGGCTTAGCCGTCGCTAGGGCAGTGCCGGGTTGATCCGAATCACCACAGGTGTATCGGCATCCCGGTTAAACTGCCCGTTATTTATAATAATGAACGACTAACCGTCGTTCAGCGTGACATTTTCCCCGCCGTCTTCGGCAATGCGCCGCTGATAGGCACGATAGGAAAACGGAATGGTTGCCAGATAGGTCACCAGGACGCCTGTCAAAGTCGTCCACGGGGCGCTGACCAGTGCGGTAACGAAGGCCCCGGCGATAATCATTGCCGGCACCATGAACTTCCGCATCACCTTTATCTTCTTGAACGAAAACGTCGGGATGGAACTGACCAGCAGGGCCGAAACGACGATCAGGAACAGGGCCACGAAAAACGGATCACGGACGAAACTGTCGCCAAACTGAAACGACAGGATCATCGGCAGCAGCACCAGCCCGGCCCCAGCCGGAGCCGGGACACCGGAAAAGAAATTGCTGGTCCATGGCGGCAGGTCTTCGTCTTCTGTCATGGTGTTGAACCGCGCCAGCCTGAGCGCCATGCAGACGCTGAACAACAACGCCAGCATCCAGCCAAAGCGTCCGGCATCCTGCATCGACCACAAAAACAGCATCATCGACGGGGCAACGCCGAAACTGATGAAGTCGGACAGGGAATCCAGTTCCGCGCCAAACTTGCTGGCGCCTTTCAGAATGCGCGCGATACGGCCGTCCAGTGCATCAAGGATGGCGGCAGCCAGAATCGCCAGTGCCGCGTATTCCCAACGGTCCTGCAAACCGAAACGGATCGCCGACATTCCCGCCGACAATGCAAGAATGGTCAGGAAGTTGGGAATCATCTTGTTGATGTGAAGCCATTCGGGCCGTTTTCGCCGGGCGGGGGGCATGTCTATCGAACCTCGCCCTGACGAGCCACTTCACTGGTCGTGGCGTCGGCAATCACGGTTTCCCCGGCGACGGTGCTTTGCCCGACACAAACCATCGGGGTGACGCCATCGGGCAGATAGGTGTCGACGCGGCTGCCGAAGCGGATCAGCCCGAAACGTTCCCCGGCCTTAACGGCCTGACTTTCGATCAGGTCGCATTTGATGCGTCTGGCGACCAGTCCGGCAATTTGCACAAAGGCGATGTCACCGCCCTCTTTGGCGCCCGCAGGCGTCATACGGATGCTCATGCGTTCGTTGTATTCGCTGGCCTTGTCCAACGAGGCATTGAAGAAACGCCCCGGCCGATAGGCGATGGTCTTGATCTCGCCGTCGATGGGAATGCGGTTCACATGTACGTTGAACACATTCATGAAAACACAAACGCGGGGGCGGGCGGCGTCGCCCATGCCCAGTTCCGGCGGCGGCACTGCGCTGTCGATCAACTGCACGACCCCGTCGGCGGGGCTGATGTACAGGCCATCGCGGGTCGGCGTCGTGCGATCCGGATCGCGGAAGAAATAAACGCACCAGACGGTCAGGATAACCCCGACCCATCCAAACAGGTCGGAAACCTGAAACAGGCCGATGGTGATTGCCGCGAACAGGCCGATAAACGGCCATCCGGCGGGGTTGATGGGGACAAGAACGATCTTCAGCAAAACAGCAATTCCTTACGTATCAAAAAACCAATCGAAGGGAGATTACTGCTTTTTCGGCACTTTGAACACTTGTCCGGGATAAATCAGGTCGGGATCGGTGATTTTGTCACGGTTGGCCTGGAAAATAACCGTATAGCGCACACCCTCGCCATAGCTGTGCCGGGCCAGTCGCCACAGGCTGTTGCCCGGCTGCACGACGATGGTTTCGCCCTTCGCCATGACGATTGTGTCGTCGGCGCGCGAGAATGGGAACTCGACCCGCGACAGGACCCGCCCGTCGCTGTTGATGTGGTCGGCGCGCAGCCTGTACAGGCCTGGTGCGACCCTGTTGTCGGGCTTCATGTTCCAGGTGCCAAGGCCGGCCCCGGAATCCGGCCCGGTGCGGGCATGGCCGATAAATTTGTTATCCAGATACAACTGGATCATGGCGTTGGGGACGGCCTTGCCGCTGATTGCCAGACTGCCGTCATCGTCGTAATCGACGGCATCGATGCTCAGCATCATGCCCGCGTCGCCGCCCGGTTTTTGCAGCACCGTGGTGCTGCCGTCGGGCTGTACCCGAAAGGCCAGCGCCTGACCGGTGCCCGGATTCCCGGCAAGGTCCATGCCCCGTTCGGGAACGACGATAATAACATCGGCGATGGACGGCACGGTTTCGTTGCCTTCGCTGATCATCAACAGGCCAAGGCGGCGTTTGCCGGGTTCAAGCGGTGCGTCGGGCACGAACACCCATTCGCCGCGGTCGTTGGCGTTGACGCGGCCCAGTTCGGTCTCGCCATCGCGAATGATGACGACGCTTCCGGGCCGGGCGCGCCCGGCGATGACGGTGTTGCCGTTCGGGTTGATGCGTACGACATCAAACGCAGGCGGCAGGGTGCGGGGGCTGTGGCTAACGGCAGGTTTGGGTTTGGCTGCCTTTCCGGCGCTCGTTTGCTCGGGCGTGACGTCGGGCTGCTGGGACCAGTAGTTCATGCCGATGGCCAGTCCGACAACGATGGCGCCGATGATGGCAAGAATGACGGGTCGGGACACGCGAGTCCTCCGAATCGATCAATAAACGATCCTGTAAGCCTAGAACAACGAGGGTGTTAATACAATTCGTCCGCTTTCGCCTTGTTCCGGCGCTTTCAGGATAATCAGCATTGATGATATTGTGGGGTTTAAGGATATTTATTTAAAGAATGGGCGTTGTCGAAGGAGATGCGTGATGCGAATACAAAAAATAAAAAATTGTTTTTTGTCAGTTTCATTCGGATTTTTGCTGACGGTTTATTGCAGCCTCGCCTATGCCGATTATACGGCTGGCAAAAATGCTTTTGACAATCATGACTACGCAATCGCCCTGAAAGAACTCATCCCCTTGGTCAAGCAGGGAGATCCTCGGGCTCAGCGCATCGTTGGAAAAATGTACCGTGGAGGTTATGGCGTCGAGGCCGATATGCTCCGGGGTACATCCTTGATCCACAAGGCAGCAAACAAGGGCTTTGCCCCGGCCCAGTATGACCTGGGGATGATTTTCTATTCTGTGGCCGTGACCAAGGCAATATACACCAAAGCCGTTAAATGGCTGACGGAAGCGGCGGTGCAGGGGCACCTGGAAGCACAGTTTTATCTCGGCAAGATGTACAGAGACGGTGACGGGGTAGAGGCCGACGATGTAAAGGCCCTGGTTCTGTTTAATGCTGCCGGTAAAAAAATCAAAATGGCCCGAGGGGCCCGGGAACAACTGATAAAACGCATGTCAAAAGGGGATGTTTCCCGGGCAAAAAATATGAAAATGTCGGTTTTCAAGAAACAAGCAAAGATCAAGACCTTTGCCGAGAGCAATAAAACGGTCAAGGATGTGAAAGGGAAATGTGGTGAGGCAGGTAAAGAGCTTTACGTATCTTCCAGGAAATTGGAAGACGCTGCCAATTCTCTGAAGAAGTGCGTCGGTGAGGATTGGACCGGGGACCTGTGTACATCCGAAATAGACGAGCTAAATAAAATGTATGAGCAATTAAACGGTGTCACAGAAATACTAAGACAGCATTGCTGAAACAGGAACGCTAGTCCCAATTATTCCCGCCGCCATCCTTCGGCTTGTCTTTCTTTACCTTGTGGTCGATCGCGGGCAGACTTTGCAGGTAGATGACGACGGCCCTACGGTCAGATTTCGACCAGCGCCCGGTGGTGTTGGTGACGACCTCGCCCATGGAACCGCCAACGAAATCGCTATCGGGCAGCATGCCGATGGAAAGCGCCATTTCGATATCGCCGGTTGACCATGTGCCGATGCCGGTCTGTTTGTCTGGCGTGATGTTGGGCACGATCTCGCCGTGACCACCGTTGCGTGTTCCGGCCATGTGCATGTCGGTTTTTGCCCCCCCCAACGCCCCGCGCGGTGTGTGGCATTCACCGCAATGGCCCAACGCCTCGACCAGATAAGCTCCGCGATTCCATTCTTTGCTTTTGTCCGGGTTGTCCTTCATCGCCCCGGCAGTGAAATACAGCGCCTTCCAGAACACCAGCGGGAACCGGAAGCCGAACGGGAAGTCCATATCATGGGGCGTGTTGGCTTGGGCGACGGGGGCCAAGGAAAACAGATAGGCCTTCAAATCCAGCATGTCGGCGTCCGTCATGCGGGTATAGGACGGATAGGGGAAGGCGGGAAAATAATTGCTGCCCTTGGGACTGACGCCGTGCCGGAGCGCGCGGACAAAATCGTCGTCGGACCATTTGCCGATGCCGGTTTTCATATCTGGCGTTATGTTGGGGCTGAAAAAGGTGCCGAACGGAGTCTTTAATGCCCGCCCACCGGCCAGCGGCGCACCCTTGTTTTTCTTGTCCGTATGACACCCAAGGCAGCCTGCGGCGTCGAACACGGCATGGCCGCGCCCGGCATCGCCCGCCCCAACCGCCGGGGCAACGCCAGCCGCATACGTCAGGAACGCTAAAAAGCTGAGCAGGCGCAGCCTACTTGTCCTTTTTCTCGCGGAAGTTCTCATGACAGCCCTTGCACGATTTGCCGAGTGTCCCGAAGGCTGCGCCAAAGGCATCGCCACCGGTTGCGGCGGCCGCAGGCATGGCGGCGGCGGCGGTGGTGAAGGCATCGACAGCCATTTTAAATTCCGCCGGTTTGTCCCAAATTGCCGCAATGGCTGTGGTCTCGCCGAAGTCGGAGCCCTCGGGGAAGACATGCGGGACGACCTTGGCGATTTGGCTCATGGTCTCGGCCAGCGGCACGGCGGTCTTGGCCGGGGCCTTGCCCTTCAGCACGGCGGCGAGCCCGCCCATGGCCCCGCCGACGGCCTTCATGACCGACTTGCGAAACTTGATTTCATGGCCGTCGGCCAGCGCCGGGGCGGCGGCTGTAGCGCCGAGGACGATGACGGCGAGGATGCCGGAAATAATGGTGCGGGTAATGGTGACCATAACTCTCTCCCTTGTATAAATGATGTCCTGAATTGAAACCGCATAGTACCTGACGAGACAAGTCATATTTACGTGAACGCTGACGGCGGTTATGTTGTCTGAATGACGGATATTTCTTCCATTTGTGTTTTCTGTGGTTCGCGCGCCGGTGAAGACCCGGCCCATACTGATGCGGCCCGCGCCATTGGCACTGAAATCGCCAAGCGCGGCATTCGCCTGATTTATGGTGGTGGTGACATCGGCCTGATGAGCGTTGTCGCGCGCTCGGCGCTGGAGGCCGGAGGCCACGTTACCGGCATTATTCCCGACTTCATTCAGGAATTCGAGGTCGGCGACCCGGGCGTCAGCGAACTGATCATCGTCGGCAGCATGCACAGCCGCAAACGCGCCATGTTCGAACGCGCCGACGGCTTCGTCGTCTTGCCGGGTGGTCTGGGGACCCTGGATGAAAGCATCGAGGTGATTACATGGAAACAGCTTCAACAGCACAACAAGCCGATTGTCTTCGTCGACATCAATAATTACTGGAAGCCGCTGCTGGATCTTGTTGCTGCCGTCGTTGACGGCGGTTTCGGCCACCACGGCATCGCCGACCTGTACAGCGTCGTCGATACCACCGACGATGTGTTCGAGGCCCTGGCCTCGGCCCCAGAGGCGGATGAAGAAGTTCTGACCAGCCACTTGTAGGCTGATATCTGCTGGCAATTTCAGAAATCTTGCCAAAATGTATACGGACACTCTATCTTGCCGCCAACCACGCACCGCGCACATGGACCTAAAAAGGACTGATAGTCATGGCCAAGATCAAAGTCGCAAATCCCATCGTCGAACTGGACGGTGATGAAATGACCCGCATCATCTGGGCCTTTATCAAAGATAAGCTGATCCTGCCGTATCTGGATGTGGACCTGAAATATTACGATCTGTCAGTGACCAGCCGTGACGAGACCGACGATCAGATCACCATCGATGCGGCCGATGCCATCAAGGAACACGGCGTCGGTGTCAAATGCGCGACGATCACCCCGGATGAAGCCCGGGTCGAGGAGTTCGACCTTAAAGAAATGTGGCGTTCACCCAACGGCACCATTCGCAATATCCTTGGCGGCACTGTTTTTCGCCAGCCGATTATTTGCAGCAACGTGCCCAGGCTGGTGCCGGGCTGGACCAAGCCGATCGTGATTGGTCGTCATGCCTTTGGGGACCAATACCGGGCCACCGACATGGTGGTGACGGAACCGGGTACCCTGACCATGAAATTCGTGCCTGCCGGTGGTGGCGATCCGATTGAACACACAGTTTTCGATTTCCCTGGCGGCGGCGTCGCCATGGCCATGTACAATCTGGATGAATCAATCCGTGGTTTCGCCCGGGCCTGCATGAACTATGGCCTGAGCCTAGGCTGGCCGGTTTACCTGTCGACCAAGAACACCATCCTGAAAGCCTATGACGGGCGCTTCAAGGACCTGTTTCAGGAAATCTTCGATGCCGAATTCGCCGACAAGTTCAAGGCCGCCGACATTATCTACGAACACCGCCTGATCGACGACATGGTGGCGGCTGCGATGAAATGGGAAGGCGGTTTTGTCTGGGCATGCAAGAACTACGATGGCGATGTGCAGTCCGATACCGTGGCTCAAGGGTTTGGTTCGCTGGGCCTGATGACCAGCGTGCTGTTAACGCCGGACGGAAAAACCGTCGAGGCCGAAGCCGCCCACGGCACCGTGACCCGCCACTTCCGCATGCACGAGGCGGGCAAGGAAACCTCGACCAACCCGATTGCCTCGATTTTCGCGTGGACCCGGGGCCTGCATTACCGCGGCGAATTCGACGGAACCCCCGATGTCGTCAATTTCGCCGATACGCTCGAGAAGGTTTGCATCGAAACCGTTGAGGACGGCCATATGACCAAGGATTTGGCGCTTCTCATCGGTCCCGACCAGCATTGGATGACGACCCAGCAGTTCCTCGCCAAACTGGACGAAAACCTGCAAAAGGCGATGGGTTAACGCCTTGCGGCTAGTGGGGCTAGTTAAACCACGCCTTGCCCCTTGACGGGGGCGGCCTAATCCCCTAAAAACCGCCCTCTTGGGCCTGTCATTTAGATGTTGGCCCCACGTAATTTTGACTTTGAGGATTTTGAAGATGGCAAGACGCTGTGATTTGACCGGCAAGGGTGTTCAGGCTGGCAACAACGTGAGTCACGCGCACAACAAGACGCGTCGCCGTTTCCTGCCCAACTTGCAGACCGTTTCGATGATGAGCGATGCGCTCGGCAAACCGGTTCGCATGAAGCTGGCTGCTCACACCATCCGCACCATCGAACACAAGGGTGGCCTGGACCGGTTCCTGCTCGATAGCTCCAGCAGCAAGCTGACCGACGAAGCGCTGCGCATCAAGCGCCGGGTCAAGAAGGCTCTTGAAGGTAAGGCTGCTTAAATTAGCGCACTTTGGTAAGCGCATCCTTCGGATGGCGCGACCTCTGGAAGCCAAATTCTAAATGGCGGTGGGATTAACTCCTGCCGCCATTTTTATTTTGGCAGGAACATTTTTAGATAATCCGGGAAGCCGACGCCATCCAACAGGCGACCATCGTCGATGGGTGCGCCTGGAATCTGCTCAACCGGCAGCACACCGGCCCAGCACTTAACGTCGTCATAGTCTTCATCGTCATCAACAGGGGGGCCGGTTCTGATCTTGGCCGACGCTTCGTCGATATTCATGGAAATAACCGACGTCGCCTTTAATTCCTTTTCCGTGTTGCCCCTGACATCATCCCAGCGACCGGGAAACAGGTGTTCGAACATATGTTTCAGGGCTTCGTCCTTGGCGTCCGCATCATCAATCAGTTCTGCCGTGCCAAAGGCCATGGCGGAACGGTAATTGATGCTGTGATGAAAGGGCGAACGGGCCATGACATAGCCATCCAGCGCGCTGACCGTGACGCATACGGACATACCGCCTGAAACCGTGCGGATCATTCGGCTGGCGCTGGACCCGTGCCAGTAAAGCCGGGTGCCGCGGCGCCATTGCAGGGTCGGCGTCACAAAGGGCTGTCCATCGACGACATAGCCGACATGGCACAGGGGCAGAGCATCGAAAATGGCGTGAACGGTCTGATGATCATAGGCGGCGCGTTTATTCCCGCGTTTGACCTTCGAGCGTTCGGTTGGTTGGTAGGAGTCCATAGGTCTCGACAATCAGCGCCAATTAACCGTCAGCGGTAATGCGCTCGACCAGTTCAGCCAGGATTTTGTCGGCATCAGCATTCGGGATACGGCAGGTGCCCGCTGCTTCGTGTCCGCCGCCGCCGTATTCAAGCATCAGCTCGCCAACGTTGGTTTTCGACGACTTGTCCAGAATGGACTTACCCGTCGCCATCACGGTGATGTCACCCTCGGTGTGGGGCAGCACTTGAATGGAGATATTGCAATCCGGGAAGATGGCATAGGCGGTGAAGCGGTTGCCGGCGAAGATGGTGTCTTCCTTGCGCAGGTCGATAACGACCAGATTCTTGTGTACGGTTGCGCAACGGCGAAGCTGCATCTCGAACTGTTCTTCGTGTTCTTCGTACAGGTGGATGCGTTCTTCGACATCGGGAATTTTCAGGATTTCGTCAATCGGGTGATGACGGCAATAAACCATCATGTCCTTCATCAACTGTTCGTTCGAGACTTTGAAATGAGCGAACCGCGATAATCCGGTGCGTGGGTCGAGAACGAAGTTCAGCAGGGTCCAACTGTCAGGTGCAAGAATATCCATTTCCGAATAATTGGCGGAATCAGCCTTGTCGACAGCGTCCATCAGTTCCGGCGAGATTCCCGGAAAGGTGCTTTCGCCGCCATAATATTCATAGATCACCCGCGCCGCAGACGGCTCGTTCGGATCGATAATCAAATTCGGCTTTTCGCCGACCCGAAGGGTCTCGCTCAGATGATGGTCGAAACACAGGTGAGTCTCGTCCACATAGGGAAGGTTGGCCGTGATGTCGTTGCCGGTGATCGGAACTTTGCCGTCTTGCATGTCTTTTGGCTCGACGAAGGCGATTTCATCGACAAGACCCATTTCAATAAGCAGGCCGCCGGAAACGACGCCGTCAAAGTCTGCACGGGTCACCAGTCTGAATTTCTTGTCAGTCATAATTGCTAACTGTAGCTCCATGGGACGAACCAGTTAAAACATATACACCAAAAGCCGTTGTGACAACGGCTGAAACGGCCTTGTTTTGGCTTGCATTTACCGGAATCTGGCGGCGCGCTTAACCGGGGCGTGGGCTGCGTCTTCATCAAAAAGATCGCTCAGGTTCTGCATCATCGTGCCGCCCAGCTCATCAGCGTCCGAAATAGTCACCGCGCGCTGGTAATATCGGGTGACGTCATGGCCGATGCCGATCGCCATCAGTTCGACATTGGATCGGGTTTCGATCCAGTGAATAACGTCACGCAGGTGTTTTTCCAGATAGTTGCCGGGATTGGCCGACAGGGTCGCATCATCGACCGGTGCGCCATCGGAAATGACCATCAGGATGCGTCGTTGCTCCATGCGCGCCAGCAGGCGGTTGTGGGCCCACAACAGGGCCTCGCCATCAATGTTTTCCTTGAGCAAGCCCTCGCGCAGCATCAGCCCCAGATTGCGCCGGGCGCGTCGCCATGGCATGTCGGCGGCTTTATAGACAATATGACGCAGATCGTTGAGGCGACCCGGATCGGACGGTTTGCCGTCGTCGGCCCACTTCTCACGCGCCTTGCCGCCTTTCCAGGCGCGAGTGGTGAATCCCAGGATTTCGACCTTGACGCCGCATCTTTCCAGGGTGCGGGCAAGAATCTCGGCGCTCATCGCCGCTACCGTGATCGGGCGACCACGCATGGAGCCGGAATTGTCGATCAGCAGCGTCACCACCGTGTCGCGGAATTCGGTGTCCAGTTCCTGTTTGAAGCTGAGCGGATGCATCGGGTCGGTGACGACACGCGACAGACGGCCCGCGTCGAGAATTCCTTCTTCCAGATCGAATTCCCAGGATCGTGTCTGCTTCGCCATCAGGCGGCGCTGCAAACGGTTGGCCAGTTTGGCGACGACGCCTTGCAGGCGCGACAATTGTTGGTCCAGTTGCTGGCGCAATCGGCCCAGTTCTTCCGGTTCGCACAAGTCTTCGGCACCGATAACCTCGTCGGCAGCGGTGAAATAGGCGTGATAGGGAACGTTCGTGGGGTCGTTGCCGGGCCATGTGTCGGAACGGTCGCGCGGTCCGGCTGGCTCAGAGCTGTCGCCTGACATGCCGTCGTCGGGGTCTGCGCCGGTCTCTGATGCGCCGTCATCGGACTGTCCGGTGCCGTCTTCCTGTTCTGCCTGTTGTTCGCCGTCGCCTTCGTGGTCGTGGGGCTGCTGGTCTGGTTCCGAATCCTGTTCAGCCGACGACTCATCTTGATCTTCGGGCTCGCTTTCGTTGTCATCGACCAGTTCCAGGGCATGGATCATGTCGGTCATGGTGGCAGCGAAGGCTTCCTGGTCGTCTATTTTTTCGGCGATTCCTTCGAGCTGAAAGCCGATGCGGTCGTTAATGTACTGTTTCCAATGATTGAGGATCGGATCGGCGGTGCGGGGCAGTTTCTGGCCGGTCAGCTTCTCGTGCAGGATCAACCCGATGGCTTCAGGCAGCAGCCCGTCGTCGCGGCTGTCTCCGTCCTCTGGTGCTTTCGAGGTGCAACGCCTTTCGATCATCGAATGCAGGTTATGGGCGACACCTGGCATGCGTTTGGCGCCGATGGCCTCAACACGGACCTGTTCGGCACGCTCGAACACCTGGGCGGCTTGGGCGCCACCCGGCCGGCAACGATTGTGAACAACGGCGTCGTGATAGCGCAACCGCAGCCCGACGGCATCAGCCGCTCCGCGCAGGCGTTCGATATCGTCCCCGCTGAGCTTTTGTTCGGGTGGTTTCGGTAGCCTGACAGAAGCGCCACTGGGCGTGACAGCGGCTTCATTCCCCGATGTATAAGAAATGTCGACTTCCGGCTGCTCGGCAATTGCCTTCAGTGTCGAGGCGGTCACCCGCCTGAGTATTTCCGATGTCGACTCATCATGTGTCATTAAAGAATGGTCGCTTTGGCCACCGATTCGGGCAGTTCTTCATCGAAGCAGCGCTGGTAATATTCGGCAACGACGGGACGTTCCAACTCGTCGCACTTGTTCAGGAATGTCAGTCGGAAGGCGACTTTCAAGTCACCGAAGATTTCCGCGTTTTCGGCCCATGTGATGACTGTGCGTGGTGACATAACGGTTGAAATGTCGCCGTTGACGAAACCGGCCCGGGTCAGGTCGGCCAATTCAACCATGGCAGCCATTTTTTCACGGCCTTCAGGCGTGTCATAGCCGGGCAACTTCGACAGCACGATGTTGACCTCGTCATCATGGGGCAAATAATTCAGCGTGGTGACGATGTTCCATCGGTCCATCTGACCCTGGTTAATCTGTTGGGTGCCGTGATACAGGCCCGTCGTGTCGCCCAGCCCGATGGTGTTGGTGGTCGAGAACAGCCGGAAAAACGGATGTGGCTGTATGACCCGGTTTTGATCCAGCAGCGTCAACTTGCCTTCGACCTCAAGCACGCGCTGGATAACGAACATGACGTCCGGACGACCGGCGTCGTACTCATCGAAAACCAATGCGGTCGGGTGTTGCAGCGCCCACGGCAGCAGGCCTTCACGGAATTCCGTCACCTGTTTGCCTTCGCGCACCACGATGGCGTCCTTGCCGACCAGGTCAATACGGCTGATGTGGCTATCCAGGTTAACCCGGATGCACGGCCAGTTCAGGCGCGCCGCAACCTGTTCAATATGGGTCGACTTGCCGGTGCCGTGATAGCCTTGAATCATCACCCGGCGGTTGTGGGAAAATCCGGCGAGGATCGCCAGCGTCGTGTCCTGGTCGAACTGATAGGACGGATCAATGTCCGGGACATGGGCCTCGCCAATACTGAAGGCGGGGACCTCGATATCGCTGTCGATGCCGAACGTCTGGCGCACGGAAATGGTGATGTCGGGTGCATCCAGCGGGAAGCTAGTGTCTTCCGTCGGCGTCGTGTTGGTCGTTGTCATAATAAAATATCCAGTATTGGCCGGTCAGTTGTTCGTTGAGTTAAGGCGCACGGCCCGTTTCGTCAATAACTTCTCGTACTATCGGGCTTAATCGCCCAGTTCGGCCATCAGGGTCTGATAGGCCTCGGCGATCCGCTTGAACTGTTCTTCGGCCCGCTTGTCGCCGCCGTTGGTATCTGGGTGGTGCCGCTTGACCAGGTCTTTATAGCGGCTTTTCAGGTCGCGGGCATTCAGCGGCGGCGTCAAATCGAACAGGGCCAGAGCCTTCGATTGCGGGGTGTCGGGCCCGTGTCGCCATTGAGTCCGGTTCGGGGTTTCACCGAAAGTCTCGCCAAAAGCACCATAATCGTCAATATCCGGCCCGGTGGGGCGGAAGTTAACGTCGCGGCGTTCCCCGGCGAACGGCCATGACGGACGGTTCCATGTGGTATCCCGGCGGACATCAGCCTCGACCTCTTCGTCGCTCATGCCTTCGTAAAAGTTCCAGGCCTTGTTGTATTGCCGGATATGATCAAGGCAGAACCAGTGATAGGAGTTCAAATCGTCGGGCGAGCGCGGCGCACGGTGTTCACCGGCGTCCGAGCAGTCCTGCCAGTCGCAAAGGCGCTCTTCGGGCAGCGGGTGCGGCGTCTCTTCGCCCATGAACGGGACATGTTTTCGTGCGCTTCTTGCCATGTTGCCTCAACTGATTCTGATCCATATAACTATGGAGACTAGCCCCCCTTATGACAAGGATTCACGCCTTGTTCAACGGTATCGGAGGGGGCTTGAAACGAGACCTGAAAACACCAGATATCATGTCTGTGAAGGAGCTATGAATATGACTGTTGCCGATACCATTGAGCAGAAACTGACGGAAACGTTGAGTCCCTCTAGTCTTGAGGTGATTGATGAATCTCACAAGCATGCCGGGCATGCCGGTTCACGCCCGGAAGGCGAGACCCATTTTCGAGTTGAGATTATTGCTCCGGTTTTTGAGGGAAAATCCCGTGTGGAGCGCCAACGCCTTGTCTATGGCGTGCTTTCAGAGGAAATGGCCGGACCAATTCATGCCCTGGCGCTAAAAACCCTGAGCCCATCTGAAATCGCGTAAAAGTTGATAAAATAAAGTTTTATTACTCTTCTAATCTTGCGCTGTTTAGGCTATATTCTACGTATGGGAGAAGTTGACTAAGCTAACATATCGTAGGGAGTTCGTCGAACAGGTGCCTTGCACCGTCGTCGGGGGGTAAAATTTTATGGGTCAAAAAAGTTCTCTGATTAGTCGGAATGTAACTATTCGCGGCAGCCGCACCAGCTTGCGTATGGAAAAAACTATTTGGGACGCGCTTGGCGAAGTTTGCCAGCGTGAGAACCTGAATATTCATGATCTGTGCACGCTGATTGATACGAATCGTCATATCACTAACCGGACGTCGGCAATTCGCGCCTTTATTGTCGCTTACTATCGAAATGCCGCCACCGAAGACGGCCACCGTCGGGCCGGTCATGGCAACGGCACCGAGGAAAATCTGCTGAATGTCCTGAGAAATCTCTAGTCCGGCTTTATTTCATCCGATTCAGAAACATGGAATTCCGGCCAGTCCCGCTTAACGACGGGCCCGGTGCTTGATAACGCGTGGCAGGTGTCAATCAGGCGCGGCGGATTGCCGTCGCTATCGGCGCTGGCGCGCCGCGCTCGCGCTGCGGCGATGGTCTGAAAGGCGGTAACGGCCATGGGCCCAAGCAACATATCGGTCAGGTGGGTGCATCCACGCACCCCGCCAACCCGTTCCAGAACTCGCCGCCGCCAGCCAGCCTCGATGGTCAGCCCCTTCAGTTTTTCAAAGGATGGCGCGATATCGGCGCAGATGTTGAACGGACCGGACTCGGTCGACACCTCGATGTCGTGGACGCGCAACTCCTCGTCCAGGGTCAGCCGCAGCAACATGTGGTGAATTGGCTGACCGCTTTTGATGACGCCATGGTCGACGTTGTCGAAATCGTAGGTCTTGGTGTCAACCAGCCGTCCTTCGATGTCATACAAACCGTCTTCGCGTTTGAAACCCTGACACTGAATGTCGCGGGTATGAATCTGTTCTCTGGATTTGGACTCGGAAAGAGGCATTTATTCGGACTCTGTGATGCGGATGGATGTGATTTGCTGACGCTTGCGCTGCAAGATCTCGAAGCGCAGGCCGTGGAACCTGAACACCTGGCCGATATCGGGAATACGCCTGGAGTCATGCAGGATCAGCCCGGCGACGGTCGCTGCTTCTTCATCGGGCAGCTTCCAGCCGAAACGCCTGTTCAGGTCGCGAATGGTTACGCTGCCGTTGACCACATAACTGCCGTCACCACCGGGGATCACGCCGGGCATGACGATATCGTGTTCGTCTGAAATATCGCCGACGATTTCTTCCAGAATATCTTCCAGCGTGACGATCCCCATCAGGCTGCCGTATTCATCGACGACCAGGGCAAAGTGTTCACGGCGGCTGCGAAATGCCTGCAACTGATCGAACAGGGTGGTTTGTTCGGGCACGAACCAGGGTTTAGCCGACAGCCGGATGACGTCGATGTCGGCCGGGTCCTTGAGGCTTCCTTGACTGGTGCGCACGGCACCGAACAGCGCCTTGACGTGCAGCACGCAGACAATGTTGTCGGGCTGGCCGCGCCACAGGGGAATTCGGGTAAAGGGGCTGGACAGGACCTCTTCGATGATTTTTTCCGTCGGTTGCTCGACATCGACCATGGTGACGTCCTTGCGATGGATCATGATCTCGCCGACCTGCACTTCGGCCAGATCAAGGATGCTGCTTAACATGGCCCGTTCGTGCTTGACGGTATCGGCCTTGCCTTTGTGCAGGTCGATGGCTCCGCGCAGTTCTTCAGCCGACGAGACGTAGGCGTCGTTGGCCTGATAATCGATGCCGAATACCCTGAGAATACCTCGCACCAGGAAATTGATGGCGCGGGTCAACGGCGACAACACCATAACCAGCGCGTTAACCAACGGCGCGATGGCCAGGGACATGCGGTTGGCGTGATGAATGGCATAGGTTTTGGGTAGAATCTCGGCAAAGACCAGTACCAACAGAGTCATGCCGATGGTCGCATAGGCGACGCCCGGTTCGCCGTACAGCGTAATCAGCATACTGGTCGCCAGTGCCGAGGCCAGAATGTTGACCAGATTGTTGCCCAGCAGGATTGCCCCGATCAGTCGTTCGCGCTTCGCCTGAAGACGATTGACAAGACCGGCGCGTCGATTGCCTTTCTGCTCCATGTGATGCATCAACGGGCGCGAAGCGGCGGTCAGCGCCGTTTCGGATCCGGAAAAGAAGGCCGAAAGCAGTAGCAGCACAAAAATTGCGCTCAGGATAATCAACATGGTGCTTATCCGTTCAGGGCGTCGTTAAGCAGGGTGCGAACGTCACCGATGGCGATATCGCGGCTGATGAAGGCCTTGCCGATGCCACGGGCCATAATAAAGACGACGGTGCCGCCTTCGGTTTTTTTATCCATCCCCATATGGGCGATCAGGGCGTCGGCCGTCCACGATGCGGTGTCCAGATCGCCAAGGTCTGTCGGCAAATCGACAGATTGCAGGTGGGCGCGCAGCCTTGCGGCATCTTCTTCGGGGCACAGGTTCAGGCGCGCCGATAAATCGAACGCCATGCACATGCCGATGGAAACGGCCTCGCCATGGGTCAGTGCGTCGCCGTAACCGGTTTCAGCTTCAAGCGCATGACCGAAAGTGTGCCCCAGATTAAGCAGGGCGCGGCGACCGTTTTCTTTTTCATCCTCGGCGACGACGTCGGCCTTGGCGGCGCAACTCCTCAGCACGGCGTGACGCTGGGCATCCCGGTCGCCATTGATCAGGGCCTGACCATTGTTTTCCAGCCAGTCGAAAAATTCAACGTCGTTAATCAACCCGTATTTGATGATCTCTGCATAACCGCCGCGCATTTCACGCGGGGCCAGGGTGTCCAGGCTGGCAAGGTCGGCAATAACCAGCCGCGGTTGGTGAAAGGCACCGATCAGATTCTTGCCGAAGGACGAATTGATGCCGGTCTTGCCGCCGACGGAACTATCGACCTGGGCCAGCAGCGAAGTTGGTATCTGAATGAAGTCGATGCCACGCATGGTGATGGCGGAAGCAAATCCGCACAAGTCGCCGATGACTCCGCCACCAAGCGCAATCAGCATCGATTTACGATCAATCCCGGCCTTGAAGATCTCGTCGGTCAGGGATTCCAGTTGGGCAAAGCTTTTGCTTGCCTCGCCAGCCGGAACAATCACCGAAGCATGGTCGATACCGGCGGCATCAAGGGAATTCTCAAGAGTGCCAAGATACAAAGGCGCGACATTGGAATCGCTGACGATGACTGCACGGCCATCACCGATCAGCGGCGCGATATGGTGTCCGGCGTCCCCCAGCAGTCCATCATCGACGGCGATGTCATAGGACCGGTCCCCAAGGTCGAGGTGGAGCAGGATGTTGTTGCTCGAAGCGTCGGTCATTGGGAGTCTTGTTGTCCTTCCAGAAATTCGGCCAGCGCTTTGGCCGTGTCATTGACGGTATCGGCGATCGTCACATCAAGTGAATCGACGATAATGTCCGCCATAGCATACACCGGATAGCGTTCTTTCATCAGTTCGTCGAGAATTTCACGCGGGTCGCCTTTTTCCAGAAGCGGCCTGCCGCCCCGACGCCCCGTGCGCTCGACAAGGATATCCAGCTCAGCCCTCAGCCAGATGGATGTGGCGTGATTGAGAATTCGGGTGCGAACGTTCTCGTTCAAAAAGGCACCGCCGCCGGTGGCGATAATGTGCGGCGGACCATCAAGCAGGCGGTTAATAACCCGCAATTCAACATCGCGGAAGGCCTGTTCGCCATAATGTTCAAAGATATAGGGGATCGAACAACCGGCAGCCTCGACGATTTCGGTGTCGGCATCGACGAACGGAACACCCAGCAACGCTGCCAGTTCACGTCCAATCCGGCTTTTTCCGGCCCCCATCAGGCCAATCATAACGACAGACTTCGATGGTTTTATCTGATGTTGTGCGGATGTCTCCGCCATGCTTTTGTTCCGGTCATTCAGGCGTTAACTGTATTGTATGTGGTTTTTCAAGCCGATAGACTGCCGAAAAATTGCCACAGTCGGAACCTAGCATATTCTTGGATGTATTAAAGAGGCTTGCTGTGGCCCTCGAGAGCGTTTGCGTTTACAAGGATGACCATGAAAAGTATCTCAAGATTCGTTTTGCTTGTTGTTTGTGCCCTTATTTTTGGCGGCGCGGCCTTCCTCGCCACCTGGGACATTCCCGCACCGATTGTCAAAATTGAAAAAGTATTGCCCGATGACCGGTTCCCGCGCTGATATTTCGGCGGCCCTGGTTGCCGTCGCGTTGTCGTTTGCCGTTTCTGGCGCAGCTTTTGCGCAGGGCCCGGAAAGCGGGCCTGTGCGGCTGGCACCCGGGCAGCAGAACGTAGAAAGCCAAACCGATGAGCCGCAGTTTGAAAACGGCAACGGGGCTGTTCAATCGAACAACCTGAACGATGTTGATCCGGCGGGCGTTCGCGTCGACTCCCTTTCTTCCATTGATCCTGACACCGCAGGGGTCCTGGGCGTCGAAGACGGCGGCTTTGGCTTGGACATGTGGATGGGCACCAGCCGACGGATGCTGGAAACGATGATGCGCCGGATACCGGTGAATGTCGGCTCGTCGACCATGCGCGATATGACGCGCCGCCTGCTGCTGACATCGGCGTCGGTTCCCAGCGGTTTGTCCGGCAACGCCGCCCATATTACGCGGCGTGTCGGCCTGTTGTCGCAAATGGGGGATATTAACGGTGTCGTCCAGTTGCTCGACGCAACGCCGGGGCGCAGTCAATACGATGAACTGGTTCGCCACGAGGCCAACACCCGTTTCCTGGCCAATGACAATGCGCGCGCCTGTTCACTGGCCGCCGGACAGATCGGCACCGTCGACAGTCAGTATTGGCAAAAGGCCTTTATTTTCTGCCAGGCCCTTGCCGGTGAACATGATGCCGCGGCGCTCGGTGTATCGTTGTTGGTTGAAACCGGTGATGAAGACCCTGCATTTTTCAAACTGGTCGATGCGCTGGCCGGTCGTGAGGTGACGCTTGATTCCTTGCCCGATCCGTCACCGCTGCACCTGTCGATGGCGCGAGTTGCCAAGGTGCGCTTGCCGGCCGACGTTGTCTCGTCGAACAGTCCGGGCGTTCTGCGCACCATTGCGGTCAGCCCGAATGCTTCGGTCGAGCTTCGCCTGGAGGCAGCCGAGAGGGCCGAACAGGCGGGCTCCCTGCCGACCGATACCCTGCGCCAGCTCTATACCAGTGTTTCGTTCTCTGATCAGGAAATGGCCAACCCGCTGTCTCGGGCAGAGGCCGAAAGCGGCCCGTTGAGCCGGGCCTTGCTGTATCGCACGGCATTGATTCAGACCGTGCCGATGGCTCAGGCCGAAGCCGTGACCCGCGCCCTGTCGCTGGCCCGCGAAGGCGGTCGCTATGCCTCTATCGTCAGGGTCTTCATGCCGATCCTCAGGCGTATTCCACCGTCCGCCGAATTGGCATGGTTCGCACCGGAAGTCATTCGCGCCCTGTTGGTCGGCGGCGACACGGAAGCCGTCAGCACATGGTTCTCGCTACTGCGCGCCAATTCCCTGCATAACGACCAGTCGGCAGAGGCGCTCGATACATTGTTGCCGGTCGCCAGACTGGCCGGAGCCGTCGAGGCCGAAGAATGGGGGCCGAAACAGCTTGCGGCGTGGTGGGGCCGGACCCGTGACAAACAAGGCGGATCTGCCAAGGCAGCCCTGTTGTACGGCTTGCTTGAAGTGTTTGGCGACAAAACCCCCGCCGAAGCGTGGGAAGTCCTGCTCGATGGTCCGCAACGGGTGACGGTTGCCATGCCCAACCCGGCGTTGTGGAACCGTCTTGACGTCGTCAGCCGTGAAATCGCCACCTCGAAGCCACAACTGGCCCAGGAAAGTTACGACAGTGAAGAGCAAAGCTTCGAACAGTCCGACATACAGGAAGGCACCTATCCGCCGCGCATCGGCGAAATCGTGCTGTTGTCTCTGTTGGCGCTGGGCGAGGGTGGACCGGGGCAAGCCGAACCTGTGGTCTTGAACCGGGTGCTGTCGGCGATGATGACAGCGGGTCTGCAAAAAGAAGTTCGCGCCCTGTCGTTGGAGGCAGCGGTGGCGGCCGGATTATAAAAATCATGCAAAAGGAAGCGCCCTCTCGTCACGTTGAAAGCTTCCTTGAAATGTTGACGGTCGAGCGCGGTGCGGCCGAAAATACCATCGAGTCCTATCGTCGTGATCTAAGCGATTTTGCAGCGTTTTCACAAGCTCGCAAGCGGGCCCCGGAAAATGCATCGACTGATATTATCCGGGCTTACCTGAAAAAATTATCCGGTGCCGGAATGGCGGTTTCGACCAGTGCGCGCCGGTTATCGGCGCTCAGGCAGTTCTTCCGTTTTCTGCACGCCGAAAGCGTTCGCGAAGATGATCCCAGCAGTGTCATCGACAGTCCCCGTCAGGGCCGCCCATTGCCGAAATATCTGAGCGAGGACGAGGTCGACCGGTTGTTGCTGGCGACCCATGCGCGCCGGGGTGCCGACGGCTTGCGGCTGATTGCGCTGATGGAGATTCTCTATGCCACCGGCTTGCGGGTTTCGGAACTGGTCGGCCTGCCGCTGGCGGCGTTGTCCAGGGATGGCAATATGCTGATTGTTCGCGGCAAGGGCGGTAAAGAGCGCATGGTGCCGTTGTCAGAACCGGCGGCTGAGGCCATTGCTGTATACTCAGAGGTTCGCGAGGGGTTTCTGCCGAAGGGTAAAAGCACTAATGCAGCCGCCCGGTTCCTGTTTCCGTCGCGCGGCAAACACGGCCACCTGACCCGTGCGCGCTTTGGGCAAATGCTCAAGGAACTGGCCGTCGAGGCCGATCTGGAAATGAAGCGGGTATCGCCGCATGTGCTGCGTCATTCCTTTGCCAGTCATATGCTGGCCCATGGAGCGGATTTGCGGTCGTTGCAGCAAATGCTAGGCCATGCCGACATCGCGACGACGCAGATCTATACGCATGTTCTGGATGAACGCTTAAAGCGGCTGGTACAGGATCATCATCCTTTAGCCACCAAGTAGGGTGGCGAAAGATATTTTGTGGGCGCTCGCCATGCGAGGCGCGGCTTCTGGAAGTCAAACAAGTCTGGCGACAGGAGCCTTATCCTGCCAAACCTGACTCCTGATCCCATTTATGGTCAGACTTCCAGAGGATGCGCCATCCGAAGGATGCGTCAATCAAACATTAGTCCCGCTCGCGGGACGTTTCTTCTTCTTTAAGACCCGCTTTCGCCGACTGCAAGAAATCAACCAGCGCCATGACAATCACCGAACCGACGATAATGTAGAAGGGAACGGTGTCGATGGTTTCGGCCAGCCCGGCGGTAAAGGCAATAAAAATGATGACTGCAATAGAGCCGCTAATCAGGTTGTCCATGGTCTTCTCCTAGCTTTCCAGCCGTTGCATCAGCCATTTGGCGGTTCTTAGCAACCGTGCGTCATCGCCTTTATGCGATACCATCTGTACACCCAGCGGCAGGCCATTCGGTCCCTGCAATATTGGCAGGTTGATGGCCGGGGTTCCACATAATGTCCAAATGGTACAGAAAATAGGGCTGCCGGTCGACTCAAGACCGACTGGGGCCTCACCTGTGGTTGACGGGGTCAGGGCCGCGTCGTAATCCTCGAAAATCAGATCAAGGATGGTGTTGTATTCTTCGATGCGCTCGACATCGTTGATATAATCGCTTTCAGAGACTCCCTGGCCTTCTTCGATCATCTCGCACAGAAGCGCACTCAGCTTGTCTTTGGAATCTGAATATTCGCGAGCGAAATTTTTCGCCAGACCGGAAAGCATGATGCGCCGGTGCACGTCGTAGACGTCATCGAATTGTTCGGAAAGTTCCAGCAAATCGATGGTCTCGTCGCCTTCGTTCAGATGGTCGATCAGTTCGCGAAAGGCTTCCTTGGTACTGTCATCGGCCTGTTCCCACGCCGGGGTGCGGATAAAGGCGAGGCGCGGCGGCATTGGCGGTTCTTCGGCCAAAATTTTGGCGACCTGCGGGCGGGCGATGGGCCGCATGTCGGGGTCCTGAGCATCGAAGGTCATCAGAACGTCGGCAATCAGGGCGATATCATCAATGCTGCGCCCATAGACGCCGATGGTGTCGAGGATATGGGATTGTTGCAGAACGCCATGGCGGGAAATGCGTCCGTACGAGGGCTTGAAGCCGTACACGCCGCAATAAGACGCCGGGCGGATCATCGAGCCATTGGTCTGGGTGCCAACCGCCAACGGCACCATACCGGCGGCAACAGACGCGGCAGAACCGCTGGATGAACCGCCGGGGGTGTGGTCCGGGTTGTGCGGGTTGTGCGTCTTGCCGGGCGTCAGAACCGCCAGTTCCGCGGTCACGGTCTTGCCCATGATGACGGCCCCGGCCTCGCGCAGCAAACCGACCAGGGTGGCGTCCTGTTCAGGTTTGCGTCCGGCATGGATTTCGGTGCCGAATTCACAGGGCAGTCCGGCGCTGTCGATGATGTCCTTGATGCCGATGGGAACGCCGTGCAGGGGCCCCAGCGGATGGCCGAGCCTTCGCCATTCATCCAGTTCGGATGCCTGCGCCAGTGCCATGTTCGGGTCGATATGGGCCCAGGCCTGAATGGTGTCTTCGACATCAACGATGTGGTCAAGACAGGCCCGGACAAGCTCGTCGGATGTCAACTCGCCATTATCGATGGCTTGTGCCGCATCGCTGGCGCTAAGAAAGTGAGCGTCGTCCATCTGCTTAACTCGAAACGACTTTACCGAACAAATAATCCGGCAGCCACAGTGCGATTTCCGGGAAGTTGTACATCAGCACCATGGCAAAAATAACAATCGCCAGATAGGGCATGATTCCACGGAAAATATCCATCAGCTGGATGTATGGCGGGGCGACGCCCTTCAGATAATAGGCGGCCATCGCCATCGGTGGCGTCAGGAACGAGGTCTGCAGGTTCAACGCCACCAGCATGCCGAAGAACAGCGGGTCGACACCGAAGGTATCCAACATCGGCAGGAAAATAGGAACGAAGATGATGATGATTTCCGTCCATTCCAGCGGCCAGCCGAGCAGGAAGATGATGGACTGTGCCAATATCAAGAATCCGACCGTGCTCAGGTCCATGGACAGCACCCATTCACGGATGATGTCGTGCCCACCCAGGTACGAGAATACCGAGGCAAAGGTCCACGAGCCAACGAACAGCCAACAGACCATGGCCGATGTCTTGGACGTCAGGAACACGGCTTCACGCAGCCTGTCCCAACTGAGCGAACGGTACAGTGCGGCCAGTAACAAACCGCCAAAAGCACCGACGCCGGCGGCTTCCGCCGGGGTTGCAAGCCCCATCAGGATGGCACCCAGCACACTCAGAATAAGAACTGCCAGCGGCAGGAACGAGGTCGCCAGTTCCCATAAAATTCGTTGCATCGAGGGGATATCTTCTTCGCGCGGCTTCGGCGCCAGCGCCGGGTTAATCATGGCGCGCCCGACGACATAGATCATGTACATGCCGGCCAGCATCAGGCCCGGGAACATGGCTGCCGCATAAAGGCGCAGCGGTGACAGTTCGGCAATCGCGGCATAGACGATCAGCATGATCGACGGCGGGATTAGAATGCCGAGGCAACCACCAGCGCAAATAACGCCCGATGCGAAACGGTGATCGTATCCGGCCTTCAACATGGCCGGGAAGGCAAGCATTCCCATAAGGGTAACAACGGCGCCGATAATGCCGGTCGCGGTCGCGAATACGGCACATGTCGCCAGCGCAGCGACAGCCATCGAGCCCGGCACGTTGCGGGCTGCCAGCTGAATGGAAAAGAACAGGCGGTTAACGATATTGGCGCGTTCGACCACATAACCCATAAACAAGAAGAGTGGGACGGCCACCAGCACGTCATTGGACATCACCGAAAATGAATTCTGCACGAACAGGTCGAATATTCGGTTGTCGAATAGCGACGTCATTCGTTCCGGGTCGTAATAGGCATAGAAGCCAAAAGCAAGACCCATGGCGATCAGGGTGAAGGCGATGGGGAAGCCCAGCAAGACCATGAAAATGAACAGGCCAAGCATTACGATGGCGAGTTGGGGATCGGTCATTTCTCAGATTCCAGTTCGTTCAGGTCTTTATGCTCGTGTATGAGCATGGTTTCAGTTTCCTGAACGTCGTGCAGGCGGGCTGGCCATTCACCCGTGCGGATGCAAATAACGCAACGCACGGATTCTGCGAAGCCCTGCAGCAGGATCAAAAAGCCGGAAATGGGAATCAGGGTTTTAAAGAAATAAATCTGGATGCGTGATGGGCTCGACCAACTGACTTCCTTGTAGAACCATGAATCAGATGCGAAGCCATAGCCGTAATACAGCAATGCAATGGCGCCGGGTGCCAGAAACAGAATGTACAGAATCAGATCGATGGTTGCCTGTGTACGCCGGGGCAGCAGCCGGTAAATAACGTCGCCGCGCACATGGGCGTCTTGTGACAGGGCGTAGGCCCCGGCCATCATGAACAGGGCACCGTACATTTGTACGCTCATGTCGAAGGCCCAAACGGTCGGGGCATTCAGCACGTAACGCACGAACACCTCGTAACAGGTGGAAAACGTTAAAATGACGATGCACCAGGCGAAGGCTTTGCCCACCCAGGTGCTCAGGCTATCAATGAAATGAAGAATTCGGGTCATATCGATTGTTCACGCTGACATCGGAAAAAAATTAAATAAATCAAGAAGTCGGGGCGACGCCCATATAAGCGTCGCCCCTGTTTCTTTGTGGACCGTATACAGGTCCGGTCGCAGTCGGCTTACAACGAGCCGAAGTAGTGCTCGTAGGCACCACGGTAGTCCGGTGCGTTGTTGAGCGCGTAGGCACCATGACGTTGGGCCCATGCTTTCTGCGAGTCGATGACCTTCTTGAAGAAGGGATCTTCGCCGCTGATGCGAGCGACAACGATGTCCCATGCCTTCAGCTGGTCCTGCATGACGGCGTCTGGCGTACGGTAAACGTTTACGCCGTGGTCCTTCTTCAGTTTGACCAGATCCTGGGAGTAGCGTTCCATCGCCTTCCAGGCCATGTCCGACGAGGCGGCTTCGGCAGCGTATTCCAGGATCGCCTGGTGCTCGCCGGCCAACTTGTCAAAGCGGGTCTTGTTGTAAACGATTTCGAAGCATTCCTGGGACTGATGGAAACTTGCCAGGTGATAATGCTTGGAAACGTCCTGCATGCCGAAGTCTTTATCCGAGGTCGGGTTGTTGAACTCGGCGGCATCGATCAGGCCGGACTTCATGGCCGGCTGGATTTCGCCACCCGGCAACTGAACGACCGACATACCCATTTCCTGCAGAACGTCGGCAGCCAGGCCAACGGTGCGGTACTTTAGGCCGGACATCTGGCTGGATTGATTGATCCGTTCCTTGAACCAACCAAGCGGCTGGGCAGGCATCGGGCCGGAGAAGTATCCGACCAGGTCCAGTTTCAGCCTGTCATGCATCAGTTCGTAGTACAGGTCCTTACCACCGCCGTACTGAATCCAGCCCATCAGCTCGTTAGCCGACCAGCCGAAGCAGGGGCCAGTGCCGAACAGGGATGCGACCGGGCTTTTGGAATACCAGTAAGCCGTCACCATGTGGGCACCATCAAGGACACCCTTGTGAACAGCGGTCTGCATTTCAGCGGTTTTAACAACAGCGCCGACACCCAGCAGGTCAATCTTCAGCGAACCGCCAGACATGGCGTTGACGCGATTGACGTAATCCTGAGCGAATTCAAGGAAAATACCGCCGCCCCAGGCCGCCTGTACCTTAAGGACTTCAGTCTTTTTCTTCATGACCGCAGGAGCGGCCATCTTTTCGGCTTTCTTGGGTTCTTCTTTGCCGCAGGCGGCCAGTGCTAACGCACCCGCACCAACGACTGCACCGGATTTCAAGAATTTACGGCGCGAGGATTTTGTTTCAGTCATTTTGTTTTAAGACTCCTCCCAGAGTGTTCCCCGGATCGAATTGATCCGAATTCCAATTGCCGTCGTGGGGTTAAACGGTATCTGCGCTTAACGATCACTCGGGCCACTTTTTCGCCATTACCGTCAATTTTGTGACTTTGATGAGCGAAAAATTACGATGAACAAATAATTTCAGCCATTTTAGAAAGAATCGCAAGAACGATCTCACATTGTGGGAAGTTTGGAATAATCCCTTTGTTTCCAACATTTCACCATTGCTAACGATGAAAATTCCAGATCAGGCGACGCGATCGCCCGGTTCGCGTCCGGCAAAGATCGAATCAAGGTTATCCAGCGCCCTGAACCCCATGGCATCCCTTGTTTCAGCGGTGGCGCTGCCAATATGCGGAAGCAGGAAAACATTGCCCAATTCCCGATAACCGGGATGGATATCTTCAGGTTCGCCGTTAAAGACATCAAGGCCCGCCGCCCACAGTTTCCCGGATTTCAATGCCCCAACCAGGGCTTCGTCATCGACGACCCCGCCGCGTGCCGTGTTGACGACAATGGCCCCGTCGGGCAAAAGCGCCAGGCGGGCGGCATTCAACAGGCCTGTGGTTTCCGGCGTCGCCGGACAGTGGATCGACAGCACGTCGCAATGGGGCAGCAGGTCTTCGACTGTTTCGTGATAGGTCGCTCCCGCTTCCAGATCAGGCCCCAGGCGGCTGCGATTGTAATAATGAATGTCCATGTCGAAGCAACGGGCGCGTTTCGCCGTGACCTGTCCAACCCGGCCCATGCCGATAACGCCGAACCGCTTGCCGGTAATTTGGCTGCCGACCATGAAGGCGGGGCTCCAGTCGCGCCATTCCCGCGCCCGGACCATCTGGTCGCCTTCGCTGGCGCGGCGGGCGGCTGTCAGCATTAACATGATGGCGATTTCTGCCGTGGCGTCAGATAGCACGTCTGGCGTGTTGGTGACGATGATGCCCTTTTCCTTTGCTGCAACCAGATCACAATGGTCGACGCCGACAGAGAAATTGGCGATGACCTTGACGTTGTCGGGCAGTCTGGCAATCAACTCGGCGGTAAATTTCTCCGTATGGCAGGGCAGGATGGCGTCGGACGAGGCCGCCATGTCGACGATTTCATCGTCGCTGTACAGTCTGTCGTCAGCGTTCAGCATCGGCTGATAATCACGCTTCAGGCGCTCTTCGACGGCATCGGGCAGTTTACGGGTAACAAGGACAACGGGTTTGCTGCTCATGGTTTTCGTCTCTGAAAATTTTAAGGAAGGATAACGTTTTCGGACGGACGACCGCCGAAGCTCTCGGTGATGTCGCGGCAGGTCTGGTTGACCAGTTTGCCAAGAACGGGAATTCGCTTGTCGGTTATGCGTGCGGTCGGCCCCGAAATGGACACAGCCGCCAACGGCCCGCCGTTCTCGTCATAAATGACCGAGGCGACACAACGCATGCCGACGGACTGCTCCTCGTCATCAAGGGCATATCCGCATTCCCGGACCGCATCCAGGGTGTTCATGAAATCCGGGGTGTAGATGTTGCTTCTGGTGTCGTTGCCAACGCCTTGAATGTTGAACATCCGGGTTCTCTCGACTTCCGGCATGGCCGCCATGATCGCCTTGCCGACGGCGGAACAATGCATCGGTGCGCGCAGTCCGGGCCTGACGAAGGCGCGCATCATTTCCTTGCATTCGACCTGCGCCAGATAGACGATTTCTTCGTGGTCCTGGGTCGCAAGGTTGACCGTCTCGCCGGCCTTGTCCATCAGGTGGCGCATGAAGATCTTGGCCATCGGCACGAAGTTCCGCGACCGTGCGAAGGCATTGCCGACAACGAACGACTGCACCCCGACCGACCACAGGTTTGAACCCCGGTTGAAGCGCACGAAGCGCTTGTTTTCCAGTGTTGTTAACAGGCGGTGGGTGGTCGATGTCGGCAGTTCGCACAGATGCGCCAGTTCGGTCAACGACAGGCCGCCATCGTGTTCTGACAGTTTCTCAAGAATAACCAGCGCCCGGGACAGGGATTGCACCTGGGGGCTGCGCTCGGAAGACGGCTTTTTCTTCACCGGCGGTTTGGTCTTGGTGGAAGTCGTCAACGTCCAGCCCCTGTTGTTCGTTAGTATTCGTTGAAGGGATCATACACAGGCTTCCGTATCGTGGAAAGCCCTTCCCAAAAGATTGACTCTTTGTATGGGCCTCCTAAGATCACAGATAATGATGGCAGTCAATAATGTCTGAGAGAATCAAACAGGAGAGGAATCCATGAGTTTCACAATCGTTGAGCAATGCCCGGCGCGCTTAAACCGTTCCGAGTTGGCGGTTCCCGGGTCGAACCCGAAATTTCTTGAAAAGGCCGCCAAAAGCGATGCCGATGTTGTTTTCCTGGATCTTGAAGATGCCGTCGCGCCCAGCGACAAAGAACAGGCCCGCAAGAACATCATTCAGGCGCTGAATGACCTCGACTGGAGCGGCAAGACCGTTTCCGTCAGGATCAATGGCCTGGATACTCATTACATGTACCGCGACGTTGTCGATGTGGTTGAACAGGCCGGGGCGAACCTGGATCTGATCATGATTCCAAAGGCCGGAACGGCCGCCGATATCTACGCCATCGATATGATGGTCACCCAGATCGAAGACGCCAAGGGATATGACAAACGCATCGGTTTCGAGATGATTATCGAAACCGCGCTCGGCATGAGCAACGTCGATGAAATCGCCGCCGCCAGCCCGCGCAATGAATCCCTGCATTTTGGTGTTGCCGATTATGCCGCCTCGACCAAGGCGCGGACGACCGTTATCGGTGGTCCGAACGCCGATTATGGGGTGCTGACCGATGCCGATGGTGATGGCAATCGCGATTATCACTGGGGCGATATGTGGCATTACGCCATTGCCCGCATGGTTGTCGCTGCGCGCGCCAACGGGCTTCGCCCCATCGACGGGCCTTTCGGTGATTTTTCTGACCCTGACGGTTACGCCGCACAGGCCAACCGCTCGGCGGTTCTGGGTTGTGAAGGTAAATGGGCCATTCACCCGTCACAGGTGTCCCAAGCCAACGACCTGTTCAGCCCGTCAGAAGAAGAAGTGACCAAGGCCAATCGTATTCTCGAAGCGATGGAACAGGCACAGAAAGAAGGCAAGGGGGCAGTCGCCCTGGATGGCCGCCTGATCGATATTGCATCCATCAAGCAGGCCGAAGTGCTGGTCAAAAAGGCCGAGGAAATAGCTAGCGCTACTAAGTAGGCGCGCCTTCGGCGGCGCTCCCTCTGGAAGCCAGGTTTTAAATGGCGGCAAGAGCTGAACTGTACACAAACCAGTTCCTGTCACCATTCTTGTTTTGACTTCCAGAGGTCCAGAAAGCCAAGGGGCGAGTAGCCCCGCCCGGCGTTTGAGGGGCAAAATAGCAAAGACGACAAAATCTCTCGTTTTGGCGTCTTTGCTATGCTAACAAACCCCCCATGCATAATTACCTTGATTTTGAAAAGCCCATAGCCGAGCTCGAAGGTAAAATCGAAGAGCTTCGACACCTGTCCAGCAACAGCGAGGTCAACATTGCCGATGAAGTCGGCAAGTTGCAGTCGAAGGTCGACAAATTGTTGCGTCAGACCTATGGCAATTTGTCGGCATGGCAAAAGACCCAGGTCGCCCGTCATCCCGACAGGCCCCACGCGGTCGATTACATTTCCGCACTGATTGAAGATTTTACCCCGCTTGCCGGTGATCGCGGCTTTGCCGAAGATCGCGCCATGGTCGGCGGTCTCGGTCGTTTTCGCGGTGAATCAGTCGTCATTATCGGCAACGAAAAGGGTGCTGAAACCGAAGACCGGGTCGCCCATAACTTTGGTATGGCGCGACCGGAAGGATATCGCAAGGCGATCCGCCTGATGGAAATGGCCGACCGTTTCAAGCTGCCGGTCATTACCCTGGTAGACACCCCGGGTGCATACCCGGGCGTTGATGCGGAAGCCCGCGGTCAGGCGGAAGCCATCGCGCGCAGTATCGAAACCTGCTTCTCGCTGAAGGTTCCCCTGATCAGCGTCATTATCGGTGAGGGCGGATCGGGCGGTGCGATGGCACTGGCCGCAGCCAATCAGGTGCTGATGCTGGAAAACGCCATCTATTCGGTGATTTCGCCAGAAGGCTGTGCCTCAATCCTGTGGCGCGACGGCGAACAAGCCCAGGTCGCAGCAGAAGCCCTGAAGCTGACGTCTGAGGACTTGCTTGAGCAGAAAGTCATCGACAGCATTATCAACGAGCCCCTCGGCGGAGCTCATCGCAGCCCGGAAACCACTATCGTTTCTGTTGGCGAGGCTATCGAAGGTGCGCTGAAAGACATGTCGGGTCTTGATGGCGGTGTGCTGAAAACGCGTAGACGTGATCGTTTCCTGGCTCTTGGGTCGAAGGTTGTCGAGTAGGCGAGCCGCCCTAGATCTTACCGTGACATTGTTTGTATTTTTTTCCTGATCCGCACGGACAGGGCTGGTTCCTTGCGACCCGGCCCCATGTGGATGGGTCGTTGGCGTCCAATTCGCCCGATGCCTGACGGCTGCGGATCGGGGTCGCCGCGGTAACTGGTTCTTCAGGCTCGCCGCCGCCCATGCTCAAGGCGGGGTCCTCGCGGGTTTCAGTCATTTCTTGCTGCTCGCGCTGGAACATCAAGGCTCCGTCTTCATCCGAGACTTGCAATTCGATATGTGCGATCACCTGGGTCACGCGCTCGCGCAGGGTGTTCAGCATGTCTTCGAACATGTTGAAGGATTCACGCTTGTACTCGTTCAAGGGGTCGCGTTGGGCATAGGCCCTGAGCCCAATGCCCTGACGCAGATGGTCGAGCATCAGCAGGTGTTCTTTCCAGACCTGATCAAGCAATTGCAGCAGCAGGCTCTTTTCAACCGAGCGCATGACTTCGGCGCCATAATTGGCGACCTTTTCGGCGACACCACGGTCGGCGGCATCGGTCAGGCGCTCGCGGATTTCCGCGTCTGCAATGCCTTCTTCCTTGGCCCATTCCTGAACCGGCAGGTCCTTGCCGAAGATCCGCATGAACTCTTCATGCAGGGCATCGGTGTTCCATTGCTCGGCATAGGCCTTTTCCGGGATGCAGGCGCTGACCATGTCGTCAATGACTTCATGACGCATGCTGGCGATATCTTCAGACACATCTTCTGTGTCCATCAGTTCGCGGCGCTGTTCGTAGATCACCTTACGCTGGTCGTTCATGACGTCATCGAACTTCAGCAGGTTTTTCCTGATTTCGAAGTTCCGTGCTTCGACCTTTTGCTGGGCTTTTTCCAGCGCCTTGTTGACCCATGAATGGACGATCGCCTCGCCTTCCTGCAGACCTAGTTTCTGCAACATGCTGTCGATGCGTTCCGACCCGAAAATGCGCATCAGGTCGTCTTCCAGCGACAGGAAGAACTTCGAAGCGCCGGTGTCGCCCTGGCGTCCGGCACGACCGCGCAACTGGTTGTCGATGCGGCGGCTTTCGTGGCGTTCGGTGCCGACGATGAACAGCCCACCCGCATCCATGACGATTTTCTTGTTGTCGTTGATCTTGGCGGTGATTTCGGTTTCCTTGGCATCGTGATCGGACCCGTCGGCAAGCTCGTCGATGGCCGTTTTCAACGACAGTTCCAGATTGCCGCCCAGTTGAATGTCGGTTCCGCGTCCGGCCATGTTGGTGGCGATGGTCACAGCGCCGGGCAGTCCGGCCAGGGCGATGATACTGGCTTCCTGCTCGTGATGGCGGGCGTTGAGAACGTTGTGTTTGATCTTTTGCTTTTTCAGCAGTCCGGACAGCTCTTCCGATTTCTCGATGCTGACGGTGCCGACCAGCACCGGCTGTTGGCGCTGTTGGCAGTCTTTGACCAGTTCGATGATGGCGCCGTCTTTTTCAGTGCTGGTGCGATAGACTTCGTCATCCATGTCGTCGCGAATGCACTCAACGTTGGTCGGCAGGTCGACGACTTCGAGACTGTAAATCTCGGCAAACTCGCCGGCTTCCGTCATCGCCGTGCCGGTCATGCCGGCCAGTTTCGGGTACAGGCGGAAATAGTTCTGGAATGTTATCGAGGCCAGAGTCTGGTTCTCGTTTTCAATCTGCACGCCTTCTCTGGCTTCCAGCGCCTGATGCAGGCCGTCGGAATAACGTCGGCCTTCCATCATGCGGCCGGTGAATTCATCGATGATGATGACCCGGCCGTCCTGAACGATGTAATCGGTGTCGCGTTCGAACAGCTTGTGGGCGCGCAAGCCCTGATTGGCGTGGTGGACCAGCGAGATGTTGGCCATGTCGTACAGGCTGCCTTCTTTCAGCAAGCCCGCTTCAATCAGCAACTGTTCGATATGTTCGGTGCCGTCTTCGGTCAGGGTGACGGCCTTGACCTTTTCGTCCTTTTCGTAATCGGTCTCAATCAGCTTCGGAATCAGCTTGTCGATGGCGATATAAAGCTCGGCGGCGTCTTCGGTCGGCCCGGAAATAATTAATGGTGTTCGCGCTTCATCGACCAGGATCGAGTCAACTTCATCGACGATGGCGTAATTGAACGGGCGCTGGACCATGTCTTCGAGCTGGAACTTCATGTTGTCGCGCAGATAATCAAAACCCAGCTCGTTATTGGTGGCATAGGTGATATCGGCTGCGTAGGCGGCCTTGCGGTCCTCGTCGCTGATGCCGTGCACGATGAAGCCCGACGTCATACCAAGCTTGCTATAGACCGCGCCCATCCATTCGGCGTCGCGCTGGGCCAGATAATCGTTGACGGTAACCACATGGGCACCGTCACCGCTGATCGCATTCAGATAAACAGCCAGTGTCGCCGTCAGGGTCTTGCCCTCACCGGTCTTCATTTCGGTGATCATGCCCCGGTGCAGGACGATGCCGCCCATCAACTGCACATCGAAGTGGCGTTGACCAAGGGCGCGGGTGGCAGCTTCGCGAACAGTGGCAAAAGCATCGACAAGAATATTGTCCAGCGGTTCGCCATCTTCCAAGCGTTGTCTCAGCCACGGGGTGCGGGCAGCAAGCTCGTCATCGCTAAGCGCCTGCACGGTAGGCTCGAGCGCATTAATGGCGTCGACGTCCTGCTGCAGGGTTTTCAGGAATCGTTCGTTGGCAGTGCCGAACAACCGCCGGGCGATAGCACCGATCATGGAAATCCTCAAATAAGCTAATGGCCCAATGGGCGGCGGAAAACCTTAATAAAGCACTGCCGACCGATGCAAGAGATAGAGTCCCCAAGGGGTTCTGTCAATGCGGTGGCGATGATAGGGGAGCGTAAAAAATCAATAAAGTTTTAGTCAGATGTGATGACGGTCACAGGCGGATATTTCGTTTCGGTGTAGAAACGAAATTAACAACCACACAAAACCCGGTTTGAAAGCTGAAAGATAAGTTGGAAAACGTATGAAGGCCGATATTCTCAGTGACGTAAAAGTCGTTATCGCCGAGCCCAAGCAGAGCTTGCGAAGGAAGCTGGCTGATGATGTTCGGGCCCTTGGTTGCCGAAATATCATCACGACCGGAAATCTGAGAGACGTTCAGGAAGCCTTTTACGATGGCGGCGTCGATATTCTGATCGGCGAGTCAGAATTGCCCGAAGGCAGCCTGTGTGAGCTGATCCACGATGTTCGCCACGGCGTTACCGGTGACAATCCCTTTACTCTTGCAATCGCCCTGGTCGCCAAACCGGACACTGAAATTGTTCGCAACGCCGTCAATTCCGGTGCCGATGATATTATCATCAAGCCGGTCAATCCCGATGATCTGCACCAGCGCCTGTTGGCCCTGTCACGCGTCCGCAAGCCCTTTGTCGTAACGTCGGAATACATCGGGCCGGATCGTCGTTCGAACGGCCGCAAGGATGGCGTTCAGATTCCTCATATCAAGGCCCCCAATCCCCTGCACCTGAGGGGCGGCGGCATGCAGGGTGAGATTAATTTCAACAACGCCATCGCTCGGACAACCAAACAGGTTAACGAGCATAAGGTCGAACGCCATGCCTATTCCATCCAATGGCTGATGGATCGCATCATCGCCGTCAACGAAGGGGAAATGGATGTCAACGAGTTGGACATGCACAACCAGTTCGAGCGCCTCAACACAATCTCTGCCGATATTTCCAGCAGACTGGACGGAACCGGTTACAATCATGCCGCCGAGATGTGCCTGACGCTGGAAAAGATGACGGCAATTTTAATAAAGACTCCCGACATGGCCGATGCCGAGGAAATCGACCTGCTTGGCAAGCTGACGAACGTCATCAAACGCAAATGCAATGGCAACGACCCGATGGCCGAGGCAGAGCAGATTGCCGCCTATGCCGGTGAGAATTTGGCCGTCGCCTGAGCCGCAGTTGATGCTTGCCGCCCCTTGTGCGGGTCCCCCCGATATGCTTTATCCAGAAGCATCATTTTCTACTCGGTCGGGGTATTTCAGTCATGTCGCGTTTGTTATCAGTATTTCTAAGTGTCGTCGCAATTTGTGTCGTTGTCTCGCCCGTCCGGGCGCTGGCCGATAACGGTCCGGTTGTTGCCACCGTCAACGGTAGCGACATTCACCTGAAAGATATCGAAGAAGCCCGGATGCGGCTGCCCGAGCGGTTGCAGAAGATGCCGGTCAAGGCCGTCTTCGGGCTGATCGTCAGCAGCCTAGTTGACAGCAAGCTGGTGGCGACCAAGGCCCGCAAAGAAGGGCTGCAAGATGACGCCGCGATCAAGCGCCAGATGATGCGCATCGAAGATCAGTTGCTGGAACGCGTCTATCTGACCCGCTATATCGAAGCACGGGTATCGGACAAGAATATCAAGGACCGTTACGAAGATATGGTTCGCGATTTATCGGGTGGCGAGGAAGTTCACGCCCGTCATATCCTGTTGAAAGAAGAAGCCAAGGCGCTCGAAGTCCTGAAAATGCTGAATGACGGCGGCGATTTCAACGCGCTGGCCAAGGAGCATTCCCAGGGGCCGTCGGCGGTCAATGGCGGCGATCTGGGTTACTTCAAGGCCGGACAGATGGTCCCGGTTTTTTCCGATGCGGCGTTTGCACTGGAAAAAGGCGGCATTACGAAAAGCCCGGTGCAGAGCAAGTTCGGCTGGCACCTGATCAAGGTTGAAGACCGTCGCCCAGTGTCACCGCCCAGCTTCAAGGACGTCGAAAGTGACATTCAGCTGGAACTGTCGTCGAAGGTCGCCAACGATTTTCTCAAGGAACTTCGCGGCGACGCCGACATCAAGCTGTACAATATGGATGGCTCTGAAATGAAAGATAAAAACTAGTCATGACATCGGATACGCCCATCTCGCCATTGGCGCCGGACAGCTTTCCCGACTTAGCCCCGCTCGCGGGCGTGCGGCTGGCTGCGGGTGCGTGCGGCCTGAAAGGCGATAGCGGCACCGATTTGTTGCTCGTTGAAATGGCGCCCGATACCACCGTCGCCGGTGTGTTCACCACATCGAAGACGGCGTCCGCCCCGGTTGAATGGTGTCGCAAGGCCTTGAAGGGCGGGGCTGCGCAGGCGCTGATCGTCAACTCTGGAAACGCCAATGCCTTTACCGGCAAGGCCGGGGACGGTTCCGTCGAACGCACGGTGGCCGCCACCGCCGATGTGGTTACGTGCAGGCCATCGAAAGTGTTCGTCGCCTCGACCGGCGTTATCGGCGAGCCATTGGCCGACGACAAACTGACCGCCGCCCTGCCGGCGCTGAAAGAATCGCTCAGCGACGACATCTGGCAACAGGCCGCCACCGCCATTATGACCACCGATACCTATGCCAAGGGCGCGACCCGGACCGCCGATATTGGCGGCGTTACCGTCACGCTGAACGGCATCGCCAAGGGCTCGGGCATGATCGCGCCCGACATGGCGACGATGTTGTCGTTTGTGTTTACCGATGCCGCCTTGCCAGCCGATACCCTGCAACACCTGCTCGCAGATGGCACGGCCAAGTCCTTTAATTCAATCACTGTGGACAGCGACACCTCGACCAGCGATACCTTGCTGCTGTTCGCCACAGGTAGCGTCGCCGTGCCGTCATCTTATGGGGCGGACGATCCACAGCTTGATGGCTTTCGCGCCGCACTGGATGATCTGTTGCTCGATCTCGCCCATCAGGTGGTGCGCGACGGCGAGGGCGCGACGAAATTCATTACCGTCAAGGTCGGCGGTGCCGAAGACGACATTGCTGCCAAGCGTATTGCGTTCTCAATTGCCAACTCACCGCTGGTCAAGACCGCCGTCGCCGGTGAAGACGCCAACTGGGGCCGCATCGTCATGGCCGTCGGCAAGGCCGGGGAAAAGGCCGACCGGGATAAATTAACCATCACCATCGGCGGCATCCGCATCGCCGAAGACGGCTTGGCGCGTCTCGATTACGACGAGGCACCGGTCGCCGAACACATGAAGGGCACCGATATTGATATCGACGTCGACGTTGGCGTCGCCCGTGGCCGGGCGACGGTATGGACCTGTGATTTGACCCATGGATACATTTCCATCAATGCAGACTACCGATCCTGAGGGCTGCTTTGGCCTCCCCGTAAAGAAACCGGACGGACCGGCGAACACGGTGCTTGTGTCCGCTGTGGCGCTGATCGATATCGACGGTCGGGTGCTGCTGGCTCAACGCCCTGAAGGCAAATCCATGGCTGGCCTGTGGGAATTCCCGGGCGGCAAGGTCGAAGACGGCGAGCTGCCGGAATCGGCTTTGGTGCGCGAACTGAAAGAAGAACTGGGCATCGACATCACCGAAAGCTGCCTTGCCCCGCTGACCTTTGCCTCCCACGTCTATGATGACTTTCACCTGTTGATGCCGCTGTATATCTGCCGCGTCTGGAAAGGCGACGTCACGCCGCTGGAAGGCCAGCAACTGAAATGGTTGCGCCCCATTGATATGGGCAGCGTCCAGATGCCGCCCGCCGATGTGCCGCTGGTCGCCTTGTTAAGGGACTGGTTATGAAAACGGCGTGCGTGATTCTGATCGGCAATGAAATCCTGTCCGGTCGGACACAGGATACAAACCTGACCTATCTGGGCCAGGGCCTGAACGAAGTCGGCGTGCGCCTGATCTCGGCCCGTGTCATCCCCGATGTGACAGAGGTCATCGCCGACACCGTCAATGAATGCCGCGCCACCCACGATTATCTGTTTACCACCGGCGGCATTGGCCCGACCCACGACGACATCACGGCGGACGCCATTGCCAAGGCCTTCGGCGTCGAACTGGTGCGCGATCCGGGCGCGGTGGCGGCTCTGCGCACCCATTACACCAGCGACGATGATCTGAACGAACAGCGCCTGAAGATGTGCGACATTCCCCAAGGTGCCGAACTGATCCACAACCCGATCAGCAAGGCCCCCGGTTTTTGCATCGAAAATGTCTATGTGCTGGCCGGGGTGCCGGTGATCATGCAGGCCATGTTCGATGGCCTGAAAGACAATTTGGTGGGCGGCGAGCCGATGCTGTCGCGCTCAATCGCGTGCTATATCGGCGAAAGCCTGTTGGCGGCGCGATTGGGTGAAATTCAGGCAGCCCACTCAAGCGTTGAAATTGGCAGCTATCCGTTTATCCGCGATGGCAAGCTGGGGGCCAGTCTGGTCATGCGCTCGACCGACGCTGCGACCAACGACGCGGCGGCGGACGCGATCCGGGAAATGATCCTCAGCCTTGGGGCTGAGCCCATCGAAGAGTAGCGGCCCAGAATGAGGCTCCTGTCAAAAGCCAAAGTCAGACTTCCAGAGACCGCGCACGCACAAGGGTTCGCCAACCAAACGTATCGTGCTATACGGCATTGACGATGTTTCAAACGTCTCGTGCGGGCGTGGTGAAATTGGTAAACACAAGAGACTTAAAATCTCTCGGCCTCACGGCCTTGCCGGTTCAAGTCCGGCCGCCCGCACCATTCTACAGCCTCTCTGCATGACAACCCATTGATATCTATACAGTTCTTCGAAGGCCTGTGTTGAAGGGTAGACCATGCGGAAGACCATTGGTGCCCCCTATTTGTATCAGAAAAGGGGCGTGTTTTATTTCTCTCGTCGTGTGCCGGAAGATTTGAAAACGCACTATAAGCATCCACGAATCATGATTTCGTTACGCACGAGATCCTTGAAAGCAGCAAAAGTTAAAGCGGCCTCCTTAGTTTCTCAGTTGGATGAGGACTGGCTTACACTTCGATGGCGAAGGAATGAAAGTCCCTTACGAAGATTTCTAATTGATCAGGTCACTGAAGCAAAAATGAAGTCATCTGCCCCCTTATTGTCTGAAGCAAAAGAAATCTATCTTCGGATAAAAGGTGTTGATCGACCGGTAACGTTTAGTTCAGCAGTTGAAAGGGCGATCAATAATCTGACTGATCTCATCGGGGACAAGCCCATAGATACTTACGTTCGATCTGATGCAAACATGCTTCGAGATTCCTTCTTTGAACGTGGCCTAAGTCGAGGAAGTGTCGACCGGATGTTCAGTACCATTCGTGCTGCCATAAACTTTGCTACCCGTGAATTGGGGCTGCCGGATATAAACTCATTCTCTGGCGTTTACCTTGGTGAAGAAGGGAGGATGCCAGAGACCAAAAGATTGCCAATCCCTCTTCCCACACTGCGATCAATTCAAAGTGTCTGCGAACAGATGAATGATGAAGGCCGTTGGTTGATTGCCATTATCAGCGACACTGGCATGCGGTTGAGTGAGGCTGCAGGCCTTCATAAGGATGATATGCAGCTTAATCACAGGTGCCCGCATATCGTCTTAAAGGGGCATCCATGGCGTCGACTGAAGACAAGAGGAAGTGAACGCATCATACCCTTAGTTGGCAAGTCATTATGGGCTGCTAAACGGGCTTCCGAGTTGTCAAAGA